>Ga0210388_10000006_pt1 | contig 475821 bp, 439 predicted proteins | sample IncBWC19OmetaG_FD_155485 | JGI IMG/M metagenome (GOLD analysis project Ga0210388, IMG submission 155485) | Forest soil microbial communities from Barre Woods Harvard Forest LTER site, Petersham, Massachusetts, United States - Inc-BW-C-19-O ... | reverse complement strand
TTCCTTTATCAGTTTCTGGCGTGGCGCTTCCATTGTTTTGAGCGACCTCGCCTCCTCCGCGTTTTATGCCGGAGGCGCAGCGGAACAAGCCGTGGGCAAATCGGCTCCGTGGTTCGTGCTGGGAGTGATGCTGTTCAGCTTCGCCGTGCGCAGCGTGTACATGGAAAGCTGTAGCATGTTCGTGCGCGGCGGCGTGTACGTTGTCGTACGCGATAGCATGGGGCCGATCCTGGCGAAGTTTTCGGTCTCCTCTTTGGTATTCGATTACATACTCACCGGGCCGATCAGCGTGGTGAGCGCGGGCTTGTACCTGGCGGCGCTGCTCAACGAGATCAGCGAGCTGCTGCATTCCAGTTATCGAATCAACGTGAACATTTTCGCCGCTGCCTCCGCGGTGCTGGTGACCATTTATTTCTGGTGGCAAAACCTGAAGGGCGTCCACGAATCGAGCGGCAAGGCGCTGCGCATCATGCAGATCACCACCGTGATGGTGGTGATCCTGATGATCTGGTGTCCGTTGACGATTCTGCTGAAGGATCGCTGGCACAACATTCCGCCTCCGCCGATCGCGTCGAATCTCAATTTTTCACCGGAGGCGCAAGGCTGGTTCAAAGGGACGTTCTGGATTCAGATTCCGATGGTGGCGATCATCATCGCGTTCGGACACTCCCTGCTTTCGATGAGCGGGTTCGAAACGCTGGCGCAGGTGTACCGCGAAATCGCTTATCCGAAGCTGAAGAACTTGAGAATTACGGCCAACATCGTGTGCTGGTACGCGGTGATCTGCACCGGTGTGGTGACGGTTTTCGCAGGGATGATTATTCCGGACGCGGATCGTCCGAAGTACTTCGACAATCTGATCGGCGGATTAGCGATGAGCCTGAGCGGGCCGTACTTGCTGCGGCTCGGATTCCATATTTTTGTGGTTGCGGTGGGTGGTTTAATTCTGGCGGGCGCCGTGAACACCTCGATTATCGGCGCCAACGGCGTGCTGAATCGCGTGGCCGAGGACGGGGTGCTGCTGCCGTGGTTCCGCAAGCCGCACAAGAAGTTCGGAACCACGTCGCGCATCATCAACCTGATCGCGCTGATGCAGATCGCTACGATTATCGGTAGCCGCGGCGATATGACGGTGCTGGCCGAAGCGTACGCGTTCGGCGTGGTGTGGAGCTTCTTCATGAAATCCCTGGGCGTGATGGTGCTGCGGTTTCACCGTACCGACCAGGAGTACAAATTTCCGTTCAACATTCATATTCGGGGAGTGGAGATTCCGATCGGCCTGGGCCTGACGACCCTGGTGCTGGGTCTGGTGGCGATCGCGAACCTTTTCTCGAAGCAGGTGGCGACCAAATACGGCGTGGCGTTCACGATTGCGTTTTTCGTCATTTTCGAAATTTCCGAAAAGATCAACCAGAGGAATCACGATTCGGAGAAAAAGGGGCTGGAGCAGTTCAACTTAGAACATCAGGCGCAGATCGACGCGTCGAGTCTGCATGCGCGTCCGGGCTGCGTGCTGGTGGCGGTGCGGGATTACCATCGCATGGAGCACCTGAAGCGCGTTCTGGATAAAACCAACCTGCGGCGCCACGACATTGTGGTGATGACGGTGCGTCCGATTTCGACGGGAGCGGGCGAGTACGAGCTATCCGAAGCGCAACTGTTCAGCGATTACGAGAAGGAGCTGTTCAGCCACGTCGTCGAGATGGCGGAAAAAGAAGGGAAACCGGTGGAATTGCTGGTGGTGCCGGCGGTGAATCCGTTCGATGCGCTGGCGCAAGCGGCGAATGGACTGAAGGCATCGCGGCTGGTGACGGGCGTGAGCGCGCGCATGGAATCGGACGAATTGGCGCGGCAATTGGGCCTGGCTTGGGAGAATCTGCCGGAACCGAGACATCCTTTTTCGCTCGAAGTAATCAGTCCGGACCGTCCGTCTACGTATGTGAATCTGGGTCCTCATCCGCCGCGGATGTGGCCGGAAGATGTGGATCTGCTGCATGAAATCTGGCTGCGCCTGGCAGCGTCGGACGCACTGGGCTCACGGCTGCATCATCGCGATGTGGTGGGGGTGGCGCTGCGGAGGTTGCATAAGGACCTGACCAACGACGGGCATGACACGGTGATCGGCGAGATTCAGAAAGAGCTGCGGAAGAGTTGAAAAACGATTAAGAGCTCCTGGCTTTCTTCTTCTTCGGAGCCGGAGTGGCGGCGGCCTCGACTAATGGCGCTTCTTCCTTCACTGGGGCCTCCACGGGCGCAACGCCGGCCAGCACGGCTTCGTACAGTTCCTTCTGCTTCAACAACTCTTTCTTGGTGGGAGGGGCGATCTCATTTCGATAGTCATGATCGCTGTAACAGGTGCGGCAACGCACTTTGGCGGCAGCCCCATTCATGAGGGAAACGATCGCATGGTTGGTTAAGCGGCGGCATTTCACGCAAAAGTCGTCGATAATGTCGCCTAATCGCAGTTCTCGCATACGACATTCGTGAGTATAACAACAATGCGGTAACCTGAACGAGCATGTTCGATCGAAGAGAGAGGACGATCCTCGGCGCGCTGCGAACTCCGGCGCGAATTCAGCAGTTCCTCGACAACGAGATTCAATACAATCTGGAGCCGGACGGCGACACCTGCTATTCGCCTCGCACGGTGCTTCGCCAAAGAGTGGCGCATTGCATGGAGGGCGCGATGCTGGCGGCGGCGGCTTTGAGGATGCTGGGGCATCCGCCATTGCTGGTCGATCTCGAAGCGGTCCGCGATACCGATCATGTGCTGGCGGTTTATCGCGTCAATGGATATTGGGGGGCATTGGCGAAATCCGACTATTCCGGGCTGCGCTCCCGGGAGCCCGTGTACCGCAACATCCGCGAGCTGGCGATGAGCTACTTCGAGCATTATTTCAATCCGGCGGGGGAAAAAACGCTGCGTGGGTATTCGAGGCCGGTGAATCTTCGGCAATTCGATCCGGACGGTTGGATGACTTCGGAGGAGGACGTTTGGGTGGTGCCGAATTACCTGTGTGAGATCAAACACACGCCTTTGGTTAGTTCTAACGTGCTACGGAGAGTGGCACCTATGGATAAGAGACTGTTCGCGGCGGGCCGATTAGGGGGATTAGCGCATTGAAAAAGGGCGGCGGGCATCCGGGCCGTTCACTTGGATCTTACGTTGACGCCATCGTTATGCGCAAAAAGCGCTAGGTATCAGGTTTATCCGGTCGTTCGCGATCCTTACTGCTGTGAAGAGGCTGGGGGCTTCGCCGCCCTTTGACTTAGGTAAGGTGGATTATCCAAAGGCCTCCTTTCACTTCAGTAAATCTCAGATCCAATCAAAATATGCACCGCTGCCGCGCGTTTGTCAATAGTATCCTGGAGCTGAAACCTTTCCGAGTTGAGGTGACTCAAAACCGAGGAGGCCATATGAATACGACAGTGATCGATTCGGCCGATCCGAAGGTTCATTCGCAGCATATCCAAGAAATGCTGGAGGATATGATTGCTCATTCGCGAAAGGATATCGAGTATGTCCAAGAGCCTCGGTTCCAGGCATTACTGGAGACTACGGCGGAAGTGCTTACGGGTCTTAAAACGGCTTTCCGCGACTATAGCGAGGGCAAAGAGAAGGCGTGGAAACGCTAAAGTAAACATTTTGTGCTCATAATCGGAGAGTGCAAAAATCCGTAGTCTTTTTGTTGGGCTGCGCCGCGATTCTGTGCGCTGCGCCTCCCCCGCCGTCGTTCCTGCTTCCTGATGGCGTCATCCCTAAAAAGCATACCGTCGAGTTAACGGTCGACCCCAGCCTGGACTCGTTTAGCGGTTGGGCTCGCATTGAAGTCGAGTTGAGCAAATCGACCAGCGTGCTGTGGGTCAATGCAAAAAATCTAACGCCTGAGGAATCGTCGGTATCGTGGAAGGGGCGCACGCTTTCCGCACGAGCATCCACAGCGGGCGACGAGTTTATCGGGCTGGAGGTCGATGCTCCGGTCGGCCCCGGCGTCGCGTCCATTTCAATTCGCTATCGAGGGAAGCTGGAAGAAACGGCCGTCGCCGGTCCTTATCGCAACAAAGTCGGCAACGATTGGTATGCATTTACTACCTTCACGCCCATCGATGCGCGCCGCGCGTTTCCGTGCTTCGACGAGCCGCGTTTCAAAACGCCGTGGGAATTGTCGATTCGGATCAAGTCAACCGACAAGGCGTTTTCGAACGCTGCTCAAGTGAGCGAAAAGGACGAACCGAATGGGATGAAGCTGGTTCACTTCGCGCCCACCGTGCCACTGGCGGCGGAAGTGGTTGCGTTCTGCGTGGGGCCGTTCGATGTTTATGAAGGAGCGGCGGCTGGGCATGGGACGCCGATCCGCATTATTTCCGCGAGGGGGCAGCGCGAGCAATCGAAACTCGCCGCGCAGGCTACCGTCGATGTGCTGCCTCGTCTGGAAGCTTATACCGGAATCCCTTATCCATACGGAAAACTCGATCACGTCGCGGTGCCGGAGTTTAAGTTCGGCGCGGTGGAGAATCCCGGCCTCATTACTTATAAGGCCAGCGCGCTGCTGCAATCGCCGGTCGATAACGAGACGGAAAAGTCGCGGCGCATCCGGTCGCTTCAGGCGCATGAAGTGGGTCATCAATGGTTCGGCGACATGGTCACGCAGGCGACTTGGGACGACGTGTGGCTCAGTGAAGGATTCGCTACATGGTTCTCTGCGAAAGTGATGGATCAGGAACAGCCTCCGGCGCGCAAACTGCTGGCATCGGTCGCAGCGCGGGAGCGCATCATGGCCACCGACGCAGGACCGAAGACGCGTCCGGTGCGCCTGGAAATGAATAGCCGCAAAGATACGGATGGCGTGTATAGCCAGATCGTGTATCAGAAAGGCGCGGCGATCCTGGTGATGCTCGACGGCTGGCTGGGTGAAGATCGGGTGCGCGACGGACTGCGCAGATATTTGACGGCTCACAAATTCGGGAACGCATCCACTGCCGACCTCGAGGCATCCCTCAACGGCTCCAAGCCGGTGCTGGACAGTTTTCTCAACCAGACCGGCATCCCTTCGATTCGGGCGAGGTGCGAGGATGCGCGCCTCGTAGTCGAGCAGACTAATGCTTCGCGCAACTGGAATGTCCCGGTGTGCTGGCGCGGTGAAGGAGTTGCGTCGAGTTGCACGGTTCTTTCGGGTCGCGGAGAAATGACGGTGAAGTCGTGTCCCGCGTGGATTTATATGAACTCCGGCGGCAGCGGCTACTATCGGACAGAGTGGTCCGCGGAGCAGCTTGCGGCGCTCGATTTAACCAAGTTGAGCGCGCCGGAGCGCTTGACGTTGATCTACGATCTGAGGGCGGGAAAGAACATCACGTGTCCGCTGCTTAAGACGCTCGCAACCGATGTCGAGCCCGAAATTGCCAAGACGGCGACTGACGTAATCGCGGGGAAATGACGGAATCATTCCACGCTGAAACGCGCTATTGCGCCTTTGGGGCCTACTGCCCAGCCGGCGTAGCTTAATAAAAAGCTCATCGCGTTATAGTCGCCTTTGTCGAACTGCTTCCAGGTTTTGCCTTTGTCGATTGATGCGTCGGAGCCGGAGGTGCCGGTGGCGATCCACATTTTCCTGTCGGGGAGATACGTAACTGCTGAACGGAAACCAGTTGGGCTGCCTTCGGGGGCGGTCCATTTTTTGCCGCCGTCTTCGGTGATGGCGATATTGTGCGCCGGGTCCGCCGGTTTCGAGTAATCGCCTCCCACCGCTATCCCACGGAGGGGGTTCAGGAACGCGACCGAAAAAATCCCGGCACTGGGCACGTCGTGGCGGATGGGAGTTTGCGAAACGGTCCATTTCTTACCCCCGTCGATGGAATGAAAGACCCTTGCGCCGCCGGTTCCGAACCAGACTTCGTGCAATCCAATCAAGAACATACAACTATTACTGGCGGCGAACGCTCCTTCATTTGGCTGGGCGGCGGGGGTTTTTTCACGCTTCCAAGAATCGCCCCCGTCGTCGGTGGTCATTACTAGAAAATGGCCGTCTACCGGGTCTCCCAGAAGAATTCCGTGGGTAGCGTCCCAGAAGGCTATGGCGTCGAAAAAGCCTTTCGGGTCGGGGTTGGTGTATACGGCTTCCCAGGTACCTCCACCGTCTTTGGTTTTGTAAATCCTTGATTTTTCACCACTTCCGATGCTCATTAGAATGGCGGTTTTGTCGTCGAAGGCGCGTACGGCCCGGAAATCCATGTCGGCCGCGCCTTGGACTGTCCCCGGCTTCCATGTTGCGCCTCCGTCAGTAGTGATTAAAAATGTTCCCTTGCTGCCGCTGGCCCAGACTACTTTGGCGTTTACGACGCTCACACCGCGCAGCGAAGCGGTGGTGTTGCTGGTTTGGGGCGTCCATATCTGCGCCTTAATCGGGCATAAAGTGCTCAGTAAGACGCTCAGAATAGCCTTATTCATCCTTATTCAACGTTACAATGAGCGGATGCTGGCTGGGAAAACGGCGCTGGTCACCGGAGCCAATGGTGCGATCGGGACGGTCATTTGCAGGATGCTCGCTCGAGAGGGCGCGCACGTGATTGTGAATTATTTCGAAGACCGCGCTCGAGCGGAAGAACTGGCGAGTTCGATCGGAGGGACGGCGGTGTATGCGGACATCGGCGATGCGCGCGACGTCGAGGACATGATCGGGGGATTTTCCGCGATCGATATTCTGGTGAACAACACAGGCATTCAGACGTTCAGTCCTTTGCTCGATTTACCGGAAGCGGATTGGGACCGGGTGATTCGCACGAATTTGAAAGGGTGCTTCCTGTGCACACAGCGCGTGGGGCGAATGATGAAGCGGAATGGCGGCGGGCGGATCATTAATCTGGGTTCGGGCTGCAACAAGACCGCGTTTCCGAGGCTTTCGAGTTATACGGCGAGCAAAGGGGGAATCGAGATGTTGACCAAGGTCGCCGCGGCCGAGTTGGGAGCTTATGGAATCACGGTGAATTGCGTGGCTCCAGGGGCGATCGAAACGGAGCGCACGAAACTGGAAGCGCCGGATTACGCGGGCACATGGTCGGAGCTGACTCCTTTGGGGCGCATTGGGACTCCGGAAGATGTCGCCCGGGCGATCGTGTTTTTTGCGAGCGACGCGGCGGCCTTTATCACTGGGCAGACCTTATGGGTGGACGGAGGGCTGTTCAGCAAACCTGCATGGCCCTATTGAAACGCTTGCTCCATGGCATCGAGGCGGGGATCGTCGGCGGAGTGGCGATGCTTGGAATGCTTGCGGCCGCATCCATGTGGCACCGGCAGGCGTGGTGGGAGATTCCGAATCTTCTGGGATCCACTTTTTATCATTCGAGGGCCTTCTATTCGGGGCCGGGGCGGGCGACGCTGGCAGGCGGAGCGCTGCAATTAACGATGAGCGGCGCGGTGGGCGCGATCTTCGGGGTGATCTGTGGAAATGTGCGCTCGCGGCACAGGTTGATCCTTTTAGGCACGCTGGTAGGGGTAGGCTGGTTCTTCCTGGCGAACGCATTGGTATGGCCCCGCATCAATCCGATGGTTCCGTTCTATTGGCCGGAACCGGCGGCGGTCCTTTCGCACGTGCTGTTTGGGGCGTGCCTGGGGTATGCGGGAACGGCGCCGGGCATTTCTTCCGCGACAAGTGGCCCCTCGGATGCGGTAGAATCGTAGATTCGCTTCTGCGTTGAGCCTCATGCCCCTTATGGATACCGTCCCCGGTCCTGACGATCGGCGAGAATTATCGGGAAACCGCGAATAGAGTGGGAACGTCTGGAGTGAGGCGCAGAGTGGAAAGGAACCGTTTTTAGATGACGTTTTTCAGGCCTGGATGCCTGCGCACTCTTGCTGTTTGTCTGATTAGCGGAGTCGGCCTATTCGCACAGCAGCAACAGCCTCCGGCGCAGCCGCCCCAGCAGCCTCCGCCGACGCAGCCCCCTACGCAACCTCCTACTCAGACGCCACCCCAGCAGAAAAAAGCGAATCCTTTCGAGACGGTTCCGCAGGCACCGGAGCAGCCGGCGAAACCGGCTGTGCCGACGCCGGAAGCGCAGGTAAACGCCGACCGGCCGCCTACCGACACCATCGAACTGATCGAATTTCGAGGCGCGAGGCGGGTGCCGCAGGACACGCTGCGCGCGATGATCATCACCAAAAAGGGCGATCCTTACGACGAGGAGTCACTGCATCGCGACTTCATGGCGTTATGGAACACGGCCCGCTTCGACGATATCCGGATGGAGCGCGAAGTAGGAAAAACGGGTTGGATCGTGCGCTTCACAGTCGTGGAGCGAAGAATCGTACGGTCGATCAAGTATGACGGGTTGAAGTCCATCACGCAGTCGGAAATTCTGGACCGTTTTAAAGAACGCAAGGTCGGATTGAGCGTGGAATCGCAATATGATCCGAACAAAATTCAGCGCGCGCGAAACGTATTGCAGGAATATCTGGCGGAGCGCGGACGGCAGTTCGCGACGGTGGATCCGGAGATTCGCCAGGTGCCTCCGTCGTCTCTGGAACTGACGTTCAAGGTGAACGAAGGACCGAAGGTGAAGGTGCATGAGATCACCTTCGACGGCAACAATATCTATAGCGATCTAATTCTGAAGCGGGCGATGAAGAACCTGCATGGGATCGGGATTCCTTATTCGATCTATGCCGAGGATATTTTCTCGAAGACGTACGATTCGACCAAGCTCGAAGAAGATCAGCAGCGGATTGAGGAATTTTATAAAGACCACGGTTATTTCGCTGCGCATACAACAGGCGCTAAGGTGACGGTGGTGGATACGGGCGCGGGACATTTCCGGATTCCGCTGATTTTTTCGGGCTCGAAGGGCAAGGGCGCGAACATCCACATCAGCATTGAGGAAGGCCGGCTGTATCACTTGAACAACATCAACTTCGTGGGCGTGAAGCTGTTCCGTACGCCGGAGACGCTGATGAGGCCGGTGTTCCAGATGAGCTCCGGCGACGTGTTCTCGACTTCGAAGCTGCGCAAGGGGTTTGAGGAGCTGCGCAAGCTGTATGGAAATTTCGGCTACATCGATTTCGTGGCCGAGCCGAATATCGAGCCGGTGCCGAACACCGACAAGGTGGATTTGACGCTGAATTTCGACGAAGGCAAGCAGTTCTTTGTGCGGCGCATCGATTTTTCGGGGAACGTGACGACGCGCGACAAGATTATCCGCCGCGAGTTCCTGGTGGACGAAGGCGACATCTACAACACCAAGCTGATGGAAGTCAGCCTGCTGCGCCTGAACCAGTTGGGCTATTTCGAAGTGCTGAAGATGGAAGACGCGGTGGACATCAAGCGGGACACGAAAACGGACACTGTGGACATCACGTTGAAGGTGAAGGAGCGCGGCAAGAACTCGATTCAATTAAACGGCGGAGTTTCGGGTATTGCGGGCAGCTTCATCGGATTTTCCTACTCGACGAACAACCTGCTGGGATTGGGCGAGACGCTCAGCTTGAACTCCCAGTTGGGCACGCGGCAGGACAACGTGACCATAGGGTTCACGGAGCCTTACTTCCTGGATAAACCGATTCAGGTAGGCGTGACGGTGTTCTACACCCGATTCGATTACAACCAGGCGCGGGAAGCGTCGATTCTGGCAGGCCAGAACCTGACGCCGCTGTTCAACGAACTAGGGTCGCAGAATCTGCTCAATTATGTGAGCAATTCGCGAGGATTCACGGCGTTCATCAGCAAGCCTCTGCGACGAAGTTTCGCGCGTGTAGGGTTGAGCTACGGCTACTCGATTCAGAACGTGACGACGCTGACCAACGCAGCCACAGCGTATTACACGTATATCGACTTCCTGCGTATTAACGGGCCGAATCCACTGGACGGCATCAAACAATCGAGTATTATTCCGAGCTTCACCTACAATTCGGTGAACCATCCGATTACGCCGACGGCCGGAAAGAGTCTGGCCGTTTCGGTGCAGTTCGCGGGCAGTTTCCTGGGCGGCAACGTGAACCAGATCCTGCCGACGGTGGACGGGAAATATTTCCACCGGTCGCCGATTAATCACAAGCACGTCATCGGAGCGCATATCCTGGGCAAGTTCGTGACGGGATATGGAGGCAAGGTGGCGCCTCCGCTGAACCGGTTCTATATGGGCGGCGAGAACGACATTCGAGGATTCGACATCTGGGGCATCAGTCCGGTGGCGTACATTCCGACGTCGGCGACGGTGGATCTGCTGAACAACGACGGGACACCACGACAGCAGAGGGTGGTTGTGAACGGCGCTACGACTTTCGTGAACGTGACGCAAACGATTCCCAGTTACCAGCTCGTGACGCCGGGCGGCGATCTGGAGGCGGTTTCGAACTTCGAATATCGCATCCCGATTTTTGGGCCGGTAATTCTGGCGGCATTTCTGGATACGGGCATCGACCGGCTGGTGTTGAGCAAACAGTTGAAGCTGAATTCAGACCGGGTGACGCAATTGGATACTCAGTTCCCGGAAGCGGCGTTTCCGGATCGAGCGGTGATTGCGGCCGGCACACAGAAGGTCCGCATGTCGACGGGACTGGAACTTCAGGTGATGCTGCCGGTGGTGAATGCGCCGTTCCGCGTCTACTGGGCGTACAATCCATTAAGAGTCGAAGAGTATTTGCAACAGCCGATTGTGGCGGACCGGAGTTATTTTCCGAACGCAGCGTCGTTCTTTAACTCCATTGCGCAGGTAGGACAAGCGTATCCGTTTTTCGAAAAGCCCTCCCAATTCCGGTTCACTATCGGACGGACATTCTAGGACGGCGTGTTAACATAGCTGAAGAAAATAGGAGTTTATCGTGAAAAATCAAATTCTCGCGCTGCCGTGTCTGGCCCTTTTTGCGGCCGCCATCGCCGGAGCACAGGGGCCTCCCCCGACTAAAGTTGGCGTGATTCAGGTGCAGGCGGCGTTGACGGGGACCAAGGACGGCCAAAAGGCGGTCGCGGAGTTCCAAAGCAAGATGGCGCCGAAACAGAAGGAAATGGAGCGGAAGCGCGCGGAGATCCAGGAGCTTCAGGACAAGTTGAGCAAGGGCGGGAACGCGATGGCGCAGGCGGCCAAGGACGAACTGGCGCGCAACATCGACACGAAGACCAAGAGCTACAACCGCGACATGGAAGACGCGCAGGCGGAGTTCCAGGGCGAAGAGCGCAAGATGCTGGAAGAGCTGAGCGGCAAGATGCAGGTGGTGATCGAAAAGTACGCGCAGGCCAATAATTACACGGTGCTGCTGGATGTGAGCAACCAGAACACGAACGTGATCTGGATCTCGACGGCGATCGATGTGACGAAGGATATTATCGACCTGTACGACAAGATGAATCCGGGCGGTCCGGGGACGAAGCCGACTGCGGCTCCGGTGACCAAGCCGGCGGCTCCGGCGACTCCGCCGGTGGCTCCTAAGAAGCAGCCGTAGAAAAGCAAAGAAATTTTAGCCGCCGATGAACGCTGATAGAGGAACAGAATCGTCCTCTGGCTTATCTGCGTTCATCAGCATTTATCGGCGGCTAATCCGTTTTTTAGGTAATCTCGACTTGGTATGATCGGAACCGTTGCAGGAAGCGATCGATCAGCAGGGCTCGGATTTCAGCATTCAGCGCGACGATGCGGTTTGCTTTACCGCGGGCTTGCATGGAGTTTCCTTTGGCGCGGGCACGGTTCATGCGTATCTGGCATCAGACCGCACTCCTCCTAAAATCACTGCGGGGATTTCCGTCGGCGCGCTGACTGCGGCGGTGATGGAACGGTGCTACCGGGATCTGCGTGAGTCGCGCACGGAGGCGGCGCGGTGGACGTGGCTGCGGCGATATCTCTCATTTCTCCTGGATCGTCCCTATGATGTGGCGTGGCACGCGATTCCGAACCCGTCGGATTTCGTCGCCGATCTGCCGCCGGTGGCCGAGACGGGGCTTCCTCCCGATCCGGAGTGGGAAGTGCGCGAAGCGAAGGCGCGCCGGAAGCTGCATATCATTGCGCGGTTCGGACGATGGTGCTCCCATCTGCCGGTCACGGTGAGCTCCGCCGGGTGGATCATGGTGCGGTACGCGCGGCATCGCGAACAGAGCCAGACGGTACGGATCGATCAATGGTGGAACGCGGTGGCTTTGTGGACGCGGGTGTTGTTCGTGGAATGGGCGGTGCTGTTGCAGATCATCTTGAGGCCGCAGTTTTTTCCGGAGTGGCAGTTCCGGGCGGCGGGGAAAATGATCTCGCATTTTCCGCTGCGGCCCTTATTCGGATGGAAGCTGTGGCTGGCGACGCTGTTGCTGGGGTCGGCGACGATCGCTTTGTGGATCGTGAATCTCTGGATCGTGCTGGAGGAGATATTCCGGCAGAAGACGACGCATGTTTTTCATTTCGGCCTGGTGCTGGGATTTACGTGCGTGCCGCTGGTGCCAATTTTCCTGCGCCGATGGATGGGCCGGACGAACAATTGGGGATTTAAAAAAATCCTGATGCACCTGGGGATCCGGACGTCGTTGATCGACGATTTTTATTTGCGGCTGAAGTTGTTCCGGCTGTTTGAGGATCATGGCGCGACGCCGGTGATGAAGGACCTGACGTTTCCGGTGCTGATGGTCGCGGCGCCTTTACAGATTATCGATTCGTCGCCAAGCCAGCTTTGGCCGGGGGTGCGGAGCGACATCTCGATTGTCGATGCGCTGCGGACTAGTCTGGCGATTCCACGATTATTTTCGCCGACGGTGGTGACGGGGAAGAATCTGGCGAGCTGGGTGGGCGCGAGCAAGCTGCCGGAGAGACTGGACCTGGTGGACGGGTCCGTAGTGCGGCACAATCCATTGCCGGCGCTGGTGAATTTTCTTTCGCAGCCGCAAAATTCCGAGGTCGCGGAGCTATTGTCGAAGCCGCGAAGCCGGGTGCATCTGGTTTACGATATTCCGATTCAGCCGAAGCCGCTGCCGCCGGCGGCGGGAGGCCAAGGGGACGGGCAGGAGCCGCTGCTGCCGAATATCGTCGAGACGGGGTTCGCGAGCAACCGGCTGGAGCGGCGACGCGACAGCCGCCTGGAAGTGGTGCGGACGAATTACGTGACGGAGCTGGAGCGCGTGCTGCGCGCGGCTACCGGCGACGTAAGTTCGCCCGACGTGGACACGATTACGGTGGAGGAGATCGCGCCCGAGGAAGAACTGACACTGGCCAATACGCTGCAACCGACGGAGACGGAGATTCTGACGCACATCGCGGCGGGATGCCGGCAGACCCTCTCGGTTTTGTACCGGCATGAGATTACGGGGTTCGGGAAGGGCGAGACAGTGGATTGCAACGCGCTGCTGCGACAGATCGCGCCGAACCGCGACTGGCGCATTTCCGATCGCTTCGGGACGCCGGGGTTGAGCGAGGTGTGCCGGCATTGTCCGCGCACGCTGCATGCGGCGGTCAAGCCTGTAGACGGCCTACTACCTGTTAATTTTCGCGCGGCGGCGGGAGATTTAGCCACGCGGTTTCCGGAGCTGGCCGGGGATCGGCCCCGCATTGTTTTTGTTGCGAGCGGAGGCGTGTTCCGCGGCTCGTTTCACGTGGGCATGATCGGCGCGATGCATGCGACGGGATTGAGGCCGGACATGATCGTCGGGGCATCAGTGGGGACGCTGTTGGGCGCGGCGTTGGGGGCGATGTACTCCTCGAGCGGACAGCAAGCGCGCGTGAAGCTGCGGCGGTTGACGGACCTGTTTGTGGAGGCGGACCGAAGGATCGCGCTGACCAAGACGTTAAAAGGGGCGCTTAAAGATCTGGGCATCCGGAGCCGCGGGGCGAGCATGAATCTATCGCCGAATGTGCTTCGAAAAATGGTGCGCGCGGGCACGCGGCAGGATCCGGGCAGCGCGATCACTGGAGCTCCACCGGCGCTGATCGATGCGATCTCCGATCTATTTCTGATTCCTTATCGGGCCACGGCTCGGATTGCGGCGGAGTTCGTCGCAGGCCACGTGACGCGGGCGACACACACATTTTGGACGCAGATCAAAACGGAGACCATCGACCGGCTGGGGATTCATGATGCGCTGATCGGGTCGTCACTATTGGAGCGAGAGACGAGGCTGGTGCTGGGCGATGTTTCGCAGGATGTGCAGCCATTTCTGGAGCACAGCCGGATCGCGTTTTTTGCGACGGCGGTGAACCTGGTAACGGAGTGGATCACGATTCTGGGGTCGCAGCTGACGGCGGACCGGTACGATCTGATCGAGGCGCTGCTGGCTTCGAGCGCGTTTCCGATGGCATTCGCTCCGCGAAGGGCGAGCGCGCTTTATCCCGGCGTGGGGCGTCGCGATGTGTTTTACGGCGACGGGGGGATGTTCGACAATCTGCCGTTTATTCCGGCTTTCGAGGTGCTGCGGGAGGTGCAGGTGGATCACCTTGATTCGACTATGGGGCAGGGGCGATGGCGCGATGAACTGGTGCGGCGGCATCGCGAGCCGGATTTATTTCTAGTGGGCGCGCTGAATATCAGGCAGACCGAGGACGAGCCGGACGCTTACGATTCGCTGCGCAAGATTGCGGCGCGCGCCATATCGCTCGAAGACAACGAAAAAATTTACGGCATGGAGCGGGCCGCGGCGCAGATCGACCGGCAGTTGGGGCAACTGCGCGCGGAGCCTGAGGGCGGCGACGCGGCGCTGCCGAAGGCGCAGGAGGAATTTCTCAACGGGATCGTCAATGCGGCGGTGATGCCGGTATATCCAGCCGATGAGGATCACCTGAACGGAACGTACGAGTTTTGTGAGGCGATGGGGATGGATCGGGACAAAATTCGACGCTCGATTGCGGATGGATGTTTTCAGACGATGCTGGGGGTCGCGAGGGCGCAGGCGGAGGGTCCGTATTCGATGGCGGGGCGCAGCGTCACGGCACTAACGGCACTGGGGCGTTTGCCGGAGATCGCGGTGGAGCGGGAGCGGCGAGCGAAGAATTATGGACGGTGTCCTTATTTTAGGGTTGAGGGGCAGCCGATCCCATGTCCGTTCGAGGGGATGCATGGGATTTACCGGGCTTGCCGGGAGGATTTGGTGCATATTCGGGAGGCCGCGGGTTAGATGTGGGAACGTCGACACTCTCGAAAATCGCCAGCAACAAGCCGCCCTGAATAGGCGGCTGCCGCCAACATTGGCCGCCCACAAGACGAGGTACACCCAAGACACTTGTTCAGGTCACGTCGAGGTCTTCCAAAAGATCGGGGCCGGCGTTGCTGGGATAGCCGAAGTCCCAGAAGGGGTTGCCTGGGGCGCTTTCCCAGACACGTTTGTCGCATTCGATCAGGAGTTTTTTCATGCGCTCATCCAGAGCCAGGATTTCGTCGTCTTCCGCATCCGCTTGCGCCAGGATTGCGCGCACATCCAGGTCGTTACGATAATCTTCCAGGCCTAGCTGGTAGCCGCGCTCTACTTGCTCGACGAACTCATGCCATTTTCGAATCAAGCCAGCGCGGCCTTCGCGAACTACGTGCTCCGGGTAACCGTTTTCGCGAAGATACTCCTCGACGGTCATGGCCGTTCCGCCTGACGGTGGAAGTAACGCTCGCCGTCGTTGGGTTTGAAAAACGTGCGAATGGTGCGGTCGCGATTGTAGGCTCCGAACGCTCCGGAGCGCTTGTCGAAGCGGGTGATTACGCCGTCCGGTTTGACGATTTCTAAAATCGGACCGCCCGCGGGGGCGTCTCGTAATTCCTGTGCGCGATGTAAATACTCGTCCTGGGAGATGCTGCCGAACTCGCGCCCGTGTTTGGCGTAATGCTCGTCGAACTGCTTGCGGGAGCGGAAACCGGGGCCGCCGGCGAGCAGCAGTAGAGCGGCGAGTAAGAGACCGATGGCGATGCGGGCTTGCCTCATAGATTGATTTCCGGTCCTCCGTTGAGAATCGATTTGCGCGCGGCTTCGATCACTCGTTCATTATGGCGGCTATTTTCGGGTGTCGCGATGAGGCCTTCGTCATCGGAACCCTTTCGGCACGCCTCGACGATGCGCTCGATCGAACGATAGCCGTAGCCGACCACGCCTTGAAACGGGACGTATTGAAAATAGTCGGAGCTGGGTTCGCTATAGGGTCCGCCGAGGAATGAGTATTCGATACCGCGATATTGATCGGAATGGCGGATCATCGCGCCGCCGCTATTTCCGGAGCACCACATGGTTAAGCCCTGCATGTTCGATCCGGGGCCTTCTTCGGGATAACCGAGGCTGTTCTGCACGTTGAGAATCGCGCCGTTCGACCAGCGGACGCGCCCGTCGGTCCATAAAAATCCCTCGTTGCCATTGGGGTAGCGATCGCGAAGTCCGCAGACACTGACTGCGACCGGCTCCAGGCCGGTGATGAAGTGCACGAGGTCCACATAATGGCAGCCGATATAGCAGAACGCGTCGGAATTTTCGCTGGTGCACCAGTTCTGAAAATTGGAGTGGCGATAGTTCCACTTCTCATGCAGGCATGCATTGCCGAGCCGGAATTCGCCGAACTTTCCTTCGCGATAGGCGCGGCGGGCCATCAGGTTGCGGTCGTCGAAACGCTTGTGATAATCGATTCCGACGAAGAGGCCCCGGCGCTTTGATTCCTCTTCGATTTGGATGGAGTCGGCGACGGTCATGACCAGAGGCTTCACGGCGCAGACGTGCAGATCGGATCGCAGAGCCGCGAGAATCACATCGCTATGCAGAGGATCGGGGACGGCGACGACGGCGAGTTGCCTGGGGGCCATCGATTTCAGGACTTTCTCGTACGGCTCGGTCGTCGATTCGAAGGTCTGCTCCGGAAACGCCTTGCGAATCGCGTCCGACGCCGCCAGTTTTTCCAGCGTCGCAGGATTGCGTGCGCATACGCGGATGTTTCCGATGCGGCCGAGCCGCTGCAACTGATAGAGCGACGGCAGGAGTTGATCGTGGGTGATCATTCCTCCGCCGATTACGACGGCGTTCACGCGACTTTACGCGCGACGAGAATTTCCGACGCGGCCTCTTCGAAAGCGTTCAGACTTTCTTCCAGTGCGGCTGCGGTGATGGAAAGCGGGGGACAGATTTTGACCGTCGCTCCGCCGAATCCTACAGGCGCAAACATCAGAACGCCGTTTTGAATGGTGCGCCAAACAAGATCGAACGCGGCGTCGGGATCGGGCTCCTTAGACCCGGGGCGGACGATGGCCACGCCCGCAACCAGGCCTTTTCCGGCAACATCGCCGATTTGCGGATAGCGCGACTTCATGGTCCGCAGACGCGCGTGAAGCAGTTCGCCTAAGCGCCCGGCGTTCTCCACCAGCCCCTCATTCACGATCAGATCCATGGACGCCATGGCTGCGGCGCAAGCGATGGGATTGCCGGTATGCGTCGAGGTCATGCTGCCGGGCGGTTGCAAATCCATGACCCCGGCGCGGCCCGCTACAGCGGCCAGAGGCAGGGAGCTGCTGATGCCTTTTCCGAACAGAGCCAGGTCCGGAACGATTCCGTAATGTTCGAATCCCCACATGGTTCCAGTGCGGCCGAAACCGGCCTGCACCTCGTCGCAGACCAGCAGAATCCGGTGGCCGGAGCACCAGTCCCTGAGGGCGTGCATGTATTCGGGCGGAGCGAACGCGGCGCTTCCGCCCTGATAGGTTTCGAGAATCACTCCGCAAACGTTTTGTGGATCGACCCCGGTTTCGGACAACGATTGCATGAAGAAATCGAAGGACGTATCGGGGGTGCGGAAACCATCGGGAAACGGCACCTGGGCGAATCCGCGGTCCTGACTCACGATCCATTGTTTCAGCGCGGGGATGCCGCCCGCCAACTGCGAGCCTAGCGTGCGTCCATGAAACGCCATCTCGAAGGAGACGATGACGTGCTTGTCGCGTCCGCCCATTCTTACGCCGTGGGTGCGGCACAACTTGATAGCGCACTCTACGGTTTCCGATCCCGTGGTCAGCAGGAAAACGCGGTCGAGCGACAGAGGTAGAAGCGAGGCGAGTTTCTCGACGGTCTGCGCGCGGATCGCGCTGGGGAAACAATAATTGTGCAGCAATCCGGAGGCGGCCTGCGCGGTGATCGCGTCAATCATTTCACGGCGGCCATGGCCGGCGTTGGCGACGAGCACTCCGCTGGACCAATCGATCCAGCGATTACCCCAGGCATCGGAGACTTGGAATCCCTCGGCGCGATCCCAAACGATGGGCGGCTGGCCTTGCATGGAGACCGGCTCATGACGATGGAGGCTTTCGAGGATCGGCAGAGATTCGGGCACGGGCAGCGGCGTGACGATCTGACGCAACGCGGTGTTCACGCGCGCGACAGGGCGCGGGGTGAGATCAAACTGGCGGGACATGGATGAGTTTCTATTGTAGCGACCGCTAGAATAGGAATGCAGATGTATCTGCCCGTTTATCTCGCACTCATGACTTTAATTGTTTCCGTAGACGAAGCTGTTCAGCCGCCCGTCGCTAAAATCGTTCCGCAGACGTCGACCACGCTCGGTGAGACGCGCATCGACAACTATTTTTGGCTCCGCGATCGCAACAATCCGGACACGATCAAGTATCTGGAGGCGGAAAACGAGTACACCAAGGCGGAGATGAAGCATACCGATGCGCTTCAATCGAAATTATATTCGGAGATTCTGGGCCGCATCCAGCAGACCGACTTGAGCGTTCCCACGAAGCGCGGCGATTATTTTTATTACACGCGAACGGAGGAAGGGAAGCAGTACGCGATTTATTGCCGCAAGCACGGGTCGGTGGACGCGAAAGAAGAAGTCCTGCTGGACGGGAACGCCATGGCGGAAGGGAAGAAGTATTTCCGCGTCGGAAATTTTGCGCCGAGTCCGAATCATAAGCTGCTGGCATATTCGGTAGATTATGAAGGCGATGAAGCGTATACGATTCACGTCAAGGATTTGACGACCGGGAAACTGCTGGACGATACGATTCCGAATACCTATTATTCGCTGGAATGGGCGAATGATAACGCGACGTTTTTCTATACCATCCTGGACGCGGCGAAGCGGCCTTTCAAAGTGTATCGCCACACGCTTGGGGTGAAGAAAAATACGCTGGTGTGCCATGAGACGGACGAGCGATTTACGGTGGAACTTGAGAAGACGCGGAGCCGCGCTTACATCCTGATCAACATCGGGAGTTCGCTGACGTCTGAAGTTCGGTATATCAAAGCGGATCGGCCGAAGGGCAAATTTGCGATTCTTCTGCCGCGCGTGCATGAGACGGAATACGATGTCGCGCATCACGGCGATTCGTGGTTCATCCGCACCAATGACGGCGCGAAGACTTTCCGGCTGATTGAGGCTCCGGTGAAGGATCCTTCGAGGGCGAATTGGAAAGAAGTGATGGCGGCGCGACCGGAGGCGACGATTGAGAGTGTCACTGCGTTTAAAGACGATCTGGTGACCGAGGAGAGGGATCGCGGGCTCATTAAGATTCGCATTCAGAAGTTCTCGACCGGCCACGTACACTACATCGATTTTACGGAGCCGGTTTATACGGCGAGCCTGGGCGCGAACGCCGAGTACGATACGAAACTGCTGCGCTTCAACTACACGTCCCTGGTGACTCCCAATTCCGTGATCGATTACAACATGGAGACGCGCGCGAGGGAGTTGAAAAAGCAGCAGCCGGTGCTGGGTGGTTACGATCCTTCGAAATACCAATCGGAGCGCATCTACGCAACGGCTCCTGACAGCGTCAAAGTGCCGATCTCCTTGGTCTATAAGAAAGGGCTGGTGCAGAACGGGAAGGCGCCGATGTTGCTTTACGGTTATGGCGCGTACGGGATCAGCATGGATCCGACGTTCAGTTCGGACCGGCTGAGCTTGCTGGATCGGGGTTTCGTTTACGCGATCGCGCACATCCGCGGCGGAGCGGATCTGGGCAAGCCGTGGCATGAGGACGGGCGCATTCTTAAGAAGAACAATACGTTCACCGATTTCATCGCGTCCGCTGAGCATCTGATCGCGGAGAAGTACACGTCTCCGGAAAGACTCGCGATCATGGGCGGAAGCGCGGGCGGTTTGCTGATGGGCGCGGTGACCAACATGCGGCCTGATCTGTTCGCGGTAGTGGTGGCGAAAGTGCCCTTCGTCGACGCGCTGAACACGATGCTGGACGCATCGCTTCCGTTGACGGTGGGGGAGTATGAGGAGTGGGGCAACCCCAACGAGAAGCAATATTACGATTACATCAAGTCTTACGCACCCTATGAGAACGTCGCCGCGAAGGAGTATCCGACAATGCTGATCACGGCGGGACTGAACGATCCTCGCGTGTCCTATTGGGAGCCCGCGAAGTGGGCGGCGAAGCTTCGTGCTATGAAAAAGGATCGCCATTTGCTGCTGCTCAAAACGAATATGGGCAGCGGACACTTCGGGTCTTCGGGACGTTACGAGTACATCAAAGAGACGGCGTTCGACTATGCATTCATTTTGAATGCTCTGGGTGTGGAATGAGCCTGGAATGAGGGTATCCTGGAGCCATGAACCCGCAACAACCGCAAACGGAGATTACCCTCGCCCACACCGCCGATTACCGCGAATCGTACGCGAACAGCGTGCAGGTGCGCGTCAGCCTGTGGGACTTCTTTCTGTTGTTCGGGACGATCAATCAGAGCGCGCCCGACAAAGTGTCGATCTCTAATTTTCAGGGCCTTTTCTTGAGCCCGCAGCAGGCCAAGGCTCTGGCGAACGTACTGAATCAGAATATCCAGCAATACGAGTCGGCGTTCGGCGAAATCAAGCTAGCTCCGCACGCCGCTGGCGCCGTGATCCAGTAGCGCGAACGTGGCGTATTCCCGGCGCGCGTCCTCGCTGCTTTTCTTCCTTGCCTTTCTGGCGCTGATGATCGCGCTGCATCTGCCGCTGTTGAAATTCCCGTTTCATTGGGACGAACTGGGCCAATTCGCTCCCGCGTCGCTGGATCTGTATCAGGACGGATCGCTGGTGCCGCATTCGACGCTGCCCAACATTCATCCGCCGGGGGTGATGGCGATCGTCGCGCTCACCTGGCGCATCTTCGGATTCTCCGTGGCTGCGGCGCGCGTCGCCATGCTGGTGGTGGCGTCGGCGGGATTATTATTTTCATTCCTGCTGGCGATCCGGCTCTGCCGCGGAACTGTGGGTGCGCCGGCCTTTGCCGCCGTTTTATTTCTGATGGCCTCGCCGATTTTTTTCTCGCAGTCGGAAATGATTCTTCTGGACATGCCGGCGATGACGTTCACGGCGCTGGCGCTTCTCTTGTTCCTCGATGAGCGCTATATGGCGTGCGCGGCGGCGTGCACCGCGCTGGTGCTGATCAAGGAGACGTCGATCACTACTCCGATGGTGTTCGGTGCGTGGCTGCTGTTTCGCGAAAAGAAGATTCGCGAAGCGTTTTATTTTTTTGCACCCGCTATCGCTTTGGGCGCGTGGCTGGTGTTGCTGCATCATAAGACCGGGCACTGGCTGGGCAACGAGGAATTTGCCCGGTACAACGTGAGTGAATCGCTGAGCCCGATGCATATTTTGCTCGGATTCCTGGGACGCTTTCATTTCCTGTTCATCGCTGACGGACGCTTTATAGGCGCGATCGCGCTGTTTGCCGGGTTTCGGATGTTGCGCGGGAAATACTGGCAAATTGCGGGTCTCGTCGCCCTGGCGCAAGTGGTGGTGGTCACCGTGTTCGGGGGCGCGATGCTGGAACGCTACCTGATTCCTGTCTTACCGATCCTCTACGCGGCCATCGCCGCCGCGGCGACTGTCTATCCCACCAGTTGGCGGTGGTTTTCGCACACGGCGATGCTGGCCATGCTGGTCGCCGGGTGGTTCTGGAATCCGCCGTATCCGTTTTCCTATGAAAACAATCTCGCGTGGACGGACTTTGTCGCGCTCCAAAAAGAGGCCGCGAATTACCTGGAGGCTTACGCGCCCGACAAGCGGATCCTCAGTTCATGGCCATTCACAGGGGCCGTCCAGCATCCTTACCTCGGCTACGTGGAGACGCCGCTCACCAGCATCGAATTGCCGGGGTACACATTTCATCTGGATGAGATCAAGTACTTCGATCCCAATTCCTACGATCTGCTGGTGGTCTACGAAAAATTCTGGACGTTCGAAGGGCACGCGTTCGAGAACAATCTGCTGCGTCCCATCATCCGCCAATACAAGGACTACCATCCGCAGGCGACCGAAGCGGAAATTCGAGAAGGCGCAGGTTTGATTCCGGTTCACCGTTGGGAGCGCGGCGGCCAGTGGATCGAAATTTACGCCAAGCCGCGGAATTAAGGCTGTTTCTTTCGCGGCGCCGTTTTCGTGGCCTTGGGAGGATCCAGGTCGGCGAGAACGTGCTCGATCTGCTGCCGCAATCCGTCATGATCCTGGCGATTCGGATCGAGCAGCGTGAGCGCCTTATGATAGAGCTCGACCGCGTGGGCCTTATCGCCGTGGGAAATCCACGCGGTCGCCTCGGTCGAAAGCCCGACCGCCGAAACCAGCGCACGCAGCGCGATTGCGTTCGAGGCCGCCGCGGTTCCCTCATCCCATTTTTTTTGCTCGCGATAAAACACGGCGATTTTCTCGTCGGTGTCCGCGATCATCGGCAAATTACCGATCAGGAGCCAGAGGTTCAGCAGCCGTTTGTAGAACACCTCCGCATCGTCGTACTTCTTCTGCCCGAATAGCGCGTAGGCCAGGCCGTCGAGCGTCGTCAACAAATCCGGCGACTGCGTGCCTTCAATACGCTCGCGAATCACCAGGGCCCTCCGGAACGTGGTTTCCGCATCTTCATAGACGCGCGTCGTGATCTGCGCCCCTCCCAGCCGGTCGAGATCGGACAGCAGGCCGGGCGAATCAGCTCCTAAAACCTTTTCACGAATTCCGATCGCAGTTTGTAGTGACGGAATCGCCGCTTCGGGCTTGTTCTCCCCCATGTGAACCAGCGCAATGCGGCTGAAATCGTCCGCGACATCGATGTTCTCAAAACTTCCTTTTGATTTGGTATGGATTCCGACCACCCTTTGCAGAATCGCGATGGCGCGATCGAAATCCTTGCGGCGCTCGCAGATCGTGGCGAGCTCGATCAAATCGGCGGCAATCAATGGATCTTCGCGTCCCACTACGGTCTCGCGCCAGTTAATGGCGAGCTCGATGTAATTTTCCGCGGCATCCTGATCGCCGGCCGCGCTCACCACGCCGGAGAGCTCTTTCAGGATCTCGTAACGCTTGGGATCGCTCTGCGGCAGCTCGCCGGCCGCGGTCCATGCATCTTCATACGCCTTTCGCGCCGCCGCATAGTCGGCCTTCCGATACGCGGCGTGAGCGGTTTTCAGAAGGGCGTCGATATCCACGGACGACACCTGTCCCAGAAGCCCAATTGCAATAGAAAAGAGAATCGAGCGCATACTTGGAACGATCATACTATATAATTAGTACGATTGCGTTAGCGCCCAAGGCGGAAGCAGGCCATCTCCTCGGTATTGCGGACCAGCAGCAGGCCGTTGTCGATTGCCGGGATGTTCCAGGTCTTTCCTTCGATCGCTTGAAATCGCGCCAATTCCTGATGATTTTCGGGTGTCGCGCGGACCAGCACAAGCTCGCCCTGCTCCGTGGTGATCACCAGAAACCCACCGGCCAGCAGCACCTGCCCGTATCCGTAACGGCCGCCCTTCCATTTCACTTCGCCCGTTTTTGGATCGAGACACTCCAAAATCGCCTCATCAAATCCGTAAATATAGCCCTGATAAAGCACGGACGAATTGAATTTATTCTTGAGCCGATTATTCTTCCAAACCGGCTGAGCGGTGAACGCATCTCCCTCTTTCGCGATCTTTAGCAGGGCCGCGCCCGGACCTTGCGCCGAGCTGAGCAGCACGTCCGCTTCGTCGATCACTACCGGTTGGGAGCAGTTCATGTCCATCTGCGCGGGGAACGGATATTCCCACAGCAGCTTGCCGTCTTCGATGCCGAGACCCACGGCGCGCTCCCCGCTGATCCACACAAGCTGCCGCTTGCCCGCGAGCGTTGCGAGAATCGGCGACGTGTACGCCGCCCGATCGTTGAGCGACTTCCATAGGGGAGCGCCCGTTAGCCGGTCGTACGCCACGATGCTCTTTCCATTCGCTCCACCCGGCGTCACGATCACCATGTCATCCACGATCAAAGGAGCACCCGCCATGGCCCAATGGATGTTCTTCGCGTCGTTGTCCGCAAGAATATTTTTCGACCATTTCGGCTTGCCCGTCGCCGCCGACAGACAGTAGAGATCGCCCATCGCGCCGAGCGAATAAACGAGTCCCTCATGATATACAGGGGTCGCCCTCGGCCCCGGTCCGCCCAGCACTTCATCGAACGACGCGGGATAGGAAAACGCCCACAATTCCCGACCGGTCTCGATGTTGTACGCCGTCACCGCTTCTTTGTCGCGCCGCTGCTCGATGGTGTAGGCCCGGCCCTCGCCGACCGTGAACGACGCGTATCCTCCGCCGATGGGCTGCTTCCACAACCGGGGCAGGCCGGCTGCGGGCCACTCCGAATTGATCGGCGACTCGGCGTACTCTCCGGCGCGATTGGGCCCGCGAAAGTCGGTCCAATAGGAAGCCTTGACCAGCTTGACGGGCGCAACGGATAGCGCGGGCGCGTCCGCCGTTTTCTCGACCGGCACCGTAGGCGACAGAGCTTCGGTCTTCTGCGCGGCGCGGCTTTCCTCGACCCGCGCATTTTGGCGCGCGATGTTCTTGATCTTCGGGTTAGTCACGTTGCCGTACCAATCGACGCGGGTTCCGTACAGGTACAGCAGAAGCACGATTGCGATCAATGAACCCAACACCGAGACGACTCCCCACACGGTCCGGCGCAACATACCGTTACTGTATCAGCTAATTTTGCGTCCCCGCGCAATTCCGGCCGCGTATTTATCCACGTGAAAGTGTGCATCGCATTCCTGGCTCTTCTGCCGCTCTGTTTCTCCCAGACGCTGGATGCGATCCGCGTCAACGTCCGCCTGGTCAACGTCGCATTCACCGTTCGTGACGCCGGCGGAAAGCTGGTCACCAATCTGACTAAAGACGATTTTGAAGTATTCGACGACGGCCAGCAGCAGCCCATTTCCTTTTTCGCGCGAGGCGAGGATCTGCCGCTCACTCTCGGCCTGATCGTCGATTTCAGCGGCAGCCAGGAACATTTCGTGAAGCAGCATGAGCACGATCTCCGCACCTTCCTTAAGGACGTTCTGACCGCTCGCGACCGGGCGTTTCTGATCTGCTTCGGCAATCGCCTGCGGCTGGCCTCCGATTTCTCCGCCGACAGCTCCGAATTAATCGATGGCCTCAAGAAGTTGGAGAAGAGAGAGGTACCGGTAATCGGCCCGCACGAGTTACGCTTCGGCGGGACGGCCTTTTACGATGCAATCTACCATGCGACCACTCTAAAGCTCGCGAAAATCGACGAGGGACGGAAAGCGCTCATCATCTTCAGCGACGGCGAAGACAATTCGAGCGCCCATAACATGATGGACACGATTGAGGCCGCGCAAACTGAGAATGTGGTGTTGTTCGGTATCCGCTACACCGAAACCAGAAAGGGCGGTGAGTGGACGGCCCGGAATAAGTATGGAGCCTCGGTGATGGCGCGCATCTCGCGCGATACGGGAGGGTCGGATTTCGACGCCCAGGCAGCCGATTTGCGGACATCGTTCCGTGAGATCGGCGAGCAATTACGATCGTCCTACGAGCTGGCCTATCACGCTAACGGCCTCGCCGACGGCACCTTTCACAAAATAGTAATTCGGGTGAAGCAGCCGGGATTCACCGTGCGCACGAAAACCGGATACTATTCGCGGGACACAAACTAGGAAATCAACCGGCACGCCTAGGGGCGCGCCACATGACATGCAGGAGGTTGCACAGACTTTAGTCTGTGTTTCGCTACTCCACCTTGGTCGCCACAAGCGCCATGAACATCCTGAAGAAGGAATACGCGGTCAACGCCACCGCCATGCCTGCCACAACCTGCCATATCCGCTCGACCGCTTGCGAATAGCCTGGCGTGCCCGCGACATAACCCACCGCGAATCCTCCCGCCAGTCCGCCGATGTGGGCTGCGTTATCGGTCGCCGGGAACAGCAGGCCGAATGCGAGCAGGTAGATCACCCAGCGGACGTAGAACCTGCGGATCTCCGCGCCCCACGACGAACGGTCGCGGACGCCCAATGCGATCATCGCGCCGATCAACCCACAAATTCCCGCCGACGCGCCGACCGAGGGCACTCCCGGAGCCCAATAGAAACTCGCAAGGAATCCGGTGACACCAGCGACGAAGTAGATCGCCAGGAACCTGCTGGTACCGTAGCTCTCCTCGCTCTGCGCGCCCAGATCGAACAACACCCACATGTTCATCAGGATGTGAAGAATGCCTCCGTGCACCCAGTTAGCCGTCACCAGGCGCCACCATTCCCCTTGCATCATCAGAGGACCGTACTTGGCCCCGAAATCGACCAGCGTCCTGCCGTCGAAATCGAACGCCATTCCTTGTCCGCCCGCTTGCATATGGATCACCATAGCGACGTAAATTCCGGTGTTGATCAGCATGATCAACATGGTGGTAAATCGCGCGTGCGGGATCAGCCCACCCAGCGCATCGGCGGGATTCCGCCGGTCCACGGCCTTCGGTCCTACGGTAAACTGACAGTAGGGACAGACCTTGTCGTCTGTCGTGATGAAGGCCCGGCAGTTGGGGCACATCCGGCGTTTATCCATCTAGACGAACCACGCTATTAACCATCGCTGAGACCCTCGGCTTTCATTGTAGCGAGGTCCCTCCGGGTTCTTCATCCTGCGGTACAATCAAAGGTCCGAATGCCGAAGACCGAGCAACAGCTTCGTGACGACATCATCCGGGTCGGGCGGCTGATTTTCGACAAAGGATGGATCGCTGCCAACGACGGCAACATCACCATCCGTGTGGAGGAAAACCTCATCCTCGCCACGCCCACTAATATTTGCAAGGGCATGATGAATCCGGAGGATTTGATCCTGTGCGACCTGGAAGGGAACAAAATCGCCGGTGAACGGGAACGGACGTCGGAGATGGCGATGCACCTTACCATCTATAAGCTGCGGCCCGATATTCGCGGCATCGTCCATGCCCATCCTCCGGTCGCCACTGGATTCGCAACCGCGGGTCGCGCTCTGAATCTGGGCCTGCTCCCGGAAATCGTGATCCGCCTAGGCTCCGTGCCACTCACCGATTACGGATTGCCCGGCACGCCCGCGCTCACCGAAGGCATGCTGCCGTATATTCCGAAATACGAAGCCCTGCTGATGGCCAATCACGGTGTCGTTTCGTACGGAACGGACGTATTCGACGCCTATTTCAAGATGGAAACCGTGGAGCATTTCGCGCGTATCGCCTTAGTGGCGGAACTGCTCGGCGGTCCGAAAGTTTTGCCCCGCGCCGAAATTCAGAAACTCTTCGATTCCCGCAAGCGCTATTGCGTCGATTCGAACAACGGGTTCGATCAGGGAGCGCCGCTGGCGGCGGAGGATATGCCGGAGCCCAGCGAAAAAATCGAGATCACGCGCGAGCAGCTTCTGTCGGTAATCGATGAAGCCCTAAAAGTCCGCGGCGTCTACTAGCCGCCTGCCGCATCCCGTTTTACGCGAAAAGCCGTTCGACAGGCGAAACCGCCTGTCCCACCGTTCTGTTGCTTTGTCGTGATGGGGCAGGCGGTTCCGCCCGCCACTCACAGATCAATCCGATGCGCCCACCCGCCGGTTAATCGGGCTGTGATCCGCCCGCTCGAGGGCCTCCATCTCATGCCGGCCGCTCCGCTTCCGCGAAGTCCGGAACGCGAACAGGTAGCTGGCGAGGATACCGCCCACTACCAGCTTCATGGCCTCCGTGACCACCAGCATCTGATACAGAACCAAAGCGCGCAGCATACTGGCGTTCGCGGTGCCCGGCGCAAAATCCGTTTCGCGGCCGCGATAAGCCATCTCCGGCGTGACCGCCCAGAACTGGAACAGCACCAGCGATAGCATGATCCCGCACAGGACCAGAGAGAGGAGCCGTTTCTGCGTAGCGAAGTACAGGCATCCACCCAGTACCAGGCCCAGTACAATCTGCGCCTGCTCCCAGCCGTACATGATGTTGCGGCTTTGTTCCGCAGCCTGATGTTGAAGCAGCAGCGTCATCTGCTCCAACCCGAGAGTTTTGACCATGCTGGTCACCGCCGGCGCGGGAGAACTCAGCAGCGGCGCCACGGAATGGAGGTTTTGCAGGACCACGAAGGCCATGAAGAAGCTGCATCCCATCCAACCGCCCAACAGGAAAGTCGAAACTCGCCGCGTGTGCACCGGCTTTTACTATGCCACATCACTCCTGCCGGAGGGCGGCCAGCGGATCCACCTTGGTCGCCCGCCTCGCCGGCAGATAACTAGCCGCCATCGCGACCACCGACAGCAGGACCGCAACTCCCAGGTACGTGATCGGATCGCCGGCCTTCACCTCGAATAGAAACGACGTAAGCAGCCGCGTCGCCGCCACCGCGCCCGCCAAGCCCAGCACCACTCCCGCGCCAGCCAGCGTCAGGGCTTGTTTCAGGACCATCCCGAGCACGTCGCCCTGGCTCGCCCCCAGGGCCATCCGCAGCCCGATCTCGTTCAGCCTCTGCCCGACGACGTAGGCCATCACGCCGTAAACTCCGGCCATCGCCAGGCAGACTGCCAGTCCCGCGAACACCAGGAACAGCAGCGTGCGGAACCTCGGCGCAGCGACGTTTTCGGCCAGCGAAGCTTCCATAGTCGTGAATTTCACCGGCACATCCGGCGACCGCTCCCGAACTTTCCTGCGCAGAACCTCGGATAACGCCGTCGTATCGCCGCTCGTGCGCATCGTCACAAACAGCGCCCGTGAATAGTAAGGATGCTGCTCGTACGGCATAATAATCTCCGGCCAAGGCTCCGATGCCGGCCCCATCTGCCGCACATCGCCCACCACCCCGACGATCCTCATCGGCTTCGGCGAATCAAGCCCGCACAGAATCATCCGTCCGATCGGGTCCTGCCCGGGGAACGATTTCTTCGCCAGAGCTTCATTGATCATCGCCGTGAACGGAGCATCGTACGTATCGCCGTCGTTGAAATCCCGCCCGATCTTCACCGGAATCCCGAGCGTTCCGATCAATCCAGGAGTCACCACCGAGAACACAGCCTGCGGCGCACTCACGCCGGGATGCGACGGCAACTGATCGACCCAATACCCTCCGTTCGACCGTGGATCCCCCGGCAACCCGAGCGTCGCCCCCGCCGATGCTACCGATGGCAGCTGGCGAATCTCCTCCACCAGCCCTTTGTAGAATTGCGACGCTTTCTTCGACGCCTCCAATCCCTCCGCCGGAACGAACGTCTCCATTAGCAGCAGCTTTTCCGGCCGAAACCCCATTGCGACATTATTCAGCGCGATAAAACTCCGCGCCAGCAATCCCGCGCCCGCCAACAGCACTACCGAAAGCGCAATCTCCGCCACCACCAGCGCACTGCGCAGCCGCCCCGCCCCTCCGCCGATCACTGACCGCGCAGCCCCGAGCTTCAGCGCATCGTTCAAATCGATCCGGGAAGCCGTCAGCGCCGGGGCCAGCCCGAACAGCAGACTCGCAGCCAGTGAAATCCCGAACGTAAACGCCAGGACCCACTTATCGATAATGCCGCCTTCATTCAGACGAGGAATGTTCGCAGGCGCGATCGCCACCAGCGTTTGTGCACCCCAAATCGCGAGCAGCAATCCTAACACTCCGGCCACCAGCGCGAGGACCACGCTCTCCGTAATCAACTGCCTCACGATCCGTCCGCGCCCCGCGCCCACCGCCGCCCGGATCGCGATCTCCCTGGTTCGCGACGTCGCCCGGGCCAGCAGTAGATTCGCCATATTCGCGCACGAAATCAGCAGTACCACGCCGACCGCGCCCAACAGCAGATAGAGCGTCGTCCGCACATCGCGCACCAGCCGATCCCTCATCCCCGTCACCGCGACACTCTTGTTCTGATTGCTGTCCGGATACTGATGCTCCAGCCGCTCCCCGATCGGTGTCATCTGCGCCTGCGCCTGCTGGATCGAAATCCCCTCCTTCAGCCGCCCCACCACCCGGTAATTATGCGCCGACCTCGATTCCGTCTCCGGAAACAGCGTCCCGGCAGCGATCCAGATGTCGCTCTCGCCCGGAAACCGGAACCCCGCAGGCATCACTCCCACCACCTGATAGGAATGATCGAACATGTGCATCGGTTTCCCCAGCGTGTCCGCGTTCCCCCCAAAATGCGATTGCCAGAACGCATAGCTGATCAGCGCCGCCCGCCCGTCCTTCCAATCCTCCTCTGCGAACCCCCTCCCGATCACCGGAGCCGCCTGAAACACGTCGAAAAACTCGCGCGAAACCGGCGACACGTGTCCATACTCCGCCGTCGAACCCAACCCCACCGGCGCCTGGCCCTCCATGTAATACGCCATCGCATCGAACGCCGTCGATTGATCGTGCCAGTCATGAAAATCCGGCGCCGACGAAGTCCCTCCGGATCGGCCCGTTTTCGTCCATAACGGCGATAGAGTGACGATCCTCTCGGGATTCTTATAAGCCAAGGGCCGCAGCAGCACCGCGTTGACCACGCTGAACACCGCCGTATTGGCCCCGATGCCCAGCGCCATCACAATCACCGCGAGCGCGGTGAATCCAGGATTCTTGAGCAGAGAGCGAAGAGCGTATTTCAGGTCCATAGAAACTAATACGCCGCTTCTCGCGAAAGGATACGCACAAAAACGAGAGGGGAGCCGTTAAGCTCCCCTCGTCGCGTCGAACATGTTTGACTTCTGGATCGTGACTTCTTGGTCCCCTTCGAATCGGGGTACCTCTATCTTACCCTAAACTCCAATCCACCCCTGCGCCGGCAGCGTCCCCACCACCAGCCCGCCTTTCTTCACCACCACCCGAAACATCTTCGCCGGCCGCGGAACCTTGATCTCCACAATCCGCCCCTTCGCCACCTGCGCCGCCAGAACGCCCTTCTCGTCTTCCACCTCAAACTCATCTCCCTCCGTCCCATCCAGCCGGATATATAAACTCGTCTCGTCCCACCCGTAAAACAACTCCTGCGCAGCCACCGACCCTCCGTGCATCGCCCCCGACCGCAGATCCGGCCGATATCTGCCCGCCCCCAACCACTCGAAATGCGAAGTCACCTCGCCATCCAGCACCGCGTGAATAAAGTTCGCCGGAGCCTCATGATGCTCGCCTTCTCCCAACCCCTTTAAAATCGGCCTCGAAAGCTCTATCGGAGGCGTCTGTCCCAGCGCCCGATACACATTCTTTAAATGCGAGCGATACAATTCATCGAACTCCGGCCGATTGTCTGACCCATGCTCCGGCCCGTACCACCAATTCCAATCGCTTCCCTCCGCGATCAGCAATTCCTCATAAGCCAGCGCCCGCTTGTCCTCCGGAACATCCTTCGCCGCATCGTAAGCCTTGCGGGCCGCCAGCAAATACTCCCACGAGAGATTATCTTCTTCCGCACCGATCCAAATATCGAAATTCGCATTGATCCACGACCCCGGAAAAATCCCTTGGAGCGGCTCAGTCTTGAATTTCAGAAGCGCCTCGGAAACCGTCAGCGCCTCCAGCCCCTTGTCCTCCGAAATGCGCCGGTACAACTCCCGCAAAAACGGGCGCCCGTTCGCCTCATACCACTCCCACGCATTTTCGCCGTCGAGGATGATCGGCACCAGCGCCTCTCTGCCCGCCGCATTCTGCCGGATCTGATTCAGAAAATGTTCCGCCGCCTCGGCCGCACCCATGCGCTGATACGTGAACCCGATCAAATCGCTCAGATAATGATCGCGAAACACCATGCGCATCTCGTGCCCGGTCTGCCTCCAGGAATACGCCCGATACGTTTCGTACGCCCCCGCCCCGTGCCCCAGCGTCCGCGCCAGCACTCCGTTATCCGTACCGGACCAGGTGAATCCGCACTCCGCCGCCAGCGCCAGAACCTCATCGGAAACCGAACCTTCGCTTGGCCACAATCCCAACGGAGCGGCCCCGAACTTGTCAGTCATATACGATCGCGCCCGCTCCAGTTGCACCCGCGCGTCCACCTTATATTGAAACCTCGGAGGCAAACGCACGCCTGGATGAGCAACCGCCGCAATATCCGAATCGCACAACAGCGGCAAAATCGGATGATAGAACGGGGTCGTCGAAATCTCGATCTGCCCCTTCGCCGCATATTCACGATAAACCGGCAGCACGCGCTTCAGCGCCTCGCTTTGCTTCCGCGCCATCAGTTCCTGATCCGCGCGCGAGAAATCCCTACCCTTCCGGATCAACGCCTTCAATTCCTCATCCCGGGCCAGTAGATCCTCATCGAACCACGCAATCTGGCTCAAAATCTGCAAATCGCGCAATTCCTCGACAGAAAACCGCCGCGTCCTCTTGTCATACAACTCCCGATACCGCGGATAACGAGAGATAATCCGCTCCACATTCGCCTGAAAAAAGTATTTAGCGATGAAACTTCTCTGCGCCTCCGTCAATGTCTCCGCTGGAGCGAGCGCGCAATCCAGGAACGGATCGGAAGCCGTTCCCGCCGCATACTCCTCAATCTGCACCAACATCGAAGGCACCAGGTTAAACGTCTGATGAATGCGCGGAAACTCGCCGAGAATCTCCACCATGCCGGCGTAATCCTTTAACGCGTGGAATCGAGTCCAGGGAAGCCTATATTCGCCCGTCCACAAATCCTTGTAGAACGGCTGATGCATGTGCCAGAGAAAACAAAGGGTAGTCATTCAGGAAGGTGAGTTGTTTTAAAAATACCACCCACTCAATCCCCAGTGCCACCAGAGCCCTATTCTGGCTACTTGCTGCTGGCCACTGGCTCCTTCTTGGCCGGCTCCTTCTTAAGCTCCTCCCCAATCCTCCGCAACCCCTCCCGCAAATACTCCTCTCGTCCACCCAGCCAGATCCGCAAATACCCCTCCAGCCCCACGTAGGCCCCTGGAACCACCAGCGTGCTCTGCTCCACCCTCATCCGCTCGCACAACTCCGCCGACGGCACATCGGAGTGATACTTCACGAGCGCAATCGCCCCCGCCTCGGGCTCTCTCCACTCCAGGAATCCGTCGAACGAAGCCACCCACTCGCGCCCAATCCCCAGGTTCTTCTTGAGAAGCTCCCGAGTCCGCGTATAACACCGGTCCCGATTCAGGACCGCAACGCGGGCGATCTCATCCGACATTTTGTTCGGACAAATCGTGACGTAATCATGCTGCGTCCAGCACTCCGCGATCATCTCCTTCGGCCCCACAATCCATCCGATCCGCACCCCCGGAATTCCGTAAGCCTTCGAAAGCCCGCTGGTCACGATCACCCGCGGACTCATCCCCCAAAAACTCTTCGTCCGAGGCCGCGAAATCTCGGCGCCCAAGTAAACCTCGTCGGCGATCAGATAAGCGCCAACGGAATCGCACCGCTCGACAATCCGCTTCATTGCCGCATCCGATAAAACCGCCCCCGTAGGATTGTTAGGATTCGACACGTAAACCATTCGGGTTCCCGGCACGACGGCTTTTTCAAATTCCTCCCAATCCGGCTCCCACCCCTGATCGAGCCTCAGGTTAAACGTCCGCGTCTCCGCGCCCAGACTCCGCGGCACACCCCACAACTGCATATAATTCGGGGTTTCCAGCGCAAAAATATCGCCCTCCCGCAGTTGACTCAGCGCCGCCATGTAATTGGCTTCCGAAGTCCCATTCGTAACCTGAAAATTCTCGACCGTAGTCCCCGGATAAATAGTCGTCAGCGCCTCGCGCAGTCCAAGCGTCCCATTCGACTGGCTATATCCCAGCGGCACATCCAGAAACTTCTCGAGATCGAACCCCATCGCAACCAGTTCCCGCAAAGTCAGCGGAAGAACGCCACTCTCGCTCATGTCATAAGCGACAAGATTCTCGTAAGTCGACTGCATCCGTTCCATCTGAAAAACTTCAAGTTTCATAAAAGAAATAGTCCTTATCGGCGTTCATCCGCGTTCATCGGCGGCTAATGAACCTTCAAAAATCATCTGTGCAATAAACAAATCTTCCACCCCAAGCCCGGTAAAATCCGCCACCGATGAATCAGCCGTTCGTGGCTGCTGACAGTACTCCCCAATCTCCACCGAGCCCACGTCCGAAGCATGCTGCAACTCACCAAGCTTTTCACACTGCCCGCGCGAATCAAGCAGCAGTAAATCCGCGGACCGCAATATCGAAGGATCCAGCTCCTGCTTCCCCACCGAATCCGCCCCAACCGCCGAAATATGCGTCCCCGCCTGCAAATCCCGGGCAAACAACAAAGGCGCCCGCGAAGCCGTGCAAGTAACAATGAACCGGGTCGAGGCCGCCAACTCCGCCGCCGAGCTCACGACAGTAGCGCCGATCTCAGCGGCGCAAAGCGAAGCCTTCTCCGGGTCCCGGCCCCAAATAAAAACCTTCTCGATCGGCAGCGCCTGCCGATGAAACCGAGCCGTCAGCCGAGCCTGAATGCCCGTCCCCAAAATCCCAATCGAGGTATCCTGCCGACCCAATTCCTTCGCGACCATCGCCGCCACCGCCGCTGTCCGAACGTCGGTTAAATGCCCTTCGTCGGCAAGATAAGCGACCGGCTCACCCGTCTCCGCCGAGCACAGCATTATCATTCCATTCCCTTTGCCATGAAACGTAGAAGCCATCTTCAGCGCAAAATATTTCCCTCCGCGCCGGTAGCTGGACTTCATATGCACCTCTCCGCCATTCGCCGTATCGAGATGCATCGGCATTGGCGTAGAGCATTCCCCTCGAGCCTGCGCGATCAGCGCTTCCCGCATCTTGAGGATGACAGCGCCATCGTCAATCAGCCTCCGTATCTGTTCCAAATCCAAAATGCGCATGGTGGCGCGCGCTAAATGACCCTTTCCAAAATCTTCTTAACCGTCCTCTCACCAACATCACGCCCAGAAACCCCCACAACAACCGGCTCAGTAGCCCGAACCTTCCCGCCGATACAAGCAGCAATCGTAACCGCCGCAGTAGGCTCAATCAAATACTGATGATGCGCAATCATCCACCGCACCCCATCCAAAATTTCATCTTCCGTCACCAGCGCAACCTGGTCCACCAAAGGCTGCAAAACCGCAAACGTCCGAGCCCCAATCCCGCCCTCAACCCCTCCTGCCAAAGTCTCCACAGCCGGAAGCCGAGTCACTGCTTGCCCCGAATCGAGCGACATCTTCAAAGCAGGCGACAAAACATGCTGACATCCAACGATCCTTGCGTCCGGCAATCGATCCTTCGCCCAAACAGCGAATCCCGCCGAGAGGCCCCCTCCGCCCACGGGCAAAACGAACGTGCGAGCCTCCGGCCCATCTTCCAAAACCTCCATCGCCACCGTCCCGCCGTTCGCGGCCATCACCGCATCGTCGTCGAACGGGGAAAGAAAATATTTCTTCTCCCGCGCTGCCATCTCCATCGCCCAATCCTGTGTCTCGTCGTAGCCGTCGAACTCGGAAACCCGCACATCCGCTCCCATCGCGACCATCGCGGAGAGCTTCGATTGATCTACTGACCGCGGCACACAGATCGTAGCCCCGCGCGCCACATAAGCGACGGCCTTCCCATGATTCCCAGCCGAACAAGTGATCACATCTTCTTTCAGCCGGGAAATCGCAAACATCGCCCCGCGAATCTTAAACGACCCCGTCAACTGCATCGACTCGAGCTTCAGCCAAACCGGCACGCCCAAAATTTCAGAAAGCCCCGGAGAATACTCCATGGGAGTCCTTCGAATTTTCCCTTCCAAAAACTGCCCGGCCTCGCGAATCAGCTCGATCATTTCTGATAAACAACCTTGCCGCCGACAATTGTGTACTCCACTTGCGCGTTCAAAATCTGATCGTCCGGCACCGTCAGAATATCCTGCGACAAAACCGTAATATCCCCAAGCTTTCCGACTTCGAGCGTGCCCTTCAGAGTCTCCTCAAAAGCCGCATAAGCATTCTCGACCGTGTACGAGCGCAGCGCCTGCATGCGAGTCATTTTCTGGGCTGGAAAGAAAGAGGTTCCGTCCTTCAGCTTGCGTGTGACACTCGCGTAGTAACAGGCAATCGGATTCACGTCTTCCACCGGCGTATCGGTTCCGTTGCCGACGTGCGCCCCTGATTTGATGAGGCTTTGCCATACATAAGCGCCTTCTTCCGCCCTCTTCGGTCCCAATCGCGGAATCACCATCGGGGCATCCGAGGTGCAATGAATTCCCTGTATCATCGCAAACACTCCGAGCTTCGCAAACCGCGGAATATCGGCAGGATCGATATGTTGCGCGTGCTCGATTCGCCACCGCAAATCGCGCTTGCCCGCAAGGACTTTTTCGTCAATGTTCAGCACTTCCCGATTTGCGCGATCCCCGATCGCGTGAACGCAAAGTTGATAACCGTGGGCCAGCGCTACCCGCGCCGTTTGTTCAATCTCCTCAGGGGTTTCCGTCGCTAGACCGCTGGTTGAGGGCAGATCGGAATAAGGCTCCAGCATCCAGGCCCCTCGTGATCCCAGGGCCCCGTCCATGTACTTCTTAATCGCTCTTACCGTGAGATGATTGTCGCCATAACCGATCAGGGGCGTCGTCATCAGCGTATTCGGTCCGCGGAGCATTACCCACAGGCGAAGGGGCATGGACGGCGCTCTTTTCTTCAAGCGATCGACCACATCCGGAGGTGAACCGGCATCTTCGAAGGTTGTGATCCCTTTGGAGATACACTCCGCGGTGGCCAGGTCGATGGCTTTTTCGGCTTGGCCTTCCTGCTCCACTTTTACCAGGCCTTGCGCGCGTTCGTTCAGCAGGCCGATTGGTTTCCCGGAGGCGTCTTTGGTGATCTCGCCTCCGGGCGGATTGGGAGTGTCGCGGGTGATTCCGGCGGTTTTGAGGGCGGCGTCGTTGACGAACGCGGCGTGTCCGCTGACATGTTCAAGAAATACCGGGTTGTTCGGCGAAACCGCGTTTAATGAGGTATTTACCGGGAATCCGTTGACGTTGGGCTGGGGCCTCGCGTCCCATTTCTCCTGATGCCAGCCGCGGCCGACGATCCATTCGCCTGGCTTGGCTTCCTTCGCTGCCGCAGCTACCATGGCGACAATTTGATCCCAGTTTTTGACGTCGCGCAGGTTTAGCATCATTTTCGATTCGCCCAGGCCCATAAAATGGCCGTGGCCTTCGATGAAGCCGGGAATCGCCAGGTGACCGTTCAGGTCGATGACCTTGGTTGTGGGAGTGATCTGCCGTGTTATCTGCGCGTTAGAACCGACAGCTAGGATCTTTCCGGAAGTGATTGCGATGGCTTCCGCTTGCGGGTGGGCGGCGTCCAAGGTCACGATTTTTCCATTGCGCAGCACTAAATCCGCGCACAGCATCAAAAAGGGAATCATAATTCGTCCAAAGCTAAGGCTAGTCTTCGCAATCCTTCTTCGAGCGGTTCCAGATCTCCGCCGATTCCGACTCGAAAATGATCTGGCATGTCAAAGAATTTGCCCGGCACCACGGTCGTTTCATACTTTGTTCTCAATAGATCGCACATTTGATCAACGCTTCCCCGCTTCAGGCGGGGAAAGACAATCGTACCGTACGGAGGCCGGAAAACTTCGAGGTCTCCGCGGCTGTCCAGAAACTTCCAGAGGGCGGCTCGATTGGCATCGAGCCGTGTTTTCACAACCTTAGCGATGCGGGGGAGTTCGCCTAAGGCGATTACGCTGGCTAGTTCGGCCATGTGGGCGGGGATATTGCCAAATTTATCATTGAGTTGCCACATTTGCTCGGCGAGAGCGGGCTCGGCGAGAATCCACCCGCAGCGAAGGCCGCTCAGGCCGTAAACCTTGGTCAGGCTTGAGGTTACGATGAACTGATCGCCGAGCAGACCGGCCGAGATTGGTTTTTGCTCAAAAGCGGCGTCGAGGTACACTTCATCAACCATGACCCGAACGCCCAGGTTGCCGAGTTCCCGAAGCGTGGTTTCGTCGGTCAAAGCGCTGGTCGGATTATGGAGGTTCGAGAGCACGATCAGCTTGGTTGCGGGCGTTAGCGAGTCCTTAATTGACGATAAATCGATCTGGAAGGCGCTCGCCGAGCGCTTAAATCGCCTTATTTTGACCCCAATCTGCAAGGCGACGTCGACAATTAACTCGTAGGTGGGATGCTCGATCAGAACTTCGTCGCCGGGTTTCAGGACCGACGCCATCGCCAGATAATTCGCCATCGACGTTCCGGTGGCCGCGACGATCCGGTTGGCCGGAACGCCGCAATGTTTGGACAGGGCGTTTTGGAGCGGCTCGAATCCGTAGAAGCTGGGGCCGCTGATTTCGAGGTCCTCGATTTTTATAGGCAGGTCGCGCAGCTTCCAATGCGCGACGCCGCTGGTGGCGAGGTTGTATTTCGCGTGGGAGCGGCGCTTGGCCCAAGGCATGTACTGAGTGCTCAATTTTTTCTCCAAAGAAAATAGACTGGCACGCCGGTGAGGAGGATTGCCAGTCCGATGGCGCTGTTGGCGGGATATTTGGCGATGGTGCTCAGCACGACGGCGAAGCTGGATGCGATGAAAAAGAGAGTGGTGAAGGGATGGCCGGGCGCGCGGAAACCGATGGAGGCGGGCTCGCGGCGGCGTAGGATTAGGAGCGCGACGCCGGTCATGCCGAAGGAAATGAAATCGACCGAGATCACGTAGTTGAGAATTTGTTCATAGCGGCCGGAGAGGGCGATGATGACGGCGACGACTCCTTGGAGCGCGATCGCGACCACTGGCGCGGCGGTGCGCGGATCGAGCCAGGCTACGCTGCGGAAGAACAATCCATCCTGCGCCATGGCGAAGTAGACGCGCGGCGCGGTTAGCATTCCCTGGCTTAAGAATCCCAGTGTCGAGATCGCGATTCCCAGTGCGATGAAGGTTGCTCCGCGTTCGCCTAGCGCGGCTCGCATGACGGCGGAGGCGGGGGTTTTGGTTGCGGCGAGCTGGTCGGCTCCGAGGACACGGAGGCAGACGTAGGTTACGGACATGTAGAGGACGATCACCGCGATGACGCCGATCAGGAGGGCGCGGGGTAAATCGCGGGACGGGTTTTTCATTTCTCCGGCCACGAAGCTGGAGGTTTGCCAGCCTCCGTAGGCGAAGAGGACCGGGGTCATGGCGGCTCCGAATGCGGTGAGGAGGTTTAACGAGAGGGGGCGGTCCAACAGGCCTTCGGAGTGGCCCGCGGGTTTTACGAAGAGGAATCCGGCCAGGACCAGCGCGGCGATGGCTGCGATTTTCAGAACCATCAGCGTACTTTGCACGGTGGATCCGGCGCGGACTCCGAAGCAGTTCACGACGGTAAGGAGCGCCAGAGCGGCCGCGGCGACTACGCCTTCGGGGATTGGCGAGTTGGTGATTTCGAGAAAATAGCGGGAGAAGGTTACGGAGACGGCGGCCATGCCTCCGGTTTGGGTGACCAGCAGCAGGACCCATCCGTAGACGAAGGCGACGGAGGGATGGAAGGCTTCGCGGAGGTACGCGTATTGGCCTCCGACCTGGGGACGGCGCGCGGCTAGTTCGGCGTAGATGAAAGCTCCGGCGAGCGCGACGGCACCTCCGGCGGCCCACGCTCCGAGGATTAAGAACGGCGTGTGAACTTGCTGGGCTACGACGTAGGGGTTGATAAAAATGCCGGAGCCGACGATGCCTCCCATGACGAGCATCACGGCGTCGAAGAGGTTGAGACGGCGGAGGAGGCTCGGCATCAGTTTATTTAAGCACCACTAGGATTCCTCGATGGCCTCAAAGACTTGCTTTACGATCTTCGGGTGCAGCGTCGCGGTGCTGTGAAAAGGGACGATAACCCGGCGGCCGCCTTTTGCGTAGATCCGGTGACTGCCCTTTGAGCGCAGCCAGGCAAATCCAGATTTAAAAGGCAAGGCTTCCGCTTCCGCAGCCGTCAGGCGCGGCAGCTTAGGCATGAACTTCGATTGCGGTAGTAAGGATTTCCCGGCTCAGCGCCGCGGAGCGTTCTTCGTCGGTGAGGGTTTCGAGGAAGAGATCGATTGCTTCGCGGATATTAGCAAGCGTCTCCTCGATAGTCTGGCCTTGGGATTGGCAGCCTTTCAGCTCCGGGCACCACGCGTAGCAGCCCTGCTGGTCCTGCTCGATTACGACGCTGACTTTGCCGGTCATCGATATTTATTCTACCTCTCGAGCATCGGCTTGCTACGTGTGATCGCGGCGTCAACCGTTTCAGTTATCGCTCGACAATTGCTGACGCGGCGGTCTCCGGACGAATCGATTGGTGAACAAAATCTGCTTGGCCATGTGAAAATAAGACTGATAATGATTACTGCGCGGGCCTACGATACTCACATGGACCAGCTTTTTGAGCGGATCAGGCGGGTTCATGCCGCGCTTGATTCGGCTGGTATTGAGTATCGTGTGATCGGCGGGCTGGCGGTTTTCTTTCAAGTCTCGCTGCGCAGGCCGGGGCGCGGGCGGTCGACGGAGGATGTTGATATTGCGATTGACCGCAAGGAACTCGAACAGATCGCGAAGGCCGCGGAGAAGTTTGGGTTCCGGTATCGCCACGTGGCGGGCGTTGACATGCTGGTCGACGCGGATGCTCCTCGGGCTAGCACGGCTGTCCATATGGTCTTCATTAATGAAAAAGTGCGCGCGGAGTATCTGGAGGCGGTTCCGGGGTTTTCGGAGCCTACTCGTACCGAGGAGGGGATTCTGCTGGCTCCGGTGGCTGATCTGGTGAAGATGAAGCTTACTAGCTTTCGAATGAAAGATCAGCTTCATTTGAAGGACCTCGATTCGGCGCGGCTGATTACTCCGGAGATTGAGGCGGGGCTGCCGGAAGCCTTGCGCGGGCGGCTTGCGGAAGTGCGCGCGAGCCGGTAAATTCAGGCGGCTGCGCTATTCGGGGAGCGGTTTGCCCATGGTTTCGGGGGCCCACGGGAGCACGGCCAGGCCCAGCAGGAACACGGCGCACATGGTGATGCCGGCGTAGCGCATGGGCTCCGGTGTGCCGGCGTAGACGCGGCTGGTGAGCAGGGCTAGCGCGAAGGGACCTACGGCGGCGATCAGGCGGCCTACGTTGTAGCAGAACGAAGTGCCGGTGGAGCGGAGACGCGTGGGGAACAGTTCGGGGAAATAGATCGCGAAGCCGCCGAAGAGGGAAAGCTGGCAGAAACCCATTAATGGCGTCATCCAGAAAATATCGCTGAAGTTTTGGAGTTTCCAGAACGTGAACGCCGTGGCGCACATGGCGGCGATGAATCCGGCGGCGAAGGCGGGCCGTCGTCCTACGCGGGCGGTGAAATAGGTGAACGCGTAAATTCCGAAAAACGAGCCGAGGTTCTGGAGCAGGGAGTTGATACCGGTCCACAAGGTTTTCTGCGAGGCGATCATGGATTCCGGCATGCCTTGCGCGCGAAAGGTTTTATCGAGCACGGAGCTGAGCAGATCCGGCGCGAAGAATCCGATGCCCCACAGGCCGACTACGCCGGAGAAGGCGAGCGTCATCCCGACCAGCGTGCTGCGGCGGTAGCGAGGCGAGAACAGTTCACTGACGGAGCCGAGTTTGGCGTGTTTATCCTTCGCTTTTTGCCAGCCTTCGGGTTCCTTGAGGCGGCGCATGATGACCAGCACAAGAAGCGCGGGGAGGGTGCCGATGATGAACATCCAGCGCCAGGGGCTGGTTACGATGGCTCCCGAGGCCTGGAGGCGTCCGAGAAAAATTCCGATGAGCGCGGCACTGACGTTGCCGACCGTGGAGGACGCCTGCAACAAGCCCAGGGCATAGGGCCGCGCGCGATTCGGCATCACTTCGGCGACCAGCGCGACGCCGACGGCGAATTCGCCGCCGACCCCTAAGCCGGTTAGGAAGCGGTACGCGGAGAAGTCCCACACGCCGGTCGAGAGCACGCTCAGGCCGGTGAAGGCGGAATAACTCAAGATGCTGATCAGCATGGTTTTGACGCGGCCGATGCGGTCCCCCAGGATGCCGAAGAGGACTCCTCCGACGGCCCAACCGATCATGAAGATCGAAGTGGAATAGCCGGCGTAGGTGGCAACAAGGCCGGCGGAATTAGGGTCGCCCGCGTGGACGTGGAGCAATTCGAGCATCGCGGGACGGCGGGCCAGCGTGAAGAGTTGCTGGTCCATGGTGTCGAACAGCCAGCCCAGGGATGCGACGAGGAGAACGAACCAATGATAGCGGGTGAGTTCTTTATACCAGGCGCCGGTGAACGGATTAGTGGCGGCGCCGGGTTCAACAATGGCCATTGAGGGTTATTTTCGCACGGACTAGAGGAGCGGACGAAAAGAGTGCGGCATCGGCGGCAATGATCTAGACTAGATTCGCAGCAAGAAAATCTAACCGTTGGGGGATCGATGCAAAGTTTGAGACATACTGTCTGTGTGTTCGGATTCGTAGGAAGCCTGTCGATGGGCGCGACGCTGTGCGTCAACCCGGCCGGCAGCTCGGGCTGCATGGCGACGATCGGCGCCGCGGTTTCCGCCGCGAAGGCCGGGGACCAGATCAAGATTGGCGCGGGCCAATACGCCGAGGATGTGGTGGTGAACAAGCCCCTGTCGCTGATCGGCGCGGGAGCGGGCTCGACGATTATCAATGCGAAGGGGCTGGCAAACGGGATTTATGTCGACGGGTTAGATAATGGCGGATTGGCGAACGTGCTGATCACCGGCATCACGGTGCTGAATGCGAATTTTGAGGGCATCCTGGTGACCAACACCTCGTATATCGTGATCTCAAACAGCCATGTGGCGAGCAACGACCAGAGCCTGAACTATGCCGCGTCGACTTGCGCCGGGCAGCCGGCGTTCGAAACCAATGAGGGCGACGACTGCGGCGAAGGGATTCATCTGATCGGCGTGGACCACGCAAATGTATCGAACACCGAGATAGACCTGAACGCCGGTGGAATTTTGTTGAGCGACGAAACGGGGATGACACATGACAATCTGATCACGGGCAATTCGGTGCATGACAACGCCCTGGATTGCGGGATCACCATCGCATCCCACGCGCCTTCGCCGGCGGCTGCTTCGAAATTGCCGTATGGAGTTTTCAACAACACGGTCAGCGGGAACACTGCGTCCAGGAACGGACTGGTGGGCGCCGGCGCGGGGGTTGGAATTTACGCTGCAGGTCCTGGAAATGTGACGTTCGGGAATAAGGTGATCGGGAACGTAATCACCAACAACGGGCTGCCGGGGGTGACGGTGCACAATCATGCGTCGGTCCCGGGAGCGCCCGGCATCAATTTGAACGATACGATGATTGTGGGCAATTACATTTCGGGCAACGCGGCGGATACGGAAGACGCGGCGACGGCAGGACCAACGGGGATCAATATTTACGGGGTGGCGGGGATTTACGGGACGGTCATTTCGCAGAACACGATCGTGAATGAAGCGGTGGGCGTGGTGATGAATAATCCAGGGTCGATGGAAGTGCACATGAACAACATCATGGGCGGGACGACCGGAGTAGCGAACCTGGGGACGGGGTTCATCGACGCGACGCTGAACTTTTTCGGCTGCGCGGGCGGTCCGGGGAGCACGGGGTGCGGGACGGCGGTGAGCGCTTCGCCATGGCTAAGCGCGCCGGTGGCCACTGCGCCCGCGGCTGGTCCAGGGAAGGGACGTCCGTAGTCTGCTCGCAGCAGACTATTCCTGAAGTCGCGGCTCCAAGCGTGCGGAAATGGAGCCACGACTAAGGGAGCTGTTCGTTTCGGAGTTGGCTCAATAGAGAATCCGCGTGCGGATGGTGCCGGGGACTTTTTCTAGCGCGTGCTTGACGTCGAGCGAGGCTTCCCGGGTTTCGGTCTCGACATCGATCACGACGTAGCCGATCTGCGGGTTGGTTTGCAGGTATTGGCCGGTGATGTTGATTCTCTTTTTCGAGAAGACGGCGTTGATGGCGGAGAGCACGCCGGGCTGGTTGTGATGGGTGTGGAGCAGGCGATGCTTGCCGGGATGTTCGGGGAGCGAGACTTCGGGGAAGTTTACGGCGGTGAGGGTGGAGCCGTTATTGCTGTATTTGACCAGCTTTTCGGCGACTTCGATGCCGATGTTCTGCTGCGCTTCCTCCGTGCTGCCGCCGACGTGCGGCGTGAGGATCACGTTTTCCATGCCGCGCAGGGGGGACACGAATTCGTCGCCGTCGGTTTTCGGCTCGATGGGAAAAACGTCGATGGCTGCGCCGGAGAGGTGATGGGACTTAAGGGCCTCGGCGAGGGCATCGATATCGACCACGGTGCCTCGGGCGGCGTTGATGAGCTTCGCGCCCTGCTTCATGCGGGCTAGCTGCTCGGCGCCGATCATGTTGAGGGTCTGCGCGGTTTCGGGAACGTGAAGGGTCACGACGTCGGACATTTCGAGGAGCGCGTTGAGGCTCGGCACGGAGTGGGCGTTGCCGAGGGCGAGTTTGGCCTCAATATCGTAGAAGACGACCTTCATACCCAGCGATTCGGCCAGCACGCCGATCTGCGTGCCGATGTGGCCATAGCCGACGATGCCGAGGGTTTTGCCGCGCACTTCCTGGGAACCGTCGGCGGTCTTCATCCATCCTCCGCGATGGGTGTGGAAATTGCGGAAGGGGATGCCGCGCATCAGAAAGATCGTTTCGGCTAGCACCAGTTCGGCAACGCTGCGGGTGTTCGAAAACGGCGCGTTAAACACGGGGATGCCGCGCTGCTGGGCGGCGTCGAGATCGACCTGATTGGTCCCGATGCAGAAACAGCCAATGGCCATGAGCTTTTCGGCGCTATTGATGACCTTGGCGGTCAACTGGGTCTGGGAACGGATGCCGATGAAGTAGGCGTCCTTCAGCGCGTCGATCAGCTTGGTCTCGCGGAGGGATTTCGGGTGGTAATCGATGCCGGTGTAGCCGTCGTTTTTCAAGACGTCGACGCCGGTGGGATGAACGCCTTCGAGGAGAACGATTTTGATCTTGCTCTTATCGAGTGAGTTAGTTTGCATGGTCGAGTAAAAGTTCCATAAGCACGGAGGAATCCGCCGGCTCCGCGTAATATCGGGGGATTGTGCGGACAATCCGAAACCCGAAGCGCCGGTTCAGGGCAATCATGCGCGCATTGCGTTTCCGGCAGTTGGTAATAATGCGATTAAATCCATGATAGCGGGCATAGGCGATCTCCCAGGATTTGAGGAGGGCGCCGAAGCCTTTCTTCTGGAAACGCGGGAGGATTCCGGTGGTGCTGATGTAGAGAGATCGCCGGCGCTTTTCGAAGGCGCAGCAGCCGACTTTGGTCTTGCCGACGATGAGCCAGTGGGATTCGCAGGTTTGCCAATAGGCGCGGTCGAAGCGGTCGGGTTCGGGGAACACCTTGCGGTCAAAGGCGAGGAGGGCTCCGATTTCCTGGGGCAGGATGGCTTTTCTGAATTCGGTTTTCATTGGGATGCATGGCAGGCGAAACCGCCTGCCCCACCGGTTCCGCCTGCGTTAGAAAAAGGGTGTTGCATATCAAAGGGTCCGTAGGTGGAATCCGCCGTCCACGTTGATTACCTGGCCGGTGGAATAGTCGAGCGATCCTTCGGCGATGGCTCGAACGGCGCGGGCGATGTCGGAGCCTTCGCCCATGCGGCGCTGGGGCAGAAGGCCGTCGGCGATGCGCTTTTCATAGACGTCCTCGACGGCGGAGATCATGTCGGTGCGGATAATCCCGGGGCGGATTTCGAAGACGCCGATGTTATGCGGGGCGAGGCGCGCGGCCCACAAGGCGACCGCCATGCTGAGACCGGCTTTCGAGATGCAGTATTCGCCTCGATTGACGGAGGCGGTGTAGGCGGAGATGGAAGTGACGAAGACGATTCGACCGCTGCCACGCCGGATCATGTCGCGCGCGACCTGCTGGGTGAGGAAGTGCGGACCTTTGAGATTAACGTTGATCAGTTCGTCGAAACTTTCTTCCGTTGCATCGAGGAGGTCGCGGCGTTCGCGGGGAGCCATGCCGGCGTTGTTGACCAGGAGGTCGATATTTTGGAAGCGTTCCCGGGCGAAGGCCAGGAGCGCCGCGCGGTCGCTAGCTGAGCCGATGTCGCAGGGGAAGATCTCGGTGCCGGTCTCGGAGCGCAGGGAGTCGGCGGCGTCTTTTCTGCCTCGATAGGTGGCGAGGACTTGATGGGTGGAGGAGAGTTCAATGGCGATGGCGCGGCCAATCCCCCGGCTCGCGCCGGTGATGAGAGCGACCGGCTGCACTGTTTCAGTTTAGGGGATCGGTTCTGTGATCGAGAATCCCCGGAGTTAAAGCCCCACGCATGAGCGTGGGGATGGCGGATAACTACAAACCACGATGCCCAAAAAACAGCCACCGTTCAAGACTGAGGCGCAAGAGGCCGATTGGTGGGCGAAAAACCAGAACTCGATCGCAGACCGATTCGAGCAAGCCCAGGCCGCTGGTAAACTTGCCACAGGGACCGTGGCGCGAGTCGCCCGCGGGGTGCGCCGGTCACCGACGAAGGCGTGACTTTTCGAAGAAATAAAATGGCTCCATGGCATTGAGGAAGGAAGAGTGGCTTGGAGCGCTTAAGAACGCCTTCCCTGCCTCTTTTGTCGGTAGCCAAATGTTGCCGGTGTTGGAGGCCGAGGAGAACGTGGGCAGAGAGATCAGGACTAGGTTCCCCGGACAAGGCGTGCTGATGGAGTCCTTTCAAAGCCTTTTCGTTCGCACTTTGAACCTCGCAGTTGAATTGGTCGCCAAAGAAGGTTGGCCTAAAGATTGCCCCCCACTACCCGGTGGCCTTCGTGGGTTTCGCCAATTTGTTCCGCCGTTTTCGGGCTTGTGAGATCCTCTACAGCAGAGCCTATCCGTTAGACGGTTATGCGCTCATGCGGGACCTGAAGGATCGGGCCTTCATGATGGCGGCCGTGGCGCTCAATAGGATGACCTTCCTGGACAGTTTGGGATTGAAGGAGGGGCTGAGTCCGAGCCAGAAGGATTTCGGAGAAAAGACGGCCGAAAACAGAAGGAAAGTCGATAACCGGATTACCCAGGAGTTCATTGGAAAGAGCTCTGGCCTATCTAAAGAGGCAATGGATGACCTTAAGCGGTGGGACGACTCGTTCAACCTCGAAGTGCACAACGCTTCTCTGACATGGACCCATGAGATGAAGGCCCTTATTCAAGGGGAGATGGCCCCGAGGTTTGGACCTTCGACGACGGAAGAGGGTTACGCAATTTATCAAAACCGTAGTGCCGAGATCGGTTGGATAATCACTCGGCTATTGCCATTTCTTCAGCCTTCGGAGGCTGCGTTCGGTGATGAGTGGCTGGGCAAGAGGAAAATCTTAGACGACGCGTTTCGTCACATGTCGGATGGGCTCGCCACAACTCTTAATAAAAGAATTGGCTCGTCGTTCATCGAGTTGATGGATAAAAAGTTCAGGCTTAAAGAATCCTTCCACTATTTTGAGTCGACCTATCGATACCCCTAGATTTTGGCCGCTCGTTGATGTTACTTGGTCCCCCATCACGCGGCATCCTCGAACGAAATCGTCAACCGTTTTCCCACCGCCCACAGAGCTTGCTCGATCTGGTCGAGACGAGATCCGTGATGGAGGTCGAGCAGGCGGGCGATTTGCGGGAGGGGGCAATGAAGGCGCCGCGCCAGCTCTGCCTTCCCCGACTCGCGAAGCACGCATCTGCCGGTACAATTCGATCTTCGCCTCAGTCAGAGCGGGCAGCATTATTGTGTTTTGACCTCGCTTGGCGCGGCTTGGTTATAGGGGATATCCTTACGGTCCTCGATCATGGCCATGAGCATAAGCGCGTCTACCGCGCGGACCCGCGCCTCTTCTTCGTCGCCGAAGGTGTGGACGTTTGGGAAATCAGGAAAAAATACCAGGAACTTCAAGCCTTCGCGGACCAGATTTACCGGGTATTGCATCATCGTCGTAATCTGAGTTCACCCCTGTGCGAAAGGCAAAGGCAATAATTGGCCGCTGATAAACGCTGATTGAAACCACAAAACAAAATTCAGTCTCTCGATCTGCGTCGGGAGGCTTCTAAACCGCTTTACGCTGCCGCACTGAGTCGAGCAGCATCCCTGCGATTTGCTTGCCGTGCTCTAAGGCTTCTTCGTAAACAGCTTTGCGCTCATCGCGGGTGAAGCCGTAGCCTAGCCGGTACAGTCTCTCGAGCGATAGGCCCACGGCGAAGGTCGCGGCGTAGGCGATACCGGCTTTGGGGATTAATCCGCCGCCAAAAGGCACTTTGCCGACTAATTCGCGTGCTAGCGCTCGCCAGCCGAATGCGCCTGCGATGATTGAGGCTACTTCCGACTTCTGCTCGCGATATCCAATGGGACGGTCGCTGACCGCGGCGAGTTGGAACGCCATGCGGATCTGGTTCATCGTCAGAAAAGCCGTATCGGAGCTGAACTCGCCTACGGCCCACGGGATCGAGGCTAGGCTTGGCACGATGTCCGGCAGCGCGGTGGCGAGGCTGAACATCGCGTTTTCTTTGGCGACGGCGCGGATGATCTTATGCGCGGCGGGCTTCCGGAACGGATACAGGCTGCGCGCCAGGGGCAACATCAGATCTTCGCGTTTTTTGAGGATCCGGCGGATACAATCGTCCGGCGAATCGAGATCGAGAGCGAAACCCCGGCTAGGGCGCAGCAGGGAGGAATCGTAAACCTCCAGATCGCAGCCCAGCGCGGGACCGCGGACCAGTAAACGGACGGCTTCGGCGCGCCGTTCCATCGAAAAATGAGGCGGAGCGAAGAACGTCTCCATCCGGCCCAGAGATTCGGGCGACGCCGTGACCAGGCAGACCCGGACTTGCCTGTCCGCGTCCTCCCGCACGGCCTTTGGGTTCAGGCTGGAGAGTGCCCCTTTAATTTGGCGGAGGACAGCAAGTGCCATGATGCAGATAGGAACCGGAACATTACCCGGAGTTCCTGTCTCCATTCTAACCCGACGCCGACCCTTTCCACCGGTACATCTTCGGAAAAGTACTTTAAAATAGTTTCATTCGAGGGATGGTACTCGAGCGAGGGCGCGACGAGAAGCAGCCTGGGCACCAGGTTCGAAAGGGCGGTTCCCGGAAAATATCCGCGTCCGGAAAATTCCTGACGATCGAGGTGCCATTTCACCCGCATCCAATAATCGAGCGCTTGCATGGGCAGATGAATATCCTGGCTGGCCTTCAGTTCGATCACCGCGAGCCTGCCGTTGCGATCCACACCTAACAAATCGATGATCCCGCGCTCCCCCGCCGCGAATTGCGGAACCTGGCCGTAAATCGGATGCGGATAAATCATCGCATCGAGCGTTTCGATCTGCGAGCGTACCTGCGATTCGAGCCACGCTTCGGGATGACGCAGATAGAGAGGATTGCCGCGGTCGATCGCCTGAGGATGGCGCATGCGGGCGATTTCCTGGGCGATGCGTTCGGCCTCTGCGATATGGGCTTCGCTGCCGGCGGCGTGTCGATGATCGAATCCGAACAGCAGCTCGTCGCCGGCGACGCGGCCGAATTCGAGTCCCCGGACCGCAAGGCTAACCGAGCCATCCGGCCGGTCGCGACGCGCGACGCCGTCGATGGCGGTCAAACGCTTCACCCATTCGAGCGTGCGCCGCGATGCGCCGGAGAGAGCCTGCATCGCGATGGGAAGGCGCGTATCGAAGTTTTGATAATCGCGCGGATCGACTTGCGCTTCGTTATTGCCCTGATGGACGAAAATTATGTATCGCGCGGCGGTTGTGCTCAAGTGCCGGACGCGATGGCAGGTGGCCGGCTCCAATCCGGAGGGGAGAAAAATTGCCAGCGTGTCGAGCGTGACCTTGGGCTCGCGCCGCCGCAGATGGTCGAGCCAGATAAGCCCAAAGCTGAGCGCATCGCTGGGCGAGAATGCCTCCTCGGACGCGCCGATGGCGGCGATTCCGGTGGTTCCGCGGCGCAGCAACGCTCGCGGGTAGCTGGGGGACAAAGTGTGTTGAAGATCCTGCTCCGTGCTGAGCTCCGCGATACGGTATCCGGTGAATTGGCGCTGCAAGGAACGGCGAAAACGCTCGCGATATTTGAGCCGCGCTCCACGGCGATCCGCATCGCGATTCGAAGGATCAGCCAAGTCGAGCAGCGTCAAAGTTCCAGCGAGCGCGCCGAAACGCTCAATTTCAACCTCCAGCCGCCCGCGGCGTTCACTATGAATACCGCGGATCCTTCGCACCAGATTGCGCGTGTCGTTCCAGCACTCGATGGTCACGATGCTCCCGCGGGCGGTCAAGGAGAAATTCGTCGAGGTTAGGGCGAGAGGATCGTCTCCAGGTTCGAAGAGCACGGGCTGGCGGCTGGATTGAAGGAACCGCTCAATCGCGGCGTGCGCGGATTGGGGGTCGGATTTGGCGCGCGTGGGGTGCAAGATAAGTAGTTAATCTCGACCGATAAATTCTCATTTTGAGAGCTCCTCGGCGAGAACCTCGAAGGGTTTTTCGCTGACCACGATACAGCCGGGCCTTGGACTCGTCCCGATGCCAAGCATCCGCATCTGGCTGGCTCCGGCTTCGCTCATCACGAAAAACCACTTTTTAGTGGGTTCGTCGTGGAGCGTTAATCGGGCTATCCCGATCTCCCAAACCGACGTCAGGCCGGGACAGTGACTAATGCCTGCGAACTTCATCGCTTGCCTTTTGAACCAAGCCGTGACGGCATCGTGCTGAGCCGCCGCTTGCGGGGTACTCCATCTCGCGGCTTCGCGGCGATCCATGTTCAACCATTCGTCGACAAAGCCTACGCGGCTAAGCGCTATCGGAGCAATACGGACGGCACCTTGGCTGGTAATGGTGTATCGCGCAATCGCCGGGCGAGCCATAAGGTCGGCGTCGCCCAGGTTCGCAGTGTATCGAAACGTGACCACATCGTCTTGGATAGACGGCCGGACGAGCTTTTCCGGATCGTCGAAGAACCTCGCAGATCTGTTTTGGTTCAAAAGGTTATGTAGCGAGCCATTTTCGATGCTGTCGATGCGGAGCCCTACACCAATCAAGGTGCTGGTGCACCACTCAGAATAGCTTCCGCTGGCGAGGAGCTTCCGGCCGTCACTGGTTTCGCCACCGATAACGGAGGAGAATCCCAAACCGAACTGGAACCTGGGGTCATGGTGGTCCAACCGGCCGACGCTCCTCAGCGAGTCCCGCCGATAGATCAAGATAGTCTGATCCATGCCGCACATCAGGCCGATTCCAAGCGTAACGCCAGTCAAATCGTCCGCTCCAGAAATCGGGTTCAGGACCACCTTGTCAAGAAAACCTATGGCGTTATACATAACGTCGCCGTCAGAGGCTTCCGGCCGCTCGGGCCGGAGAATTCGCGCGGCGGCGAGTTCCGCATTCAATTCATCGGCAGTCAGGCGAGCTCGAATACGCTTGTCGACCCAGGCGATAGCCTGCGCCTGGATGTCGGCGAACTCCTTTGCCGGAAGTTGTTTGTAATCCCGGAAAGAAATCAGTTTAGATAAGAGTGCTTGCGTATCCGGCGTTATCGGCTGCGCGTGCAGCTCCATTGCGAGAATGAGAAGCAATCGCTTCACGGTTCCGGCAACTCCTCCGTCAGCGTTGCGGCCGTCACTTGGGTGTCGAGATTGATCGACTGCGCTTCGAGCACTTCCGCGATGATGACAAGGAGCCACTTCAAGATCTCAGTTTAGCGAGCCGCGACCGGACTAAAAATGATGCGCATCCCGCATTGGAAAATGCTTCCGGTTGCGGGTCCACAGACGTAGCGTGTGCACCGATGCGGTCGCTGCGATCAACGCGCCGCCGAGCTCCACTGCATGGCTTGCGTGAAACTGGCGTGCACGCAACCGCAGTGCTTGCCAAAGGTCGTCATCGAGATAAAGCTGCGTCCGCCTCACGATGTATGTTATACATCGCGCGCCGGCGGTGGATACTCCTTGAGCAGTGATTTGTACCGCCCGATAAAGTCCCCTCGTTCGCCGCCCTTCAGGCGCGCAGCGAACAGGTCGAGATGGGCGTGCCAGCCCGCGGCGAACATGTGGCGCTCTTTCGCGATCCGGCGATGGGTCAGGACCAGGAGGGTCTCATCGCCCTGCGGTGTTAGCTCGAAGGTGAGCTCCGATTCCGGGAGGCCGGGCTGGTTCCAGGTATAGGCCAGCGCGCGCGGCGGATCCCAACGTGTGACGACGCCTTTTGCCGTCCAATACAGCTCGCCGTTGGGCGGCGGCTCGTCGGTCGACCATTCATCCCACCGGAGGCTGGCCGAACCACCCGTGCGCGGCTCGATCGCGGCGTGTGCGAGCCAACTTGCCACTCGCTCCGGAACGGTCAGATACTCCCAGACGACGTCAATCGGCGCTGGAAGAAGGCGCTCGAACTGCACAGTATCGTCGCCGATCAGTTTTCCTGTTCTGCTCATTTTCTTTTCCTCAATTCACGTTCTAAGGCGTCCAGGCGGCCGGTCCAGAAACGGCGTACGCGCGCCAGCCAGCGGTCGATTTCCGCCAGGCCCGCGGGGTCCAACTGATAAATCCGTTTTTGCGCGTCCACCCGGACACGGACCAGACGAGCATCGCGAAGCACTTTCAGGTGCTGGGAGATCGCCGGCTGGCTGACGTCGAAACGCCCCGCGATTTCGCTGACGGGAAGTTCGCCGGAGGCCAGCATTTCGACGATGCGGCAGCGGGTGGGGTCGGCTAAGGCGGCGAATCCGGGCACGATTTATAATAAAGCTGTTACTTATATAAGTCAATACTAATATTTATCGCAGGAGTAGAATATTAGGCCATGGACCGCCGGACCACCGATCCCTCGCTCATCGAAACCGTGGCCCATCCATCGGGTCTCGCGGGGATCTCCTCGACCAGTTCGGCCGAAGAGGGGCGGTTCATCGCCGGAACCTTGCTGGGCGGGCGTTATCGCATCATCGGTCTGCTGGGACAGGGGGGCATGGGCGAGGTTTATCGCGCCACGGACCTGACGCTCGGTCAATCGGTCGCGCTGAAATTTTTGCCCATGGAGGCGGCGGGAAACAACCGTCTGCTCGAACGCTTCGCAGGCGAAGTGCGCGTCGCCAGGCAGGTGTCGCATCCGAATGTGTGCCGCGTGTACGATCTGGGCGAGGTCGACGGCGCTCCGTTCATTTCGATGGAATACGTCGATGGCGAGGATCTTTCTTCGCTGTTAACCCGCATCGGCCGGCTGCCCGCGGACAAAGCCATCCAGACGGCGCGGAAGATCTGCGCGGGACTGGCGGCGGCGCATGACCGCGGCATTATCCATCGCGATCTGAAACCGCAAAACATCATGATGAACAAGCGCGGTGAAGTCGTGATCATGGACTTCGGCCTCGCGGCCATCGCCGATCAGCTTTCCGGCGCGGAGGCGCGCAACGGCACGCCCGCGTACATGGCCCCGGAACAACTGAAGGGCGCCGAGGTCACCACGCGCAGCGATATTTTCGCGCTGGGTCTGGTGTTGTACGAGCTGTTCACCGGCAAGCGTCCCTACGAAGCCAAGACGATCCCGCAGTTGCTCTCGCAGCAGGAATCCGCGCAGTCGGCCAGCATGACGTCGCTGGTGGCGGACGTCGATCCCGCGGTCGAAAAAGCGATCCGGCGCTGCCTCGATCCCGATCCATTGAAAAGGCCTTCGAGCGCGTTGGCCGTGGCGGCGTCGCTACCCGGAGGCGATCCCTTGGCAGCGGCTTTGGCGGCGGGCGAAACGCCATCGCCCGAGTTAGTCGCGGCGGCGGGAAAAACCGAGGGGATGGCGCTGAAGTACTCGATTCCGTGCTTCCTTGTCGTGTTGGCCTCAGTGTGCTCGGCGCCCGCGCTCCGGCAGTCCGGGAACACGATGATGCACGGCTCGCTTGATTTCCCGCCGGACGTTCTGGCGCAGAAGGGCCGCGACATCGCCTCTGCGCTCGGGTATCCGAAGAAACCCGCCGACACGAGTCTGGACCTGGAGCATCGCGGCGTGTTGGTGCGATTTCTCCAGTCCAAGCCGGAACCGCGGATGTGGGACGAATGGCTGGCCAGCGAAGCTCCCATCTGGGCTCTTTATCGCGAAAGCCTGGCGCCGCTCAAGGCATCGCCTTTCGGGTACGTGGACCAGAACAACCCGTCCCTGGTCCAACCCGGAATGGTGTTTGAGCGCATCGACGGACACGGTTTGCTGCGCGAGTTCTCCGCCGTGCCGTATGACGCGGAATCCTTGTCTCCTCCGGTCGATATCGATTGGGTGTTCGGCGCCGCCGGCCTTGATCGGAAAAACTTCGCGGAAACCGCGCCGCTCCTGCTGCCGGCGCACGCCGCGGACCAGGTGCGCGCCTGGAAAGGTCCTCATCCAAAAATTCCCGACACGGAAGTCCTGATGCAAGTCGCCCTGTGGAAAGGCCGCGTCACGCAAGCCCTGATCGACGTCCCGGCCCATCGTCTCACCGATCCCTCGCGTGCGACGCGGTTCGTCGTCGCCAGAGTCCGCGAGGTTTTTCTGTTCGTCTCGATGGGAACCGCCATCCTGTTTGCCGCTGTTCTGGCGCGAAAAAATTGGAAGAAGGAACGCGTTGATAAAAGAGGCGCCCTGCGGATCGCGATCGCCTGCTTCGCGTTCGGCATCGCCGGCTGGATCGGCCGCGTCCATCCGATCCCCACCAGCGACATGTTCTCCCTGGCGTACGCCAGCGCCGCCGACTCGCTGCTATTCGCTGCGGCCGTCTGGCTGCTCTATCTGGCCCTCGAACCCGCCGTCCGATCCCGCTGGCCGCACGCCATCGTAACCTGGAATCGCATCCTGGCCGGCCGCTGGAAAGATGCGCAGGTAGCTTCCCATATTTTGATCGGAGCGGCACTGGGAACTGCGATGTGGGCTCTCCTGGGCATCCCCATCGCCGAACCGAAGAACATGCTCGATATCGGAATCGCCCTCTGGCCGCTGTTGAGCGCCCGGGCGTGGCTGGCAGCTTATGTCTTTAATCTTCAGGACGCCCTCTCGATCGGACTTTTGGAATTTTTTGCACTCTTCGGATTGCGGGTTTTGCTAAAAAAAGACTGGCTGGCGGCCATCGCCGCATCCGTGCTCTTCACCGCCACCCAAAGTGACATTCTCAACGACCCTAACTGGCAGAAAAAAATAGTGATTTACCTGATACTCTATGCCATCCTGATGTTCGTGCTGCTCCGCGTCGGCTTGGTCACAACCGTCAGCGCGATGTTTTTTCTCAATGCTTTAAATAGGATCTGCCTGGGCTCGGATTGGAAGGCTTGGTGGGCTCCCGAAGGGTTGGCGACCATTGTCCTGATTCTCGCCGTCTCCTCCTACGCCTTCTGGCGATCTATGGGCGTACAGGATCTCACAGCCCGTTCGCAATAAATTCACGAAACACCATTAATAAGTTGCGTCTCCAAATGAGCGGAGGCTCTTTATAAATGAAAAAGCTGTTCACTCTTTCTGTCCTTCTGGCGCTTGGCGGGACGTTCGCGGCCGCGCAACAAAGCTGCACTGCCACGACTTCTTCTGTCATTGGATCCTACGAATACATCGCTACGGAACTGCCGTTCGCTTCCGTAGTCATCACCCCGCCCGGAACGACCACCACTACCGGAACGCAACCTTACAGCAATACTCAAATCGGAAACCTGCTCTCGGCTCTTAACGCAGGCACCGGATTTTCGAGCGCCAACGTGCTGTACTTCGACGGCGCCGGCAACGTCTCGGTATCTTCTTCCACCGCGACTTTTACGGCTTCAACCGTGGTCGGCACCTATGTGGTGAACAGCGATTGCACCATTAACGTCACACTGACCGACGTTTTCAACACCACCGCGAATGGCGCGGGAACGGTGGCCACGCAAGCGAAGGGCAGTTTGATCGGCGTCGTGCTGGGCGGCGGAACGGAAATCATTCTCTCTGAGCCTCAATCCAGCACCAGTACCAACGGAAACATGCCGCTCGGCGCCGGGCAATTCGCAACACGCGTCTCGATTCAACTGATCCGGACCTACGGGTACGGATGCACCGCAGCCAGTCTGAGCGGTTCTTACGGCCTGATCGGCACTGGCTTCCTGGAATTGAATCCCCCCTCAACCGGCACCACCACCGGCACCGGAACAACCGGCACCACGAGTTCGGCGTCCGTGCAGCCCATCAGCTTCATCGGCGTCGTCACCTTCGATGGAGCGGGCAACGTGATCCAGCAGACCGTAGCCTCGGGCTCGCCGCTCGGCAGCTTCCAGTTCAAAGGCACCTACACGGTGAACCTCAACTGCTCCGGAACACTCACGCTCTCGCCCGCGACGTCCACCACCACAGGGACTGGAACGGGAACGGGAACCACGACCACGACTACGACCACCACCACTGCCACACCATGGACGGTCAACTTCGTGCTCACTCCGCCCATCACCTATCCGACGACCAACGCGTTTTCGGCGACGCCCAGCGGAAACGCCTCTCGTCCAGGCCTGGAGTTCACCTTCCAGAATTCCACCGAGACGGTCTTCGGCTTCGGAATCGCGCAGTAGTCCGGTAGCAAATTCACGCAATCGAACGCCGGCGGAACCTGGAAACAGATCCGCCGGCTTTCGCGCGTCCACGCGGAAGCGGTATCTTTTTAAGTTACGATGTTTCCCATTTTCCTGGCGACCTACGGAGCCGTATTCGTAGCCGAAATCGTTGGCGACAAGCTTCTTTATACAACGGGAGTTCTGGCGGCCCGTTATCGCACCGTCCCCATCATGCTCGGGATGGCCCTGGCGTTCATGCTGAAAATGGGGGTGGCCGTCGTGGTGGGCGAGCAGATCGGCAAACTCCCTCCCCTTCTTGTCGCGTCGATCACCATGCTCAGCTTCATTGGCGTCGCGATCGCACTTTGGAGAAAAGATATCCAGCGCTCCGAGGGCCGCAGAGACAGCGGCATGACCAAAGCCATGATGATGTCCTTCGCCGCAATTTTCTTTTCCGAATGGGGCGACGTCGGCCAGATCACCGCCGCCGCCATGGCCGTTGCCCATCCCGCCGCGCCTTTTATCGTCTGGCTAGGCGCCGTCAGCGCGATGGTAACGAAAGGCACGCTCGCCGCGACTCTCGGCGCAGGCATCCGCCAATGGATCGTCGATCGCGTGTCCCCCAAAATCATCCGCTACGTCGGCGTCACCGCGCTTCTGGTGCTCGGGATTCTCTCGGTGATTGAAACGCTCACCGAAGGTCACGCGTGACTCCGGTAGTCGATATCGACCGTAAGAACGCGATCCGCTTCATCATCTGCCTCGGCGTCGTCAGCATGTTCGCCGACATGACCTATGAAGGCGCGCACAGCGTCATCGGCCCTCTGCTCAGCGACCTCGGCTCCAGCGCTACGCAAGTCGGCTTGATCGCCGGTGTCGGAGAAATGTTCGCCGCCAGCCTGCGTTTTTTCTCCGGCCGTCTGGCCGATAAAACCCGCGCCTACTGGACAATCGCGATTTTCGGCTACGCCATCAACATCGTTGTCGTGCCGGCGCTGGCATTCGCCGGGAGTTGGAAAGCCGCGGCCCTGCTGATCATAGCGGAGCGCACCGGCAAAGCACTGCGCGGCCCTGCGCGCGACGTTCTGCTCTCCGGAGCGACTAATAAAGTCGGCCACGGGTTCGGCTTCGGCGTGCACGCCGCGTTCGACCAGGCCGGAGCCGTCATGGGGCCTCTCTTCGTCGCGTACGCCGTCGCCAAAACGAATCATTTCGGACCCGCGTTTCTGTGGCTGATCGTTCCCGCCATCGGAGCCTTCGGCGCCATGCTGATCGCCCGCGCCATCAACCCTGATACAGAAATTAAGGCTCCCAAGCGAGTCGATCAAAAACTTCCTCCTGTGTTCTGGACCTACGTAGCCGCCGCCGGACTGCTGGCCTGCGGGTTCGTCGATTTTCCGCTGCTCGCCTATCATTTTCAGAAAACGGGCCTGCTGGGAAAGGAGACGATTCCGCTCCTCTACGCCGCCGCGATGGGGGTAAACGGCATCACCGCGGTGATTTTCGGAAAGCTCTTCGACCGCTTCGGAGTATTGGCATTGGCCGGAGGAATCCTGGTATCTCTACTCGCGCTCCCTTTGGGATTCCTGGGAGGCCACGCGGCTGCCTACGCGGCCATCGGCTGTTGGGGCACTGGCCTGGGCGCCCAGGACGCATCGCTCCGCGGAGGTATCGCGCAAGTAGTCTCCATGAACAAACGAGGTGGCGCCTTCGGAGCCTTCAACGGAGTTTACGGAGTAGCCTGGTTCGCGGGCAGTGCGGTGATGGGGCTGTTGTACGATCATTCGTTGGTCGCGTTAGTCGCCTTCGGAATCGCCGCGCAACTCCTTGCAGCCGGAATGTTCGTATGGCTCAAGCGTCCGCTGGCGGCCGCAGCGGCACATTGATTTGCTAAAACCGCCGATAGAAGGAGCATGCACCTTTCAAAAGGGCGCGCCCGGTTTGGCGCGGAGTTCCTGCTTGGGGCGGCACTGTACGTAGCTAGTTTTTTCTTGCCTGCCGTCGTACCTACCAAACAGGGCGCTCCTCTGCCGGGCTACAGTTGCGCCTGGATCGCCCTCCTGATCCTGACGTTCCTTCCGGCTGGATTAGTCAATCCGATTTTGGTGACTTACGCAACTCTAGCAGGCTAGCGAAGCCACGAACCGTTAAGCTGACACGCATCCTCGCGAGAATCCTGGTCGGGCTCATTCTGTTCACAATAGTCGAGGTCGTCGCCTACAAAATGGAGCTCGCCATAGGATTCTATGTTTGGATTGGGAGCCTCCTGGTGATGACCGTCCCGAAAGCGCTTACAAATCCCTTACCCGAACCTTAGGCCTCTTTTATGCCCTTCCGGATACGCTCGAAGTATGGCAACACTAGCGCGTTCCATCGTATCCCAGCAAGCCACGATGGAGATCGTCGTCTTGCACACCACGGTCTCGGAAACCCTCCGCGCCCTTAAAACCGCTGCGAGCTTGGCTCACGATCTCTCGGCGCGCATCCGCCTCCTGGTCCTTGAAGTGGTGCCCTATCCCCTCCCGCTTGATCACCCCGACGTGACCCTCCCCTTTACGCACCGCCGTTTCCGTACCCTGGCCGAAAATGCTGCAGTAGAGACCAGCGTCGATATCCACTTGGTCCGCGATCGCGAGAAAGCCATGGAATCGGTCCTCGAGCCCCATTCCGTCGTAGTAACCGGCGCCCACCAAAGCCGCTGGCCGACCAGGAATCGCAGACTGGAAAAGCGCCTCGAACGAGCCGGCCACCAAATAATCCACGCCGAGTAGCGTTAGTGGGGCACGTTCCCGACCTGCCCGCCGCGTTATCCTACCAATTCATGTCCCCGCTGACAGGACTACGCGTCCTCGACTTCTCCCACGCCTTGGCCGGCCCTTACTGCACCATGCTCTTGGCCCAATATGGAGCCGACGTCCTCAAGATCGAAGATCCCTCCGGCGGCGACGTGGGCCGATCCTGGGGCCCTCCTTTTACCGGCGATCAAGCGTCCTATTTCCTGGGCCTGAACGCCGGAAAACGCAGCTTGGCGATCGATCTGAAAAAACCCGAAGGCTTGCAACTCTGTCTCGACCTCGCCGCCAACGCCGACATCCTGATCGAAAACATGCGTCCCGGCACCATGACGCGTCTCGGCCTCGGCTACGAAGCCATCCGCGCCCGCAATCCCAAGCTGATCTACTGCGCCATCTCCGGCTACGGCCAAACCGGCCCCGCCCGCGACGATGCGGCCATGGACCTGATCGTCCAGGCCTCCAGCGGCCTCATCTCCACCACCGGAGTAGAAGGCGGCGAAAAGGTCCGCTCCGGCCACTCGGTCGCCGATATCACCGCCGGCATGTTCGCCATCATTGGCATTCAGCTCGCGCTCGAAGCCCGGCACAAAACCGGCGAAGGCCAGTTCGTCGATGTTTCCATGATGGACGGCATGATTTCCGCCATGGCCTCGAACTACGCGTTCTACTTCGGCTCCGGCGCGATACCGGAGCCCATGGGTACCCGTTTCGCAACTATCGTTCCCTACCGCGGATTCCCTACCAAAGACCGCGAAATCGTCATCGCCGTAGCGAGCCAAAAACTCTGGCGGACCTTCTGCGCCGCGATCGGCCGCTCCGACCTTGCCGGCCACCCGGATTACGCCACCAATCGCCTGCGCGTAGAAAATCGCCTGGTGCTGGAGCCCCTGATCACAGAAATCCTCAAGTCCCGCACCAGCGGCGAATGGTGCAAACTTTTCTCGGAGCACGGCATCCCCTGCTCCCCCGTCCGCAATTTAGAAGAAGTAGTGAACGACCCGCAATCCGCCGCCAGAGAAATGTTCCGCGAAGCTGGAGGCGCTCTAATCACCGGCCCTCCCGTAAAGCTATCCGCCACTCCCGGCGCAGCAAAATCCCAAGCGCCAAAATTGGGCGCAGACACCCGAGCCACGCTCGCAGAACTCCTAAAGCTGGACGAAGCAGCCCTGGAAGCCCTAGCCAAATCCGGCGCGATAAAGTAACCTAATAGGTCGATGAAGAAAATCCTTCTAACCCTGGCCTTGGCGATCCCCGCCTTCTCCCAAAGCTCCATCAAGGACGCGCTCGTGAAGCACTGGAAGACCACCGGCGACTTCACCATCGCCGTCGCGAACGCGATGCCCGCCGACAAATACAACTTCCGTCCCGTCCCCGCCGAGATGAGTTTCGGCCAGGTGATCGCCCACATCGCAAGTGCGGATCTGGGTGCCTGCGCGACAGCCAGCGGCATGCCGCGCCCGGCGATTCCAGCCAAAGTCACCGATGCGGCAAAGGACCAAAAGAACGAAGTCGATAAGGAAACAGCCGTAAAATTCCTCACCGACACCGTCGAGTTCTGCAATCAGGCAGTGGCGTCAATGACCTTTGAAAAGCTAGACGCCGTAAGTGGAACAACGCGTAAGGCGACGGGATTCGAATGGCTATGGGCCTACTTCACCCACACCGCGCATCACCGCGGCCAAGCCGAAGTATACCTGCGATTAAACGGCATCAAGCCACCGGATTACGTTTTTTAGTGTTGCTGGTTGTCCCCTTCCTCACGGGCGGGGATCGACAGGAGTGCTGACACAGATATTGAAACCTAGCCCCGACTGTAAAGGGCGGGATGCTTAGCGTCCGCGAAACATCAGCCAAACGAACCTCACGATAACGAGGCTCAATAAGTAGCCCGATACGATGAGATCCCCACAAAGAATGAAGCCTGGCATATGCACTCGCTGGCAGGCAAAGTCATTCAGCAGCAATGCCGGGGCGTGGTAGACGGCCGCCAGCGAACCCCAAAGTTGCAGCCCGGGATCGTGAACCCGAGGCACTCCTACTTGCGGTGCATAGGACAAAAGATGCATTGCCAGCGCTTCCATCGGCAGTGCAATCAATGCGATGGAAATTGCTACTCGGCGACTTGGCCACCAAGACATGAGCTAGGCTATTACGCCCTTCGCGACCACTCCCGCGACATCCGTCAACCGGAAATTTCGGCCGCTATAGAAATACGTCAACTGCTCATGCTTGAAGCCGAGCAAATATAAAATCGTTGCATGCAGATCGTGCAAGTGCGTGCGATCCTGCTCCGCATAATACCCGAACTCGTCGGTCGCGCCGTAGCTGAAACCCGCTTTCACGCCCCCGCCCGCCAGCCACATGGTATATCCGTACGGATTATGATCGCGGCCATCGCCGCCTTGCATGATCGGGGTGCGTCCGAACTCGCCGCCCCAGATCACCAGCGTGTCCTTCAACAAATCGCGCGATTTCAGGTCCTTCAATAATCCCGCGATGGGCAGGTCCACCTCGCGCGCATTGTGCGTATGCAGGCGAACCAGTTCGCTGTGCTGATCCCATTTGTAACTGTGCGAGCATTGCACGAATCGCACGCCGCGCTCGACCAATCTGCGGGCGAGTAAGCACTGCCAGCCGAAATCGCGCGTGTCTTCATTATCGAGGCCGTAGAGTTTCTTGGTCGCATCCGATTCCTTCGCGGTGTCGAATGCTTCGGGAGCTTCGGTCTGCATGCGGAACGCCAGCTCGAACGCCTCGATACGCGCATCAAGCTCGGTGTCGAACTCGCGCAGCGATGCGTGCTGGCGATTCATCTTTTGCAGCATGTCGAGCTCGTAACGCTGCTGCTCCGGCGAAATACCTTTTTGATTGAGAAACTCGATCGGCTCCTTCACCAGGTCATCGAGCTTCACGCCCGCATTGCCAATCGCCGTGCCCTGATACGCAGCGGGCAGGAATCCGCTGCTCCAGTTTTTCGCGCCTCCGTGCGCAAGCGAAGGCTTGATGGTGATGAAGCCCGGCAGATTCTGATTCTCGCTGCCCAGGCCGTACACCACCCAGGAGCCCATAGAAGGCCGCGTGAACGTGTTAGAGCCGGTATGAAGCTGAAGGCTCGCGCCGCCGTGCGCCACGCTATCGCCGACCATCGACCGGATCAGACACAAATCATCGGCGCATTCGGCGATGTGCGGAAACAAGCTGCTGATCCAGAGTCCACTCTGCCCATGCTGCTTGAACTCCCAAGGCGACTTCATCAGGTTGCCGGTGTTTCCCTCGGCGAACGTCAGAGGGCGCTTAAACGGCAGAGGCTTCTCGTTCCACTTTTCGAGCGAAGGCTTGTAGTCGAACGTATCGATGCTCGAAGGACCTCCGTGCATGAACAGAAAAATGACGCGCTTGGCCGTGCCAGGAAAATGCGGCTGCTTCGGCGACATCGGATTAGTCGAGGCGGCCTGAATCATCGAAGTGAGACCAACCGAGCCGAAGCCGCAGGACGTGTAGCGAAGAATGTCGCGGCGGGAATAGAGCTTCATAATTTCCTACTCACAGGCTAACGTCTTCAGCCTGTGTTTTAATCCACATAAATAAATTCATTCGACGACAACAATATCCGGCACAAACTTTGCCAACCCCGCTCGCCGGTTTTTTCGATATACGCCAGTGCGTCGTCCTTCTCATTCGCAGTCGGCAGCCGACCGAGGATGCGTTGATAAATCAGATCCACGTGACCCGCAAGCTCCTTGGCCAGTGCCGCCGACCGGTCGTTCACAAACGCCGAGTTCATCATGAACAAAGCCTGCGGAGCCGTATTGGTCAACGCGCGCCCTTCACACGTCGTGGTCGCGTCTCCAAAATCGAACAGGTTCAGCAGCGAAGGTAGATTCGACCGGCGCAGCGGCAGATAAACCGTGCGGCGCTTGCTGGTGGCCGGATCGATGCTCAGCCGTCCCGCGCTGTTTTCGCCATCCGTGCCCGTACCGCGCTGCAAGGTTCCTCCCATCTTCAAATCGAGCGACCCGTCGAGCGCCAGCATCGAATCGCGAACCTCTTCCACGTCTAATCTTCTGCGTGAAAAATGGGACAGGAACCGATTCCCCGGATCCTGTTCGGCCGCTTCGGCCGAAATGTCGCTGGACATCTGGTACGCGTCGGAGAGCATAATGCGGCGATGAAGCTTCTTCACCGACCAGCCATCCTCAATGAAGCGCGCGGCCAGATAATCCAGCAGCTCCGGATGCGTCGGCTTCTCCCCGAGCAGACCCCAATTGCTGGGCGTGCGCACCAGCCCTTCGCCGAAATGCCACTGCCACACACGATTTACGAACACGCGCGCCGTGAGCGGATTCTTTGGGCTCGCCAGCCACTGCGCAAATTCCAGGCGGCCGCTGCCGGGTGAAAGCTCGGGCTGATCGTCGCCCGCAAGGATGGTCGGAAAACGGCGAGTCACCGGATCGCCCGGGCTCGCCGGATTGCCCCGCACCAGCACGTGCTGCTGAACGGACCTCCCTTCGGTCACGGCGCACGCCATAGGAGGCTCCTGCGGACCGTCCTTCAGCATGTCCTCCGCGCGGGCGCGTAAGTACGCGATGCGCAGCCGGGTGTCGTCGGGAAAAAGCTTCATCAGTTCGCGGTCCGGAAGCGCCAGCGGACCCGAGTCTTTATCGAGCGTGACCGCTTTATAGAACATCACGTCGCCGTCTTTGAGAGGCGGGCGAACGGGAATAGAAGTTCCGTCGGCGATGGTGGATACGAACGCATTCCACTGCGCCATGATCGTGGAATATTCTTTAAACTGCTCATCGAAGTCGTGCTGAAACGCGAGTGCGACTTTTTTCTCTTCCTCCGGTTTCGCGTTGTGCCACTTGCTTAATAAAGGATTGGGATCCTTGTCCGGCGTGAGAAATTTCTTCCAGCGCGCCAGCACCACTGGGTCGAGACCGTCGGCGAGCTCGGGATGGCGGGTGGCCATCATATATTCGGCCACGCGTGCGCGTAAAGGCGCCTGGCGCTGCTCGATTTCAGCATCGATCATGGCGTTCGCCTGCCGCCGCAAAGTCGCAACCTTTGCCTGATTTTCGACGTAACGCAGCACCACGTCGGCAGGCGCGAGCGGAGCGTAATAAATCTCCGACACGCCGCCCTTCCCGATTTTCGAAAAGGCTTTCGTGTTCGCGAAAATCGCCGCGAGCGAATAATAATCGGCCGTCGCGATGGGATCGAACTTGTGATCGTGGCAGCGCGCGCAGGCGACGGTCAGTCCCAGGATGCCGCGCGTCGTGGTGTCGATCTGCTCGTCGATAAAATCGTAGAGCATCTTCGGCTTGTCCTGCTCGGCGATGAGGCGAGGACCGATCGAGAGGAATCCGGTGGCGGTAATGCCCTCGACGTTTACCTCCTTGCCATCGGGAGCGGGCATCAGATCGCCGGCGATTTGTTCCTTCACGAACTGGTTGTACGGCAGATCGCGATTGAACGCGTCGATTACATAATCGCGATAGCGCCATGCGTAGGGGTAGCGATGGTCCTCATCGGCGCCGGTCGAATCGGCATAGCGGGCGACGTCCAGCCAATGGCGTCCCCACTTTTCGCCATAGCGGGGTGAGGCGAGCAGGCGATCGACTACGGACGCAAACGCGGTGGGAGAATCGTCGGCCAGGAAGGCTTCAATCTCGGGCTCAGTGGGCGGAAGGCCCGTAAGATCGAAGGTCGCGCGGCGGATCAGGGCGAGTTTCGACGCACGTTTAGCGGGCTTTAGTTTCTTTTCTTCCAGCTTGGCTAAAATAAAGGCATCGATCGGCGATGGCGCCGTGATGGCGGGGTCTTTGATGGCCTTAAACGACCAGAAATTCCGCTGGCCCTGCGTGTAAACCTTCTTTTTCGGCGGGTCCGGCGTTTGCGCGGACAACACGACAGCGAAAAGAACTGCAAGCAGCGGTTTCATGCGCTTTTACACATGATACACTGAAGGTTCCCTTTTATGATTCCAGCAACACAACTGCGTCCGGGCATGGTGATCAAGTGGAACAAGGATTTGTTCTCGATCTTCAAGATGGAGCATCGCACCCCCGGCAACCTGCGCGGCTTCGTGCAGGTCAAGATGCGCAACTTCAAATCGGGCACGATGGTGGAGCACCGCTTCAGCTCGGAAGACAAGGTGGAGCGCGCCTCGCTCGAAGAGCACGAAATGGAGTATCTGTACGACGACGGCGAGTTCTTCTATTTCATGAACACCGAAACGTTTGAGCAGATGCACCTGACCAAGGAGCTGCTGGGCGACGCCACCTATTTCCTGATTCCTTCCATCAAACTGGCCGTCGAATTTTACGAAGGCAAGCCAATCGGCGTGGAGCTGCCTCCAGCAGTCATCATGACGGTGGTCGAGACCGAACCAGGAATCAAAGGCGCCACAGTGTCCAACGTAACGAAGCCGGCGAAGCTAGAAACTGGCCTGGTAGTGCAGGTGCCCCCGTTCATCAACGAAGGCGAAAAAATCCGCGTATCGACAGCGGAGCAGACTTATTTAGAGCGCGCCTAAACCGATTCGGAGCCGCGACCGCAGGAAGCGATCTGCCCGGGCCGTCTGTTAATCCTACGCGCCTTCAGGAAGCTCACCGAAATCGACCCCACGAGCCCCAGGATGCAAAGAACGATCGTCCCCGGCTCTGGTGCCGCGGAGCTGAACGTGACCGGTGTCACCCCGTCGCTCTCGAAAAGAGAGAAAGTTATTGCGGCTTCCGCATCGGCGTCGCCCGGTCCCTCAATGGAAAATCCCTCGCCTTCGGCTGCGGCGGATAGATTAATTTGAAAGGGAACGCCCAGCTCGAATGTATATGTACCGAAAATCCCGCCAGGAAAGAACGCGCTGTACGGACCGACTTGCGCTTCCGCGCTCGCTAGCCCAAAGAGGTCGTCGCCGGTTGGGTTGAGCACTATCTCTATTAGGCCCTCGCGGGGCGGGCCGCTTGAGATCGCGGTAATCGTCGAATTAACGGAAGCCGAAGCCATTGTGAAAGTCGATGCCGAGTCGCCTGGGTCCGCTAATACCCGAACTCCTGCGCTCTCTGAAAACGAAGTCGTTGGGCCAAAGCTCGTTGGGAGATTAGGGGGAACCCCGCCCTCCCATCCGGCAAAGGCCGAGGGCGGCGTGAAGCCACCGACTCCGACCACATCGCAGGGAGCCGATCCCGTCACGCTGGTCGCACCGGTCGCAGAACAGGAGAAGGAGGTGGTAATGGCATCAGCGAAGGCGCAGCCTGATGCGAGCAGTAGAATTAGCGCTCTCATATTGCCTCAACTCTACTACCTCTTCCCAACCCGCACTCCAGATGGATCGCCTTAACCGCGCTCTCCAACCCCTCCCTGCGCACCACAATCGCAATCGTCAGCTCGCTCGACCCCTGCGCGATCGCGATGATATTGACGTTTTTCTTCGAAATCGCCGTGAAAATCCGTCCGGCGAGTCCCGGCGTGCCCTTCATCCCCTCCCCGACCACCGCGATCAGCCCAACGTCCTTTTCCACCTCGAACGGCTTCAGATACCCGTGCGCCAGTTCGAGCGACAGGCTCTCTTCCAGGTGATCCATGACGCTGCCTAACTCGCTCTGCCGGACCAAGAAACAAAACGTCTGCCGGTAGCTGGAACTGGTAATCGCCAGAATCTCGACGTTCGCCCGATCCAGCGCCTCCAGGGCCCGCGCCATCACTTTGGTTCCGCTCAACACGGCATTCGCAGGCTCGATCGATACCAGCACGACGTCGGACATCGAGGTCACCGCGTGAGGACCGCGCCCCGCGCCGGCCATCGCGAGACTTGGAACGATTTTCGTCCCCGGCTTATCCAGCGCAAAACTGTTCTTGCTCCACACCGGAATCTCGCGCTCCACCAGAGGCGCCAGCGTGCGCGGATGCAGCACCTTCGCGCCGTTATATGCCAGTTCCGCGGCTTCGTTGTAGGTCACTTCATCCAGCACCCGAGCCTCCGGAATCAGCCTCGGATCGCCGGTCATGATGCCGTCGACGTCGGTCCAGATCCACAACTCGCTGGCATCAAGCGCCGCCGCGATAATCGACGCCGAGAAATCCGACCCGCCGCGACCGAGCGTTGTCGGTCGGCCGTCCAGCGTCGAGCCGTTAAACCCCGTGACCACCGGCAGAATCTTTTCATCTAACAGTTTTCGGATGGTCTTCGCTGCCCTCAGCCGCGTGTGATCCATCAGCGGCGTCGCATTGCCGAACACCGCGTCGGTGGCGATCACGTCGGCCGCGTTCACCGCGCAGGCAGGAATCCCCTGTGATTCCAGATATTCCGCGAGCAGAAACGCAGTCAGCCGCTCGCCGATCGCTATCGCCTCATCGATCGATCGCGGAGGCCGCTCGCCCAGCATCATCATGCCTTTCGCGATGCGCGAAAATTCCGAAATCAGCGAGTGCACCCCCGCCAGCGCAACTTCCTGCCGCGCCGCCGGCAATAATTCCCGGCACACTTCAAAATGCCGCGTATAAAGCTGCTTCACATTCTCGTCAAGATCGGCCTGGTCCCCAGCCTCCGCCTTGCGCAGCGAATCGAGCAGCAGGTCGGTGACCTTCGACATCGCCGACACCACCGAAACCACCGGCCGTTTCGCATTCTGCTCCGCCGAGATCTCCGCCGCCACGCGAATCCGCGCAGCCGACCCCATGCTGGTCCCACCGAATTTCATCACCAACAAATCAGACATATTCTTGTGTTTTTTGCGGAGCAATCAAACGTCGGGGACTGACTACCTTTTTCGCCCCACACGCCGCGCCGGATACCAAAGATCCTTCTCGGCGAAAAAGGCTGTCTGTCCCCTGCTTTTCACAGATCAGCGTCGCAGCACTCCTTCAATGGCCCTTCCCATTCGACGTCCTCGCCCGAACCACCTTCAAAATCGCCTCCTCAACCTCCTCGGGCGTCAGATCCGTCGAATCGATATACTCCGCGTCCGGCGCCTGCGTCAGCGGAGCTTCCGTTCGCGTCCGGTCCCGAAGATCGCGCTCCGCCATCTCCTGGGCAATCTCGCTAACCGCACCGCCCGTCTCCTGCGCCCTTCTTCCCGCCCGAGTCTCGGGATGCGCATCGAGGTAAATCTTCACCTCGGCATCCGGAAACACCACCGTGCCGATATCGCGGCCTTCCATGACCACGGAATGCGAACTCCCAATGCGCCTCTGCTCATCGCGCAACGCTTTTCGAACCCCCGGCGCGATCGACACCTTCGAGGCCCCCTTCGTAACTTCAGGATCGCGAATCGCCGCGGTAACATCCTCGCCGTTCAACAGAACTTTGGCGTCGCCTTCGAATTCGATCCGGGCCTCCCGCGCCAGTTGTTCCAGCTTATGCAGATCGTCAAGATCGACCTTGGCGCGAATGGCCCATAAAGCAACGGCGCGAAACATGGCTCCGCTGTCGATATAAGTGAACCCCAGCTTCCGCGCCAAGGACCGCGCAATGGTGCTCTTCCCCGCGCCCGCCGGCCCGTCAATCGCAACAATCAGCGGCTTCTTCATTCGCGTGAAAACCAATGGCGGGCATCTAATGGGGACAGACCACTCTGTCCCGAGCCAAGAATCTGCGACAGAGGGGTCTGTCCCCATTGGATTCTCCAGTCCCGACAGAGCCGCACTTATTTCCCCCAATCATTGCGGTAAACCTTCCCATCCTTCATAACGAACTTCACGCGCGTCAACGCCGCCGCATCCATCAGCGGATCCCCGTCCACCGCGATCACATCCGCGAAATAGTTCGGTTCAATCGACCCGGCTTTTCCTTCCAGCCCGACCAGAACAGCCGCCTCCGTGGTCGCGGCCCGGATCGATTCCAGCGGCTTCATGCCCCACTCCGCCATGGTCACGAACTGCTTCGCGTTGTCGCCATGCGGATAAACGCCTCCGTCTGTTCCGAACGCCATCCGCGCGCCGGCCACATACGCGTGTCTAAAATTCGTGCGTTGCAATTTGCCGAGCGCCTTCTCTTTTTCGACCGATTCCGGCAGCATCCCGGATTTCAGCCCCTCGGCCAGAATGTAATCGTCGTTATAGATATCGAACACCAGAAACGTGCCGTGCTGCTTCGCCAGCGCGATCCCTTCATCGTCGATCAGACTTGCATGTTCGATCGAATCGATCCCCGCGCGGATCGAGTCTTTAATCGATTGCGTCCCGTGCGCATGGGCGGCCACTTTGCGCCCCAGTTTATGCGCTTCCTCGGCAATCGCGGTCAATTCTTCCAGCGTCAGTTGCGGCGCGCCCGGCGTATCGCCTTTCGAAAGCACCCCTCCCGAAGCACAAACCTTGATCAGGTCCGCGCCGTACTTAATCGTCTCGCGCACCTTGGTGCGAACCGCCCAGGGCCCATCGGCCACGCCTTCATCGCGAAATTTAAACTCCGGAGCCAGCAGATTGTTATCGCAATGTCCGCCCGTAATTCCGATCGCCGGACCCGAAACGAACAGCCGAGGCCCTTCGATTTCACCTGCATTGATCCCATCGCGCAAGGCCACATCGGAATATCCGGACGCACCGACGTTCCGCACCGTAGTAAACCCCGCCCGCAGCGTCAGCCGGGCATTCTTCACGCCCGTAATCGTCTGCCGGGGCACCGAAATTCCGAGACTTTCATACCCCAGTTGGGTAGGCTCGGTGGTCAGGTGATCGTGAACATCCATCAAACCCGGCATGCAGGTCCCTTGTGAAAGATCGATGACGGTAGCCCCGCTCGGCGGCGTGACGTTGATTCCGGTAATGACGCCGTTATCAACCACGATCACGGCGTTCTTAATCAACTCGCCCTTGCGCACATCGAGCATCGAGCCGCACCGGATCACGGTCGCCGCAGGTAGGATCGAGGCACAGAAAAACAGTAAGACAGAAGTCCGCAATCACTCAGTATCGCAGCTTCCGAGAACGCTAAACCGGTGTAGCGTGTGTCGACGTCCAGCCGATCCTGGAGCCGCAGGCATGGCAGAACGCCGCCTTCTGATTGAGCACGGACTCGCACCGCCCGCATCTCCAGCCTTGCGCCGCGCCCCGATGTTCAGGCATCAGGGCCACCACCAAAGCGAACACCCAGCCAATCCCCGTCCACCCCAGGAAGAAATTAAGCGCGAAGATCGCGGCAGCGTCACGCTTCCTCATGCCGATCAGCGACGGCAGGAAGTAGAGAAAGCAAAGGAAGCAGAGGAACAAAAACCCTTCCATCGCCTAAGATTTTATCACAGCGCCGGCACGTCGACCCACGCGCGCTTCTTCCAGCTTTCGATCCCCTTCTCCGCCAGTTGCACGCCCTTCGCCGCTTCGAGCAGCCCCCAGCGAAACGGCTCGTCTTTCACCACGTGGCGCAAAAACAGTTCCCACTGGATCTTGAACGCATTGTCGAACGTCTGCTGTTCGGGGACCTTCTGCCAGCCCTCGAAATGATTGATCGTGCTGGGGATATCGGGATTCCACACCGGCCTGGGCGTCGATCCGTACGGTTGAATCCAGCAATCCCGCAGGCCCGCGACCGCGCTGCCTTTCGATCCATCTACTTGAATCGTCAACAGATCGTCGCGCCGCACCCGCACGCACCAGGAGGAATTGAAGTGCGCGATCACGCCGCCCTCGAGCTGAAATGTCGCGTAGGCCGAATCGTCGGCAGTGCAGTCATACGGTTTTCCCGATTCATCCCAACGAGTTGGCACATGCGTCGCGCCCAGGCAGGAGACCGCTTTGACTTCGCCGAACAAATTATCGAGCACGTAGCGCCAGTGGCACAGCATGTCGATAATGATGCCTCCGCCGTCCTCTTTCCGGTAGTTCCAGGAAGGCCTTTGCGCCGGTAAAGTATCGCCTTCGAACACCCAATATCCGAACTCGCCGCGCACCGAAAGGATCTTGCCGAAGAATCCTAACTCGCGCAGAGTCTTCAACTTGAGCATTCCAGGGAGCCACAATTTATCCTGCACCACGCCGTGCTTGACGCCCGATTTCGACGCCAGTTGATAGAGCTCGTACGCGACATCGAACGTATCGGCGATTGGTTTTTCACAATAAATATGCTTGCCCGCAGCGACGGCTTTGCGGACGGCTTCGGCTCGGCGATCGGTGGTCTGGGCGTCGAAGTAAATCGAATATTCGGGGTCGGAAAGCGCCGCATCAAGGTCCGTAGACCACCTTAAATGACCATAATCACGCGAAATCGCTTCCAATTTAGCCTTATTTCGACCTAAAAGAAGCGGTTTTGGCATGATAATCTCGTCGTCGGAGATCTTCACGCCGCCTTGTTGAATAATCGCGTGGATCGACCGGGCGAGGTGCTGATTCAGGCCCATGCGTCCAGTGACGCCGTTCATGATAATGCCGACTGTATGGGTCATGTTTTTTGCGGCTGCGCGCCATCGGGCAATGGAGGCGCTTCGACGCCCGCTCGCGGCAGAGTGCCGTCCAACTCCTGACGCCAATGCGCGACGTCGCCCGCCGGGCCGTAGCAATAAATCATCCGCAGAGGTGTTTCGCCGATATTCGTTAATTGATGAAAAACGCCGGTAGGGATATAGACGGCCTGGCCGGAAGTGACCGTGGTCCGCTCCTCGCCAAGGCACATTTCGCCGGTTCCTTCGACGATGAAATAAATTTCTTCCTGTTCCTGATTGTGCCAGGGAACCTGTCCGCCTTTGGGCTCCAGAGTGACGTTGCCCATCGAAAAATGAGTGGCCTGAATGGGGCTCGCGCCTCCAACCAGATTCTGCGTGCGCCTCCGTGCAGGATAAGTGCGGCCGGCGATTTGCGAGAGGTCGGCGATGATCATCGGAAACAGTCAGCCTAGCACGACCGTTAAGCGGCTTCCGGCCCTGTCCTCAGTGTCAGCCGGGGTTCAGCGCCCCGGCGATCCGGCGCAGCATTGGCAATGAGCCTTCATAGTCGGCTTGCTCCATCCGGCAGATGACGCTTGCAGGGTCCGGGAGCTCAATGAAAATCATGCGAAGCCGCGACCGCCGTGGTCGGCATCACGCAGGGGCGGACGTCGGTAGCTTTGATCGATGCCACTCCCCGCTGGTTCTGCAAAATACCATCCACGATCAAATAGGAGCTATTGAGCACCGGCACGCGCAATCGTTCGAACACATCAGGCTTCAGAATCACGTTGGCGATTCCGGTTTCGTCTTCGAGGCTCAGAAATACGAAGCCCTTCGCTGTCCCGGGCTGCTGACGGCAGATGACAGCTCCAGCTACGCGGATAAACCGGCCGTCGGGCATGTTCTTTACCTGCGCGGCGGGGATGACGTGCATGGTATTCAAACGCTCGCGGTGAAAGCGCATGGGATGAGAACCGATGGACAGGCCGGAGTTCGCGAAGTCCGCTTGCAGACGCTCGATCGGATTCATTGCTGCGAGCGGAGAAGGAGTTTCGACGATTCCCGCGTCTTTGAGTAATTCGCCCACCGGACGCAACGCGAGCGCCGATTGCCACAGCGCGTCGCGGCGATGACGCTGGCCTCCGACTTGATTGAGCGCGCCCAAGTCGGCGAGCGCGGTCATCTCGTCTTTGGAAATTTCAGGGACACGGTCGCGCAGATCGTCGATGTCTTTGAAGGGCCGCCTGGCGACAATGGCAAGCGCCGTGTTTTCGCTGAACCCTTTTACATAATTGAAGCCCAGCCGCACAACCAGATCTTTTTTAATGTTCGGACGCGGCTCGGAATCGGCAATGCGGCATTTCCAGTCGGATTGCGTCACATCAACAGGCAGGAAATGCAGACCGTGCCGTTGCGCATCTTTCACCAGCGTCTGAGCACTGTAAAAACCCATCGGCTGATTGTTCAGAAGGGCCGCAGTAAACGCCGCGAGATAATGGCACTTCAGATAGGCGCTGGCATAAGCGATCAAAGCAAAACTCGCGGCGTGCGATTCGGGGAAGCCGTAGAGCGCAAATGCCGTGATGGCTTGCACAATCGTGTTCTGTACTTCGCCGGTAATTCCTTTCTTCTCCATGCCCGATCGCAGCCGTGCTTCGATATCGATCATCCTTTCTTCCGATCGTTTGAAGCCCATTGCACGGCGCAGCTCTTCCGCTTCGCCGCCGGTAAAATCCGCGACGATCATCGCCATCCTCAAGAGCTGCTCCTGAAACAGAGGAACGCCCAGTGTACGGTGAAGCACCGGCTCCAGCGAAGAATGCAAACAAACCGGATCTTCCTCGCCTTCCCTGCGCCGCAGATAAGGATGCATCATTTTCCCGACAATGGGACCCGGTCTAATAATGGCCACTTGCACCACGATGTCGTAAAAGTTCGCGGGCTTCAAGCGCGGCAAAGAGGACATCTGCGCGCGGCTCTCCACTTGAAAAAGGCCGACGGTATCGGCCTTTTGCAACACGTCATAAACCTCCTTATCGTCGGGAGGAAGCTTGGCCAGATCCACTTCTTCGTGATAATGATCCCGGATCAAAGTAATCGAATCCTTGAGCGCGGCCATCATTCCCAAGCCCAGCAGATCGATCTTGATCAACCCCAGATCGGCGCAATCCTCTTTGTCCCATTGCACGATGACGCGTCCGGGCATAGTCGCCGGCTCGATGGGAACGATGGAATTGAGCTGACCCTGGCAAATCACCATGCCTCCGGAATGCTGCCCCAGATGCCTTGGCAAGCTCAGAATCTCGCGCGACAACGCGTGCAGCTTCCCGACCAGAGGATTGTTAAGGTCGAAACCCGCGGCCCTGAACTGCTTATCCTGCGTATAGACTCCGGGGTTTTCCACTTCCCACGCGCCTCGCGACGAAAGTTTCGAGATCCGTTCCAGCGATTCCAGGTCGAACCCCAACGCCTTCCCCACATCGCGCACCGCGGAGCGGCTGCGATACGTGATGACGTTCGCAGTCATCGCCGCGCCCAGCTTCCCGTAGCGCTCATAGACATATTGAATGGCCTCTTCGCGATCGTCGCCGCTGGGAAGATCGATGTCGATATCGGGCCATTCGCCGCGCTCTTCGGAGAGAAATCGCTCGAACAGCAGTTCCATTTTGACGGGATCGATGGCGGTGATTCCCAGCGAATAGCAGACCGCGCTGTTCGCGGCAGAGCCTCGGCCCTGCACTAGAATGCCTTGATTACGGCAGAAGTCGACGATGTCCCAGACGATTAAAAAATACCCGGACAGTTTGAGCTTTTCGATGAGAGCCAGTTCGCGTTCGATCTGCCGGTATGCTTTTTCGTGATGCGCGCCGTAGCGGCCCAGCGCGCCTTTGAGCGTTTGCGCGCGTAAATAAGAATCCATCGTCTCGCCCGAAGGGACGGGATAGCGAGGAAACTCGTAACCAAGGTCGGCGAGCGTAAATCGAAGGCGGCTCGACAATTCCAGCGCTCTGTCGATCGCCTCGGGAGTATCTTTGAACAGGCGGCGCATGGCCGCGGGGGATTTGAGATAACGCTCGGCGTTGTGCTCGAGCAGACGGCCCGCTTCCATGACGTTCGTCTTATGCCGCGTGCAGGTCAGCACGTCCATCAGAGGACGTTTTTGAGGATTCGTAAAGCGCACGCCATTGGTAGCGATCACAGGAATTTTCCATTGCAGAGCCAGTTCGCGGACGCGCTCATTGGCAGCCTCCTCACTGCGGATCAAGTGGCGCTGCACCTCCGCATAGACGTTGCCTGGGCCGTAAATGTCGATCAGTTTTTCGAAAGGCTGGGAGCCGTCGGCGAGAGCGATCAGCCCGGATGCGTATTGGCGAAACTCGGCTTCGGATGCCGCTGCCTTCCCTTTTTCGGAGCGCAGTTTCATCGAAGAAATTAAACGGCACAGGTTCTGATAGCCGGTGCGATTCTCCACCAGCAGGGTATAGCGCCCTCCGGCAGCGGCGGTGATTTCCGCGCCCATATGAGGCTGAATTCCCAGCTTTTTCGCCGCCATATAAAAGCGCGGCGCACCGCTCACATTGTCGGTATCCACCAGAGCTATCGCGGGGATTTTAAGCTGCGCGCATTGATGGACCAGATCCTCCGGCAAGGAGGCTCCTTCAAGAAAGCTGAAAGCGGAGCGGGCGTGGAGTTCCGCATACATGCCAGAACAAGTTTCGCCATTTGTTCGCCAAATGTCAAGACGGAAATTACCTGGCTTCGGGCCTGCCGGATTCCGTCCGCACCTTGATGCGAGGTTGCCGGGAAGGCTTAATGATGATCTCCACTTCATTGCCCAGCCGAGAGGCAAATTGCATCATCTTTTCCAAGGAAAACAGAGAGAGCCGGCCGCTATTCAGCGCCGAGACCCGAGATTGATCGACACCAAGAATGCTCCCCGCTTCGGTTTGCGTTAGTCCACGTTCCGCGATCAGTTTATTGATGTGCCTGGCAATTTCCGCCTTCGCCAGAGCCTGTTCCGGATTGGCAATCCCAACATCCGCGAAGACATTCCCAGAGCTTGGCTCACATTCGATTTTTCGCTTCATAATGTTCTTCGGCGTCCTTCAGACGCTTTTCTATCAACTTCAATTCCGCCCTCGGAGTTTCCGCCCCCTCTTGGACTTCTTCTGGAAGCAATGGAGCACATAAACCGCATTCTTAAACCCGGTGGTATACACCGCTCGAAAGGTGTTGCCATCATAATCGGAAACGATCTCAATCGCGTTATAACCCCGCATCCGTTTCGCAGACGAACTCCATTCGCCAACCTCCGCCAGGAACAGGGCGTAGCCTATTTCGGAACGCACTTCTTCAGGGAATTCGCCAAGTCTCCTTCTCGAATCGCCCAACCAAAATAAATACTTCCTCATTTTATGTCAATTTTGACATACTGTCAAGGCTATCTCTTCATGGTGACCCGCACCCCTGTCGGGCGGATATCGATGCGGTCGATCCCATAGCCGATCTCAAATCTCTCGTTAATCTTCGCCGACGGATAGAGCGGCAGGAAGAACGTCTTGATCAGAAAATCGAGCACTGTGCCGGATGCTGCGGCGCCGGAGATTTCGACGCGAGTGAGATCCACTTGAGCATACCCGCCGGCGGATTGCAGGTGAATCATAATGGTCACCGGCCGCTCGCCCTCGATGAGCCGGGTCATGATCCAGCCGGTGGCCTTGCCCTCCGCGTGGCGCATTTTCAAAAAATCCATCAGCGCGTAGGCGGTGCCGGTATCGTTGCCAAGCGTCACTCTTTGATTGCGGATCCCCTGCGGCACAATTTCCGGGACCTTATAACGCGCCCAGGAATTGATCTCCTGCAAAGAGAAAGTAATGACGGAGCCGCGCTTAGCCTTGCTATTTTCAAGCATATCCAGCTTGGCTTCGGCGCTTTGAAAATATTGATCCCCAGCGAAGAGCGCCGGAGTGAACAACAGGATCAGAGCGGGCAGCCGGCGCATGCACCTCTAAGATACCAGCCAGGCCACTGATAAAAACGCTGACAAACGCAGATTTGTCGCCCAAGGATGCTTTGCTTAATCAGCGTTCATCCGCGTTTATCAGCGGCGAAATTGTCTTGCCTTAAGCTAGTGCTTATAGCTCGCGTTGATCCACTCGTCGACATCTTTGTGCAGTTTGTCGTTGGCCTTTTTATCGATGTACATCATGTGGCCGCCTTCGTAATAGGTAAAGCTCACGTTTTTGCGCACCGATGGTTCCAGGCCCATGTGATTGACGGTCTGCTCGATGCCATTGAACGGCGTCGCATGATCGTAGTAGCCGCAGATCACCAGCAGTTTCATGTGCGTCTGCTGCGTCATCGCGGAGCGGAGCGCTTCGGCGGGACCTCCGGCCGGGCCTTGATCCCACGGCTGCACGCGAGCCGTCACGGTATAGTACATATCGCTCATCCATTTCAAATCGCGGCGAACGTAATCCTGGAACGTGGCGACGTAGGCGCCCTCGTAGGAAGCCTCGCTCGAATCGTATTCGTTACGCTCTCCGGCGGCATCGTAATCGTAGCCCGTGAAGCGCGCGTCCAGCCTGCCGACGGTTTCGCGTTTATCGCGCAGCAATTCTTTGAACCAGCGCTGCGGGCTGACGCGAAGATTCGTTTCCTCGATATATTTCGGAGACAGGCCGGTGAAGCGATTCAGCTCCTTCACGATCTGTGCTTTCTCGGCGGCGGAGAGCTGGTCGCCCTTTTCGAGCGCCGCCGCATATGGACCGTGCGCGAAATCGCGAGCCTTCTGGGCCACTTGTTCAATCGTCAATTTCTGCAGATCGGGAGCCAGCAGCTTATGGAACCAGCCGGAGCACACGATGGTCGGCAGCCAAAACTTGGTGCGATCGTCGGCGCCCCAGTTCCCGAATCCGACCGAGGATAATAGCGCGACGCCGTTCAAATACATCTGGTGGCGCTGTTGCAGCACGTTCGATAACTGCGCAGAACGGGTGGTGCCGTAACTTTCGCCGATCAGAAATTTCGGCGACAGCCAGCGCTCATTGCGCGTCACGTATTGATAAATAAAATCGGAGAACCAGGTGGCATCTTGCACGACACCGTAAAACTGCGCGGGACTTTCGCCGGGAACCGGGCGGCTGTAGCCGGTCGAAACCGCGTCGATGAACACCATGTCCGTCGCATCGAGGAACGAATCCTGGTTGTCCTCAATCTCATAAGGAGCGGGGCCCAGGCCGTGGCCATCGGGCGAAAGAACCACGTGTTTCGGGCCCAGCCCCATGTGGGTGAACGACGACGCCGAGCCGGGTCCGCCGTTATAGACGAACGAGAGAGGCCGCTTGTTAACGTCGGGCACGTCTTCCTTGGTGTAGGCGACGTAAAAGAAGGAAGCTTTGGGATTCCCGGCATCGTCCTTGATGACATAGTTGCCCGCCGTGGCTGTGTAGCTGATCGGCTGGCCGCCCACCGTGGATTTGTGATGCGTGACGACTGATTTTTCTTCAGGCGGAGGCAATCGGGGCGTCTGCTGTCCGGTGGCTGGCGCTGGCGTGGCTGCGGCCGGAGCATTCTGCTGGGCGTTCTGTCCACCCCGTCCACCTCCGCGTCCCTGCGCAACGCCGACGACGGCAACGGCTAAAAAGGCAGCACAGAGCGCCCAAAATCGAATACTGTTCATCCCGAAATCGTCTCCTTTGAAATGGATGTTGAATTATACACTCAACAGCATAGGGAGACGACCAAATGACCGGCGGCGTTACGGCTGCGTCTTCAATTCCGCCCGCGCCTGCCCCTGTTTTTCCACATCCGCGAGAAGTTTCGCCACTTTATCGCGGTCCGTGACAGCGTCCGACTTCAGGTACGTGCGAAGATTCTCCGCCGCGCCTTTGAAATCCTGTTTCTTGGCGAGAATCACGCCCAGAATGTAATACACTTTCGGATTTTGAGTGGAGCTCAACTGGACAGCCTCGCGGGCGCTTTTCTCGGCGGCATCCAGCCTCATGAGCTGCGAATTTGCCACGGCGTTGTAGTACAAAGACTCAGGAAAATCGTACGGATTCAGGTGCATCACCTGGTTACTGATCCGGGCGACGTCTTCCCACTTCTTCTCGGCGAACGCCAGCATGAACAACTGGGCATACGGATTGACGAACTTCGAATCGGCGGCAATCGATTTCGCGTACGCCTCGCGAGCCTCCGGAATTTTTTGACGCTTTTCATACACCAGGCCGAGCTCGAACCAGGCGGAGGCGTAGCGCGGATAGAGATCCGTCGCTTTGATGAAGTCGGCCTGCGCCTCGTCGATCTTCGATTTTTTCTCGGCCTGCACGCCGCTTTCGAAAGCCTTGCGCGCCTCTTTGGGCGCCAGAGACGAGGTCGCGCTGGTGGTCAGGCCGTCGTAACTCGCCAGGCTGTGTAACTTGATAGTCCCGACGTTGGGATCGTCCAGATTGCGGCGTCCCGCCAGGTTAATCAAATCGGAGCGATAGCCGGGCATGTTGGCGCGCAAATCGCATGCGAAGGGAGCCGATGTCGTTCTACCCTGCGCCTGCGACTGGCTTCCGGAAGTCCCGCTCAAATCGCCGCGGCGTCCAACGCCGGTGTCGACCGATGCATCCGGCATCATATCCTGGGTCTGGCCGACCTGGAAACTGAAGTCCCCTCGGGAATCGGTGTAGGCTTGCGGACGGGCCGCGCCATTGCAGACGCGTTCAATAATCACGCCGGCGGGTGGCGGAGTGCCGTCGGGCATCACTACTGTACCGAAGAAAAATTCACCCGGCCGCGGAAGCGTCGTGGTGGAACCGGGATTGGAGCCGGTAGTCGACGAAGGAATGTTTCCGGTGGAGGACGTTCCAGTGGTACCCGTGGTTCCGGTGCCCGTCGTCGATCCCGTGGACGTGCCGGTAGTGGTCCCGCCCTTTTGCGCGGGCAATAGAATCGCGGCAAGCGTAGCGCTCACCAGGATCATGGAAATCCGCGAACTTCGCATGATTTGACCTCCCCGTTTCTGCCTCGATTATACTCCTCCTGTTGACAGCCCGCGGCCCGGCAAACGACAGTAGGAATAATGAAGATCTGGTTCCCTTTGGTGGCAGCAGTTTTGTTAAGTGCGTGCTCGGACGCGCCGGTGGCGAAGGCTCCTGTGAAACCGCCCGAGCCGGAAACGGGGCGCCAGGGCTTTTATAAGACCTACCCGCAGGCGCATACCTGGGCAACCGACGCCCAGCCGATCCGCGTCCGCAGCATTGAGATGAAGGATCTGCAGGCCGATGGCGGGAAGGCGGCCGCTTGGGAAGTCACCTACGCGTCGGAATCGAAAAGCCGGTCGAAAATCTACACCTGGTCGGCCCTGGAGGCGGAAGGGCTTCATCAAGGCGTATTTGCGAGCCAGGAAGAAGCATGGCGCCCCGGCGGCCCGGATAAGCCATTCCCGATCCAGGCTTTGAAAATCGACACGCCGGAAGCCTTGCAGACAGCCATCACGCATAGCGTGACGTATTTTAAAAACGTCGGAACCAAGCCCCATCCAAAGTTCGTCCTTGAGTACACCGCGCGATACCCGAATCCGTCGTGGAGGGTTTACTGGGGCGAATCCGTCTCGACCGCGGAATGGAGCGTATTCATCGATGCGGCGACCGGCGATTACCAGGGGCGGTGACGCAAATAACGCCCGGTGGCACAGGCTTCAGCCTGTGGTTCAACCGCCCATTGCAGACGCCAAGCTTCGGAAAAACCGGCGATCCCATAGATCGTCAGTTTTAATCGGGCTAAGCAATCCCGCGTAGAGTTGGAGCTTCTCTACATCCACATGAGCCCGTGTCTAAGGGGTTTCCCTAACGTTTTGTAATCGTCAGGCGATATTACATAAGTCTTACAAATCATGGAGCGAATCCCTGTTAGCTTAGGACTGCAAGGTCTTTTACTCAATGAGCGAATACGTAATCGAACTGCCGAACGGCAACAAAATGAACTGGCCGACCAGCTTGGTCCTGGTGTTGTTTCACCTCGGGGCCATCGCCGCATTGTTTATGTTTAGCTGGCGTAATCTATTGATTTCAATGGCTTTATATTGGATAACGGTGGGCTGGGGAATCAGCCTCGGGTATCATCGCCTGCACACGCATCGTTCCTACAAGTGCCCTCTTTGGATGGAGTATTTTTTCGCGGTTTGCGGAGCCCTGACGCTCGAAGGCGGCCCGATTTTCTGGGTCGCGACGCACCGGATTCACCATCAGAAATCGGATCAGGCGGGCGATCCGCACTCCCCTCACGATGGAGCATGGTGGGCCCACATCGGCTGGATTCTGTGGGGCGAAACGAACCACAACAACACCAAGCTGATGTCCAAATACGCGCCCGATCTGGCGAAGCACAAGTTCTATATCTGGCTCAACAACTGGCATTGGGTTCCCATGGTCGCCCTCGGCGTGATTTTGCTCGCCGTCGGCGGATGGCCTCTGATGTTCTGGGGAATTTTCCTGCGCGTCGTAGTCGGCCTCCACGCCACGTGGCTGGTGAACTCCGCGACGCACATGTGGGGCAACCGGCGGTTCGCAACCAAGGACGATTCACGGAATAGCTGGTGGGTCGCGCTGTTGACCTTCGGCGAAGGCTGGCACAATAATCACCACGCCCACCCGACGTCGGCGCGTCATGGCTTGGCTTGGTATGAGTTCGATATTTCCTGGATCACTCTAACCTTCCTGAAAGCGATCGGCGTCGCGAAACAGGTTCGAGTAGCGAAGATCGACGCGGTGGTCGCGGAGCGCGAAGCGGCTTAAGCCTTTCGCGTCGGATGGTTCACCAGTTGGTGGCTCCCGGCCAGTAATCCCGCGATTTCCTTCCAGTCCACCGGAGCGGCGCGTACCTTCAGCGACACCCACCCGTGTTTTCCGGAATAGGGAGTCATGTAGAACCGAGGGTCCTCTAGAAACGCGCCCTGCACATCCAGACCGACCTTCACGCAAATCGATAATTCTCCGCGATACTCTTCCAACACGGCGTAGATTCCTTTCTTGGTCGCGAACGTCGGGTGTCCGTGGCTGAGCTTCTCTTCTGTTCCGTCGAGCGCCATACAGGTCTTTCGCATGCGCGCCAGGACCTGCTGTTCGAGCGCTTTCATTGATGTATCCTCTCAGTTAGGGAGTAGGATATGCGCTGGAGTTCGCTAATTGCAATCGCCGCCCTTCCTCTGATTGCCAAAGGGCAATCGCTTCGGTTCGTCGATCAATCGCCGATGGCGTTCGGCGCCCAGCCTCACTACACCAGGATGGTCGTGTGGAAGGGTGACACTCTCTCTTTCGTGCCGGAGCACGGCGCAGCGCCGAACATACGCTGGATGAACCGCCGCGGAGAGGAAGAGACTCCCGTTGCGTTCGCGCTGCCCGGCTCGGCCGACATTTGGCTGGAGGACGCAGCGCGCGGCTCGGACGGGATTACGGCCGTGGTGGGATCGGCATCCTATGCAGGCGGGCAAGAAGGCGGATTTCTGAGCGTTATCTCTGCCGGCCGCCAGTCGACGATTCAGCTTCAGCCCTATCGTCCTTACCGCGTGGTCTTCGCGTCCAACGGCTCGATCTGGACGCTGGGGTCCGACGACACGAACGACAAAGGCGCGCTGATCCGGCAATTCGACCGCAACGGAAAGCTGATCTCGTCGCACCTTCCAGGGAGCACCGTTTCGAAGCTGCCGGACTTTAGCGTTGGCGATATCCCGGCGTCGCTGTTCGCCACGGCGCAAGGACGGGTTGGCTGGTATGCGCCGCAGGCGCGCCGCTACTTTGAGTTATCGTCCGACGGCGCCCTGACCCAATATGAGGGAGTGCCGAATCATCAAGCGGGTGCATTGGCGTTGACCGACGCGGGCGCCACAATCGTTTCGAGCGGCTCCATTGATGGCCATTGGGAACTGTGGTCGCTGGATCGGGAGAAAAGGGTTTGGAGCAAGCTCGACCTGTCGGAGTACGGGCCAAGCGGCTACTCGCCACTCCTCTATGGGGCCAGCGGGAACACCATCGCGGTCACGGTGAAGGTAGGCGATATCTCGTTCTTCGAAGTTCAATAACGCTTCGGGTCCCCGACCCGCCCTCCGTATAGTGGGGCAGGTTCCCGACCTGCCCTCCGCGGCACCGGCCACGTTTTCGAGTGTCGACTCCTGCTCTCTTCACCCTCGCCAGCTACCCCAAACTCCTCCCTTTTCAACCCCTTCCCACTTCCACGCGAACACCCTCAACTCCCTCCGCTGCTATACCAAAGCAGAAGGAATAAACATGTCCACTCCGAATCGTGTCGAAATCAACCGAGCCAATTCGCTCCACTCCACCGGCCCCAAAACCGCCGAGGGCAAGCAGCGCTCTTCTCTGAACGCCCTCCGCCACGGCCTCACCGGCCAAATCGTCGTCATGCCCTCCGAGGATCTGCAAGCGTATCAGTCCCATCTGGAATCGTTCACCGGCGAATACCATCCGAAGGGCGCAACCGAAGCGAATCTGGTGCAAGCTCTCGCCGATTGCTCCTGGCGCCTGAACCGCGTAGCGGCTCTCGAAACCAATCTCCTGACCCTGGGCATCGCCGCGGGGAGCCCCTTCTCCGAAGCCCCGCAACAAATTCAGGATGCCCTGTCCATCGTTGCCGCGCTAGAGAGCCAGTCCAAAGCCCTCTCGAACCTCAGCCTCCACAGCCAGCGCCTGTCCCGCCAGTTCGAAAGGACCGTCGCGCAGCTCCGCGACCTTCAGAAAACCCGCCGCGCTCAGGAAAAGCTCGATCTGAACCACCTTCTCGACATCATCGAAATGCACGAATCCAAAGGAGAAGCCTATGACCCATCGGCCGATGGCTTCGTTTTTTCAGAACCGCAAATCGCCGCAGCCGCGCAAACCCGCACCCGCGAAAATCTGGCCGCCGAAGCCTACGATTACCGCTGCGAATCCGCCGACTAGCAAAAACCAGGGTCATACTATAGACATGGTGCTCGCCGGGCGGCGCAAGACGATCGCGTTTTTTATCGGCCTTGGCGCGGGGCTGATCCTCGTCACGCTGCTGCTCTATATCGGTTGGGTTCTCCTCAACTGGAAACACGGGATTTTGCTGTTCCTGGGCATCGTGCTACTCGCGATGATTATCGCCGGCGTGGTGTTGAACACCATTTTCCTGGTGCGGGAAATCCGGCGGAATGAGCAGCACGATGCGTTCATCAACGCCATGACGCATGAGCTCAAAACCCCCGTGGCTTCGATCCGTCTCTATCTGGAAACTTTGCAATCGCGCGCTGTCGACGAGGAAAAGAAGAAAGAGTTTTACCGCATCATGCTCGACGATAGCGACCGTCTGCTGCAAACCATAGAGCAGGTGCTGCGCACGGGCCGCATGGGCGGGTCCCACAAACTGAATATTACGCGCATCGATCTGAGCCAGGTGATTGAAGAAGCATTGGTGCGCGCGCGGGCGCTCTACCGGCTGTCAAGTGAAGCGCTCACCTATCGCGCCGATGGGCCGACGACAATTATGGGCGATGCCGACGAGGTGCGCGCCGCGGTCTCGAACCTCATCGACAACGCCGTGAAGTTTTCGGGAAACAACGTGCAAGTCCGCGTGGAGACCGAAAGAATCGGGACCGGATTCGTGGCAGTCCGTGTGAGAGATGAAGGCCCGGGGATTCCGAAAACGGAGTTGAAGCAGATCTTCAAGCGGTTCCACCGCGTGCCGGGATCGCTCGCAACCCGAGTGAAAGGCACCGGCCTGGGATTGTATATTGTCCGCTCCGTGGCGAAGCGCCATGGAGGAAGGGCATGGGCGGAAAGTGAAGGACCGGGGAAAGGCAGCACGTTCGTGCTCCAGCTACCGGTCGCCAAGTGATCAACGTTAAATGAGCAATATCTTGGTGGTAGAAGATGAGGCGCACCTCGCCGAAGGCCTGCGCTTCAACCTGGAAGCCGAGGGCTACCAGGTCAAGGTGGTCGATACAGGCGAAGCGGCTCTCGAACTGTTCGAGGGCAAGAAGCCCGATTACGACGTGGTCGTGCTCGATGTCATGCTTCCGGGCAAGGATGGGTTCGAGGTAATCTCCGAACTGCGTCATGCGGGGCAGTTCGTGCCGACTCTGATGCTGACCGCGCGGGGGCATCCCGAAGACGTGCTGAAAGGCTTCACCGCGGGGGCCGACGACTATCTGGCCAAACCCTTCGATCTGTCGATTCTGATCGCGCGCATCCGCGGATTGCTGCGGCGGAGAGAATGGCTGGTAGGAGCTTTGGGAAATGCCGCGACCCCGGCTGCCGCGCCTCCGCCGCGCGACGCCTTCACCTTCGGCGACAAAACCATCGACTTCGCAGCGCTCGAGCTGCGCGTGCGGGGCGAAGTGTTTCCGCTAACGCTGATGGAAGTGAACGTCCTCAAGTACCTGATCGAACATGAAGGAAAGCCGGTGTCGCGCAAGAAGATGCTCGACGAAGTATGGGGCTTGCATGAGGACACTGATACGCGCGCGATCGACAATTTCATCGTGCGGCTGCGGCGCTATATCGAAGACGACCCCACGCATCCCCGGCACTTATTGACAGTGCGCGGCGTGGGCTATCGGTTCATCGCGGAGCCGGCGGCTAAGACTTAGGATACCCCGGCGATGCCTTCACTTCGCGAATCTGCATAATATGCCGCTGCATGTGCGTCGAAATCATGATGAACCACTGGTAGACGTCATGATATCCATACAGGTGTCCGCGCAAATCTTCGTCGGTGGTGCGGGCGTATTCCAGCATTTCCGCCCGCAGCTTGTGGACCTTTTGCATCCCCGTATTGAGGTCCGGCAGCGAGCTTTTGGGCTCTTCGTCGTGACTCGTTTTCTGCTTATTCGTCCGGTCGATTCCATACCAGAGGACATACAAATCGCCGGCGTCCCGGTGCTTCGACTTTCCCGGAGGTCCTTTCATGGAACCTTTCAGATCGTCCCAATATCCGGGCTCGGAAAGCGTCAGATGCTCTACCACGTCGAGAATCGTCCACTTGCCGGGCGCAGGGCGAAATTTCAGTTGCGCCTCAGAAAGGCCGGAAACTTCGGATGTCAGCCAGTTCTCCGTCATCTCCAGATGGGCGACCAGACGCTGGCGATCCTCCGGGGTCATCGAAGCCGCGCGCGCCGATATCGCGCATATAGAAATCGCGAGAAGAATCCTCATGTCGCTTATGGACGTGCATGCCGCGCGATGGTTTGGGATAATCTCGGCGTGTCCGATACCACTGTTCGCGCGGCGGTCGTGCAGGCCGCTCCTGTCGTTTTCGATCTTCCTGGAACCCTCGAGAAAGTCCGCGCACTGACCGCGGACGCGGCGTCGAAGGGCGCACAACTCGTCGTTTTTCCCGAAGCCTTCGTTTCCGGTTATCCGAAAGGGCTCGACTTCGGGGCGCGTGTGGGGTCGCGAACCCTGGAAGGACGTCGTATGTTCCGCCGGTACTTCGAGAGCGCCGTCGAGCTTCCCGGCGCCGCAGCTACTGAACTCGGGTCCATCGCGCGGGACCACGCGATCTTTCTCGTGATCGGAGTGATCGAACGCGATGGAGGCACGCTCTACTGCACCGTCCTCTTTTTCGCACCGTCCGGCGACCTGCTGGGCAAGCATCGCAAGCTGATGCCGACTGCAATGGAGAGGCTGATCTGGGGCATGGGCGACGGCTCCACCATGCCGGTGTTCGATACGCCTTTAGGACGCCTGGGGGCTGTGATCTGCTGGGAAAATTACATGCCTCTGCTACGGATGGCGATGTACGGCAAGGGCATCGAATTGTATTGCGCGCCCACCGTCGACGATCGGGACACCTGGGCGCGGTCGATGCAGCACATCGCTTTCGAGGGCCGATGCTTCGTGCTATCCGCGGTGCAATATCTGGAACGGAAGGATTGTCCGGCAGACTACCCAGACACAGCTCCGGTGCTGATCCGCGGAGGAAGCGTGATTGTCAATCCGCAAGGCGTGGTGCTTGCCGGCCCGCACTATGGCGGGGAAACGATCCTGATTGCGGAGCTCGACCGGAACGAAATTGTCGAGGGCAAATTCGACCTCGACGTCGTCGGGCATTATGCGCGTCCGGACGTGTTCCGGCTGACGGTGAATGAGGGGAATTAAACCACCAGATCAAGACCGGCCGCCGCGGCGAACGCCCGGAAATCACGATCGCGTGTCAGAAGCGGAATCCCGCTGTCGATGCAGCTTTGCGCAATCAAAGCATCCCCAAGGCGGGCCTTACGGCGCCGCGCCAGGACCTTCGCGCGCAGCTCGCCCGCGCGCTGCCAATAGCCCGGCTCGATGGGCATAAGAGGTAGCTCTGCAAGAGTCGTCGAAACTTCGGAAGGAAGCTTCGGATCGCTGAGCACTTCCGTGAGCACAACGGGCACCATGAGCACCTGACGGTCCTGGAGCGCACGGTCGAGAAGATCCGCGTCCGCGCCGGCACTGCCTTGGAGGAATGCGATCCAGGTGCTGGTGTCGACAGCGATCAACGGTCGGCCTTCAGATCGGCTGCGGTGCGCGAGAAACGAACTTTCCCGCGGAGCTGGCGCAATTGCGCGTAAGCCTGCGACGCCGCGACAAGCTGGAGGCCGATGCGCACCGTTTGCGTGATCCCGCTGCCCGTTGCATGCTGCGCTTTTTGGAGCAACTCAGGCGGTATTTCGATGGTGATCTTGCGGGCTGCTCCCATTACCCCTTCAAGATACCATATCGTATACCAGCATTGAGTATGGGCCCTATGGAGTTGGTGCGTAATAGCCAGTGCGCCAATGCGCGGTTAGTTTTCCGAGGCCTTTCGGCGGCAGCAGTTGGACGCGAATCGTGTGATACTTTCCGTCCCTCGACCGGTCCTGAGGCGAATACGAAATGAGGTAGCGATTTCTTTCTCCAGGCCCAGAACCGGGCGCCCCAGTTTATCGGTGACCGTCAGGGGCACTAATACGAGGCTGGTTTCGATCCGCAGCTTTGGGTTATTGGCAGGCTCTGCGCGAGGGCGCGGCTCGATCGAGACCTGTTGTCCATACAACGAGAGCGCGATCCAGCAGCCGATGAACCGCCGCATGGGGCCTCCTAATTTTCGGAAGGTTTCTCCACGTGGTCGATGACCAGGACGTCCACTGGAATCTTCGCGGATTTCAGTTGCAGCCCGAGTTGTTCCTGAATGGCCGTGAAAAGCTCAGGTGGCGCGTCGGGAGCATCGTTTTTGGCTGTTCCGCCGCGGCCGCCGAACTGCGTTTCGTCGGGCGTCCATTTCATTTGGAGGTCGAACCGCCCTTTCAACTCCGTTTGATCCACCACCGGGCGGTCCAGGACGACGCTCTGTAGAAAGCCGGTGATGTCCGACATTTGGGCGTTACTGGCAAACATGTGCCCGATTGCAGTCATCCCGACGCCGGGAAGGCCTTTCGGATCTCCCGCGCTCGGAATGAGTTTCGATCCATTCTTTGCCACGACCAGCGTAAACACTGTCAGCTCCTTTTTGTCGTGATGGAAGGTGAGCTTAAAACGATCCGTGAGAAGCGCCTGAAGCATGCCTTCCAACTGCTTCCGGTTGGGACTGCCTTCTGCCTCCGGCTCCGCGGTGATATCGAAGAACTCCGATTCCAGCCAGGAAGGTCCGCCGGTCACTTGTCGAATGTGAACGCCGTAAGCGAACGAGATGAGATCGTTCAGAGACATGTTAATGGTGATGAACTGGCGCGGCCCTCTCATCGTGATGGCCTTGCCCTGCGTGCCAGGCTTAGTCGGTTTGATGGTGGCTACCTCGAACGCCAGATGAGCGTCGGCTGCCATCGGCTTCAATTGTGGCGGCGGCTTTGGAATCTCCCAGGCCGCATCGGCGGTCACATGCTTCACGTTGAGCGGCAGCGGCTTGCCTCCCTGGATCCAGTTTCCGGCAATCACCGATCCATCCGGATCGAGTTTTCCCTCATACGCCGCGGCCGCGGCGGGGATTGATATTTTGACGGCGGGTCCCTGGATGGTAATGGTAGTGGCGATGGCTTGCGGGGTCTGATCGATGCTGTACATCTGAGCCTTCAGGCCGCCATCATCGCCCTTCGAGATCTTGAAGACGATGCGCAATTCCTTGTTGGCCACTTCCAGCGTCCCCTGCCAGGTTCCGGTGATGTCAATCGCCGGCTGGGCGAACGCCGCGGTGATCGACAACGCGGCGACAGCAATCATCTTTAGAAAATTCATGGTCGTAAACCATTGTAAAACCCGAAGACTCGCTTGACACTGGCACGGGTCGATGGCCTACAATTCAACCGTGATCGCACAGTCCGGATTTGAATCCGCGCGGTTAGCGATTTCAGGAGAAGAAAAACAGATGTCCTTACGGATCAACGACGAAGCTCCGAATTTCAAAGCTCAGACTACACAGGGCGAGATTGACTTCCACGAATGGATCGGCGATGGGTGGGCGATCCTGTTTTCGCATCCCAAGGATTTTACCCCGGTTTGTACCACTGAGCTAGGCTATATGGCCAAGCTTGAGCCCGACTTCGCGGCACGCAACACCAAGGTCATCGGCCTCAGCGTGGATCCGGTGAGCAGTCACGGCAAGTGGGCTGCCGATATCGAAGAAACGCAGGGCCACAAGGTGAACTATCCGATGATCGGCGACCCGAGCCTGAGCATCGCCAAGCTGTACAACATGCTGCCGGCCGACGCGGGCGAAACTTCCGAGGGCCGCACCGCCGCTAACAATGCCACGGTGCGCACTGTCTTCATCATCGGTCCGGATAAGAAAATCAAACTGATGCTCGCCTATCCTATGACCACGGGACGCAATTTCGATGAGATCCTTCGGGTTCTGGATTCGATGCAGCTTACCGCCAAACACAAAGTCGCTACGCCGGTGAACTGGAAGAAGGGCGAGGACGTCATCATTGTTCCTGCTGTGTCCGATGACGAAGCGAAGCAGAAGTATCCGGAGGGGTGGAAGACGCTGAAGCCTTACCTGCGGGTGGTGGCCGAGCCTAAGTAATTTTCCCAGTCGCGCGAAGCTCGCCAAGTTTTTTTGCGAGACCAATCTCGGAATCCCCGCCCTGACGGGGCGGGGTTATAGCCGCTGGCGCAAGAGTCTGCGTGAAAAGTCCTTCGACAGGCGAAACCGCCTGTCCCACCGTTCTGCAACTGCCTGCTTGGTTGTGGTGGAGCAGGCGGTTCCGCCTGCTAATTCACAGATCCCAGCGACTTTTTACTCAGGCTCGCTCGTGGTAACGAAGTGGGAGAACCCTGCACCGCTACGGGTTGTCCGAAGTTACTATGGATTATGGGTCTTAGGATCGTCCGCTCCGTGGTGGTGCTGTCTTTTTTCGGCGGGCTCGCCGGCGCTCAGAAAATGCCTGGATTCGATGTTGGCGCGGTTGATCATAACATTAGTCCGTGCGTCAATTTTTATCAATACGCCTGCGGAGGCTGGCTGGCGGCGAATCCTGTTCCCGGGGACCAGTCGCGTTGGGGACGCTTCGACGCATTGCAGGAGCGCAATCGCACCATGCTGCAAAGCATTCTGGAAGCGGCCTCGGCGAACAAACCCACGCGCAGTCCGATCGAACAGAAAATCGGCGATTACTACGCGTCCTGCATGGATACCAGGGCCATCGATCAGAAGGGGCTCACCCCGATTCAGCCCGACCTCGACCGCATCAACGGGATGGATAACAAAGCGGCGATCACCGGCGTCGTGACCAGCCTTTACCGCATTGGCTCCAACCCCTTTTTCCGGTTCTCTTCGGAACCCGACGCGAAAGACTCCACTGAGATGATTGCCGGACTGGACCAGGGCGGCATCGGCCTGCCGGATCGCGATTATTATTTCCGCACCGACGAAAAATCGGTCGAAATCCGCAAGCAATATGTGGCTCATCTCCTGAAATTATTCGAGCTGCTGGGAAATTCGACCGACGTGGCGGCCAAGCGCGCGGAAGCGGTGATGAAAATTGAAACGGACCTCGCCAAAGCGTCACTCGACTCCGTCGCGCGACGCGATCCATCCGCTGTTTATCATCGGCTGACGGTGAAAGAACTGATCTCGCTTTCGCCGGGCTTTGACTGGGAGAGCTTCTTTACAGGCGTCGGCGTGCCGGGAATTCAGAGCCTGGATGTATCCGTTCCACCGTTCATCCGCGCGATGGAAGCGGTTATTGTCCAGACCAGCCTGGACGATATCAAGTCGTATCTGACGGCGACGCTGATGACCGACCGCTCCCTGATCCTGCCGACGAAGTTCCAAGAAGAGACCTTCGATTTTTACGGCCACATTTTATCCGGCGCCAAGGAAATGCGCGCGCGCTGGAAGCGCTGCACGGATTCGACGGACAATTCTTTGCCCGACGCGCTGGGAAAACAATTCGTCGAAAAAACGCTGGGCGAAGAGGGATTGCGGCGCATGCATGAGATGGTGGCGGCCATCGAAAAAGCACTGGGCGAGGATATTCAATCGCTGGATTGGATGACGCCGAAGACCAAAGAACAGGCGATGCTGAAGCTGCATTCGATTCTAAATAAGGTAGGCTCCAAGGATCATTGGCTGGACTATGCGGGCGTGAAGATCGTGCGCGGCGACGCTTATGGAAACCTGGCGCGCACGGATGAGTTCGAGGTGAGGCGGCAGCTCGCGAAAATCGGCAAGCCGCTGGATCGCGCGGATTGGCAGATGAGCCAGCCGACGGTGAACGCCTATTACGACCCGCAGGAGAACGACATCAATTTTCCCGCCGGAATTTTGCAGCCTCCTTTTTACGACAACAAAATGGACGATGCGGTTAATTTTGGAGGCATCGGCGCCGTGATCGGGCATGAACTGACGCACGGCTTCGACGATCAGGGACGGCAGTTCGATGCGAAAGGCAACCTGCGGGATTGGTGGACGCCTGAAGACGCCAAGGCGTTCGAGCAGCGCGCGGATTGTCTGGTCAAAGAATATTCGAACTTCGTGGGGCCGGGGGATGCGCGGCTTAACGGGAAGCTGGAGTTGGGCGAAAACACCGCCGACAACGGAGGTCTGCGGGTTGCGTACATGGCTTTGATGGAGACGCTCGACGGCAAGCAGCCTCCGAAGCGGGACGGCCTGACGGCGGAGCAGCGTTTTTTCCTGGGCTGGGGGCAGGTGTGGTGCGAAAACATCACCGAGGAGAGCGCGCGCTTGCAGGCGCAGACGAATGCCCATGCGCTGAGCGAGTTTCGCGTGAACGGCGTGGTTTCAAATATGCCGGAATTTCAGAAGGCGTTTGCGTGCAAAGTCGGCCAGCCGATGGTGCGGTATCCAGCGTGCCGGGTTTGGTAGCTCGCGATCGTCCCGGTGCTGACCGCTCCTGCTAGTCGCGGCTCCGTTTAAGGGAGGGGATATTTGGCTAGGTCTGTTCGGATTTCCGAGGTCGGGCTGCGCGGCATTGTCGGCTCGGGATTATCGGCGGAGCACGTTCTCGATTTCGCCTCCGCTTTCGGAACCTTTCTCGGTCCGGGTGCGGTGATCGTGGGCCGTGATCCTCGCGCATCGAGTGTGATGCTGCGCGAAGGGGTCATCGCCGGTCTGCTGGCCTGCGGACGCGAGGTCATCGATCTGGGCCTGGTTTCGACACCGGTTCTGCAACACGCCATCAGCCGCCACTCGGCTGCCGGAGGAATTTCGATCGGGGCCAGCCATAACGCCGCCGAGTGGAACGCTCTGAAATTTCTGGGTGCGCGCGGGAGCTATCTTTCGACGGTGGAAGCGGACGAACTGCTCGATCTGTATCATTTGCGCCGCTTCTCGTTCGTGGATTGGAAGAGCATCGGCAAGTTGCGGATCGAAGAGGGCGCGCTCGACCTTTATCTCGACGATCTGGCCGCTGCCTTCGATTTCCGGGCGATCGCGGGTTATAAAATTCTGGTGGATTGCGCGAACGGCACATCGTCGAAAATCCTTCGCCGCCTGAACGATCGCCATGGCTTCCGCTTCATCTTGATTAACGAGCGCATGGGCGTATTCGCGCATGAGCCTAACACCTCCGCTGCGACCGTCGCTCTGCAACTGGCGCCGTTAATCGAGCCTTCGGGCGCCGACGCGGGCTTTCTGTTCGACGTGGATTCCGACCGGGTCGCGATGGCGACGGAACAGGGCGAGGCCGTATCCGAAGAGATGATGCTTCCTCTTCTTGCCGATTATTTACTGCCGCGGGCGCCGGGAAAACTGGTGATCACCAACCTATCGACCACCGCGCTCGTGGAGGAAATCGCGCAGCGGCACGCGGGCACTGTGATCCGCGTCCCCGTGGGTCGCCAAGCAGCGACTGACGCGCTGGCGATGTATCCTCCGGAGGAGATCGCGATCGCGGGCGAGGGGACCGGCGCGGTGATGATGCCGCGGTTCCGTTTCGTTTACGACGGAATCGCTTCGATGCTCGCGGTGTTGTCGATGATGCACGAGCGCGGGGCCCGATTGTCGGAGATCCTCGCCGGGTATCCTCGTTATTCGATCTTAAAAGGTCAAATCCCGCTCCTTCCGCAGCGGATTCCGGCCTTATTCGACCATCTTGAGCGCCGTTATGCGGATGGACGCGCCAATTCGACCGATGGTCTGCGCGTCGACTGGCCGACGAAATGGTTTCACGTTCGCGTAAGCCAAACGGAGCCGATTGTTCGAGTGATCTGCGAGCATCGCGGCGTGCCTCCGCGTATGCTGTTTCAGGAATTGATGGACCAGGTGCGTCAATATGCCGCGTGAACACCTGCTGAAAATCGGCGTCTCCGGCATCCGCGGTGTGGTGGGGCCGTTTCTTACTCCGCAGTTGGCGCGGGCGTTTGCGCAGGCGTTCGGAACTTACGTCGGGGGCGGACGGGTGGTGGTGGGACGCGATACTCGCGCTACCGGGCCGATGCTGCAACACGCGGTGCAGTGCGGACTGCTGGCTGCTGGATGCGAGGTGATCGACGTCGGCGTGCTGCCTACGCCGACGATTCAGCTTTATACCGGGGCCATCGGCGCGCGCGGGGGCCTCGCGATTACCGCGTCGCACAATCCTCCTGAATACAATGCGCTGAAACTGTTCAACGCTTCGGGATTGTTCTTCAATCATTACGAACGCGGCGAGCTGCTGGACATTTATCATCAGAGCGCGTTTCGCGAAGCCTCGAACGCCGAGATCTGCGGAGTGGTTCGCGAAACCGGCGCGCCGATTCGGAAACATTTCGAGCGGGTGCTGGCGCAGGTGGATGTCGAACGGATTCGCGCGCGTAAATTTAGGGTTGCACTCGATGCGGTGAATGGCGCGGGGGCCGTGATGACGCCTCAGTTCCTTCGCGATGAGCTGAGTTGCGAGCTGCACGCGATTTCCATCGATCCCGAAAAGCCCTTTCCTCGCGTCGCCGAGCCCAGGCCGGATACGCTGATCGAACTTTCCAAGCTGGTTATCGATAAAAAATGCGACATCGGATTCGGGCAGGACCCGGATGGCGACAGGCTCGCCGTGACGGACGAAACGGGACGCGTGCTGGATAACGACGACGTACTGGCGATCGCGGTGGATGCGGTGCTGGCGCGCAAAGTTGGTCCGGTGGTGGTGAACCTGACGACGTCGATGGTGATCGACGAGGTCGCCAAGCGGTATGGGGCGACGGTTTATCGCACGCCGGTGGGCGAGGCGAATGTAGTGGAGGGGATGCTTAACTGCGGGGCGGTGATCGGAGGAGAGGGCGGGAATGGGGGCGTGATTTTTCCCGCGGTCCAGCATTGCCGGGATAGCTATGCGGGGATGGCCTTGTGGCTCGACCGGCTGGCGGCGAAGGACGAGACGGTTTCGCAACTGGCTGCGGCGCTGCCTCGGTTTTACCGGCGGTCCGCGACCGTGACGCTGGAACACGGCCGGATCGGGACGTTAATGCAGGGGCTTGCAGCGGAATGGCCGGGGGCTCAACTCGACCGGCGCGATGGGTTAAAGCTGTTGCTGCCCGATGGTTGGATCCACGCGCGGGCGTCGAACACCGAGCCGATTCTGCGATTGTCTGTGGAAGCGAAGACGGAAGCGCTAGCGGATCAATTGTTCACTCGGGCGAAGGAACTGCTTTGTCTTTCTGTTCCGACTCCGGCAAAATGAAGGTGGTTTCGCCCGGCCTTTGCAGCTTCAACTGCTTGCGGATCTCCATTTCCTGTTCACTGCGGCTTTCCTGAAGGCGGCGGATTCGCTCCTTACGGCGGTCATTTTCCAGCTTGATGTTGGCGTTGCGCTCCTCCAACTCGCGAATTTCGCGGCGCTTTTCGATCAGCGTCTGGAGGCCTTGCGGGCCGCTCAGAAACATCCAACCATAGGCGCAGGCGAGGATCAGAACCAGTACGAATCCGGCGCGTCGTTTGGAGCCTTGAAACAGGGCCTGAAGAAATGGTCCCAAGTACTGTTTATAACCTTTATTTAGAAAAATAGCCAGCACGCGTGTTATTCTTCGGACGATCGGCCGATCCACATATAGCGGGTATGCAGGAACAACAGGAACCAGCGAAGCCAGTCGGGTCATGTCCGAAATGCGGTTCCCATGACATCCGCAGGTCGGAAGGCGATTCCTTTTACGCGATCATTCAGAGGTCGTTTGGCCGCTGGCCGTTCCGGTGCCGCAGTTGCCGCGCGCGATTCTACCGCAGGGCGCCCGCTCCCAAAGAACTGGTGGAATAGGCGAGGTATAGCAGCGTTCCGGCGGCGATGGCGCAGCCGTGGGGCAGGCGTAAGCCTTGGCTGCTTGAAACATCCAACTCCTGTTCCGCGCGGTAGGGCGCGCGCAGATGGGCCAGCTCGGTCAACAGGATCCCGACGTTGCGGAAAGTTCTCGCGAATCGCCCTTTGACGGCGATCATGATTAGCGCGATCAGGCCGCCAACGATCGCTGTGATCAGGAAAATCGCGAGCCAGTCTTTTGGACCGGCGAACGAGCCGACGGCCGCCATCAACTTGACGTCTCCTCCGCCGACGGCGCGCAGGGCGAACAGGGGAACGTAAATCAGTAGTGCCAGCGCGGCTCCCAGAGTTGCGTCGCGGGCGCCTTCCCAGTGGAACAAGGTGATTTGGCAGGCGAATCCGGAGAGGAGTCCGGCTGCGGATAGCCAGTTGGGGATGCGGCGCGTGCGCAGATCGAACAGCGCGGCGGTGATTACCAGCGCGGCGAGGAGAAGTTGCTGGGGCATCGTGAGAACTAGTGGATTGTCCCCCCTACTTTATAAGGTCGGCTGGCACCAAAATTGGCCGCCCACTTTCGTGTCTGTCCGCATGCTTACGCATGGCGGTTCAGCGTCGGCACTAGCCTACTTCGCCTAGCAATTCTTTTAGGCGGGCGTGTCCGGACCTGCTTACGGGTAGTTGCGTTCCATCCGTCAGGACTGCTACGCGGCTGTCTTTGGTATAGGGCTCGATTCTTGCGATCCGCTCCAGGTTTACGATGTAGGAGCGGTGGATGCGGACGAATTTTTTGGGATCTAGCTGCGTCTCGACGCTCGAAATGGTTTGCTGTTTCAGGTAGTTTTTCTTTTCGCTGCGCAGCGCGACGTAATCGTCCTGCGCCTCCACGTAATCCAGCTTATCGAGTGGGATGATGTGTACTTTCGCGCCGTCCTTCACGACGATCCGCTCCAGTTTCTGTTCTGGAGCGCGTGCCGCCGCTGACAACTCCGTGGCCGAGACTCGAGGCTTCACGGGAGCCGGTTCGCCTAACCGCTGCCGCGCTCTCTCCAGCGCTTTTTTGAAGCGATCCGGGCTGAACGGCTTCAGCAGATAATCCACTGCGTGCGCATCGAATGCCCGCATCGCGTATTGATCGTAGGCGGTGACGTAAATCACGGCGACCGACGGATCGATCAGCTCCAACACCTCAAATCCGTCGAGTTTGGGCATCTGCACGTCGAGGAACACCAAGTCGGGCTTGCGCTCCGAGATGGCCTTGACCGCTTCGAATCCGTTGGCGCATTCGGCGATTACTTCCACGCCCGCCTGAACCAGATACTCGCGCAGGAGGTATCGCGCCAGCTCTTCATCATCGACAATGACCGCGCGCATGACGCCTGAGCGGGTTTTCTCTCCGGAGCCCGCGCGCTCCAGGCCGCGCAGATCGATTAGCAGCTCTTTCGCCGATTGATAGCGGCGATCGCGATCTTTCTCCAGGCACTTGCGGACGATCCGTTCGAATTCTTCGGGCAATTCGTAATTGAGCCGGCCGAGCGCATCCGGAGGCGATTGCAAAATCCTGGCCAATGTTTCCTGCGCCGACGCGCCGGTGAAGGGCAGCTTGCCGCTCGCCATCCGGTAGAGAACCACGCCGAGGCTAAACAGATCGGTCCGATGATCGATGTCGCGGCCCAGCGCCTGTTCCGGGCTCATGTAGGAAACGGTGCCCAGCACGACTCCGCCGCTGGTCAGGAATTGCGTGGCCAATTGGCTGGAGGCTGGAATCTCGGTTCCCGCCACCGGCAGAATCTTGGCGAGCCCGAAGTCCAGCACCTTTACGTGACCTCTGGGGTCGATCATCAGATTCGCGGGCTTGATATCGCGATGCGCGATGCCGCGCGCGTGGGCCGCATCGAGCGCGTCGGCCACCTGGCTGGCGATGGAGATAATTTCCGCCATGGGCAGAGGCTCGCCCGATAAACGGGTTTCGAGCGTCGCGCCTTCGATATATTCCATGGCCAGAAAATGACGCCCGTCGGCTTCGCCGATCTCGTAAATATGCGCGGCGTTGGGATGGCTCAGCGCAGATGCCGCCCGCGCTTCCTGTACGAAACGAGCCAGCTTCTCCTTATCCTGCGCGACCTCCGGCAGCAGCACCTTGAGCGCGACTTTGCGATGCAGCCGCGTGTCTTCCGCCAGAAACACTTCTCCCATTCCGCCCGCGCCCAGCAGCGACAAGATCCGATAATGCGCCAGTGTCTCCATCTATTTATCCGCCCGATTATACGGGACCACCATCTCCGCGCGAAACTGATTATTCTCCACGTGCGCCGTCAGCCGGGCCTTATCTCCAAAGCGCGTCGTCAGGCGGCTGCGAACGTTGCGCAACCCCAGCCCATGCCGGCGCGGCGAAGGCGAATCGGGATCGAAATCGTTCTCCACACTCACTTCCATGGACCCATTCACGACATGCCCCTCCACACGGATCAATCCACCCTCCACCATGGTAGCGATCCCATGCTTCACCGCGTTTTCGATCAGAGGCTGTAGCACCAGAGGCGGCACCAGGCAATCCGAGCAAGCTTCGTCAACGTCGATCTCGACTCGCAAGCGCGAGCCGAAACGCACCTGCTCGACGTCGAGATAAGTTCGCGAAAGCGCCAGTTCCTCGCGCCACGAAATGGTTTCCCGTTCCCCCAGGCCGAGCGTGTTCCGCAAAAAGTCCGACAGGCGGATGCACATTTCGCGCGCTTTGGCCGGATCGACCGTAGTTAACGCGGTGATCGAATTGAGACTGTTAAACAGGAAATGGGGATTGATCTGCGCCTTCAGCGCCCGCAGTTCCGCGTCGCGCGCCAGCAATTCCGCGTCGCGGGATTCCTGCTGCGCCAGATACATATAGTGAAGCGCCACGGACACCGCATAGAGCAGAAGCCCCACGGCAATCAAATACGGAACTTCGATCTGAAAGCGCGAGTTGGCGTGCATTCCCTGCCGCGCGATGAAATTGGCCAGCTTCACGCAGATTCCCGAAGCAAGTAATGCCGCCACCAGATGCTGCACGATGAGGCTGATTGGATTCGTCGTACGCAAGGGAAGATGCGGGCACATGTACCACGGTGTCAAGCAAAAGAAAGCGTATAACGCACACAGAGGAATGGCCAGCCCGGCGGACTCGCGAACTGACAATATGCCCGGCATCCGCAAGAAACTGGTCATCAGTCCGCCGATCAGGACCCACACCACGAGGTACGCTTCGACGCGCTTTTTTTTTGCAAAGATGGGGTGCATCAATTTTTGATGGCCACGCCGCCAAATACGGCAAACCCGTTCACGATGAGACGCGGCTGCTTGCCGTCCGGCGCAATGCGGGAATCCATCGTCTCATCTTCATAGCCGCCGAAGATACCCGCCCCGCGGACGATGACGTTCCACGTTTCCGGCACGCGCACTTCGACGCCGCCGAAGATCGCATTGATCTCGATCACGACCTCTTCGCGGGTGGTCGCCGCCTGGCGCAGGTCGATCTCCACCCCTCCGAACATCGCGAACGCTTCGCCGCCTTGAAAATCCTGCGAATTAACGCGCCGCCGCGTCCCTCCGAAAACGGCCCACTCGCTGATGTGGTTTACCGAACCCGTTGGTATTCTTCCGTGAATATCCGAAATAATCCGATCTTTGAGGTCTTCCCCGAACTTTTTAGCGTGCGCCGCGCTGGCCCCCGGATCGAAGCCTCCGTAAGACTGGCGATCGATCGACCTGGCCAGCATTCCTACGCCGATGAGAATCAGTATCGCCGGCCATAGGAGCCGCCAGTCGCCATGGATCACCCCGAAGTTGCTCAGCAAGAAAAGGACGCCGATGGCGATCACCACGCCGCCCCAGACTCGCCCACCCATCCCCATCGAACGCGCCGCCTGCGCAATCCCGACCACGATTAGAATCACCGGCCAGAATCGCTCCAGGTCGTCGAAAAAAGGGATGCCGAGGTTTTGTAGCAGCAGGATTACGCCGATGCCCGCCAGGATGACGCCGCCCACCAGGCCTCCATGGCCGTGGTGGCGATGCCGCCTCCAGCGCTCCCGAACGTAAGGGTCCATTTCGAAATTCCTTCCCAATGCGATCGTAACAGGCTGAGGCCACTGGAATTGTGAAGATTCGGCGAACGGCACCGCCGGATCGGTGAGTGGCAGGGGAAGGCCTGCCATCCTGGGTTATTGCCGCTGTTTCCGCGCCAGCCTCCGATTCAGATGGAAGAGGCCGAGGCGCTGAAGGAGGGAGCGACACTGAAGGCGGTCTGCGCCTGGTCGGAGTTGGAGCCCGACGAAGCCGTGCAGCTTATCGAGTTGCCGGAGGGCGTCGCCGACGTGCCGTTGCAGGATGCCGTCAGCGTGGCTGCGGTGATGGCGGCGGGGAGACCGAACAATAAGGCTAAGAAAGCTCGGGGCAACGGGTCAATTTGATCATTCCGGGTCGCGGGTTATCAATGGGGTAGGGGACCGTCCGGAAACCCGAATCTGACCGCTCCCGGTGGTCGCGGCTCTGTAAGAGCGTATGGCGAATTCAACAGAGCCACGACTATCGGGAGTGTCCATGGGCCGATGGCCGCTGTCGGGTAGGGCGGCCAATTTTGGCGGCGGCCGCCTTTCGTGGCGGCTTGGCGCGCTAGAAAGCGAGTCCGCAAGCTAGGCGGACAGCTTCACTCATAGCGGAGCGCTTCAATCGGATCGATCCTTGCCGCCTTCATCGCCGGGTAGATTCCGAACACTACGCCTACTGCGACGGAAACCGAAAAGGCGATGATCACCGATGCTGGCGTGACGATCGTTTTCCACTCCGCTGTATGCGCGATCAGCCAGGAGAGACTTAGTCCGAACCCTATGCCCGCGGTTCCTCCGCCCACCGAGATGAGAATGCTTTCCGAGAGAAACTGGCGTACGATGTCTCCGCGGCGCGCCCCGGTCGCCCGGCGGATGCCGATTTCGCGTGTCCGCTCCATCACTGTCGCCAGCACGATGTTCATAATGCCGATCCCGCCGACCAGCAGTGATATCGCCGCGATGGCCACCATCACATAGGTGAAAATGGTCTGCGTCTTCTGCTGCTGGGCAAGAAGCGCGGCCGGAATCGTGACCGTGAAATCCTCCACGTTGCGATGGGTCGAGTTTAGAATCGCCGTCACCACCTCGGCCGCCTTCACGCTGTCGGCGCCGGGTTTCAGACGCAGATCGATGCCGTCGATATCGTCTTTCATGTACGAGCTGAGATCCCAAAAGCGATATTGAAACGTGTTGAGAGGGATGTAGATGAGCTGATTCCGGTCGTCGCCTTGCCCGCTTGCGCCCTTGCCCTCGGATATCTGCGGCGCCAGCACTCCGACCACTTGCAGCCAGGTGTCGTTGACTTTGATGTACTTGCCCGTCGCGCCTGGACCGTAGCCCAGCATCGACGATTTCACCCGGTCGCCCAGCACGCATACCGGCGTGCTATCCAGGTTTTCGCCCTCCGAAAAGAATCGGCCTTCCGCTACGCGCAGGTTATGGATTACCGCGTAGGACGGGCGCACTCCATACATATTCGGGGTTCCTTGTGGAGGCTTCGGCAGCACGCGGGAAGGATGGAGCGTACGGCGCGGCGACAACAATTCGAGCGATTCGATATTCGCTTCGAGAATCCGGACATCGCGATCGGTAAGCCCCGGCGATGCGCGGCGGCGCACCTGCATTTCCTCCGGGCTCGCCGAGGGAATCGATTCTACCAGCACATTGCGGACGCCGAGGCGTTCGATAAAGCTTAACGATTCTTCACGGGCCCCTGCGCCGATCGCGAGCATGCCGATCACGGAGCCAACTCCGAATACGATGCCGAGCGCGGTCAGCACGGTGCGAGTTTTCTGCGCGCGCAGGTTATCGAAGGCTAGGGGGATATCGGAGAGGTAGCGGAAGGCGTTCATTTAGCTCCACACCTCACAGGCTGAAGCCTGTGCCACCCTGCCATACTCACCTGGGGTAGCACAGACTTTAGTGACAGGACATACCTGACACTTTTTTCTACCACCTGCGAAGGTGGCAAGAAGCAGAGCGTGGCTTCGCGAGCGTCTAAGCCATGTGCTGAGGCGTTTGGAGGCGAATTCAAGAGCGCGCCGGCACTTGGCGCGGCTTGTGTGCTCTTTAATTCGATTTCGAACGCCCTACAATTGGGACTCTTCGCGAAGCCACCTGCACTCAGTGACTTTATACTGCAAAGTGTTAGGGATGTCATGTCAATGAACACTTTAGTCTGGGTTTCAAATTGTTCATTTCGTAATCGCCTGTGCCGCTGAACCGCCCTTTTTCTCTTTTTCCTGCTCCTTCTTTTGATCCGGCCGCGCGAGGGCCACCAGCGTCCCTTCTTTCGCGCCCGTGATCACCACCTGGCTCTCGCTGCGCCGCACTAGTTTCACGTCCACCGTGGCGAATCCTCCTTCCGGCGTCCGCGCGTAGACGTAGGTTCGTCCATCGCTTTCAAACAACGCCTGCGCCGGAATCCACAGCGAGTTTTTCATCGTCTCCGCAGTGATGACGATGTTCGCCGTCATACCTGGACGAAGCTCCGGCGTCGGGTCGTCGATCGAAATTTTGCATTCGAATCGCCTCTCCCACATCGGACCGGTGGTGCCTCCGAGGTCGGAAATCTTGCCGTGATAGGGATGTTCCGGCAGAGCCACCGCGGTGATCAGCACCGGCTGGTGCAGAGCCAGATGGCCCCGGTCGGCCTCCGCGATGCGCGCGGTCGCTTCCCAATTCTTCATGTCCGGAAGCTGTGCCACCGCCATGCCGGCGCGTACTTTATCGCCCACCTGGAGCATCGGCAACACCATGCCTTGGTAGAACCCGTTGCCATTGGTGTTCGATTGAATGTTCACGTAGCCGTCGCGCGGCGCGCGCAACGTCATCATCTCGATATTCTTTTTCGCCGTCTCGATCTGGACCTTGGCCTTTCCGGCGACCGCCTCCTGAATCGCGACCCCGGCCTGCGAAGTGGCTTTGCGATTCGCCAGATCCCGCGATAATTGATCGAGCGTTGCCCGCGCTCCCTCCACTGCCAGATCGTTCTGTTTGGCCTGGATTGCGCTCACCACCGGGTTTTTGCGCGCTTCGAGCTCGGCTTGCTTGAGATCGGAACGGGCCTTAATCAGCAGGAAATTATCTTCCTCCTGCTTGGCCTGCATCTGGGCTTGCGCCTGGATCACCTTCTGCTCCGCCTCCGCCAGGTCCGCTTCGGCTTCTTTTAACGCGTAGGCCTGATCGGTGGTGTCGAACTGGATCACGGTATCTCCGGATTTCACTAACTCCCCGGGCGAGCGCAGAAAAGTGATCGACATATCGGCCCCGCCGGCCATGGGAGCGGCCAGCATGATCGAATTGCCGCCCTGAAATTCGCCGCGTGCGTAAACGGCAAACGTCACGTCGCCCCGTTTCACCGCGGTGGCCGGAACCGTGGCCTCGGCCGTCGTGTTGGTGACGCGATACAGCTTGACGCTTCCCCAAGCCGCCAGAGCGAGCGAAGCCGCGGCAATCCCCGGACCGATGATCTTCTTGATCTTCATTGCTTCTTCTGGTTACTGGTTCCTACTGCATCGGGCTCCACTAACGATACCTTGGTGCCCTCGGTGATGCCATTAATCGCCACTTCGTCCGGATTGCGAGCCAGAATCTCTACCTCATGGGGCATCCACGCGTTCTTCTCCGCGACGTATACTGCGGGGCGTCCCTGCCGGGTGAATACGGCGCTGGCCGGCACGCTGATCGCGTCTGGAATCCTCTCCACAATGAAATCGACACGCGCGTTCATCGCCGGACGCAGTCTTCTATCGGGCTCGTTGAAACTCGCCATCGCGCGGAAATTGCGCGTCGGCGGCCAGTCGAATTCCTGCTCCACTAACGGCGAAATCGAGGCTACTTTTCCGGGAAACGGTTTTTCCGGAAAAGGGTCCACCAGAATCCGCGCATCCTGCCCCGCAGCGATGCGTCCCCGGTCGGTCTCTTCGAGCTTGGCCTTCATTTGCAGGGTCGTCACATCCGGAATTTCTCCGACCACGCTGCCCGGCCAAACGCTATCGCCTACTTTGAACGGCTTCGCGTTGATCCAGCCCTGCGAAAAGTTATTGACATACACGATCACGCCTGCGGAGGGCGCGTGCATCTCCATATGCGCCAGGCGATCGGTGGTGACGTCGATCTCTTCCTGCGCTTTGTCGCGCAGACGGGTGGCCGATCCCACCTTCTGGGCGTCCGATGTTTTATGCAGGTCGATGGTCGCGATCTGCGCCTTCAGATTCTCTTCCGCCAGCCCCAGGTCGATTCTGCTCTCTTCGCCCTGCAGCTTGCTGACCAGTTCTTGCTTCGACGCTTCGAGCTTCGCTTTTTCGAGGGCGACCCGCGCTGAGGCCAGGTCCAGTTGATCCTGTTCGGAGGTGATGCGCGCTTGCGCAACCGTCTGCTGCACCGTCGCCTGCGCCTGCTTCAACGTCGCCTGCTTTTCGAGCAATTGCTGCCTGGCCAGGCTCGAATCGAAGCGAATCACCACGTCGCCTTCCTTCACTTCGCTGTTCGGAGGAGCCTGCCAGGCGATCTGCAATCCCGCGATATGCATGGGCGCCACTAACTGGACGCTGTGCGTCGAGACCAATTCTCCGCGGCAGCGCACGATCACTTGAAATTCGCCCCGGCGAGCCGAGGCCACCGGCAAATCCGCCTTCGCCTGTACTTGCCGCGCCTTCCACAGCCAAACTCCTGCGCCACCGAGGCCGGCCAGGATTACCAACCAGACCAGAGCCTTCTTCATTTACCGGCCTCAATTTCGACCGCCGCCGACAAATCCGGCAACAAGCGCGGATCGCGCTGGTCTATGCGGAAGAGTGCGGAGAAATATTTGATGGGACTATCGAGGCCGGCCGATGCGACGGGACTCGCCGACTCGAAATGAGCATCGAAGACCACGCCCGGATAGGCGTCGAGTCGAATCTTAGCGCGGGCGCCGCTCCGCGTGAGCACAGCGCCATCCGGCTCATTGATCAGCGTGACCACCAGCATGTCGGTAGGATCGAAGAGCTTGATCATCGGCTGTCCGGAAAAAGCCTGATCGCCTTCCTGAAACGGCCCCATCGACCCGTTGCGCCAGACGTTTTCAAGCGAGGCCATGCCGGAGAGGGGCGCGCGCACAGTCAGCTTATCGGTGTTGCTTTTGGTACGCTCCAGCACCATTTCCTGGCGATTGCGTTGCAGTTCCAGGATGCGGATTCCCGCCGCTTCATCGAGGTCGTGAAAATGGCCGGACTTGCCGAGGCTCTCCACTTTGGCGCGGGCGCTTTCGACGATCGCTTCATTTTTCAAACGGTCGATTTCGCTGAGCACTTCCCCTTTGCGCAGCTCGATCTCGGCTTTGGCCAGCGCCGCCTCCGCTGCTTTCAAATCAGCCGTGCGCCTGGCTCCATCGGCGCGGTACTGCGCTTTGAGCTGCTCCAATTGATGCCCCAGATCGTCCATTTTGGCCCTGGCGTCGCGGGCGTCGTCGTATTGTTGCGTGCGGTCGAACTCGGCGACAATATCGCCTTCGTGAACCAGCGTTCCGTTGGGAATGATACTCGTGACTGTCAGCCTGACATTGTTGCCGCGGATGGTGGGAACCAGGATGTTCGAGACGTGGACAGCACGGATGGTTCCCGTCGAGCGGATATGGAGATCCTCCGACAGCAGCAGACACAAAAGTGCCACAGGCATCATTTTATTATCAATTTAGACGCCGCTAAGGGTGAAAATGTTGTGTTAAACAATCACTTATGGTCATTTAAGACGCCAGTCTTTCCCGAGCGGCATTGAATTCGCACCCGATCAGCGTAATTACCGACCAGACATACATCCAAACCAACAGCGCCAATCCCGCCCCGACGCTGCCGTAAAGGACGTTGTAATTGGATATGTGCCTTACATACCAACTAAATACCAGGGTTGAGACCAGCCAGAGCACAGTAGCCAGAACGGCTCCTGGAAAAACATTGGCAAAAGTCTGTTTCCGGTTGGGTCCCAGGTAATATAACAAAGCCGTGACCAGGACGAACGATCCGAAGGCGAGACCCAGGCGCAGGAGTCTGCTGGAGAATTCAACCCATCCGCGCAGATCCACGTCTGGCGCTACCACTCCTAAACGGTGCATCAAAAAGCTTTCCGCCCGGGTGCCGAAGACAATCAGCGCCGACGCACCGACCACGGGGATAGTGGAAACCAGTACCAGAAAAACCGCCATGGCGCGCTCCCGAAGGAACGACCGGCCCGTGGGAATCCGGTAGATGGAACGGAACCCTTCGAGCAGACTCATGACCGCTCCCGAGGCGGCCCACAACGCCAGGAGGACGGCCGAGATCAGCAGGTATCTGGGCCGCTCGCCGTGAACGACGAATAGAGTCAATACAACGTCTTCGGTGCCCGGCGGGACCACCTCATACAAGAAATTTGCGATGTTGCGCGCGACATTGGTGGCATTGGCTTGGACGAGGATCGCGGCGAGAGTGGTCAGCACCGGAAAAAAGGACAACAGCGACGAATAAGCGGCGCCTTTGGCGATGCTGAGGGTATTGCCCTGGAAGGTGGAAATCAAGGCGGCGCGGAGCACTCCCAGGAATTGCGAAACTTTGCCGGCTTCGACGAGATAAAGCCTGGGGGCTTTGATAATCACTTTACTTGAGTATGATGGAATCGTGACTTCGCGGCTATGTATCGCTTTGTTGTGTCTGGCCGCGGTGGTTTTTCTATGGGTAGCCATTCTACCTCTGTGCTTCGTGTTTGCGCTGGCGGCTGTTTTTGCCTGTTTCACGGACGCGGAGCGGGAGCCACTACTTCCTGAATTTTCCCGATTGCTGCCTGCGCGTGCTCCGCCCGCCATTTCGTAGTTCCTCACAATTCTTTTTTCTTTTACAAGGAGAGGGCTATGAAAGCAGGGTCGCGTCTGCGGACAGGTATGTTGGCTGTCGCATTGATGTTCGGCGCTATGGCGGGTGTGGTTATGACTCCGGAGGAGATTGAGGAAGCGATGAGTCTGGAGAACAGGCCGAAAATCGAGGTGGTGTTGGAGGAGGAGGAGAAGGAGTGAAGTCCATCTCGGCATCTCCAGACCGTCGGCACGAATGCCGACGCGGCACGCCTGGAGGCGCGCGCCACTCCCCGCAAAAAAATTCAGGAGAAAGGGTTATTGATCTCGTAGCAAACCAAATTGACTCCGTCGCTTTCGAACTCCGCGTCGAATTTCATGCCGAGTTTTCTCATGATCGCTATGGAGGCCGTGTTCTCTGGCCTTGCGATTGAGATTAAGCGCTCCAGGCCTACGCGATCGAAGGCGTCTTGAAGTGCCGCGCGGGCGGCTTCCGTTGCCAGGCCTTGGCCCCAATGGCTGCGGGCCAGCCACCAGCCGATTTCCGGGGCCGGCGCATCGCGCCACTGGCCGGGGCCGCAGAAACCGATCAGGTCGCCGGTCGAGGCTTCGAGCAGCTTCCAGCGGCAATAGCCTCGGTCGGCATAGAGGCCGATCTGACGGTTTACGAAGTTCTGGATTTGCTCGTCAGTCCACGGAATACCGCCGGTGATGTAGCGCATGACTTCGACGTGGGTCGCGATGGGGCGAAAGGCCTCCCAATCGGAGGGCTTCCAAGATTCCAGGATCAGGCGATCGGTTCTCACCGTTTTCGGGCGCGAATGGTCACTGCAATTTCATCGTTGCGGATGTTGGCGAAGCGCAGCATCGGGCGGCCTTCGCGGTCGAGCGAAATGACGGCGGGAACATTCACGCTAGTCAGCATCCAGCCGGCGGGGAGGGTTACGAAGTTGAGGGGCCGGCCGAGAGTTCGGGTCCAGACCAGTTCGTTGCCTTTCATCGCGTAGCCGACTGGATCGGTATAGGTTTCTTCGACGCGGATGCGGACGGACTGCCCTTCTTCCACGGCGTGTGGGAGGTCGCCCTGGACGACGAGCGATTCGAGATCCGCCGGGACGCGGTCCCAGTTGGGATTTACTTCCTTGGCTTTTACGACGTGCGTGAAGAGAGGCTCCCCGGTATCGAGGTTGAACATTTTCGAGTCCGGTGAGACGTCGCTGCCTTTTCTCACAAAGCTGTAGACGGCCTTCTGGCCGACCTTCGCGACTGTAAAATCATGGGAGATTTTGAATTGGTGCGTTTCCGGGGCGAGCAGCCAATAACGGATTTCGCGATCTTGTTCGGCTCGATGGAATTGGAAAGCCAGGACTAAAAGAAGAAGTTTCATGGGAGCCTCCGAGCCGTTATTTTCACGGGTAGCTGGTCGTCACGGTCGTTCAGAAAACTGAGGCGGACGCGGCCGTCGGGGTCGGTGGAAACGATGGCGGGGGACGCGGAAGCGGTCAATTCGTATCCGGCGGGGAGAATCACCACGTTGCGTTTGATTCCGAGCGGACGCTCCCAGACGATGGCACCGTCTTTTTCGTAATAGGACGCGGCGTCGGTGTAGGTTTTGTAGATGCGGATACGCGTTTCAGATCCCTTCGCGACGGGCTTGAGCAGGTGAACGCGGAGGAACTGGTCGTCATCGGCGGCGTTGCGGCCTCCGCTGCCGTCGGCTTTGGCGGTTTTACCGTCAATGATGTCGAACTTCAAAGTCTGGCCGGTGGCTCGATCGACGACGCGCTCTTTATCGGCGACCGATCCGTGGCGGATGGGATTGAGATAGTACGGCGCGCCTTCGCGGGTGGCGGAGACATCGTAAATAATTGCAAATTTGTGGGTTTCGGGCGCGAGGAGATCGTAGACGGTGAGTTCGTCGGCGGCGAAGACGGGAAGGGTCAGTAGCAGCAAAGTAAACGGTCTCATGGGTTTTTTTGTCCGTTTCCTATCATACGGCTGTTATTCTAGGAACATGAGATTTACTTTTTTCCTGCTCCTCGCAACGCTAGCGTGGGGGCAGCAGCCACCGCCCGCGACGACGGCTCCTCTCACCCCGAAGCCACTTGTACCGCCTCCGATGCCGGTGCCCTCGATGGTGCCTCCGGAAGCAGTGATTCTAACGGTGGGCGACGACAAGATTACGAAGGCGCAGTTCGACATGATTTTGTCGACCGTTCCGGCGCAGGGGCAGGCGCAGGCGCAGACACCGAAAGGACGGCGCGATATCGCGGATAAACTTGCCGAGATCCTGCTGCTGGCTCAGGAAGCCAAAGCGGCGAAGCTGGATCAGACACCGAAGATCCAGACGCAGCTCATGCTTTCCGCAGATCAACTGCTGGCGAATGCGATGTTTCAAGATTTTCGCGAGAACGGGAAACCGGACGACGCCATGCTGCACGCTTACTATGACACGCACAAATCAGAGTGGGAGGAAGTGAAGGCGCGGCATATCCTGATCCGGTTCCAGGGCTCGAAGATGCCTCTGGCCGATGGCAAGAAGGATCTGACGGAAGCGGAAGCGCTGGCGAAGATCACGGAATTGCGGGCGAAGATTGTGGCGGGAGCGGATTTTGCGGCGGTCGCCAAAGAGAGCTCGGACGACACGGGTTCGGGCGCGAATGGCGGCGACTTGGGCTCTTTTGGACGCGGGCAGATGGTGCCGGAGTTCGATAAAGAGGCGTTCTTATTGCCGGTGGGCGAGCTGAGCCAGCCGGTGAAATCGCCGTTCGGGTATCACCTGATCAAAGTGGAATCGCACCAGTCGAAGCCGTTTGAGGAAGTGAAGGCGCAGATCGCCAAGCGGATGCCGGACGAGATCGCGAAGAAGTCGCTGGCGGATTTGAAGGCGAAGAGGCCGGCGATTTATAACGATCAGTATTTTAAGTAAGAACCGCGTGGAAAGGGCGGCTGCCGCCAAAATTGGCCGCCCCACAAAAAACAGGCTACATTCTTTGGCTTTGTTGCGACGGCGGCGACATTGCTGGAGTTTTTTTGGAATCTCTCTAGCTGTGTGCTGGGCTAAGGTACGATAAGCTCCAATGCCTGAAGAGCCGCACCTGCGCCGGGAGCTCGGCCTCCGCGACCTCACATTATTTCTAATTGCGTTGATGGTCGGCCCGCGCTGGATTTCCGTCGCGGCTCATGGAGGGCCTGGGACGATCATTCTATGGCTGCTCGCCGCCCTTCTTTTTGCGGTGCCTCTGGCCATCGCCGTCGCTACTCTCTCCGCAAAATATCCTGGGGCCGGGGGACTCTACCTTTGGGCCCGCAACGATTTTGGACCCTGGCCTGGATTTCTCAACTTCTGGGTCTATTGGCTGGGGATTGCGTTCCTGATTCCGGGTGCCGCGCTGTTCGCTTTAGGCATCGGCGTCTACGCCCTGGGTCCTTCTTATGCGTATCTGGCCGAGAACCCTTACTACATGATTGGAGGGTCACTGGCGCTTCTCTGGATTGCTCTCGGAACGAATCTGATCGGCCTCAACATTGGCAAGTGGACCGAAAACCTGGGTGGTGCGATGCCGTGGGCTCTCGGCATCCTTTTAGTTGCGGCGGGGACTACCATCGGACTCCGCCACGGCTCCGCTACTCCGATCAATCTTAAGGCGGTGTGGCCCGTGTGGAATTGGGACACTATGAACTCATGGGCGGCGATCGCTTTCGGCATGTCCGGCATGGAAGCGGCCGGGATGATGGCCGCCGAGATTCGCGACCCCGTGCGCACCATCCCTCGAGCCGCAACGATCGCTTCCACATTCGTGGCCATGTTTTACATCGCCGCGACGCTCTCCCTGCTGGTGATGATGGCCCCCGCGAACATCAGCGAGATGAATGGACTCGCGCAGGTCGGCGCCACAGCAGGCGCCGAGATAGGCGTTCCCTGGCTGGGCTCCTTGGTTGTTCTCTTCGTTGTCGTGAACATAATCGGCGCTTTCGGAGGGTTGGGGACCTCGGTTTCACGGATGCCCTTTGCCGCGGGTGTCGATCATCTGCTGCCGGCGGCGTTCGGAAAGATCCATCCGCGGTGGCATACGCCACATGTAGCGATCCTCTCGCTGGGCATTGTCGCGACGGTGCTGCTGATTGCGTGCCAAGCCGGCGACACGGTCCGCACCGCGTATCGAACCATCGTCGATCTGACCGTCATTGTCGGATTTCTACCCTACCTATACGTCTTCGCCAGCGCATGGAAAGCCAAAAAATGGATCAGCGCTCTGGCTGGTTCCGCCATGACGCTGTTGGCGATCGCTTGCTCCATCATTCCGCCGCCGGAAGTGAAAAAGTTCTGGCTCTTCGAAGGCAAACTCGCGCTGGGAACGGCCGCGGCCATCTTCTCCGGCTGGCTCCTTTATCGTAGAAACAAACGCCGATGATGACCTATCCCGATTCGGTGCGGTTCCTTTACGCACTGGGCAACGAAATCAAAACCGCGAAGCTGGGCCTCGAGCGAATCCGCGCGGTCCTCAATGCGCTGGGCGACCCACAAAACGATTTTCGCTCCATCCACGTTGCCGGCACGAACGGCAAAGGCTCTACCTGCGCGATGATCGACGCAGGACTCCGCACGGCGGGTGTGCGCACCGGCCTCTTCACGTCACCTCACTTAATCGAGCCCACCGAGCGCATCGTCATCGAAGGGATGGCGGTAACTTTCCGCCAATTCGAACGCGCTTTCAACGAAGTTCACAGAGTCGCGGGGGAGATCAAACTCGATTACCATCCGACTTATTTCGAAACGGTCACCGCCATGGGTTTCTGGCTGTTTCGTGAGATGGGTGTAGAAACCGCCGTGGTCGAGACGGGCTTGGGAGGACGGCTGGATGCCACTAACGTACTCGAACCCGCGCTTACTGTGATCACGCCCATTGATTTCGATCACGAAGCTTACTTAGGCGGCACTATCGAAGCCATCGCGACCGAAAAGGCCGGCATCCTCAAACCCGGTGTTCCCGCGATTTTCGCGCGCCAGCGGCCAGAAGCGCAGTCCGTCCTCGATCAGCGTGCGGGTGAACTGGGAATTCCCGTGAAATACACCCGCGACTTCGCGGTTCGCGATTTGCACGTAACTGCGCGAGGCTCCGAATTCTCGGGACTCAAATGTCCCCTCGCGGGCGAGCATCAGATCGAGAATGCGATCGCAGCGGCGCTGGCGCTGGAATCGCTCGGCGTTTCTCCTAAGGGAATCGAGAATGCAGTCTGGCCCGGCCGGCTGGAGCAAATTTCGCCGAACCCCGATATCATCCTTGACGGCGCTCATAATCCGGCCGGGGCGCGGGCGCTCGCGCGGTATCTCGAACGTTTTTATGCGGGCCGAAAAATATGGATGATTTATGGCGCCATGCGGGACAAGGCCGTGGAGGAAATCGCGGGGATTCTTTTTCCGCTTGCTTCGGAGCTGATACTGACCGCGCCCGACAACGCTCGCGCGTTGCGGCCGGAAGCACTCTATGAAATTGCGGGTCGAGGACAGATAGCGCCCACCATCTCGGCAGCACTGGATCGAGTCCGCGCAGGAGCTTCGGAAGACGACGTCGTTATCATTACGGGTTCCCTGTTCCTGGTCGGCGAGGCGCGGGCGCTTTCGTACAATAAACACTCATGGCCCTTTTCTGGAGCCTGGTCTTCGTAGACCCGCTCATTATCTTGTCTACACTCTTTTTCGGCGTGATCAGCCTGGTGGCGTCGCCTTTCGACCGCTCGGGCGAGTTCATGATGAAGACCGCCCGAAGGTGGGCGCGATTGCTGCTCGCGATTGCCGGCGTCCGGGTGAAAGTGGAAGGATTGGAAAAGCTGACTCCCGGAGCAAGTTATGTTTTCGCCTCGAATCATTTGAGTTACATGGACACGCCCGTGATTCTCACGCATATCCGTGCGGATTTTCGATTCATGGCCAAGTCTGGGCTGTTTAAAATTCCACTGCTCGGCACGCATCTCGGTCAGGCGGGCCACATCCCAGTGCCGCGCGGGGATCCTCGCGCAGCCGTTAAAACAATGACGCTGGCTGCCGACAGCATCCGTTCGCGGAATATCTCCATTCTGATTTTTCCCGAAGGCGGCCGTTCCAACGACGGCGAGCTGCATCCGTTCAAGGACGGGGCGGCTTATATTGCGATCAAAGCGGGCGTGCCTGTGGTTCCCCTGGCGATCTCCGGGACGCGGGAAATACTAGCGATGCATTCTGCCACATTTCATCGGGGCTCAGTGACGGTGCGGGTCGGCGACCCGATTTCTACCGATGGATTGACTCTCCACGACCGCAAAACCGTGACCGAAACTGCTCGGGAATGCGTGGTGGCCATGTTGCACCAGTAAAGTGGTGGACCTCGGCCATTTATAAACCTTCATCTAGCTTGTTTTCAATCGGTTACATATTGGCATGTGGTTTGCATTCTTCCCTGGCGTAAGGAGGAAAAGAAAATGAAATCGAAACTGTTAGCGATGTTACTGATGGCGGGCAGCACGATGTTTGCTGGTGTCCGTTTTGGAGTTGGGATTGGAATCGGCGTCCCCGCACCGGTGGTGGTGGCTCCGGTAATTCCGCCTTGCCCTGGTCCGGGCTATGTCTGGAGCGGCGGGGTTTGGGTAGCGCCTGCTTATCGCGGCTATTGGGGTGGTCCCCGATACTATGCACACCCGGTTTACCGCGGCGGGTATGCGCGTGGATATCGCCGGTAAGTTGAGTTGTCTTGTGGGGCAGTGATGGGCTGCCCCACGAGACGCTGAGGGGATTCGGAAGCGCTCGGGGCGAAGACACGAGTGTCTAGCCGCGCGCACGAGTGCGCGCGCCACAAAGAGAGCCGATTTATTGTTCCAGGTAGGTGTAGCCGTTTAGGCCTTCTTCGTAGAACCTAAGTAGGGAGCCGGATTCTTCGTAGCCGATTCGACCTTCGCGAACGGCGGTTTCTACGTCGGTGCGGAACTGCTCCAGCAGCGCGGGGGTTTTGAACTGCACGTAATCGAGCACTTCGCGGACGGTATCGCCCCGAATTACTGCTTCGAGGACCACTGAGCCGTTGCCGTCAAGGCGGACGTGCACGGCGTTGGTATCGCCGAACAGGTTGTGCAGGTCCCCCAAAATTTCTTGATAGGCGCCTACTAGAAACGTTCCCAGATAATATGGGTCGCCGTTGAAGGTGTGCAGCGGCAGGGTTTTTTTGACGTCGCGGCGATCAATGAATTGGTCTACTTTACCGTCGGAATCGCAGGAAATATCGCCTAGAATGCCGTGGCGGAAAGGCTCCTCATCCAGGCGATGGATCGGCATGATGGGGAAAAGCTGCTTCACGGCCCAACTGTCGGGCATGCTTTGGAAGAGCGAGAAATTGCAGAAATAGGTATCGGACAGTAAGCCGTCGAGCCCTTCCAATTCCTCGGGGAAATAGTCCAGTTGCTTGCCTAGCTTTTGGATGTTGCGGCAAATCTGCCAGTAAATACTCTCCGCCATGCTGCGCTGCTGCAAAGGAAGATAGCCGAGGCTGAACAGATTCAGCGCCGAATCGAGAGCTTGCTGCGCGTCGTGAAAACTCTCCAGCAGGTTTTTATTCGACAGGCTTTTCAGCGTTTCCTGCAAGTCGATTAAAGGCTGCTCGACATCGTCCGGAATCTCCGGCAGCGCGTCGGTATCGCCGAATCCGGTGACGCCCAGAACGTTGAACACCAGAACGCTGTGATAGGCCGCGACCGCGCGTCCACTCTCGGAAATGATGACGGGATGCGCGACTTCCGCTTCGTCGCAGACGTTTTGAATATGATGGACGACGTCGTTGGCGTACTCTTGCAGGGTGTAATTGACGCTCGACTCGAAGTCGGTTTGCGAACCGTCGTAATCGATGCCGAGGCCTCCGCCGACATCCATATAGTTGAGGCCGGCGCCGGATCGCTTCAGTTCGACGTAAACGCGCGCGGCTTCGATGACCGCGGCCTTGATCTGCCGGATGTTGGTGATCTGGCTGCCGAGGTGGAAATGCAGAAGTTGGAGGCAATCCTCCATGCCTAGGGCTTTTAGCTGTTCCAAAGCCCGCAAGCCTTCGGTCACGGTCAGTCCGAACTTGGAGCGGTATCCTCCGGAGGATTTCCAGCGTCCGGAGCCTCGGCTCGCGAGCTTGATGCGCAAGCCTATCACCGGACGGACGCCAGCGGTCGCTGAATGTTTCAGGATGAGGTCCAGTTCGGTGTACTTCTCGACGACGGGAATAATCTGGCGGCCGATCTTCTTCGACAACATCGCCATTTCGATGTATTCGTCGTCTTTGAAGCCGTTGCAGATGATCGGGGTTTCGTTATCCGCGATGGCGAGAACGGCGAGCAGCTCAGGCTTGGAGCCGGCTTCGAGACCGAAGCGGTAGGGACGGCCGTATTTGAAAATCTCCTCGACGACCTGGCGCTGCTGGTTGACTTTGATGGGATAGACACAGCAATAGGAGCCTTTATAGCCCTGTTCGGTGATGGATGTTTGGAACGCCTGGTGCATTTCGCCGAGGCGGTGTTGCAAAATCTCGCCAAAGCGGATCAGGAGGGGGAGCGAGATGCCGCGGAGCTGGAGATTATCGACTAGTTCCTTGAGATCGAGGCCACGTGCAGGCTCCTTGTCGGGATGCACCCAAAGATGGCCGTTCTGGCCGACGGAAAAATAGCCTTTTCCCCAACGGGAAACGTCGTAGAGTTCGCCAGCTTCGGCGATGCTCCAGCGATCTGCTGGTTCTCGCAGGGGAGGGGCGTCGGGGGATTTTACGGTAGCCATTCAGTTTCAGTGTCCTTTGTTTGAAGGCGCAGGGCAAGTAAAAAATGCGTGACATCAAATTGAAAAGAGGGCAGGCCGGGAACCTGCCCCACTGCATGTTATATTGGGAGCGTTAACCTCGATCGGGCGGCTAGCTCAGCTGGGAGAGCGCTGCGTTCGCAATGCAGAGGTCGGGGGTTCGATCCCCCCGCCGTCCACCAAAACCTTTCGTTCATGCCTGACCAGAAGACGCTAGACAAAATGCGGCAGGATTGGGATGAGCGCGCACGTGAGAATGCGCGCTATTACGTCGCCACTGGTCAGACGGAATGGACCGATGAGGAATTTTTCGAGTCGGGCGAGAGGGCTGTCGAGGGGCAACTGCTGAACGATATGGGCAATGTATGCCAGGGGAAAGATCCCAAGGCGATGCGGGTGCTCGAGATCGGATGCGGGGCGGGACGCTTGACCAGAGCGCTGGCTAAGCTGTTTGGGGAAGTCCACGCGGTGGACGTGAGCGGGGAGATGGTCGCGCGCGCCAAGGCTGCACTGGCTGATTATCCCAACGCGCATATATACCAGAACAACGGCTGCGATCTAACGGTAGTTCCGGAGCTGGAGTTCGATTTCGCGTACTCGGCGATTGTGTTCCAGCACATCCCGAGCCGCGAGGTGATCGAGAGCTATGTCCGCGAAGTGAATCGACTGTTGAAGGCGGGGGCTTTGTTCAAGTTCCAGGTGCAGGGCTGCACGGAGATTGAAAGGTCGCCGGATGACACATGGCTGGGTGTGCCGTTTTCCGATGCGCAGGCGGTGGAGATGGCTTGGAAGAGCAACTTCGAGCCTCGATACAGGCATGGGGCGGGGGATCAGTATTTTTGGTTGTGGTTTTTTAAGAAGGCTGAGAACTGACCGCTCCCAGTTGTATGGATGGGGCGAAAAATGGGGACAGCCCGCTTTGTCCACGCGGCGCAGAAGTGGTGAACCGCGTTCGCGAGGTAATGGCCGCCTTGGGACAGAGTAGGCAGTCCCCACTTTTCGCGATCTAAAAGCCCCACAGTGCAACGACTAGAATGTGAAATGTGACTCCTGCCGTTTATCCGGGGACTCGGCAAGACGCGATTGAGCGTCTGAAGACTGAGACTTTCGATGTTCTTATATTTGGCGGGGGGATTAATGGCGCGGGTACGGCTCGCGACCTCGCTTTGCGGGGGAAGGCTGCGAACGGGAAGTTCACGGTCGCGCTGGTGGAGCAGAATCATTTTTCTTCGGGGACCAGCGGGAAAAATTCGCACCTGATTCATGGCGGGCTGCGGTATCTGAAACAGTTTGATTTCCGGCTAGTGCGGGAGGCGCTGCATGAGCGAGCGGTGCTGTTGAGGATCGCTCCGCACCTGGTGGATCCGCAGCCGTTCCTGCTGCCGCTTTCCGGATTCGCGCAATCGCTTTATTACGACCTCGGTCTGACGATTTACGATCTTTTCGACTGGAGCGGGGCGCTGCCGCGCCATCGGCGTATTTCGGTCAAAGAGCTGCGCAGCCTGGAGCCGGGATTGGGTCTTCCAGGTTTGACGGGGGCGATGGAGTTTTACGACGGGCAGGTTCGTTCCGCGCGGCTGGTGCTCGAAAATATTTTCGAGGCCATCAGGAATGGCGCCGCTTGTACGAACTATGTTCAGGCGGTGAGCCATGCGCGCGATGATCAGGGCCTATGGCGGGTCCAACTTAGGGATTCTCTCTCGGGAGAGGCGTTCGAGACGAGCGCGAGGGCGTTAATCGATTCTACCGGTCCTTGGGCTCAGGATCCCGCGCCGCGGCTGGTGCGCGGGTCGCACCTGGTGATGCCGCGGCTCAACGCCAGCAACCGCGCGATTGCTCACTTCGAGGACGACGGGCGGATTATTTTTTTAATTCCGTGGGGTGAGCGAGGGGAGCGGACGCTGATCGGCACGACCGACGTGGATCATGAGGGCACCGCCGACGATGTTCATATTTCAAAAAAAGAAATGCGTTATCTGAGGGCGATCGCGGCGCGGATTTTTCCTGTTAGCGCGAAGATAGAGCCGGTGGCGACGTTCAGTTCGCTACGGCCGCTGCTGGTGTCTCATGGTTCGGCGACGAAAGCAACGCGCGAACATCATATTTATCGCGATGCGCGGGGGATCATTCGTATTACGGGCGGTAAATATACGACGTACCGCGCGATGGCGGAGGAGGCGGCGGATCTGGTGACGGCGGAGCTCAATCCGGGGCTTCGCCATGTTCATTTGACCGGGATCAGGGCGCTGAATGGGAACACTCCGGACGCAGTTGAAGCGTTGTTGAAGGATACTAGGGCTCTGACGGCGAAATATGGCGTCGCGGAGCCGCAAATAATTATGCTGATCCACCAATATGGCGTGCTGACGCCCGCCGTACTGGAATATGTCGAAGGCGCGAATCTGCCCGGCCGCGAAGACGTGGACGCCGCGCGCCTGGTTTTCGCCGCACGGCATGAGATGGCGATTCAACCGCGCGATTTTCTGGAAGTATCGACGTCGCTTGGCCTGGAAGGATATGACACGCCGCTTCCGTCAGCTTCGATATAATAACCGCTTTCCTCACAGGATTGTGGAGGTTCGATGGCTGACAAAATGACGCGCTGCCCGGAAGGGCACTTCTACGATCCGACGAAACACGCTAGTTGTCCGTGGTGCGCACTGCCGGCCGATGTCGAGGGAGGGGAGCGAACGAGGCCGGTGCAGGCCAGTCCTCCTCCGCTGCCGGCCCCGGGTGTCGTGGCAGGACCACCGCCACCACCGCCATTGCCGCAACACATTCCTGCTCAGCCTCCGCCACCGCCCCCTCCACCACCTCCTCCGGCGGTTCCTAAGCCGGGGGCGACGCGACGAGCCGGCGCCGAAGCTTCGGGTGCGAAGAACGATCCGGTGGTTGGCTGGCTGGTGTGCCTGGCCGGTCCCGATCGGGGGCGCGATTTCCGGCTGCATGCGGAAAAGAATTTTATCGGGCGTTCCCCGCTAATGGACGTGTGCGTGGCGGGCGATGAATCGGTTTCGAGGGATCGGCACGCGCTGGTGATTTTCGATCCCAAAAAACAGGTGTTCTGGGGAGTGCCGGGCGATGCCTCGGGGCTGGTGTATTTGAACGGGGATATCGTGCACTCCCCGACGCCAATGCAAGTCGACGATGTATTGGAGGTCGGTCACACGAAGCTCGTATTGATACCATTCTGCGGCGCGAAGTATAGCTGGTCGCGGGAATTCGCCGCGACGGGCGAAATCGAGATTGTGCCTCCGGTGTCTGACTAATCGCATGCATTTTCTGCCTGGAAACGCGCAACACATCGGAGCCCGCAGCTCGCAACAGGATTCGTTCGGCTTCGGCGATCCGGACGACGAAGAGTTCCTGGCGCATGGTGGATTCGTGGCAGTGATCTGCGACGGCATGGGCGGGATGGAACACGGCGACGCGGCCAGCCGGATGGCGGTGCGCTCCTTTCTCGAAGCCTACCGGCGCAAAACTCCCGCGGAAAGCATTCCCGACGCGCTGGAACGAAGCGCGCGCGAGGCTAATGAGCGTGTCGTCGAGATGGCGCACGATCTGGGCGCGGCCGAGAGCGTCGGGACCACGCTGGTGGCCGCGGTGCTGATCGACGCTGACATGAACAAGTCGATGTACTTCATTTCGGTGGGCGACAGCGGTCTGTTTCACGTGAGCGACGGGCAGATCCAGACGGTGAATCGTCCGCACATTTTCGGGAACCTGCTGGACAACGCGGTGGCGCGCGGCTCCATGACCAAGGAGCAGGCGATGCTGCATCCGGAGAGGGAATCGCTGACCAGTTTTATCGGAGTCGACGTACTCGAAGAGATCGACCGCAATGTGGATCCCTGGCCGATCAGCGACGGAGATTCGATTCTGCTGGCGAGCGACGGCTTGTTCAAGACGCTGTCGGGCGAGGAGATCTTGGGATCGTTGAATGGCTCCCCGCAGGCTTGGCCGGATGCGCTGGTGGCTCGGACCTTGGCGAAAAAGTACGAATTTCAGGACAACGTGACGGTTCTGTCGGTCACGGTGCAGGATCAGCCGTCCACTTTGAAGCTGCCTCCTCCTGCGGTCGCTGTGGAGAAATCGGGCACGCGCGAGGGGACATTGCAACCTCGTCCGGGGAAAAAACGCTCGCGAAAACTGGTCGCGGCGGTGCTGATCGTCATTGCCGGCATCGCGGGGGGCGGGGGCAGGTGGTGGTATAAGAAGCATCATCCGGCGGCGATCACGGAGAAGAAATGAGGAGCGATCCCCCGGGGAAAACACAGACTAAAGTCTGTGCCACCTTTCCTGATTGGCGGCACATGTGGTGTGTGCTCCTGATTGCGGCGTCCTGGTCTGCGTTCGGACAGTCGGCTTCGGACAAGATGCTGCAATCCAGCGTGGTTGTTTTTGGCACGATCGAGGAGAACGGGAAGGTTAAGCCGGTGAGCCGCGGCGGCGGATTTATGCTCGATAACCGCCACGTGGTAACCAATCTGACCGCCTGCTGCGGCAAAACGGATAAGGGCGAACAAACTGAGCCGGTGGTGGTTGCGGGAGAGAAGGATGCGAGCACCGCGAAGGTGATCTGGAAGAACGAAGACACGGAAATGGCGATTCTTGAACTGAAAGATGCGTTCGAGCGGCCCGCGTTGACGATCGCTCCGTTCAAGCTGGTGGAGAAAGACCAGACTGTTTACACGGCGCAATTTCCTGATCCTGGCGAATCGGGCACGACTCCAAAAATCGGCGAGGGCAAGCTGCTGGGGCTGGTGAAGATCGAAAATTCGAGCGCGCAGGCTTATAAGACCAGCGCGTCGATGAACAAGGCCAATTCAGGCGGCGCCCTGTTCGACGCGTGCGGCAATGTGATCGGCGTCAACATGATGGTGAAGGACGGGGCGCAGTTCGCTTATGTGGTGGATCCACTGCTGGAGGGTCTTAAAACGGCTGGAGTCGCGGCGAAGCTGGCTTCGGAACACTGTGGCACCGCGGCTGCGGCGCCAAGTACGGGCGGAAACGATAAGAAAGAAGCCGAGGCTCCTAAGACGCAGTGGTGGGGGCCGCAGGGCGCGGAATGGATTCCGGTGTTGTTGCTGCTGGCCGCGATTGTGATGGCGTTCCGTCCTTCGAAGAAGAAAACAGCACAGGCAGTGGTGAGGAATCGCACATTGCCGGAGCCGGCGAAATATGCGCCGCTAACTCCCCCTCTTGCGCCCACTGCGTCGGGTGTATCGGGAGGGCGGCCGGCGTTGCGCGGGGTCGCGGGGCAGTACGAGGGAAAATCGTTCTCGCTCGACGCGGGGCCGAGTGTCCTGGGGCGCGACCAGCGCGCGGCTAACCTGGTGTTCGCGCCCGAAAACGACAGTATTTCGAAACGCCATTGCATGGTGAACTGGGATGCCGCGCGGAGGACGTTCGTGATTCAGGATCTGGGATCGACCAATGGGACATTTCTATCGACGGGCGAGAGGCTGGCGCCCGGACAATCGCGCGACCTGCCGGAGGGAGGGCGGTTCTTCATCGGCGACCTGCGCAATCAATTTGAAGTGAGAATGGAGTAACGCCCCTAATGTGGATGCGATTGTTCCGCCCATTTCAACTTGGAGGGACGAAGATCTTGTTCGAAACCGCGACACTATCGGCACCGGGCGGCAGGGCGGAGAATCAGGACGCGCTGGCGCACCGCGTTGCAAACGACGCGGGTTGCTGGGCGCTCGCGGACGGACTCGGAGGGCATCGCGGAGGGGAGATTGCTTCGCGGCTGGCGGTGGATGCCGCGATCGCTTCGTTCGAAGAGAATCCTTCGATCACGGAAGAAGCGCTGAATGCGCACATTGGCCGCGCCAATCGCGCGGTGCTGGAACGGCAGAGCTCCGAGGTGGAGCTGACGCATATGCGAACCACCATGGTGATGTTGATCGCGTCACGCGAAACGGCGATGTGGGCTCACGCGGGCGATTCGCGGCTATACCGGTTCCGAGAGGGAAAGATTCAGGAACAGACGCTCGACGATAGCGTTCCGCAAAGGCTGGCGGATGCGGGCGAAATATCCGCAGACCAGATCCGGTTTCATGAGGATCGGTCGAGATTGTTGAACAGTCTGGGGGCGCGCGAGCAGCTCGTGGCATCGAATCGCGCCATGGCGGGCGCACCGGAGCCGGACGATGCGTTTCTGCTGGCGAGCGACGGGTTTTGGGAGTATGTAACGGAGCCGGAGATGGAAAAGGACTTCAAGGCGTCGTCGAGTTCGGAATCCTGGATGGAGAAGATGGAGGCGCGCGTCAAAGAACGCGCCTCGGCCGATCACGACAATTATTCGGCGATCGCGGTGTGGATTTTGAAAAAGAAGGGGCGGGCTTGATAGAATGCGGCCTCGTATTGATAGTGAGAACAGGACAGACGCTGTGTGAGTTGTTGGAAATTTGAAGGAAGGTTGTTATGAATACTCAGACTTTATGTGTCGGATGCATGGAGAACGATTCGGGGCTGCCGGAATGCCCTACCTGCGGGCGCCCGTTCGATCTGCCTCCGCGCAGCCCTCTGCAACTCAAGCCGCGCACGATGCTCCATGAGCAGTATCTCATCGGGCGGGCGCTGGGAGACGGAGGGTTCGGCATCACGTATCTCTCCTGGGATCTGGGCCTGGAATCCCGCCTGGCGATCAAGGAGTACATGCCCAATGGAGTGGCTGGCCGCAGCGGTGGAGAATCCAGAGTGATTCCCTACACTGAGCAGACCAAGCAGGAGTTTGAGTGGGGCCTCGACCGCTTCTTAGAAGAGGCGAGAGTACTGAAAAAATTCAGCAATCATCCGGGAATCGTGTCTGTGGACACTGTGTTTAAGGACAACGGCACGGCCTATCTGGTCATGGAGTTCCTGGATGGCGTAACGTTCGAGGAATTTCTGGCGCGGCGAGGCGGGAAGATTACGTTCGAGACCGCGATGCGGGTGGTGCTGCCTTCGATGGACGCGTTGGCCGCGGTGCACGCTGAAGGAATTCTGCATCGCGACATCAGCCCGGACAATATTTATCTGACTCGCGCGGGCAAGGTGAAGCTGATCGATTTCGGCGCAGCGCGCAACGCTCTGGGCCAGAAGAGCCGCAATTTATCGATCATCTTGAAGGAAGGCTACGCGCCAGAGGAGCAGTATCGCGCGTCCGGAATTCAAGGTCCGTGGACCGACGTATATGCGATGGCGGCGACTCTCTATCACGCCATCACAGGCCGGATTCCACAGCCCGCGCTCGATCGGCAAGCGCAGGATAAGCTGTTGTGGCCGAGCCAGTTGCAGGTTCAAATCGAACCCCGCGTCGAGGCTGCGCTCATGAAGGCGCTATCGATCAAGGCGGGCGACCGCTTTCAATCGATGGAGGATTTCAAGGCCGCGCTCACCGGCGGTGCGACATCCTTCGCTCCTGCCGCGATGCCGGTGGCGACGCCGGCGGTTCCGATGCAAGCCGCAGCGTACGCGCCTCCGCCGCCACCGCCTCCGGCTCCTCCTTCGCAGGCACAAGTCCCGCCTTCGTACCAGCCACCGGTCCCTTTAGCAACACCGACCCAGGCCGTGCCGCCATCGCAGGCTGTTCCGCCGCCGCCGTCTTCGTCGTCGACGAAATGGCTGTGGCTGATGATCCCGATTGCGGCGATCCTCATTGGCGGGGCAGTTCTGCTCACTATCTTTCTTCCCAAGCTGTGGCATAAGGAAAGCGTGATCGTGGCTGCGCCTGCGCCGACCGTCGATACCACGCCGATCCCTGCTAATCCGGACAGCACCACGACACCGCCAGCCAATCCTGACAACGCTACGCCTCCGGCGAATCCGGACGATGCCAAGCCGGCGGATACCGCGGCGAAAGATACTGGAACGGCGACTGCGACCGATTCCGGCACTGCAACGGCAACCGATTCGGGCGCTGCTGCGGCGGATGCTCCGCCGGCTGACCCTGGGCCCGCTTACGATACGCTGACCGGCCAAGGAGTTTCCTACATCGCGGCTGGAGACACGGACAATGCCGTGAACGTGTACCTGCAGGCGATCAAGCTGGTCCCCAAGAATCCGAAAGCTTACGCGGCGCTGGGCGAGTTGTATCTCTATACGATCGGGAATCTGCCGGAAGCTGCGAAGTATTACCGGGCAGCGGTGGCACGCGGTGGGGCGGCGACGTTCCACGTCCATCACGACCGCGGCGGCGGCAACTTCACGGTCGCCTCCGACGGACGATTACTGGTCTCGAATTCCAGCGTGGCATTTGTCTCAGCGGGCGGCGCGGATTCGTTCCGAGTGTCGAAGGGCGAAGTGAAGGAAGCGAAGCCGAATAAGGTAGTGGGGCTTTTCGCTCACGGCCAGGTAAGTTTGATGGCCTTCCACGTCCGTCTGGCGAGTGGGAAGAATTATAACTTCGCGCCGGGGAGCAATTTTACCTTGGCTGAGAGGGATTTGATCCTGACGCTGATTGGAAGGGGATGAGAAGAAGTAGCCAGTAGCAGTAGCCAGTTTCGGACTGGCTGCTGGCGAAGGGGTTTCAGTTATTTATCGGTTCTGGGATCACTTCGTTTTACTTGTGCCCGGCGCCGGCCTTCCTCCAGATTGTCGGCGGCTTTGTCTTTTGCCGCATCACTCACCTTGATGTTATTCACCACCGACTTTGCTCCGGCCGTCTTGGCCATTCGGGTGGCCGAACCTTTGTGCTGGACAACGTCGGTTTTTCCTTCCCAGTAGGCGATTCCGCCTTGGACGCGCACGGTGAATCCGTCCTTGCCGATCTTCGACTTCGCCAGCTTCGCTCGGATCACCGCCTCGATCTGCTTGTCGTCCTGGGCGCTGGTGCCGGCCGGCGCGGGAGCTTTCTTCGCGGGCGCCGTCGTCGTTTTTCCTTGACCGATTAACACGGTTGATGCAATACAGAGAATCGCTAGGGCTCTTAGCACTTCTTTATAGTCGGGGCGTGGCGGGAATAATCTCTTAGTTTTTATCCGAAACCATCGTGAGGCGTTGACCCTCTATAGCTGCGCAGGGAACGGCAATAATCGAAAGGAGATTCTTAATGCCATACGTTTCTGTTGGAAAGGAAAACTCGAGCGATATCAGTCTTTACTATGAGGACCATGGCTCGGGGCAGCCTGTCGTCCTGGTCCACGGATATCCCCTTAGCGGTGCTTCCTGGGAAAAGCAGGTCCCAGTTCTTCTTGCTGCCGGTCATCGCGTCATCACTTACGATCGGCGTGGGTTCGGCAGGTCCAGCCAGCCATCGACGGGCTATAACTACGACACGTTCGCCGAGGACCTGCACAGGCTTGTAACAAAGCTCGAGTTACGAGATTTCGCGCTGGCCGGTTTCTCAATGGGTGGCGGCGAGGTGGCACGCTACATCGGAAAGTTCGGATCGAAAAGTTTGAACAGAGCCGTAATTCTCTCCGGGGTGCCACCCTTCCTGCTCAAGACGCCGGACAATCCAGAGGGCGTAGACGCCGGTGTTTTCGAAGGGATCGAGAAGGCGGTGACGGCGGATCGTTATGCGTTCTTCACGGAGTTTTTTAAAAACTTCTACAATACGGACCTTTTGCTAGGCAAGCGAGTGAGCGCCCAGGCGGTGCAATCGAGCTGGAATGTGGCAGCCGCGTGCTCCCCGATTGCCGCGCTCGCCTGCGTGCCGACATGGCATGAGGATTTCCGAAAAGATCTGGCAAGGATCGACGTACCGACTCTCGTGGTTCACGGCGACGCAGATCGGATTCTGCCGATCAGCGCGTCAGGACTTCGGACCGCCAAACTCATCAAGGGAGCCGAACTGCTGGTCATTAAAGATGGGCCGCACTGCATCACCTGGACTCACGCGGATCAGGTGAACCCGAAGCTGGTGAGCTTCCTGGGAGAAGGAAAATCCGAGCGAGCGGCGTCGGCGCGGCGGCACTAAACGCCGAAGCTTACATAGGGGGCTCGATCCACGACCACCAGTCGGGATGCTGGCCACTCCAATTGCACATGGGAACCGGCGTCAGCCAATCCATTCCGGGGTCGCCTCCAATCGGCGCTCCGGGAGGTGCGGTTTCAGGAGGAATCATTTTCGTGATCTCGGCCGGACGATCGAGGAACCGTTTGATGTCAGCCTTCAACATGCGGGACTGCGCTTGTTCGGATTCGTCAGTCGCAAGGATGTTCTGCTGGCGTTCGGCGAGGTTCGACAGCTTGAACGACGCGATCGCGCGGACTTGGCTGTTGGGGGCGGCGGACGCCAGCCAGATCAGTCGATCGACCAGCACGCGCTCTTCCGCACGGCGCACCTCGGCTTCGTAGGGCGATGCCACCGGGGCGTTGAAGACCGCTTTGGTCAGCCGATCGATCACTTCTGCGAGGCCGGGCAACGAAGGATTCACCGCGTGCTGCGCGACCATGCGCGCGGAGCGCGCGAACTCCAGCACGAATCCGATGGTGGTATCGGAGGCGACTACCGCCGGGGTGAGCGGATCGAACCCATCGCCGGTGGTACGCGGGAACAACTCGCGGTGGCGGCCGAATCCCGGTGGACGTGGTGGAATTAAATCGAGAATGTGTTTGGGCACGGTAAGCTCAGACGGCTTGAGGGTGTTGGCCAAGGCGTCCAGAGCTTTGCGCTGATCGACGGCCGGCTCCCAGGTCGTGGGCACGCGCTTGTCGCCGCGCATCGCATAGATATAATCGATACCCGCCACCATCGATGCGGCCGATTCGACCGAGTAGCGATGATACATATAGATCGGAACCAAGGGCTCTTCGATGGTCGCCATGGGAGCGCCGTTGCGAATGGTATGCTCGCCAAGCCGGTCGAGTGCCGCGCGGCGGATCTTCATGATGCGATTCAGCTCATCGGCCTGATTGACGCCGTTCGACCATTGGTCGACTTTCGGATGAGCTTCGGTATCCTGATTGGTCATGTAAATAAGATCCTGCTTCCAGGCGTCGTCGAGGATTTTGCTCAGCGCCGCTTGCTCGTCGCCTTTCGGCAACTGGCGATAACCATAATTAATCGCCACTTTGTCCCAATCGCCGATGCGAGCCTCGTAGGCGTGTGACAAGTCGATGGTGCCGTCGGCTTTCAGCGTTTCTTGAGGGTGGGGATAATCCATCACTGAAATCCAGCCCTTGGTGCTGTCGTAATAGTTGTGGCCTAGTCCCAGCGTATGCCCGACTTCATGCGCGGCAAGCTGGCGGATGCGGGCGAGCGCGGTTTGATACAGAATCTCCGGGCGTTCATTGCCGATCATGTAGGGTGACAGGAGGCCTTCGAAGATGAGGTAATCCTGGCGGTCGCGCAGGGACCCCAGCGTGACCGTTCCTTTGAGAATTTCGCCCGTGCGAGGATCGGCCACCGATCCTCCGGTGCTCCAGCCGCGCGTCGAGCGATGGACCCAGTTGATCATGTTGTAGCGGATATCCATGGGGTCCGCATCCGGCGGCAGCACTGCGACCTTGAATCCATTTTTGAAACCGGCCGCTTCAAACGCCTGGTTCCACCAGCTTGCGCCCTCGACCAGAGCCTTCTTCACATCCTCCGGCGCGCCCGAATCGACCCAATATTCGATGGGTTTCACCGGCTCGCCCATTTCGGCATTTGGATCTTTCTTCACGATGCGATGACGCCGGATGTACCGCTTTTGCATAGGCTCGCCGATTGGCACGCTGTAATCGACGTAGGTCAGACCACCGTAACCCGCGCGTGGATCGTCTTCGCGCGGCGTATAGTTTCCGTCCGGCAGCTCGACCAGCGAGTAGTGTTCGCGCAAGGTGACGGATTCGGGTGAAGGAGTGACGCTCGCGACCGAGCCTGAGAATAAACCACCGCCGCGTCCGCCGCCACCACCTGCACCGGCAACGGCGCCGATTGCGGGAGGTCCACTGGCGGGTCCGCCGCCACCGCCGCGGCCTCCACCAGCAGCTTCGTTTGAAAACGTCAGAGTCACTTCGACCTCGGTATTTTTCGGGAAAGCTTTTGTTCGGTCCATATACACGGCGCTTCGTGTACGGTCCACTCGATAGGTTCCAGGACGAAGGGCATTGCCGGCTCCCTGGCCATCGCGCACGAAGAACTCGGTGGCGTCCACCAGGACGTGCCCGTTGCTTTCAGCGGCGACCGTGAATCCGTACAAAATGGATTTTGCGAAGGAGTCCTCGACGGATTTTCGTTCCGCCGGATTGGTGCTTGACGAGCGGAAAGATTCCTGCGGCTGGACGAGAAAAACTTTGGGCCCGACGCGCTGGAAGTGGACGAGCCGCCCCGCGCCTTCCTGTCCCCTGTCGAGCCCGATGTCATTCGAACCAAGGCCGGCGGCCAGACCTCCGGCGAGAAGAAACTCGTCGTTGAAACGGGATATTTCGAGGAACAAGCTGCCTGTGCGTTCGTCCCAATAGAGAGGAAAATAGCCGTCCAGCTTTTGCATGCCCGTCACGCGTTCCTCGATGGGAGGGATACGGCCTCCGGCTTGCGCCGCGCCGCCGCCGCGGCCCTGGGCGTGGAGCGCGCTCAAGAAGAATGCCGATAATAGGAGTGTTCGTAGCATTTCAAAAAATCCTTAAGGGTCTATTGTACAGGTTGGATTTAGCGGGCGATTGCGCCGACCGTCGCCTTCGTGACACGCAGGTAATCGGACGGCGCCAGGAGGATTTGGAGCCCTCGCATTCCCGCCGAAACGGAAATTACGTCGAATAGCTCGGCGGTCTCATCTACGTAGACAGGATAGTCGTGCTTGCCTGCGAGCGCTGTGACTCCTCCGCGAATATAACCGGTGAGCGTCTGCACTTCCTTGAGCGGAACCATTTCCACGCGGCGGTCGCCAGTCAGTCGAGCCATCGCCTTCTCATCGACCACTGTGTTTCCGGGAACCACTGCGAAACAGACGCCGTTGCGATGGCCGCGCATGACTAGCGTCTTGAACACCTGCTCCAGAGGAAGATTCACTTTGGCCGCGACCGTCTCCGCTGAGAGATCTTCAGGGTCGACCTCGTATTCGCGCAACTCGTAAGGGATCTTGGCGGCGTCGAGCAGCCTGACGGCATTGGTTTTCATTTCGTTTCTAGGAACAAACCGAAATCCGCAAGCGCTGGACATGCAGCAGCTTGAGTGATCCGAAGGCGCACCCGATTCGTCGCGATGTCGCCGTCGGTCCGAATCAGTCGGCAGGCTCCGATGCTCGTCGCGTGAGCGAATGTGTCCCATCGGCCGCCAGCCCAGCAATCCATCTCAAAAGCATCTACGCGCTGTCCGAGTTGGATATTTTCGCGCAGCCTCACGACATTGAACGTCCTCTCCCGCGGCAACTGGAACTCGACTTCGGCGGTTCTTACTGAATCGCTTGTCGCCCAATAGGTAGAGCGGTCCCCGTCGAGAAGATTTTCGGGATTGAATCCAGGCCGGGCATCCGATGCCTTCACCTTCGCTTTTATGGCAAGATTTTCCTGGAACGTGCCACGCACCAACGCCCCGAAATCGCGCAGTGACGCGACGTCGTTTTCGTGGAGCAGCCCGCGCCGGTCCGGCGGAACGTTCAGGAGGAGGCTGCCCCCTCGCCCGACGGAGCGATAGTACAGTTCCATCAGCTGGCGCGGCGTTTTGACCTTATCGTTTTGCTTCTCATGCCAGAACCAGCCTGGACGGATGGAAACATCGCACTCCGGGGGCATCCAGTGCGACCCGTTGCGCGTGCCTGTTTGTCCATCTCTATCGCGAGTCCAACCGGGCGCGGGAACGCCTCCGTCAGCGCCGACCGGATCGTAAGTTTCCCAGCAGGTATCGTTGGCGAATCCTTTTTCATTCCCGACCCATCGCAGGTCCGGACCCACGTCGCTGAAAATCACAGCGTCCGGCTGGAGCGAGCGCACCAGGTCCCAAGTCTTCGGCCAGTCGTAATAAGTACGTTTATCGATGACCCGTTTCTCCCTCGCGCCTCCGTAGTAGCCGTCGCCTCCATTTGCACCGTCATGCCAGACTTCGTGAATCGGCCCATATTGCGTCAGAAGCTCCCGCAACTGGTCGCGATAAATGCCAATGTACGCGGGTGTGCCGTAGAGCGCGTTATTGCGATCCCACGGCGACAGATAAACTCCGAATTTCAATCTCTGGCGGCGCGCGGCCTCACTCAGATCCTTCACGATGTCGCCGCGGCGGACGTGATGTTCGGTCGTTTTGGTCGGCCACAGACAAAATCCATCGTGATGCTTGCAAGTCAGGATCACCTGCCGCATCCCTCCGGCCTTCAGCGCCGAAATAATCGCATCCGCATCGAATTGGGACGGAGCGAACACCGAAGGATCTTCGTCGCCGTAACCCCATTCTTTGTCGGTGAACGTGTTGACTGTGAAATGCAGAAACGCGTATGTTTCCAATTCGTGCCATGCGAGCTGACGGCTGGAAGGGAGCGCGCCATAAGGAGAGGGAGCAGCGGAGGCAGCGAACAGCGCGGGCGTGGCGATCAGAAATCGGCGGCGGGAGAGTCCCATGGTCTTTAGTTTCTCTTAACTTCATAATATAAAGTAATTGACATTGCAAATAACTTCCCTGATGATAAGTCATGGTCAAGCGCCTCGTCGCTGTCGCATTTATCTTTTGCTGCACCTCCGCCGCTTGGATGATCCTTGGCGGCACGATCCTGTCCCGCACCGGTTCCACAACGGAGCGCCTCCGCGACCACGTTCAATCGATTTGGGGCGCGCCGCATGTTCAGACGTCTCCGTTCGCCGAGTACCATCTTCCGGTCGAGTTTGTGGAAACCGTTACCGAGAGCGGAGTTCGGAAAACGGTGGTGAAAACCCGCCTGGACCCCTATGAGATTCGACCCGATTCCGGCGACGTCGCCATAGACCTGCAACTCGAGAATCGGCGTAAAGGATTGCTATGGTACGCGACCTATAGGGTCGCGTTTCGCGGCGAATATGTGTTCACCAATCCGAAGGAAAACAGACAGACGCTACGGCTAACTCTGCCGCTCCCCGCTGAGCAGGCAGTGTACGACGATCTGCAATTCGTTGTGAACGGCCGGCCTGCCACGGCCACAACGGAAAAGGAAACCGCGTACGTGTCTTTCGACGCCGCACCTCGCGAGAGCGTCCGTTTGCAGGTCGCCTACCGGTCGCAAGGGCTCGATTCCTGGAGGTACACGTTCGGGCGGGCCATAACGACGGTCGAGAACTTCCATCTGCGCATGACGACCAACTTCAAGGACATCGATTTTCCGGACAACACTCTTGCTCCCACGTCGAAACGCGAAACCCCGGGCGGTTGGCAGCTCGATTGGGAGTACAAGAATCTTCTATCGGGCTACGCGATCGCTATGACGCTACCCGAAAAACTTCAGCCCGGACCGCTGGCGAGCGAAATTAGCTTTTTCGCCCCCGTTTCGTTGTTTTTTTTCTTTTTCCTGATTTTCATCGTGACCACCCTGCGGAACATCGACCTGCATCCGATGAATTACTTCTTCCTGGCCGCGGCCTTTTTCGCGTTCCATCTGCTACTGGCCTATCTGGCGGACCACTTGGATATCCACGTGTCGTTCGCGATTGCCGCCGCCGTTTCGGTAATGCTGGTAGTCAGCTATTTGCGGCTGGTCGTCGGCACACAATTTGCCGTTCGGGAAGCTGCTTTGGGTCAGATTATTTATCTGGTGATGTTTTCATATGCCTTTTTCTTCAAGGGACTCACCGGGCTGGCGATTACGATCGGCGCGATTTTGACCCTGTTCGTGGTAATGCAGATCACCGGGCGCATCCGATGGTCGGAAAGATTTGCTGTGGCTCCCGTGCGATCCCCTTCCTGACGGAAACCACTCCCTACGGCCGGAGCTTGTGGTCGAGGCGCGGACTATCCTAAACCCGAGGGATCAGCACAAAGCGCTCGATCGCGATCTTGGCGCTGCGGAAGATCCGCGTTCTCCTGCGGGGAAAGCGAATCATCAACTCATCGAACTGGCTGATCGAGGCCCGCGCGGGAACGGGAAAGGTGAGCGTCTCTCTCATCGGTGAATCCGCATCCTCCGGCGCCGACGTTACCGGAGCGCTACCCAAGGAGACTGATCCTTCCTGCCCTTCCCTGGTGTCCATTAATACCAACTCCACTGAAACCGTTCCCGGATAGCGGTCGGCGTTTTGAATCTCGATGCGAATTTCACGGCAGCATGCGAGGTTGATCAGTTTGCCCAGGTTCTGATGCGCTTCCATCATCAGAGGCCGCAAATCCGGCGCGAAGAACGTCATCTGGGAGGGAGTGCCATGCGTGCGATACGAATTTGGCGGAGGTTGTGTGTCCGGAAGCTTGAAGAACCAGTAGGCTCCATAGAAGGGTATCGACACCGGGTTTTTATGCCTGGCGTCGAACACATCGCGCGGCATAGAGGGCAGAGGCGGCACCAGGGTAACGTGCTCTTCATGCTCCGGCAGCAGAATGATTCCGGTATGATCGCCGCTGTTATCGACCGAGGTCGAGCTCGCCCCAGCATCGGCTGCGCTTTGCGAGGACGCCTTCGGAGCTGGCAATCCGAATTTGTCGCCTCCGCCAAAAGGAAGCTGAAGAATGATGAGGCGAAGCAGGCCGCTTACCAGAATGATGGTCGCGAGCGCGTCGCGCATCCGCCGCCTGGTCCGTCTTTGCACACCCCCGCCCGCCGCTTTGACGCTGTGAATGATCACCAGGCCGGCGACAATCCACAGCAGCGCGGCGGCCATTTGATAGTTACAATAGCCGGCGATCGCCGCCGTTTGAATGCAAAACGCCGCGATCAGAGCACTGGCGAATCCCTTCATGCGCACGGCCTCAAAATAAAGATTCCGCTGCGCCGTCGAAAGTTCCCGACGCGGTAAGCTAATAGTGTGAAATCAGCGGTAATCGTGGCGATTCTGGCGTTCGGAGGGCTTTATGTGGGTGATTATGCGGTAGCCAGGAGCAAGCCTCAGGGGTCCGTCCAAATCCAACCCTTCTACGCGATCCACCAGAAGAGCGGAAAAACCGAATTCGACTATAGCGTGCCTCCGGAAACGCAGTCCTGTGTTGCGTCCCTGTTTCCGCATTTGGGCAGCAATCCTTGTTGGTATGTCACCAAACACAGGACGCGAAAAATCGAAATCTGACAGCTATTTCAGAGACTGCTTATCCCGGAACACCATCACCGGCCGCTCCGCCTGCACATTGACGACTAACTTCCCGTCGCGTAGTGCCACCGTCGCAGGTTCCGTTTTATCGGCCCAGAGCTGGCGTGCGATCACGACGTTCGCGTCCCATCCCTCCGGCAAAGGCGCCGCGAGCTCCTTGGCGGTTCGGGAATAAAACGCGACGCGGTCTTGTCCGATGGGACAGAACGTATCTCCGTCCTTCGCCACCTCGGCGCCATTGACTGTTACCGAATATTCGTCGCGCTTCCAATCCAAATCGATCTTCGAATTTCCTTCCAGGCCGATCACCGTGCGATCGCCGTCGCGCAGGAACGATTCGATATTGCGGTAGTGAACCTGATACCAGGGCACCAGCTTCTCGTAATAGAAACTCGAGAACTCACGCTCCCAGTCCTCTTGCGGCAGCCATGGAAATTCGTGCCCGTTGTAGAAAAGGCTGTAAAGCTCAGGCTGTTTCTTCCAGTCCTGCCCGCGCATACCCCAGATCGCCGACTTGCGATAAATCGCCGCTGCCAGCGGAATCGCTTCACCTCCGAACGGAGATTCCTCACCCGCCGGGCCGTTGTCGCTTACGCTGATCTTGCCGAGCGTCGCGTAGCGCAGCTCCTCCGACACGATGTCGAGCCCGCGTTTCTTAAACTCGTCAAGCACCTTGTAGCGCGCTTCCAGATTCTTGACTCCGCTCGCCGGGTGGTCCCGATCCCAATCGTTGCGAATGGTGTAATATGACAACACATCGACCAGATAGGTGTCGTGGATCTTGTAACGCTCGGCTGTGTACTTGATCCGATCCGGCCCGGGTCCATCCATATATTTCGCGAGCCCGATGATGTACGAATTCTCGCCCGTCCAGTCGCGGCTCTGCCATAACTCGCCGTCGGGTCTACGCGCGACAATATTCCGATCCCAGGCCGGGCTGCTTTGATACGCATCGTCGTAATTGTCCGAAAAACTGACCGTCGCGTTGCTCGCTACAGCATCTTTTTGGAGCTTCACGAACCCTTCGAAGCCGCCGAGCCGCTGGTTAACCTCCGCGACCGCCGGATACCCCGTGTCCTTCCCGCGATACTGCCAGCCCCACAAATAGACGTCCTGGGGCGCGCCTCCTGTCAGAGACGCGACTCGCTGAACGATCTTCTCCGATTCCGCAAAGGTCGCCCGCGGCTGCGGAAACTTTGGCTCGTCGCAGCGGATCATGTACATCAGCTTGTCGTCGTAATAATGCGTAGGGATCTGCGGCATGCGCTCGCGCACCGACTTCGCGCCGTCCAGCCAATCCACCACGCCGTTGTGATCGAAATCGGCCAGGAAATCGAGCCGGCAAAGCGGCCTTCCCCCGACGATCAGATTCGGAGTCGAGCTATTGCCTGAAATACGAGGCGTATTCGGACCCGTGTTCATGTCGTAGGACCGCCCGCCGTTCACGCGCCAGGTCTTCACGGTTCCGAGCGTCGCCTGATGATTTTCAACCGCGAGCTCCATCGCGTCCATATAGGAAAGAACTTCCTCCACGCATAGCATGCGGTTCGTCCCGACCATTGCTACCGGAAGGGTCGCGGCAACGCCTCCCCAAAATCGGTTGGGAGTCAGATGCCCGGATTTGGCTTTGCTCAGCATCGACACGCTGCCTCCGCCGTCGCCATGAGCCAGCCACGCGCCTCCGTCGTCTTCGCGAACCGATGCCAGGGCCGGAAGTCCGACGTCAATCAACTCGAACCCCTGCTCCTCGAACACGGCTTCGAGCGAAACCAAGACTTCGGCGCCGTCGAGATCGTAGCGCAGCAGGAAGGATGCCATCGGCACGCCCTTTTCCCGCACTGTGAATTGAAAATCGGCGCGGGTTTTGTTGGAACGAATCACTTCGGGACGAACCGCGTAGTCCGTATAAGTTCGCGGATTCGCGCGGAAAATGGTGACCCCAACTTCGCCGCTGGCAGCGCCGTGAATGGTCGCCTTGTTGGAACTCAAACGATATTCCGCCGGCAGCCCCTTCAGCGGATCGAAGGTCACTTCGAGCTGTGAGGATTTCAAGACTACAATCTGCGCGGGCTTGGCCGCGAAGGCGACCGCCGCGAGGAACGCGGGCAGTAACATCCTCATCGCTTTGATTCTACCTCGAAGGACCAGCGAATCCCTTAGTCGACCTTAACAACCCAAGTTTTCCTGGACGCCGCTAGGTGCCTCGTCGTATGGATGCTAAAAGATGGAATATGCCACGATGCGAAAGCTTCGGGAAAATCTTGAAAAGTACCGTTTTTGTAATAGCACTGAACGTGGCTTGCTTCACAGCCACAGCTTCAGCATCGACGATTTTGGTGGGCAACTTCGGCGCGGGCTCGATTGAAGCCTACTCGACAACGCGACAACATTCTGGAGTACAACGGCACCACGGGCGCGTTCATCCAGACTCTCGCGACGCTGCCGAGCGCTGGAACTCCCGATGACATCGAGTTCGGCTCGAATGGAAACGCTTACGTAGCGTCCAGCAACGGATTTTACATTCTGAACGGAACGACGGGTGCTGTCTTATCCGCGATCATTACCGGAACGGGAGACTATGGCGGCGCTTTTCTCCCGTCCAACGGAGATTTTCTCCTCTCCGACCTCAGCGACGGCGAAGTCTTTGAATACACCCTCGGAGGGACCCTGGTCGGCACGTACGCCACTGGACTGGGCCAAAACGTGGGACGGGCGGTCGGGGCAGATTCCCGAATCTATGCCGTAAATCAACTCGGCACCGTCGAGGTCGCTCCCCTCGGTGGCGGCGCCGGCTCGACTTTTGCCTCCGGTTTTTCTGAACCGGAATATCTGGCCCTGTTAGGAAGCACTCTTTATCTCACGGACTTTGGTACCAACACGGTATACCTCATTAATAGCTCCGGAAGCGTCACAGGTTCATTCTCGACGTCCTTCAACCTGTATGGAATCGCAATTGACGGCGGCGCAACTCCTGAGCCCGCAGCGATCTCGCTGCTCGGTCTTGGGTTGGCTCGCTGATTCTGCTGGGGCGGCGCGTTCACCGGGCTGGCCGTTAGCTACTCTCATCGGCGCCCGGCAAGTTACAATCATGCGATATGCGACGCATGATGACTTGCTTGGTTCTTTTCTCTTTCGCCACCCTCGAAATCGGCGCGAAGCCGCCGGTGCGGGCAAAGCATGCGATGGTCGCGGCGCAGGAAGGCCTCGCGACTGACGTCGGCGTCGCCATTTTGAAGAGTGGAGGCAACGCCATCGACGCCGCGGTCGCGGTGGGATTTGCGCTCGCCGTCACACATCCGTTCGCGGGAAATATCGGCGGCGGCGGATTCATGACCATCCGGCTGGCGGACGGACGCACCACGTTCATCGACTTTAGAGAGCGCGCCCCTGGCAAGGCCTCGCGCGACATGTATCTGGATGCGTCGGGGAAGCCCACACGCGACAGCATCGAAGGTTGGCGCTCCTCTGGAGTGCCCGGCAGCGTGCGTGGATTCGAACTCGCGCTCTCGAAATACGGCCATAAGAAATGGGGCGATGTGATGGCGCCCGCCATCGAACTCGCGTCCAAAGGATTTCCCGTCAGCTATTCGCTCGCCGAGTCGCTTAAGGGCTCGCGCAGCCTCGGGCGCTCGCCAGAATCGAAGCGCATCTATCAAAAAGATGGCGCGTTTTATGATGTCGATGAGACGATCAAGCTCCCCGACCTCGCGGCGACTCTAACACGCATTTCGAAAAACGGCGCGAAAGAATTCTACGAAGGCGAGACCGCACAGAAATTCGCGGCTGAAATGGCGAAGAACGGCGGTCTGATCACGCTGGCGGATTTAAAGGATTATCAAGCCGTCGAGCGCAAGCCGCTCCTCGGGAAATACAAAAACTACGAGATCATCACGGCGCCTCCGCCCAGTTCCGGCGGGATCGGAATGCTCCAAATTCTCGGGATGCTGGAAGGCTCGGGCTATGAGAAAACCGGATTCGGCTCCGCCGCGAGCATCAGCTATGTCGCCGAAGCGATGCAGCGTTTCTACGCGGATCGCAGCGAATATTTTGGCGACCCCGATTTCTTTAAAGTGCCAATCATCGGGCTGCTCGATCCGGCATATATCAAGAAACGCGCAGCCACGATCAACCGCGATCGCGCGACCCCCAGCGATGACGTGAAGCCCGGCAAGCCCGCGGGAAGCGAAGGCACGGAGACGACACATTACTCTGTGGTCGATGCCGAAGGCAATGCCGTCGCGGTGACTTACACATTAAACGGAGGCTATGGGAATGGCATCACCGTCCCGGGACTCGGCTTTCTGCTCAACAACGAAATGGATGATTTCGCGGCCAAAGCGGGCGCCGCGAACATGTTCGGCCTGGTGCAGGGCGAAGGAAATACCATTCGTCCCGGCAAGCGGCCTCTGTCGGCGATGACGCCATCGATTATTTTGCGCGACGGAAAATTGTTCATGACGGTCGGAGCGCCCGGTGGCTCGCGCATCATCACGGCCGTGACCGAAGTTTTTCTGAACGTCGCCGATTTTGGAATGAACGCGCAGGATGCGGTGGACGCGCCGCGGTTCCATCATCAATGGCAGCCGGATATTCTGTATCTCGAAAAAGGTTTTTCGCCGGATACAGTCGACTTACTGAAGCAGCGCGGCTTTAAGGTGGATTACGCTCCCGGAGTGGTGGTCGCGCGCGTGGAAGCAATCGTGATCGATGGCGGCTGGCTGCAAGGCGGATCGGACGGGCGAGCGGTGGGAAAAGCGGCGGGTTACTAAAAATACAGACTAAAGTCTGTGCCACCCATGCAATCATAAAGAACCGGATGCTTCACGCACTTTCTACCCATCTTTTTGTCGGGCATCGCCTCACGACCGTCTGGCTCGACCGGATCTGGGACGCGGGTATTCCGCTGGTCGAAATTTTTTGCGCCAAGCAGCATCTCGATTATCAGGATCACGCACAGATCAGAGAGCTGGGACACTGGTTTCGCGATTCGCCGTTGAAGCTCCATTCGCTGCACTCGCCCATGTATAACGATGATGTGTGGGGCCGCTCTGGTCCGCACGCCGTCCTCAACATTACTGAGCCGGTGAAGTCGAAGCGCCTGCAAGTGGTGGACGAAATTAAGCGCGCGCTCGACATCGCCGAAATAGTTCCGTTTCGCTATTTGATTCAGCACATCGGCGTAGCGGGTGAAGAATACGACGATCGCAAAGTGGACGCGGCATTTTCCGCGCTGGAAGAAATCTGCGTGTTCGCCGGGCAGCGTGGCGTCGAGGTCCTGATCGAAAACACGCCCAACATGCTATCGAGCGCTGAGCGTCTGCTGATGTTCTTCGAACAGACGCACCTGAACCTGAACATCTGCCTGGACACCGGCCACGCCAATATGCGTGAGGGCGTGGATACTGCGTACCGTTTGTTGAAGGGCCGCATCCGCTCGACCCACATTCATGACAATAATGGGAAAGACGATTCGCACCTGTTTCCGCTGCTCGCGGAAGGCGGCACCATCGACTGGCAGCGCACCATGGACAAGCTCCGCTCCGTTGACGACCAGTATCCTTTATTGCTGGAGTTGAAGGAAGTGCCGGAGATGGAGCATCCCTTCGATCACGTGAAGCAGGTGTTTGAACGTCTCGAAAATTTGAGAACTACGAATGAGTCCTGAAACTTCAATACCGCGCGTCTCCGTCGCCAGCGCGGGCCGGCACGCCGGTGAAACAGTGGAGATCGCGGGCTGGCTGTACAACCTGCGCCGCAGCGGGAAAATATGCTTTCCCCAATTGCGCGATGGAACCGGCATCATCCAGTGCGTCGCGGTGAAAAGCGCGCTGCCCGAGGAACTTTTCGAATCTCTTAAAAACCTGACCCAGGAATCGTCGCTGATCATTCGGGGGAAGGTTCGCGAAGAGTCGCGCGCTCCCGGCGGATATGAGCTCGATGTGGAAGGCGCGGACATCCTCCAGCGCGTTTCCGAAGAGACGCCCTACCCGATCACGCCGAAGGATCACGGCATCGATTTTCTGATGGATCACCGCCATTTGTGGCTGCGCAGCCGCCGCCAGCACGCAGCGATTGGCGTCCGCCACGAAGTGATCAAGGGCATTCGCGACTATTTCGATTCGCATGGCTTCGTGTTGGTCGACACGCCGATCTTCACGCCCGCTGCATGCGAAGGCACCTCGACGTTGTTCGAAGTTGACTATTTCGAAGACGAAAAAGTCTATCTCACCCAGTCTGGCCAGCTTTATAACGAAGCGACCAGCGCGGCCTTCGGCAAAACCTATTGCTTCGGGCCGACATTTCGCGCCGAAAAATCCAAGACGCGACGCCATCTGACCGAGTTCTGGATGGTCGAGCCAGAAATGTCCTACGCAACCCTCGAAGATGTGAAGCGCGTCGGCGAGGAACTGGTAACCTTCGTGGTCGGCCGCGTATTGGAAAATCGCCGCGAGGAATTGAAAGCGCTGGAACGCGACGTAACCAAGCTCGAAGCCATCAAGGCTCCGTTCCATCGCATGAGCTACGACGAAGCGGTGGTCAAGCTCCAGTCCAAGGGCAGCGAGATCGTGTGGGGCGGCGATTTCGGTAACACCGATGAAACGCTGCTGACCGAGGATCTGGATCGACCCGTCATGATCGATCGCTATCCCACCGCCGTGAAGGCGTTTTATTTCCAGCCCGCAGACGATCGTCCCGAAGTCGCTCTCGGCGTCGATTTCATTGCCCCCGAAGGGTACGGCGAAATTATCGGCGGCGGTCAGCGCATCCATTCTCTCGATCTCCTGAAGCAGCGCCTCAAAGAACACAATCTTCCAGAAGAGGCGTTTAACTGGTATCTCGATCTGCGCCGCTACGGAAGCGTTCCCCACGCCGGATTCGGCATGGGAGTCGAACGCTTCGTCGCCTGGATGTGCGGCCTGGAGCACATCCGCGAAACTATCGCGTTTCCTCGCATGCTGTATCGCACCAGACCGTAACTCCAAAAAGGCGGACAATAAGAGCGTATGCGGCTGCTGTATTCCGCTCTCTTTCTCGCCGGTTCCGGCTGGGCGCAGACGAATGCGGATGCGGTCGCGGATCGCATGCTGGCGCGAATCGACAGCGCCAAGTGGGGCGCGTCTTACGTCGCGAGCAAATCCGGCAGTTGTCAGCCTCGGCCTCCATCTCAGCAGCCCTTCGGCGCGAATGACCTGTGGAGCGAAAACTGCAACTGGCACGTCGATGGACTTATCGAGGAATCCTTTTTCTTCGCGTTCGATGAATCCGGCCCGCTGTTACTCAGAATGGAGACCCGTCCTGAACCGCCGGCGAACGTCGATGTCGCGTTCGCGTTGAGAGAGAAATTAACAAAACGGTTCGGTGCGCCGACGCGCGAGGCGAATCTGATCGAGGTTGGCCTTCCCTTCGCCGGCGACCATTGGGGCTCCGGCAAACTACACTATTACCTTTTCCAAAATCCCATCGGAATGCATGAGGGCGTGAAAGGCCCTGTGCAGTTGGTTGTGATTGGTTCCCGGCTGTTCCAGGAGATTCAAAGGAACGCTTTCGTTCAGCAGGCCGACGTTCTCTTTTTTCCGGAATCGCCGGCACGTCCCTATCTTCACCGGTTACTGGGCGATGATTACATGCGCTTGCTGGACGCTAACCCTAGAACGCCGGGCGAGAAGCAGAGCCTCGCTTCGGAAGACTCCCGCGAAGCTCTCTCACTCCTGGATATTGCGAGTCGCGCCCTTCTTGATGAGCGAGCAATGTTGCTGCTGGCCGTCAACGGGTTAGTCGCGAAGTTGAGCACGTTGCTTACAGAATTCGATGCGACTGGAGAACATGAAGCCGCGGCCGCCGCGCCGTTGCGCGCGCAATTGGCGAAGTTCGGAGTGAAATTGGGCGAAGTGGCGCACGATGGAGGGCTCGCCTACCATCAGGATCTGCTGTGGCGCGTTTGGCGCGAGTTTCCCGATACGCAAGCCGGACAGCTTGCCTTCTTAGAGCTTCAGCAACACGGCTGGTATAACGGCCCTGAGATAGGATGTCCTGCGAACCCCGATCATTTCCGCGACGTGATTGAACACGGCGAGGCATTCCTCGCGCAGCATCCGGCCACGCAGTTTCGAAAGGAAGTACTTTTCACGCTAGCCGTCGCGAACGAAAGCTGGTGGTCTGTTGCGCAGGCTCCAAAGGACGACGGTTGGGTCAGTGCAGTTTCTTATCCCCGGAAGGAGCTGAACAAGCCGCAGGCCGCAGCGGCCAGAGAGCGCGCCATCGCCTACTACGAGGAGATCCTGAAGCTCGCGCCGGATAGCCCCGAAGCCGCGTCAGCCGAGCGCCGATTGCCGAGATTGAAACTGCGCCTCGACACTGGCCAGCGGCGATTCTTCTGCTCCTACGACTAAGCGTCCGCCGTCCGCAAGACGCGATAATAGAAGCGTAACCCCCGAATGAGGCAATCCCACATCGCCATTATTGGCGCCCCCATGGACCTCGGCGCCGGACGCCGCGGCGTCGATATGGGTCCCTCGGCACTGCGCCTTGCGAATCTGAACGAGAAGCTCTCTTCCCTGGGGTACATAGTCGAGGACCTCGGCAACGTGCTGGTCGATCAGCCGGAAACTTCGCCGGTCGGCCCGGAAAGCGCCCGCTATCTCCCCCAGATCGCCCACACTTGCACGCGTCTGATGGAGATGGTGGAGCATGCCGCCGATCAATCCAAAGTGCCGCTGGTGTTGGGCGGCGATCACTCCATCGCTATCGGATCCATAGCCGGTATGGCGAATCATTATCGAAAGTCGGGCGGCAAACTCGGCCTCATTTGGATCGACGCGCATGCCGACATGAATACTCCTCAAACCAGCCCCAGTGGCAATATTCACGGCATGCCTCTAGCCTGTTCGATCGGCATAGGCCCGCGTGAACTAACCCAATTGGGAGGGTACGCGCCGAAAATCGATCCATCGAACGTCGCCATCGTCGGATTGCGCAGCGTCGATGAAGCAGAACGCCGGCAGGTTCACGCCACCGGCGTTCACGCCTATACCATGCGCGATCTCGATGAGCGCGGTTTGCGTAGCGTCATCCTCGAAGCGATCGACCGCGCCTGTCAGGGTGCCGTGGGCTTCCATCTTTCCTTGGATATGGATTCGGTGGACCCCCGCGAAGCCCCCGGTGTCGGCACCCCCGTCCGCGGAGGGATGACGTATCGGGAAGCCCACTTGGCCATGGAAATCATCGGCGACAGCGGACGTATGACTTCTATGGAGATCGTGGAGGTCAATCCGGTAATGGATGAAGTGAACCGAACGGCGCTGTTAGGCGTCGAACTAGTCATGTCGGCAATGGGACAACGAATATTGTGAGCAAATTGCGAATAGCGGTTCTCTATGGCGGCAGGAGCGGCGAACATGAGGTCTCTCTCAACTCCGCCGAATCCATCATCAGCGCGATGGACGCGTCGAAATACGAGGTCCAGCGCATTCTCATTTCTAAGGAAGGCGGCTGGCAGCCGCGTGCTATTTCGCCCGAGCCCGGTGGCAATCCGGACATCGACGTGGTTTTTCCTGTCCTACATGGAACCTTCGGCGAAGACGGCACTGTGCAAGGACTGCTGGAATTGGCGGATCTGCCTTACGTCGGAGCCGGAGTGCTCGCTTCCTCCGTTTCGATGGACAAAGAGATCATGAAGCGGCTGTGCGCTGCCGGCGGCTTGCCGATCTCGGAATATTTTGTGATCAGGAGCCATCACCCCGGCATTCATCAGCATTTCCCCTTCCCCATTTTCGTGAAACCCGCGAATCTTGGATCTTCGGTGGGAATCACCAAGGTCAAGTCGCACGCTGAACTGGAATCCGCCATCAAGCTCGCCGCGGAGTTCGACCGTAAAGTCATCGTCGAGCGCGGCATTGTCGGACGCGAATTCGAATGCTCCGTGCTGGGCAACGACGCCCCAAGAGCGTCCGTTCCCTGCGAGATTCTCCCCTCGCGCGATTTTTACGATTACGAAGACAAGTATCTCCTCAACCAGGCGCAAACCGTGGTCCCCGCCGATCTGACGCCGGAACAGACGCACGAGATTCAAAGGCTTGCCATCGCCTGCTATCAGTGCGTCGAATGCGAAGGCATGGCCCGCGTCGATTTCTTGCTAGAAGCCGCCACAGGAAAATTCTTCATCAACGAGATCAACACCATCCCCGGATTTACATCCATCAGCATGTATCCGAAAATGTGGGAAGCAAGCGGACTCCCCTATCCGGCCCTGATCGACCGCCTGATCGAGCTCGCCCTGGAGCGCCACGAATCACGAAAGGCGACGCGCTACAGCCGCTGACCTCATGCCATTTTTTGCGCTACTCCTCTTTCTAGCCGCCCCACCGCAGGACGACCCCGCGGAACAGCTAGCGCGCGACTTGAAAAAGCTGATCGACGTATTCAGCATCGCGGACCGGGAAGCAGCCGATCCCGTGGTTCCCGATCAAGCCTTCTATCAGGGCGCGATCCCCGGTATGCTGAAAACCCTCGACCCTCACTCGATTTTCTTCGATCCCGGCCAGTTCGAACAGCTCAAGCAAATGCAGAAGAGCGAAAGCAAGGGCTTCGGAAGCATCGTCAGCGTTCTGCCCGGACGCGTCATCGTTCTGCAAGCCATGGAAGGAACGCCGTCCGCCAAGTCCGGACTCCAGGCCGGTGACGAAATCCTCGCAATCAATGGATATGAGCTCGCGCGCCTGGAATTCGACCAACTGGTGCAGCTTCTCACCGCCGCGCGCCAGCAGGAAGCACAGCTCTATGTCCGCCGTCCCGGGACCGCTCACATCATGCGCTTCACTCTAAAACCCGAGCTCGTCGATTCCCCCAGCGTCGACCGCGCCTTCCTGCTGGAGCCGCAAATCGGCTACGTGCGCGTCGCAAGCTTCGAGGAAGCAACCGGTAAGCTGACCCGCGAAAAGATCGAATCGCTCGGCGGCGACAATCTCAAAGGCCTCGTGCTCGACTTAAGAAATAACCCCGGCGGTTCCGTGGAGGCCGCGCTCGAAATCGCCTCCCTATTCTTAACTCCCGACCAGCTCGTTTTCAGCGTGAAAGGCAGAAGCACGAAGACCGAAGAGGTTCGCGTCCCAAAACTCGCGCGCCCCTACAAATTCCCCCTCGCCGTTCTGATCAATGGAAAAAGCGCCAGCGCTTCGGAGATCCTTTCGGGCGCCTTGCAGGACCACGATCGCGCCGCGATTCTAGGCGAGCCCAGTTATGGAAAAGGCCTGGTTCAACGCGTCTACACGCTGTCGAGCAACACCGGCCTCGCCCTGACCACCGCGTTTTACTACACTCCCAGCGGCCGCTCGATCCAAAAGCCCCTCGCCTTCGGACAGCTCGATTCCACCGCGATCGCTCCCGCAGGATCGTTCCATACCGACTCCGGCCGCGACGTCCGTGGAGGCGGAGGCATCCAACCCGACGAGACAGCCGAGCCCCCGGAGCTTAGCCGTCTGCAAATCGTCCTCGATGCCAGTGGCTCCTTCACCACCTTCGCCAGCGAATATATCGCAGCCCACGAAATCCCGCCCGATTTCAACGTATCGCCGGAACTCTTGGACGAATTCCGCGCCTTCCTCGCCGGCCGCCAGATCCAACCGGGCGTCAGCGAGTTTTTGAAAGATCGCGCGTGGATGCAGAGCCGCCTGAAGCAGGAAATCGTCAGCTTGAAATTCGGAGTTGCCAAGGGCGACGAAATTGAGATGCGCCGCGACGCCGTCGTTCAGGCCGCAATCAGGAAACTACGCTGACCCTCTTCCGCGACTGAAAATAGTGGATCACCATCGGCAGCACGCTGACCACCGCAATCGCGATCACCACTTTTTCGAAATTATGCCGCACCACCGGCACGCCTCCCAGGTAATAACCCGCCAGCGTCGCCGATAGCACCCAGCCCAGCCCCCCGAAAATATTGAACGACAGGAATCGCGAATATTTCATCTTCCCGACCCCCGCCATAAACGGCGCGAACGTCCGCACGATCGGCACAAATTTGGCGTAAATCAGCGTCTTCCCGCCGTGCTTTTCGTAAAAAGCCTGCGTGCGCCGCACATACTCCTGTTTGAAGAACGTCGAATCCGGCCGCGAGAAAATCCTCGGACCCGTCCGATATCCCAGAAAGTATCCGCTCTGGTCCCCCAGAATCGACACCACCGTCAGCAGCGCGCAGATCTTCACGATGTCCAGATCGCCCGCTCCGCACACCACGCCCACCGTGAACAGCAGCGAATCGCCCGGAAGGAACAGGCCGACCAGAAGCCCCGTCTCCGCGAACACGACGCCCGCCAGCATCGCATAGCCCAGCCAGCCCGTCAGGACCTGCGTCAGCAGATGGATTAATCGATCCGGATCCGTCAGGCTCCGCCAGACATCGAGCAGCGCGTGAAGCATTACGAACGCTTCAACGCCGCCGCCAGCTTCAACACCAGATCTTTATTGACCTTCAATTTCCCTTCGGTCGTAAGCTTTTCCGTAACGCTGTCCATGAACAGATTCCAGCGCTCGCCCGCCCTCTGCTGCCGGATTGAAGACCGGATGCTCTCCTTCTCCGACGCAAACGCCGCCATATCGGGCTCCGTCCTCCCCGTGATCTTGTAGACGATGTCCCGGTTCATAATGTCCGTCGGTCCCAACACGTCGCCGATCTTGTGCGTGAACGCGTCCTTCACGTACGCGGCCTGCCCCAGCCCTTCCACTGAATCGCTCCGCCCGAATTCCGCGGGCTTATTCACGTCGAGCTTGTACTCCTTCGCCACTTTCTCGATATCCTCGCCCGCCCGCAGCTTCGCCGCTGCTTCCGCAGCCTTGTCCTTGGCCACCTTGATCGCCCTCTCGCTAATCAACCGGTCACGAACCTTGCCTTCCACTTCCTCGAACGTCGCAGGCCGCGGAGTCTCTTTGCCCGTCAGCACCGCCACCACCAGCCGATTCGCCGGCAGCGTCAACACCGGCGACACGTCGTTCGGTTTCATCTGCGCCAGCGCACTGTCGATCTCCGGTACCGATCCCAGCGTAGGCACCGGCGATCCCGGAGCCGCGTTCGTCACCGTCGCAAAATCCACGCCGAATTTCTTCGCGACCTCCGCCGCCGATCCCGGAGCCTTCGCCAGCGCATCGTGGACCCCATCCGCCGTCTTCTGCATCTGTTCGGCCAGCCGCTGCTTCTTCAACTCCGCCGCCAGTTCGCCCTTCACTTCATCGAACGGCTTAGTCCGCGCCACTTCCCTCTCATTGACCTTCACTATGTGATATCCGAACTCGGTGGTCACGATGCCGCTCAGCTCGCCCGGCTTCAGCGCGAACGCCGCTTTATCGAACTCCGGCACCATCGTCCCGCGCACGAACCAGCCCAAATCCCCGCCCTTCGGAGCGTTCGAGCTGTCCTCGGAATTCTTCTTCGCCAGCTCCGAAAAATCGGCCCCCGCCTTCAACTGCTTCAGCAGATCCTCGGCCTTCGCCAGCGCCGCCTTCTTTTCCGCATCGGACTTGCCCTGCGTCTTAATCAGGATATGTTGCGCCTTCACCCGGTCCGGCATCCGGAAGTTATCCATCGATGCGTTGTAAGCCGCCTTTAGCTCCGCATCCGGAACCACCATCGATTGTTCCAGCTTGGCCTGATCCACAATCACCACCTGGAACGACCGCTTCTCCGGCGTAAAATACTCCGCGTGATGCGCTTCGAACAGCGCGTGCACTTCCTGTTCGGTCGGCTTCACGTCGCTCTGAAACTTGGCGGACGCAAACGCCAGGTATTGAATGGTGGCCCGCTCTTTCTGCTTTTTGTATTCGTCCAGCACTTCCTGGTCCGGCACCAGAATGCTGGCATAAACCATGTTCTTGACCTTGACCAGCAGCAGGGTGCGCCGCATGTCGTCCACACCGTCCTGCAAAGTCATTCCCTGCGCCGCGAGCCTCTGTTCGTACTCGTCTTTTGAGATCAGCACGCCGTCTTTGAAATACTGCGGATTCACAGACTGCAAGCCAACCAGCACTTCGTCGTCCGACACCTTCAAACCCAGCCGCGAAAACTCGTAAGCGATCGCGCGCTGCTGTACCATCTCATCGACGATCTGCGGCACATAAACATCGACCATTTCCGGAGGCAGATTGCCCCTCTGAATAATCGACTGCATCGCAGTGACCACTTCCTGCGCCGTCAGCTTGGTGTTGCCGATATCGGCCAGAACCCCGTCGTTCTCCGAGGCCTTGGTGGTGGTGCCGCCGAAGCCGGGAATCAGATAGGTGACCATCGATAGGGCGACCACAGAGAGCAGCCCGATCAACATATAGCGGACAGCCTTCTGGCGGCTGCGGAATAGATCAAACATAAAAGGTGAAAACTCCTGATTGTGTCCTCACGTCAATTGAGGACGGAAGCGTCTTAATCTACAAGTATACCAGTATTCCGGAACCCGCCCGCTCGTCGGTAGTGTCCTAAAAGTGCCCATATCCTAGAACCAGGAGCAATGGGATACTTGCAATTACGATTGCAACGACACCTGGCGGCGTTATGGGCTCCTTTGGCTTTATCCAACCGGAGATATCGCGCGTGAACAGTGGCAAATCGCTAGCTTAACAGTTCTGCAATATCCCACACGCGATCCGTGATGCCTGCCTGCATTACGGGCGTTACGCGGATCGTGCGGTGAATCCGGCAAAAGTTGTAGTAAGCGAAGTGCAAAGAGAGCGCGGCCCAGTGGTTCTCCCACCTCTTGGAAAAGCCATTCGTCAAGCGCGTCAGTCTGCGCATCTTCATCCCCATGGGGAGATTCACGCTCCACGATGCCTCTGGTGGCGGAGACGCTGTTACACTCAGTCTGAAGTCATGAAGCCCGCCGCTAGCGTTAAGGCGCTTAACCTTAAAGTCGAGTTCTCTCGTGAGGACGACGGCCGCTGGATCGCCGACATCCCGGTTCTGCCCGGAGTGACCGTCTATGGCAGCACGCGGAAACAAGCCTTGGTGTCCGCCGAAGCCGTCGCATTTCGAGTAATCGCCGACAGAGTGAAGCACGGCGAAGCGCTGCCCGCAAGAACACGTGACCGCGTGAACCCTTGAACCGTACCGGTCGCGTCAAAGCGCCGTTGTGAGGTAACTCCGCGAGCTGACCGCTCCCGGTGGTCGCGGCTCCATTACTGCTCTCTCGCAAATCCGAGGCTTTCAGAGCCGCGACCTTCGGGAGCGGTCAGCTCCGACCTTGTCGAAATCCTGGTCCGTGTGGCGCGAGCTTCAGCTTGCAGCGGTGGCTTCAGCCGCCGCCCCTTTACACTTTTTACGTTAGTTTTACCGTAAACCAGACGTCCCTCAACATCCACAAGGCATGCTTGCAATGAGACATTCCCAATCCTATGCGAATCAACCATTCCATCTTCTTAATAGCGCTCAGCGCCGCCGCCTACGCCGCCACTCCAGCCACGCCGAGCCCTGCCAATAGTTACTTGATCCACAATCTGGTTTCCGATTTACCGGACACCGCCGACTTGCAGGATCCCAATCTGGTGAACCCCTGGGGCCTCGCCACCACCTCGTCCAGTCCCTTCTGGATCGGTAATAACGGCTCCGGAACTTCCACCCTTTACGGCACCACTGGAACCCCCGTCGCGCTGGTCGTCACCATCCCCACCACCTCGGGACCCACCGGAGGAGCCGTCAGCGGCGTCATCGCCAACACCACCACAGCCTTCTCCATCGCGGACGGAAAACCCGCCAGCTTCATCTTCTGCACGGAAGACGGCACGGTCTCCGGCTGGAACGGAACCGTCTCGCCAGCGGGCGTAGCCACCATCTCGATCGATAACACCAAAACCAACTCCGTCTTCAAAGGCTGCGTCATCGGAGGCACCGCCGCCGCGCCCATGCTCTACGTGACCGATTTCCATAATGCCGTCGTCGATATGTTCGACGCCAACTTCAAGCCGATCGCATCTGCCACCGCCTTCCTCGATCCTTCGATTCCCCCAGGCTACGCCCCCTTCGGCATCGCGAACTTCGGAGGCAAGATCTACGTCACCTACGCCAAGCAGGATTCCGCCAAGCATGACGATGTGGCAGGCGCAGGCAATGGCTACGTTGACGTGTTCGACGCCTCTGGCAACCTGGTCACGCAACTCATTTCCAAGGGCGCTCTCAATTCGCCCTGGGGGATGCAGATCGCCCCCGCGACCTTCGGTCAATTCAGCGGCGCTCTTCTCGTCGCGAACTTCGGCGACGGCACCATCAACGCCTTCGACCCCGCGAAAGGAACTCCTCTCGGCACTCTGAACGATTCAACCGGTCACACCCTCTCCATCCCCGGCCTGTGGGGATTGTTGTTCGGCAACGGCGGCAAAGGCGGCGATACGTCAACCCTCTATTTCACCGCCGGCACCCCCGGTCCCTACGGCGAAGCCCCGGAGTCGCACGGCCTTTTCGGCAGCATCCAGGCTCCCCCTTCGTTCACTCCCGCGGGCGTGGTGAATGGCGCAAGCTTCCAGCCGCCTCTCGCCCCCAATACCTGGGCCACCGTGATGGGTGGAGGCTTAGCGGCCAGTTCGCGGAGCTGGGCAGCGACGGATCTCGTGGGCGGAAACCTGCCGACCTCGATCGACAATGTCAGCGTCACGGTGAACGGAACCCCTGCGGAAATCAGTTTTGTGGGTCCCTCGCAAGTCGATTTTCTGATTCCCCCCACCGCCGCGGTCGGCCCGGCGCAAATTCAGGTGATCAGTAATGAGCAGATCAGCGCCCCCGCGACCGTCAACCTGACGCTAACCGCGCCGGCCTTCTTCTGGCTTACGGGCAACAAATATATTGTGTCGACACACAGCAACGGTACCGTCACCGGCCCCACAGGATTGATTCCCGGTGAGACAAGCCCCGTGACGCCAGGCGAGACCATCGCCCTCTACGGGACCGGATTCACCGTCAACACGCCAGTCGCGTTGCCCATCGTCACCATAGGCGGCCTCACCGCCACCGTAACCTTCGTCGGCCAGATCGACGCCGGAATCATTCAAATCAACGTAGTCGTTCCGTCCACTCTGGCCTCCGGCGATCAGGCAGTGGTAGCCACCATGAGCGGCCAGCAATCTCAACCCAACGCGTTTATATCCGTCCAGTAAACTTACCGAGCCGCGACCGCAGGAAGCGATCTCCGGTTAGGTGGCACAGACTTTAGTCTGTGTTCCCAAGGCAGGCAACGATCACCGCTTCCTCTTCCGGAAACACCGTCCGCAAATCGAGCACCACCCGATCATCCTGAATGCGGGCCACGATGGAATTGGCCCGCAACTTCCTCTCAATTTCCACCGCGTCACCCGAAACCGCCAGCAGCCACGTCGGCAGCGATTGATCCGGCGTCGATCCTCCGCCAGCCACACTCCGCCCTTCGATAATCTCGATCGAAGGAACCAGCTCCCGCAATTTTTCCGCCCGCGCCCGGATTTCATCCGTGCTCATGCGCAGCATTCTTAAGGCTGGAATCTCGTCGTATTTTGCAAAAATAAGACGCTTTAAGGTCTCAGCGAGGCTCTTAACGATCAATTTATCGACTCGTAAGGCGCGAAATAGCGGATTTTTACGCACCCTGGCGACCAGATCGGCGTCCCCGGTCAGGATTCCCGCCTGTTGGCCGCCGAGCAGTTTATCGCCGCTAAATGAAACCAGATTCACGCCCGCGTCCAGGCTCTCGCGTACCAGCGGCTCGCGCATCCCGAAATCGACGATACATCCGCTCCCTAAGTCCTCATAAAGAGGGATGTTACGCTCCCGTGCGAGCGCTCCCAGCTCATCCAGGCGAGGTTTCGCCGTGAACCCCTCGATATGGAAATTGCTGGGATGAACGCGCATGATCACCCGGGTTCGATCGTTAACTGCGGCCCGGTAATCATCGAGATGCGTACGATTCGTAGTGCCGACCTCGCACAGCTTCGCACCCGAAGCCTTCATAATGTCCGGGATACGGAAACCGTCGCCAATTTCGATCAGCTCGCCCCGGCTGACGATGGCCTCGCCTCCGCAAGCCAGTTCATTGAGAGCAAGCAGAACCGCAGCGGCGTTATTATTCACCACGATACCGGGTTTACCGGTAAGCCTTTCGATCAAAGGCGAGGTGTGCGAATCGCGTTTCCCTCGACGACCCTCCGCTAAGTCGTACTCCAGATTAGAATAACCATCGGCCCCAGGAGCCCGGCCCAGGTTAGTGTGCAGAACCACGCCAGTCGCATTGATAACTCGCTTCAGCGAAGGCTGGCGCAGCGTTTCGATATTGCGGCGAACCTGTTCCTCGATGCCGCTTACAACCGATAAATCCTTGCGGGCATTGGCGATAACACGCCGCGTTTCCTCGACGATCAGCTTCCGCGGAGCGTCAACATCTTTCAGCCGCTCGACAATTTCATCAACGGAGGGTAGATCGCGAAGGGTCAAGAGCCATTATTACTCTTCGCGGAGGGCCACCATAGGATCAACACCAGCCGCGCGGCGGGCTGGGATGTAGCTGGCGGCGAGTGCGACCACTGCGAGCGCGGAGATTGCGAACGCTAACGTCGTGGGATCGTAGGGTTTAAGGCCGAACAGCATCGACGCTGCGGTTCTGGCAGCGGCCATCGCTAATGCCGTCCCAACAACCAAGCCGATCACCAGTAGTAAGATTGCTTCGCGCAAAATCAATTTGACGATGCCTGAGCCATCGGCGCCAAGGGCCATGCGGATGCCGATTTCATTGGTTCTTCTGGCCACCATGTAGGAAATGACTCCGTACAATCCGATGACCGCGAGCAGGGCGGCGAGCGCGCCGAAGAAGCCGGAAAGCGTGGCCATCAGGCGCTCACGCAGAAGGCCGTCGAGAATCTGGGTTTTGAACGGATGAAAATCCACATCGATGCTGGGGCTGACTTCAGCGATGCTGCGCTTGATGGCGGCAACCAGAGCGGCTAGTGGCATATCGGCGCGGACTACGACGTTCGCATACTGATTGGGACGATCCTCCTGGCTTTCGGGGAAAAAAGCGATGGGCTTGAAGTCTTCTCGCAGCTCATAATACTTGGTGTTCTTGACCACTCCGACGACTTCGAACACCGGTGGAACCTGCCCCTTGTCGCCTTCAAAGTTGAATCGCTTGCCGACCGGGTTTGCTCCATCGAAATACTTCTTCACGAACGCTTCATTGACGACGGCCACTTGGACGCCGCCCAGCACATCATGGCTATCGAAATCGCGGCCCGCAACCAGAGGCGTATTGAGCGTCGCAAAATAACCGGGCATAACCCTGGTGAGCGATGATCCACCTTTTTTCTTGCCGTCGATGAAGATCATCTGGTTCCAGCCGCTTCCGCTGAGGGGAACAATGCGGGCATGGGCAGCCGAGACTACTCCGGGAATAGCGCGGATCTTTTCCACCAACTGGCGGCGGTATTCAACGCGGCGGTCTTTGGGAATATTCAGGGACTCGAAGCCGAGGTTCGCGACCAGGATTCCGTCCTGGCGGAAACCCGCGTTGACGCTCATCAGGTTGCGAAGGCTGCCTACAAACAGCAGCGCTCCGACCAGCAAAACGAGTGAGAGCGCAACTTGGGTCACGACCAGAATACGGCGCAACCCGAAACGCTCGCGATTGGCGGTCAATCCGCGTCCGCTGGCCCGCATGGCCGAAGCCGGCGAAGATTTCGTTGCGCGCAGGGCCGGAGCGAGGCCAAACAAGATGCAGGTGAGAACGGCGAGCGCGGCGGTGAATCCGAGGACGCGATAATCGGGCGCCAATTCGAGAAACATCGTGTCGGATTGGGTGCTGATCATGGCGACGAGGACTCCGCTCAGCAGGCGGGCGAGCAGAATGCCGCAGATTGCGCCGGCGCATGCCAGCAGGAGACTTTCGGATAGAAGCTGGCGGATGAGGCGGGCGCGCGAAGCTCCGAGGGCGAGGCGGACGGCGATTTCTTTTTCCCGCGCGGAAGCCCGGGCGAGCATGAGATTCGCCAGGTTGGCGCAGGCGATCAGCAGGACCAGGCCGGCGATGGCGAGGAGCATCCACAGCGGATTCGAATAATCGGAGCGCAACTCGGAGAAGCCGTTTTCAGCCGGAAACGCTTTGAGTTTGTAAGCAAGATAGAACTTCACGTCGTCAGCTTGGAATCTCTGAGGCAGAGTGGCTTCAAAGATCCCCGGCGAGATCGCTTCTAGTTGCGCAGTGGCTCGTTCGAGCGTCCATCCCGGTTTCAAACGGCCCATCATGGCGAGCCACCAGCCGTCGCGGAGATCCTGGCGCGCATATTCGCCGCGGAGGATAGGGTCGACGCAAAGCGGGATGGCGGCGTCGAAGGTCCGGCCGACTTCCACGCCGAAAAATTCGGGCGGGGTGATGCCGACGATTTGGAAAGAGTGTCCGCCGAGGTTTAGCGTTTTCTGAAGAGCCGTGGGCGACGCTCCATATTCACGTCGCCAGAAGGAATCGCTGATAATGGCTGCGCCCGCGCATCCGCGGCGGTCGTCGGAGGCGTTCAACAGGCGCCCTGCTTGCGGTTTTACTCCAAGGACGTCGAAGAAATCGCCGCTGACCCACAGGATATTGGCCATGCGGATTTCGCCGCCGCGGGCCAAATTCATTGCTTCGGGAGTCCAGGCGAAGATTCCGGAGAAGCCCTGCTGGAGCGCGCGAATCTGTTCCCACTGCGGGTTCGTGGCGTACGAGTAGCGGCTCTGGAAGCTGCCGCTGGCGTTCTCGAAATTGCCGATCTTGACGATCGCCAACTGCTCGGGATGCTGGACGGGAAGGGTGCGGAGGCGGACGGCGTCGAGAAGTTGGAAGATCGCGGTGTTGGCTCCGATGCCGAGGGCGAGAGAAAGAATCGCGACCAGGGCGAAGCCGGGATTGAGAAGCAGGAGGCGGAGGCCGTGACGGACGTCCTGGAGCAGGTTCTCAAGCATAGACTGTGAGACGCGGAGTCGGGCTGCCGGTTAGCAATCTTCTCTTGAGAAGGCGATCAGGGGATCGTGCGCGGACCACGGTGTCCGCCCCACGGAGCGCGAATATCATTGAGTAATGTGGATGTCTTGGATTTAGCCCAACTCCGGCCGACGCGACGGGGCGATGCTGAGTGCCCGGTGGATGAAGACAGCCACTGGGCGCCTTTCGCGACTGCGCCCCTGGAATTCCGTGGCGCGTGCTTCCCTGGGTGCGGAGAGATCGTTGTCGGCGCTGATAAGCCGGCTCAAATCACCCGAAGCGCAGGGGCCGGAAACTCGATCAGCCAATCCTTGTTCTCCCGCACTCGTTCAAATTCCGCGCGGCCCATATCGGCAACGATTCCGCCTTCAAACTCCAGCCGCATCCCGTACGGTTTTTCTACGGCGCGCTTTAGCTCCGCGGCAATTTGGTTTGCGCCCGGGCGCCCCAGCCGCGCCGATACTACTAGCTGCTCCGGACGCACGCACAAGGTCACGCGATCGCCTTTGAACCGTCCGGGGAAATAAGGACCGTCCAACTCGACGTCGCCCATCTGCACCTTGCTGGTGTTGCGCCCCGGATCGAGCGCGCGAATCTCGCAGGGGATCAGATTGAATGCGCCCAGCAGGCGCGCCACTTCGACGTTCGCCGGCTGATCGAGAATTTTCCGCGGCGAACCGGTCTGCACGATCCTGCCGTCGCGCAAGATCAGCATCTCCTCGCCGAGCTCGAAGCACTCATCCAGATCGTGCGTCACGAGAAGCACCGGAGTCTTGAAATCCGCGCGCACCTGCCGCAGCACTTCGTAAAAATCGGCCTTCAGCGGCGCGTCCAAACCCTGCCCCGGCTCGTCGAGCAACAGCAATTTCGGAGCGACGATCAGCGCACGCGCGATGGAGCAGCGCTGCCGCTGCCCTCCTGAAACTTCGTGCGGACGGCGTCCTGCGGCCTCCGTGAGCCGGAATGTCTCCAGCATTTCGTTCACGCGCCGATGCCGCTCCAGGCGGGGCCTTCGCTCCGCGGCGAACATCAGGTTCTGCCGCAGCGTCATATGCGGAAACAGGGCGTAATTCTGAAACACATACCCGCAGTTGCGCGCCTGCGGGGGAAGGTGAACGCCGGTGGCGGCATCGAACAGCAGATCGTCGTCGAGCAGGATGCGGCCTTCGTCCGGACGCGTGAAGCCGGCGATCGAATCGAGCACTTGCGTTTTGCCGGACCCGCTTGGTCCAAACAACACCGTGACGCCTGCCGCGGCTTTGAATTCCAGATCGAGCGAAAATCCGGACGAATCGGGACGCTGCGGAAATGTTTTTCGTAAGCGCGCCTGCAACATGTTTTTAGCGGGGGTTCAGACGATTCGCGACAGTCAGGATCAGCAGCGCGACCGCGGAGACGACCAGCACCAGCGTGCGCGCGACCGCTCCATTGCCCGCTTCCACCGCGTCGTAAATCGCGACCGCCAGCGTCTGCGTGCGGCCCGGAATATTGCCCGCCACCATCAGCGTGATTCCGAAATCGCCCAGCGATTGCGCGAAGGCCAGCGCACCCGCCGCGAAAATCGAGCGATGCGCCAGCGGCAGGCTGACCCGCCAGAAGAGCCGCCATTCCGATGCGCCCAACGTGCGCGCCGCGCGTTCATAACTGCGGTCAACGCTCTCGAAAGCCGCGCGCGACGACTTCACCAGCAGAGGCATCGAATGCAAGATCGCCGCGACCACGGCCGCTTTCCAGGTGAATACCAGGGGCGATCCGAAAACGATTTCCCAAATTTTTCCCAGCGGGCTGGCGCGTCCGATCAAGACCAGCAAATACCAGCCGAGCACCGTGGGAGGCAGCACCAGAGGCAGCGCGACCATCGCATCAAGCACTTCTTTGCCGCGGAATTCGCGATTCGCAAGGATGTAGGCGAGCCACAACCCGAGTGCCAGAGCCACTGCGGTCGACACCACGGCTACGCGCAGGCTGAGCCACAGCGGAAACCAATCGATGGGCATGGATTGCTAATTATAGCGGGTCGTCATGTTAGGAGACCGACAGGCGAAACCGCCTGTCCTACCTGGGATTGGTGGCGCAGGCGGTTCTGCCTGCCTTACAGTGGTTCGAATTTCGCGGTGAAGTGGCGCAAGTACGGAGGCTCATGCGTCATGCGCATTCCCCGCAGCGATTCCTTGCGTGCGTTCACTTCGAGGATCGCTTCCACCAGATAATCGATGTGGCTTTGCGTGTACACGCGGCGCGGGATCGCCAGGCGCAGCAGTTCGTGGCGCGCATGCTCCCCGAACATCACGGAGCCGATCTCGACACTGCGCACGCCCGCGTGGCGATACAGTTCCACCGCGAGCGATTGACCGGGAAACTGGTGCTTCGGAATATGCGGCAGCATGCGACCCGCATCGATATAGATGGCGTGGCCGCCGGGAGGTTCGACGATGGGGACGCCCTGGTCGGCGATTTTTCGGCCTAAATAACGAGTGGACGCGATGCGATATTCCAGATAATCGCGGTCAAGCACCTCTTCGAGGCCCACCGCAATCGCTTCGAGATCGCGGCCTGCAAGCCCGCCGTAGGTGGGAAAGCCTTCGGTCAAAATGAGCAGGTCGCGCTCCTTCGAGGCTACTTCATCGTCGTTGGTGCACAGGATGCCGCCGATGTTCGCGAACGCGTCCTTTTTCGCGGAGAAGGTGCAGCCGTCGGCATACGAAAACATTGCTTGCGCAACTTGTTTCGGGCTCAACCGCTCGAAACCCGGCTCCTGCTGCTGAATGAACCAGGCATTTTCGGCGAAGCGGCAGGCATCGAGATAAAACGGAATCTTGTGTTTCGCCGCGACGGTGTGTACCGCGCGGATGTTCGCCATCGAAACCGGTTGTCCTCCGCCGGAGTTGTTGGTGACGGTCAACATGATCAGGGGGATTTTCCCCGCGCCCTCGACCTCAATCAGGCGTTCGAGCGCGCCGACGTCCATGTTGCCCTTGAACGGAACGCGAGCCTGCGTGTCGGCTGCCTCGGGCAAAGGCAAATCGACGGCGCGCGCGCCGGTGAACTCGATGTTTGCGCGCGTCGTGTCGAAGTGAGTGTTGCTGGGGACCACGTGTCCTGGCCGGCACATCACGGTGAACAGAATGCGCTCCGCGGCGCGGCCCTGGTGGGTGGGAATCATGTGGGTGAAACCCATCAGATCGTCGACGACCTTCTTCAGTCGAAAAAAACTTTCGCTGCCCGCGTACGATTCGTCGCCGCGCATCATCGCGGCCCATTGAGCCGTGGACATGGCGCTGGTGCCCGAATCGGTCAGCAGATCGATCAGAATATCCACCGCGCGGAGCTCGAAAAGATTGTAGCCGGCCTTCTGAAGAAGCTTCTCTCGCTGCTCCGGAGTGGTGTGGCGCAACGGCTCGACACTGCGGATGCGGAAAGGCTCGATGATAGTTTTCATCCACCCCTATCCTGGCACAACACACGCACTGCAAACGCTGTAGCGATGAGAGGATCGTCTTCTTTTACGAGATTATTACGATTCGCGAAACTCCCATCGTCGCGCTGCGGTGGAAGAATCACGGAAAGGTCCGGCATGGCGCGGGTGATCGCGGCGGCGTAATAGAATCGCAGTCCATCGCTCCAACCCATGCGCGCGGGTTCGATATCGAATCCAGGCGCGCGCTCCTCGAGGTGATTTTGTTTCAACCACGCCTGCGCCCGCGCGATGCGAGTGTCGCTCTCCGGCACGCCTGCCGCGCGCATCGCGAGCAAACCGTCGCAGGTCGTCGTTCCATAGCTGCGATACTTGCCGCTCACGTCGCCGGCTTTGTTGGTGTCGAGATTGACGGTGGAGAAAAAGAATCCGCCATCGGGATTCTGGCAGCGCTTCACGTAGACGAGCGCCTTCTGCATGACCGGATCGGCCGGCGGGATTCCCGCCGCTGCGAGTCCTTCTAGAACATAACGGGTCATCGCCAGATCGACGTGCCCGGCTTCCGGTGGACGCCGGCGCTCACCGCCCATCCCCCATGCGCCGTACGCAGGATCGCTCGGCGCCCACCCATTCACCTCCGTGAACTGCTGCGCGCGCAGACACGCGATCCATGGGGAAGCATCGCGCTTCAATCGAGCCGCGACCCGCACCGCAAGCCCCGTCGCGTAGTTCGGATAATCCGGCCCCGCGGAATCGGATAGCCCGAGCGAGCCGTCGCTATTCGTATTGCGTTTCAGAAAATCGAATCCGCGATCGACGGCCGACGCCTGACGGGGGCCCGAAACCAACTGGTTGAGCACGAGGGGAGAACTAGCCGACAGAAGCGCATCCAGAACAAACGGCGTCAGCGATTGACCCGAACGCAGCAGCCCGTAGGTCTTGCTGTGCCACCCTCCGTCGTCCGATTGCTGCGACCAGAGCCATCGCACCGCCCGCGCCAGCGCCGAACTATCGCGACGCCCGCAAGCCGCAGCCGCGAGCGTCGCCAGCAGGAATCCCCGTCGTTGCACTTTATTTGATCGTTAGATTGAGAATAGCCGCACTGGTCACCGCGACGCGGCCCGTGATGCAATGCGACCCGGCCCAGGTTCCATCCTGATTCTGGAGCTTCAGAATCCGAGCCGTGATATCGGTGCGCCATTTATTCCACTCCTCGCCGCCCGCGCGACGCAATCCATCGCTCACGTTGAGGTACGAAAAGAATTCTTCGCCGCCAATCGACCCATAACCGTTCACGAACTTCTCGTCTCTCAATTGCGCACGAATCGCGTTGATCTGCGGCGCGTTCGCCACCCGATCGTTCGCCGTGCGGCTCAGTTGTTCCAGCGCCTGCGCGCTTTGATACAACGCGACGCCAGCCGATGCGGTGGTGCCTGTGGGCGCGGCCTGCTTGGTGTAGCTCGCCGCCTTATCCATCGCCGCCGCGTCCACTTTCACACCTTTTTGCTGCGCCTCATAAAGACTGCGCGACGCCATCGACGTCCCCAGAATCGGAGCCCATCCGCCGCCGACGTTCCAGCTCCCGTCTCGCTGCTGATTCCCTTCGATTTTCGCGATGCACTTCTCAAGCGCCTTGCGAACGCGCGCATTCTCAGCCGTGGTTGGCATGGTCCCGTCCGCCTCCGACAGCAGCATCGACGTCAAGAAAGTATCGATGTACGGCCCCAGTTTGCGCTGAATCTGCGTCCCGTTGTGAGCGGTGATCTTCAATCCGTCAGCCGGACTGTTTTCAACCTCGCGCAGAATGTACGCAAGCGCCTTCTCGACATTCGGTTGATACTGTTTGCCCGCCCTTCGCAGTGCGAGCGCAGCGACGGCGGTATTCGCGACATCGTTTCCGTTGGTTTCCAGGTGCTCATTCTGCCGGACATAGGACGTCTCGCCGCCGTCCTGCCCCCAACCCCCGTCGTGCCCTTGAACCGAGGCAATCCACTGCGCGCCCTTCGCCACCGCGATGTCGACCGGTTGATTATTATTACTAGCCGAATTTGCAGCGAGCGCAAGTACCAGCGCACCCGCCGCCACCATGCTGACAGTCTTAATCTGCATTACAGATCTCCTTTCAGACACGGTATGCCGTGCGGAAGGAGATCCTTTCAGAACTTTTTAGCCGGCTTTATCCGCCAGCACCCGCACGTGATTATCCCGGATTTCGACGTACCCGCCCGATACCGTGATCTCGCGAGTCTGCCCGCCCGCAGTCACTTTCAGCGCGCCCTCGCCCAGTTCGCCGAGCAGTGCCGCGTGACCCGCAAGAACGCCCAAATAGCCGTCCTTGCCCGGAATTTCCGCAAACTCCGCCTGCTGATCCAGCACCAGCTTCTCCGGCGTAACCACTTCGATCTGAAACGTGTCGGCCATGGTCAACTTTCTCTGCCGTCTCCAGGGCCGATATTCTGGCTGCTGGCTACTGGCTGCTGGCTACTTCTTTTTCTTCATGTCTTCATTCGCCTGCAGCACGTCGTCGATGGACCCCTGCATGTAAAACGCCTGCTCCGGAATCTCGTCGTGTTTCCCCTCGACGACCTCTTTGAAGCTACGCACCGTATCCGCGACCTTGACGTATTTCCCCTCGCGGCCCGTAAACGCCTCCGCCACCTTAAACGGCTGCGAAAGGAATTTCTGAATCTTGCGTGCACGCGCGACCGTAGCCTTGTCGTCATCCGACAATTCGTCGACGCCCAGAATCGCGATAATATCCTGCAAATCTTTATAGCGTTGCAGAATCAGTTTGACGGCCTGCGCCACATCGTAATGCTCCTGCCCGATAATCAGCGGATCGAGAATGCGCGACGTCGACGCTAAAGGATCCACCGCCGGGTAAATCCCCATTTCCGAAATCGAGCGCGACAGATTCGTCGTCGCATCCAAGTGCGCGAACGTCGTCGCCGGAGCCGGATCGGTGTAATCGTCGGCCGGCACGTAAATCGCCTGTACCGACGTAATCGACCCGCTCTTGGTCGAAGTAATGCGCTCCTGCAAATCGCCCATTTCGCTCGCCAGGTTCGGTTGATAACCCACCGCGCTCGGCATGCGCCCCAGCAGCGCGCTTACTTCCGACCCAGCCTGCGTGAAACGGAAAATGTTGTCGATAAACAGCAGCACGTCCTGATGTTCTTCATCGCGGAAATACTCGGCCACCGTCAACGCCGTCAACGCCACGCGCAGACGAGCCCCGGGAGGCTCCGTCATCTGCCCGTAAATCAGAGCGCACTTCGATTTCGTAAAATCGTGCGGATCGATCACGTGCGATTCCTGAAACTCCAGCCACAGATCGTTTCCTTCGCGCGTTCGTTCCCCCACGCCCGCGAACACCGAAACGCCGCCGTGTTTGGTCGCCAGATTCGAAATCAGTTCCTGAATGATGACCGTCTTGCCCACGCCCGCGCCGCCGAACAGCCCGATCTTTCCGCCCTGCAAATACGGTTCCAGCAGGTCCACTACCTTGATCCCGGTCTCGAACATCTTCAATTCGGTGGACTGTTCTTCGAACGCCGGCGCCGGCCTGTGGATCGGCCAATGCAGCTTGGTGTTCACCGGACCCATGTTGTCCACCGGCTCGCCGATCACGTTCAGCACGCGCCCCAGCGTCTCGCGCCCCACCGGCACCGTCACCGGCCGGTCGAGATTCTCGACATGCATCCCGCGCACCAGGCCATCGGTAGGTTGCAGAGCGATCGTGCGCACGCGGCTCTCTCCGATGTGCTGCGCCACTTCGCAGACGATGTCAATCGGCGCGGGAACGTCGAAACCTTTACTGGTAATGCGCAGCGCCGTTCGAATCACCGGAATCTCCCCTTCAGGAAATTCCACGTCCACGGCCGGCCCGGCCACCTGGATTACTTTGCCATCAGCACTCATAAAAGATCCCTCTCATTACTCCAACGCCGCCGCCCCGCTAACGACCTCAATAATTTCGTTCGTGATCGTCGCCTGCCGCACCCGGTTCATATACAGCGTCAGTTTGTCGATCACTTCATCCGCGTTCCGGGTCGCCGCATCCATCGCCGTCATGCGAGCCGCCAGGTACGCCGCCGCCGATTCCAGCAGCGCTCCGTAAATCTGCACTTTCAGATACCGCGGCAGCAGGCTCCCCAGAATCTCCTCCGGCTTCTGCTCGTAAATGTAATCCACGGGCGCCGCCGATTTCGGCACTTCAATCGGCAGCAGCCGCTTCTGCGCAATCGTCGGGGACATCACGCTCTTAAACTCGTTCACGAACAAATACACCGCATCGACTTCGGCTTTCGAAAACCGCTCGACGATCGCATCGACGATTTTCTCCGCGGTCTCAAATTTCACCACGCGAAACACGTCCAGATGTTCGCCCGCGATGTGCGAATAGCGCCTTTTGAAATAGTCGCGCCCCTTGCGTCCGATCAGTTCGAAACTCAAATCGTCCGCCGTCCGCTCCTTGGCGAACCGGTCCGCCATCTTGATCAGATTCGCGTTGAATCCGCCCGCCAGGCCGCCATCGGCCGTCACCACCACCAGCAGGATTTTCTTTTCCGGACGCACCACTAATAAAGGATGCGTCTCGCCTTCGCCCGCCCCGGCCGCCGCCTCCGCCACATTGGCCAGGATCTGTTGCAGCATCTTCGCGTACGGACGCGCCGCAATCGCCTTCTCCTGCGCCTTACGCAGCTTCGCCGCCGAAACCATCTTCATGGCCTTGGTGATCTGCTGCGTATTCTTAACCGAGCGGACCCGCCGCCGGATGTCAATCAGGCTCGGCATCTACTGCGATTCCTTGTCCTCAAAGTTTTCATTCTGGGTACTGGCTGCTGGCTACTTTTTGTGTTTTTTCACAAACTGCTGTTTGAATTCGGCCAGGATCTTATTAAGCTCGGCCTTGATCTCATCGGTCAGCGTCTTCTTCTCCCGGATCGAAGGCAGCATCCCGGGATGCGCGTTGTCCATGAAGTGATACATTTCCTGTTCGAACGCCTTGATTTGATCCAGCGGCAGATCGTCCAGCATGCCCTGCGTGCCTGCGTAAATAATCAGGACCTGCTTCTCCACCGGCACTGGCGAATACTGCCCCTGCTTCAGGATTTCCACCATGCGGCTGCCGCGCGTCAACTGGTCGGCCGACGATTTGTCGAGCTCAGACCCGAACTGCGCGAACGCCGCCAGCGCTCGATATTGCGCCAGGTCCAAGCGCAGCGAACCGGCTACCTGCCGCATCGCCTTGATCTGCGCGCTGGATCCTACACGGCTCACCGAAATACCCACGTTGATCGCTGGACGCACGTTCGAATTGAACAGGTCCGATTCCAAATAAATCTGCCCGTCGGTGATCGAAATAACGTTGGTCGGAATGTACGCCGAGACGTCGCCCGCCTGCGTCTCGATAAACGGCAGGGCCGTCAACGACCCTCCGCCCTTCTCAGCCGACAACTTCGCCGCGCGCTCCAATAAACGACTGTGGAGATAGAACACATCTCCCGGAAAAGCTTCCCGACCCGGAGGACGCCTTAGCAGCAGCGAAATTTCGCGATACGCCGCCGCATGTTTCGATAAATCGTCGTACACGCACAGCGCATGCCGGCTGCTGTCCCGGAAATATTCGCCGATCGCGCAGCCCGCATAAGGGGCCAGATACTGCATCGGAGCCGGATCGGACGCCGTCGCCGCCACCACGATCGAATACTCCATCGCGCCGTGCGTTTCAAGCGTTTTCACCACCTGCGCAACGGTCGACCGTTTCTGCCCGATCGCGACGTAAATGCAAATCACGTCGCCGCCCTTTTGATTGATGATCGCGTCCAGAGCAACCGTGGTCTTGCCCGTCTGCCGGTCGCCGATGATCAGCTCGCGCTGTCCTCGCCCGATGGGAATCATCGCGTCGATCGCCTTGATTCCAGTTTGCAGAGGCTCTTTCACCGGCTGCCGGTCAACCACACCCGGCGCGATTCGTTCGATGGCGGCGAATGCCTTCGATTCGATCGGACCCTTGCCGTCAATCGGATTTCCCAGCGCGTCTACTACGCGGCCCACGATGGCTTCGCCCACCGGAACCGACATAATGCGGCCCGTGCGCTTCACCTCTTCGCCTTCTTTGATGTTGGTGTAATCGCCCAGCATCACCGCGCCCACGGAATCTTCTTCCAGGTTCAACGCGATGCCCGAAACACCGCCCGCGAACTGAATCAGTTCGCCCGCCATGACGTTTTCCAGTCCGTAAATACGCGCGATGCCGTCGCCCACGGAAATCACGGAGCCGGTCTCTGAAACGTTGACTACTTTCTCGTAATTATCGATCTCCTCGCGCAACACGCGCGAGATTTCATCCGCCCGGATCTGAGCCATAGAATCCTTTTGCGAGCCCTTAACTTAAAAGAGTTGCTCGCAGCCTTTCCAATTGTCCCCGTACGCTGCCGTCGTAAACCTTCGATCCCACGCGCGCAACAACCCCCGCGACCAGCGCCGGATCGGTTTTAAAATTGGGTTTCGCCTTTTTCCCCGCCACCCGCGTCAACTGCGCTTCGAGCGAGGCTTTTTGCGAATCGTTGAGAGGCAGGGCGCTCGATACATCGGCGCGCACAAACCCCAGATATTCGTCGAGCAGGACCTCGAACGCTTCCACCATGGAGGGAATCTCATGCACCCTCCGGTGATCGATCACCACGTAAAGAAAATTGCGCAGCTTGACGTGAACGTTCAGCGGCTCCGTCAACTTCGCCATCACCGCCCGCTTCCGCCCCGGAGAAACCGCGGGCGAAAGGAGCGCATTCCGCAAATCCTCCGACGACGAAACCATCGCCGCCACCTGCCGCAACTGCTCCATCGCCTGTTGCGGATTGATGTTCGACCCCGGCTCCGTGACCACATCCACCAGCGCCTTCGCGTATCGAGTTGAAATGGCCGAAAGCATCTAATTACTCGTTCCCCAAGCGAATCGCACTACGCGAAAACCGGGACTGACCACTTTGTCCCAAGGCGCCACAATTCCTTCGCGAAGACGTTGCGCCATTCAGCGCCGCGTGAACCAAGGGGTCTGTCCCGTTTTTCGCCCCAGCCGCAATCTTCGTGCGCGTGGCCACTAGTTCTTCGACCCCTGCTGCTGGAGATCCTTGGTGAAATCCTCTACCAAGCCAGCCTCCGTCGCCGCATCGAGCCTCGTGCGAATCCTCTGCTCCGCCAGATCCAGCGCCAGCTTCGCCGCATACTCGCGCAACTCCCGGCTAGCCAGATTGCCTTTCGATTCGATCTCCTGCTCGGCCTGCTTCTGGAGCTTCGCGATCTGCTGAGCGGTCTCCTGACGGATACGCGCGGCTTCCTGCTCCATTTCGGCCTTCGATTGCGCTCGAAACTTCTCGATGTCCGCGCTTAGCGACCGCAACCGCGCATCCATTTCCGCCGCCCTCTTCTCGGCATCCAGTTTCTGCTGTTGCGCTTCGGTAATGTCTTTTTGAATGGTAGCCGTGCGACTTTTGAAAAACGTCGGCAGATGCTTGCCCAGCAGATAACCGGCGCCGGCGGCGAGGATGATGAAATTCGCCCACCTCCACACCAGCATTTCGTCTTTGGTGACAGGTTCCTCTACTTTTTCTTGGGCGTAAATCGAAGTAGCGCCGAACAGCAGCATCATCGCGAGCAAAATGCGCTTCACGATATCCTCCGCGCCAGAACCCTGGTAGCGATGCTGTCCGCCAGCGCCGCGCTGGTCTCCACCAGATTTTGCTTCGCCACCGCAACTTCCTCGGCAATCTTTTTATCCGCCGCCGACATCAGTTCGCCGGCGCGGGCATGCCCGGCGGCGATCTGTTTAGCCTGATCGTCGAGCCACGCTTTCCGCGTTTCTTCCTGCTGGCGATAAACCTCGGCGCGCGCCTCGCGAAACTTCGCTTCGTAATCCTTGGCCTTGACCTCCGCCAACGCCAGACTCTCGTCCGCGGCCTTGCGGGCCCCCGCCGTCAACGCTTCGCGCTGCCGCAGAACTTTTTCAAGCGGCTTAAAAAGCATCGCTTTCAAATAGAAATGTAAGATGATCAGCAGGAGTGCGCTGGGGATGGCACTTAGCAGAATCCCACTCAGGGCTTGGAGTGTCTGTTCCATCAAAAAATTGTGCAGGGATCGAACGTCGAGACGAACCGCTCCGAATCCGTCAAGTTAGCACAATGGCCTATCCGTGGTCAATATTACGGTCGTTTAAGACGTCATCAAGCGGCTTTTCATACTCACTTATGGTCAATTAAGGCAGCCCAAGAAATCAGGCCGATGCAGCCTTGGCGGCAATCAGCCCGATCTTCTGCCGCACCGCCGTATCGATCTTCGCCCGGACGTCGGTATGTTCCTTGAGAAACGTGCGAGCCGTTTCCCGCCCCTGCCCCAGCCGTTCGCCCTTGAAACTGTACCAGGCGCCGCTTTTCTCGACGATCCCTTCCGTGGCTCCGAGGTCCAGCAAATCGCCTTCCCTAGAAATTCCATGCCCATAGAGAATATCGACTTCAGCCTCTCTAAACGGCGCGGCGACCTTATTTTTCACCACTTTAACCTTCGTCCGATTACCCACGACAACCTCGCCGTCTTTGATCGCCCCCATCCGCCGGACTTCGACACGAACTGAAGAATAGAACTTCAGTGCTCGGCCGCCGGTAGTAGTTTCGGGGTTCCCAAAAACGACCCCGATTTTCTCGCGTATCTGATTGATAAAGATGACACAAGTGTTGGTCCGCGCAATCGACCCGGTGAGTTTCCGGAGCGCTTGGGACATCAGGCGCGCATGCAGGCCCATGAAGCTATCTCCCATCTCTCCTTCGAGTTCCGCCTTGGGAACCAGCGCCGCTACCGAATCGATCACTAGAACATCGATGGCCGCCGAGGAGACCAAGGCGTTCGTAATCTCCAGCGCCTGTTCGCCGCAATCTGGTTGAGAAACCAGGAGATCGTCGACATTGACGCCCAGATTTCGCGCGTAGGCCGGATCGAGCGCGTGCTCGGCATCGATGAACGCCGCCGATCCGCCTGCCGCTTGCCCTTCAGCGATAACTTGTAGAGCCAGCGTGGTTTTCCCCGAGGATTCCGGTCCGAAAATCTCAACGACGCGGCCTCTCGGAAATCCTCCCACGCCGAGCGCAGCATCGACCGAGATCGATCCGCTCGAAATCACCTGTACCGGCAATACGTTACGCGACCCAAGCTGGAGCACCGCGCCTTTTCCGAACTGCTTATCCATCTGAAGAATCGTCTGCATGATCGTGCGGGTGCGCTCAGGAGTGGTCATGCCTATTGGTGCGGCGCGGGGTAAGAAAATCTCATTGGTAATCATATCGAGCCGCGATATAGTGAGCGGAGACGAAGCCTCTGACTCCGCAGGAAAGCTCACGCGGCACCGGTGCTTTCAGGCGGTCGTGGAAACCGCTACGGCTGGAGGAAAAGCCGTTGCCGCGCTCGTTTCATTTCCCCACTAAAAACGAGTTTCCTGATTCCTCCATGAAAACTGGGTTCCGATCGTGCTGACTCTCGCAGCAGAAGGTGTGCCGACCCAAAGGACTCATCCGATCCCAATCGCCACGCCGATCGCCGTCATCCCGACACCCTGCCGCAGCACCATCACCAGAATCTGCACCCGCGACGCCCCATCCGGCGATTGGTTGCGGTATGAGTGAGAAGACAGATTAGAAGAGATCGCTTCCTGCGGTCGCGGCTCGGCCTGCGTTGTGAACGCCGGCAAGCGTGGAAAGAAATAAATGCCGTTGATAGGGCCTTAGTCCGTGATGCGGAGTTTTAGGGATGTGCGTGGATCCGGGGGCGGGGCAATGGTGCCTTTCAGTTCGATATTTTCTGCCTCCGCGGCTCGGCCTTCGATTTTGATCGTCTTATCGATTAACAACACGGTCAGCGAATCGCCCTTTACCGCGCCGCGGACGATTACTTTGGTTTCTCCTGGTGTGAAGCCGATGCGTTTGATGGTGTCCCATACCTGTTCCAGGGTGACTCGATTCTGATCGGACAGTTCGAGCGTGACGGTGCCGTCGTTCATGCTCACGGCGACGTGCTTGACGCCGCGCACTCGTTCAAACGCTTTGTCCAGCGAATCCGAGCAGGAGGGGCAATTCATGTCCTTCATGAAAACTTCGATGTGCAGGAATTCGGCATGCGCTGTCAACGCGGCGACGGCAAGCAGAAGGAGCTTCATGATGCTTACAAAGTAAAATAACCATGACCACATGGGAAATTACAAGATCTGGGCCGCGTTCGCGCTGGCTACGGTCGTTTTTTACTTTACTCCATTGTTCGATGCCCAGACTTCGATTCAATGGGATGCGGTGGACGTCCACTATTCGGCGCAGAAATATTTCGCCGATGCGGTGCATGAGGGGCATCTGCCGCACTGGACTCCGTACATTTTTTCGGGGTTTCCGTTTCTCGCCGATCCGCAGACAGGGGCGTGGTATCCGCTGCATTGGCCGTTTTTCCTGATGGGGATTACGCCCAAGGCGATCGAATGGGAGTTGGCTCTGCACGCGTTTTTGGCGCTGTGCGGAACCTATCTGCTGGCGCGGAAGCTTGGCGGGGACCACATGGTTGCGCTGGTGGCCGCGGTGTTTTATGCGGGCGGAGGATTTTTCGCGGGGCATAGCTCGCACGTGGGGATGTTCGAGACGGCGGCGCTACTGCCGTGGTTGTTGTGGTCGGCGCAGCTCGCGTTGGAATCGAACTCGGTGTTGTCCTTGATGCTGCCGGGAGCGATCGGCGGAGCGATGGTTCTGATCGGGCACTTTCAAACGGCGCTTTATTCATTTTTCGCGCTGGCATTGTTTCTAATCGCGCGGAGGGGGCCGTGGAAACGAGCGCTGGCGGTGCTGGCCGCGACTACCTTCCTGGCAGTTTTGTTGGCGGCGATCCAGATCCTGCCGGGGCTGGAATTGACGGCGCAATCGGATCGCGCGGCGGCGAATTTTCATGGGGCGACGAATGCGGCTCTGAAGCCGGCGGCGCTGGCGACGCTGATGCTGCCGAATTTTTATGGAGCGGCATCGGGCAATTACTCGGGTCCCCCGGATATCACGCAGTTTTATTTTTATGCGGGCATTCTGCTGGTCCCCTTGGCGATTGTGGGGATCTGGAAGAAACGCAGTTGGGTGGTGCTGGCGCTGATCGTGCCGGCGCTATGGTACGCGTTCGGGCCTCCCGCGGGATTTTACTCGGCGCTGACGCTGCTGCCGGGGTTTAAGAGCGTTCGGGCGCCGGTCCATATATGGTTCGTGGTGGCGCTGGGCCTGGCGCTGGCGGCCGCGTCGGGGGCGGCGTGGCTGGCGGAGCGGTTCCACAAATCCTGGCTGATGATGGCGGTGCTGCTCTTAAGCGTGGCCGATCTTTGGTATTGGAACATGGCGGACAATCAGCTCGCTTACATGAGCACGAGTTTCGCCGAAAAATATGGCGATCCGTTCAAAAATTTTCAGAATGGTCTGGCGCAGGCAAGAAAAAATCCGTTTATGCGGATCTGGTCGCCGTTCGATACGAATGCGTTCGGTCCTCTAAACAGCTCGCTGGACGGGCGGGCGGAGGTGACGTATGGATATAATCCGCTGGAATTGTCGAGGTACAGCGAATATCTGGCGGCGGCGGAGCGGAATCTGGATCTGCTGAACGGGCTCGCGGTGACTAACGGCATCGATACGCAGAGGGGGACGATGGTCGAAAATACCAACGCTCTGCCGCGCATTTATGCTCCGCCGCAGGTCAAGTTTGTTGCCGGGCGCGCGGCTGCGCGGGCGCTGCTGGCTTCGCTCGATCCGTTGCATTGGGCGATCGTCGAGGCGCCTCTGCGACCGCTCGCACCGGGGCCTACTACCGTCCAGGTTGAGAATTATACCGGTGATTCCTACCGGGCGAAATACTCCGCTCCATTCGATTGCCTGTTGCGGATCGCGGTGCCTTACTTCCCTGGCTGGAGCGCGGAGATTGACGGAAAATCGACGCCGGTCTATGCCGTGGACAATGCGCTTTCCGGAGTTTTCGCGCCGGCGGGCAGCCATGAGCTGACGTTTCGATTCAAATCGAACTGGTTTGTTTGGGGCGCGGCGATCAGCGCGCTGACGCTGGTCGGGATTATCTTATCTTCAGCTTTGCTCCTGCGCCGACGATAAGCATGACGTGGTACCACTGACTGAACCCAAGGTGGATAGCGGACTGCGAGCGCGCGCCATCCGATACCTGGGAGAACTGCCTCCGTTCTCGCCGATCCTGAATCGTCTGCTGGCATCGCTGGCCAAGGAGGACGTGTCGTTCAACAAGCTGGGCGATTTGATTGAGAAGGATCCCGTGATGACGGGCAATCTTTTGCATCTGGTCAATTCCGCTTTGTATGCGCGGCGAGGGAGCATCAATTCGGTGCGCCATGCGCTGAGCCTGCTGGGCATCAACAAGCTACGCAACGCGGTGCTTGGCATGTCGATTACGCGGATGTGGAACCAGGTGAAGGCGCCCCCATCTTGGTCCATGGCGCGGTTTAATATGCATTCCTCGGCGTGCGCGATTCTGAGCGACATGCTATCGCAGAAGCTGAGCGTGGATTATGCGGAAGGGGCGTTCGTGGCTGGGCTGCTGCATGACGTGGGGCGGTTGCTGATCGCGCTCGGGTTGACGGAAGAGTACGGACAGATCTTGCAGATGAACGAGGATGGAAAACCACTGCTGGAGTGCGAGTTCGAAGTAACGGGTCTCACGCATCCGGAGCTTTCCGCGGAGGCGCTGGCGCACTGGAATCTTCCGGAACCGATGCAGAGCGCGGTCCTCTATCATCACACTCCGCTGCTGGATCCGACGGCGATCGGGCCGGAGGAGGTTCGGTTGAGCCGGGTTCTGGACGCTGCGAATCAGTATGTAAATTCGATGGGCGTATCGATTTCGAAGAAATGTACGGAGGCGGCGGATGGGACTCTCGTCGAGTCCCTGGGGTTGTCCGAGGAACAGTTGCAGACGGTCCTGACGGAGTTCAAGGCCGAGTATGAGGCGATGTCGGCGTTCTTTCGATAGGCCGGAACCCACAAGCAAGGGACGCGCGATAATGTTGGCATGCGCGATCGTCTATTGAAGGTGCTCAAAAAAGTCACCACGGAGCCGCTGAATATCGGAGATGAGGATTCGCTGTTTGAGAGCGGACTACTGGACTCGTTCGCTCTGCCGGATCTGGTAAGCGGCCTGGAAGAAGAGTTTTCCTTCAAGGTGCCGGATGCGGATCTGAATCCGCGAAAATTCGATTCGATCGCGCGGATCGAGGCTTATCTTGCGGAACACGCGAAGGTCACAGGCTGAAGCCTGTGCCACCTAGTTGTGGGCTTGAAGCGTCCCCGGCCTTACGGCACGGGGTTATAAACCCTGGCTTCAGCCAGGGGACAAGGCAGGCATTTTTCAGCAATCTGCGAAGCCTGTGCCACCTCAGCAGCTCTTGTGACACGATTGGTCTTAGGTGGCACAGACTTTAGTCTGTGGAGCGATCATGCGTGATTCTTATATCCACTCGTTCGGCGCTCACGTTCCTGACCGGGTGGTCACCAACGCTGAGCTAGCGCCGCAGTTGGGGTGTACGCCGGAATGGATTGAGAGCGTCTCCGGCATTCGCGAGCGGCGTTGGGCGGGGGAAGAAAACGTCGCGGATCTGGCGACGGCCGCGGCGCGCGATTGTTTGCGGAAGGCCGGAATTGAGGCATCGCAGTTAGGGCTGATCCTGCTATCGAGCGGCAGCGCGGAGCGGCGATTCCCGGGGCCGGCATCGACGGTGGCCGCGGCGCTGGGGTTGAATGCGACACCGGCGATCGATTTACCAATCGCGAGCGCGGGATCGATTTTCGGGCTTTCTCTCGCGTCGCAACTGGCGGGCACGTTCGGAGACGTGCTGGTGGTCGCGGCGGAGAAAATGTCGGCGGTAGTACAAGGGGCTGCGCTCGACCAGAATACGGCAATTCTATTTGGGGACGGGGCGGGAGCGGCGCTGGTCAGCTCGCGTCCGGGCCGATTTGAGGTGCTCGATTCGGTGCTGCACACCGATGGCGCGTTTCGCGAGGATCTGACGCTCGAATGGGGCTCGGCTTTGCAAATGAAGGGGCTAACGGTGATTTTGCAAGCTGCGCGCAAATTGCCGGCGGTGATCGATGAGGTGCTGAAGCGCCAGAATATCGACGCGAAAGATGTCGTGCAGTTTGTGATGCACCAGGCAAATCAGAATCTGATTACCAGGGTCGCGAAAGGGCTGGGGGTGGATGCGTCGTTGATGTTTTCGAACGTGGCGCGATATGGGAATACGTCTTCGGCATCGATGCTCATCGCGGCGGCGGAGTGGGAGCCGGTGGCAGGGCCGGTGGTGTTCGCGGGATTCGGCGCGGGATTCAACTGGGGCGCGCTGGTCGCGCGGGGTTAGCTTCCCTGCGACGCCGACTTGGTCATCGCCGACGCAACACTCGAGAAAATCTTGCTGATGCTGATGGAGACGCCGGGCATGATCGCGCCGGCTGCTACTGCGACGAAACCCGCCATGAGTGCGTATTCAATAAGATCCTGACCGTGAGTGTCGTTCCAGATTCGCGCTTTGAGGATAATTCGATTCAGCTGCTTCATAGTGACAGTCCCATCTTACAGATCAAAAGATAGGGAGGCACTAAGTACATTGGCCTAATTCGAGGTACCTAATGTTCTAGAGTCTCCTGTCTAGTTCCTTAGCAACTGCGCCCTCGCGGCGCTATTTCCTACACGAATTTAAGGCGCCACATGGCATAGACCACCATCTTCAGCAGCAGCCAGCCATGGCTCCAGCGCTGAATGTTGGTGTCGCCATAAACGCGTTCGCCATAGCGCACCGGCAGATCAACGATCTTCATGTTGAAGTGCGCGGCGCCGAAGATCAGGTCGAAGTCTCCGAATGGGTCGAAGTCGCCGAAATAGGCACGATTGTCGGCGATCATCCGATATTGCTTGCGGCTTAATACTTTTGTGCCGCACAGCGTGTCCTTGATGCTTTGTCCCAGCAACCAGGAAAATGCCAGACTGAAAAACTTGTTGCCCAGAAAGTTGAAGAAGCGCATCGCGCCGCCTTCCATGGGATAGACCAGGCGGACTCCGTTGACGAACTCGCCGCGGCCGGATCGCCAGGCTTCGTAGAAATGCGGGAGATCCTCGGGTGGCACGGTCAGATCCGCGTCCAGGATCATGAGCACTTCGCCATTCGCCTTGGCGAATCCCAGGCGGACGGCGTCTCCTTTTCCTTTGCCGGTTTGGCGGTAAAGCTGCGCTGGACCCGCCGGTCCCAGCGATCCACGCGCGGCGATTTCGCGTTCGATGGTCGCGTACGTATCGTCTTTCGATCCGCCTTCGACGAAAATAAGCTCGGTGCCGCCGCCCATTTGCGGGACGCGATCGAAAATATTTGCGACATTCCCTGCTTCATTCCGCGCGGCGACGATCACGCTGACTATGGGCTCGGCGGTCCGTTGGACATGAGGACGTGGACGCGCAATCACAAAATTGGTCAGGCCAAGGTGGCGGATGGGCCACAGTTTAACGGCGATCTTGTTAGCAAACGGCGCGATCAGCGGCACATCGAGGGGCAATAGGACCTCTTGCGAGGTGCGAATCGTCTCAAAATCGGCAAGATAGAGGAGATTTTCGAGGTCCTCGCGGGTGAGCCAGTTCTGCAAAGGCTGCTTTTTCGCAAACCCCGTCCATTCGGCGATGCGGCGCGGTCCTTCCCACAAGCGGCTGTACGAGTTAATAATGATGCGCGTGCCGGAATGCGCGAAGTTCAGCGCGTTGGCGAACGCCCGCTGCACGTCCCACAGATCGTTCACCAAGTCCGATACGATGATGAAGTCGAAGGTCTCTCCTTTGAGATCAACGAAATGAACATCAGCCTCGACAAACCGCAATTGGGGATACTTGGCGTGTGCGCGGTGAATCATGGAGGGGCAAAAATCGACGCCCACGCCGAACGAGGGCTCGACTGCGGCCAGTAGATCGCCTTCGCCCGACCCTAACTCCAGAACACGCATCCCGGGCGGGATCAGGAATCGATAGAACTCGGCGAGCCGTTCGCGATAGCCGCGGCGCAATACGTCGAAGCGGCTGGTAGTTCGCGCGTATTCCTCCCAGTAGGCAATGCGGGATTCGGTGTACGCGGACTGCTTGGGATGTTGCGTCAATATCCAAGTGTAATGGCAGGGAACGTGCCTTCACCACCTGCGAGTGACGCATACCCTCGAATTTCCCCACGGAATTCCGGCGTTTGAGACGGAGCGGCGTTTCCGCCTGATCGATCGCGAGCCGCTGCTGTTTCTTGAAAGCGAGACGAATCCGGAATTGTCGTTTCTTCTGTTGCCGATAGCATTAATCGATCCCGACTATCAGCTCTCGATTTCGGCCGAAGACCGGGAGACGATCGGAGCTTCCGAGGCATCCGATTTGTTGTGTCTGGCGGTGATTACGGCCGCCGAAGATTTGCCGCCCACCGCTAATTTATTGGCGCCCGTTGTGGTCAACCTCGATAGCGGCCGCGCTGTCCAGGCGGTGCGGTCAGACCGGGTTTATTCCCACAAGAAGACCTTATGCTCGTAATCCGGCGCCGCTCCGGAGAAACGCTGCTGATCGGCGATGAGATTGAGATCGAAATTCTCGAAACCGGCAGCTCGCACGTGAAGCTCGGTATCCGTGCACCGAAGGATGTGGTGGTACTGAGGAAGGAAATTCAAATTACAGGCCAGCAAAATCTTGCTGCATCGAAAAAGAAATCGGGCACCGCGGTAAATTCTGTGCTGCGGACGCTCAAGAAGCGCCAAACATCTCCGATAAGAGCGCTGTAACAACCGGGAAAGGATTCCCGGGAGAGAACAGAATTCAAGGAAAGAATAAAAAATCAATGTCTTTTTCAATTAACACGAACGTCGCCTCGTTGCAGGCGGAAAACTATCTAACCCAGACCAGCAACTTCCAGAGCAAGACGATCAGTGAGGTCACTTCCGGCCTGCGCATCGTAAACTCGGGAGACGACGCTGCCGGCCTGGCCATCGCCAATGGCGACCGTTCCACGGAAGCCGTGCTTACGCAGGGTCTTCAGAACGCCACCAACGGACAAAACCAACTCCAGATCGCGGATGGCGGAATGAGCAGCATCGGGAGCCTTCTCGATACGGCCAGATCTCTGGCCACGGAATCGGCTTCGGGCACCTTCACCGGCGACCGCGGCGTGTTGAACACGGAATTCCAGAGTGTGTTGGGCGAAATCAATCGCCAGGCGCAGGCTATCGGATTGAACCAGGGTGGATCGCTGGCGACCAACCTGAGCGTCTTCATCGGCGGCGGCCAGTCATCGAACGGCGTCAGCGCGGCCACCAACGGCAGCGTCGGGGTCGATTTGAGCCAAGCGACCGTGGACGCAAAGAGCCTCGGTCTTGAAGGCGTGCAGGCGTCGGGCAAAACGGGAACCGACATCGGCGACGGCAGCACCACCAGCGTCGCGGCGATCCTCGCCAACACGACCAACCAGGCGTCCATTAATAACAACACCACGAATTTCAGCGTGACCGGCCCTGGCTTCTCCAATACCAGCGGCGGCAACACCATCGACTTGGCAGTCAATCTGAATGGCGTTACCGATGCCAACACACTAGTAACAGCGGTCAATGCGGCGATTCAAGCGGCAGGCAATGGTAACAGCCAACAGGCCACTGCGTTCAAGAACGCGAACATCACCGCGGCCATCAACGTTGACGCCAGCGGCAAATCGCAGCTGACCTTCAACAGCGCCTCGACCGCTTTCCAGGTTCAGGGCGGAGACAAGGTCGCGACCGCGCTGATGGGTAATTTCTCCGGCACGATGGTCGGCAATGTCGCGAACGTCAACGCGACTGGCGCGGCGTTCGGCGTCACGGCAGCCCAGACGGTCGGCTTCAATATCACCGGCGCCGGTCTCACTGGCACGCAGGGTGCTATCAACGTGACTACCACCGCAGCGGAGAGCATTGCGAATGTCGTGAGCGGGATCAACACAGCCATCGCCGCTAATTCGGCGCTCGCGGCGACCGGCATCACAGCCACGACCAACACGGCCGGGACGGCCATCCAATTCACCGGGAAAGCCGGACAGAGCTTCCAGGTAGCGGCATCCGGCGACGTCGGGAACACGCTGGGCTTCGGCACCTACGGGGCCAGCGCCACCAGCTTTACGGCCGGCGCCGCAGTAACCACCTCAAAGACACAGGGCCTCGAAATTTCGCTCAATGGTGGCTCGACTATCGAACTCGCCCCGATTACGGGCGGAACGACGGAAGTCGCGCAACTCTCTAACTTGAACAAGGCCTTCTCAGCCAACGCTGCACTGAGCGCGGCGGGAATTACCGCTGTGGATAACGGCGGCAATGTGGAAATCCAGAGCACCAACGGCACCAGTTTCCGCATGAACACCGTCGGCGGAACGGGCGACGCGTTTGGTTTTGGCGCGAGCGTGGGCGTGACCTCCCTGGGCACCACGGCCAGCGCCTACGCGGCCAACGATAGTGTCGATTCCGCCGGAGCACAGCAGGCGCAGAACGCCACGGGCAACGGCGTCTATCAGTTCACCGGCCTGACCAACCACGGCGACGCCCAAACGATCACACTGAGCGCAGTGGACGCGACCGGCGCGCAGCACACGCTGAACGTCAACCTGAACACGACCAACGCGAGCACGCTCGATCAGGCCGTGAGCACGATCAATTCGGCGATTGCCGCTTCGAACGATTCCACCCTGGCGCAGATCGGGGCTTTCAAACAGGAAGGGACCGCGGGCAACACCCAAAACATAGAGGGAATGTCCTTCATGAGCGCCGGCGGCGCCTTCAAGATCAGTCTGGGAGCTTCCCCGGCCAGTTCTGTAGCGGGCGTTTCGGCTGGTCTTGCAGATCCCGCATCGGGTGCGAGCGGCGGAGCGGTATTCACGTCAATCGCCAACGGGACGGGTTCCACAGCGGACATCAGCAACATCGCCACGGCGACGGCTGCGGTCAGTGCGCTGGCAACGTCGGTGAGCAAACTCGGCACGGCGCAAGCCGCGGTCGGTAACGGCGAGAACAGCTTGACCTACGCCATCAACCTGGCGTCGTCACAGTTAACCAACCTGGCCGCCTCTGAATCGAGCATCCGCGACGCCAACATGGCGACGGAATCGGCCAACCTGACCAAATCGCAGATCCAGTTGCAAGCCGGTATCGCCGCTCTATCACAGGCGAACTCCGCGCCGCAGCAGATCCTGACGCTGTTGCAACACTAGAAAATAGCGTAGTAACCTTGGGCCATTCCGGTTCAGCCGGGGTGGCCCTTTTTTTTGGCCTATTTATAATTCCCGCGGATAGCCCGGCTCCGGATCCGCACCAGATCGGCGAAAGACTTCATTCCCTGCGTCAGGCTGACCTTGGTGCCTTCCACGTTGCTCCATTCGACGGGCACTTCGATGGACCGCAAGCCGAGCGCGCGCGCGATCACCAGATCCTCCACGTCGAAGCTGAAGCCTTCCTCCACCTGGCGCGAAAAGATGTCCTTCGCCGCGTCGCTGCGGAACAATTTAAATCCGCATTGCGTGTCGCGAAAAGGCAATCCCGTGACCAGCCGCATGACCATATTGAAAGCGCGTCCGGACAGCTCCCGCATCAACGGCTGATGCACTTTCACCAGTTTCCGGTCGAGCGCCCTCGATCCAATCGCAACCACGGCGTTCTCCCGGCGCGCCGCGGCGATCAGCTTTGCGAGCTCATCAATGGGCGCGGACAGATCCGCGTCCGTGGACAAAATCCAATCGCCCTGTGCCGCGAGCATTCCGTTGCGAACGGCATAGCCCTTGCCGCGATTTCCCGGATTGCTCACCAGCCGAATCATTCCCTGGCGCGCCTCAACCAACGCCGCTGTTCCGTCGCGGGAGCCGTCGTCGACCACCAGGATCTCCGCCACGGGGATCGGGGAGCGCTCCACGTAGGCGCCGATCCGATCGAGCGTCGCAGGCAGACGCTGCTCTTCGTTGTACGCGGGGATGACGATCGAGAGCGTTTCCAAAGTTCAGCGACCCTGATCAAGATACCACTGGTAAGCAGCTTCGAGACCTTGGCGCAGAGGAATCCGCGCCTTCCAGCCGAGCGCGGTGAAGCGCGAAACGTCGAGCAGCTTGCGCGGAGTGCCGTCCGGCTTCGAAGCATCCCAAACGATGTTGCCCTCAAACCCGGTAATGGAGCGGATGGTTTCGGCCAACTCCGCGATGGTCAGGTCTTCGCCGGTACCGGCATTGAGGATCTCAGCCGAATCGTAGTGCAGCATCGCGAAAACAGCAGCGTCGGCCAAGTCGTCTACGTGAAGGAACTCGCGCCGCGGCGTCCCGCTTCCCCACAGAGTGACCTCGGACGCGCGGGCGATTTTCGCTTCGTGAAATTTCCGGATCATGGCGGGGGCCACGTGCGACGATTGCAAATCGAAATTATCGCCGGGGCCGTACAGATTGGTCGGCATCAGAGCGATGGTCGAAAAGCCGTATTGCGCGCGATAGGCCTGCGCCATCTTGATGCCGGCAATCTTAGCGATCGCGTACCACTGGTTGGTAGGCTCAAGTGCGCCTTCGAGCAGAGATTCCTCCCGGATCGGCTGCGGCGCGAATTTCGGATAGATGCAGGAGGAGCCGAGAAACAGCAGCTTTTTCGCGCCGTTGCGGTACGCGGCGTCGATCACGTTGGATTGGATGGCGAGATTCTCGGCGATAAACTCGGCGGGACGCGTCGAATTGGCGAGAATGCCGCCGACTTTCGCCGCGGCGAGGAACACGTATTCGGGTCGCTCTTTCGCGAAAAACTCCTCGACCGCGGCTTGCCGGGTCAAATCCAGCTCGGCGCGGGTGCGCAGCAGGAGCCCCGAATATCCATCGGCAGTCAGGCGGCGGGCGATCGCGGAGCCGACCATTCCACGGTGGCCGGCAACGAAGATGGATGCAGATTTATTCATAGGAAAAAAACACAGACTTAAGTCCGTGCCACTTGCAAAGGGCAGTCAATGTTCTGCTGCGAACCAAATGGTGGCACAGGCTTCAGCCTGTGAACATTTCTACCCATGCGACAATCCGCGCGTCACCACTTTATGCCCCGCCTCCGCCAACGTCCGCTCCTGCCGGGCGAGCTCCATGTCGTGATCCACCATCATCGCTACCAGTTCCTCAAAGCTGACCCTCGGCTTCCATCCGAGCCTCGATCGCGCCTTCGAAGCGTCTCCACACAGCGCGTCCACCTCGGTGGGACGCAGGTAGCGCGGGTCAGTCTCGACGAATTTTTTCCAGTCCAGGCCGCAGCGCTCGCCCGCGACGTTCAGGAACTGGCGCACTGAATGTGATTCACCGGTCGCGACCACATAATCGTCCGGAGCCGGCTGCTGGAGCATCCTCCACATGGCCTCTACGAAATCGCCGGCATAACCCCAATCGCGCGCGGAATCGAGATTGCCGAGATACAGCTTCTCCTGAAGCCCGAGCTTGATGCGGGTCAGCGCACGAGTGATTTTCCGGGTAACGAACGTCTCGCCGCGGCGCTCCGATTCGTGGTTAAACAGAATGCCGTTGACGATGAACAGGCCGTACGCTTCCCGATAATTTTTGGCGAACCAATGCGCAGCCAGCTTTCCCACCGCGTAGGGACTGCGCGGGTAGAACGGCGTATCTTCGTTCTGCGGCGGCGGCGACGCGCCGAACATCTCCGACGATCCGGCTTGATAAAACCGCACCGGATTGCCGGATTCCGCGTACTCGCGGATCGCCTCGAGCAGACGCAAAGTGCCGGTTGCTACCACGTCGGCCGTGTATTCGGCCTGGTCGAAGCTCACCCGGACATGCGATTGCGCGGCGAGGTTGTAAATCTCCGCAGGTTTCGCGCGCTCCAGGATTTTTCGCAGCGACGCGCCGTCCGACATGTCTCCGTAATGAAGATAAAGACGAGTGCCGCGGACATGAGGGTCGGCGTAGATCGAATCGAGCCGCTCGGTATTGAAGGTCGACGCGCGGCGCACGATGCCGTGGACGATATAGCCTTTGGCTAGAAGCAGTTCGGCGAGGAAAGACCCGTCCTGCCCGGTAATCCCGGTAATGAGCGCGGAGCGTTGAGACTCGGGCATAAAAGAAGCCTCAATTTTCGCACACGGCGCGGAAAAATCAGAATTCCCAGGTGGGATTTACCTTCTGACGACCCCAGCAGACGGCTTCGACAGGAACGTCAGAAATTCTCTTCCCACCTGAGAACGCGAAAACGGAGCGCGAAATTTGGGCCGCCCGGCTTTCCGAAGGACCTACGACGCAGCCTTCGCGGCCTGCATCGCCGCCATCCGAGCCTCAATCTGGCGCGTCAGATGCGGCTTCATTCCCAGTAAGCGTTGGATCACCATCAACTGCGCGCGGTGATGCATCTCATGCTCCTTCGGACCGAGCAGCATTTCGAAACGGGTCTTGTGGCTCGGCTCCATTCCGGGCGGCATCGCGACTCTTTCAGCGAGCAACTCCTCGGTCACAGTGTCGAGGAAGCCCGCGAATTTATCGCCCTCTTCGTGCAGCATGGCCAGAATCTGCGCCTTCGTGTGCGGCTTCTTTTCCAGAGCCATGCGGGGACCGAAGAACTCCATGAAGTTCAACTTCGCCAGATCCGAAATGTGCGCCGTCCCATGGATATGGTGCGCGGCTTGCGGCACAACCGCGATATGGATCAGCGTCTCCGCGACCGAGCGCGATTCCGGCGCCGGACGGAAATCGTAATGCTCTTCGCCGATCTCCTCGGCGATGATAATGGTATTTTTGCGCACCGTCCGAAAAGCGGCGGCGAGATCTTTTGCTCCGTAATAGTCCATGACGATAGTCTAGCGCCTCTCTGTTTCGGTGGGGTTAAGAAGTGGAGTGCCCGCGCCCGCCGTAACCAGGACTTTTGCCGACCCTGTTAAAATTAGATTTCCCATGGAAATCGAGAAAGTATATGAACCCCAGCGGTTCGAACCGCACTGGGCCCAGTGGTGGGTGGAGTCCAATCTCTTCCACGTGGAAGCTCCGCCTCCCGGAACGCCGTATTTTTCACTGGTAATCCCGCCGCCGAACGTCACCGGCTCCCTCCATATGGGCCACATGTTCGAGCATTCGATCATCGACGCCCAGGTGCGTTGGCAGCGCATGTGCGGAAAAGTCACTCTGTGGGTTCCGGGCACCGACCACGCCGGAATCTCCACGCAGATCATGGTGGAGCGGCAGCTCGCAAAAGAAAACCTCACGCGCCACGACCTGGGCCGCGAGAAATTTGAGGCCCGCGTCTGGCAATGGAAAGAAGAATACGGCGGCAAAATCGTCGAGCAGATGAAGCGCGCCGGCGTGAGCTGCGATTGGACCCGCGCCCGCTTCACGCTTGACCCGGGTCTGTCGCGCGCAGTGCGCGAAACCTTCGTGCGGCTGTACGAAAAAGGCCTGATCTATCGCGGCCAGTACATGACCAACTGGTGCCCCCGGTGCCAGACCGCGGTGTCGGATCTGGAAGTGGAGCACGAAGAGACGCAGGGGAACCTGTGGCACATCGTATATCCGGTAATCGGAAGTGACTTGAAATTAGTGGTCGCAACCACGCGCCCGGAGACCATGCTGGGCGATACCGCCGTCGCCATCAATCCGGCGGACAAACGCGCCGCCGAGTTGCGCGGCAAGAAAGTGCGTCTGCCTCTGACGGATCGCGAAATCCCCATCGTGTTCGACGAAATGGCCGATCCCGAGTTCGGCTCCGGCGCAGTGAAAATCACCCCCGCGCACGATCCCAACGATTTAGCGGCCGGCAAACGCCACAATCTGCCAAGCATAAAAGTCATCGACGAGAACGCGAGGATGACGGCCGAAGCGGGCGCTTTCGCGGGGCTCGACCGCTTCGAAGCCCGCAAACAAGTAGTAGCCGAGCTAGAGAAACTCGGCTTGCTCGAAACGATCGAGCCGCATAAACTCAGCATCGCCAAGTGCCACCGCTGCCGGACCATCGTCGAGCCGCTCGTGTCCACGCAGTGGTGGGTGAAAATCAAGCCTCTGGCGGAGCCCGCGATCAAAGCGGTGGAAGATGGCCGCATCGAATTTGTTCCCGCCAACTGGTCGAAGACCTATTTCGAATGGATGTACAACATCCGCGACTGGTGCATTTCGCGCCAGCTCTGGTGGGGCCATCGAATCCCCGCGTGGCACTGCGCCGATTGCAAACAGATCACCGTGGCGCGCGAAACTCCAACCGCGTGTGCGCATTGCGGAAAGACCGACATCACGCAGGAAACCGACGTTCTCGACACCTGGTTCAGCTCCGGCCTGTGGCCCTTTTCGACGCTAGGCTGGCCGGATGACACGCCCGATCTACGCGCGTTTTACCCAACGTCGCTGCTGGTAACCGGCTTTGACATCATTTTCTTCTGGGCCGCCAGAATGATCATGCTCGGGATCGAAATGATGGGCGACGTGCCGTTCCGCCAAGTCCATATCCACGGCCTCGTGCGCGACGCGGAGAAGCAGAAAATGTCGAAAACCAAAGGGAACACCATCGATCCTTTGGTAATCAACGAAAAATACGGCACCGACGCCGTGAGATTCGCCCTGCTGATCAGCGCCGCGCCCGGAGGCGATATCGCGTTGAGCGAAGACCGCATCGCAAGCTGCCGCAACTTCGCGAACAAAATCTGGAATGCTTCCCGTTTGCTGTTCAGTAAGTCGAGCGAAGGCCCAGGCGTCCCTGCATCCTTCGCCGACCGGTGGATCGGCGACCGCCTGAGCCGCTGCGCCGAGGAGTCAAACCGGGCGTTTAAGGACCATCGCTATCACGAAGCCGCGCAGACTCTCTGGCACTTCTTCTGGGACGATTTTTGCGATTGGTATCTGGAACTGAAAAAACCAGATACCGATTGGAGCTACGCATACGTCGTCTACGAGAAGGCGTTGCGCCTGCTTCATCCGCTGATGCCATTCTTGACCGAGGAATTGTGGCAGCGTCTGGGACGTGGAGGAAAATCGATCGCTCTCGAACCTTACCCGCAGCATGAACCCGGCGCAATTGACGTGCAGACGGCGAACGACATGGAAGTGATTCAAGCCATCCTGACGGAAATTCGCCAGCAGCGGGCCTCCAATGGAGTAGCCGCGAACCTGAAGCTCGACGCCGAAATTGACGCGCCCGGCTCCATCCACTCGAGACTCATCGCGAATCAGGAAGCTATCGAACGCATCGGCGGCGTGAAGCTGACGATTCGCCAAGGCACCCAGTCTCCCTACGTTCTCAAATTGAGCATTCCGCTAGATCGTGCCCGCGTGCTCAAGGAAAACGCCGAACTCGAAAAAGTAATCGCCAACTCCGACCGCCAGCTCTCCAACGACGAAATCATCGGCAAAATGCCGGCGCATGTCGTCGACTCGCTGCGCACCAAGAACGCCACGTACAAAGCGCAGCTCCAAAAAAATCTCGACGCGCTCAACCAATGACCTTCGACATCTCCCACCCCGACGTCCGCGCCGCCGTCACCCGAGCGCTCTCCGAAGACCTCGGCTCCGGCGACATCACCACGGATTGCTGCATCCCCGCCGACGCCCACGCCGAAGCTCGCTTCGTCGCCAAACAAAACATGACCGTCGCCGGCGTCGAGCTTCTCTCCCTGATCTTCGATACCGCGGAATTACTCAAAAAATCCGGCGACCGCGCGATCCCCGGCGAAGAACTGGCCCGCGTCCGCGGCGATTCTCGAAAACTCCTCACACGTGAACGAGTCTCTCTGAATTTTCTCCAGCGCCTCAGCGGCGTCGCGACCCTAGCCGCCCGCTTTGTCGACGAAGTGAAAGGAACCGGCGTCAAAATTCTCGACACGCGTAAAACGACTCCCGGCCTCCGTGTCCTCGAGAAAATGGCCGCCGCCGCCGGAGGCGTCACCAACCACCGCATGGGCCTCTACGACGCAGTGCTTATAAAAAACAACCATATCCGCCTCGCCGGAGGCGTTCGTAAAGCGATGGAACAGGCTCGCAAGAGCGGCAAGCCCATCGAAGTGGAGGTTCGCACCCGCGCCGAAGTCGAGGAAGCGCTCTCCGCCGGAGCATCCCGCATCTTGCTCGACAACATGACCCCCGACGAGGCCGCCATTGAAGTCGGACTCATCGATCATCGCGCGGAAACCGAAATTTCCGGCGGCATCACTCTCTCGAACGTGCGCGCCTACGCCGAAGCCCGCCCCGATTTCATATCCTCCGGTGCCATCACCCATTCCGCCATCGCCGTGGATATCAATTGCGGGATTTACCCGATCAATTAGGATCCCGCTGCCGCGTGCTCGAAACTGCCTTCAGAATTCCCAACCCAGCAAGAACCAGCACCCCCACCCCGATCCATCGCGGAGGCATGTGCATCAGGTGCGCCCCCACTGCGAGCCCGATGATGAAGATCGTGTATCCAATCAAATAGATTGCGAAGGACATAGTTTCCCTCCAGCAAAACAATGCACGTGCCCGGCCAACGTGATTTATCAGCCCTTTTCGCACAAGATATACTTGAGTGCGCGCAGTTTCTGCCGCTTCGAACGCAACAATTACCCATGCCTTTCGACCTCGCCTCCGTCCGACCGCGCCTGCCCGGCCGGGAGATCGAATGGTTCCAAAGCGTCAGCTCCACCATGACCATCGCCGCCCGCTTAGCCCGTGATGGATGCGCCTCCGGAACCATCGTAGGCGCTGACGGTCAGGTCGCCGGCATCGGACGCCACGGCCACAATTGGCACTCCGAAGCCTGCGCCGGACTCTATGTTTCGATCGTGCTCCGCCTCCCCCTCGCCGCCCGCGACCTCCCTCTCATGATGCTCGCGCTCGGCCTCGGAACCCAGGAAGCGATCACCGAAGTCACCGGCCTGGCCGCCGACCTCCGCTGGCCCAACGACGTCCTCCTGGGCGATCGCAAGTGCGCCGGCATCCTCGCCCAACTCGATGGCGACGCCGTCATAGCCGGTATCGGCATCAACGTCAATCACACCCAATTCCCCAGCGAAATCGCCCCCGTCGCGACGTCTCTCTATATGGCCGGCCAGCGCAGCGTCTCCCGCGAAGACCTTTTAGTCTCACTGGTCCACGACATCGAAGGCTGCTGCAAAATCCTAACCGAACAAGGCGCGCCCGCAATCCTGCGGATGTTCACAAGAGCCTCCAGCTACGCAACAGGCCGGCGGGTCCGGGTTCAACAGGACGATCAACTCATCGAAGGCGTGACCTGCGGCCTGACTCCCGCAGGCTTCCTCGTCGTCCGATCCGACGACGGAAAAGAAACAACGATCCTAGCCGGTGGCGTTAGACCTGTGTGAACTACTTCAACTACTTCACCGAAATCGAGGAACACTTCCAGCGAGCCCGCGGCACCGGCCTCTTCCTGCTCTCTCCGTTAGACTGGGCGTTAATCGAGGCCTGGAAAAACGGAGGCATCCCCTTAGAAGCCGTCCTGCGCGGCATCGACGCAGCGTTCGAAAAATGGCGCAAGCGTCCCGCGCAAGCCCGCATCCACATGGTGAACTCCCTGGCCTACTGCGCCCAGGCGATCACCGCGGAAGCGCAAGCAATGCTGAACGCAGCCCCCGCGACAAAAAAAGAGACCTCCGCCCCCTTCCCCCTCGAAGACGTCCGAGCGTTCCTAACCCGCAACGCCGAAGCCCTCCGCAAAGCCGGCCTAGAAGAAACCGCAGCGTCTCTGGAATCTCTAGACCTAGACGCCCTCTACGCCGACCTCGAACAACTGGAACAGCGCCTGACCGCAATAGAAGAAAAAATGATCGCGAAGCTCCGCGCCTCCGCCAGCGAAGAACAACTATTCGAAGCCCGCCGCGAGCTCGACCGCGAACTAAAACCCTACCGCAGCAAAATGACCGCCGACCAGCTAGCCATGCTGGAAAAGAAATTCCTAGAGCGGCGGCTTTTGGAATCCGCCGCGCTGCCGCGGTTGAGTTTGTTCTATCTGTAGCCGAAATCGCGTTCCTCACTCGTTTCAACGCACCCGCCCGACGCAGAGCAAATTTCATAATCCCGATATAAAATCGAGTGGTGATAGTCAAGGATTTGTTGTACAAGACCGACGAAGAACTCGCACAAATGCTCACCGAAATTGGCAATGAGCCGATTGAGTGGACGCCCGTGATCCTTGCCGAATTGACCCGGCGGAATATATTCCAGCTTAGAGAGGAAACAGTCCGATTACGAGCGTCGTCTGGGAAGCTCGAAACGCTGACCATCGTCCTTATTGTCTTAACCCTTGTACTAGCGATTCTGGCTATTCCACCCGCCCTCGAGACCGTGCGCCCCCGGCACGCAGTGGGACCAGATTCTTCTAGTAAACAATCCGGCAAAATCTCTCCTGTCCCACTCGTGAGCAGGACGGATTCCCGCGACCTGCAGGATTTGAGCGACGAGGATCTGTTTTTCCTCGGCGCGGCCTCGCACCGACGTCGTTTTACGCTAGCAGAAGTACCAGAATTCTCGAAGTTGCGACCACAGCTTGATCGACACTTTGAAGTGGCAAATAAGCGGTATATCGTTACACGCATCCTGAAGGACGGATCAATAGCCGCTGACGAAGACATCGAGCCTTGAAGCCAGAGAGATGCGGAAGGATCCTGCGACGAATATATCTAACGCCGCGCGCGTTGGACGGACAAAAGTCTTTGTAATCTCGGTACATTCGGTTCCAGGGCCCAACCCTTCATCGCGTACGCAATTTGGATCATCTCCTCAACCGCGTCCATCCGCTCCCACACCGGCCGGTTCTGCCAACACCGGTATTCGTCCGCCTTCATTTCCTCGTGACTATGATAGACGCGAACGCTCTTGTCCATTTCCATCTCTCTACAGCCTACTCCGCCAACCTGATAAAGTACATCGGATGAAGCGCGCCGCTTTTCTTCCCCTCATCCTCCTCGCCGCCTGCACCCCCGAAGCCCCCGCCAACTGGGACAAGACCGAAGTAATGATCCCCATGCGCGACGGCATCCGCCTCCACACGCTGATCTATTCCCCCAAAAATCAAGCCGGCAAACTCCCCCTCCTAATAGAACGCTCCCCCTACGGCTTCACCGCCGGCCGTCCCGAAAACTCGCTCAAGAACCGCTACAAGCAGCTAGCCGACGAAGGCTTCATCTTCGTCTTCCAGGACATCCGAGGCCGCTACGATTCCGAAGGCGAGTTCGTCATGACCCGCCCCCCTCGCGACCGCGCAAAATCAAATTCAATCGACGAAGCCACCGACGCCTACGACACCGTCGACTACCTGATTAAAAACGTCCCCAACCACAACGGCCGCGCCGGCATCCTCGGTATCTCCTACGGAGGCTGGCTTACCGCCATGGCCCTGATGGAGCCTCATCCCGCCCTCAAAGCCGCCAGCGAACAAGCGTCCCCCGCCGACATGTTCCTCGGCGACGACTTCCATCACAACGGAGCCTTCCGCCTCAGCTACGGCTTCGAATACGTCTCCCGCATGGAAACCGGCAAGACTCAGTTCAAATTCGATTTCGACAAATACGACACCTACGATTGGTATCTCTCCCAAGGTCCACTTTCGGCCCTCGATCAAAAATATTTCCACGGCGAAAAGCCCACCTGGAACAACTTCGTCAACCATCCCAACTACGATCAATTCTGGAAGGATCAAGCCGTAAATCTGATTCTCAAGAAAACGACCGTGCCCAATCTCAACGTAGCCGGCTGGTGGGACCAGGAAGATTACTACGGACCCATGAAGATCTACGAGACGTTGGAAAAACAGGACGCCGAGGATCACAAAAACTACGTAGTCATCGGCCCCTGGCGTCACGGCGGATGGGGAGGCAACGGCTCCAAGCTAGGACCCATCGAGTTCGGCGCCGACCAGTCTCTTTACTATCGCGAGAAGATCGAAGCCCCCTGGTTCGCCTATTGGCTGAAGGATAAAGGCCAGCTCCATCAGCCCGAAGCGATGGCGTTCGAGACCGGCCGCAACTCCTGGGAAAGCTACAACGCCTGGCCTCCGGTCGAAGGAATCGACCAGCGCCATCTCAACTTCGCCGGCAACGCAAAGCTCTCCTTCGATCCGCAGCGCGACGCAGAAACCGGCTTTGACGCCTACGTCAGCGACCCCGCGCATCCCGTTCCCTATCGCCATCAACCCATCCAGCCCACCCACGGACCGGGCTCGCAATGGGGCGAATGGCTGGTGCAAGATCAGCGCTTCGTCTATCAGCGTCCGGACGTCCTGGGCCTGGCGACGGACCCCCTCAACAAAGATTTGGTCATCGCCGGCGATGTTGTCGCGCACATCTTCGCGTCCACCACCGGCTCTGACTCCGATTGGATCGTCAAACTCATTGACGCCTACCCCGAAAATGACGAAAAACTCCCCGGCTATCAACTCACGCTGGCCAACGACGTTTTCCGCGCCCGCTTCCGCTCGAGCTTCGAAAAACCCGAGCGCGTCGAACCCAACAAAGTCTACGAATACACCGTCGACCTGCACTCCGCCAATCACGTTTTCCGCCAAGGCCATCGCGTCATGGTGCAAGTCCAAAGCACCTGGTTCCCCCTGATCGACCGCAATCCGCAAACCTTCGTCGACAATATCTACAAGGCCACCGCGGCCGATTATCAACCGGCAACTCAGAAGATCTACCACAAGTCCTACATCCAACTCCCAGTCCAATTCCGATGATCTCCCAACGCCGAGCTGTCTCCGTATTCGTGGCCGAGTCGACGTGTCTTCAGCAAGGAACCAAATCATGATCCTGTCCGGCCTCCGCGTCATCGACTGCGGTACCTACATAGCAGGCCCGGCCGCCGCCGCGATCCTCTCCGACTTCGGCGCCGAAGTAATTAAAATCGAGCGCCCTCCCCACGGCGACCCCTATCGCTACCTCCCCTCACTTCCCGGCATGCCGGTATCTGACAAAAACTACTGCTGGATCCTCGACGATCGCAATAAGAAAAGCATCGCCCTCGATCTCTGCGATGCCGAAGCTCATCAGGTGTTGCTCAAACTGATCGCCACCGCCGACATCTTCATCACCAACTATCAGCCTCAATCGCTCAGAAAATTCCACCTCACCTACGATGACCTCGCGCCTCTAAACGACCGCCTCATCCACGCCTCCATCACCGGCTACGGAGAACACGGCGAAGACGCCGAAAAACCCGGCTATGACGCGACAGCCTATTGGGCGCGCAGCGGACTAATGTACGGCATGCACAATGGCGATGCGGAACCAGTGCAGTCCCCCGCCGGCCTCGGCGATCATCCGACCTCGGTATCTTTGTTCGCCTCGATCATGATGGCCCTCTATCAGCGCCAGATCACTGGCAAGGGTTCGCGCGTCTATACCTCCCTGATGGCGAACGGCATCTGGTCCAACGGATGCGGCGTCCAAGCCGCCCTCTGCGACGCGAAATTTTATCCCAAATGGACCCGTAAAACCGCCATCTGTCCGTTGGTAAATCACTACGTAGCCCGCGATGGCCGCCGTATGTTTTTCTGCCTCCTGGACCCGGTACGCGACTGGCGCCACCTCTGCCAGGCTCTAGGATTCGAAGAATTGCACGACGATCCCCGCTTCGCAACCACGAAAGCGCGCCAGGAAAACAGCGCCGAGCTCGTCAGCCATATTGACGCAGTCATGGCCACCCGCGACCTCGACGAATGGGCAGCAATCTTCAAAAAATACGACCTGGTCTGGGGCCCCGTCCCATCATCCACGGAAGTAGCCAGCGATCCCCAAGCCCAGGAAATCTTCACGGAAATCGAACCCGGCCTGAAAACCATAAAAAATCCCCTGAACATCGAAGGAATCGAAAAAGCCCAGCCCCAAATGCCCCCCGGCATAGGCGAACACACCAACGAAGTGCTAACCTCCCTAGGCCTGACCCAAGAGCAAATCGCCGAACTAAGATCCCGCGGAGCAGCATCGTAACGCACGCACTCGTGCGTGCCGCGTTCGCCACTCGTGGCGACGCCTGCTACCCTTCAAAGTGAAATGACCCTCCGCGATCTTTTCAACCTGTCGCTAATAAATCGCCGCGACGAGGTAGCCCTAGAATGGCAAGGCACCGAATACACCTTCGGCGAAATCGATCACCGCAGCGACCTAATGGCCGCCGCCCTATCCGAACACGGCCTGATCCCCGGCGACCGAGTCTGCGTCCAGTTAGCAAACTGCATCGAAATAATCGACATCTATCTAGCCTGCATTAAAACAGGAATAATCTTCGTCCCAGTAAACATCCTCTACCGCGACCGCGAAGTCCAACACATCCTAACCGACGCCGAACCCAAACTCTTCATAACCACCCAAAACATCCCGATCCTTAGTGGGGCAGGTTCCCGACCTGCCCTCTTAGACGGCGACACCCCCGCGGCGCTAGTCTACACCTCGGGCACTACCGGCACCTCAAAAGGAGCAATCCTAACCCACAACAACTTCGCGTCGAACGCCCTGAACCTGCTCACCTGCTGGCAAATCACCAACCAGGATCGCTTCCTCCTGGCCCTCCCCCTCTTCCACGTCCACGCCCTAGGCAACGGACTGCACTGCTGGCTGATCTCCGGCTGCCGTATGCGACTCTTAGAACGATTCGACCACCAGACAGCCGCGGAACAATTTCTAAACTTCCGCCCAACGCTCTTCTTCGGAGTCCCCACCATCTACGTCCGCCTGCTCGAAACCCCGCCCGCCACAGCGAAGCAAATCGGTAAAGACATGCGCCTCTTCGTCTCCGGCTCCGCCCCCCTCCCCGCGCACGTCATGGAAGAATTCCGCAACCTTTTCGGCCACACTATCCTCGAACGCTACGGCATGACCGAAACCATCATGAACATCTCCAATCCCTATGTAGGGGAGCGCCGCCCCGGCAGCGTCGGCCTCCCCCTCCCCGGTGTCTCCGTAAAGCTATCCGACACCGGCGAAGTCCTGCTGAAAGGTCCCAACGTTTTCGCCGGATACTGGAAGCGCGACGACGCCACCCGTGAAGCCTTTGTAGACGGCTGGTTCAAAACCGGCGACATCGCCACCCGCTCCGATGACGGCTACTACACTCTCTCCGGCCGCAAAAGCGATCTGATCATTTCCGGCGGCTTCAACATCTATCCAAGGGAGATCGAAGAGTTTCTGATGGAGCAGCCCGAAATCGTCGAAGCCGCCGTCGTCGGCGAACCTGATCGTCTGCGCGGAGAAATTCCGGTCGCCTACATCGTAGTCCGCGAACCCATCGATCCAGATGTTCTCATCGACCGATGCAAGGCCAATTTATCGTCATTTAAGGTCCCGCGGAAGCTCTTAACCATCGATTTATTGCCTCGTAACGCCCTTGGAAAGGTGCAAAAGCATCTCTTATGCCCCGCATCCTGATGGTCGCATCGGAGGCTGCGCCCTTCGCAAAAACCGGAGGCCTGGCCGACGTCCTCGGCTCCCTCCCCGCAGCACTCGTTAAACGGGGCGATGAAGTCGCGGTGGTGCTTCCCCGCTATCGAACCGCGCTAATCGACTCATCCGAAAGAATTTGGCACGCAATGCCGCTCAGCGTCGGTTCCCATTTCTTCACCGTCGCCATCGATCAGGTCATACGCCAAGGCGTCCGCTACCTTTTCGTAGATTGTCCGCCTCTCTACGACCGCCCCGGCATCTACAACGAAAACAACATCGATTATCCCGACAACCACATCCGTTTCGCCCTTTTAAATCAAGCAGCTATCGGCGTAGCTCGCTACATCTTCCGTCCCGACGTTTTCCACGCCCACGACTGGCAAGCCGGCCTGTTAGCCCCTTACTTACGAACCACCTTCGCGGGCGACCCGACCTTCTTCGGATCGAAGTGCGTCCTGACCATTCACAACCTCGGCTACCAGGGCAACTTTTGGGCCGTGAGGATGCAGGAAGTGGGTCTCGATCCCGTCTTCTATCATACAGAAGCCCTTGAGTTTAACGGTATGATCAGCTTCCTCAAAGGAGGCATCGTTTTCTCTGACGCCGTCACCACCGTCAGCCCCACTTACGCCCGCGAAATTCAAACTCCCGAATACGGATTCGGCTTCGACGGCTTGCTCCGCTCCCGCAACTATAAGCTTCGAGGCATCTTAAACGGAGTCGATTACTCAGAATGGGCCCCCGAAACCGACCCCTATCTCCCCGCCCGTTTCTCTTCCAGTGACCTCTCCGGCAAAGCCGACTGCAAACGCCATCTGCTAGCTGAGATGGGACTTCCCTACTACGGCGAACGCCCTCTCCTCGGCATCGTCTCCCGCTTTGCGGATCAGAAGGGATTCGACCTGGTCGCCGAGATTGCCGGTCCTCTCGCTGAAGAGAATATCTCGCTGGTAGTGCTCGGATCCGGCGACAAACGGTTTGAAGATATGTTCCGGCACATGGGAGATCGAAGACCGGATAAATTCGGCGTCCGGATCGGTTACGATGATGCTCTAGCCCATAGAATCGAAGCGGCTTGCGACATGTTTCTGATGCCCAGCCGTTATGAACCCTGCGGCTTAAACCAGATCTACAGTCTCCGCTACGGAACCGTCCCGATCGTACGCGCAACCGGCGGATTGGACGACACGGTCGACAGTGAAACGGGATTCAAATTCAGCGAATATTCCCCTGGCGCCCTCGCCGGTGCGATCGGTCAAGCCTTGGGGGCATGGCAGTTCCGCGATGCCTGGACGGAGCGGATGCGCCGCGGGATGGCAAAGGATTTTTCCTGGGAAGCTTCGGCCACTGAGTATCAAAGGATGTATGCTGAACTTGCATCTACCTAGCGGGTTCTTGCATCATAAGTACTGAGCAGAAAAGGACAATATAATATGGCTGGCGACAACACGCTGAACTTTACCGATGGCTCGTTCGACCAAGACGTGCTGAACTCCGATGTCCCCGTACTGGTGGACTTCTGGGCGCCCTGGTGCGGGCCCTGCAAGGCGATGACGCCGACCGTAGATGCCCTGGCAACTGAGTATTTGGGCAAGATTAAGATCGGCAAGATGAATACCGACGACAACCCGTCCACCCCGATGCGCTATCAGGTTCGCGGCATCCCGACTCTCATTTTGTTCAAGGGCGGTAAGCCCGTGGATCAAAGAGTCGGCGCAATGCCGAAGCCGGACCTGAAGAAGATGCTCGACCCGCACTTGGTGTAATTCTATGGCGAGTGAGAACACTCTGAATTTTACCGACGGATCCTTCGACCAGGACGTATTGGGCTCAGATGTCCCTGTTTTGGTGGACTTCTGGGCAGAATGGTGCCCGCCCTGCAAAGCAATGGCGCCAACCGTAGACGCCTTAGCAGCAGAGTATTTGGGGAAAATCAAGATCGGCAAGCTGAACACCGACGACAACCCGTCAACCGCGATGCGCTATCAGGTTCGCGGCATTCCGACTCTCATTTTGTTCAAAGGCGGTAAGGCGGTGGATCAAAGAGTCGGCGCGATGCCGAAGCCGGATCTGAAGAAGATGCTCGACCCGCACTTGGCGTAATTTCCTATTGCTTCGTCAACGGACAAGGGTCCATCATGGTACCGGAAGCTGCATGGACCAAGACCTAAGAGAATATCTAGATGCCAACTTCGCGCGGATCGACGAGAGGTTCGCCGCGGTCGATCAAAGATTCGCCGGCGCAGATCGGCGATTTACTGAAGTAGAGGCTCGCATCGAGAAAGCTGAGACAAGCCTCTTGGGCGCGTTCTACGGTTGGGCCCGTCCCATGGAGATCCGTGTCGATAGCATAACGAAAACGGTCATGGGTTTCGATGAACGCCTCGCGCTCGCGGAGCGGCGTATCTCCGAGTTGGAGCGAAAAAGGGCGTCGTAACGCCGTTTCTTATTCCTGGTTTACATTTCTTTAGATATAAATCCCTGTTTCGTCCGTCTTAGATGTGTAAGCATAGTGTTGGCGGGAACTTCGTCCTAGAATTTCCGTCTTTAAAAGGGAACGGGGAAACCTCAGTGAAACCCAAGTGGAAAATAGCAATAGGCGTACTTGTGCTCGCGCTGATTGCCGTCGGCGTGACCGCAAGTGTCAAATGGGGCCAGAAGGATCTGGTCACGGTGCAAACCGGGCTTGCGTCGAAGTCGGATCTGACCTCGGTTGTGACGGCATCGGGCGAGATTAAGCCTCGTAATTACATAAATATAGGAGCAAACGCGCAAGGCCGGATCACGCAGCTCTTGGTCAAAGAAGGCGACCATGTTCGCCGCGACCAGGTGGTAGCCCGCATCGAGCATATCCAAGCGCAAGCGGATGTGACCGCCTACAAGGCGCAGGTCTCGTCGGCTGAGGCCGATTCCGCAGCGGCCGAGGCCGGCGTGAGGGCCCAGGACGATGCCATTGCAACGGCAGCCGCGTCGCTCGAAAAATCCAAATCGGAACTGGCCCGTGCGAAAATGCTGCTCGACCGCTCCGACCTGCTCCAGCAGCATCAACTGATTGCCAAGCAGGATTACGACACCAAAGTGGCGGACTACCGCTCGGCTCAGGCTACGGTAAAAGAGGACGAGGCAAAGCTGGCGCAAATGAAATCGCAGCGTACCCAGCAGGCCGCACAGGTGGCTTCCTATCAACGCCGCGTAAGCCAGAGCGAAGCTGGCCTGGCCCGCATTTCCGACGTTCTCGCTAAGTTCGATGCCGTTTCTCCCATTGACGGAGTTGTAACCAACCTGCCGGTCCGGGAAGGCGAAACAGTGGTGCCCGGCGTCCAAAATTCAGCCGCGTCCACCATCATGACCATCGCCGATATGTCTTTGATCACGGCGGAGGTCAAAGTGGATGAGACGGATATCGTCAACGTCCAGCTCGGGCAGACGGTCGCGGTGAAAATCGACGCGATGCCCGATAAGTCCTTTGCGGGCAAGGTGATCGAGATCGGCAACACGGCGATCCTGCGCTCGTCAGGACTCGCAGCTTCGCAAAGCACGACTTCCAGCCAGGAAGCCAAGGATTTTAAGGTGGTAATTGCGTTGACAGATCCCCCAAGCGAAATTCGCCCCGGCCTTTCCTGCAACGCGAAAATCACCACTGCTACCCGGCACGAGGTCCTGACCATTCCGATTCAGGCTTTAACGGTACGAACCAAAGGCGACCTCGAGGCTCCGAAAACCGGCGTTCAGGCGGCGACGATCGCGCCCAACGATAAGTCCTTGAAAGAAGAGGTGCAGGGTGTGTTCGTGGTCAATAACGGGCACGCGGAGTTTCGCAAGGTCGAGACTGGCATTACCGGCGCCACCGACATTGAGGTCCTGACCGGCCTCAAAGACGGCGACCAGATTATCACCGGCAGTTACAAAGTGATCCGCACCATCCGCAACGCCGCACCGGTAAAGGTAGACAACAGAGCGCCGGTTGTGGACGTCAAGACTTAAATGGCGAACGCCGCTGTTGTAGACAAGCTTGAGCGCGGCGAGCAGCTCAAGCGCGAAGGGATCATCATCCGCACGTGGGACTTGATGAAAACCTACGTGATGGGCGACCAGACCATCCACGCCGTGTCAGGCGTCGATATCGAGATTAAAAAGGGCGAGTACGTCGCGATTATGGGTCCTTCGGGGTCGGGAAAATCGACACTGATGAACCTGATCGGCTGCCTGGACACGCCGTCGGCGGGCATGTACTATCTGAACGGCAGCCTGGTCAGCGATATGGACGACGATGAGCTGGCCCGTATCCGGAATAAAGAAATCGGCTTCGTATTCCAGACCTTCAACCTGCTGGCCAGAGCGACCGCTTTGCATAACGTCGAACTGCCTTTAATTTACGCCGGAGTATCGGCAAAGGATCGAGAGCAGAGAGCGAAAGAGGCGCTACGCGCAGTCGATTTAGAAAAGCGCATGCTGCACAAGCCCAGCGAGCTATCGGGAGGCCAAAGGCAGCGCGTGGCCGTAGCGAGGGCATTGGTAAACAACCCGTCCATTCTGCTGGCGGATGAGCCGACAGGAGCGCTCGACACAGCGACCGGCGTGGAAATCATGGCGTTGTTCCAAAAGCTGCACGATCAAGGCAACACGATCGTACTGGTGACGCACGAACACGACATCGCAATGCACGCATGGCGAGTGATTCATATTCGAGATGGGAAGGTCGAGAGGGACGAGAAGGTTAAGTAGGGCTGCCAGGATTATTTGGGGTGAGAATAAGTTGGTCGCGCGGAGACTATTCCCGCATGAAGCAACTCGTTCTGGCGCTGCTCTTTGCGCTCGCTCAAGCGCGCAAGCTCAAATTCCTTGATCGGAGGGCGCACAATCCGCATAACTGAGCTAGGGCTGCAGCTCTCCGACGAGTACGGCAGGCTGCTGTGGGCGTTCGATAGCTCCCGGTGCCTGGACGTGACCACGCTACTCATGGCAGGCTATCCCGCAAAAAAGCCAGTGATCGGCTGTGCCATCGAACAAATGATTAAGGCCGTCAATAAGGACGCCAAAAAGGCCGCAAAGCCATAACAACCGGTGTGACAGCAAGGGCGATTTGATCTTCTGTTTCGTTTCCGGTATCCTTCCGTCACAAGTCTGACTTCCCGACTTTATGACTACTCTCGTTCGAATCCACCGCAAGGGACAAATGACTTTACCAAGCCGTCTCCGCTCTGGCATCGGTATCGCCGAGGACGATCTGGTGGAGGCAACCGTGCACCGCGGAAAGATCGTGCTCACGCCGAAGGTGGTCATCGATCGATCTAAGTTTCCCAACGCGGATGACGAGTACTCTCCGGCGCAGCGGCAAGTCATTGACGCTCGCCTGGAGGAATCCGAGGGAAGACTTGAGAAAAGGCCGCACTGCTGGCCCCTTCAACTCCGCCGCTGAGATCATTGCTCACATGAAGGGTGAGTTGAAGAAGCGTGCCGCTGTCAAGAGACCCAAACGGTCTCGATGAAAATTGACTATCTTTCCGGGCTCTGAAGGCTCTCGAAGATGCGCCAGCCGAGGTACGCAAGACGTTCTTCAAACAAGTTGCGTTCCTGGAAAAAGACCTTCGCCATCCCTCTCTAAACGCCAAGAAGTACGACGAATCCGAGGACCGATGGCAGGCCCGGGTGAATCGGGACTGGCGGTTCTATTTCAATATCGTCGACGACACCTATTTCATCCGCGACATCGTTGTTCACCCGAAATAGCTTGACAAATAGATTTGGTAAGTATATGCTTACCGTAAGTGAATACTTACCAAGAGGTCCAGCTCGATGCCCTCGGCGATGCCACTCGCCGGGCTATTTTGGCTCGCTTGCTCAACGGCCCACTGGCTGTCGGCGAGCTTGCCAGGGACTTTCCGGTTAGTCGTCCGGCGATTTCGCAACATTTGCGTCTGCTGAAGCAAGCCAATCTGGTTATCGATAAGCCGGCGGGCACCAGACGCGTCTATCAGCTTCATCCGGAAGGATTTAACTCGTTGCGCGAGTACTTCGATCAGTTCTGGAGCCGCGCGCTCGACTCATTCAAAAACAAAGTGGAGGAAGGATCATGACAGCAACGGAAGCTTCGGTTCGTAAGAGCGTGACGGTGAAGGCCAGCGTAGAACGCGCGTTTCAGGTTTTCACGGAAGGGTGGGACACGTGGTGGCCGAAGTCGCACAATATCGGGAAGTCGCCGCTGAAGAAGTCCATTATTGAAGGTTTCGTGGGCGGCCGATGCTACGGGCAACTGGAAGACGGGAGCGATTGCCCATGGGGAGAGATCGTGGCCTGGGAGCCTCCGCGCAGGCTGGTGATGGCGTGGAAGATCAGCCCTCAGTGGCAGTATGAGCCGGATCTCGCGAAATCGAGCGAGGTCGAAGTGCGCTTTACGCCGGAACCCGACGGGTCAACGCGAGTAGACCTGGAGCATCGCCACTTTGAGCGCATGGGCGAGGGCTGGGAAAGCATCCGTCAACAGGTTGATTCCGACAAGATGGGCTGGAGCGACCTGCTGGCGATGTACGCCGCGCAGGTTGGGCGCTAAAGGAGCGCTCTGATAAGGAGATAGCTGGCGGCGCACGTTGCGAGGCAGGTTAACGCACCGTGCGCCATGGCTGCTCCGCCGGCCTTGGCGAGGATGCGGATGTTGACCTCCAGGCCGAGGGCGGCCATGGAAAGCGTCAGCAGCAGATTGCCGGTTTCGGCAAGTATCGCAGACGATGCGATGGCGTATCCGTTTTGGAATTGGAGAGACGGCAGAAATCCGAGTGAATTAAGGGCAAATAAGGCTAAGAAACCCCACAGAAATGGTGGAATTAAGCGCGAATAGTGCACTTTAACACGATCCTTTTTCGATCCGGCGTAGGAAAACGCCAGAATCAGGAGCATGGGGGCGAGTAGGGCGACTCGCACCAGTTTTACCAGGGTCGCGAGGCCGCCCGCCTTTTCGCTGAACGCAAATCCAGCCGCGACGGCTTGGGGCACGGCGTGAATCGTAGTGCCGGCCCATACGCCGTAAGACTGATCGGTCATCCCGAAGAGTCCACCGGCGAAAGGGCTGACGAACATCAGCGCGAGGCCGAGAACGTTGATCGCGCCGACGGAGAGCATGACGTCGCGATCCTCAGCATCGATAAGAGGAGCCACGGCGATGATCGCGCTGTTGCCGCAAATCGCGGTACCTGCGCCGATCAGAGTGCTTGCGCCGGGACTGAGTTTCAACATGCGGCCGAAGATCCAGGCGGAGGCCATGGCGGCGATCATCGTCACAACGATAATGGCGAAGGCTCGCCAACCGACGGCGGTGGCGTTGGCGAAGCTCAGGCTTGCTCCGGTGAGGACGATGGTGAGAGGGATGGAGCGGCGGACGCAATCTTTCGCGCCGTGAAGAATTTTGATCCCGAGAGGCAGGAAATTCGCGGCGAGCGCTCCGATGAAAATTGCCAGGATCGCGGCGCTGATCGGCCGGCGTGTTCCCACGCGAAACGGAGCGAAAGGGAGATAGTGAATCGCGTAGGCTAGCGCGGCTGCGCCGATCGCTGCCAGATAGCCGGGCCAGAGTGGTTTCGGCGCGAGTTTGAGGCGAGGCTGGGCGGGACGGCGCTCGACGGCGGGGAGGTAGACGCTTCCCTCCATCGACCCTAAAGAAGCGAGCGCTTCCTTGCTTAATTTAAAACTTGCGGGCAAACATCAAGATTACTACTGAGTGATGCCAGCTTTTTTCAGATCTCCGGCTTTGAAGATCGAGAAGGACGACGGATCGACGCGCCTCTTCAGAACGGCGGAGATATCTTCGGGAGTAAGGGCGGCGATTTTCGCGTCGATAGAGGCGTCGCGCGCCATGGTACGACCATACTGCGCGTTTTGTGCGAGGCCTTCAGCGAGGTTACGATCCTGCGAGCGCGCTACCTGCTGATCCTGGAAATAGGTTTTCTTCGCAGTGGCCAATTCTTCGGGGGTGAACCCGCTGGTTATCGCCTTGGCGATTTCATCTTTAAAGTCGGCTTCGACTTTTAGAACGTTCTGCGGATTGCATTGCGCCAAGGCAAGAAACTGGGCGAATTTATCGTTGGTTGGGACGGAGAGCTGGCTGGTCACCTGATAGCTGAGGCCGTCCTTCTCGCGGATGCGCCGGAATAAACGCGATTCCGGGCCGCTGCCGAGAATCGTATTGGCTACGAAAAGCGCGGGATAATCGGGATCGTCGTCATCGACCGGAAGCGTGGTGATGGACAGGAAAACCGCATTCGCTTTGTCAGGCGTTTCAATCGAGCGGTTGACGGATTCGAGTTTGGTCCAATTGCGTTTGACTTGCGTGAAAGGAGCCGGACTCTTCCAGGAGCCGAACAGTTCCGTAGCTAACTTCTGGATCTCAGAGGGATCGAAATCGCCTACGACGGCTAACTCGGCACTGGAGGCTCCGTAGAAATCGGCGTAGAACTTCTTGACATCGGCGAGTTTCAGGTTTTTATAATTCTCGATCTCTTCGTCGAAGGTGGCGTAATAGCGGGGGTCGCCTTTGGGATACGGGGAAACGTGGCGGCGCAGGGCGTTGATCGCCTGACTGAGAGGTTCGGTGCGGGCGTTTTGGACGCTGGTAATGGCGGCCTGCCGCAGTTGTTCGAATTCGGTTTCGGGAAACACCGGTTCCTTCAGGACTTCGGCGGCCAATCTCAGAGTGTCGGGGAAGCTAGCGCGAATGGTGCTGATGTTCACGCTGGCACGGGTGGAGGTACCGCCGACGCCCATTTGCGCTTTCAGTTTATCGAGCTCGTCCTGAATCTGCTGTCGTGTATGCTTCGCGGTGCCACGCATGAGCAGACTGCCGGCGGTCTGGGCGGCTACGCTTTTGCCGGTGACGCTGTTCACATCGCCGAAGTGGAGCGCAAAGGTCGCGCTCACTGTTCCTCCGCGAGTTTTCTTCGGCAACAAGGCTAGCTTCATGCCATTCGGAAGAGTAACGCGGATGGTGCGGGCATCGATGTTGGCGGGGGTCGGATCAAAGGCTTCCCCTGCTTCGACGGCGGCGTTGCCTTTATAATCCTTGACCTCTGCCGCTACGTTCGGGGTTGCCGGAATTTCCGAACGATCGGGAGCGGCGGTGGGGATGAACTTTCCTGTGGTCCGGTTGGACGGTTTGAGATAGATCTTGGCCACTCGCGCCACATCCGCCGGCGTCACGGCTTTGATCCGGTCCCGGAAAAGGAACTGAAGACGCCAGTCGCCCATCGATTCCCATTCGCTGAGATTGATGGCGATCCTTTCGGAGTTGTTGAATGCCAGCTCGATGTTCTTGAGCAAGCGGGCTTTGGCGCGTTCGACTTCGCCTTCCGATGGAGGCTCTTTCACGACGCCGTCGATGACGCCGAGGATGGTTTTTTCGACATCATCGAGGGAACCATCCTTGGGAACGCTGGCGGAGAGCTCGAGCAGGCCGGGGTCGTGGAAATCCATATTGTCGCTTCTGGTGGCGACGGCTTTCTTGGTCTCGACCAACGCTTTATAAAGACGGCCGGAAGGCGTTTCGCCGAGAATCGCGGCCAGAACTTCGAGTGGCGCCGCGTCGGGATGCGAACCGGCGGGCGTGTGGAATACCATCTCGATGGCCTGACTATCGCCCGTGCGGCGGAGCACGACATCGCGTTCGCCGTCCTGGGTGGGTTCCTCGGTGTAGGTGGGGATTAACTGGCGGGTGGGCTTGGGAATCGCGCCGAAAATGTCTTTGATCCAGGCCAGTGTCTTGGCGTCGTCGAATTTTCCAGCGACCACCAGCGTGGCGTTATCGGGCTGATAGTACAGGTGATAAAAGGCCTGCAAACGGGCTATCGGCACATGTTCGATGTCGCTGCGCGCGCCGATGGTGCTGCGGCCGTAGCCGTGCCAGAGATAGGCGGTGGAGGTGACGCGCTCATCGAGGACGCGGGTGGGCTCGTTCTCGCCCATCTCGAACTCATTGCGGACCACGGTCATTTCGCTGTCCAGATCCTGGCGCGAAACGCGGGAATGAATCATCCGGTCGGCTTCGAGCTCCAGGGCGAAGCGGAGATTCTCGTCGGTCGCGGTCATGGTTTCGAAGTAATTGGTGCGGTCGAGATAGGTGGAGGCGTTGAACTGGGCTCCGTGGGCGCGAAGCGAGGGCATGACGTCCTTGCGAGTGTCCGTGCCCTTGAAGAGCATGTGCTCCAGCAGGTGAGCCATGCCGGTTTCTCCGTATCCCTCCATGCGGGAACCGACCATATAGGTGATATTGACGGTGACGGTGGGCTTGGAATTATCGGGGAACAGGAGTACATTGAGTCCGTTATCGAGCTTATATTCGGTGATGCCTTCGACGGAAGTGATTTTGGTCTGACCGAAAGCGAGCGCGGCGAGCAGGGCGGCCGTTACGAGAATCCTCATGGAGACAAGGCTAGCATTGACGCGGTGGTGCATATTGATTTGGACGGAGGAGACAGGGATTGGTGGGGGATTAGATTCAAGCCTTGCGGACTGGAGGATGGTCAGAACCATTGTTTTCACGCAGAGGCGCAGAGACCGCAAAGAAGACCAAAGAGCGTCTTGGGGGGCTTTTCGGAGAAGCTGGAAGGCGAGGATAATGTCTATTCCGCTCGCATCTGTCTTGGGTATCGAGCTCTCGCGGTATGAAGAAAGATCGGGTCGTGTGGAATTGGATCGGGATCACTCTGAACACGATGGCCTCTTCTAACGCGTTTGCTGGAGCTTCACGACTCGGCAGGGCTCCGGCTGGTTAGGCCTTTCATACTTCTTCGATTGATTCATCACGTTGACGTGAACGAATTGGACTTGCGGATTCCTCTCGCGCAATAGCGCTTCAAAGGGATATTCGATTTGTAGTTCATTGATGTCAATACCGACCCGCGAACAGCCGCTGCGGGCTGCGGCGTCCACTTCTTCCTGGTATTTCGTCTGGATATTCCAAGCGTGAAGATCGTTGAAATATTGGCTGTCGCGGGAGGTGCGCAGGATGCTGTTCGGGCCTTTTAGCGGTCTCACCCAGTTTTCGAACAGATATGGCTTCGCCGTATCCAGTAGTAATAGCACCAGGGCCAGTTGCAGGATTTTGGGGCGAATGATGATTGCCGCTGGGCAAGCCAGCACAAATAGAGGCAGGAACATTCTGGCCATGTACGGCTGCCATTTTAGATAAGCGCAAAAAAGGATAAATCCGGCGATCAGGCCGCATAGATAAAGGAAGAGACGCGGGCTGCGCCAGGGCATCGCGACGAAGCACAGGGCCAGGATCGCCAGGTGCCAGCGATTAGGGGCGTTGGTTTCATGATTGGCGTTGCGGGGAGGCTCGTATTTTGTCCAGACCCAGGTGGTGGAAGGATCGTTGAGGTCCAGCCCTAGTTTTTGATGACTGGACGCGACTACGTCATAAACGCCTTGATTCCAGCGCTCGCTGCGGCCGCCTAGCTGTTCGGTCGAATGGCGGAGGAGGTTCGATAACGTCGCTCGCCAGCCGAATTTATCGTTTTGCCAGCGGAATTTTCCGTCGCCTTGCGCGGAATCGAAGCCCAGTGGCGATCCACTCAGGTCGATGTTGCGGATGTATTGCGGGAGATTGAGGGCTAGCGCGCAGAGGGCGATCGGAAGGATCGCTTTCAGGTGATCGCGCCACCACCTCCATTTTGGGATCGCGATGGCCAGAATCAGGCCGGGCGCGAACAGGTAAGCGGTCGCTTTGGTGCCTAGCGCCAGACCTAGCGCTAAGCCGGCGAAGACCGTGTCGGTTCGGTTTCCTTCGGGCGTGCGCAGCAGAAAATACGCCGCGCAGGCGAGCCATGCGGCCAGCACGTAGTCGTTTTTCGCGCCGGAGGCTTGCAGGATGCCGTTGGGCAGAGTCGCGCAGAAGAGTGCGGCGAGAAGCTGGCTGCGGCGGTCCGCTCCGAACCGTTTGGCGATGGAGGCTACGGCGACGATCGAGGTGAGACAGCCGAACCATTGGATGAGATTGATGAAATGGTCGCCGCCCGACAGGATATAGGTTTGGAGCATCAGATATTCGGCGAATGGCTGCAACATTATTTGATTGAGATAAGGGGTCGGGAAGAAGGCGACGGTCCGTTGCTGGGCCCAGAACAGGATACGGGGAAGATGATAGGCCATCGCGTCGGAGGAATTAGGCGGACTTTTCAGGGCGATGAACGCGAGGATGGCGAGGATCGCGACAATCAGGGCAAACAGGATGGTATCGGCGGGATTGGTGCGCCGGATGGCCGGTTTCCGAAGGAACAAAACCGCGCACAGGGCCGCTAGAATCCAGGCGATAGCGAGGGCCGGACGGGTGAGGAGATGCGCGGCGCCAAGCAGTTCAGTAATGGTGACGGTGACGGCTCCGCAGGCAACGGCGCCTTTCAAATAAAGCCGCATTATTTATTGTGCCGCTTGACTTTCGCTGCTGCACTATTCTAACGTAACGATTCGACTAGGCCGCAGCGCTGATCGTGCGGGCTATGTCCTTTTATGGCGGATCAAGAGGGCTTGGAAACGCACACGGTCGACCAGCTGCTGGATTCGACGCTCGATAGCGTCGACGTTGCCGAGGAGGCGGTGTTAAAGGAAGCAGAGGAGCTCGGCTTCGATGAGGACGATCTGCACAAGATCGGGATGTCGGTGCGGGAGTGCATGGTGAATGCGGTGGTGCACGGGAATCGGTATAACGCGCGCAAGAAAGTGCATGTGATGATTCAGCGCACGGCAGACCGGTTGTCGGTGGTGATTCAGGATGAGGGCGAGGGATTCGATATGGCGGACTTGCCAGATCCGCTGGCCAATGAGAATCTGTTGCGGCATTCAGGGCGAGGGCTGCTGCTGATCCAGGCTTTTATGGATGAGTTCCAGATCCGGCCACGGGAGCCGAAGGGTACTGAAGTCAAGATGGTAAAGATCCTGGCGAAAGCCAGCTAAATGGGGAGGGTTCAGTGAGCGTGAAATTAACCACCCGGCAGGTGGGAGATGTGACGGTAGTGGACGCGGTAGGCCGCATCACTTTGGGTGAGGGAGCCAGCACGTTTCGCGATACGATTCGCGATCTGGCATCGAGTGGACATAAGAAAATCCTGTTGAACCTTGGCGAAGTGAGTTATATAGACAGCTCGGGAATTGGCGAAATGGTCTCCGGTTTCACTACGGTTGCCAATCAGGGCGGCGTCGTGAAGTTGCTAAATTTGACCAAGCGGGTAAAGGATCTACTCCAAATTACCAAGCTTTACACTGTTTTCGAGGTATTCGACGACGAGGCGGCAGCCGTTCGGAGCTTTGCCTAAATCGGGAAAATAGCCCTCGGCCCGCAAATGGGGTAGCTGTTTTGGGATCGACGTTTGGTTGCGTTTAGGTAACGGAAATCCGGAGAATTACGGCGGCTCCGGCTCACTTTACTGGCATAGCAACCCGCGCAAAGCTGGTCGGACAGCTCGGTGCGGCAGGACGGTCATGGTCCCGATTAGAGAGCCCAAAACATATTCGATTTTACTGGCCGACGATCTGACGCTGGTCAGGGAAGGCTTGGCGGCACTTTGCGAGGCGCAGCCTCAATTTCGTGTCGTTGGACAGTGTTCGGAGGGGGCGGCCGCCCTGCGAATGATGGAACTGCGGCGGCCCGATATTGCCGTACTAGATCTTAACCTACCTGATTTATTCACTTTAGAGATTGTCCGGCGGGCCAAAGAGGCTGGCCTTCCCACGAAAATCGTGGTCCTGTCGACGCGGCGCGACCGAAAAACCGTAGTTGAGGCGTTGCGCTGCGGAGTCAGCGCATTTCTGCTGAAGTCGGGTCCATCGGTTCAACTGCTGGAAGCCTTCGAGCAGATTTTGGACGGCGGTATCTACGTTTCGCCCCAACTGGAGTTGAATAAAATCTTCGGTCCGGGACAAAAATCCGCGCCGGACGATCCTCTGGAGATGCTGAGCGCGCGGGAGTATCAGGTTTTTACGCTCCTGGTGGAGGGAATCCGGGCCAAGGAGATCGCGGCGCGGCTAGAACTCAGTCCCAAAACAGTGGATACCTATCGAGCGAGCCTGATGCGCAAGCTTGATATTCACGACGTCGCCGGGCTGGTTAAATTCGCTATTCAGAGGGACCTGACGTCCACTAGCAGATAAACTCCGCGTGCTAAACTGATTCTGGAGTTTGCGGTGGATCGACAACTTAAAAAAGTAGTAAAGAACGACGAGTTCAAGCAGCAGGTATGGCACGGTATCGATTTCGTGAAGGACCATACCGATGAGGTAAAGAAGTACGGCGGCATCGCGCTGGCGGTCTTGGTTGTCGCCGCAGGCGTTTACTTCTATATCAATCATCAGGCCGATGCCCGCGAAGAAGCTTTGGCACAAGCTCTGAGGGTGGATCAAGGTACCGTAGGATCTAACATTCAGGCTGCCAACCTGCATTTCGATACGCAGGAAGAGAAGGACAAGGCGACCGAGAAAGCCTTCCGCGAAGTAGGGGCTAAGTATCCTGGCACGCAGGAGGGCGCCGTTGCGCTGATCAACCTCGGACAGGCCGCAGTCGATAGAGGGGACTTGCCGGGAGGCGAGAAGGACTTTAAGAACGTCGTTGATTCCGCTCCGGAAGCCTATTCCTCTCAGGCAGCTTTGACGCTAGCTCAGCTTTATGACATCGAGGGCAAGTCCGCGGAAGCCGAAAAACTCTTGGATAATCTGGTCAAGCATCCCTCGGTCACGGTTTCCAAGGACGAAGCGGAGCTCGCTTTAGTGAAAGTGATCGCCAAAACGGACCCGGTAAGGGCTCGCAAGATGTTGGAAGGAATCCAAGCACGCACGAAAAGCACCGCGATCAGCAAAGCGGCCGTGTCTGCGATGGCCGATATCCTGGGCCGGAATAACTAAGCCAAAGTGCCCGGGCTCCTCGCCCATCTAAAATTTCCCGTGGCAAGTACCCGGGGGCGGCGATATCCTGAGCTTCTCCATCCCTATCGCAACGAGTTTCAGAGGGATCGCGATCGGATCATTCACGCCCGCGCATTCCGGCGCCTCGAAAACAAAACCCAGGTTTTTACTCCCGGCATCTCAGACCATTTCCGTAATCGCCTGACACACACCATCGAGGTGTCGCAAATCGCGCGGACGGTTGCCAGCGTACTCGGTCTCGATGAAGATTTGACGGAGGCACTGGCGCTCGCGCACGATATCGGACATCCGCCGTTTGGACATTCCGGTGAAGCGGAGCTCGACCGGTTGATGAGCCGCTATGGCGAGCACTTCGAGCACAACATTCACGCTCTCCGCATTGTCGAAAGCTTCGAGAATCCGTATGCGATGTTTCCCGGCCTGAACCTGACATTTGAAGTGCGCGAAGGGATTGTGAAGCATTCGCGCGATTTTGCGCCTGGCGAAATTCCCGGACTGGACGAATATTTGCCCGGGTTGAAGCCGCCTCTCGAAGCGCAATTGATCGACCTGTGCGACGAGATCGCTTACAACGCGGCGGACCTCGACGACGGATACCTTGCAGGGCTGATTCAACCGGAAGAGGCTCGCGAAGCCGTTCGGAAAGTTCGCGAACTGGACGAAATCCTGGAGCAGCAGTATCCCGGCGCATCCGAACGGGTTCGCATGCATGAGATTGTGCGGGGGCTGATCAACTGGCTGGTTTCAGGGTTGATCGAAGGAACCGTTGCGGCGGCGCATGGTCTTACCAGTGTCGATGACGTCCGGCGACACGGCATGCGGGTTGCGTGTTTTTCTCCGGAAACCGCTGTGGGGACGCAAGAGTTGAAGGATTTCCTGCGGCGCAAGGTGTACCAATCCAGCCGATTGGCGAAGGATCGGAAGCAGTCCACCGATCTGATCGCGAGTTTGTTCGACTTTTTCATGGAACATCCCAATCGCTTGCCTGTCAACTACTTAGAGGAATCCGCAGCCCAACCGCTGCATCGAGCCGTGTGCGATTATATCGCCGGAATGACCGACGGCTTCCTACTGCGCACCTGGGAACAGATGAAACTTCCGTAAGTAAGATCATCTTTCCTAAGATTGGTATCAACTTCTTGCCGGAAGTGGCGTTTAATAAGGTGAGAGGCTGTGGATAATGCGTAAGTCATTGGTTCTGATGCTGGCAATCGTTTGTGCTGCCGTGCCGGCTTGGACCACCAAGAAAAAAGCGGAAGTCGACACGAAGCGATTCCAGGAAAAGCTCACCAAGGATGAGCAGGTTCTCCACGCCCTCGACCGTTTGACCTTCGGACCCCGGCCGGGCGATGTCGAAGTGGTCAAGAAAATGGGCGTCAAGAAGTGGATCGATCTTCAGCTCCATCCGGAAAAAATCGCTGAAAATCCGGCCCTCGAAGCGAAGCTTCAACCTCTGGAAACGCTGCGCATGACCCAGGGCGATACCGAAGCCAGTTATCCGACTCCGCAGATGATTCGCCAGGTGGCGCAGGGCCGCCAGCCCTTGCCGGACGATCCGGTCGCGCGCGCGGCGGTGGAGCGCCAGGTACGCAGATTCAAGCTTAAGAAAGATGAGAAGGATGGCGATCCGATGCTGCCCGCTGTTCCTCTCGACAAGCTTCTGACGCAGGCGCAAATCAAGACGCTGCGCAGCGGCAAACCGGAGGAGAAGCAAGAAGTGCTCGCGTCGATTCCCGCGGAGCAGATCGACGATGTGGTGATCGCGATGCCGCCGCCTTTGCGGAATCAGTTAATGCCGGTCGCGCCCGAAATTTTGCGGCGGAAATTCATGCTCTCGAACACCCCGCAACAAGTAATCGCCTACGATCTTTCGGAAGGCAAACTTTATCGCGCGATCCTCAGCAATCGCCAATTGCAGGAACAAATGGTCGATTTCTGGTACAACCATTTCAACGTCTTCCTCGACAAAGGCAACGACCGGTTCATGGTTCCGAGTTATGAGCGCGAAGCGATCCGTCCGCACGTGCTGGGGCATTTCCGCGAGCTTCTCGAATCGACCGCGACCGCGCCCGCGATGTTGTTCTATCTCGACAACTGGCAGAGCGTCGCCCCCGATGTCGCGCGCCGCGGACGAGGCGGGAAGCAGACTCGAGGGTTGAATGAGAATTATGGACGGGAATTGCTGGAACTCCATACGCTCGGCGTCGACGGTGGCTACACACAGAAAGACGTAACCGAAGTCGCACGCTGCTTCACCGGGTGGACGATCAAGAATCCGCAGGGCGGCTCGACGTTCAACTACAATGACCGCGTCCACGATAAGGGCGAAAAAATCGTCCTGGGCGTCACGATTCCCGCAGGCGGCGGTAAAGACGATGGAGAAAAGGTGCTGGATATTCTGGCGAAGCATCCGTCCACTGCGCGGTTCATCTCGAAGGAACTGGCGCTGCGCTTCGTTGCCGACAATCCTCCCCAGGCTCTTATCGACCGCATGGCCAAGACGTTTCTCGATACCGACGGCGACATTCGCGCGGTCATGAATACGATGCTCACCTCCAAGGAATTCCTCTCGCAGGGCGCCTATCAGGCGAAGGTGAAAACACCTTTCGAGATGATCGTCAGCTCCGTTCGAGCCACCGGCGCGGAGGTCGACTTCGCGTTTCCCCTGGCCGACCGTATCGCAAAGCTCGGACAACCTCTTTATCGCAAGCTGGAACCAACCGGCTATTCGAACGCCAATGCCGAGTGGATCAACTCCGCGGCCTTGCTGGCGCGCATGAATTTCGCTCTCGATTTGACGCAGAACAAAGTGCAGGGAACCAAAGTCGATCAGGCGCGATTCAAGGAAGATCCCGCCCACACGGCGCGGCTGATGCTGTTCACCAATCCGACCGCGCCCACCCGCGATGCGATCGACAAAGCTATCGCGGATCAGAAGGCGAAAAATCCCAAGGCCCCACCATCGCCGGCGCTGGTAGCGGGTTTAGTCATTGGCTCGCCCGATTTTCAAAGACGTTAGGAGTTATGGTTTATGTTTAGCCGCCGCCTTTTTCTGAAAAGTTCCGCACTCGCCATGGTCGGAGTCGGCGCCACTCCGGCATGGCTTTCCCGAGCCCTCTATGCCGCCGACGCGCCCTCTTCGCGTAAGAAAGTTCTGGTCGCGATCTTCCAGCGCGGCGCGGTGGACGGACTCAATGTCGTCGTCCCCCACGGTGAAAAACGCTATTACGAAATGCGGCCGACCATAGCGATCCCTCGCCCCAACGGAACCGCGGATGGTGCCATCGACCTGGACGGCATGTTCGGTCTGCACCCCTCTCTTTCGGCGCTCAAGCCGATTTACGATGCTGGACAATTGGCCGTGATCGAAGCGGTCGGTTCGCCCGATCCCACACGCTCCCACTTCGACGCGCAGGATTACATGGAATCCGGGACGCCTGGCCGCAAGGCGACCAACGACGGTTGGTTGAATCGCGCCCTGCCCGCCGAATCCGGTAAGCTATCGCCCATTCGCGCAATTAGTATGGGAGCGGCGCTGCCTCGCGCTCTGCGCGGCCACAACGACGCCGTGGCGATCAACAATTTAGCCGAGTTTCAGGTCAAGGACGCGCCCAGCTCTATGGGTTTTGAGAGCATGTACGGCAACTCCGCCGACAAGGTTCTGAACGGCACCGGCCGGGAGACGTTCGAAGCCGTAAAGCTGATGCAGTCCATCCAGAAGCAGGCATATAATCCCGCCAACGGCGCGAAGTACCCGAACCAGCGATTGGGCCAGTCCTTGATGCAGATTGCCCGTCTGATTAAATCCGATGTCGGCCTGGAAGTAGCCTTCACCGACGTCGGAGGATGGGACACGCACGTCAACGAGGTCGGCCAGAAGCCCGCTCAGGGCCAGCTCGCCAACCTGCTTACCGATTTTGGCAATTCGCTCGGCGCGTTCTATCAGGACCTGGGCGATCGCATGGCGGACGTCACCGTCGTCACCATGAGCGAGTTCGGCCGCACCGCCAAAGAAAACGGCAATCGAGGCACCGATCACGGCCACGCCAACGTCATGTTCGCATTCGGGGGAGGCGTCAAGGGCGGCAAGGTTTACGGCGATTGGCCCGGCCTGGAGCCGGAGCAGCTCTATGAAAATCGGGACCTGAACCTCACCACGGATTTCCGCGACATTCTGGGCGAACTGGTCACGCGCCAGCTCGGCAATAAGAGCATGGCAACCGTGTTCCCGGGCTACGATCAACCGAAATTCCGCGGATTGCTCGTCAGCTAAGGTGGCAGGACTAAGGTCCTAGGTAAAATCGCCGATAAGCACAACGTAGACAGGATGGACTTATGTTGTGGCTTTATCTTCTAGGGGCGATCACCGTTCTCTGTATCGCCCTGCGGCGCGTGATTCACCGCCAAACACCTCTCTCAGATGAGCTTTACTCTACCAAGGTCGCTTTCGATCATTTGCAAAGCGGCGTAGCCTGGATCCCGGCGGATGGAACCGTGGGCACGGTCAACTCCGCGCTTGCGGCCACGCTGAACTCCTGTCCGAAGGCGCTTGCCGGCCGCGACTGGCTGGATATTTTCCCCCGACAGGAGCATGAGCGCGTGCGCGAAACCTACAGCCGCATGCTCCTGGCAGGCATGGCCGAGCTCGAAGCCTTTGGACAACGCGTCGACGGTACCTACGCTTGGCTGAACGTGCTGCTTGTGGCCGTTCACGACCATAAAATGAGGTTCGTCGGACACCACTGCCTGGTGCTCGATGCGACGCACACCCGCCTGCTGGAGGATCGCATTCAAGTGATGGAAACGCGCCTGAAAGAACGGGAATCCCTCAGCTTCGCCAGATAATGGTCCACAACAGGTAGGCCACGGGAATCGCCAATCCGGCGGCGATCAGCATCAGGATCACGCGCTTCGGCTTGTACAGAACCACCCGAGCCACCATATCGCCCTCTGGCTCCGGATGGCTCGGCTTCGGCTTGTGCCCATTTCGCGCATGGAACATCTCAGCCAGCAGCAGCCGGTCGGCGCATTCCTGGCAATCTACGATATGCTCCTCGAATTCGCGAAGCTCCTCCGGAGAGAGCGTATGGTCCAGATAGCGCTCTGCAATCGAGTTCGCGTCGATATAGGCGTGGTCCATGTTCCGACCTCAACAGCCGCGACCCCATTCTCCCACCGGTTCGCCCGATATGGTAGACTGGCAAAGAGTAAACAGTACTAGGAGCGTTAGAAGGCAATGGCGAAAGTGTGTGATCTTTGCGGGCGCGGCCCCCAGTTCGGGAACCGGATTAGCCACGCGCACAATGTGACAAAGCGTCGCTGGGACGTCAACTTGCAGAAGGTGCACGCCATTGTGGCGGGTGCCCCGAAGCGCATTAAAGTGTGCACGGACTGCATTAAGAACGGCAAAGTTCAAAAGGCCGCTTAAAAACCTCTGTAGGCGGGTTTTATGAGAGCAGCAGTTCTCGAGAAACCGCATCAACCCCTCATCGTCAAGGACGTTCCGGAGCCGCCGGTCAAGGCGGGTCATCTCCTGCTGCGCGTCCGAGCCTGCGGAGTCTGCCGCACCGACCTGCACATCGTCGAAGGTGAGTTGCCGGCTCTCCGCAGCCCCCTGATCCCAGGCCACCAGATCGTCGGTGACGTCGTCAAGGGAGCAACCGCCGACCTCCCCGTCGGCACCCGCGTGGGCGTATCCTGGCTCGGCGGCGTGGACGGATCGTGTCCCTACTGCAAGCGCGGACAGGAGAATCTCTGCGACGCGCCCACCTTCACCGGATATTCGATCGACGGAGGCTACGCCGAATACGCTCTGGCGCGTACCGACTTTGTCTATCCCCTTCCAGCCGCCCTTGACGACCTGGACGCCGCGCCCCTGCTGTGCGCAGGGATCATCGGATTCCGCAGTCTCCGCGTCGCTGGAGTCGAACCCGGGGAGCGCGTTGGCCTATTCGGCTTCGGCGCGTCCGCGCACCTGACGATCGCAGTACTGCATGCCTGGAACTGCGAAGTATACGTGTCGAGCCGAGGCGCCTCGCATCGCGAATTCGCCAGCTCCCTAGGCGCAAAATGGGTCGGAAATGAGACGGACCGCCCTCCCGTCACCCTCGACCGAGCCGTAACCTTCGCCCCCAGCGGCGATGTAGTGGTCGCGGCACTATCGAGCCTCCGAAAAGGCGGCATCGTCGCGATCAATGCGATCCACCTCGACCGAATGCCCCAATTCGACTACGATTCGCTGTTGTGGGGAGAGCGACAAATAAGAAGCGTCGCGAATATGACCCGCACGGATGCTCGGGACTTTCTGGAGCTCGCGGCGAAGATTGGAATGAAGCCCAAGGTGACTGTGTTTCCGTTGGAGCAGGCGAATGAGGCGTTGGCTGCGGTGAAGAAAGATCAGATCAACGGCGCCGCGGTTATTGCTCTTCTTTGAACGCACTCCTCGAGAAAGCGCGCGAAAACCGGGACTGCCCACACGCCACTTTTCGTCGACAGACCCTTATCAGAAGGGCTACTCTTGGATAGAGCACATCGCCCAAGATTGCGGGGTGCCCGAATGGAGCAGCGTTCTTTTGTCCGCCTTCACCTGCTATTTTGACGCAAGCGGAACCCAGCATGACCAGGTAGCACTTGCTATGGCCGGATTCATGTCAACTGCAGAACAGTGGCTAGAGTTCGAACGAGAGTGGAAGGCGCGGCTCCTTCAAGATGGATGGAAGTATTTTCACCGAAAAGAGCTAAATTCGAGGAAGCATTCCGGACTGTTGGAGGATCTAGCGTCAATCATTCAGAACTATGCGATGCGGAAATTCGGCATGGTCGTGCGCGTTGCTGAACTGCATCGGTTGGTCCAGAAGGAAGAATATGACAAGTGGAATCTGGATGCTTACAGTTATGCAGGCCGGGCCTGCGCTGCTCACGTTCGCCAGTGGGCGAAGAGGAATCACCTAGCAAGCGTGCCGGAGCTAGTATACGCGACAGGGGACAAGGGCAGAAGTCAACTTGAACAGAGGTTGCGCAAGGACTCATCCAACAGCGTAAGATTTCAACCTGCAATTGACCAGATGGACAGAAAAACAGGCTCAGTTATTCCAGCCGCAATCCCGCTTCAAGCCGCTGATCTGCTCGCATACGAACTTTTTCAGCCGATCAGGGAGATGGAGCGCCTAAATAAAACCCAGGGGACATACGGAAGGGGCAACTTGAGCGATGTATGGAACATTTTGGACAAAATACCGGGCGCTCCGCAGGTGACAGAGGATGATAGCCTTCACGCCTTCCGCGAGAGAGTCGAGAACTTCGTTGGCGATAACCAGAAGGGCATCGTCAAGATTGCAACCTGGATGCCAAAGCCAGGCGGCTTAAGTCGTTGAAGCATGCGAAATGAAATCCTGCGGGTGACGAAGATATTCTTGCGGCCACTTTGTCCCAAGGCGCCGAATACCCGATACCAACCCGTCGCGACAAATTCTTCCGCGAACGTTCTTAGATCCAGCGCTAAGTGCTCCTTGCGCCGCTATAATAATACCGTGATCGCTCTCAGCGAGAACGAGGAGCGCTTAGTAGAAGCACTCCGCACTCTTCCACCCGCGGCCGCCGACAATTTGATCACATGGGCAACCCAACTCAGCGATCTCGCGAAGGGCGGAGCCATCGAATGGTCCGACACTTGGACCGACGAAGACCTGGCAGACCTTCGACGCGCATCGCTCGCCAATTTCGACGCGCACGAGTCAGGAAACGGTTGACCCCAGGAGATGTCGTGATCGCCGCGTTTCCCGGCGCTCAAGTGACGAAGACCCGCCCCGCCGTGGTTCTATCGACTGCTGCTTATCATGAGCACGGTGCTGACGTCATCGTGGGTTTGATCACTACAAAGTCGGCAGATCCCCTTCGTCCGACCGACTGCGACATCAAGAATTGGAGAGCGGCGGGGCTTCACGCGCCTTCACGTTTCAGGCTCTATCTGGCCACGTTGCTCCAGCGTGACGTACGAGTCGTTGGAAGGCTGGCAGCGTTGACTGGCAGGAAATTCAGCGGTGTCTCCAAAATGGAATCGGCGGAGCCTGACCATCAGTCGTTATCGCTGCTCCCCGACACCTTCAACACCGCTAAAAATGCCTCCTGCGGGATCTCCACCCGCCCGACGCGCTTCATTCTCCGCTTTCCTTCTTTCTGTTTCTCAAGAAGCTTCCGTTTACGCGAAATGTCGCCGCCGTAGCATTTGGCGAGAACGTTTTTCCTCAACGCCGCGATCGTTTCCCGGGCGATAATTTTACTCCCAATCGCCGCCTGCAGCGCGACTTCGAACTGCTGCCTCGGAATCAGTTTGCGCAGGCGCTCGATGAGAATTTTTCCGCGCTCGTACGCGAAATCCCGGTGGACGATCATCGATAACGCATCTACTGGCTCGCCTGCCACTAGAACGTCAAGCTTCACCATCGGCGACACACGATGCCCGGACAAATGATAATCGAGCGACGCATATCCGCGCGATGCCGACTTCAGCCGGTCGTAGAAATCGAGCACGATCTCATTCAAGGGCATTTCGTACAACAGCATCACGCGCCCCGCACCGATATATTCAAATTTCTTTTGCGTCCCGCGCTTCTCTTCGAGCAGCTTCAGGATCTCGCCGATATACTCTTCATGCGTGATCACCGTCGCATCGATGATGGGCTCATGAATTTCCTTGATGTCCGACGGATCGGGAAATTTTGAAGGATTATTGACCTGAATCACGTCGCCGCCGTTCAGAGTAACTTCATAAGTGACGCCCGGCGCCGTCGTGATCAGATCGATCTGAAATTCGCGCTCCAGCCGCTCCTGCACGATTTCCAGGTGCAGCAAGCCCAGAAATCCGCAACGGAATCCGAATCCCAGCGCGACTGAATTTTCGGGCTCGAAGCTGAACGCGCTATCGTTGAGCCGCAGCTTTTCGAGTGCATCGCGCAGCAGCCCGTGCTCATGCGCCTCAATCGTATAAAGCCCTGCGAACACCATCGCTTTTAGAGGCTCGAACCCAGGCAGAGGCTCCGATGCCGGATTCGCCACGTCGACAATCGTGTCTCCAATCTGGGCGTCGGAAACGGTCTTGATGTTCGCGAACAGAAATCCAACCTCGCCCGCGGAGAGCTCGTCGCAAGGGATCGGCTTCGGCGATTGATAACCCACGCCCTCTACTTCATGCAAACTGTTGTTCGACCAGAGACGAATTTTCTGCCCCTTGCGCATGGTTCCCTCCATCACGCGCGCCAGAATAATCACGCCTCGATACGGATCGAACCACGAATCGAAAATCAATGCGCGTAAAGGTGCCTCGGGCGAGCCCTTCGGAGGTGGAACCAGTTCCACGATTGCTTCGAGAATCTCCTGAATACCGACGCCGTTCTTCGCGCTGGCAAGAATCGCCCCGCTGGCATCAAGCCCGATCAACGATTCGATCTGTTCCCGAATCCTTTCCGGCTCGGCCGAAGGCAGATCGATTTTGTTAATCACTGGAATGATTTCAAGATTGTGATGCAGCGCCAGATAAGTGTTGGCCAGCGTCTGGGCCTCGACGCCCTGCGACGCATCGACGACCAGTAATGCGCCTTCGCAAGCTTGCAGGCTGCGCGACACTTCGTACGTGAAATCCACGTGCCCCGGCGTGTCGATCAGGTTGAGCTGATACTCGATTCCGTTCTTCGCAATGTAAGTCAGCCGGACCGCGTGCGCCTTGATGGTGATGCCGCGCTCCCGCTCCAAGTCCATAGTGTCGAGCACCTGGGCCATCATCTCGCGCTGCGCCAGTGCGTGAGTCGCTTCAAGAAGACGGTCGGCCAGCGTCGACTTGCCGTGGTCGATGTGCGCGATGATACTAAAATTTCGGATGAACTCGGGGAGCATGCGGTATGATGAACCTGGAAACCCCCAATTATCCCACGATGTCAGAGGATTCTCTCAATTGGAGCAATTTAGACCCAACCGGCTTGCGGTTCGCAATCGTGGTTGCACGCTTCAACTCCATGATTACAGAGAAACTTCTTGACGGCGCACGCAAGGCCCTGCTGACAGCCGAGGTCGACGTATTTTATGTTCCCGGCGCGTTCGAACTACCCTTAGCGGCCAAAATGCTGGCGCAAACGCATCGTTACCACGGCATAATCGCCCTTGGCGCGGTGATTCGCGGAGGTACTCCGCATTTCGATTATGTTGCCGGCGAGACGGCACGCGGATTGCAGGATGTAGCACTGCAAACTGGCATTCCTGTCGCGTTCGGAGTGCTCACCACCGATACTATGGAGCAGGCGGAAGCGCGGGCAAATAAAGGGTTTGATGCCGCGATGACCGCTATTGAAATGGCGCGCTTCGCGATCAGCGTGGCCAACTGATATGCCCGCCCGTCATCGCTCCCGTGCCCGCGCATTGCAAGTGCTGTTTCTATGGGACTTACGCAAGCAGGACATCGGCGCGGCCATCGCTTCGTTTTACGACACGCTGGGCTCCGAAGAAGACGATCCGAAACCGACCGATCCCGACGAGTTCATGGAAACCTTAGTACGGGGCGCGGTTGAAAATGCTGTCTCTATCGACAAGATAATCTCCGATAAATCAGCGAATTGGCGCATTGAACGGATGCCGGCTGTGGACCGAAATATCCTGCGGCTGGCCGTTTATGAAATGAGCGATTTGAAGACGCCGGCGGCGGTGGCGATCGACGAGGCGCTCGACCTGGCGCGCCAGTTTTCAGGCGACGAATCGGTGGCTTTTATCAACGGCGTGCTGGATGCCGTCAGCCGCGAAAAATGAACCTCCGCGTAGTGCTGGTTTCGCCTCGAAACCCTTTAAATATAGGCGCTGCGGCCCGCGCGATGAGCAATTTCGGGGTTTTTGAGCTAAGGCTCATAAACGCCTATAATGTCGCGTTTAAGGAGGCGAAAAGTGCTGTAAATGCCTCTAAAGTACTCATAAATGCGCGTGAATTTTCGACCGTCACGGAGGCGGTCGCAGACTGTTCCCTGGTGGTCGGCACCACTTCGATCGGCAACCGCGCGCTGGAACATCCCTTGCGCCGTCTCGAAACTGGCGGAAAGATCATCGCGAAGAAGCTCGCGTCGGAGCCTGTCGCTCTATTGTTCGGTTCGGAGAAATTTGGACTCTCCAATGAAGACATGAGCTACTGCCACTGGCTGATGCGGATTCCGACGCGCGAAGAACATGGCTCGATGAACCTCGGTCAAGCGGTTGCGGTTTGTCTTTATGAGATCATGCGCGATCCCGCGGCGGTTCGCGCGAAGCCTGAACCCAAACGCCCAGCGACCGCGGAAGAGATGGAGCGAGTGACGGCTCTGCTCGAAGAAGTGCTGGAACATTCCGGCTACGTCCACGCGCGGGTGGAGGGTTCGACGAAGATGAAAATCCGGCGATTAATCCGGCGCATGGGGTTGAACGCGCACGATGCGGAGGTATGGCTCGGAATGCTGCGGCAGATCAAATGGAAGTTGTTAAACTGAGGCTTCTATGACCAAAGTGACTTTGCACTATAGTTTGGAGCGTCCTTTGACAGAGCCCGAATTGGGGAGCGTTGCGGATCTGACGAGCACCTACGGCATCGCCCGGGTGCAGATGGCTCCTGGGCTGGACAAGATCATCGTGGATTACGATGCATCGCGGATGATGAAATCGGATGTAGAGTCGGTGCTGCATCGGCATGGGTTGCCGATCCTCTGATGTCGCGCGCTATTTGAACAAAACGTCGGCTGAAGTCGACGCTGCACAAGTTGCCGAATGCAGGGGGTCGTGATTTAATGCTCCGAAAGGATTTTGAAATGGGTTGGCTACATGTGCAAGCGTGGTGGTATCTTCGCATTTGGCCAGACAGACCACTCCCACATGATGTGCGTATGTACGTGATAAGGCAGTCTCTGGAGCCAGCGCTTCAGCACGCGTCATCGAAAGAAGAGAAGGACAAAATAATATCGGATGCTATGTACACGGCACTGCACGATGACGAAATCGACGCTGGCACCACCGATTACATAATAAAAACCGTCTTCGCCTACGCCGACCCAGCACCCCCGCTGCCAACACCTCCTCCGCTGCCGATACCATCTGAAAAATCGGACAATGAAACATCCTAAGTCCCACGTTGCTTGCAATTGCCTTGCGCCCGCGTATCGTCTCATCACATCGAGAGCAGCCGAGGGTAGAAGAAACGAGGAATGGTGACATGCTAGACTGAAATCGTCCTTTTCAGCCGCCTTTCGAGATCCGCTATAAGCAACCGCTATCGCGCCGTTGACCTTGGCCGTAAAACTTGGGCCGCAACGAAAAGTGATGGCAACGGCGCCCCCGGGCACCGCCTAATTCACAATTTCGAAAGGTGATTATGACCAGCAATAAGACTGCGGAAAAGCTGTATAGTTTTGAGCTTCACGCTCTACCGACCGGCAACTTTAATTTCCTGAAAATTGATCCTGATGACCCAGAGGCCCGCGCCTTCCTTTGTTTGCCAGACCTGACAGAAACGGAGGTGCGAGTAGCCTACGAGACCCAGTTGGGCTTGAAAGTGGAATTATCCGACGCGCAAATCGAGGAATGCATTACAGCGGCTCGCCAAAAACTCAAAAACAACCGCGATCAGTAAGAATTGGACCTCTTTCCCGGCAAGAGCCGATCTGGAGGAAATTAAACGGAGTACATGCCAGCTTTTGCAGGAAGATGGGCCCCTGCGCTTAGTAGTTCTTCAACCCCGGCACACCGCCGAGCGTTGGAGCTAGTCGTACGGCTCGCAGGATCGATTCGGCGACGGCTTCGGAGGCGGCTACTCCTAACGCGTCGATCGGAGCTTTCTCGGTTCCGAACGATAGTGCGATCACCACGTCTCCGTCCGACGTGGTGTTTACCGGGCTGATCGTTCTCACCATCCCGGCCTGCGCCACGTGCGCCAAGCGGTTGGCATCGACCTTGGTCAATGCGGCGTTGGTCGCGACTACTACCAGCGTCGTATTACGAACAAGCCCTTGGCCCGAGCCTCGTTTGATAATTTCCGCGCCGTTTGCGAATTCTCCGTTGGCATTACGCGCGCCCGCGATTATTTTTCCCGTCGCCGGGTCGATCACATCGCCGACTGCATTGACGGCTGCCAAGGCTGAAACCATCACGCCCGACGGTAGCGTAACGGTGAACGATCCGATGCCGCTCTTCATCGCGCCCTTCATCCCCAGAAGTTTCCCGACCGTTGCACCGGTGCCTGCACCGACTGCGCCTTCGACTACCGGTTTGTCCGTCGCTGCCGCGGCGGCTACTTCGCCCATTTCTCTGGTTGGATGCGCGGTGGATTTGCCAATCGAAAGGTCGTAGAGGATTGCCGACACCACCAGAGGCACGCGGGCGGCGGGTGTCTCGACGCCGATGTTTTTATGGGCCAGAAAGCGCCGCACGCCCGATGCCGCTTCGAGACCGAAGGCGCTGCCTCCGGCGAAAACTACAGCATGGATTCTCTCCGTGACGTGATAGGGACTCAGCAGGTCCCATTCGCCGGTGCCGGTGGCGAAACCTCGAATCTCGCCGCCCGCTACTGCGCCCCGCTCACACAGGATTACGGTGCACCCCGTCAATCCGTCATAATCGGAGGCATGGCCGACGAGAATTCCGGGGATATCCGTCAGTCCCTTCATCGCCTCATGTTAGCATCGACATTGTCATCGACTTTTCTGGGGGACGATTGCTCGATTTCATAAAATCGCCAATAGAGACGTTTCAGGAATTTCTTTACTTGGCGGCTCGGGCATTCCGCAACATCGTCCGCACTCCGCACTACGCCGACGACATCGCTATCCAGATGGACGTCATCGGCGTGGGCTCGCTGCCAATCGTCATTCTGATCGGATTTTTCAGCGGCATCATCATGGGTCTGCAGATGGGGCGCGCGTTGACCACGTACGGCGCGCAAGGGCAGATTGGGCAAATTGTATCCATCGCTCTGGTCCGCGAATTTGGACCCGTGTTAACGGCGCTCCTCGTCGCCGGGCGCAACGCCAGCGGCATCGCGAGCGAGCTTGGATCCATGAAGGTGACTGAACAGATCGACGCCATGCGCGCCCTGGGGACCGATCCGATTCAGAAGCTGGTGACTCCCCGGCTGATCGCCATGATGTTCGTGCTGCCTCTTTTGACGATCATCGCGGATTTTATCGGCCTGTTCGGCGGCGCCCTGATCGCCTACGGCCTTCTGAACATGACCTGGGCCGAGTATTGGAGCACGGCTTGGCGCGCGCTGGTTTACTCGGATCTGCTTCAGGGATTGATCAAGCCGTTTCTGTTCGCGATTATTATCTCTCTGGTGGGCTGCCTCTACGGCATGCGGACCACCGGCGGAACGCAAGGCGTGGGACTCTCGACCACCAAAGCGGTGGTCATCTCCTCCATCTGGATCTTCGTCATCACTTCGTTCATCGATCCGCTGTTCTTCACTTAGCGCCATGGCCGATCCCGCTACATCTGAAGTGCTCCGGTTCGACGATGTGAGCTTGCACTTCGATAAGACTCCCGCCTTGGATCACGTCTCCTTCGCCATGAACGCCGGCGAAACCCGAGTGGTATTCGGCGCCGCGGGCAGCGGCAAAACGATGATGTTGAAAACCGCATTGGGACTACAAAAGGCGGATTCCGGACACGTGATTCTGTTCGGCGAGGACGTTACCAATTTCACGGAGTCCGCGTTGTATCCGATTCGCAGCAAGGTGGGCATCCTGTTTCAGGAAGGCGGACTGTTCGATTCGTTGACCATCGCGGAGAATGTCGCCTACCCCCTGCTGAATCAGCAGAGCCGCCGAAACGGCGATGGGCCTCTGTCAGCCCAACAAGTGGATGAGAAGGTCCTTCAAACACTGAATTTCGTCGAGCTCGGCAACACCCTTGAAAAATTTCCCAGCGAACTCTCCGGAGGCATGCGCCGACGCGTCGGTATTGCCCGCGCGGTCGTGACCGAGCCGCCTCTGGTGCTCTACGATTCGCCCACTGCGGGACTCGATCCGATTACCGCCAATTTAATCATCCACCTGCTGATTAAAGAGCGCGATTCCCGCAACACGGCCGCGATTCTGGTGACCCATCGTTATCAGGACGGGCATCTGATGGCGAATTTTCGCTACAATCCTGACAGTGGGCAGATCGAACCGGCACATTCGGGAGAGGGGCCTGGCGGGGTGCGAACCAAATTTTTGGTGATGAATGAAGGGCGCCTGGTATTCGATGGATCGGAGACCGAATTGAGAGCGTCTCAGGATTCGTACGTGCGCAAGTTTGTGAAATATTAACCTATGCCGGTTTCGAGCAAAGCAAAATGGTCGCAGTTGCGGGTGGGCGTGATGGCGGCCTTCGCGCTGGGAATTTTCGGCGTCCTGGTCTTCCTGATGACCGGCACCAACGGCCTGTTTAAGAGCACGTCCGACGTCTATACCTACTTCGACGATTCAGCGAACATCGCGATGGCCGCACAAGTCACCTTGAACGGCATCACGGTAGGAAAGGTCAACCACGTCGGTTTGTCCGGTTCGAGCGAACCTGGGAAGATCATCAAGGTAACGATGCAGATCCAGGACGATTACCTGAAGTCGATCCCCGTGGATTCGCAAGCCGTGATCACCGCGGGAAACCTGTTGGGCACCAAGTACATCAACATCAAGAAGGGGCATAACGCGCTGGTCATTGCGAAGGGCGCCACTCTGCCCAGCCAGAACACCACCACCATCGACGATTTCGTGCAACAGGGCAACACTACATTAACCGCTTTGCAGGGTATCGTGACCAAGGCTGGCGCCATTGTAGACGACGTGCAAAACGGCAAGGGCACGATCGGCAAGCTGCTGGAGGATGAGACGCTCTACAACAAAGCGATGGGCATCGTCGACGGCGTGCAGAAGGCCACCGATTCAATCAACGCCATCATCAACTCCGACAACAATTCGCTGGGCAAGGTGCTGCATGACAACAACGAACTGTACAACGATGTCCGCGGGACCATCACCAAAGTGAACGGCTTGATCGACGACATCGACAAGGGTCCCGGCACGATCGGCAAGTTTATGCAGGACCCATCGCTCTTTAACGAATTGAACAAGACGCTGGCGGGTTTCAAGCAGATCCTCACCGATATCAACGATGGCAAGGGCACCGTGGGCAAGATCCTCAAGTCCGACGAATTGCACGATCAGATCAAAGGCACCATCGCGCGCATCGACGTAACGCTCGACAAGATCAACAAGGGCGACGGCACGGTGGGGCAACTGTTGAATAACCCGGCGCTTTATGAGAATCTCGACGGAACGTCCCGTGAGGTTCGCGCACTGCTCAAAGATTTCCGCGCGAATCCGAAGAAATTCCTGACCATTCAATTGAAAATTTTCTAGTGAGGAAGTTGGTTGTCAACGCCGACGATTTCGGTTTCACGCGCGACGTGAACCAGGGAATCATCGAGGCGCATCGCACCGGCATCCTCACCGCGACTACGATTATGAGCACCGGCGCGGCGTTCGACGATGCGGTGCGGCTGGCGCGGGAAAATCCCACGCTCGATATCGGAGTTCACCTGGTATTGGTGGGCCAGCCTCCCTTTCCGATGACCGTCCCACAGTTGATCCAAGCGGTAACCCTTCGGAAGATTCGGATCTACGAGGAACTGTCCGCACAGGTGCAGCGCGTGCTGGACGCGGGCCTCAACCCGTCCCATCTCGATACGCATAAGCACACGCATCTGCTGCCTCCCGTGTTGAGCGCGGTGGCCAGGATCTCAGAGGAGTTCAAGATTCCCTGGGTCCGCCGACCGTTCGATTTTCCCCTGGAGCCGAATGGGATCCCCTGGCAGAAGCGCACGGTGAGCCGAGCCTTTGGCGTTGTGCGCGGCCGATTTGAGCGCGTGCTGGCCCGGCACGGCTGCCGGTCCACCGATCATTTCGCGGGGTTTCAGATTACCGGAAAATTCGACGCCTCGGACGTGGCGCGCATGATTCGTTCCCTGCCGCAAGGCTCGACCGAGTTCATGTGTCACCCCGGGATTTGCTCGGCGGAACTGCGCGCGGCAAGCACCCGATTGAAGGAATCGCGCGAGGACGAGTTGCGCGCGCTGACGGCGCGGGAAGTGCGCGAGGCTGTGCGCGAATCGGGCGTGGAACTGGTGACGTACCGGGAGCTCTAAGGGTGGGGCAGGCGGTCTCGCCTGCCAGTTAGCTGGCGAGCGCGGTTTGCTTCACCTGCAAGCCTGCGAGCGAATTTTCAATCAGCGTATCGATCAGTAGATTCCGATCCAGCCACGGAAACCGCGGATGCGCGATCAGCAGAGAAGTAAGTCCGTGAATATTCGCCCACAGCACTTGCGCGGAGGCGTCGACGTCGGCGACTTGAATCAGCCGAAGTTCCGCGAGACGGCCCAGCTCGTTCCGCAGGTGTACGTAAGCTTTCTTGCCCATCTCGCGCGAACGTTCGCACTGAAGCCGTTCCTCAAAATCCTCGGTCATCATCAAGGCGACCTTGTAATGATTCGGATATTTCAGCCCAAATTCGATGTAGGCGCGCAGGCCTTTCTTGAGCCGGTCAATCGGGTCGGTGACGGCCTGATCGATGGCGTTCTGCTTGCGGACAAGGCGGGCAAAAGTCTCTTCGCAGATGCAGTCCAGCAGGTCCGCTTTGTCCTTGAAATAGAGATAGATCGTAGTAGGCGAATACTCGATCTTCTCCGCGATTTTCCGCATGGAGACGTTCTCAAAGCCTTCGCGCACAAACATATCGCGCGCGGCATCGAGAATCTCCTGGCGAAGCTCCTTCTTTTCGCGCGCCCGGCGTTCTTGAACTCCCATAAGACTTAACACCGTTAAGTGTATGAGAGGTTGCGGCGATTTGTCAACGTCAAACCGAACGCAGTACCAAAAATCCCACGAAAAGCGTCGCGTTGTAACCCATATGAGCCAGCGTCGCCGCCGCAGTCGAGCCAGTTTTGTAACGAACGAACCCGAACACCCCGCCCGCCAGTCCGATTAGGATCAGATGCTGCCAATGCCATTGATACTGCGAGCCGTGGACCAACGCAAACGGTGTGGCAGCCAGCAGAATACCCAGCCATGGCCCCACCGATTTGGCGAGCAGCGGGAACAGGAAGCCTCGGAAGACAAGTTCTTCGAATACCGGGCCGAAGACCGTCAGGAACAGCATCATGATGAACAGCGAGCGCCGGTCCGAGATCAGATCTTCGATCGCAGGCGTCGGGGGAGCCTTTAGGAGGACTCCCAGTGTTGACGTAACGATCGCGAGGACAGGACCTACGGCGGCGCAGAGGAAAGGGAGCCGAAACACGGTCCATCCCAACGATTGCCAAAACGGCCTCTGATATCGCCAAGCCACCAGCAGATACAGCACGCCCATAAGCAGCGCGTAAATCAGCGATTGATAAATCAACGCGACAACCGCGCCTCCGTGGAGGGGGATCACTTGCACGACCAGAACCGCCAGCAGGAACACCGGAATCAACGACCCGACGAACAGACCGAGATCCTCATACGTCCAAAAAGGATTCTCGCGCGGCTCGGCTGCTGGTGTCATTCAGATTCGATCAGGGTCGCTGCCAGTAGGGGGATCATCAATTCGTGATGCCCGGTGATCGCGAATCCCCGGCCCCCGGATTTCGCGTGCGGCCTCTGCACCACGTTCACGGTCGGCCGGTAGTGCTGGAGGAAATCGAAATTTACGGTCGTAAATTCCGCCAGAGGATGGCCGAGGTTTCGCACCACCGACACGGCTTTGAGAAACACTTCGGGCAATATGACAGCGGAGCCGACGTTTAAATAAACGCCGCCCCGATCAAGGCCGCGCACCAGCGAGCACAGCAAGCGAAAATCCCGATGCGTCGATGCGCCGATCGCGGCTCCGTCCGCTTGAGGGTGCGTGTGCGGAGTATCGGTGCCGACCGCGACGTGAACCGTGACGGGCGTCGATGCCTTATACGCGCCGCATAACAGGCTGTGCGGAGCAAATTCCGGTTTCGCAAGCGATTCCAGGCGCTTACCCAGCGCCTCCCCCATGCCGAGCCCTTCGCGATCCCCTTCGACGATAGCGAGGTTCATCTCGCGGCCGGTTTCCTCGGCGGCGCCGAAGCGTCCGTCGGGCAGCACGGCTTCCACGTCTTCACTGGTCTGGCCCGCAATCGCAATTTCGAAATCGTGAATCGATGTCGCGCCGTTCATGACAAATCCCGTGACCCATTCCCGCCGCATCAGGTCCAGCAACACGTCGGCGAGGCCACACTTGACCACGTGGCCGCCCATGCCCCATAAAATCGCGCGTTTTTGCTGTCTCGCCCGACGCAGCGCCTCCACTACGCCTCGAAGGTGGTCACCCGCGATGATCTTCGGCAGCGAGTCGAGCAACCCTGAAATCCCCGCGCCCTTCGTATAAGGACGCGCAAAGTCGGTCACCCGGACTTTTCCACCGCGAGCGTCAATCGGAACTGTCTTTAATCCCTCAAATATCAAAGGTTTTTCCGAATAACGACTCATGCCGCACGCCCTTTTTTCAGGAATTTCTTTAATGCTTGTGCGGTGTAACTTTTGGGATTGCGGACGATCTCCTCCGGCGTTCCGCTGGCGATCAACTGGCCGCCGCGCTCGCCTCCTTCCGGTCCCAGATCGATGATCCAATCCGCGGTCTTGATGACGTCCAGATTGTGCTCGATCACCACCACGGTGTTGCCGAGTTCCACCAGGCTGGTCAATACGTCTAGCAGCCGGCGAACATCCTCAAAATGCAGTCCTGTCGTGGGTTCGTCGAGGATATACAGCGTCTTTCCGGTTTGGCGCCGGCTCAACTCCTTGGCCAGTTTGATGCGCTGCGCTTCGCCTCCCGAGAGGGTGGTGGAGGACTGTCCGAGATGCAGATAGCCCAGGCCAACGTCTACCAGTGTCGCCAGCTTCGGCTTGATGGTGGGGATATTTTCCAACAATCCCAATGCCTGTTCCACTGGCAATTCTAATAGGTCCGCGATGGAATGTCCTTTGTATTTTACTTGTAAAGTCTCATGATTATACCGGCGTCCACGGCACACATCGCAGGTGACATAAACATCCGGCAGGAAATTCATCTCAATTCGCTTGAGTCCGTCGCCCTGACACGCCTCGCACCGTCCGCCCTTTACATTGAAACTGAACCGGCCGGGCTTGTACCCGCGCTCCCGCGATTCCGGCAGCATCGCGTATAAATCGCGAATCGGAGAAAACACTTGCGTATAAGTCGCCGGATTCGAACGCGGCGTCCGCCCGATCGCAGATTGGTCGATCTCGATCACTTTATCGAGTAGTTCCAGGCCGGTGATCGAAGTATGCGCGCCGGGTTCCGTGCGCGATTTATAAACCTGCTTCGCAGCCGCCGGATAGAGAATGTCGTTCACCAGCGACGATTTCCCGCTGCCTGAAACGCCCGTCACCAGAATAAACGTACCCAGCGGAAACTCGACATCGATTTTCTTCAGGTTATGCTCGGCCGCACCTTTGATCACGATCCGATCCCCGCCCGCGGCCCGGCGGCTTTTCGGCATCGCGATGCGCCGCGCCCCCGTCAGATACTGCCCGGTAAGCGAATCGGGATTCTGTTCGATGTCGCGAGGAGTCCCTTGTGCCACCAGGTGCCCGCCAAGCCGCCCGGCGCCCGGTCCCAGGTCGATCACATAATCGGCGCGCTCAATGGTGTCGGCGTCATGCTCCACCACCAGCACCGTATTGCCCAGATCTCGCAGCCGCGCCAGCGAATCCAGCAAGCGATCGTTATCCCGCGGATGCAGCCCGATCGAAGGCTCATCAAGGACGTACAAAACGCCGCGCAGCTTCGAGCCGATCTGCGTTGCAAGCCGGATACGCTGCGCCTCACCGCCCGAAAGCGTTGCCGAAGATCGCTCCAGGCTCAGATATTCCAAGCCGACGGCGAGCAAAAATTCAAGCCGATTGCGAATCTCCTCAACCGCCCGCCCGCCGATCAATCGCTCGCGCTCCGTGAGGGTCCAGTTTTTCGCCGTATCCAGAGCGCGTGCAAGGGACATCTCCGTGAGTTCCGAAATCGCCACTCCGTGTATACGAACGGCGAGGCTCGATGGTTTAAGTCTTTTTCCATGACATGCCGGACAAGGAGCGGACGACATGTACTGCATGTACCATTCGCGCCATGCATCGGTCGCATTTTCGTCCTGATAAAGCTTGTCCAAAACGCCGATGGCCGTTTCGAGCAGCGTGTTCTGCGCCTTCTGCGGCAGCGAATCGAAGGGTTTCGTAAGCGTCACCCGCAACTTCAACGCCGCAGCCGTCAGAGCATGCGTCATGTAACTGGAGTTCCCGCTCACCGCGAGCCCTCCGTCCAAAATCGGCCGCGAAGGATCCGCCAATACCTTCATCGGATCGAAGCTCCACTTACTCCCCAGTCCCGCGCACGTTTCGCACGCTCCAAACGGACTGTTAAACGAGAACGACCTCGGCTCCAACTGCGGAACACTGGTGCCGCAATCAGGACATGCCAGTTTCTGGGAGTACAGACGCTCCTCGCCGTTCACCACCGCGATCAACACCAGCCCATCGGCGAGCCGCGTCGCCGTGATAATCGACGCTTCCAGCCGTTTCACCACCTCCGGCTTGATCAACAACCGGTCCACCACTACCTCGATCGTGTGATTCTTCCTTTTGTCGAGCGTGATCTCTTCGTCCAGCGATCGCAGCACGCCGTCGATCCGCGCCCGCAAAAATCCCTGCCGTGCGAGCTTCTCCAGTTCCTTTTTATACTCGCCCTTGCGCCCCCGCACGATCGGCGCCAGGATCATGACTCGTTCCGCCGTCCCCAGCGCCAGCACCTGTTCCAAAATCTGATCGGTCGTCTGCCGCGAAATCTCGTGCCCGCAGTTCGGACAATGCGGCACCCCGATCGACGCGTAGAGCACACGCAAATAGTCGTAAATCTCCGTGATCGTGCCGACCGTGGACCGCGGACTCCGCGACGTCGTCTTCTGTTCAATCGAAATCGCCGGACTTAGCCCGTCGATCGAATCCACCTCCGGCCGCTCCATCTGATCCAGAAACTGCCGCGCATACGGCGAGAGCGTTTCGACATAGCGCCGCTGGCCCTCCGCGTAAATCGTGTCGAAGGCGAGCGAAGACTTACCGGAGCCGCTCAACCCCGTAATAACCGTAAAGCTGTTACGGGGAATCTCCACATCGATGTTTCTCAAATTGTGCTGGCGTGCGCCGTGAACGGTGATGCGATCAAGCAAGCTCTCATTTTCCCACACCCCGTCAAGTGCGCTTGTCTCGAAATGACCCTAACTTTCGTCCTGGACTGATTTGGTACAGGTACTATAGCAATAGGAGCTTCAACTTAGGCCCGCGCCTATTGACCTTAGCTCTTTCTGCCTATAAAGTCGAATTACGGTGATAAACGTGAATGAACAACGCAAGAATCAACGGTTCGAATTGAAGCTCCCCTTCGAAATTATTCGCACCGGGACAAACACCAAAATGGTGGGAGAGACAAAGAACGTCAGTTCTTCGGGTGTGTTATTCACCTCGGACGCGTCCATCGCTGTGGGCGAGCCGATCGAATACCTGATCACCTTCCCGAGGCCCGCCGGCTCCCGCCTCGATGTGCGCCTGCGCTGCGTCGGCACCGTCCTGCGCGAAGATCCGGAACTGAAATTCGCCGCCACGCTGGAGCGGTACGAGTTCGTCAGAGGACGCTAAATCAGAACGTGAAGTGCAGGGCGAGTTCCACGAACCTCGGGCTCCCGATCGTGTGCTGGATAATTCCCAAGCTTCCCTCCGGAGGAAATACCGGCGGCGGCTCATAGTTGGCGAAGAACGTCACATCGTTATTCGGAGCATCGAAATCCGGATGATTGAATATGTTGTAGACGTTGAAATTCAGCCGCAGACGATACTTCTCGGCAAAGAGAAACTCCTTAGCCAACGACATGTCGAACCTCGTCTGGAACGGACCGCGGAACATATTTCGTCCATTGCCCGCGAACAACGATTCGTAAATATCGCCCGCCGGTACGCCGCTCTGGCCCGGCTGTACGAACTGCGGAGCGAAATCGTTCGCGTTGAGGACCGGCTTCCCGGCGTTCACCCCCGTGGTTCCCTGGAGCTGCGCCTGCTTGGCCGTCACGCCGGGAGCCAGAGGGACAATCGGATTGGTGATCTCATCGTCAGTCCCGTAAAACAGGCTGCCCACTGACCCCGTATAGTCGTAAACGCTATACGGCTGTCCGCTCTGTAGCACCGTCTGGCCGCTCAGCATCCAACCATTGACCAGATACCCCAGCGCTTTGCTGACCGGGGCTTTCGGGAATTGATAGCTGTAGTTCACCAGGAACACGTGCGTCTGATCGAAATCCGACGATGCGTAATTGCTCTTCGGACTGGTGGCATTGTTCCCCGTGAAGAACAATCCCAGCCCGCTCTGCTCATCGAGCGAATGCGACCAGGTGTAGGTACCGGTCAACGCCAATCCATACGAGAAACGCTTTCGGACTTGCACCTGAAGCGCATTGTAATTCGAAATTCCCTCCGCTTCGTACAGCACTGAGTTCATGTCGTACCCGATATAAGGGACGCGCACCGGAGCGTTCCCCGAAAACTCGCTCGTTGAGATCGGCGTCGTGGGCGTTCCCGATACCGCGCCATACGAACTGGTCTGCCCGTTCACCGGATTCGACGCAGTGGCAATCAGAGGCTGATTGAACGGAATCGGTAGGATTTCGTGGTTGCCATGGTTGCCCACATAGCCGACAGTGAAAAGCCAGCTATTGGAGAGCTGATACTGCACGTCGAAGCTCCAGTTCACGGTATAGGGCAGCTTGTTGTAAATGTCATAGCCGCCAAACAGGAACGGACCGAACAAATTGTTCGTTGGGAATTTCCCGGAGATCGTCTCTCCGATGCCTGGCAGCAATGCAGTGAATGCCGCCGCGCTTCCCGGAGGCGTCGGCGGAGGCGCTGCGCCGAATGGATTGGCCAGAGTCGCACCCGACACTGCCTCTACCGGCTGCACAAACGGCGGAGCCAGCGTCACACCGAACGGCCCGTTGTATCCTCCGCCCGCGCTCGGCGAAAACTCGCTGAATAGCTCTCCGCGATCGTAGTACATGCCGAATCCGGTGCGGATCGTCCACTTCGGTTTGGGCGTGTACGCGATTCCCAAGCGGGGCGCAAATCCCCACTGATTCGCCTTCATCAGCGATTTTCCCGCTCCCGAAGTTCCGTACTGCGCATTGTTCGACGCGATCTCCAATCCCGAATTGGTGACCGTATCCGTGGCTGAGTTGTATGAATAGAGGCTTGGGTTAAAGCTGGTCAGCAGCCCATTCTTCTCTGACAGTGGGCCTTCATAATCCCACCGCAGACCGGCCGTCACCGTCAAATTGCTCCGCAGCTTCCAGTTGTCGTTCACAAATAATCCCGCCGAGTTGGAGCGATAATACCGCGAGGCCGATCCTGCGAACTCCTCCGAGTACTTCCCGGTCCTCACGGCGCCCAGTGCGAAATTCTCGAAGGTCGTGAAATCGATCGTGTCCGTGTTGGTGTTGTGGTTGAGAACATTCAACTGCGCCTGATCGATCTGTACGCCGAACGACATGGTGTGCCGCCCTTTGACCCAATTGAGCGTCGTGCCATACTCCAGTTGATTCTGGAACATTCCCTCGTTTCCGAACGCCTGGCTGTTGCCGAAGCTGAAGCCTTTGGCATTCGAAGGATCGGCGCTGCCAATTTCGATCTCCGGGAAAGTCTGCCCTCCAAACTGATTGATTCCGAACTGGCTGGGGGTATAGGCTTGGCCGTTGTTAGCGTACGCCAGCATCCTCGTGAAGCCGACCTTCTGCTGCCAGGTGATTGCGGGCGTCACGATCACAGTATTGGCGATCGTCTCCACCTGGCTCCCGGCGTTAATATTCTGGCCGAAACCCACCAGGCTGTCGGAAGGCGCGAACGGATTGGTGGTCGGGTTCTGCTGAACATAGTACTTCGCGGACAACCGGTCCCGGTCGTTCACCACGTAATCGATATTCGCAATCCCCTCATCCGCGTTCGCGGTCGAATTTGCGCCTTGCAGAACCGCATCGTAGCCTAGCGACTTCGCCAGTGACGGACTCGTGAACGATGGCGTGGGAATGAAATAACTTCCGTTCGGAAGCTTCTGCTGCAACAGCGCCACCGCCGGCGCGCTGAGCTGCGAGGCGTTGAACGTGACTGTCGGATACGTCGCTTGCAGTGTATTCAGGATTCCCTGGGTGCTGCGATCGTTGGTAAGCGCCAGCGGCACGGTAAGGGTTTGCGTCGCGCTATAAGCGTCCACCACGCGAATTCCCTGATAGGTCAGGAAGTAAAACAGCTTGTCTTTCTTGATCGGGCCGCCCACGGCTCCCACGAACTGATTGCGATTGTAAAAGGGCACCTTCGTCGTCAGCGCGGGCGACGCGTTATAGAAGAACGCCGCCGCGCTCATATCGCTGTTGCTCCAGGTTTCCGAAAGCCCTCCGTGGATCTGGTTGGCGCCGGATTTGGTCACGATGCTGATGTGGGCTCCGCTATGCGCTCCCTGCGTCGCGTCGTACATCGCGGTATTCACGGCGATTTCCTGAATCGCCTCCACCGGCGGCGTCGGCAGCGATTGCCCGATCGCGGTATAGACCGATGTGCTGGTGACAATCGTACCGCCCGCGCCGAACGTCTCTCCGGTGTTCAACACGAAGCGGTTCTCGCCCACGTTGCTGGTCGAATTTCCGTTGAACAAATTGTTGGTGTCGATGCCGTTCAAGGAAAAACTGTTGCTCGTATCGCGCTGGCCATTGGCAAAAATCGCCTGATTCCCCAACCCCGCGTTAGCGCCCGCCCCCGACAGAAAATCGGCATGGACACCGGGGCTCATAATCGCCAGTTGCGTGAAGCTCCCTGTCCCGAGCGGCGTCTGCTCCAGCGTCAGTTGATCCACGATGTAGCCCACTGTCGTGTCCACCTGGTTCATCAACGGAACCGAGGTCACCTCCACGGAGGTGCTCATCTGGCCAACTTTCAAGCTCGAATCCACCGTCGTCGTGCGATCGCCGTTCACCAGCACTTCCGTATGCGCTTCAGCGTCGAACCCTTCTTTTTTGAATGTGACCTTGTATGTGCCGGCCGGCAGATTGGGAATCAGGTATGACCCGTTGTTGTCCGAAGTCGCCTTGACGGCTAGACCCGTCGCAATGTTTTCCGCGAGCACCGCCGCGCCTGGAACCGCTGCGCCTGTTGCGTCTTTAACCGTTCCAGTGATAGATCCTAAAATCGCTTGCGCGCCGGCTGGGATGGAAAACACCAGGCTGATACACGCGATAACTAAAATCGTGAGACTCCGACTTCTCATGCAGGACTCCTCAAAACAGACTTTTTTACGAGCGCACCCGAAGCCCCATATTCTCCGGATGTGTAAAGCGGCGCCGTGGCCTTGATTTGAAGATTATAAGACGGTTTTGGAAGGCGGATCTACAGTTGAAACCGAAGATTCACAAAAATTCCGCGGCGGCGACCCGCGACCGCAGGAGGCCGTTTCTTTTCCGCCGAAAACGTTCCCTTGGTTCTCAAAAAGGCCGGTGCGGAACCAACGCGCCACTTGCGAAAACATGGGGACTGACTACTCTGTCCCAAGGCGCCATCTCATCCTGCAAAACCACGCCCCCTCCCTCGCCGCGTGGACCGAGCGGTCTGTCCATGTTTTCGCCCTGTCGCATAATCGCGCGTGCAATCCACGCGCCTACGAATCAATTCTCAGAAGGCCGGTGCGCGCCCTCGATCACCATCACCTCCACCGGCACTTTCTTAGACTCCAGCCTCAGCCCCAGCTTTTCCTGCAATGCGGTAAAGATGCTCGGCCCCGGCACCGCGTCTACGGGAGGCGGAGGCGCCGGTTCGCCGTTTTTCGTCAGGCGCGGCTCGCTGGTAGGATCCGGAGTCCACTGGAAGGACACGTCAAATTGCCCTTCAATCCCAGTCTGGTCAACCACAATTTTGCCCAGCGCAGCCGAAAGCGCATCCGCAAACCGCTTCATCGATAAATTGGTAGCCTTCAGAGTCCGGTCGCCTGAGACTGTGCGGCTGAACATCACGCTCGGATCTTCGATCGGCGGCGGCAACTTGGGGCCATTTCGCGCGGGCACCAGCGCATAGCCCGGTCGGTCCTGGGTTTCTTTGTGCACCACCAATCCGAAACGGTCGGCCAGAAGAGCTTGGATCATCTTCCTCGATTCCTCCCGTGTAAACGGGTTCGCCGCAACCGCATCGATGTCGTACCGTTCCGTATCCATCCAACCTGCGCCGCCCGAAACCTGGAAATCCTTCACGTCCCAGGCCACCTGCACGCAGAACTTCAGCGTCGAATTTAATCACCTTGATTCGGTTCGGATATAAACTGATGCCGCTTCCCGGCTTGCCCTGATTATTGGGCTTGATCGAAGCAGCCTCGAACTGCTGCGCAACCAGCAGAGCCGCGAATAAAGAGATGCCCATTCCATCGGACAGACGTCAAAATCCGCCCGCCGGTTAGCTAACCTACTGCTCCTTAGCCTGCCACCCGGGCAATCCGCGTTTATTCGCAGCATCGATCTGGGCCGCCGTCTTTCCCAGCGCCGCCACTACCGCTTCTCTCTCCGCTCCGGCAGTTTCCTTCGGATCGGGATTCACGGTAAACTCACTCACACTCTTTTCGAGCGAGCCTCCTCCGCTCTTCCCCTCCACCGAAGACGATAGCCGAGGCGCGGGCTCGCTAGTCAACGTCAATCGAAAATCCACCCGAGCGGTCTTTCGTCCGCGCCCTGTGATATCCACGACCTCGGCGTTCGTAGTGGCATCGCATTGCGCCCCGCCATCGGAAATTTTGCGCGATTCAAAACCCACCTTGTGCAGTTGCGCCACCAGTTCATCGTCCACTCCATCCATCGCCACCGGCTTGTGGCTAAGATTCTGGATGGGCGTAACGCAGATCGATTTCACCACCGGCGCAGCCTTCACCAGACTGCTAAGCGCCGGGTCATCCGCCGGATGTTTTGAGTTGTAAGCGGAGTAATACGCGACGACCCCGAGCACAATCAGGACCGCTGTGATTCCCAGCACATTCTTCATTGCCTCGAACCTCCTCCAACAAACAGGCCCGTCGAACGCGACCGTATTAGAAGAGTGTACGCCTTTTTTATGGTCGTTTAAGCCCTCATTGGACCGTAATATTGACCACATTAGCGTCGATTAAGGCCGCGCTAAGGATCACCTTCACGGTTCCCGCCCCCGCGAGTTGCGGGGGAATCAGCACGTTCACCTGGTCGAGTCCCGGAGTCGAACCCGCCGGACCGGCATATGCAACCGGCGCATTCAGACCCCCAATCGTGACGCTGACGTTATTACCCGCTCCGCGAATTCCAGTCCCGTAAAGAACCAGGTAAACCTGGCCTGAACTGAGGTTGATCGGCATCGTAACCGGTAAATCTGTTTGAACACCACTGGCGCTTACTTGGACAACATACGCCGCGGCAAGACCGGAGCTGTTTAGAATGTATAAGCTAGGAGCAATCGCCTGAATCAGGACCATCGCCGTTTGGCTCCCGATCGTTACCACCGCCGCTCCGATGCTTGCGCTATCGGGGATCTCGAAATTGACCTGCGAAGGCGAACTGTAGAGAATCGTGGCAGAGTGCGGTACGCCGGCCGAATCCTGCACCGAAACCGTTGATCCCAGACCACTTCCATATGCCGAAGTCAGCGATGCCGGAGCCGCCGGGCCAGCGATAGTCAGAGGCGCGGTTGTCGGTGGGGGGATCTGAACCAGCGCCGCCGTCAGGGGCGCAACGCCCAAAGACAACAAGCTCGAAAGCACCGTCGACGACCCGGGCGAAAAAGTCCCATCTGCTTGAATCGAGGCGCCTTGAATAGCCATACCGACGGTGGAATCCAACGCGGGACCGGTCATTTGGATCACCATCGCCCCTGGCACCGGTTGCGGAACCTGAAGAGTGACATTCAGCGTCTGAGCTTGATCTTTATTATTGATAATAATGCTCAAAGCGCCGTTAACAGCCTTGATCGCATAAGCCGTCGCGTTGATTCCGCCCGCGTTAATGGTAGTTTGCTGAAGCGTACCCTGTCCAGCCAAAGTGAACAGCAGCACCCCATAGAATTCCGGCCGCGCCTCGACGACAACTCCATCAGAATCAGCGATCGGCGTGTACCCGGTCGAGTTGCCGCCGCCATGCAAATTGATGCCCTGCGCACCGTTCGAGGCGCACGCGAACAAATGGTCAATTACCCACAAGGCCGAAGCGTAGGAATCGCTCACATTCGGAGCGCCACCGTTATAAAAGGAATTGGTTTCGGCGAAGCGGTACGGCACATCGATGGATTGGCTAACTGCAAGCATTTCTTTAGCTTGCGTTACTATGTTCGCATCCGGCGATACCAACAGATCCACCGTGCTGCTGGCGGATTGGCCGTTGCCGCGATAGTAATGGTCGCTCAGCAAAATCACGTTCCGGCCTTCGGCTTTGGCGAATGGCGCGACATATCCGGAGATGTTCGAAGCCGCCACTGGCCCCGTAAGCGGCACATTCGGCGAGAGTTGACGGATTGCCGTCGCAAACGATTGCCACAGCGTCAAATAGTCGGAAAAACCCCATGTGGAAGGAAAATAACCATTGGAATGATAAAGATCGACTTCGTTGCCAATCTCGATCCCGTAAAGCGACGAACCGAGAGATTGCACAGCATAAGCAATTTCCGCCGCCGCGAGCGCCGGGGTAGATTGCGCAAGATTAGTACCATAAAGGACTTGCCAGCCAGTAGCCCTGAGAAAACCGGCCAGCGCATCAATGTCCGAAGGTGCGACCTGTCCGGAGGTGCGGCCTTTGCCGTTGGGCGTCCAGGTGGTCTTATCGACGGAGTTGCCGCCGATACGCAGCAGGCTGGGTCCGATAAGCTTGAAAAGCCCAATAGCATCAGTGTTTTGCGGCGAAAAAAACGGATTCGCCATCTGGCTTTTTTCGTAGCTAAGCCCCGCAAATCCCGGACCGATGACGCCGGTGACCGCCGAAGAAACGGTAACGGTCGCCGCAGTTTGTCCGCGCAGGAGTGCTCCGGCGCTGAGATAGAGAAAATTGCGGCGGGAAAGAGCCATAACAATCTCAAAATAGCAACTTCAGGGCCGATAAGCGCAAGGTGAGATTTCCGCGCAAATACAGTTGGGCAGCGGCCGTTCTGGCGACGCTGATTGCGGTCCCAATCGCGTTGAAATTCCGCAGTCCTGATTTGCGCGGAAGAAGCTTCCGCGTAGGCTATGAATCGTCGCCACCAACGCAGTTTATCGCGGCGGATGGATCGCCTGCGGGAGCAACGATCGATATCGTGCGGGAAGCGGCGCGACGGCGCGGCATCAAGCTGATCTGGGTGCGCAGCTACAAAGGAGCAGAGGTTTCACTTGGCAGCGGCGAGGTGGATTTATGGCCGATTTTCAGCGATTTTCCGTGGCGCGCGTCGCGCTTTTTTGTGAGCCGTCCTTACGCCTACGTGCGGTATTGGCTGGTGGTCGACCAGAAGAGCCCGCTGACTGACGCCAGCCAAATGCGCGGCCACACTGTTGCGATCCGGTACCCGAGCACACAAGAGACGGTGCTGGGGTGGTTTCTCCCCGGTTCTCCGACCAAGCGGCTGCAGAGTGTCACCAAAATTTTTCACGCCGTTTGCAGCGGAGAAGCGGAGGCCGGCCTGGTGGCAGAACGGGTGGAACAGCCCATCCCGGTGGATCAAACCGGCCCGTGCAACGGGCGCACGTTTCGCTACTTGCCCGTTCCGAACGGTTACGGGAATGCCGGAGTAGCGGCGACGATCAAAAATCCAGACGCCCGGTGGGCCGCGATGGCGCTGCGCAACGAGATCAGCGAGATGGCGCGCGACGGCACGATGACGGGCACGTATTTCCTGTGGTTCCACCAATCGAACAACGATGCATTGATGATCGATCTGACGGAAGAGGCCAAGAGACGAAGCGTGCTGCTAAGTGCGGCAGTAGGAGCGCTGTTTTTGATTCTCGGGGTGGTTTATTGGCAATACCGCAGGACACGAGCGGCGTGGAAGCTGGCCGACGCGGCAACGGCTGCAAAGTCGGAATTCCTGGCGAAGATGAGCCATGAGATTCGCACTCCGATGAACGGGGTAATCGGCATGACGGGCCTGCTGCTGGACACGGAACTGGACGCGGAACAGAGGGAGTGCGCAGAGATTGTCCGGCGTTCCGGCGAATCGCTGCTGACGGTGATCAACGACATTCTGGACTTCTCGAAGCTGGAAGCGGGCAAGCTGCTGATCGAGTCGATGCCGTTTCATCTCCGAGACGTTATCGAAGACGTGAACGAGATCCTGGCGCCGGTAGTTGACGGGCGCGATCTGGATTTAGTTCTGGACTATCCGGCGAGTCTGCCCAAAAGGTTCATCGGCGCCGGCGGACGCTTGCGGCAAGTGGTGACGAACCTGGTTGGCAACGCCATCAAATTCACGGCAAGCGGCCAAGTGATGGTCACGGTGGCGTGCGAGACGCTGGGAGACGAAAGAGTCAACGTACGGGTCTCGGTGCAGGACACGGGGTTCGGCATCCCTGCAGCCAAGATCGGGTTGCTGTTTCAAGAGTTCAGCCAAGTGGACGGGTCCATCACTCGCAAACATGGAGGCACAGGACTGGGTCTTGCGATCTCAAAACAGCTGGTGGAGTTGATGGGAGGCTCGATTGGCGTCGAGAGCGTGTTGGGCGCGGGATCGACTTTCTGGTTTGAAGTGCCTCTGCTGTTGAATCGGGCGCCGGATCCGACAGACGGACTGCTGGAAGAATTGAGCGGATTGCGGGCACTGATTGTCGACGACAACGAAGCGACCCGGAGGGTTCTAGGGGAACAGATCTCGGCCTACGGAATACGCAGCACGGGAATCGAATCAGGCGCGGATGCGATTGCCGCGTTGCGCCAAGCTAGCGAGCAGGGGGATCCCTACCGATTCCTGATCCTCGATTATGGAATGCCGGTGATGAACGGGGCGGCGGTGACGGCGCTGGTGAGGTTGATTCCCGCAATCTGCGACACCCCTATCATCATGTTGACCCCGGCCAGTTCCCGCAACGGGCGCGCGGACAACGCGGCAAACGAAAGCGCGCAGGCGGACGCGTCCCTAATGAAGCCGGTGCGGCAATCTCAATTGATGCATGCGCTGGCGAGGGCCCGCACAAACAGGTTGGGTCTGGGCGGTGCAAACCCGATGGACGCACTGCCGGAGTCGCTACTGGATTCAAGGAAAAAACGGCCGGGTATGGAGCCGCGGTCTTCGAATGTTCTTTGCCGGGTGCTGGTGGCGGACGACAACACGGTGAACCAAAGGGTTGCGGTGCGGATGCTGGAGCGGCTCGGGATTCGCGCGGATGTTGCGGCCAACGGACTAGAGGCAGTGCGGATGGTGACCGAGCTTCCGTACGATGCGGTGCTGATGGACTGCCAGATGCCGGAGATGGACGGATATGCGGCGACAGCGGAAATCCGCCGCGCAGAACGATCCGGCGAGCACATTGCGATTATCGCGATGACGGCAGAAGCGCTGGCAGGCGCGCGGGAACGGTGCCTGGAAGCCGGGATGGACGACTACATTACGAAGCCGGTGAAGCTCGAAGATTTGTCGGGAGTGATCGGGAAGTGGGTGGTTCAGACTGATGCTGTGGAGAGCGTGCGGTGCTGAGGGGCGTCGAGGACGGCCTGCTTCGATGCTCCCGAACAACAAGCCGCCTGGGTAGGCGGCTGCCGCCAAAATTGGCCGCCCCACAAGACGAGGGCTGGTCGGGGCCTCCTAATGATCGAGGTTGGTGAGGTTCGCCGGGCGGATGGATATGATTCGCCAGGGAGTGGTTAAAGGAGTTGCGCCTTTGTACGGGCGGACCAGACGCGTCAGCGTGGTGGCTCTATCGATGCGCATCGGAGGATAGGTTTCCGATTTGGATTCGGTGATGGCCACTTCTTTGGGGTCGACCACGTGGAACTCGGTGGCTTCTTCCGCTATCAGAATCTCCATGAGCGGAGTCGATGGGGGGATCACATAGCGGAAGGCCGCTCCTTCATTGTAGGCGCGGACTTCGACGTCGATCAGACGCCCCAGTGAACCGTTTTGCATGTACTTCGCGATTAGCGAATTGTATGTGGGCGACGTGGAAGAGGTCGAGGACGTCAGGCCTACGTTTTCGCCGAGCAGAGGTTCCTGATCTTGAACGTCGAGGCCAAGGAACGATTCGTTCACCAAGGGCTTGCCCTTCAGAAATACTTCGTAAGCCAATCTGGAGAGACTGCTGGTTGGCTGGGTTGCAATGAAGAGACGGAATTCCAGTTGTCCGTTGGGGGACTTTACGCGGCGTTCGTCTTGCGCGAAGGCTAGAGATGCGAACAACGCGAACACAACAAGAGTTATGCGGACGGGGCGAAAAATGGTGACAGGCCGCTCTGTCCACGCGGCGCAGAAACGCTGGAGCGCCTTCGCGAATTGAGAACGCGCCTTGGGACAGAGTAGGCAGTCCCCATTTTTCGCGCTGTGTGACAATTTCTTTTACGCCCAACTGAAGCCGGACTTGGACAAAGGCAGTTGGCGGACTCGTTTTCCGGTAGCGGTGAAGATTGCGTTGGATACTGCCGGTAGAGCGGGCGGCAATGCGGGCTCGCCCAAACCGGTTGGCGGATTGGTTGATTTGAGGTAGTGAACCTCGATCACCGGAGGCGCTTGGACCAGGCGGACCATGCCGTGTTTATCGTAGTTGGTTTGGACTACGCGGCCTTTTTCGATCGTGATTTCCTGGTTCATCATCTCGCTGAGGCCGTCGATGATGCCGCCTTGGACGATGTTATCGGCGGCGCTGGGGTTGATGATGTGGCTGCCCACGTCGGCGGCGACCCAGATTTTGTTGATTTTCACTTTGTTCGCGGGGCTGACGGTAACTTCCGCGACCTCGGCAAAATAGCCTCGATGGCTGAAGTGGAACGCCACGCCCATGGCGGTGCCCTTGGGCAACGTCTTGCCCCAACCGGATTTTTCGGCGACCAGTTTGGTGACGCCCTTCATGCGCTCCGGGTCCATACCGGGCGCGCCACCGCCTCGGCCACCGGCTGCGGCCGGCTCTGCGGCGACGGGAATCGCAGAATCTAGAAGAGCCAGACGAAATTCGACGGGGTCCTTACCGGCCGCGTGGGCCAGCTCATCGATGAAGCTTTGAATTACAAACGCGAAGGCGTTGCTGCTGGGGGCGCGGAGGGCTCCGGTGCGGATGCCGAGGGGCATTACCGAGGTGTAGAGCGAATAGTTGGGAATGAAGCGCTGGGGGAACTCGGTTGGGCCCATGGCTCCAGAGGCGACGAAGCGCTCGCCTTCTCCGTAGCTGATGAAGTGATTGCGCCAGGCGATGATTTTTCCCGATGGGTCGAGGCCGGCTTTCAGGTATTGGAAGCCTCCGGGACGATAGTAGTCGTGAGTGAAATCGTCTTCACGCGACCAGAGAAGTTTTACTGGCATGCCGGATTGCTTGGAGATGAAAGCGGCCTCCACCATGTAATCGTTGTTCAGGCGACGACCGAATCCGCCTCCGCCGCGAACCATGTGGACGGTGATTTCGTCGTCCTTCAAGCCCAGCGTTTGCATGACCATTCTGCGGCCGTTGGCGGGGGTCTGGCTGTTGGTCCAGATTTCTACTTTGCCGTCCTTGAAATGAGCGGTGCAGTTCTGCGGTTCAAGTGGCGCGTGGGAGATGAAGGGATAAGAATAGGCGGCTTCAACCACCTTGGCTGCGTTTTTGAGTGTGCCTTCGGCATCGCCGTCCGTGCGGATCGGGCGCTGCGGAGGCTGTTTGCTCAGCTCCTCGGCTTTCTGCGCGTAGGCTACGCTGCTGTATTGGGCGCGAGGGCCTTCGTTCCAGGTGACTTTCAATTGTTTGCGCGCGGACTGCGCGTGCCACCAGGTATCGGCCAGGATCGCGATGCCGTTTTCCAGGCCGGGTTCGCCTGGAAGGACGACGTCGGTTACGTCGGGGCGATCGATGACGAAGGCGTCCTTGATACCGGGGAGTTTCTTGATTTCGTCAACATTCGACGTGACGACTTTTCCGCCGAAGACGCCGCACTTTTCGAAGACGGCGTAGACCATGCCGGGAACGGTGACGTCGATATTGAAGATCGGCTTGCCGGTAACGATGGCGGGTACGTCGACGCCGGGCTGGGAGACGCCGATGATTTTGTAGTCTTTCGGATCTTTGAATTTCAGGCTTGCCGGATTAGGCGCGGGGAGGGTCGCTACTTTCGCGGCTAATTCCCCATAGCCCAGCGATTGGCCGTTGTGCAGCACGCGTCCGGAGGCGGTGGTGCATTCCGCTTCGGGGACTTTCCAGGTGTCAGCGGCGGCGGTGATGAACATGGCTCGCGCGGCTGCGCCGACCTGGCGCATGGGGATCCAGTTGTTCGGCGTTCCGGTGCTGCCTCCGGCGTTTTGGAGGGCGTAGAGCTTGTCATTGAAATCGGTCTGCTCGATTTTTACGGACTTCCAATCGACATCGAGTTCCTCGGCAATCAGCATGGGGAGCATGGTCTTGATGCCTTGGCCGACTTCGGGATTTTTCGCCATGATGGTGATGGCACCATCGGGGGCGACCTTAATATAGACGTGAGGATCGGGCGGTGCGGCTGGGGCTCCCCTGCCTTGGGCTTTGGCTTCGGGTTCGGTTTGGAGGCCGATGAGGACTCCGCCGGCGGCTAACGCGGACACTTTGAGGAATGAGCGACGGCCGATCATGTTACACCTCCTCCAGAACGGCTGCGCCGGTTGATTTGTGAGGGGCTTTTGTTGCGGCCAGGTCCGCTGCTTTGTGGACGGCGGCGCGGATTCTTAAATAGGTTCCACAGCGGCAGAGGTTCCCGTTCATAGCGCCATCGATATCTTTATCGGTGGGCTTGGGGGTCTTCGCGATGAGCGCGGCGGCGGCCATGATTTGTCCGGCTTGGCAGTAGCCGCATTGGGGGACGTCGATTTCTTCCCAGGCGACTTGCACGGGGTGTTTGCCATCGGGCGAGAGGCCTTCGATGGTCATGACGGTTTGGTTGGCGGCGGTGGAGACCGGCGTAAGGCAGGAGCGTGTGGGCTTGCCGTTCAGATGCACGGTGCAGGCGCCGCATTGGCCGATGCCGCAGCCATATTTGGTGCCTTGGAGTTTAAGGATGTCGCGGAGGACCCACAAGAGTGGCATGTCTGCGGGGGCGTCCACGGTGGCCGGTTGGCCGTTCACGGTGAGTTTATATGCCATGCTTTTTGCTCCTGATAACGACCAGCTTAACAGCTTGTTCCTTCTCAGTTTATGGGCGCGTCTGCGCGTGTCGTGTGTGGTGGGCGTTGTCTGTTTTGCGCGACAGAAAATGGAAAGAGGGTAAATCGGGACCTGCCCTACTTGCCTACTTCGACAGCGAATACGTAGGTGGGGCCTTGGATATTGGAGCGGAAAATTACCCAGTTGCCATCCGGAGTGAAGGTTACGTTGGGTTCCAGTTTGTATTGGTGTTTAGCCATGTTGACCAATTTTTCGGAGTGGAGGACACCGGGTGTGATCAGGCCGGGCTGTTGGGGGCCGCGTTCGGGGCGGAACAGATAGATCCACTGGCCGTCCGGTGCGTGGGCTACCTGGCCGGGGTCGCCCCCATCGCCGCAGATGAGTTTGCCGTCGCGGGTGACGTTGAAGTGGATGGACCATTCGTTGCGCTGGAGGTGATACCGGGCGCGCTCGCCGGTGTCGACTTGATAGGCGGCTAGCCAGAAATCTTCGCCGCGTGGAGTTTGCAGATCGTACCAAATGGTTTTACCGTCGGCGGACCAGAATTCGTGGCCGAAGATTTCCATGCTCATGGTGCGAGTGTGGACCTTGGTGAGTTGCGAACCGTCGGTGCGGATGGTCCAGATGCGGTTGACTTTGTGCCAAGGGCCTTCGTGGCAGAACATCAGGAGCGTGGGATCGGTGGGAGAGAAGAGGAGATGGTTCAGCCAATCCGTGCTTCTGTGAATGGTCTTCACTTCGCCGGTCTGGGTGTTCATGACGAACATGCCCATGGGGATGCGGGCGGCTAAGCGCTCCTCCATCATTTGTCCTTTGTTGGGGGGCTGATCGAGGGGGTGGGATTGCTCGGATTGCGCGGATCGGACGGGCGAAGCATAAGCGTTGCCGGAGGGGCCTTGGGCTTCGGTGTACGTTCCGGCCAGCAGCGTTTCGTCGGCGTTTACGGTTACGACGGAGCCGCGTTCGGGGAGTTTCGCGATTTCGCGGGTTGCGCCGGTATCGATGGTGATGACGAAGACAGAGCTTTCCTTGGTGTAGAAGATGTTTCCGGTCTTGTGGCCGACCTCGACGATGCGCACGCGGCCTTCGACTACCGGCTTTACGGCGTGGGTTTCGAGGTTGAAGATCGAGATGCCGTCGGGAGTGGTGTAGACGAGCTTCTTGCCGTCGGGGGTGTAGCCGTTCTGATTGAAATAGAGGCTGGCGCTGCCGGGCTCGTCGGTTAGGCGGACTACGCGATGGCCGGTGTCGGGGTCGAGCCATTCTTTGGGCTGCGCCAGGAGAGTCGCGCATAGAGCGACGGGGATCACGATGCGCATGTGGATCATGATCTGACTAGACGCGACGGAATGCAAGGACTGCGTTCAGGCCGCCGAAGGCGAAGGAGTTGGAGAGGGCCCACTCGATTTCGGCTGCGCGGGCGGTGTTGGGGATGACGTCGAGGTCGCAGACTGGGTCGGGGGCCAAGAAATTTGCTGTCGGGGGGATGATTTTGCGGGAGATCGCCAGGAGGGTCGCGGCGGCTTCCAAGGCCCCGGCTGCGCCCAGGGCGTGGCCGTGCATCGATTTGGTGGAGCTGATCATTGGTTGGTGTGTGCCGAAGACTGCGCGGATGGCTTCGGTTTCAGTGGGGTCATTGGCTAGAGTGCCTGTGCCGTGGGCGTTGATGTAGCCAATTGCTTCGGGTTTCGCGGAGGCGTCGTGCAGAGCCGCACACATGGCTCGGGCTGCGCCTTCGGCTAAAGGCTGCGTCAGGTGATGGGCGTCGCTGGACATGCCGAAGCCGGCGATTTCGCCGTAGATATTTGCGCCACGAGATTTTGCTTGGTCTAGAGGCTCGAGAATGAGCATGGCCGCGCCTTCGCCGAGGATCAGGCCTTTTCGGTCACGGGAAAAAGGTCGGCAGGTGTCTGGGGAGACTACTCGCATTCCCTCCCAGGCTTTCAGCATGCCTGGGGAGAACGGGGCTTCGCTGCCACCGGCGATGGCCAAGTCGGCTACGCCGTTGCGAATCATCCAGAACGCTTGGCCAATAGCGTGATTGGCGGAGGAGCAGGCGGTGGATACGGTGTAGACGGGTCCCGCTACGCCGTGTTCGAAGGAGATGCGGCTCGCGCCCGCGTTGGCCATGGCTTTGGGAATCGCGAAGGGCGAGAAGCGGGTCTGCTTGCGCTCATAGTAATCGCGGAAGGATTCGTCCTCGCTGGTCTGGCCTCCCGTGGAGGAACCGGTTACGATGGCGGTACGGTGGCGCAGTTCGGGTGTGAATTCGATACCGGCGTCGAGGATAGCTTCTCGCGCGGCTACGGCGGCGAATTGGGCGAAGCGGTCTAGGAGGACGACTTCTTTTTCATCGAAGTGATCGGCGATGCGATAACCGCGGGCTTCGGCGGCATTGGGGAAGCGGACGGTTCCGGGCTCGACCAATTCCATCGGGCGGATGCCACTTTCGCCCGCGGCGAGCGCTTTCCAAAACGATTCGCGATTCGGGCCGAGGGCGGAGATTACGCCGATGCCGGTGACGGCGACTCGCTTCAAGCGGCTCCTTGTTCGGGAGCTTTCTGCGCCAATAGCTGCGCGATTCCCTGTGCCATCTGGCGTACGGAACGAATCGCGCGCGCGTCGTCATCGGGGATATCGACGTTGAATTCGCTTTCGAGCGCGAAGATCAGATTGATGCCGTCGAGCGAATCGATCTTCAATTCTTCAAAGGTGCTATCGATGGAAACAGTTTCGAGGGGGATGCGCTGGGTTTTCGCGATGACCTTGATTACGCGGGCCTTTAGATCTTCCGACATCTCGACACTACTACTGGACGGCATCGTGTCGCCGGACGTTCCGGAAACCTTCGGAGTCGAATCATCACCCATCCATTCATCATAATCCGAGGGATGTTCGCAGGAACCGGTGCAAAAAGGTTGACGTCATATGAATATACTCATGTCAGCGATGACTGCCGCGATCACCTCCGAATTCTCTACAGCTTCATATACGTCGCATGTCAATCCGCAGTGGGCGAAGCTTCTCGATTTGCTCGAGATGAATGTGCAGTACGACCGCTGCGAAGGCATCGAGCTGCATGTCGAGGACGGACGCACGATTCTCGATTTTCTTTCCGGATACGGCGTGCATAATGCGGGGCACAATCATCCGCGGATCATCGCAGCCCTGCAAAAGGAACTGGAGCACAGAGGGCCGGCGATGCTGCAAAGCCATGTTCCGGATTCGGCGGGCGAGTTGGCGGCGCGTCTTTCGAAGCTAGCGGGCGGTGAGCTGAACAAGGTGTTTTTTTGCAGTTCCGGAAGTGAGGGCGTGGAGGCTGCGATCAAGTTTTCCCGCGCTCGAACCGGGCGGATCGGATTACTTTCGGCGCGCGGCGCGTTTCACGGACTCACTTGCGGCGCGATGTCGCTGATGTCGGATCCATTCTGGAGCAAGGGATTCGGGCCGATGCTTCCGGCTGCGGAGCAGGTGCCGTTCGGAGACGTTACTTCACTCGAAACGGCGCTGGCGACCAAGAAATTCGCGGCGTTTATCGTGGAGCCGGTGCAGGGCGAAGCGGGCGTGATCCTGCCGCCCGCCGGATATCTGGAGAAAGCTCAGGCCCTGTGCCGGCGCTATGGATCGCTACTGGTCGCCGATGAAGTGCAAACGGGGATGTTCCGGACAGGACGGTTTCTTGCCAGTCATTCTTTTAATATCGAGCCCGATATTGTGGTCCTCGCTAAAGCGCTGAGCGGGGGATTGGTTCCCGTGGGCGCGGTCGTGATGACGGACGCGGTTTATGACGCGGTTTATGGGTCGCTAAAGCGGTCGATTGTTCACACATCGACGTTCAGCGAGAATGGGCTGGCTATGCGTGCGGGGCTCGCTACGCTCGATGTGTTAGAGGAAGAAAAGCTCGGCGATCGCGCGGTCGAGATGGGCGAATATCTGCGGTCTTCGCTGCGCGCTTCGCTCGCGGATTGCGATGTGGTGAAAGAAGTCCGCGGGATCGGATTGATGAACGGGATCGAATTTCAGGCACCAGGAAGGCTCGATTTGCGGTTGTATTTCGAGACGTTCCAGAAGATCCATCCGGCTGCGTTCGGGCAGATGCTGGTCCGGCGAATGTTCCGCGAGGCGCACATCCTGACGCAGATCAGTGGAAATAACTTCGTTGCGCTCAAGGCGTCTCCGCCTCTGGTGGTTACGCAAGCACAGGTGGATCAATTTGTCGAGGGAGTGACGGCGGCTGCGGAGGGACTGGGGTCTTCGGGTTCGCTGTGGACCGAGGCCCTTGCATTGGCCCGCGGCGTGATCAATATATAGGTAGTGGTGCGACACCTGATTTTAGCTGTATTTCCGTTGTCTCTCATCGCCGCCGATCCGGCCGCCATCAATCTGGACGCGGGATACCGGTCGATGTACGATCTCGATTTTGGAGGAGCCCATCAGAAATTCGCGTCTTTTAAGCAAGCGAATCCGGAAGATCCGATGGGTCCGATATCGAATGCGGCGGCGTATCTTTTTTCGGAGCTGGAGCGATTGCATGTGTTGGATTCGGAGCTGTTCGTCGATGACGACAAGTTCAAGCTGCGGCAGCGCCTGACTCCGAGTCCGGAGACGAAGCGCGCGTTCGACGAGGAGCTTTCGAAGGGCCGCGAATCAGCGCGGCGCGTGCGCAGCAACACGCCTGACGATCAGAATGCGCTGCTGGCGGACGTGCTGGCGCATGGGCTGGAGGCGGATTATCTGTCGCTGATCGAGCATCGCGACCTGGCGGCGCTGGGCGTGGTAAAGGAGGGGCGCGCACTCGCGCTGCATCTTCTGAATACTCATCCGGATTGTTATGACGCGTATCTGGCGATCGGGGTTGAGAATTACCTGCTCAGTCTGAAGCCCGCGCCGGTGAGATGGATTCTCAGCTGGGGCGGGGCGCAAACCAGTAAACAGGAAGGAATCGCCAAGTTGCGGCTGACTGCTGAAAAAGGAAATCTTTTGCAACCTTACGCAAAGATGCTGCTGGCCGTCGCTGCGCTTCGCGACAACGATAAGGAGCACGCGGCGCAAATTCTGGAGGGGCTGGTTCGTGAATTTCCCCACAACCGGCTGTACGCGGCCGAACTGGCGCGAGTGAGGAGCGCAAAATAATAAGGGCCGACAGGGCGTCGACCGCGGACCAGGGGGTCCGCCCCACGAGAGGGCTAAAAATTTCTCACTACACTAGTGAAGGGCGGGTTTAAATGCGAATAGCCAGTGCGGCGACGGCTTTGCCGAAGCATCGCTACGATCAGCAAACGATTCTTCAGGCGCTGAAATTTCATTGGGCGGATAAACTGGATCAGCCTGACATGTTAGACCGGCTGCATTCGCGCACGGGCGTCGAGACGCGGTGGCTGGCACTGCCGATTGAGGCTTATCCGGAGCTTAAGAGCTGGGGCGAGGCGAACCAAATCTGGATCGATGCGGCTTGCGAGCTCGGCCAAAATGCGATTTGCCACGCACTAACCCGCGCGGGACTTTCGGTGCAAGATCCAGCCGCGTTTTTTTTCGTCTCGATCAGCGGTGTGGCGAGTCCTTCGATCGACGCCAAGCTGGTGAACCAGATGGGGCTGAACCGCAACATCAAGCGGGTTCCGATATTCGGGTTGGGATGCGTAGCGGGCGCGACGGGGATTGCAAGGGCTGCGGATTACGTACGGGCTTTCCCCGATCAAGCGGCGCTGCTGCTTTCGGTCGAATTGTGCTCGCTGACGATTCAACGCGACGATTTGTCGATCGCGAATCTGATTTCGTCCGGATTATTCGGAGACGGCGCCGCGGCGGTGATTGTGGTGGGCGATCAGCATCCGGCGGCGGGTCCGGAAATCCTTGGGACACGCTCTGTTTTTTATCCCGATTCCGAAGATGTCATGGGTTGGGATATCGGCGAGCGTGGTTTCCGCATCGTGTTGTCCAAAGAAGTTCCGAACATGGTGTATAAACACCTGGCGGGCGATATCGATCTATTTCTTGCGGATCACGGATTGAAGCGCGACGATATCGGCGCATGGGTGATGCACACGGGTGGTCCGGCGATTCTCACGGCTACGGAAAATGCGCTCGATCTGCCGGATGGGGCGCTCGATGCATCGTGGGATTGCCTGCGGCGCGTCGGCAATCTCTCTTCATCGTCGGTGTTGTTCGTGCTTGAGGAATTTCTGGAGCGTCGAAAACCGGAGCGGGGAACGTACGCGCTGCTGGCGGCGATGGGTCCTGGTTTCTGTTCGGAACTGGTTTTGCTGCGATGGTAAAAACCGATGTCGCCATTGCCGGAGGAGGACCCGCGGGTCTGGCGGCGGCGATTGCCGCGCGCAGGAAGGGACTGAGCGTCGCAGTCTTTGAGGGCGTTGCGCCGACCAAGGCGATCGATAAATGCTGCGGCGAAGGCTTGATGCCGGACGCGCTCGAGGCGCTGGGCGCGTTAGGGGTTAAGCTGCCGAAGTCCGCGCGGATGCCGGTATTGGGGGTCCGGTTCATCGAATGCGGCCATGCGGCCGAGGCCAGATTCAACGGTCCGATCGGCGCGGGAGTGCGGCGCACGACGCTTTCTTCCGTCCTCCTGGAACATGCACGGGACGCTGGGGCGGAGATATTTTTCGGGCAGCCGGTCCGCGGGCTTGCGCGCGGCGGAATATTAGCGGGCGATGAAGAGGTGCAGTGCCGCTGGATCGTGGGCGCGGATGGGTCGCAATCGGGGATGCGGAGGATTGCGAGGCTCGAGTCACGTTTTTCATGCCCGCGCCGTTTCGGTTTGCGGCGCCATTTTCGAACGGAGCCATGGTCAGACCTGGTGGAAGCGTACTGGGCGCATGGCGTACAGGCTTTCGTGACGCCGGTGGCTGAAAACGAAGTCGGCGTGGCGGTCTTATCGAGCAACCCTCGTCTTCGTTATCAGGCTGCGCTCGAGTTGTTCCCCGAGCTGCTGATGCGTCTCGAAGGGGCGGCGGCCGTATCGAATGTTCGAGGCGCGGTAACTGCGTCCCGGCGGCTGGACCAGGTGGCAACGCGTGACCTCGCCCTTCTTGGTGACGCTTCCGGTTCGGTCGATTCCGTCACGGGGCTGGGACTGTGTATGTCGTTTCAACAAGCGGTGGCATTGGGCGAAGCGCTCGCTAAAGAAGATCTCGCGTTGTACGAGACCCAGCACCATCGGCTGGCGAAGCGTCCGCGCGTGATGGAATCCGTGATGCTGGCGATGGACCAGCGCGATAAACTCAGGCGGCGCGCGATTCGCACGCTGGAAGCGGAGCCGGCCCATTTTTCGAGCCTGCTCTCAGTGCATACGGGGACTTCGTCGGCGCTCTCCTTTGCACTGCGGGCTCCTCTGGCTCTCGGCTGGCGGTTTCTTATGGTATGAAGTTTTGTTTGTTCGCGATGCTCGCCTGGGCGGCGCAGGCGCAAGCGGTTTTCAAACTCGACGCAACGCAGAGTAAGGCGGGATTCACGTTACCCGATGTGCTTCACACAGTTCACGGGTCGTTCAAGCTCAAACGCGGATCGATTCAATTCGATCCATCGAGTGGCGAGGCGACCGGAGAAATTATTGTCGACGCTACGAGCGGCGATAGCGGGAACGGGGCTCGCGATAAACGGATGCATCAGAACATTCTGGAGAGTTCAAAGTTTCCGGAAATCGCATTTGTGCCGTCGCGCGTGCGCGGCATGGTGAATGCGAATGGAGAGTCCAAGGTGGAGATCGACGGGACGTTTACAGTTCATGGAGCGAGTCATCCGTTGACGGCTGCGGCCGTGATCACGGTGGCCGGGGATCGAATGCAGGCTAAGGTACACTTCGTTGTTCCTTATGTTGCGTGGGGGATGAAGAATCCGAGCACCTTTTTTCTGCGGTGCGCGGAGTCAGTGGACATCGACCTGGATGCTTCCGGGCGCGTGGTTTGGTCCGATTAACAGAGGGACAGGTCGGGGACCTGTCCTACTTCTGAAAGGATCGTTTTGCCGTTTGGGCTTCTTTTTCGAGGCCGGGCAGGCCTAGGCGCAGCATAGTGGATGCAGCGGCGTCCATCATCACTGCGGCTTCTGCTCGTTGTCCTGAATGCGCCAGACAGTCGGCTTTTGCAATCTGAAATTCCAGAGGCACCCAGACAGGCAAGTCTTTGGCGTCAGGCGGTGAGGTTTGGGTCAGGGCTTCGGAGGCCTGTTGGATCTTTCCTTGCGCCACCAGGGCCCGTGCGAGAATCGAGGCGGCTATGATTCGATCGCCTTCGCGGCCGGACCTGGTGAATTCGCCGAGGGCGGCTCGCGCGCCGGTTTCCGCCTCGTCAAAACGATCTCTGGCCAAACTGACGCGCGCGAAGGCCATCTTAATCTCCGGATCCGCAAAACCGCCGGGGAAGCGGCGGGCAAAACCTTGTGCTTCTTCGTAGTTCCTACTTGCAGCCTCGATGTTTCCCTGTTCGACGAAAGTATCGCCAAGCGCGAGGAAGACCATACAGAGTTCGTAAGGCTCGTTCACTTCGCGGAGGATGGAAATCGCTTCGTTGTATTTCGCCTGCGCTGCAGAGAAGTTCCCTTTCAAAGCCAGGGCGTGGGCCGATGCGTCGAGGCTGGAGGCGATTCCTTCCTTCTCGCTCGCGGCGGTGGCAATTTCGAGGGCGTCCGCGATCAAAGGCTGAGCGTCGGAAATGCGACCCTGGCTTATGAGCACCGCGCCCAGGTCCAGCTCTATTGGAGAGCGCTTCATGGAACCCATTTCCGAGGCCGTCGCAAGTGCCGAACGGTATTCCCTCTCCGCCGTACGCAAGTCGCCTTGCATTTTCGCGGTATATCCCAATCCATTCAGGGCGTTCAGCCGTTCAAGAGAATTCCCGATTTCATCCGCTGTTTCGAGCACTCCCTGGTACAGGCGGCGCGCGGTCGAGAGATCGCCCGAGACCGCCGTGTAATTCGCTTCGATGCGAAGGGCCGCGGCGACGCAGGCGCGGTCTCCGAGTTCCGTGCAGATTCGACGGGCTTCGGTTCGAACCTCGGAAAATCCGGGAACAGCCAGGGTCTGCATGGCGCCTGATTCGAGCAGGCGGGCTCGCGCGTACTGGAGTCTCGCCCCTTTTTTCAAGGCCTTTTCGGCAGCGATGTGTGCTGCTTTTCGCGTTCGATCAAAATCGCTCATTGCGCCGGCCGCCTGCGCTTCGGCGAGGTCGATCCGTGGATCTTCTCCAAGCGGCGCAGGCAGTTTTCGTAATGCAGAGACGGTATGCATCGCGTTTTGGGCTTCTCCGCCACGGCTTTGAACCGAGGCCAGAAGGAGGCCGCTCTCCAGATCGTCGGGAAGTAACGTGAAGACTGCCTGATAGATTTGAATCGCACGTGGCCAGTCATGCGCGGTGGTCCGATAGCGGCCCTCGATTTCGAGTTGCTCCAGGCGGCCCAGGTCCGAGGCCGCATCGAATGCGAGTTTTGCTTCCTGCTGGGCCTTCGCATCTTGTCCGAGCATCGACCAGGCGGCGGCGAGGGCAGAATGGGCCAACGGACTTGAAGGCGCGTCAGAGACGGCCTTCTCAAGGTAGGCACGCGCTCCCAAGGCGTCAGATTGGCGAATCCGCTCCATGCCACGGGCGTAAGATTCGGTCGCGGCAGCCTCCATGGGGGGATAGCGCCCGTCGTCCTCTAACGAGCGAACTCGCGGAGCCAAACGGGCCCGGATAGGCGCCGCGCAACGTTCAATCAAATCCGGCAAGTTTGCTTGGGCGCCAGTGTCGACGACGTTCGCCACTTGTTTGCCGGAGCGAGCGTCGACCAACTGCACTTCAAGGCGCACCTGCTGGTTTTGGCGCGAATAGGAACCAGTTACAACGTAGTCGGTTCCCAGGTTTCTTTGGATGCGCTCGAAATCGAGGGCTGAATAACGGTGGCTCTGATCGAGCTGGAGATCGACTCGCATCTGCGCGACGTTGTCGGGCGGCACGATACGCAATTGGCGGCCAGAGCGCAAATTCACGTTCATGGCTTCCGCCAGAGCGGTGGCGACCCAGGAGTTTTCCGGCCCGGAATCGAGATCGCGAAAGCCGAGCACGGCTATCGATGGACGGACGGCAGAAGCTGCGCCGCTCCTGTGGGGCATGAATCGGGTCGCGATCAGGATGCTGGCAATTAAAATGATGGCAACGGCGGCTGCTGGGACCAGGAATGACGGGAACCGGGGCTTCGGCGTGCTGGCGATGGGAGGGGGTAATTCGAAGCCCGGGCGCAATCGAAAATCGGGGACATAGGCGCCCTTGGGAAGATCGATGATGACCGGATTCGCCAGTCCTTCGTGCTGATAATATTCCGAGAGCTTCAGGCGCAGCCGGCGAGCCTCGAGGCGCACGATCGGATCAATGCGGGGATCGTAAGATGGAGGACGCTCAAAGACGGTGACGCCCAGAGCGTACTCTTTGAGCTCCCCGCTGCGGCCGTCGAGCGTCAGGGTAGTCACATGTCTCAGCAAGAGGACACATCGGGCTGCTTTGCGGAAACAGGCGGACGCGGCAATCCGCTCAAGCTCCTGGGCAACGACGGTGGGAGAAAGCGCGCCTTCCCGGCGTTGCGCCTCAGACACGTTCGGCAATCACAACCTCGCGATACCTTGTGATTATCCGTGATTTCCCACCGCAGGGTCAAATCTAAAATATATGAAGAATCAGTGAGTTAACATGCGTAGGCTACCGTATTCTTCTTGGATTGAGTACTGAGAGAGGGGCAAGATTCATGAGACGCGACTTTGAAAGGAAGACTCATGTTTCTTAAGACTGTTTTGGGACTATTGCTTTGTTCCTCGATTCAGGCATGGGCGACGAATGCCTATGCGACCACAGGCACGGAGTTCGGAACGACGAATCTGAGCACGGGGGCTTTCACTTTACTGGGTAGCACGGAGTTGGGCAGTACACCGGAGTCTCTGAGCGCGGGGCTGGGAGAAATCGGCGGGCTCCTCTATGGAGCCCAAGCCGGCACCGCTACGTTATACGAGATTAATGAAACTAACGGAGCTTTGACTACTATTGGAACGAATGTCACGACGGAATATCACGACTTGGGGTCGACCCTGACGGCGATGTATACCATTGATGCCGCCGCCAACCTTTATTCCGTCAATCCTTCTAACGGAGCGTTGACGCTGATTGGATCGACTGGGCTGGCTGAGCCCGGAACTGCGTCGTTATCCACAAATTCGAGCACCCTGTACTTCACCGAGTTCAACGGCGGAGCGTATCAGTTATACACGATCAACACGAGTACGGGCGCGGCGACCCTAGTGGGGACCACGTCGACACCGATCGGAGCGCTTATGTGGGATGGCGCATCGGTTTTGTATGGGGTGCAGGATTCTCCAGATCCCGTTGCTGTCGATACGATCAACACTGCGAATGGCGCGGTTACGCTGGGTCCGGCGGTGACCGGCGCTGCGGGGGATATCAATGGGCTTGCCCCCATCCCATCATCTTCGGGTGTACCGGAACCGGCTTCGTGGTGCTTGCTGGGGGCGGGTTTGTTGGTGATCGGGAGATGGCGGAGATTGCAGACGCGCTGAAACCGCTTCCTGTGGTCGCGGCGGCAGTTACCTCGGGACGAGGAAGAAACGGTCGATGGCTACCCGGGCGCTTCTGATTGACCGGAAGCCGCTGCGGTGGAAGCGGATGGTTAGTTCGTCAAATTGCTGGATGGCCGGAGCCGGTGGAATTTTGAAGCTTAAAGTTTCCGCTGACGGAGGCTTTGAGGTGATGGGGATCCGGCCTAACGATTGGGAGGCGCGACCGGGTAGCGCAGTGTTGACGAGGATCAGTTCCAAGGCTAACGATCCGACGAAGACATCGGTGGAATCGGGGACATCGGCGTTGCGGACAGCGATATCGATGCGGCTACATACGCCGAGGTCGATCAGGCGGCCGAGGTTTTGGTGGGCTTCCATTCTTAGACCGCTGTTGTCGGCGGAATGGAAGGACACGTTATCGGGACTGCCTTTCACGCGATAGGCATCCTCGTCTGGAGCTTTGTCTGGTGACTGAAAGAACCAATAAACGCCGTAGAAGGGGATGCCGATGGGGTCTTTGTGGAGCACGAAGGGGTCGTGGCTCATCAGTGCGAGGGGGACGACGAGGATGGTGTGTTGCGCTTCTTCCGGTGTTAAGATCACGCCTCGGTATTTGCCTCCACGGGTGAGACCTCGGGATGGTGTGTTGGATTTGTTGCCGGCGGACGGGGTGCTTTCGTTCGAGTTGCCGCCTCCGGGGAGGTAGTGGGTTAGGGCGATGATCGCGAACAGCGCGGCGATCATGATGGTCAGGCGTGGTTTGAAGGGGCCGCGCAGGGTTCGCTCCTGGCGAATTCGCCACAGAATGGGTGCGGTGGCTAGCCCGAGCGCCAGGGCGGAGACGATCGATTCGCGGCCGAGTGCGGAGGCGGCTCCGATTTGCAGGAGGACGGCGGCGCAGAAGGCTCCGGTGAATTTTTTCCACTGGGCTTTCGGGGTTACGTTGGCGGGGAGGATGGTCCAGACCAGGAATGCGGCTACTATCGGCGCCCAGATTGAGGGCTGTCGAAGGAAGATGATTAGTGGTCCGAGGCAGGCTGCGGTTGCGGAGGTGCGGGCGATGGTCGGTCCGGGAGTGGGTTTGGGGAGGGCAACGTAGGTCAGAAGCATCGTGACGGCACAGACTGCGGAGGTCAGGATCACAATGAATGCGGATGTGGCTAGCAGGCGGGGCCAGGTTAGAGCGTGTGGGGCGGTTGCGAGAATCGCGACGAAGGCAGAGGCCAGAAGTCCGAGGGTTTGCGGGAGCCAGTTGTTGAGTCGGCGCATTCGTCGGTGGGCAGGTCGGGGACCTGCCCTACTTAGACACCGGGCGCGGGTTATTGTGCCGGTTGCTCCAGTGGAATCGCTTGGGCGCAGACACGAGTGTCAGCTTGGGATCATTTCGCCAGGGTTTTTACGAGCTCGTAGAGGAATTGCTGGCCTTCGTAGAATGCCTGGACGCCCATGCGTTCGTCGCGGCCATGGAAGCGGATGTCGTCGCGGTCCATGAAGAAGCCTTGGATTCCGTACGTCGGGATGCCGGCTAGGCGGAGGGATCTCCCGTCCGTTGCGCCCATCACCATGATCGGAATCGAGGGGACGCCGGGCCACATGGTATCGGTGATGCGGCCGACGGCCTTCATGATGTCGGGTCGCATCGGGGAGGCAGGTCCTTTAGGGACATCGCCGACAACGCTGACTTTTACTTCAGGGTCGGCCACTACTTTTTCGAGAGTGGACTTCACGTAATCGACGGAATCCTCCGGGAGGACGCGGCAGTTTACTCCGGCGGCGGCCAGTTGCGGGAGAGCGTTGCGAGCGTGTCCGCCTTCGAGCTGCGTGGCGACGCAGGTGGTGCGAAGGGTCGCGTTCCAGGCAGGAGACACGTTGGCCACCCGCTGCATCGCTCGCTGGTCGCCTTCGGCGGCGTTCGCGAGGTCGGTTTTGACGGGCTCTTTGTTGAGGGTCGCCATTTGCTTGAAGTAGGCTGCGGTAACTTCGTTGATCTTAAGAGGGAATCCGAATTTCGCCAGGCGGTCGAGCGCGGCTGCAAGATGATAGATCGCGTTGTCGGGGACGGGCATAGAGCTATGCCCGCCTTTATTGCGGACCTCGAAGCGGATCTCGACGACGTATTTTTCGCTGACCTGGATGTCGTTGGCGATTTTCTTACCGCCGGCTTCTTCGCCCCAGCCCCCTTCGTTGATGCAGAATTCGGCGTCGATCAGATCGCGGTGGGTTTTGATCAGCCAATCGACGCCGTTGTAGGGTCCGCCGCCTTCTTCATCGGCGGTCAGGGCGACGATGATGTCGCGGTCGGGCTTGAAGCCTTCCTTTTTATAGCGGATCAGATTCGCGATCCACACCGAGGCTTGCGCTTTGTCGTCACCGGTGCCTCGGCCGTAGAAGAAGCCATCCTTTTCAATGAACTGAAACGGGTCCATGGACCAGTCTTCGCGCTTCGCCTCGACTACATCGGTATGGGCCAAGAGGAGAATCGGCTTGCGGGCGCCGGTACCGTGGTAGCGGACGACCAGATTCGCTTTTTTGGGGGAAGCTCCGCCGAGGAAGACGTCGGATTCCGGGAACCCGGCTGATTTGAGGTATCGCGCGGCGGCTTCGGCCACGGGGGTGGTGGAGCCTGTCGAGAATCCGGATTGAATTTCCACGAACTCCTTATAGATGGATCGGGCTAACTGGCGGTCCGGTTCGGGAGGGCTGGTCTGGGCGGCGAGGAAAGCGGCGCAGAGGAAGAGGCAGAGTCGGGGCATGTGACATTATTTCACGTTCTGGAGAAGACCCGTCGGCACGCCTGGAGGCGCACGCCACAAGCTGCTTCAGAAGGGCCAGTCCTCGCGGCTGGTCATTTCAAAGGCGTTGAGCCCGTTCAGGCTGAAGGCATCCGCTTCGGGCGGCGCAGGCGATCTATCTACTTCGGATATCCTGGGTGCGCTTTTACTTCGGCGATCTGGGCAGCGTGGCGCTGGCTGTGGAGGGAAATCATCAGGAGCCATTGGCAAGCGTCGAGGTCCTTAAAGACAGGGTGAGGGGCGACGCGGTCGTGCATCAGATCCTGCGTCTCACTAACATATTTGAGTAATGCGGCGCGGCGCTCCTCAAAAAGGTCTGTGAATTGTCCCGGGGTCGCGCAATGCGTGGTGTTTTCGATCCCCGCGGGAACTTTGATACGCTCATGGCGCGAGGGGACGGCTTCGAGGATCCAGGGGGTCTTTTTCTGAACTTGTGCGGCCCGCTCCGGGTCAGGTGGAGTAGCCTGCATATGCTTAGAGACCATCGAAAATATCCGCCGCTCGATGGTGGCGATATGTTCGGCACAATCCTGGATTGACCAGGTTTCTTCGTCCGGACGAAAAATCCACTGATCGGCGCGGAGATTTGCGATTTCGCTCAGCAGAAGGTTGCGGGTCCGGGTGAGATGCCCGGCCAGGAGCGCGCGATCTTCGGGCGTGAGTTGCGGCATAACGCTACTTATCTTAGTACTGTTTCCTGCCTTCCGGCTAAACGTTTCCTAAGGTAAGTCCGATAGATACCTGAACAGGTACGCACACGTGTCCAAACAGGCCAGAGTAATCGCGGCGACCGAGGGTATTGTGTTGCGTCCGGAGATGCATCTGCCCCGGTGGGAGAGCGTCCTCGAGGATGCGGCCCAGGCTCCTACGATCCTGATTGTCGACGATATCGAGTTGAATCGAAGGCTGTTAAAGGCCATGCTGAAGACGGCGGCGTACCGGATTCTGGAGGCGGCGCGGCCCTCGGCGGCCATCGCCATTTTGGAACGGGAGAAAGTGGACTTGGTAGTGGTCGACTTGGTGATGCCGGAAATGAGCGGTCCGGAGTTTTGCCATTTGCTCAAGAGCGAGCGGCGGACGCAGCTTATTCCGATCCTTATGACCACGAGTGTGCAGGGCACTGAAAATGAGGTAACGGGCATCGAATCGGGTGCGGACGAATTCCTGATCAAGCCGCTTCAGCCGGCCGTGGCACGAACGCGTATTCGGGCGATGCTGCGAAATAAGGCGCTGACGGATTCTCTCGAAGAAGCGGAAACGATTCTGTTCGCACTGGCGCAGGCTGTGGAGCGCCGCGATAAGTACACGGGGATGCACTGCGAGCGTCTGACCACGTATAGCTTGGCTCTTGGGCAAGCGCTAGGTTTGCCGCGTCAGGAACAGTTAGCGCTATACCGCGGAAGCTACCTGCACGATATCGGGAAGATCGGGATTCCGGACGGGATTTTATTTAAACGCGGATTGTTGACTGACGAAGAATGGCAGACCATGCGGTTGCATACGATTCGTGGCGAGGAAATTTGTAAACCGATGAAAACATTGGCTCCGGTGTTGCCGATTATCCGCAGCCATCACGAGCGATGGGACGGGTCGGGCTATCCGGACGGGTTGAGCGGCGAGGATATTCCGCTTTTGGCGCGGATTCTGCAAGTGGCAGATATCTATGACGCTCTGACCACGGCCCGACCATATAAGCCGGCGTTTTCTCATCAGCATGCCATCGAGATTATGGTCGAAGAGGCGCGCCGCGGGTGGAGGGACCCGGAGCTGGTTCCATTGTTTGCAGAGGTTTCGCAGCACCACGTTTCACAAAACGGCAACCCTGACGCGACCCCTTGGCCGGGCAATACGTCCATGCAGCAGTCGCTCGACAATATGCGGCGCGAACTGTCAAAATAACTTGTACGCGCTTCGGTGGCCGCGTCGTCTTACCAACAGTCGGGTTTGTGTGTTTAGCATGACAAGCGGGCGTGTCCTCCTTCTGTCCCTAACAGCCTGCTTGGGGTCTGCCTGGGCGCAAGCTGATGAAACAGAAGCTGCAAAGAAGCCCGAGTCCACAAGAGAAGAGACTCATATTTTAGGCATCGTGCCGGATTATGACACGGTGAGGAATTCAAGCGGCGTCATCCTGCCGATCAGCACACGCACCAAGTTCTGGCTGGCGACCGAGGACGTGTTCGATCCTTTTTCGTTTTTGATCACCGGTTTTTACGCGGGTGGTTCTCAACTGACCAATCAATACCGTGAGTTCGGCCAAGGCGTGGCTGGCTATGCCAAACGGTATGCGGGAGCGTTCGCGGATAATGCAGTCGGAAATTATATGACAGAGGCCGTATTTCCAGCGCTGTTGCGTCAGGACCCTCGCTATTTCCGCATGGGACCGGAGTATGGGTTCTGGAAGAGAGTGGGATACTCGGCGAGCAGGGTGATTGTCACGCGCGGCGATTCCGGGAAACGGCAGTTTAATTTCTCTGAGATCGTGGGCAATGGCGTTGCCGCAGGAATTTCTGCCGCTTACTATCCACCTTCGAGCCGGCATCCAGAAGAGGTGTGCGAGAAGTGGGCTTTGAACGTGGGGAGCGATGCGGGCTTCAACATCCTCAAAGAATTCTGGCCCGATATGCGCCACAAGTTCTTTGGGAAATAACGGCGCGCTATAATCGCAGATGTAGGCGATGCAGGAACTGATCAAAAAGCTCAAAGAAGAAATCGCGGCGCTCGAGGTCGAGTTCCGGGTCGAGCTTCCACGTGAAATCCTCAAGGCACGGGCCCATGGCGACCTGAAGGAGAACGCCGAATATCACGCGGCCAAGGAACGGCAGGGCATCGTAAATGCCCGCCTTAACCAGCTGAACGGACGGTTGCGCGAAATTTCGATGATCGACATGACGAAGCTCCCGCGCGATAAAGTGGGCCTTTGCTCAGAAGTGATCGTTCTGGACGTGGACAAAGATATCAAGGTAAAGTACACTTTGGTCACCAGCGAGGAAGTGGACGTGGCCAAGGGGTTGATCTCGACCAGTTCTCCGATCGGGCGCAGTCTGCTGGGCAAGCAGGTTGGCGACGAGGTTCGTATCCAGATTCCTGGCGGTCTACGGGTGATGGAGATCGTGGAGTTGAAAACGATTCATGATTTGGCGCCGGGCGATCTAGCCAAGGAATAACACTTGGAGCAGAAGTTAACGTTTACGCGCGCAATTGGGCTGGCCTGCAATAAGGTCATCCTGCTGATTGTGCGCATGCTCGCACTTTCTAAAATCCATCCCAACGTTCTAACCTTTCTCGGCCTATTGATCAACGTGGGTGCGGCGTGGTTGTTGGCCGTGGGTCAATTCCGCTGGGCCGGAGCGGTGATTATCGGAGCGGGGCTGTTCGATATGGTGGACGGCCGGGTGGCTCGCGAAACGAATCGCGTGACGCGTTTCGGCGGATTTTTTGACTCGGTGCTGGACCGGTACTCGGATTTAGGATTATTGATCGGCTTGCTAGTCTGGTACGGATCGATCGGCCGATTTTCGTACGTGGTACTGACGGCGGTCGCGATGATCGCCTGCGTCATGGTGAGCTATGTCCGGGCGCGCGCTGAGAACTCAATTCCGATGTGCAAAGTCGGATTCATGGAGCGGCCGGAACGCGTCGTGCTGGTCATTATCGGCGCACTGTTCGACCGCATGGCTCCGGTGTTATGGGTCATCGCCGTGTTGGGCAACCTGACGGTGATCCATCGCATGATCTTCACCTGGCAGGAGGCTGAGCGGTTGGAAGATGCACAGCTTCGCGCAGGTAAGAGCCGGAGTCGCGATAAGGCCGACGATAAAGTAGAGAAACCTTAAAGCCCCGTTTTGCAGGTTTCGTGATATTTCTCAAAGCGGTCCTGGCGCTTGATCCGCGGGAGCGCTCGCCGCCGGCGATATGTATCTTCGCGAGATTCAGCGGCAAAGCAGGAGGATGACGCGGCGATGGTTTCGCATCATACCCGGCGGATCGCCGCGCTGACCGGCCTCGACCCTACCGGAATTACGGTGAGCAACGGAGCCGCTCTCTCTTTATAACGATTCGGCGCAATCAGATCGACATAGAGAACAGCCACGTCGCCCGATTTGCGGTTCAGAACCAGGGCGTATTGATCGTCCGGGGTGACCGCGATAAAACCGGGATCGTTGCCCACGGGCAGAACAGCGATGACTCTCTGGGAGGCGATCTTGAGGACACTGACATCGCCCGATTGCGGGCTGGCCACAAACAGGAACTCGCTTGAAGCCGCCATTGCGCCTGGAGCATGTCCGGCGAGTACCGTCTTGTCGACATCCGGCGTGTGATAAGGGTAGACGATCACGACGCCGTCCACACCTTCGCCGGTCACGAACAGTTGGCCTCCGTCGGTATTTCCCGGTTCGGTGCTCAGATTGAAGCACAGATTGTCGGGACGGACGGCGAGCGGCAGGTGCGCGATCAGCCTGGAGGAGCCGACGTCATAGAGGGACAGCATCCGTTCACTCCGATTGGCGGCAATCAATCTCTTGCTATCGGAAATGAACCGGACAGCGCCGATATCGGCGGGTGACCCCAGGGGAGCACCAACGTTTTGCGCCCCTAGATCGACCAACCGCACCGATTCTCCGGCGCTCACCGCCGCCGTCTTTCCATCCGGCGAAACGTCAAATTCGTGCGGATCTTCGGAAAGAGGCAAGTTCCAGTCAACCGCGAACCGATCGAGCGCTACGCGCACCAACGTTTTCGGCTCGGTTGCCAATACGTAAATAGCGCGTTCGTCTGGTGAAACATGCATCGCGATCGCATGCGAAGCGACGGCAAGTTTACGCGCGAAAGTCAATCGGTCGGCTCGAATCTCGTGAATCGTGCCGTTTTGTGGCGTCAGGGCGTAGACAAATGGCCGCGTGCTCAACGCCAGTACTTCTGAGGGTGCACCATCGAGAGGGATGTGACGGACAACCGCCAGAGCCTGCAAATCCACGGCAGCCACGGCTTGCCCTTCCTCATTCGCGATGAACGCATACCCGGGGAAGAGCGCGCGGCGCCGGGCGGTGCATCCATTATTTAAAACTGCGCCAAACGGCAGCGCAAAAACAGCGCGACGTGTCACCGTACGACAGCTCACAAGATTAGTGTAGTCTACTGAAAATAAAACAAAATCTTGCCGCCGCGTTGCGGCTGTGCTACTGTTCAAGTTGGGCGCTTAGGACCCCACCCTCAGCCTTACCCAAGTAGAACAATTCATATGAATCTGCGGTCGTTGTTCAGTCTTTTTTCGTCCGACCTCGCCATCGATCTCGGTACGGCCAACACTCTGGTTTTTGCCAAGGGCAAGGGGATTGTGGTGAACGAGCCTTCCATCGTCGCCATCAACAAAACAACGGGGGAAGTGGAGGCGGTAGGGCGCGAGGCAAAGGAAATGCTGGGACGCACGCCGGGCAACATCGTTGCGATTCGGCCTATGAAGGATGGCGTGATCGCCGACTTCAAGGTCACTGAGCGCATGCTGAATTATTTTATTCAGAAGGCGCACGGGCGCAAGATGCTGGTGCATCCGCGCATTATTATCGGTGTTCCCAGCGAGATCACACAGGTGGAAAAGCGCGCAGTCATCGATTCGGCCTACCACGCCAAGGCGAGCGAAGTTTACCTGGTGGAACAGGCCATGGTGGCGGCCATCGGCGCGGGCTTGCCGATCACGGAGCCTTCGGGCAACATGGTGGTTGATATCGGCGGAGGCACTAGCGATGTCGCGGTGATTTCGCTCTCCGGTATTGTGTATTCGCGCTCCGTGCGCGTGGCCGGCAACGAGATGGATGACGCCATCATGCAGTACATGAAACGCAAGTACAACCTGCTGATCGGCGAAACCACGGCGGAGAAGGTAAAGATTTCGATTGGCTCGGCATTCGTGCTCGATAAGCCGCTCACGATGGAGATCAAGGGCCGTAACCTGATTGAAGGCGTGCCGAGGACGATCACGGTAGACGACAGCGAAATTCGCGAGGCGCTTTCGGAATGTGTTGCGATGATTATGAATGCAATTCGAGTAGCGCTCGAACGGACGCCGCCCGAGCTGTCGGCCGACATCAGCGACCGGGGGATCGTGCTAACCGGGGGAGGGGCGCTCCTCAAGAATCTGGACAAGCGCATCCGCCAGGAGACTGGACTGCCGGTTTCGATCGCCGAAGATCCCCTGGCGTCGGTGGTGTTGGGAACGGGAAAGATGTTAACCGAGTTCAAGCTGCTGCGGAGAATCGCTATCGAATAGAATCAGCGGGGCGTTCCTATGGAGTTTTTTCTCAATCGTTACCGCAACCTTTCGATCCTTGTGGCGGCGATTCTCGCGCAGTTGGTCCTGCTGGCCTACCAGGTGAAAACCAACGGAGATGTCCGGCTGATTCGGGTGTGGGCGGTCGGCGCGGTTACTCCTCTGGCCCGCTGGATCGAAACGGGGCGTAGCGGCGTATCTCACTTTTTCAGCGATTACTTCGTGCTACTGGAGGTGCGCGAGGATAACAAGCGCATGAAAGCGGAGCTCGACCGCATCAAGATCGACAACCAGTATCTGCGGGCCGAGCTCTCCACCGCGGACCGCGCCCAATCGCTGGCGATATTTCAAAAACAGTCGCCTTCGAAGACTGTGGCAGCGCACATCATCGGAAACACCACGGGCGCGGGCGCCAAAGTCGTGATCATCGACCGCGGGAGCAACAGCGGCATCGAGCCCGGGATGGCAGTAATTACGCCGGATGGCATCGCGGGTAAAGTGACCAAAGTGTTTGCCATATCCTCCTTCATATTGCTGGTGACGGATCAGACTTTCGCGGCCGGGGTGATCTCCCAGAATAATCGGGTGCACGGAACTTTAAAAGGGCAAGGCTACGAAGGCGCAGCGAAAATAGAGCACATTCAGAACGAGCAGAAGATCGATCAGGGCGAGTGGTTTTACACCTCCGGCGACGATCGCATCTTCCCCAAGGGCCTGCCCGTGGGCGAGGTGACTACGGTCCATCAAGGGAAAACGGAGAAGGAAATTTACGTCTCGCTGAGCGGCTTTAAGAATGGCTTGGAAGAAGTTCTCATCATCGTCGAAGGCGTCCATATGCCGATTCCGGATGCCCCGGTCACCAACCAGGCGGTACATCTGCTGGCGCCTCCGCCCGCCGATCCCGATGCCACGCCGGCGCTTCAGCCATCGCAAACAGGTCCGCTCTCAACGGACGCGGATCGGATTAAGGAGCACTGGCGCAAGGTCGGGGAGCAACAAAACCACGTATACGGAGAGCGCGGCAACGGCGCGCCGAACTACAACGCCCCCGCGAAGACCGAAGCTCGGCCTGAAAACAAGCCATGACCGGTTTTTCCGAATACCGTGAGCCATTGCGCAAGGAGCGCAGTTCGGTCTTCAACGTTGCGGTGATCATCGGAATTTCTCTGCTTGCGATTTTGTTCCGGGTTTATGTTTCCAGGTTCGTTCCCTACCTGCAATACCTGGAGCTTCCGCTGTTGGTGACGGTCTATTTTTCGCTGATGTGGCGATCTCCGATCGCGGGACTGCTGTTCGGCGCGGCGATCGGCCTGGCGCAGGATTCTCTTTCCCATAATCCGCTGGGGATGTTCGGAATAGTGAAGACGCTGGTGGGTTACTTCGCCGCCTCCATGAGCCTGCGGGTCGATGTCGGAAATCCTTTGCTGCGGCTGGTGCTGGGATTCGTCTTTTTCTTTTTTCACGCGCTTCTCTACTGGGTGCTGACTCGGGCGCTGTTAGGGCAAACTCTTCAACTCGAGCTGGTACAGGTTCTGGTGGTGGCGATCCTCAACGCGATTGTTGCGGTGTTTCTCTATCAGTTCTTGGATAGACTGAGGATTACGGGTTGACCTCCAATGCCTCCTGTTGAGCCCGAACGCGCGCAACAGCGGAACGCCGCTCCCAGCCGTCTGTTTCGCGACGATACCCGTTTCGCGCTGGGTCGCATTGCTGTCTTTCAGTATCTGGCGGTCGCGGTATTTCTGTTTCTGATTGGCGGCTTTTGGGTACTGCAAATCCGCGACGAAAAAACCAACACAGAATTGGCGGAGCGGAACCGCATTAAAACTGTTCCTCTGCTGGCGCCGCGTGGAAAGATCCTGGACCGCGATGGACGGGTGATCGTCGACAATCACTCCGCGTTCGCGCTTACCTTGTCGCGCGAAACGCTGAGGCCGGAGCATATTGCCGCCATCGCCGACGGATTGCAGAACATCAAAGCGGAGGAGATTCGCGGCCTGGTGGCACGAGCGGAATCGCGGCGCGTGGCTAAATATGTTCCCCTGGTGATCAAGCAGGATCTGACGCCGGCCGAACTCTCGTTCGTCGAATCCCATCGCGACGCCGACACGTTTCCGGAGATGGATCTGGCTCCCAAACAGAGCCGTCTTTACCCACAGGGAGGCTTGGCCGCCCACGTCATCGGCTATGTGGGGGAGGTTTCGGAACAGGAGCTGAACACCCCGGAGTTCGCCAAGTATTCCCAGGGTGAGATCATCGGGAAAGAAGGACTGGAGCGCCAATATAACGATCAACTCATGGGTGTAAACGGCCAGCTTCGCGAGGTGGTGGATAGCATGGGGCGGGAGCGCCAGAAAGTCGAAAAAATTGACTTTACGCCGGGAAGTAATCTCCAATTGACGCTCGATCTGGACTTACAGACGGTGGGTGAGTTGGCGATGGAAGGCCGCCGCGGGGCGTTGGTGGCGCTCGATCCACGAAACGGTGAAGTGCTTGCCATGGTGAGCCGGCCTGCCTTCGATCCGAACCTGTTTACCCGCCGGATCAGCAAGAGCGATTGGAAGGAGCTGAGTGACAATCCGGACAACCCGCTGATGAACCGGGCCATTCAAGCACAGTTCGCGCCCGGGTCGACCTTCAAACCGATCGTGACCATTGCCGGTCTTGAAACCGGCATGCTGGAACCATCGACGTCGGTGCTCTGTCCCGGCTACGCCACTTTTTACGGTCACAAATTCAACTGCGACGAAGTGCATGGAACGGTCGATCTGCATCGGGCGATCGTGCATTCCTGCGATGTTTTTTTCTTCACGGTGGGGAATCGCATGGGGATCGACCGGATCGCTGAATACGCGGAACTCGCGGGACTTGGCAAAAAGACAGGAATCGACTTGCCGAACGAAAGAGAGGGCTTGGTGCCTTCTCCGCATTGGAAACTCCGCGTCCAGCGGGAGAAGTGGTACGCGGGCGAAACCATTTCCGTCGCGATTGGGCAAGGGCCGCTGACGGTGACTCCGATCCAGCTCGCATCGGTGCTCGGCGGACTGGTTTCGGGCGGTGTGTGGTACAGGCCGCACCTGGTGAAGAACGCCCATATCGATCCGCCGCGGCGGGCCGATTTTCATCCGGAGAATGTGGCCACCGTCGTCTCAGGGATGTGCGGCGTAGTGAATGAAGGTGGCACGGGCGCCGGGGCGGCGATTCCGGGCCTGGAAATTTGCGGAAAGACCGGTACCGCGCAGCGAATTTCAAACGAGCTGGCGAAATCCAATAAAGCGCTGGCGTTGGCTATGCGGGACAACGGCTGGTTCGTCGGATTTGCGCCCAGGGAGAATCCGGAGATCGTCGTGGTCGCGCTCTGGGAAGGGGGCGGGAAAGGTGCATTCTCCGCGCCCATCGTTCGGGATGTGATTAAGGCTTATTTCGACAAGAAAGCGCGCCTCGCCAAGCCGGGCCTTCCGGTGCTCTCCTTATTCACGGATCCGAAGCGCTAGAATAGAAAGCAACTTGGCCCGCTACCGTAGTTTTCGCGACCTCGACTGGCCCCTGCTGATCATCAGCCTGATTATCTGCTCGCTCGGTGTGCTCCAGATTTATTCGGCAACGCATGGCGATACTCCCTGGCATAATGCGTGGTGGAAGCAGATCATCTACATCGTGATTGGACTCGGGCTTATGTGGTTGACAACTTCCGTCGATTATCATACGTTGCTCGGACAGGTGCCGATTTTGTATACGTTATCGGTTCTTGGATTGCTTGCGACCGTGGCGGTCGGCAATGTAGTGTTTCATGCGCGACGCTGGATCCATTTGTTTGGGGTCAGTTTTCAGATCTCTGAATTTGTCAAATTGGTGATAATATTGTTGGTGGCTCGTTATCTCTCGGAGCTGAAAAGCGACGAAGTGAGCCCTCGGGACTTATTGAAATTAGGGGGGTTGGTCGCGATTCCGGTGGCTCTGGTGTATTACCAGCCGGATCTCGGCACGGCGATCACGTGCGTGTCGGTTCTGGCGGCCGGAATTTTGCTGGCTGGTCTGCGATGGCAGTATGTGGCGGGGATCGCCTTGGCCGGAGCGCTCGCGCTGCCGGTGGGCTGGTATCTGATCAAGGATTATCAGCGGGCGCGGTTTCTGACTTACCTCGATCCGTCTCTCGACCAGCGTGGCGCGGGTTATCAGGTGATCCAATCCAAGATCGCGATTGGTCATGGAGGAGTTTGGGGCGCGGGCCTGACGAAAGGTACGCAGACACAGCTTCGGTTCCTCCCGGCGGCGCACAACGATCTGATCTTCTCCGGGTTTGCAGAAGAGCATGGTTTCGTGGGTGTCGTCGTCGCGCTGGCATTATATTTTTTGCTGTTGATGCAGATCGTGCAGAACGCGCAAACGGCGCCAGATCGCGCTGGGATGTACATTTGTATGGGGGTGGGTGCGCTGCTATTGTGCCACCTGCTTGTGAACGTTGGGATGGTGGCGGGCGAGATGCCGCTGACCGGGATTCCATTGCCGCTGATGAGCGCGGGCGGGTCCATTACGATGTCGGTATTTGTGATGCTGGGGCTGGTAAATAACGTGCGGCTCCGGCGATTCGTTAGTTAAGATTTGAGACCGGGCCTGGCGCAAGTTAGCCGGCGCGGGTAACGTGAAAGCGGATTTCGGTACAACAAGTTTTCGGAAACTGTTTTTCGGGAGCGACGGGTCGCCAGAGCGCCCGTCCATTTGGCCCTTCCGGTGGATGGTTTCCGCAGTGCTGGTCAGAGCGATGTCGTCTGATCCGGGGTGTATGAGGGACGGCTCCACTCCGGTGCTTTGACCGGCCATTCCGATCCGAACCGCCTTCGCCATCTCCCGCCTCTGATGGGCGCTGAGGTCCTCGAAGCGCCTCGCGGAATGCCGCGGGGCAGGAGGACTGTATGAGCAAGGAATTGGTGATCTCGGCCAACCGGCACGAGACCAAAGTGGCGCTGATCGAGGACGATCAGCTCTGTGAAGTTTACTTCCAGCGCGCCAACGAATACTCACTGGCGGGGAGCATCCATAAAGGACGCGTAACCCGCGTTCTGCCCGGAATGCAATCGGCGTTTGTCGATCTCGGCCTGGAACGCGACACGTTTCTGTACGTGTCCGATTTCCTCGAAGAACACGAGGATTTCGACAAGGTCGGCGATGAACGCCCGGTGCGCGAACCTCGTGAACCTCGTGATCGAGACCGCGATCGGGATCGCCGACCCCCTCAGGGTCCCCCTCCGGTTGTGCAGCCGTTGGCTTCTCTCCCCGAGTCGATCCAAGCCGCGCACGAAGGACCTCCGGCGATTTCTTCGTTCACTCCCATAGGGGAGTCCAGGCCCGACGATAGAGGCGCTGATCGAGGAGCCGATCGTGGAGAACGGCGTGGACGCCGCTCCCGGCGCCGCAGAAATAACGGCCGCGGTTTTCCCGATTCGAAATACGCGCCCAGCGGTGGCGAGCAGAGGCGCTCCGGTCCACCCTTGGAGGCCGAGCCTCAGGCGGAGCCGGCCGGGCCTCCCGAGATCTTATCGGCAGCATCGGAACCTGTGGAAGAAGTCACGCCCCTGATTTTGCCGGGGGAATCCCTCAAGAAATACAGAGAAGCTCCGCCAGTCGCCAAAGCAGCCATCGAAACAGAGTCCGAGGGCGAGGCGATCGAGGAGTACGACGAGCCGATTCATTATCCCGCCGAGAACGCTTTACCGGATGCTCCGGTTCATCACCCTGCCGCGGAGTCGGTTCTGCCGGAAACTACTCCGGAGATTCCAGAGTCTATCGTCGCGGTGGCTCCGCCGCCTCTGCCCGAAGAATACGTCGCTGCGCATAGCATTGAGGTTTCGCCGGAGGACAAGGAACCCGAGGCCGAGGAGGCGGTTGCGCAGGAGAATGCGGAGGATAACGAAGGTGGCCCGGCCATTGCGCCAATGCTCGACGACGAAGAGGATCGCGACATTCAGGCCATGATTCTGGGAGATATCGAAGACCTTGATGCCGTCGAGGAAGGCGGCGAGGAGGCACCGGGCGAGGAGACGGCCGGCGAGGCAACCCCTGCCCAGGAGAGTGGCACAGCGTCAGTCCGCGAACGGGGAGGCCGTTATCCGCACCGCGCGTCGCGCCGCAATCGCCGTCGGCGTGGAGGGCCCGGAGGGTCCGGCCCGGGTCAGGCTGGCCCGGGTCAAATCGGACCTGTTTCAGCATCAGAGGACGCGCCACGGTCCGAACAAGCCGCTCCCGAATACGTGCGTCCCGAGTCCACTCGTCCGCAGCAACAGGTCGTTTCCAGGCCGACCCAAGGCCAGCCCTCCATCACTGACCTGCTCAAGGAAGGCCAGGAGATTATCGTCCAGATCGCGAAGGAGCCTTTGGGACAAAAGGGAGCGCGCATCACCTCGCATATCGCCCTTCCTGGCCGTTATGTGGTTTACATGCCCACCCTCGAACACATGGGTGTTTCAAGAAAAATAGGCAGTGATGAGGAACGCCTCCGGCTGAAGCGCATCCTGCAAGGGAAGCGCCCGGGTCCCGTCGGCGGCTTCATCACCCGTACTGCAGCGGAGGGCCGCAGTGAAGAGGATATCGCCAGCGATATGCAGTTCCTCTACAATCTGTGGCAGGATATTCGCACCCGTGCGGAAAAGCGTCCCGCGCCGATGCTGCTGCACCACGATCTCGACATCGTCCAGCGCATCCTCCGCGATCAGTTAGCCGACAGCTTCAAGGCCATCTGGATCGACAACGAAGAACACTACGAAAGCGTGCTGCGCTTCGTCGAGCGCTTCCAGCCCGCCCTGGTTCCGAAAGTCAAGCTGTACACGCGCGATGCCCCCATTTTCGACGCGTTCGGCGTAACCGCGGAACTTGAAAAGGCCCTGCGCCCTAAGGTCTGGCTAAAATCCGGCGGTTACATCGTGATTAATCAGACGGAAGCGCTGGTAGCGATCGACGTCAACACCGGCAAATACGTCGGCAAGTCGAATCGTCTCGAAGACACCATCGTCAAGACCAATACGGAAGCCATCAAAGAAATCGTCCGCCAGATGAGGCTGCGCGATTTGGGCGGCATCATCGTGATCGACTTCATCGATATGGATGAGCGCAAGAATCGACAGAAGGTGATGCAGGCTCTTGAAGAGGCCATGCGCGCCGACCGTGCGCCCTACAAGATTCTTCAGTTCAACGATTTCGGTTTGGTCGCCATTACCCGGAAGCGGGTGAAGCAATCTCTTGAACGGACCTTATGCTCGCCGTGCCCGCACTGCGAAGGCGCGGGATACGTCAAGAGCGTCCAGACAGTGGTGAGCGAGATCCTCACCGAAGCCCGCAAGATGGCGCGCAGCATCGACAGCAAAGATGTGATGCTGCGTGTTCACCCGGATGTCGCGAAAGTGCTGAAGTCGCATCAGAACAAATTCCTCGAGGAGTTGGAAGAGATTCTTCGGCGTCCCGTTCTGGTGAAAAGCGATCCGCTGCTGCATCACGAAAAGTTCGATTTAGCCTAGCTGCCGTTTTTTCGGAATCAGCCGCTACGTGAAATAATCTAACTAGGCGTGGAGGTGAATAAGCCATGTCCGACTATGCACATCCCGATTCCCTGGTCTCGACTGACTGGGTCGCTCAGCATCTTGCGGACGCGAACGTCCGTATCGTCGAAGTCGACGTCGACACGAACGCGTATAAAGAAGGCCATGTCCCCGGAGCCTATGGCTGGTCTTGGAATACACAACTGTGCGACACGGTACGCCGCGATATTCTGACCAGGCGTCATTTCGAAACGCTCATGTCGGAGACCGGTATTTCCAACAGCACTACCGTGATCCTGTATGGCGACTCGAATAATTGGTTCGCGGCGTGGGCTCTCTGGCAAATGAAGATGTACGGCCATGCTGATGTGCGGATCATGAATGGCGGACGTAAGAAATGGCTCGCCGAAGGGCGTGACGTTACAACGGAAATTCCTGCGACGGGTTCAGCAAGCTATTCCGCGACGGGACCTGACAATTCCATGCGCGCATTTCTCGATCAGGTGATGGCCGCTTACGAGGGACGCTCGCATCAGATGGTGGATGTCCGCAGTCCGGCCGAGTTTGCCGGAGAAATTCTGGCCCCTCCCGGACTTCCCGAGACCTGTCAGCGAGGCGGCCACATTCCTCATGCTCGGAATATTCCCTGGGGGATGGCCTGCAATGAAGACGGGACCTTCAAGTCCGCCGACGAGTTGAAAGCCCTCTACACCGCCGAGGGCATCGACGGGTCGAAACCAGTGATCGCTTACTGCCGCATCGGAGAGCGATCCAGCCACACCTGGTTCGTATTGAAATATCTTCTCGGGTTCGACCGCGTCTCCAACTACGATGGATCGTGGACGGAGTGGGGCAACCTGGTTGGTGTTCCGGTGGAACGCGGAGCAATCGCTGCGAAAGTATGAAGGTCGAAAATCATAGCGAGCGGAGCCTCGAAATCGGCGGCTGGGAAGTGAACCTGCGTACCTACCAAATAGGAGAAACCTTCTACTGCAAGGCCGAGAATATTTCGCCCGGTGCGACAATAGCGCGCAGCACGGGTGCGAACCGCGACGAAGCCGAGAAGAGAGCGATCGCGAAAGCTACCGAGCGCCTGGCTGCCACCAGACGGCTTCCGATCTAAATAAAAAGGGGGACTGGTTTCCCAGCCCCCCTTCTGCACGATCGTACCGAGGAAGTTTAGAAGCGCAACCGGAGGCCAAACTCCATCCAGCGAGCCGCGATGCCGTTGCCGCTGGTGTACTGACCCGTCACCACACCAAACGAACTGGTGGATTGAATCGCCGTGGTCGGGTTTGCCGGCACGAAGTGGTTCAGGGTATTCACGGTTTGAATAATCACCGTCGCACCGATGCTCTCCCGGATTCTGAAGTCCTTGGTGAGTGTCGCGTCCAGATTCCAGTAAGGGAAGCCTCGAATAACGCCGGCGCCGCCGGACTGTCCATCGAGACCCAGAACGTACGGCCGGAATTCGGAGGCAACTTCGGCCGGATTGTTGAACAGGTTGATCCCCGAACCACCCTTGGCCGGATTGCCCGACGATCCGGGACCTGACGCGACTCCATTTTTGAAGTTGTAATAGCCTTCCCCGGCATAGCCGCCAGTGAACGGCGCGGCTCCCGCTGCCTCTGAATATTGCTCGGACTGATCCGAAGTCATTCCGGAGCAGGTGCTGGAGCTGTCGCAGGTGACGCGCTGTGGTTGACCCGATCGCGCACTGAACAGCGGAGCGATCGTCCAGCCGCCCAGAACACGGCCTAGAATACCTTTCTGGCCCTTGAACCAAGGCTCCTGGTAGGCGGCCACTAAGGTGTAGGTGAACTTCACGTCAAAGGGCTGTACGCCGTACGACCCGAAGTTCTGGAAATCGTAAGGATTCGGCACCGTGATCGAACTGCTCGCCTGCACTACGCTGCCGGTTCCCAGAGCGCGCCCCCAGGTGAAGTTGTTCTGGGTCGTCCATCCATGCCAGTTGGTGGTTTTGAAGACCCCGAACAACGCGTTGTAGCTTCCGTGTCCGTAGGAGCTGATGAAGTCGAAGGAGCCGGCGAGTTGTGCGTTGAGACCCGGGCCCTGCACTTGGTTGAGCAGCGTCCGGGGCAAAACAAAGCTCGACGACTTGCCGATGTCGGTCCACAGGCTGTAGACGTTGGTGGTAGCAACGTTGGACCCCTCAGCGGCGATCACAGCCTTGGTGCAGCTTCCGGCCGCCGCGCAATAGGGCGAGCTTGCTCCACCCAGTGCCGCTTCGAAGAACGGCTGATTCGTCACGGCTCCAGTGTTTTTGTTGCAGGTGGCTGATGCGCCTGCCCCTTGCAACCCGCAATACTCCGTGTAGACCGCTGCGTATGCCTGTGCGAAGCTCTGCCCGCCGAGCGTGGTCATGTAGGGCAGGGCATCGATGTTGATCTCCTGGAATTCATTGCTGATCTTACGGCCGATATAGCCGACTTCCATCATCAGCTTCGATGAGAAGGATCGCTGTAGTGTGAGAGTGAATTCGTCGGAATGATTCGGCCTCAGGTTCGGGTCGAGCTGCGATCCGTCAGCGGCCGCCGCATTCAAGATTCCGTTCTGGACCGAACCTGGAACGAACGGCTGCGGGAAAGTTTGAGTCACGGAAGGCAGCGGCGCGTTCATGCCGTCCACGCCGATGCGGTACGCCGAGGTAAGCGTGGCTCCGCCGGGTCCGGCGCAAGTACCCGAAGTGGTCGGACCGACGCACGCCACGGCCTGGAGCAGTCCCGGGCCGAGCAGCGGAACCAGCATAAGATCCACGCCATTTAGCCGGCCGTAGATGCGGCCGTACCCGCCGCGAATCACGGTATTGTTCTTCCCGAATATTTTCTCCCCCAACCCGCCGCTGAAGTTCGGATTCCAGGCGACGGAAGCGTGCGGGCTGAATCCGCCATAGAACGGAGAGTAGGGATATTTGTTGGCGCCGCCCGCGGCGTTCCCGATGAGATCGAAGCCGATTTGCGGCTCGTACGTCCCTCCAGCTAGGGCCGCAGTCTCTTTTTGGACCAGGTAGGACTTGACGCCGATCGGAGTCCCGGCGTCGTCTACCATTTGCACCTGCTTGCCGTTGAGTTCGTATGGCGGCATCGAGAGATCGTAGGTGATGCCATAAGAGATGGTCACGTGCGGTTTCACGTGCCAGGTGTCGGTGGCATAGAAGTTGTAGCTCGGAATAATGCTGTCGTCGAACCCGGGAGTGCCCAGCGGATTCAAGGTCAGGGCCTTACCGCTGCGCGTATACATGACCTGAGTTTGAGTAAGGGTTCCTGTCACCTGGTCGAACAGGACTTGGTAGTTGGAGAGATCGCCCGTGGCCGCGCCGGCCGGCAGCGTATACGCGGAAGAGCTGATGCCGGTGCCCAAGGTAGTGCTACCAGCGATGTAGGCGGGCGACGTGTCGATTCCCACTCCGTTGTCATTGCGCCCATGAATATCGTGGTTCCGTTGATAGGTGGCGCCGTACTGCAACACGTGATTTCCATGCAGATGGGTAAGCTGGTCGTTCAGGAAATAGTCGTGCCCGCGCCAGTAGCGCTGCCGGGCGTCCTGCGAATCGACGTTGTAGGGAATCAGCGCGTTTGAGGATTCGCCGCCGACCTCAATTACGCCGCCGAGCCCGGCAACCTGCGGCGGACCCGCCTGCGACTGCCAATTCCAATAGTTGCGCAGATAACTAAAATGGAAATCGTTGGTCATGTTGGGAGTGAGGTTCGTCGTGAGACCCGTCACCCAGTAGCCCGGCTTCTGGGGACGATTACCATAAGCCGTGTACTGTCCCTCCTTCGCGCCCGGCAGCAATCCGCCCATGTCTGTTTGTACGTTCACCAGCTGGCCGAAATCGTAATACCGGTAGCTGACGAAGAACCTGTTCTTGGCCCCGAAGTCATGGTCGATTTTGCCCACAATGAACTTCGAGTTCTGCGGGATCGACAGAGGAGCCAGATACCCACCCGAATTGGCCCCTGGTCCGTAGCCGTCTCCCGGAGTGCCGCCGGTGTAGCTCGGGTCGTTGGGGAGGGGCATGGTCGACCAGATTTTCTGAATCAGCGGGTTGACGCCGAGGCCGCGAGGATCGCAGGACGCCGTGGCATTGCAACCGGCGTAAGTGACGCCATTAACAGTAACCGCGTTCGTATTAATGTTGTATGCCGTCAGCACGCCTGCGGCGTTCGGCATCTGGATGACGCCCGCCCGGTACGCTGCGCTGGGAGTACCTCTTTCGAACGTGATGTTGTTAGGGAACGCCACAGCCTCATAGTTGGAGAAGAAATACCACTTGCCGCCCAGGAAAGGCTTGGGGGTAAGCGGGCCACCTAACGCGCCACCGTAGTGATTGCGATGCGCGGAAGGAAGCGGCGTATCGAGAGTGTTGGTCGCTGCGTCCGCCACGTGATTGTTCTTCCACGTGTTCGCGGCGCCCACGTCCGTGCTGAAGTAGTATTCGTAGGCCGCGCCATGGAATGAGTTGGTTCCGCGTTTGGTCACCATCTGGACCTGGCTTCCGGCCGATCCGCCGAAATCTGCGCCCTGGCCCAGCGTGCCCACCTTGAACTCTTCGATACTTTCGACTGGAGTCGGCATCACACCCGTCGGCGTGCCGCCCGTCCCGGTTGTGCCAGCGTAACCGTTGCCGGGCGTATAGGTGGCGTTGCCGCCCGCCATATCGTCACTGTTATTGCCGCCGTCGAGCTGGAACTTGTTCTGGTCAGTCGCCGCCCCGGCCACGTTGCCGTCGAGCGAGACGCCGACTTGCAGCACCGCTAGATACGATGCGTCGCGCCCCAGATTCGGGACCAAATTCATCGTCTCATTGTTGATCGTGCTGCCGACAGTGGCGTTCAAGGTCTGGAGTTCCGCACCCGCGGACGCCTGCACTTCGACCGTGGTCGAGGTGGCCCCGACAGCCATCGGAACATCCAGTGTCAGTACCTGACCGACTTCAATGACCTGGCCCGTGAGCTTCGCGGTCGTGAACCCCTGCTTCGTGACCGTGACATTGTAGGTGCCCGGCTGAATATTAGGGATCGTGTATCGGCCATTTTCATTCGTCACAGCCTCGAGCGTGCTGTTGGTGCTCGGGTCCACCATCTTGATCTGGGCGTTTGGGATCACTGCGCCTTGCTGGTCTGTTATTTGACCCGTCAACGTGCCCTGCGAGGCGGTTTGCGCAATCGCCAGTGGGGAAACCCCTACCAGCAGAACCCCGGCGGCGATCAGCCACGCGAGTATAAAAGCGGACGTCAAGCTTGGTTTCGAACTCAGATTCATGTTGTTACCCCCTTGGACCCCTCGGCTAATACCACTCAAGTCGCAATTCACGCAAACGTGGCGTCACATCACTCGGGTGAATAATGTCAATCATATTATGCCGAAGAGATCTTCTTGTCAAGGCATTTCGGGTAGTACTTTAAGTACCAAACGTTTGATTACAATGGCTTAATCCGTCACACCTCAGTTCTGGTTTTACGGATGAAGATAATATGAAATCTGTAATGTCGAATCCGTCTTTGTTAACATCATCTTCGCTCCCAGGCTATTCGGGTATTCCCAAGGAGACTTCCAGTTAACGGATTCTTACAATATCCGGCCCCGCAACTTCCCCTCTGCTACACGGATGTTTACCTCCGAATCTTTCGGAGCATCCTCCGGCGCCTTGACGATCTTCCCGTCTTTTTCCACGATCGCGTAGCCCCTCTCCAGCACTTTCAGAGGACTCAATTGAGCCAGATGGCCATCAAGAAAGGACAATTTTCCACGGTCCCCAATCACCCTTAATCGGATCGACTGAAGTATCTTTGCCTCCGACGATTCGATTCTCCTATGCGCCGCTACGAATTTAAGTCGCACATCCAATTGTGTCAACCCCGCACGAAGACGCGCGAGCGTCTTCTTCCGCCGTTCAAGCGTCTCGCGAACCAGATCGCGCACCCGATACTCCAGCTCGTCCACGCGCTGCATCCTTCGCCCGATCGCTCGATGCAGCGTCGATTGATCCACGGAAATCCGGTGCAGCGCCCGCGCCCGCATCGCGATATTCAGCCGAGCCGTCTGCGTCAGCTTAGCCCTGCATGCGCTCAGCGCCTCGAACAAACTTTGCCTGCTGCGAATGACCAGCTCCGCCGCCGCCGATGGTGTCGGAGCCCTCAGATCCGCCGCAAAGTCCGCAATCGTGAAATCCGTCTCGTGCCCGATCGCCGAGATAACCGGTACCGAGCTTGTCGCAATCGCCCTCGCCACCCGCTCTTCGTTAAAAGTCCACAAGTCCTCAAGCGACCCTCCGCCGCGCGCGACAATCACCACTTCCGCCCATTTCGACTTGCTAAAGTATTCGAGCCCCGCCACTACCTGCTCAATCGAGCCTTCCCCCTGCACCTGCGCCGGATAAATCCGAATATGCCTCCCCGGAAACCGCCTCTCGAGAATCTGCAAAATGTCGCGAATCACCGCGCCGGTGGGCGACGTCACGATGCCGATCCGCACCGGAAGCGCCGGCAGAGTCCGCTTCCGCGCGCCCTCGAACAACCCTTCTGCCGCCAGCTTCTTCTTCAATTGTTCGAACGCCAGTTGCAGCGCCCCATGTCCCTGCGGCTCGATCGCCTCCACCACGAACTGCACTTCGCCCCGCGCATCGTACACATCGATGCGCCCCCGCGCCAGCACCGCGATCCCATCCTGCGGCTTGAATTTCAGGTACCGCGCGGTCATCTTATAACAGACCGCCTTTAACTGCGCCCCTTCATCCTTTAAAGTGAAATAATAATGACCGCTTCCCGGAACCCGCGTCCCGGAAATCTCGCCCGCCACCCAGATGTCCGTAAACTGCTCCGTCAGCAGCCCCCGAATCGCTCCGGTGAGTTCGCTGACGGAATAAAACGCCGGCGCCAGTCCCCAGTTGATGTCGATTTGTTCCAAGTTAAATTATCGCCCTCATCCAAATTATTTATCGAGCACACAGAAGGTCACTAAAGTATTATGTAGTGATGAGCACAGCCGGACGAACCCCGAAAGACGTCTTGGAGTATGCGAAAAAGCATGACGCCAAGCAATTGGATTTGCGCTTCACTGACCTGCCTGGATTGCAGCAGCACATCTCCTACCCCCTCAGCCAGTTGAAGGAAGAGACCTTCGAAGAGGGGTTCGGTATCGACGGCTCCAGTATCCGCGGTTGGGCCGCCATCAACGAAAGCGACATGTTGTTGATCCCCGACCCCTCCACTGCGGTCATCGATCCTTTCTACGAAACCCGCACCTTGGTCATGGTCTGCGACGTCATCGACCCGATCACCCGCCAGCACTATGATCGCGATCCCCGCTGGATCGCTCAGAAGGCCGAGCTCTATCTCAAAAACTCCGGCATCGCCGACACCGCCTATTTCGGCGCCGAAGCCGAGTTCTTCATCTTCGATAACGTCCGCTTCGATCAGAACGCCCACTCCGGCTATTACTTCATCGACGCCGAGGAAGGCCGCTGGAACTCCGGCCGGGAGCATAATAACCTCGGCTACCGCCCGCGCTTTAAAGAAGGATACTTCCCCGTCCCTCCCACCGATCATTATCAGGACCTGCGCGCCGAAATGGTCGAGACCATGATCAAAGTCGGCCTCGATATCGAGTGCCATCACCATGAGGTCGCCACCGCCGGCCAGTGCGAAATCGATCAGCGCTTCGACACGCTCCTCAAATCGGCCGACAACATGATGATGTACAAGTACGTCATCCGCAACGTCGCTTATCAATATGGCAAGAGCGTGACCTTCATGCCCAAGCCTCTGTTCGGCGATAACGGCAGCGGTATGCACACCCACCAGAGCCTGTGGAACGGAAAATCGCCCTTGTTCGCGGGCGACATGTACGCCGGCCTGAGCCAGATGGCTCTCCATTACATCGGCGGACTTCTAAAGCATGCACGCGCTCTGTCCGCGATCATCGCCCCGACCACCAACAGCTACAAGCGTCTGGTCCCCGGCTACGAAGCGCCCGTTAATCTGGCTTATTCGCGTCGCAATCGCTCCGCCGCCGTCCGCATTCCGATGTACTCGGCGTCGCCCAAAGCCAAGCGCGTCGAATTCCGTCCGCCCGATCCGTCCGCGAATCCCTACCTCGCCTTCGCCGCGATGATGATGGCCGGCCTCGACGGCGTGTTGAACAAGACCGACCCCGGCGAGTCCCTCGATAAAGACATCTACGATCTGACCCCGGAAGAAATGAAGGCCGTCCCGTCCATGCCTTCGTCTCTCGAAGAAGCCTTAAGCTGCCTCGAAGACGATCACGCCTTCCTATTGAAGGGCGACGTCTTCAGCGAAGAGCTGATCGAAACCTTCATCGGATACAAGAGGAAGAGCGAAGCGGACGCCATTCGTCTCCGCCCGCATCCCTACGAATTCGCGCTCTACTACGATATTTAGAACCGCTCTACCGAGCCGCGACCGCAGGGAGCGATTTCTACCATGCCATCCGGCACGATTTTGCAAGTCAGCATCTCCCGCGGTGGCGTCCCCAAACTCGCAATCCCGCGGGGCGATGTTGGACCCCTCGGCATAGAGGGCGACGCCTACAACCATCCCCAAATTCACGGAGGACCGCACCAAGCGGTCCTTTTGATTTCTTCCGAAGCGATCACCGAACTGACCGCGCAAGGCTATCCTTTATATCCGGGCGCGTTAGGAGAAAACATCACCACCGCCGGCCTCGATCGCAGGCAATGGCGAGCCGGCCAACGCTGGCGCATCGGCCAAGCCATCGTCGAGTTCACGGAAGTCCGCGTCCCGTGCAGCCAACTCAGCGTGTACGGACCCGGAATCCGACACGCAATCTACGACGACCAGGTGAGAGCCGGCGACCCATCCTCGCCGCGCTGGGCGATGAGCGGGTTCTACGCGAGCATAGTGCAACCGGGCAGAGTGCGTCCAGGCGATCCCATCTCCTTGCTCGATCAAATGGTATGATGGCTCTTCGTTAACCAAGGCGAATCGTTTCGCTTCCATCCTTCCACGGTAAGCGCTACAGCATTTCCCAGCGCCGAATTTCCAAAACCCACCGACTCGAGTCTTGTGCTTAGGTAGCACAGGCTTCAGCCTGTGAACGTAGTCAAGGAAAAACTATGGACCAAGAAGACAGCCTTCTCCGCATGTCTTTCCTAGAGCACCTGGAAGAACTCCGTTCCCGCCTCATCCGAGCTTTAGTCGGCTTCGGCGTAGTCTTCCTCGCCTGCCTGGCATTCTCCGATAAGCTCTGGCTGATCGTCCAAGCCCCGGCTGTCGAAGCCTTCCGCAAATTAGGTACCGGAGGCCTGGTCGGCATCAACGCGATGGAGCAATTCGAAATCATCTGGATGTGGACGCCCCTGGTCGCATCACTCTTCCTGGGCTCGCCCTGGATCGTCTACCAAATCTGGGCCTTCATCGCCCCAGGTCTTTACCAACGAGAACGCAAATGGGCGATCCCATTCGTGCTGACCACCGCAGGTCTGTTCCTGCTCGGTGGCCTCTTTGCCTACTTCCTGGCCTTTCGCTATGGCCTGACCTTCCTGCTCGGCATTGGCAAATTCGCAGGCATCACCACCACCCTTTCAATCGACAGCTACTTCGATTTATTCGTCGATGTGATGCTAGGCGTCTCCATGATGTTCGAACTGCCGGTCGTAATCTTCTTCCTGGTGCTGCTGCGAATCGCAACGCCAAAATTCCTGCTGGAGCACTCCCGCTACGCGATCCTCGCAATCATTATCATCGCCTCGTTCATCACACCCACTACGGACGTTGTGAATATGTCGTTATTCGCAGTCCCGATGTGCCTGCTCTTCTTCGTCGGCGTATTCGCAGGCTACCTCCTGTTCCTTCATCGCGAGCGGCGCCGGTTCCCGTGGTTAAGAGCAGCGGCGTGGACCATCGCCGCATTGCTCTTCGTCGGCGCGATAGCGTGGGCCGCGCAAAAGTATCACGCAGCGTGGCCTTTTCTCATCCGGTAAGGGCCCGGACCACAACTATACTGAAGAATCGAAATATGAACCCAGCGGAAGAGCAGCCCCGGTTGCGCCTGCGCGAGTCGTTTCTCGTTGTCGTCTACGCAACTCTGCTCATCTGGATGAATGCCTACATCTGCCGCGAAATGTTCACGCGGTACACTCCGCGAATGAATTCGATGCATGGCTTTTGGATTGCCATGTCCAGGCTGGAAAACCCCGGATGGTTCCACTCGCAATGGTGGCGCTACTGGGATTGCGGTGCGCCCAGTGAGTTCGTTTACGCGCCCCTGCTGCCCGCATCCATTCGATGGACAGCAGCGTTGCGCGGAATTCCTCACGACGTCGCATTTCAAACTGTCACCGCCGTTATCTACTGTCTGGGTCCGGTCACTCTATTCGTGATCGCGTGGTTCTTGACCCGGGCCCCGGGTTATTCCTTTGCTGCCGCGGTTCTTTACTCACTCACCGCGCCGTCGCAACTCCTGGTGCCCGACGGTCAGTTCTCCATCCACCATTTTTGGGATTCCCGGCGTATCTATCTGATGTCCGTTTGGGACGACACACCGCATATGGCTGCATTGGCGATTCTGCCCCTGGTGATTCTGTTCCTCGTTCGTTCTATTCAAACGCGGAGCCGCGTCTACTACGCCGCCGCTGCGCTCGCGATTGCCGTGAGTGCGTTAGCCAGCGATTTCGGCCCCGTGATGACCATAATGGCGAGCCTATGCCTCCTGTTTGTGCTGCGCCGCCGTGATTTCGTCCAAAACTTGCTGGTGACCGCCGGGATCGGTTCGTTCGCGTATGCCATCGCCTCTCCATTCCTTTCCCCGACGAATATTCGTGCGATTCATTCCGCTACGGCCGCCGGCGATGGGACGTTCTGGACCATTGGATCGTTTACCGCGCTGGCAATTATCGCCACCGGCTGGGCGTTACTGTGGAACTACTTGCCCCGTTGGACTCCCGATTGGCGTTTCCATTTTCTCGCACTTTTTGCGTGGTTGGCGGGCAGTGTTCCGCTGATCGCCATGCATTTCGGCCGCCGGTTCCTGCCGCAGCCGGACCGTTACACGGTTGAAATGGATTTCTCGCTGGCACTCTTGATCGTCTTCTCGCTTCGTCCTCTCTTCGCGAAAATTCCCCGTCCACTGCAAGTTTGTCTATTGCTTTTAGCGGTTGCGATCGCCGCCGAACAGGTGGCCGTCGTACGCAAGTATGCCAAAGAAGTTCTGGCGCCCGTGGACGTGACCCGGACGATTGAATATCGGGCGGCATTCTGGGCCCACGATCATCTTCCAGGGGTGCGCGTCATGCTGCCAGGCTCGATCGGCCAGTGGGCCAACGCATTCACCGATGTCGAGCAATTGGGCGGCGGTTCCTGGAGCCTCGCCTACAACCCGGTCCAACAGCGCGCCAAGGCCGGAATTTACAACGGAGGCGAGACAGTCGAAGACGACGCACGCGTTTCGATCCTGTGGTTGAAGGCCTTCGGCGCCGGCGCCATCGCTGTCCCAGGTGCGAAAAGCCAAGAGTTTTGGAAAAGTTTCGCTCATCCAGCCAAATTTGACGGACTGCTCCCCGCACTGTGGAGCGAGGATGAGGTAACCATTTATCGCGTCCCTCTGCGAACCAGCTCATATGCGCATGTACTTCCTGAGCCGGCGTTAGTTCGTTCCACACCTTCCTCGCCGCGGGACACAGGAAGCGTGGAAAAGTACGTCGACGCACTCGAAGATCCTGTACTCCCGAAAGCAGAGTTCCAGTGGCTGGACGCGAATCGGATTCATATCCGCACCATCGCGACCCTTGGCCAAGCCATCTCAATCCAGGTGACTCATCATCCCGGTTGGCATGCCAAGGCCAACGGAATATCCCGTGACGTCAAATCCGATGGCCTTGGGTTAATGTGGATTGCTCCTGGATGCAACGGCCTCTGCGATGTCCAGCTGGAATACACCGCTGGCGCCGAGCTACTGATTTGCCATTTGCTGAGCGTAGCCGCGCTCGCGTTACTTGCGGTTTTCTTTTGCTGGAGCGCGTGGGCCCGGAATCCTTTAAAAAGCATTACTTCAAAATAATCTCGCATAGAGAGCTTGACTGCTTTTCCGATCTGTTGTACATTACCATTAGGTTATGCAACCGTTTGGTTATGAACAATCGAGCCCGGATCAGTTGAACGCCGTTTTTATGGCCTTGGCCGATCCCACTCGTCGAGCCATCTTAGCCAGACTCGCCTCCGGTGAGTCCTCCGTCACGCAACTCGCCGAGCCTTTCGCCATGACCCAGCCCGCCATCTCCAAACACCTCAAGGTGTTGGAGCGCGCTGGCCTGATTTCCCATGGCCGCGACGCCCAGCGGCGTCCGCGCCGCTTGGAAGCCAAGCCTCTTGCCGAGGCCGCGAAGTGGCTCGAAAATTACCGGCAGCATTGGGAAGCTGCGTTCGAGCGATTAGACACACTGCTCGAAGAACTGAAAGCCGAAGAGAAACGAGCCAAACGAAAAAAGAGGAGATAAGAATGTCGACAGCAACACTGGAAGTAACCACCCCCAGCGATCGGGAGATCGCTCTGATCCGGGTCTTCAACGCACCCCGCAAACTGGTCTTCGACTGCTTCACCAAGTGTGAACTGCTCCAACGTTGGGGCCTGGGACCGCGCGCCTGGGCGCTCACCGAGTGCGACGTCGATCTGAGGGTCGGCGGCGCGTGGCGTTTCGTGACCACCAAGAATACCGGCGAGACGATGGTCATGTGTGGCGTCTTTCGGGAGATCGTGGTCCCGGAGCGCATCGTGCAAACCGAGCGGTTCGAGCAGCCCTGGTATCCCGGCGAGGGATTGAACACCTCGACCTTCGTTGAGTCAGGCGGAAAGACCACGATGACCATCACGTGCCTGTACGATTCGAAAGAGGTTCGCGACACCGTCCTCAAATCCGGCATGGAGGGCGGCGCGTCCGTGAGTTACGACCGTCTGGCCGAACTGCTGCCGACGTTCGCTGCGGAGGCCGGGTCATGAACGCGCGTCCTCGGCAACCTTGGCGGCGCACCGGCGCGGTGCTCGCCGGATTCCTCACGCTCACTGCTCTGTCGCTCGGCACCGATGAACTCTTGCACGTCCTCAGGATCTACCCGCCCTGGGGACCTCTGCAATCACCCGGGCTGAACGCACTTGCCTTGTCGTATCGGCTGGCTTACGCCGTGGCCGGCGGCTATGTCACTGCTAGGCTCGCGCCGTATGCGCCTATCCACCACGCGGTTATTTTAGGGATGGTCGGTTCCGTTTTGAGCGCAATCGGCGCGATCATAAGCATCACTTTCAACCTCGGCCCAGCCTGGTACCCCATCGCGCTTGCGCTCACAGCTTTGCCAACCGCCGCGGCGGGCGGCGCCCTCTACTGCAAACAGACTCGTGACCGGGAGCGCTTAGCCTTCAGTTCCATCATGACTCCACTTCTTTTCCCATATACATCTCGCTTACCAGAGTGCGGTGATTTTCAAGAACCCGATTTCGCCGCACCTTCATCGTCGGCGTCAACTCGCCCTGCTCAATAGAAAAATCCCTTTCGAGGATTTTGAATTTCCGCACCTGTTCAAATGACGCGAGTTGTTTATTAACCTCTTTCACCGCCCGCTCGACCGGAATTCGAGCGTCCTCCGGCGTCCCATTCACGGTGAACAGGGCGGTCACGTAGGGCATGCGGTCCCCGATTAACAGCACCTGATTAATCGCCGGTTCTTTCTTCAGCATCCCTTCGATCCGCGACGGATAAATCTTCTTTCCGTTCGAGGAAACGATCAATTCCTTCTTGCGGCCTGTAATGTAGTAATACCCATCCGCATCGACCTCCGCGATGTCGCCCGTCGCCAGCCACCCCTCGCGCAGTACCGCCGCTGTCGCCTCGGGATCTTTGTAATAGCCCGAAAAAAGCGACCCGCACCGCAGCATCAGTTCGCCGTCTTCTTCGATGCGCGCCTCGACGCCCGGCAATAGTTTCCCGATGCTGCCCGCCTTTGGCCGGTCGAAAGGATTCAGCAACGTCACGCCGCCTTCGGTTAATCCGTAGCCTTCCACCAGAGGCATCCCGATTGCGCCATAGAATTCCGCCAGATCCTTGCTCAGCGGAGCCGCTCCGCTGGCCGCGAGGCGCAGCCGGCCGCCCAAGCGTTCCCGGATTTTTGAAAATACCAGCCGGTCGAATATCCGCAGGGAAGTTCGCATCCACCGGGGTACTTCTTTTCCTTGTTGCTTCCGCCGGCTAGCCTCGGAACCCAATCCAATCGCCGTGTAGAACAGCCTTCGCACCGCCGCCGGACGCTTTTTTATCTCGGCGGCCACCGTCGCATAAATTCGTTCCCACACCCGCGGAGGCGCCAGGAAAAATGTTGGACGAATGGTGCGCAGCTCGTGCGGCATCTTCGTTAGTCCTTCGGAAAACCAGATGACACCGCCTTCGCGGATCGGGAGCAGCTCCACCACCACGCGTTGCGCGATATGCGCCGAAGGCAAAAACGCAATCGTGCAATCGTCCGGCGATAAAGGAAATGCAACCGGAGACATATCCATATTCGCGACCAGCGCGCGATGCGAAACCAGCCCCATCTTCGGCTCGCCCGTCGCTCCTGAGGTCATGTACAATACCGCGTCGTCGCCCTCGCTTACTTCGGCGCGAATCCGTTCAAACACCCCCGGATCTTCGCGCATCTTCTTTTCGCCCAGCGCCCGCACCGAATCGTCGGTAAGCAGAATCCACTGCACATCCAAAGGCCCCTGACTTTGCAGCGCCTTCATCACTTTTTCGTTCTCGACAAAAACCACCTTCGCATCCGAAGCCCGCAAAGTTTTCGCCTGATCGGCATACGGCAAACTGGTATAGAGCGCCGCCGAAATCGCGCCCGCCGTCATGACGCCGATATCGGTTAGATAGAACTCGGCTCGGGTTTCCGATTGCAGGGCGACCATTCCGCCTTTGGGTACGCCCAGCTCGCGGATGCCAACTGCAATCTGCTGAACGGTTTCGCGATATTCGCGCCAGGTCCAGGTACGGTATTTTCCACCCCCCAGGGGTTGGTGCAAAGCCGGTTTATCGGGGTAAACTGCGGCGGTTTCTTCGAGCACCGTGTAGACGGTCCGGGGCTTCATCGGGACAATGCTACCATGCTTCCAAATGCCTTATAGTCAAGAGATTGAAACAGCCCGCCGGATCGCGCGACTCTCGGCTGAACTCGCTTTACGCCATCAAAAAACGGGAATTACAGCCGAAAATAAGGCCGACGATTCGCCGGTTACGATCGCTGATAAAGAGTGCGAAAAACTGATTGCTAAAATGCTTGACGAGTCCTTCCCCGATGACGGGATTTTGGGGGAAGAAGGGTCGCGGAAAGAGTCGAAAAACGGACGCCGCTGGATCATCGATCCTATTGATGGGACTAGGGATTTCGTTCGCGGAAATCCACTTTGGAGTGTGCTGATCGCCCTCGAAAAAGACGGCGAAGTCGAGGCCGGCGTGGTGCACCTGCCGTTGATGGGAAGTACCTGTTGGGGGGCTCGCGGCGAGGGGTCGTTTCGCAACGACGTGCGGCTGCGGGTGTCGCAAATCGACAAACCAGAGAACGCAGTGATTTCGCTAAACAGCCTTAATCGACTAAAAAGTGCATCGATTGGGGCCTCTATGATGTCTTATTTGACCTTATTTTGGGCCTTCCGATGTTTAGGCGGAACTCCGGACGCGATTATGCTGGCCGAGGGTCAGATGGACGCCTGGGTGGAACCGAAGGTCGCTCCCTGGGACATGGCGGCCACTCAGGTGATTGTCGAGGAAGCGGGCGCGGTGTTTTTTGCGTTCAACGGGAAGCGGTCGATTTACGAAGGCAACTGTGTGGCTTGCACGCCGGGGCTCGAAGCATCGATGCGGGAGTTTTTCTCGAAGCTCCCGGTTGATTGAATGCAATTAGGAGCATCTACAGGGACACGGCGGTCGGCAGGTCGGGAACCTGCCCCACTGCGGGGAGAGAAAATGCGGGTTTTCGCGCACTGCGGTGGGCAGGTCGGGGACCTGCCCTACTTAATCGCAGCGGAGGGCTTGGATGGGATCTACTTGGCTGGCTCGGCGGGCGGGGAGCCAGACGGCGGCCAGGGCTACTGCGCTCAGCAGGATTGGGACTGCGATGAAGACCGTCGGGTCGAGCGGGGTTACTCCATAGAGGAAGCTGCTTAGGAATCTGGTCAGACCTACGGATGCGGCGATGCCGATTGCCGCTCCGATCAGGACCAGCAGCATGCCTTGCGCGATCACCATGGTTTGCACACTGGCGGATGCGGCGCCCAGGGCGATGCGGATTCCAATTTCTTTGGTGCGCTGCTCTACGCTGAAGGCCATCAATCCGTAGATGCCGATTGCCGCTAACAATAGAGCGGAGACTCCGAAGATCAGCATCAACACCATATTGAAATCCTCGCGCGCGGTAGAAGCCGATTCGATTTCGTCCATCGAACGGATATTCACGACCGCGAGGCCGCGGCTTGCCTGGATCAATTCGTTCCTGATGGCGGCGCTTAGGGAATGCGGCTCTACGCGCGTGCGGATCATCCAAACGGTGGGCATGCGCACAATGTAGGAGGTGTAGCCGTTGGAGGTTTGCGGAAGCGGCATGTAGATTGTGTTGCCTTCCGGATCGGTGGTGCGATCCGTACGCTCCCGTACACCTCCAGCAACCCCGACGATTTCGAATGTTTCCGGATTGGCGGAGGATTCCGTTGCTGTCTTGGAGCCGAGGCTGACGCGAGCACCGATAGCGTCGCCGTTCGGCCAGAACTCACGAGCCATGGCTTCATTGATGATCGCGACTAAAGGCGCGCCGGCTGTGTCGCGTTCAGTGAATTTGCGGCCGCGAAGGATCGGGATTTTGAAGACGTCGAAGAAATCGCGGGAGATGGTCGGCATGTTCGCGCGGGCATGGAAGGTTCCGGTGAGCGGACGGTTTGCGATGACGAATGGTGCGTTGGGGGCGGGTCCGATGGGCATGCAACAGCCGGCGGCGGCGGTTTCCACTCCGGGGATGGCGCGAATGCGCTCCATGCTGTCGTCGATCAGACGCGCGAGGCCCGCGGTTTTTTGATATTGATCGCCGGTCAGGGACATCTGTAGGGTCAGGACATTGTGGGTATCGAAGCCCGGATCGACGGAGCGCATGGAGACGAAGCTGCGGATCAGCAGGCCGGAGCCGACTAAAAGGATCAAGGCGAGCGATACCTCGCTTACGACCAAGAACGCCCGGACTCTGTTCTTACGCGGCGCGGCGCTTAGTTCGATGCGGGAAGCTTGCAAGGCGGGGATCAGGCCGAACAGAAGTCCGGTGGCGATCGAGAGAAGCAGAGTGAAGGTCACAATGCGCCAGTCGGCGGAGATGCCGGATGGGCCAATGCGAGGAATGTCGCCGGGGTTTAAGGCGAGCAACGCGCGGATTCCGGCGATTCCTAGAAGGAGCCCGAGGATTCCTCCCGCTAAGGAGAGCGCCACGCTTTCGGTCAGCAGTTGACGGATCAGACGGGCGCGGCTGGCTCCGACAGCGATGCGGATGGCGATCTCCCGTTTTCTGCCGGCGGCGCGGACGAGAAGAAGATTGGCGACGTTGGCGCAGGCGATTAGGAGGACAAAGCTGACGGCGACGGCGAGGATCAACAGCGAAGGACGGATGTTGCGGTCGAGGACGGTCTGAATGGGTTCGGCGATAAAGGTGACGCCGGGAAGAGTGGTGCTGACGCCAGGCCATTGGCGCCGAAAATCGTCTGTGGCGAGCTGGAGCTGGGTCTTGATCATGGCGGCCGTAACGCCCGGACGGATGCGGCCGGCGACGGCGAAGTAATGGTTTTGTTCGGAGCTGGCGGGGTCGATTTGAAAAGGAACCCAGACATCAATGGGCTTCGGGGATTCGGTTTCGGTGTTCGGAGCGGTGATTCCGACCACGACGTAGGGACTGCCGTTCAGAGAGACCGTTTTACCCAGGAGCGGCGCAGCAGAGAACGCGCGGTGCCAGAAGGCATTGCTGAGGATGACGAAGTTTCCGGCGTGAGGGCGATCCTCGGCTGCGGAAAAGGCTCGGCCCTGCGCTATGGAGACTCCGAAGAGGTGGAAATAATCCACGGAGACCTGCGCGATCTGGACTTGCTCCGGCGCGTCGACACCGGTGAGATTCATGGAGCCGAAGCGGTAGGCGGAGATGTCCTCAAAGAGCACGGTTTGCTTGCGCCAGAGATTGAAACGGGTGGGGGAGCCTCCGATGGGGCCGCCGAGAGCCAGCCCGTTGGCGCGTGTGGAACCGAGGACGACTATTTTGTCGGGATCAGGGGCGGCGACGGGTTTGAGGAGCACTCGGTTGACGACGGAGAAGATGGCGGTGTCGGCGCCGATGCCGAGGGTGAGTGCGGCGAGGGCGGTGAGGGTGAACGCCGGGTTGCGCAGGAAAGTGCGGAGGGAATGTTTGAGGTCAGCGAGGAGGGAGGACATGTTTTAAGGTTAGACGCGGGTTGCGGGGAACTGTTTTTTCTGATTTTCAGATCCAAAATCCCAGCCCTTACGGACGGGGTTATAACCCCTGGCGTGAGAGTCTGTGTGAAAAGTCGTTTGACAGGCGAAACGGCCTGTCCCACCGTTCCGTGGCGGGAACCAGTCGAAGTCGAATCGACCAACAGCCCAAAGGACCGTTCAACGGTTTTGAAGACCGCGCCTACCACCGGGCAAGATTGGCTCCCACTGGAAGTTTATCAACTCTGCTGCCGGTGGAAGACGAAGAAGAAAACGGCCAGGGTCAAGCTGGCAAAAGAATAAATCAGCAGCGGGAATATGGTCACCGCCGGGACCAGACCTTGCGTCACATTCAGGATCGCCGAGACCAGATTATAGACCAGCAGCACCGTGGTCAGGATGGTTCCGATCAGGGCCAGAAATGCCGCGCTTTTAATGTTCATATCGCCTATTATGGCTCCATGCGGAAGAATTCGGTGTATACAATTCATCCCGGGTTCGCGATGGAAGAATCGTCTGTGGCGAACCTGAAGGAACGCACGGGGAGGACGATCGAGGAGTGGATTCGCATGGTCAAGAAGTCCGGCCCGCCTACCGAGAAAGAGCGGACGGCGTGGCTGAAGTCGGCGCACGGCATCACCACCAACTACGCCGGCTGGATCGCCAAGCGCGCGGACGGCGGCGGGGACGCCGCGAGCTACGATCCGGACGCGATGGTGGAGGAGATGTTCGCGGGAAAGAAAGCCGGGCTGCGTCCGATCTACGATCAGATGCTGGAATTGGCATTCGGGCTGGGCAAGGACGTGCGCGTATCACCTTGCAAGACCATTGTGCCGTTCTATCGCAAGCACGTATTCGCGCAGGTGAAGCCGGCGACGAACGCACGCGTCGACCTCGGATTTGCGTTCAAGGATATGAAGCCGTCAGGGAAATTGTTATCCACGGGCGGCTTTGAAAAGGGCGATCGCATTACGCACCGCATACCCGTAGGCTCGGTCGAGGAGATCGACAAGGAAGTCCGGAAATGGTTAAAACAGGCTTACGAGATGGATGTTTAAGAGGGCCGTGTTATCCTGATCACGCTTCATGACACGGCGAGCCGCACTTCCTCGCATTTGCATCGCTCTCGGATTCCGCGAGATTGAATCGCTACTGGCCCATGCGCGGGAGGAATACAATGCGGGCGAGCGTTTTTTTGAGTTTCGGCTTGATTATTTGCCGATACCAGAACACGGCATTACTGCGATGCGCAAGTTTCTGGGGCGATCGAGCGACTGCACCGTGCTGGCAACCTGCCGGCGGCATCAAAACCACGGACACTTCAACGGCAGCATTGAGCAGCAACTGAAAATTCTGGATGCGGCGATCGAGGCCGGCGCGCAGGCGGTGGATATTGAAATTGAGAGCGCGGAAAATTGCGTAGAGAGCCTGGCCGCGCTGCGGGCGCGGGCGCGGCTGGTGATTTCCTATCACAATTACGGAGGAACGCCTCCGCTCGATTCGGTGATGCGGCGCATGTTGCGCGTTCCCGCCGACGGGTACAAGATCGTGACGACGGCGAAGAAGCCTTCGGATAACGCGCGCGTGCTGGCGCTGGCGAAAAGCTACGCCAAGACGCCGACCATCGTGCTGGCGATGGGCGAAACCGGTTTCCCGACGCGCGTACTTTCTCCCGCGGCCGGAGGGCTGTTCACGTATGCGGCTCCGAACTCGGCCGAAGGAACCGCGACGGGACAGATCAGCGCGCACCAGCTTCGCCATCTTTACCGGGTGGAGAAGTTCACGCGAGACGCCCGGATTTATGGAGTGGTGGCGGATCCGGTGCGGCATTCGATCTCGCCCGCGGTGCACAATCGGGCGTTTCAGGCGCGGCGCGCCGACGCGGTGTATCTTCCGTTTCTGGTGAAGCCCGCGCAGCTGAAGGATTTTTTCATCCTCGCGGAGAAGCTGCCGCTGGCGGGGTTTAGCGTGACGATTCCGCACAAGCAGAAGATTCTTCGCTATCTGGATCTGGTAGATCCCCTGGCGCGGCGCATCGGCGCGGTGAATACGGTGTGGCGCAAGGCAGGGAAATGGCGGGGCACGAATACGGACGCGGACGGCGTGATCAGGCCCTTGGAGCGTCATGTGCGGCTGGGCAAAACAACCGTGCTGCTGGCGGGGAATGGCGGCGCGGGCCGTGGAGCGGCATATGCGCTGAGGAACGCGGGCGTGAAGCTCGCGATTACAGGACGCAATATCGATCGGGTGCGGGCGCTGGCAAAAGCGTGCGATGCGGAGCCTTTGACGCGGGAACAGGCCGGCGCGCGAATGTTCGACGTCCTGGTGCATTCGACGCCGCTCGGCATGTTTCCCAAGGTCGAGCAATGTTTTTTCGACGCGAAGATTCCGGCGAAGCTGGTTTTCGACATGGTTTACAATCCGCTGGACACGCTGCTGGTGAGGATGGCGAGGGATCAGGGCGCGACGGTGATCCGCGGCCTGGAGATGTTTCTTGAGCAGGCGTCGGCGCAGTTCGAGATCTGGACGGGCGAGACGGCTCCGCGGGCGGTGATGGAGAAGGCGGCGACGGAAGCGCTCGAAGCGCACTATGCGGCTGGTGCATGATAATGGCTTCATGGCTGTCAATCAGGACGTGACTCGGAGATCGTTGGCGCGTATGTTGGCGGTAGCGGCCGCTGCTCCACAGGCTGCAACGCCACAAACAGCGGCAGACGCGGACCTGGAATCGGCGCGCGAGCTGCTGCGCACCAACTTACAGCAGATCGCCAAAGTAAAATTGCCGATGGCCACCGAGCCGGCCTGCCATTTCAAGGCGTAACAAAATGGCGAAGTTCAGTTTCACCGACGATATTTTCTTCGCCTCGATTTCCGAGCTGGGCGAGGCTTTGCACAAGAAAGAATTCTCGACCGTCGAGCTGACGCGAGCATTCACCGATCGACTGGAGAAGCTGGGTCCGCGGTATAACGCGCTGGCGTTATCGCTGCGCGAACCTGCGTTGCGCAAGGCGAAGGATGTCGACCGCGATTTCAAAATCGATCGAGTGCGCAGCCCTCTGCAAGGCATCCCGTACGGCGCGAAGGATCTGCTCGCCGTCAAGGGCAAAATCACGGCTTGGGGCGCGAAACCGTACGCGGCCCAGATCTTCGACGAAGATGCGCAGGTGATCGAGCTGCTGGATAAAGCCGGCGCGATTTTGATCGGCAAATTATCGATGGTCGAGCTGGCGGGCGGCGGAGGGTATCGTTTCCCGTCGGCGTCGCTGACCGGACCGGGATTAAATCCGTGGGATCGCACGCGCTGGAGCGGCGGATCGTCAAGCGGCCCGGGATCCGCGACCGCCGCGGGGCTGGTCACGTTCTCGATCGGATCGGAAACGTCGGGATCGATCCTGACGCCCAGCGCTTATTGCGGCATCACCGGATTGCGGCCCACTTACGGACTGGTCAGCCGCCGCGGCGCGATGGCTCTTTCGTGGACGCTCGATAAGATCGGCCCGATGTGCCGCTCCGCCGAAGATTGCGCGCTGGTATTGAGCGTTATCGCCGGAGTTGATTATGAGGACCCAGGCTCGGCCGGGAAACCGTTCCGCTACGCGCCGCAGTATGCGCGGAAGGCGGAGGAAATTACGATCGGCTACGCGCCTTCGGATTTCGACGAGTCCGCAGACCCAGCCGCGCGAGCCGGTTTCCAGGAAGCATTGAAGCTGGTCAAGTCGCTCGGCATGGATCTAAAGGAAGTGGAGATCCCCGATTTTCCGTACGGCGCGCTGGTCAGCACCATTATCGGGGCGGAGGCGGCGTCGATTTTCGAGGATCTGATACGGAGCGGGAAAGTGGATGAGCTCGCCGATCATCGGCAGGCGCAGGGACTCAAGACGGGCCTTGAGATTTCCGCGACCGATTATCTTCGCGCGATGCGGGTCCGCGCGCGGGTGCAGCAGGCGTTTAAAGATTTGTTTTTCAACGTCGATTTCCTGCTCGCTCCCACACGTCCCACGACCGCATCGAAAATCACCGAGCCGCTGGATCGCGCAGCGGCACCCGCGTCCACGTCCCCGAAATCCCGCGGACTGAACGGATTGATTCCGGCCGGCAATCTTGCGGGACTCCCTGCAATTTCCCTGCCGTGCGGATTCGCCGGGGGCCTGCCCATCGCAATATCCATCGTCGGACGGCCGTTTTACGAAAACCAGTTGATCGCCATCGGCAAGTCGTTTCAGAGCCACACCGACTGGCATCGCCGCCGGCCGCCCGTTACAGAGTAAACAGTCTGTAAAACGTCAGGTGGGGACAGGCGCGACGAAGCCTTCTCCGCATATACTGGAAAATCGATGGAAAGTACTACACGTAGATCCTTTTACTCGGCCGTGATCGCGGGGCTCGGCGGAATTATGACTGCGGCACTTGCGGCACCCGCCGCCGCCTATCTTCTTTTGAAGCCGCGGTCCCAGAAACAAGGCGATTTTGTTCCCGCCGCGGACCTCAGCCAATTGACCATTGGGAAACCGGAGGAGGTCGTCTTTCACCGCACACGCGTCGATGGATGGCGCGTACTGAACGAGAAATCCACCGCCTGGGTGGTCCGGAAAGACGATCAGAACGTGGTTGCGTTCACGCCGCAGTGCACTCACCTCGCCTGCGCCTACCACTGGGAAGAGAAGGACGCTAAGTTTTTCTGTCCCTGCCACAACTCGGTGTTTGCCATCGACGGCAAGGTGGTTAGCGGCCCGGCGCCACGGCCGCTCGACCGTTACGTCACGAAAATCGATCAAGGAAAAGTTCTGATCAGCTCTGAGATTCAACTGGGATGAAGATGCTAAGGGGTGTCATCGACTGGCTCGAAGAGCGCACCGGTATCGAGTCCGCCATTCATCATTTCCTGTACGAGGACGTGCCCGCATCGGCCGGATGGCACCAGGTGCTGGGCAGCGTGGCCCTCTTCGCCTTTCTGACCCAGGTCTTCACAGGAATTCTGCTCGCGCTCAATTATGCGCCCACTCCGGGCGAGGCCTACAACAGCCTGCGGTACATCGTGACGGAGGTGACCGGCGGTCAGATGATCCGCGGACTTCATCACTGGGGCGCCAGCCTCATGATTATTGTCGTGGTGTTGCACATGGCCCAGACGTTCTTATGGGGCGCGTATAAGAAGCCGCGGGAAGCCACGTGGATGGTCGGCGCATTGCTCCTCCTCTTGACGCTGGCCTACGGTCTCACCGGGTATCTGTTGCCCTGGGACAATCGCGCTTATTGGGCCACCACGGTGACCGTTCACATCTCAGCGCTTCCACCCGGCGCGGGTCCCTATGTTTTGCGATTGCTCGGTAGCGACGGAGGATCGATCGGCGCGGTGACGTTCGCGCGATTTTACGCGGCGCACGTGCTGCTGCTGCCGCCGCTGACCTTCCTGCTGATTGCGATTCACGTGTATCTGGTCCGCCGGCACGGTGTCACGCCGATCGAGGTTGATGCGACGCTTCCCAAGAAAAAGTTCTATCCGGAGCAGGTTTTCAAGGATACTGTCGCGACCTTCGCGTGGTTTGCGATTCTCGTCATCATGGCGATCGCAGTGCGCGTTCCCCTGGGCCATGTGGCTGACCCCACTGACACCAGCTTTATCCCGCGCCCCGAATGGTACTTCCTGTTTCTTTTTCAATTCGTGAAACTTTTCAACGGGCCGCTCGAAGTGGTCGGCGCCGTGGTGATTCCAACGCTGGCGATCCTGGTCCTGTTTCTGGTTCCCTTTATTGATCGTGGCAAGGTGTTGCGCATTCGGGAGCGCACTGGCGCCATCGCGGTGATTGTCCTCGGAGTCCTGGGATGGAGCGCCCTGACCGCCCGGGCCATTCAAACCACGCCGCCAAGTACCGAATCTCCCGACGCCGGTTTCGCGCAGGTCGAGCCCTGGCAGCAGGTACCCCCCGATCAGCTCGCGGCCATCGGTGCGTTTCGAAAAGACAACTGCGCGACCTGCCACGTGCTGGGAGGGTCCGGCGCGGGACCGGATCTGACGCGCGCAGCTTCTCAACGCCCCGCCGACTGGTTGTTGCAACATTTCAAACAGCCCGCGCCGAACGTCGCGACGCAATTGAAAGGACCCGAGCTTCGCGGCCTCCTCAACTTCGTGACCAAGCGCAACGACGTTGCCGTGAAAGCCTGGACTGGCGCGCCTGTGGCGGCCGTGGAAGGCGCGATGGTCTACCAGGCGAATCAATGCGGAGCATGCCACAAGCTGAACGGCGCCGGGATGGAAACGGGTCCGCCGCTCAACGGCGTCGCGGATCATCACAATCGCGAATGGATCGAAGGACACTTTGCCGATCCCGTAAAATTCTCTCCCGGCTCAACCATGCCCCCGTTCAAACTCAGTTCGCACGACCTGGACCGGCTGACCAACTACCTCATGGAAATTCCGAAGTAAACTATTCACAGGCTGAAGCCTGTGCCACCCTGGTGCTTAGGGGGCACAGACTTTAGTCTGTGTTCGGGAGGTTTCCCATGGACCGTCGCGCATTTCTAAAATCGACTGGAGCCGTAGCGCTCGCCCAGGCGGTGCAGGCACAAAGCACCGTAATCACCAGCTCCGTAATGATCTGGACCCTCAAGGGCCCCTTTGAGAAACGCCTCGAAGTCGCCTCACAAGCCGGCGTCGAATCGGTCGAGCTCGTATCGGAACATATCGATTGGACCGACGCGCAGATCCGCGACATGAAGAAGCTCGCCGCGTCTCTTCATCTCAAGATGGACACAATCCTCGCCCAATCCGATTGGAAGCATCGTCCCGTCACGATGGTGAAACCGGAGGATCGCGAAGGATTTCTGGCTGACGTCCGACAATCTATCGTGTTCGCGCAGAAGCTAGAGATCCCGCAAATCATCCTGATGAGCGGTGACGATGTCGCGGGCCGTACGCATGAGGAGCAGTATGCATGCATGCTCGAATCGGTCAAGCGTGCCGGCGACCTCGCGGCGAAAGCGAATCTCACGCTGATCATCGAACCTCTCAACAACAAGGTCGATCACAAAGGATTTTTTCTATCGACCTGCGGCGAGGGTCTCAAGCTCGTAAAGGAATCGCAAAACCCGCATGTGAAGCTCTTGTTCGATATCTATCATGAGCAGGTGCAAGTGGGAAATGTGATCCGCACGATGCGCGAAGCCGCGCCCCATGTGGCCGTATTCCACATCGCCGACAACCCCGGCCGCAACGATCCCGGCACCGGAGAAATGAATTACGAAAACATCTACAAAGCCATCGCGTCGCTCGGATACAAAGGGTACGTCACGATGGAATATCTTCCCATCGGCGATCAGACGGCGAGCCTGACGCGCGCGACGAAAAACATGCGCGCTACTCTTCCACCTTCCCGATCAGTATGATCGACACCTTGGTATCGCCAAGGTTGGTGGTCAGCACCCAGTCCTTTTCACCCTGTTTTTCGAACCCTGCTTTGTCTCCAGCGTCCGCCTTCCAGAAACTGAGCACCGCCGGATGCGGCGTCCCCGAGGCCTTTCGGGATAATTCGATCAATGCATCGAAGTCCGAAATCGGATCCGCTGATTTGTCGAGCGCCGCGGGCACCAGCACCAGAAAATCCCTTTGCGGCGCGACTCCCTGGTGGTTCCCGTTCACCGGATAGTTTCCATAGCGCAACTTGTAGACGCCGGGCGCGATGTTCTGGCCGCGCCGGTCACTGCCCTTGGCGGTGAATCGCATCACGCCGAGCAGCGCGCCCAGAGGAATCGTCGGCAAAGTCACGCTCGACTCGCCGGTGTTCGGACCCGATGGCATAGTGGAGCGCAGCCAAATTTCGGCATACACGGACCCATTATCGGCAACAATCTTGTTCCCGGCCTTATTAAGGACAGCGGCCTCCGCCGGCGGATCGCCGGCAGGTTGAGCCTTGTACTGCGCGAAAACAGCGGTCGCCGTCAAAACAAAACAACAAAAACGAGTCATCAGTATCATTCTAGAGTGATTTTGTGAGGCCGCCAATGTTGGCGGCAGCCGCCCCTTTTTAGGCAGGTCTTACTTTATCGCCAGCACCGCATCCAGCGGAGCTCCCGTGACGGACCCTTTAATCTCGCGAAATCCCGCGCCTTGCAACAATACCGAATATTCCCCGAGCGTCCGCTCCCGCCCTTCCGTACAAATCAGCATATTGAGCGACTGCATATGAGTCGTAACAGATCCGCTCCGATCTTCCTTCATGAGCTTCTCCGCGATCAGCAATCCGCCGCCATCCGGCAGCGCAGCGTAAATTTTTTCGAGCAGCGCGACGATCTTCTCTTCGCTCCAATCATGCAAAATCCGTCCAACGGCGTAAAGGTCTCCCTTCGGCAATGGATCGATGAAGAAATCCCCCGCGACCAATGCAACGCGATCGCCGGCGAACTCTCTGGCGACGCCAATCACCGAAGGCAGATCGAACAGCGTGGCCTTCATCACCGTATACTTCTCGCGAGCCGCGAGCGCCAGATGCCCGGTTGCTCCACCCAGATCCACGAAGGAAGCGAATCGGGAAAGATCGAAGGCCGCGATCACCGCTGGAGAGCTGATCATTCCGAACCCGTGCATCCCCATCAGAAAATCGCGCTGCGCCTCGGGAGTCCTGAACAGATGAGTAAATACTCCTCCCTCGGTTCCAAACGTCTGCCGCCAGCGATTCGTTCCTTCCATCACCGCGTCGTCCAGATGTTCCCACAAGCGATACAGCGCCTCATTCGAATAACGAATATAACCTGACAGCGTCCGTGGACTCCGGCGCGTCAGATACTCATCCGCCAGGGGTGTGTTGACGTACGCGTCTCCGCTTTTCATCAACAAACCAAGCCCGACGCACGCGTCGAGCAGCCGATCGATCGCGGCACCCTGCGGACGTTCCCCATCGAATATCCCGAGGCTCACGGCCGTGAACATTGTCTTCGATCGCCGAAATGCGTCGATCAGCTCGAGAATCGGTGCCGGGTCGCTCATGCTTTATTCCTAAAATGATCGTACCCGCGCGGCTTCAGCAAGCGCCCTTTAAAATGAATTTGTCCCGCCACGCCGCGCACTGCGCGTCCAATCCGAGTGACACCGCGCGGAGCCTTCACACCTTCGGGCAGAGTAAATAACAACTCGTAATCCTCGCCGCCATGCAGCGCCCGCTCTTCCGTCGACCCTCGCAACACCGGCAAGCGATCGATCTCCGCCGCGACACCTGAAGCCATGCACAACCGGTGCAGATCGAGTGAAAGGCCGTCGCTCAAATCTATGCAAGACGTCGCCATGCCGCACAAGCTCTGGCCGAGCGCAAGCCGCGGCTGAATTTTTCGATCCCACAGTCTCCCAAGCCGACCCGACACGAAAATCAGGTCTCCCGCGTGCGCTCCATCCCGACGTAGAGCGGTACCACGCGGCACCGACCCGCAAACCATCACGTCGCAATGAAATTTCTCATCGCGCGCCAGATCCCCACCCGCAAGCGTAACACCCGTCCGCTTGGCCAACCGCAGCAGCCCACGATAGAAATCCTCAATCCATTTTGTTTGCGATGCCGCCAACGCCACCAGACAAAATCGCGGTTCGCCGCCCATGGCCGCGATGTCGCTTAAACTCCGTGCCAGCGCTCTCTCACCAATCGACGCGGCACTTTGCGCACGCGTAAAATGGACATTCTCGATCATCTGATCGGTCGTAAAAAGAAGCTCTTCCCCCGCCCGAGGCCGGTAAATCGCGCAATCGTCGCCGATCCCAAGCACCAGATCTCTTGACGGCGACGAAAGGCGCCGGAGACGCTCGACAAGTTCCAGCTCATTCATGGAAGACAAGACCGGACGGCAGCTCTTCGCCGAAAATCTTGTTCATTGCCGCCAGATCGTCGCTCGGCGCCGCATCCAGATCGAGCCCCGGGAATGCGCGCCGCACCAAGTCCAGCGTCGCCGCCGGCAAGTCTCGCGTCGAATCTCCGGTACGCCGAGCCAGAGCGCCCACCGTATCCTCCGCCTTCGAGATTTTCAGCAGAGGCTCCAGCCATCGCGACGCCGTCGATGCCGGCAGCACTTGATTAATGGGCCCATAAAATAACTTCCGCGCCCCCAGACGTGCCAGACACCACAACGCCGTATCGACAAATTCGCCCTTCGCGATTCGTGCGATCTGCTCATCTCCCAACTGCGTCTTGGTCTGGATCGGCAGGAATTCCAGGCTCGCCGCCGCCCTCCACATTTCGCGAAGCAAACTCGGATTCACTCGCGGCCGCTTCGCTGACCTCGGCAGCAGCGTCGGCGACAATCTCTGAAACACATCCGTCTGCTGATTCTTGTTCAGCCCGCCCGCCACGCGTCCCCAGAAGATCCACCACTCGATTTCGTTTTGCACCTGATTCGAAAATTGCAACCCGCTCGCATAAACTCGCCGAGCCTGCTCGATCCGGTAATCGTCGCCCGGGAATCCGAATCCCGGCCGCAAACAAAATCCGCACAAGTTCAACCACCGGGCCTCATGCGCCGCGCTTTTCTTCCGCCCATCCGCCAACTCGATCAGCGCATCCCCCAGCTTTCGGATCGCCGATAACGGCCACGAATTTCTTCCCAATCCCAGCGCCTGTTCGAGCTTCGCCGGCAGCTCCTCCGGCGCAGAAGCTCCGGTAAATGTCGCGGGAATCAAAGCCAGCGCGTTCGACAAAGCGTCTTCCGTGATCACTGCGGCCGGTCGCGCGGCAGGCTTCGCAGCCGAAGTCTTCCTCAGTTCGAACTGCAAACGCCACCGATGATCCGTCTCTTTCGAATCCGCCCAAATCTCCAGTGTTCCGACCTCAGTCAATTTCGCGCCTAGCTTAATCGGCACCAGCCGCTCGCCCGCTTTTCCGAATCGCAACACCGCATGCAACGGCGCGTGCAGATGCAACTCCTCGCGCTCCTCAGGCGAAAACTCTACAACCTCGCCCGCCTTGTCCTCCGTCCTGGTCCGCGAACTGTACAACTGAAACGACACCGGCTTATTCGCCAATAAATGCAAACTGCCCGGATCAATCTCGATGGTCGAGCCTTCCTCTGTCCCGCGCGGAACCAGGCACATCGCACGGCCATCGCCCAACCCGATAAAATAAGCCCGCGGCAATCCTCCGCGAACCAGCAGTCCAGCGCCCGTCTTGCGAACGTAGGAATAATACGCCGCGCCCACGGCAACCGCCAGATCCAAATCGCGATTCTCGAAAATCACCGGACGCTTGCCGTACCAATGCTCCATCACATCGGCGACGCGCTCCCGCAGAATCTCCGGAATAAAAAAACCGCCGTTGAATAGAATCGCGTCCGGCCGCGCATCGCCCGCGCTTTCGAGAAACGCCGCCAGATGACGCGTCACCGCCGGATCGCTCACCAGCGGCAGCCCCAGCTCGCGATACAAGCTCTTATCCTCATCCTTCGGCTTGTCATGCAATTCGCAGCCCGGCAAAAACCCGTCGAGCGCCAGCTCCAGCACTTCCTCGCGAGTAATCTCCGTTTTCAGCGTCCCGCCCACCAACGACGATCCTCCGCCCAGCACGGTGATCTCGACGCTCTTCAAATTGCCCTCAGATAGCAGCCGCTCCTTCGCCGCCGAACACTGCCTTCGCAACCCGCTCCTCTGCCGAATTGAAAGCGTCTTCCCGAGCTTCGCCTCCACCAGCCACGCCAGCGTCAAGTCGAGATTGTCTCCGCCCAGCAGCAGATGTTTCCCCACCGCTGTGCGCGTAAAATCCACGCGATCGTTCTCGCGCGAAACGCGAATCAGCGTGAAGTCGCTGGTTCCTCCGCCGACGTCACAGACCAACACGATCTGCCCGTCGAACAAGCTCTTTTGCGATCGCGCCAGGTCGTTCGCGATCCACGAATAGAACGCCGCCGCCGGTTCCTCCAGCAGCGTCAACTGCTCGATCCCCGCCTCCCGCGCCGCCGCAACCGTCAATTCACGAGCCTCTTCGTCGAAACTCGCCGGCACAGTTAGAACCACGTTCTGCGCGCCCAGTTTCGATCCCTGCTCTTTCTCCCACGCATCCGCCAGATGCTTCAGAATTTTCGCTGACACATCCACCGGCGATAAAACCCGGCCGCCCTCCTGCGCATCCCACGGCAGAATCTTCGCCGTCCGATCCACCTCCGGATTCGACAGCCAGCTCTTCGCCGAATGAATCGATTTCGTCGGCACCAGCGCGCCCTGCTCCCGCGCGTACACGCCGACATATTCCTGATCGCCCAAATAGAGAAACGAAGGCAGCGTTCGCCGAGCCTCGATGCGCCCCTGCGCGACGGTCTGCGGTACATCCAGAACGCGGATCTCTGGGAAATCGGTCTCCGCCGCTTCTTTCGTATCGATGAACGCCAATGCTGAATTGGTAGTGCCGAGATCGATGCCGACGTTCATTCGACTTCAATCTCAGCCGGCGCCAAAACATTTCCCGGAGGCAAGGTCGGCAGTTCCACCTTCTCCGCCTTCCATCCCTTATGCCGCAAAAGCCCGCCCGGAGCCTTGCCGCTCGGCGGAACATTCCCCACCAGCTTCACCTGCGCCGCCACAAGCCCGTCCGTCTTCGTGAAGTCTCCCTCCACGCCGTCGATCACCGGCTGCAATTTCAAATATCGCTCCAGCGTCGTCCGCGATTGCTGCTGCACATCGCGCACCGCGGCGCCTACCTGCTCATCCGAATACGCGGAAATATCTTCCATCAAGAAATCCACCAGCCGCGCATCGCGTTGCAGCACCGAAAGGATCTGCACCGCCCCGTCGTTCGCCCCCGACACCGGCTCCGGCTTCGGCGGAGGCGTCACTTTAATAGGGATAACTTTCGAATACCCAAACGCCTGTGCAATGTCCGCCGGCAGCACGCCGCTGAAGAGAATGGAGAAAAAACTACGAAATGCCTGTGAAATTCGATTCAAATGAGAGTACCTGTTCCTATTCTATGGCTTACCGGATTCCGTTTGAAGCACCGGTTTCGGAACCGACACGCCCATGCGCACCAACGATCGATACGCACTTTGCCGGACAAAATAGATATTCACATTGCCGTATCCATTATTAGAGAGCGCAGGATCGTCGATTAAAGGCCGCAGCCGTGCCGCGTTAGCCTCGGACGGGAAGTACCCCATCGCCTCCGCGGCCTCCGAACGTTCACTGTCCACCTTCGAATCCAAAGCCGATAGCGCCCATCGCTCAAGCTCGGAATCCGCGGGAACCGTCGTCTTCGGCCAAACATTCGCGCCCAGCTGCCCGGCGATCGCGGCGGGAATGCTTTTGGAGAACGAAACCATCCCGTACACGTTGCGATGGCGGCCGATAGCTTCTTTCGCGGCCCGAAGGATCTCCTCCGGGTCCACCAGCACGCTCATGTCGGCCGTAAGAATCTTCAAATCGCGAGCCGAAAGATCGATGGTCTTAACCTTCAGGTTGCCCCAGGACCGATCACTGCCCAGGTGATCGAAAATAAGTAAGCGGCTCCCTCGATCCTTCCAGTCGTTGAGCGTAGCCACCGGAGCATCGATTCGAAATTGGAATCGATCACCCGGGTCGCCCTTCAGATGTTCCTCGACCTTCACAATCACGTTGTTTTCCTGGCTGCAATGCGCCGGCGTGCAGAAATCCGCGATCCTGACCACGAAAACCTCCGCCGAATTAATCGCCATCGTGTCGAGACAAGGCACGTAGCTAGGCCCGGGTTGCGCGTTTGCGAAACAAATCCATCCGGCCGCAGCCAACGGAATGCCAAATCGGTTGGACAAACGCATCCTGCTATCCCCTCGACCCTGGCACCACCGCCGCCTCGCGCAGCTTTGCCAGCTCCCTCCGCGCGATATTCGCCCAATGGCTCCCCGGATCCAGCTTCAAATAGCTGGTCCAGTGCCGCACCGCCCGCATCGGTTGATTCGTGCCCTGGTACAGCAGCGCCAGATTGTAATGCGCGTCCGCGTAGTGCGGAGCCACCCGCAGCGCGGCCTGATAATGCTCCACCGCCTTCGCCCGATCGCCCCGCTCGTCGTATAAATTCGCCAGATCGAAATGCGCCAGCGCGTATTCCGGATCCACCTCCAGGGCTTTCTCGTAAAACTTTTTCGCCTTCGCGAAATCGCGCCCGTTGAAATGAATCGTCCCCAGGTTCACCAGCGCCCCTGCCGAATTCGGATCCAGCTCGATCGCCTTCTCATACGCCTCGATCACGTTCTCCATTGCCGATCCAGTCTGCTCCAGCTCCAGGCCGCGTTGAAACCAGCGCTCCGCATTCGCCCTCCGCTCGCGATCCTCGGCCGCCGGATCTTTCGCCGGAAACTCCAGCATCCGCCGCAGCTCCACTTGATCGAAATTGAGGATCAGTTGCCCGGACTCGGCATCCATGGCCTTGCCGTCGATCTCCACCCGAACTTTTTTCCCGTCCGCGTAGAGCTTCAGCTCGGTAAGAGGATTCTCAATATGCTTCAGCTTTTTCGAAAGAGCCGTCAGCGCGCGCCGGATCTGCAAAGGAGGCACCCGATCGCCGCGCAGCTTGAACAACGTCTGTAGTTCCAGCAATTCCAGAAAGGAGTAAGCGGAATGATGAGCAACCAGCTTCTTCTCTTCCCAGCCCTTCAATTGCCGCTCAGAAATGCCGACAAGCCGCCGCGCTTCCTCCCGCGTATACGCTTGTTTGGCCACAGGACCGGACACTGATAATAAATCTTATCAATTCGTGTGGTGATCAAGACTACAAATAACCGAAGAGCGCGAAAACCGGGACAGCCTACTCTGTCCCAAGGCGCCCTCGGTCCCCGGACGATCCTATCGACGCTGCGCCGAGTGGACAGAGCGGGCTGTCCCGGTTTTCGCCCCGTCCCAACATGTCAACCCCGAAACAAAGTAATCCCCGCCACCCCCGCCGCGCCCGCCTCCACGCAAGACTGCGAATTCTCCCAGGTAATCCCACCCAAAGCCAACACCGGAATCCTCACCCTGCCACAAACTCTCCGTAATTCCTCCACCCCCCGGGGCGCCAAATCCGAAGTCTTCGACAAGGGAGCAAACACCGGCCCAAACAAAACATAATCCGCCCCCTCCTCTTCTGCCTGCGCAACCTCTTCGAAGTAGTGGCACGAGACCCCAATCAAGAATCCCGGAGGAGTAATCGCCCGCCACTCCGATGCCGCAATCGATCCCGAAGGCAAATGAACCCCCGCCGCCCCAGCGGCAATGGCAACATCAACTCGCGAATTGACCAACACCCTGCCCATTGCATGAACGGCTCGCCGCACCACCGCAATCAATTCACGCGCGGCCAGTTCCTTGTCGCGAATCTGAACCCAATCGGCCATCCCGACGAAGCTCAACTCCCGATCCGTGATGCAATACCGAATCATTCTGACTCCTGACTCCTGACTCCTGTCTTCTGACTCCTGTGTTATAAACGAATCGATGACGAAAGAAGAAATCATTCTCGCCAACCAGCAATTTCTGTTCCCCAGCGTCTTCCACTACTATAAGGACCCTCTGGTCGTAACGCACGCCAAGGATCAATTCGTCTGGGACGCCGACGGCAACAAGTATCTCGACTTCTTCGGTGGCATCGTCACTGTCAGCGTCGGCCACTGCAATGAAACCGTGAATAAGAAGGTGCACGAGCAGATCGACAAACTCCAGCACGTCTCTACGGTCTTCGCCAATGAGCCGCAAGCCGCGCTCGCCAAACGCATCGCCGGCATCACCCCCGGCGGCAAGCTAACCAAAAGTTTCTTCACCAATAGCGGAACCGAAGCCAATGAAACCGCTATCCTGACCGCCCGCTGCTATACCGGTTCGCATGAAGTGGTCGCCCTGCGCCACAGCTATCACGGCCGTTCCGCAGTCGCGATGGCCGCCAGCGGCCAGTCCACTTGGCGGCTCGGCGGAGCCGCACCGTCCGGCTTCGTCCACGCCATCAACGCCAACTGCTACCGCTGTCCTCTGAATCTCAAATATCCCTCGTGCAATGTCCAATGCGCCCGCGACATGGACGACATGATTCGCACCTCCACCTCCGGCCGCATCGCCGCCTTCATTGCCGAGCCCATCCAAGGCGTCGGCGGCTTCATCGTTCCTCCCAAAGAATATTTTGAAATCGTCTACGGCATCGTTAAGAAATTCGGAGGCCTCTTCATCAGCGACGAAGTCCAAACCGGCTGGGGCCGCACCGGCGGAAAATGGTTCGGCATCGAACAGTGGGGTGTCACGCCCGATATCATGACCAGCGCGAAAGGCCTGGGCAATGGCTCGCCCGTCGGTTTGACGGTTGCGCGCCCCGAAATCGCCGACGCACTGAAAGGCGCCACCATCTCCACCTTCGGCGGCAATCCCGTCACGGCAACGGCAGCGAAAGCAGTGATCGATTACATCGACGACAATAATCTAATGATCAACGCCGCCGAAACCGGCGCCTACTTGCGCGGAAAGCTGGAAGAGATGAAAGGAAAATACTCCATCATCGGCGACGTTCGCGGCATGGGTTTAATGCAGGCGTTAGAACTCGTGGAAGATCGAGAATCGAAAAAACCCGCCGTCGAAGCGACGCTAGCCGTCATGGAAATGGCCCGCGAAAACCGCCTCCTGATCGGCAAAGGCGGAACTTTCGGCAACTGCATCCGCCTCTCGCCCCCTCTGAACATTTCGAAATCCGACGTGGACGATTTCGCCGACCGCCTGGACGCAAGTCTCAAACAGGTAACCCAAAAACAAATGGCCACAGCCTGATGGAAGAAAAATCCTTTTACCGCGAATCGCCGACAACGAAACCGGCACTGCTCAACTGCCCCTACTGCCGCACCCAGGAAACGTACGACCTCCGCTGGATGGTCCGCAAAAAACTGGACCAAGTCCCCCGAGGAGCCGACGAACGCGACCGCGCCAGATTCGCAAAATTCCTAAGCTACATGGTGCTGATGGACGACAAAGCGATGTGCAAAAACCTGCGCTGCCGAAAACGCTTCGACATCTCCGGCATAAAAACCATGGCCTTCATCTAAGTAGCTTGGTGTGTGATGAACAAAGCCTGGGGACTGACTACCTTTTTCGCCCCTCAGCCAGCGATGGACATGGCTGACATCGAGGCGAAAAAGGCTGTCTGTCCCCTAGCCTTCGTCAGGGTGGTGTCGCAGCCACTTTTCTTGTCCCGCACCTCAGCAGTTGTGCAGCCCTGCAACCAGAAGACATTTAGCGCTCCATTCCGGCGTCTGAGAATCCGCCGATGAACTCAGGTTCGGTCTCGTGAGGCTTTCGGGGATGGAATAGCCCCTTCTCAATCGCCCATTCGTAAGCACCGACATCGAGGGGATAGAGAGTCAGGGTCCCGCTGAGGCAATTCTTGCTGATCCAACGTTCTGCCGCATCACGCCGAGTAAACACGCCTCCAAGAAAATGCCTGTTCACCCCGCTGAAAATCCAAACGGCCGCTGCGGCCTGATCGCTCATCCTCTCTGAGGGTATTTCGGTCAAACCAGCCGTCCTGCGTGTTTTGGGCGGACACTACTGAACCGAGCAGAACACTCAGCGCCAGTCCTCGCGAATCCTCCCCTGATAGCGGAGCCCGTCGCCATGATGCCAAACGCCCTTTGTCGACTGGAGTAATTCCGCTACTCGCGCCTGTCGAATCACACGACGAACGATCTCAGCCATCGAAACCCCGGACTCCTGAGCCCTTCGCTCAAGCCAAAGCCTGTCACTCTCCTCAAGGCTGATCAGCATCTGGGTATCTTAGAACCATCTTGACATAATCACTTTCTGTTCCGTATAGAACGCCACCGCATCCTTCCCATGCGCATGCAAATCGCCAAAAAACGAATTCTTCCAGCCGGAAAACGGGAAAAACGCCATCGGCGCCGCCACTCCGATATTCACCCCCACCATCCCGCACTCGATCCGCGACGCATACTCTCTGGCCGACTTTCCGTCACTAGTGAAAATCGAAGTCGTGTTCCCAAACCTCGAGCTGTTCACTAGATCGATTGCATCATCGAGCGTCTTCACTCGGATCACCGACAGCACCGGCCCAAAAATCTCTTCTTTCGCGATAGTCATCTCCGGCGTCACGTTGTCGAAGATGGTTGGCCCCACGTAATAGCCTTCACAATTCAGGTCTCTTCCGTCACAGAGCGGCTTCGCGCCTTCCGCGACTCCCTTCTCGATGTAGCCGACAATCTTCTTGCGATGATCGTCCGTCACCACCGGCCCCATATCGACGCCGAGCTTTATTTTATTGGTGGTTTCCACCAGCAAGTCGAGCAAAGGCTGCGCCACATCGCCGACCGGAACCAGAACGCTGCCCGCTAAACATCGTTCGCCCGCCGCCCCGAAAGCGGAGCTGATAATCGCCTCCACCGTCTTTTCCAGATCCGCTCCCGGCGTGACCACCAGGTGATTCTTCGCCCCTCCCAGCGCTTGCACCCGCTTGCCGTGCTTCGCCGCGGTTTCGTACACGTACTTGGCAACCGGGCTCGATCCGACGAAAGAAATCGCCCGCACCAGCGGGTGCGCCAGCAGCGCATCGACGGCTACTTTATCGCCGTGAATCAGGTTGTAAACGCCTTCCGGCACTCCAGCGTCATGCAGCAATTCGCAAGTGCGCGTCGGCGTCAGCGGGACCTTTTCAGAGGGTTTCAAGATAAAGCTGTTCCCGCAGGCGATCGCAAACGGGAACATCCACATCGGAACCATCGCCGGAAAATTGAACGGGCTGATCCCGGCGCAAACGCCAAGTGGTTGACGGATCGACTGGCTATCGATGCCGCGCGAAACGTTTTCGAGCGAATCGCCCATCATCAACGTCGGCATCCCGCACGCGACCTCCACCATTTGGATCGCCCGGCGCACCGAAAGCTGCGCGTCGCTGAAAGTTTTCCCGTTCTCCGTGGATAGAATCCGGGCCACATCGTCTACGTTCTTATCGAGCAGCGTTTTATAGCGATACAGCACCTGCACGCGTTCGACGACCGGCACTTCGCGCCATTTCAGAAACGCTGCGTGGGCGAGCTTCGCAACGCGATCTACTTCCGCAGCAGTCGCATAAGGTACTTGCGCAATGACTTCTCCAACAGAGGGATTCATCACCGGATGCGTCGCGCTCGTCGAGTCTTCCCATTTACCGTTCACGTAAAACTGCAACGTTTCCGTGGCTACCATTTTATTTCTCCTTCTTCATCAATAATAAGTACAAAATTCCCGCAACGAGAAATCCGACGAACCAGGCGTAATCGTAGAGCCAGCGCAGCGCGGGCACGATCAGTCCGATCAGTGCAACCGCGATGCCTGCGGCGAGGGCGACGATCGCATTCCAGTTTACTCCGCGGGTGTAAGAGTATTTGCCTTCAGAGTGATAGAGCGCATCTACGTCGAGATCGCATTTGCGCAGGATGAAGTAATCCGCGATCATGATGCCGGCAATCGGTCCCAGCAGGCCGGAATATCCTACCAGCCAGCCAAAAATATAATCGCTGAAATTGCTTAATAACTTCCACGGCATCATCGCGATGCCGATTACACCCGTGATTAATCCTCCAGTGCGAAACGATATTCGGCGCGGATTTAAATTGGAAAAGTCATTGGACGGCGAAACGACATTCGCGGCGACGTTGGTATTTAGCGTTGCTATCAGCAATGCTATCAACGCGATGAAGGCTACAACCGGGCGGTTGAAACGGGTTAGCAGCACCACCGGATCCCAAATGGGCTGGCCGAAGATCACCACCGACGCGGAGGTCACAGCCACGCCGATAAAGGAGTACAAAGTCATCGCGGCCGGAAGGCCAATGGCTTGTCCAAGTGCTTGATCCCTTTGGGACTTAGCATATCGTGTGAAGTCCGGAATATTGAGCGCGACCGTCGCCCAGAAGCCGACCATCCCGGTCAAAGACGGGACGAAAAACTTCATGAATTCGCCGATCGATTTGAATTTGCTGGGTGTGCTGAGAACCGGTCCTAAGCCTCCGGCCTGGCTGGTCACCCACCATAAAAGGAGCAGGCCGACGGCGAGCATGAAAGGCGCGGCGATGCCTTCCAGAAACTTGATGGTCTCGATTCCGCGCAAAATAACAGCGATATTGAGGGCAAAAAAGACCATAAAGCACACAAAAACTATGCTCTGCGATACCTTAATCGACCATAATATCGACAACATTGCAGCGATAGCCTGGCCGCCGATCCAGGTCTGGATTCCGAACCACCCGCAGGCCACCAGGGCGCGGAGGACGGCGGGCACGTTGGCGCCGCGGACTCCAAAGGAGGCTCGAACGAAAACCGGAAATGGGATGCCGTATTTCGTTCCAGCGTGGGCATTGAGGAGCATCGGGATCAGCACGATTAAATTGCCCAGGAGAATTGTTCCGATGGCTTGCCACCAAGCCATGCCTCCCGCGATCAGCCCGGAGGCGAGCATGTACGTCGGGATGCAGACGCTCATGGCTACCCACAGCGACGCGTAATTGTAGAGGCCCCAAGTGCGGCGGGCTAGAGGGATGGGCGCGAGGTCGTCGTTATAGAGGGAGGGGTCTATGGGCATGAGCGCTGACCGGGGGACGCTCCGATGAAGGTGCTTCGTCGCGATGGTGCGGACGGGGCGAAAAATGGGGACAGACCGTTCTGTCTACTGGCGACGTAGTGGGAAGCAGTTGAGCGGAAGAGCTTGGCGCCTTGGGACAGAATGGTCAGTCCCCATTTTTCGCGATTCACTTCCATGCGCCGCCGCGGGCTTCCCGGCGGAGGAAATTGCCGCGGCCGGTTCGGCCTTGGAATTTTCCCTGCTCTACGATGACTTCGCCCCTCGAGAGGACCATTTTGGCGTTGCCTTTCACTTGAAAGCCTTCGAACATGGAATAGTCGCAGCGCATATGGTGGGTTTTGGAACTGATTATATGCTCGGCGTTGGGGTCCCATACGACGATGTCGGCGTCGCTGCCGGGAGCTAGCTCGCCTTTCTTGGGATAGAGTCCGAAGAGCTTCGCGGGCGTGGTGGATACAAGTTCGACGAAGCGGTTGAGAGATATCTGGCCGGCGTTGACGCCATGGTGGTACAGAAGCTGTAAGCGATTTTCTACGCCGGGGCCTCCGTTGGGGATTTTCGTGAAGTCGTCTTTACCCAGGATCTTTTGGTCTTCGAAACAGAAGGGGCAATGGTCGGTGGAGACCACTTGCAGGTGGTCGTCTTTCAAGCCGTCCCAGAGTTTGGGCTGATGATGCTTTTCGCGCAAGGGCGGCGTGAAGACGTATTTTGCTCCTTCGAAACCGGGCCGCGCCAGATCCTCGATGGAAAGAAGAAGGTATTGCGGGCAGGTTTCGGCGAAAATGGGGACGCCCCGGTCCCGTGCGGCTCGCACCTCATTGAGAGCTTCTTCCGAGGAGAGATGCACGATATAAACCGGCGCTCCGGACATTTCGGACATGGCTATGGCGCGATGTACAGCCTCGGCTTCGGCAGCCACCGGGCGCGTGAGTCCGTGATAAATAGGAGCGGTTTTGCCTTCGGCGATCGCTCGTTTGACAATGACGTCGATGATGCCTCCATTTTCGGCGTGGAGGCAGATCAGCGCGCCATTTTTTGCGGTGCGGGAGAGGGCCTGAAAGATAGTCGCGTCATCGACCATCAGGACGCCGGGATACGCCATGAAGAGTTTGAAGCTGGCGACGCCTTCTTTGACCATGTCGTCCATGTCTTCCAGCCCGGCTTCGCCCAAGTCGGTGACGATCATGTGGAGGCCATAGTCGATAGACGCCTTCGCCTCGGCTTTTTTCCACCAGGTGTCGAGGGCATTGCGCATCTTGGTGCCCTTCGGCTGAATAGCGAAGTCGATTAATGTGGTCGTTCCACCGAAGGCTGCTGCTTTGGTGCCGGTTTCGAAATCGTCGGAGGAGGTGGTGCCGCCGAAGGGCATGTCCAGGTGGGTGTGGACGTCGATGCCTCCGGGGAAGAGGAGCATGTCGGTTACGTCGATTACGCGATGCGCGCGGTCTACGGGGATGCTCGTTGCTATGTCCTTGATGCTTTCGTCTTCGATCAAGATGTCGGCTTGTTCGGTCTTGGTGGAGGTTACTACTGTGCCGTTGCGGAGTAGGAGGCTCATTTAGTTGGGTCCTATGTGGGATTGCCGGGCGTCGACACGAGTGCGTGCGCCACAAGAAGGACACAGACTAAAGTCTGTGCCACCTTTGGGTGATGTGGTGGCATAGGCTTTAGCCTGTGGGAGGTTCGGGTTAGACTGCATTGCGCTGCTCCCAGGATTGCGCCGGCACGCCGCGGTCTACTCGCTCCATCGTTATGCAGCCTTCTACCGGGCAGACCAGGGCACAGAGGTTGCAGCCTACGCATTCTGACTCGTCTACGCGCGGGACCCTGACAGTCGGTGCGGAGATTGGGCCGTCTAGTTTGGCGATCGGCGTAACGGTCAGCGTCGCGGGCCTGGCGTCGATGTAGATGCATTGGTGCGCTCCGTCCTCGCACGCTATATAGCAGAGGTCGCAGCCGATACATTTTTCGGCGTGGATTTTCGCGACGATTTTGTAGTTCAGGTTTAGATTTTTCCAATCCGTCACGTTGGGAAGGCTGCGGCCTCGGAAGTCTTCGATGGTGCGGAAGCCTTTTTCGTCCATCCAGTTTTTCAAGCCGTCGATCAAGTCTTCTACGATGCGGAATCCGTGGTGCATGGGGGCGGTGCACAGTTGGAGGCTTTGCGCGCCGAGCAGAAGAAATTCGGCGGCATCGCGCCACGTAGATATTCCTCCGATGCCGGAGACGGGCAAGCCCACCTCGGCTAATTGCTGGACCATGTGCAGGGCGATTGGTTTTACGGCTGGGCCGCAATAGCCGCCGTGAGCGGATTTGCCGTCTACGTTGGGGCGGGGAACAAACGTGTCGAGGTCGATACTGGTGATGGAGTTGATGGTGTTAATGGCGGAGAGCCCGTCTGCTCCGCCATCTTTCGCGGCTTGGGCTACAGGACGGATGTCCGTTACATTGGGCGTTAATTTCACCAGGACGGGAGTTTGCGCTACTTCTTTCACCCATTCGGTGATCATGGTGCAGTATTGCGGGACTTGGCCTACGGCGCTGCCCATGCCTCGCTCGCTCATGCCGTGGGGGCAGCCGAAATTCAGTTCCAGGCCGTCGGCTCCCGCGCCTTCGGATCGCTTGACGATTTCTTGCCAGGCTTCTCGCGTGGAAGCCACCATCAGCGACGCGATTACGGCGTTGTTGGGGTAGCGCTTTTTTACCGCCGTGATTTCGCGGAGGTTGGTTTCGAGGGGTCGGTCTGTGATGAGCTCGATGTTGTTGAGGCCCATCATGCGCTGGCCGTTCAGGTCAACGGAGGAGTAGCGCGAGGAGACGTTGACGATGGGTTCGCCCAAAGTTTTCCAGACGGCTCCGCCCCAGCCGGCGTCGAAGGCTCGCATGACTTGGTCGCCGCAGTTGGCGGGGGGGCCGGAGGCTAGCCAGAAGGGATTGGGGCAGCAGATTTTGTTGGCGAAGAGGGTGGTTAGGTCTGCCATTAGAGTAGCCAGTAAGAATCGGGTGCGCAGAATCGGAAGGGGACAGACCGCCCTGTCCACGGCCATTGAAGTAAGCGGAGATCTTGTGTCGATGCGGGGACAGAGTGGTCAGTCCCCTTCGGATGGCGGCCGTTCGGGATTATTGCGAGAGCCATTTTATGATTCCTTGGGCGGCGCGTTTGCCGTCGGCTACGGCGTCCACTACTTCGCGGCCTCCATTGATGAAGTCGCCTCCGGCGAAGTATTTGGGATAGCGTGTTTGGCCGGTTTCGCGGTTGATGGGGCCAAAATCCCGGAAAGGCGATTGGCCGATGGCGGGAATCACCATGTCGCAGGGGATTTTCAAGTTCCCGCAGTGGACGGATTCCGTCCCAATGCGGGTGACGATAGTTTGCCAATGGAACTCGACGCCTTCGCGTTTCGCGTGCTCGTATTCAAATGGGAATGCGGACATATCGGCTTCGCCGCGGCGATAGACTACGTGGACTTGTTCGGCGCCGAGCTTTTTGGCGGCGATCGCGGCATCTATAGCGGTGTTGCCGGCGCCGATCACGACGACCCGTCTAGCGATTTGCGGGTATCCGGTTTTATAAAGGGCGATGAATCTGAGAGCGTCGATCACGTGGGGCAGTTCTTCACCGGGGACGTTCAGGCGGTTCGTCGCGCCCAGGCCGATGCCCAAGAAGAACGCATCGAAGTCGCCTTGCGTATTGTCGTTTACTTCTTCGCCTAGTCGGAACGTGACGCCCATTTGGCGGACCAGCTCGACCTCTTTGAGGCTGTCGCCGGGCCGGAGTTTGTATTGGGCCACGCCGTAGGTGTTGAGCCCTCCGGCCAGTGGGTTGCGATCGAAGACCGTGACTTTGAAACCATGGCGGCGGAGTTCGGCGGCGCAAGAGAGAGACGCGGGTCCGGCGCCGATGCAGGCTACGTGTTTGCCGTTCTCTTGAGCGGGGGCGAACGAGGGCTGCCGATCGTAGAACCATTCCATGGCGTGGCGCTGGAGGAGTCCGATTTCGATGGGCTGCTTGTTGTAGCGATGCATCACGCACGCGCCTTCGCACAGGACTTCGACGGGACAGACGCGGGAGCAGCTCAGGCCTAGAATATTGGCGTCCAGGATCGCGGTCGAGGAGCCGCGCAAATCGCCGGTCGAGATTCGCTTGATGAATTTCGGAACGTCGATATGGGTGGGACAGGCCGCGGCGCAGGGAGCGTCGTAGCAGTACAGGCAGCGCTGGGACTCGACCAGTGCGGCTTGGGGCGATAGGGCTGGGTGCAGGTCTTGAAAACGATCGTTCATGGTCTCACCAGATCGACGTATGAATCGGGGCGGCGGTCTCTGAAAAATTGCCAGGTTTGGCGGACTTCTTTGATTTGGTCGAGATCGAGGTCGGCCGTGAGCACTTCGTCTTTCTCGCGCGAGGCCTCGGCGACGATCTGGCCCCGGGGGTTGCAGAAGTAGCTGGTGCCATAGAAGTGTCCGATGTTCCACGGCGCTTCGGTGCCCACGCGATTGATGGCGGCGGATGAAGTATCCGTTGGCACGGCGTGGGCGGGCTGCTCGATTTTCCAGAGATGCTCGCTGAGGCCGGCCACGGTGGCGGAGGGGTTGAAGACGATCTCCGCTCCGTTAAGGCCTAACGCCCGCGCGCCTTCGGGGAAATGGCGGTCATAACAGATATAGACGCCGATGCGGACGAAGCCCAGGTCGAAGGTAGGGTAGCCGAGATTGCCTGGGCGGAAGTAGAATTTTTCCCAGAATCCGGGGGCTACGTGAGGAATATGCATCTTGCGATATTTGCCGAGGTAGGTTCCGGTGTTGTCGATTACAGCAGCGGTGTTGTAGTACACGCCTTCGTTCTCGATTTCGTAGATGGGAACGATCAGCGCCATTTTGTGATGGCGGGCCAGGTCCTGCATGCGCTTGATGGTGGGGCCATCGGGGATGCGCTCAGTGAAATCGTACCAGCGGGTTTGTTGTTCGGCGCAGAAATAGGGGCCATAGAAGATTTCCTGGAGGCAGGTGATTTGAGAACCGGCCGCGGCAGCTTGGGCAATGTAGGCCTCGTGCTTGTCCATCATGGCTTGCTTCACCTGGGCGAGGGAGTGGTCGGGTTTCCCCACGTTGCTGGCTTGGATTAGGGAGCAGCGGACTGTGCGGGGCAATCGAAATTCCTCCTGATAGATCGCTCCCTGCGGTCGCGGCTCGGTAGCGAGAGTTTTATTATGATACAACTGACCGAATGGTGAAGATCCTACTGTTGCTCTCACTCGCGGTTGTTGCCACGGCGCAAATCCGGCCTGCTATCGGGCAAGTACTGCGGGAAAATCCACTTCTTGATAAGTTGATCGGGACCGATGCGCGCGTCGAAGTATTGGCCTCGGGGATGGCTTGGTCGGAGGGGCCGGTCTGGGTAAAAGACGGCGGATATCTGCTGTTTTCCGATATTCCGAATAATTCGGTGATGAAGTGGAGCGAAAAGGATGGGCTTAGCTTGTTCCTGAAGCCTTCGGGATACACGGGACTGGGTCCTTATAGCCATGAGCCGGGGAGCAACGCGCTGGTGCTCGATTCCGAGGGGCGGCTGGTATCGTGCGAACATGGCGACCGGCGGATTTCGGTGTTGACCAAGGGCGGAGGCAAGCGGACGCTGGTCGATAATTATCAGGGCAAGCGCCTGAATAGTCCGAACGATCTGGTGTACAAGTCGAATGGAGATTTGTATTTCACCGATCCTCCGTACGGGCTCCCGTCGCCCGAATCGCCTTTGCGGGAGATGGATTATTGCGGGGTGTTCCGGCTATCGAAGGGTGTGCTCACTTTGTTGACGAAGGAGATGTCGCGGCCGAACGGGCTCGCGTTTTCGCCGGATGAGAAGACGCTGTATGTGGCGAACTCCGATCCCGATCATGCGGTGTGGATGGCGTTTCCGGTGAACGCGGACGGTACACTGGGAAAAGGCAGAGTGTTCATGGATGTTACTTCCATGGTGAAGGATCATCCGGGGTTGCCGGATGGCATGAAGATCGATCGCAACGGGAATTTATTTGCGGCCGGGCCGGGAGGCATCCATATATACGCGGCGGACGGCAAAAGGCTGGGGCGGATCGATACCGGGCAGCGGACGGCGAATTGCAATTGGGGTGAGGACGGATCGACTCTGTATATCACCGCCGATAGCTATCTCTGCCGGATCCGGACGACGACAAAGGGGAATGGATGGTAAGACGGTTTTTATCGTTTCTGATCGTAGCGGGCAGTTTGTTCGCGGAGCATGTTTTCATCGGCACGTCGACCAAGGGGATTTACGTCGCGGATTTCGATTCCAAGACCGGGAAAATGGGCGCGCCCTCAATGGCGTCGGACACGGAGGCACCCAGTTACCTGGCGATTCATCCGGACGGGCGCTATCTGTACGCAGTGAACGAAGTGAAGGACGGCGCGCTGAGCGCGTTCTCGATCGACGGCGGCAAGCTGACGCCCGTCAATTCTGTCAGCGTGAAATCGTCGGGACCTTGCTATGTCGCGATCGACAAGCAGGGCCATTGGGCGATTACGGCAAATTATTCAGGTGGAAGCGTCACGGTTCTACCGATCGAATCGGGCGGGAAGCTGGGCGAGGCGACGGAGTTTATTCAGCATAAAGGTTCCGGGCCGAATCGCGACCGGCAGACGGGGCCGCATCCGCACTGGGTGGGATTCCTGCCGAAGAGCAACCTGGTGCTGGTGACGGATCTCGGCATCGATACAATCGCAATTTACAATTTCGATCCGAAAAAGGGGACGCTGACGGTGGGGAATCCGGCGTTCATGACCATCCCTCCAGGGTCCGGTCCGCGGCATGCGGTGATGCATCCCAACGGGAAGTTTTTTTACGTTCTGACCGAGCTGACTTCCGTGATCACCGAATATTATTTTGAGGCGGAATTAAAGAGGTTCACCCCGGTCAGCACGTTTTCGCTGCTGCCGGAAGGATTTAAGGGAGACAATACCGGGGCGGAGATCGCGGTCGATCCCAAGGGAAAATATGTTTACGCGTCGAATCGAGGGGACGACAGCATCGCAGTATTTTCGGTCGCCGATCCCAAGAGAGGCACTTTGAAGCTGGAGCAGCATATTCCGTCGGGCGGCAAGACACCGCGGCAGTTTGAGATCGATCCGACGGGACATTGGCTCCTCGCTGGGAACCAAGGGTCGGATAACATTGGGATTTTTAGCATCGATACGTCGAGCGGAAAGCTCACCGCGGCGGGTACGGTTACCGGAGTGGCGAAGCCTACCTGTATTAAGTTTGCGAAATAGGTCAAACGTCCAGCAAGTGGCCCATTTTTTCTTTCTTCGTCCGCAGATAATCTTCGGTTGAATCCAGCGGCGTCACCAGGCAAGGGACTCTCTCCGTTACCGCGACTCCCGCCCGCTCCAACGCCTCGATCTTTTCGGGATTATTGGACATCAGCCGCACGGCCCGCAGACCGAAATGGCGAAGGATCGCTGCAGGGACCTGGTAGCCGCGCAGGTCGGCTTCAAACCCCAACTGCTCGTTCGCCTCCACCGTATCGGCTCCGTGATCCTGCAACTCATAGGCGCGGAGCTTGTTCATCAAGCCGATGCCCCGGCCTTCCTGATGCTCATAAATCACCAAGCCCCTACCCTCGGCAGCGATCGTCCGCAGCGCCAGTTCGAGCTGTGCGCGGCAATCGCAGCGCAGACTATGAAAAACGTCACCCGTCAGGCACTGCGAGTGAACGCGCACCAGAGGCGGATCGCCTTCGATGTCCCCCATTTTGAGGACCACGCATTCTTCCACGATGCCGTCGGTGCGGCCTTCGAAACCGTAGATGCGAAAGTGACCGAAGCCTGTCGGGAAATCCGCTTCCGCGACTTTACGAAGCTCAAAAACTGGAGGCATGGGTGGGAAGGGCGAGTAACTTCATTATAATTAACCCAGGCATGCCCGCGCCACCGAACGAACAGCTTCTCGTATTCTTGCTGGTCAAACTCGCGGTGGCGGCATCGCTCGCCAGCATCTTAACCCGATCGCAACGCTTTCAGAGGATGCTGCTCCGCGAAGAGAGGACCCTCGCGCAGCGCGTTCAGATGGCGGTGGTGTGCGCCGCGATCTTCGGATCGGGCGTGTGGGTGCGCGTCCTGACTCATAACGACTACGCGGCGGTCGACCTCGGCCTGGAAGGCAGCCTGGTAATGGGAATGCTCGGCGGGTACATGACCGGCCTGGTTTCGGGCGTGCTAATTTCCATCCCCGCGATGTTCAATGGCGAATTGATGTCGATGCCGTTGCTGGCCGCCGTGGGCGTGCTCGGCGGACTATTGCGCGACGTCGCGCCCGATAAGGAAGCGATCTGGAAGTTCTCGCCTTTTCCGGATTTAACCGTGTGGAGGCTGATTCGCAAGCGCGATTGGCGGCTGCCGGCGTTTAGTCTGCTGTGTATCGTCGCGATCCTCCTCGCGGAGTTGCTGCGCTCCGGAATCGCCCATATTCAGCTCCAGCACAACACGGCGGTATTCGCGCTCCAGTCGAAGTGGATGCCCCTTCCGCCTTGGATCGTGGTGGCCGTCTACGCGACCACGTTATTTGCGACCGTTCTGCCGATTAAAGTCTGGAACAGCAATCGCAATGAAAGGAAGTTGGAACAGCAGCAGCTACGGCTCAACGAAGCGCGCCTGGCGGCGCTGAGCCGGCAGATCAACCCGCATTTTCTTTTCAATACGCTCAATTCCGTGACGTCCCTGATCCGCCAGGACCCTGAGATGGCCCGGCAAGTGGTGTATAAACTGTCGAATATCCTCCGTCGTTTGCTGCGGCAGCAGGATAATTTGACGGCGCTACGCGAGGAATTGTCGTTTATTGACGATTACCTTGCTATAGAGATGGTGCGATTCGGCGAAAAGCTTCGGGTGGTGAAGGATATAGACCCTGCCACTCTGGATATGCTGGTCCCCAGCATGCTGCTCCAGCCGATTGTCGAAAACAGCATCCGGCACGGTTTGGCCAGCAAAGTGGACGGAGGAACCGTCAAGCTGCGCAGCCGCATCATCGGCGGTAAGTTCCAGATTCTGGTGGAGGACGACGGCGTAGGGATTCCCGAAAGTAAGCTGGCGACTTTGTTCGAACAAGGCATCGGTGTCAGTAACGTTAATGAGCGGTTAAAGGTCCTATTTGGGGATGATTATAAAATGTGGATCGATAGCCGGATCGGCGAAGGCACCAGTACGGGGATCGAACTACCGGAGCAGGTCAGTGGTACGGTGGTGAGAGTCGAGTTATTAGTAGGAAGTTCTTAAAGGCCATTTTCTTGAGCGAACTGAACTATTCCATTACACTTCCTCGCGCGCAGGGTATGCCGCGCACGATCGCAGAACGCACCCGCAGAGTCTACGATCGGCTCTCGACGATTTATCCGGCGAGTACTTTTTTCTTTCACTCCAAGGCGCACACTTGTTTACTGCAACACGCCGGGATTCAGAACGGTATGCAAGTGCTGGAGATCGCTACCGGCTCGGGCGAGATGTTCCGGCGGCTGGTGAGGTCGAATCCCGACGGGAAAACCTTCGGGCTGGATTTGTCGCCGAACATGGCCGCCCGCACGCAGCGCAGGGCGCGGAAAGAATTTCCCTTGGCGGAAGCGCATTGTGGCGCGGTGGACGTGCGCAGCATGCCTTTCCGGAACGCCAGCTTCGATGCCGTAGTCTGCTGCTATCTGCTGGAACTGCTGGGACAGGACGATATCCGCCTGACGTTACGGGAAATCGCCAGAGTGCTGCGTCCCGGCGGACGATTCTCGCTGGTGGTGATCGGCCAGAACGCCACCACGTTCAATCGCCTTTACAGCATCTGCGGAAGCCTGGTCCCGGCGTTCTGGGGAAGACAAGTGGAGCGTTCCGTTCCAGGTCTGGTCAGCAAAACCGGCTTAAAGATTATCGCAGACGACTTGGTGCGGCAAACCGGATACCCATCCCGCGTATTAATCGCACAAAAAAAGTAACCGCCCCACCCAAACCTCACAGCACGCAGCCAGTAGGGACAGGTCCCCGACCTGTCCATTTTCAAGCGATCTGAGGTCCCTACTGCTCCAACCGGCTCTAGATATTCGAGACATACTTCTGCGTCTCCGGAATCTGCGGCATCCCACCCGCCTTGTCCACAGTCCCCGCTCCCACGTTGGTGGGGACAGGTCCCCGACCTGTGGGGCAGGTTCCCGACCTGCCCATTTTCAAGCGATCTGAGGTCCGGGACCCGTCCCTACTGCTCCAACCGGCTCAAGATATTCCAGACATACTTCTGCGTCTCCGGAATCTGCGGCATCCCACCCGCCTTGTCCACAGTCTCCGCTCCCGCGTTGGTGGGGACAGGTCCCCGACCTGTCCTGCCTTTGAGAACAGTGGGGCAGGTTCCCGACCTGCCCATTTTCAAGCGATCTGAGGTCCGGGACCCGACCCTACTGCTCCAACCGGCTCAAGATATTCGAGACATACTTCTGCGTCTCCGGAATCTGCGGGATCCCACCTGCCTTGTCCACGGTCCCCGCTCCCGCGTTATAGGCGCTCAACGCCAGCGACAAATCGCCATGATAGCGGTCCAGTAGCTGCTTCAGCAGCTTGGTCCCTGCTTCCAGGCTCGAAACCGGATTGAACGGATCTGCCACTTTGAACTGATCCTGAGTCGCGGGCATCAACTGCATCAGACCCTCCGCGCCCGCCGGCGATACCACACAAGGCCGGAAGCCCGATTCCTGACGAGCGACCTCTCTTACCAGCGACGGATCCACGCCGTTCTTGCTAGACGCGCTGTCGATCATATCTGACAATTCCGGCTGGGCGATGGGATCGCACTGCGGCTGAAACATGACCGAGGACCGCTCCATCGGTGCGGACGCCGTGGGAGGGGTCCAGGGCAGCATCGAGGCTCCGGCGGTCTTGGCTTGCCTCTGCACCGACCCGCGCTGCTGCGCGAGCGAGGATTCCATCGCGGCGCGGGCCCGGTCCGCCTGCGTATCTTGAACTAATAAGAGTGCCAGCCACAACGTCACCTTCTTCTTATCGACATCATCGCGCAGCGCCGCGAGTCAGATAAAACTGACATAATCTCTAAAGCTTGATGAAAAAGGGGACAGCCTACTCTGTCCCCGGATCACCCACGAGTGCGCGCCGTGGACAGAGCGGGCTGTCCCCTTTTTCACCAAGCTCTTAGGCAAACTTAATGCGCTGGTGGATACTCGCACTTCTCTTTCTCGCAACACTGATTAACTACATGGATCGCACGATTTTCGCGGTCCTCGTGCCGGTCATGCGGGGCGACCTGCACATCGATAGTCAGGTTTACGGGTATCTGACCGGAGCGTTTCTGGCGGCTTACACCATCGGATACCTGGTGATGGGCCGAGTCGTGGACCGCTTGGGCACGAAGTCCGGTTTCGCGATCGCAGCCGGCGTCTGGTCGATTGCGGCGGGGCTCCATGCCACGGCGAATAGCGCTCTGCAATTGGGCGGATTCCGGTTCATGCTGGGTTTCGCCGAAGCGGGGAACTTCCCGGCGGCCATCAAGGCGGTCGCCGAGTGGTTTCCCGCGGAACAGCGCGCTTTTGCGACAGGAATCTTCAACTCCGGATCGAACCTCGCGCAGGTCGTCGGACCGCCGGTTTTCGTCCTCTTGGAACATGCCTTCGGATGGCGGACCTGCTTCCTGCTGACCGCGTCCCTCGGCGGACTCTGGCTTCTGCTGTGGTGGATGACGTATCGCACGCCGCCCAAAGTGGAAGTGGAAGAGGAGATCGTCCGCCTGTCGTACATGGAGGCGATCCGCTACAAGCAGACCTGGGGGTTTGCGAGCGCAAAGTTCCTGACCGATTCGGCGTGGTGGTTCTACCTGTTCTGGCTGCCCCTGTGTCTGCACGACCAACGCCACATGAAAGACAACGAATACGCGCGCGCGCTTTCGATTATTTACTTCGTGGCCTGCTTCGGCAGCATGGGCGGAGGCTGGCTTTCGGGGTTCCTCATGAAAAGAGGGTGGAGCAAGAGTAAATCCCGAAAAACAGCGATGTTCATCTGCGCCGCGGCGATGCCCATCGCTGCCACTGGCGTTATCGTGCCCAGCGCAGCGCTCGCGGTCGCGTTATTCAGCCTGGCGACATCGGCGCATCAAGGCTTTTCGGCGAATCTATTCACGACCACCTCGGATGTGTTCCCGAAGAGCGCCCTGGGCAGCGTAAACGGTATCGGCGGCTGTATGGGAGGGCTAGGGGGCGTGATTTTTTCAGCCATCGTGCCCGGATTCCTGGTCAAATTCATCGGTTACACCCCCCTGTTTCTAATGATTAGCAGCTTCTATCTAATCGCCCTGTTCGTCCTACACAAACTAATGGGCGATCTAAAGCCCGTTCGTGTGCTGTAGCGCACGCACTCGTGCGTGCCGCGTTGACACTCGTGTCTACGCCCCCGAGCCAGTAGGGCGGGTCCCCGACCCGCCCAGCACCTCTTTAAGCCACCAAATCAACCACATAGCAATTCAATCCACGCTGATCGCTTGGCTCCCTAGTACACACTCTAGATGAGAAAGTCGTGAATTCCCTGCGCAAAATACAACCCGAGAGCCCCTGGCGTCCGTGGGGCGTTATTTTAACGCCAGCGGCCAAACAGCTCCCAAACGAGTTCATGCCGGATCACACCGTCGTTCATAATAGTGAGGACATGCGTGAGACAATTTCGCCGGCCAAGACCATTTCCGGCATTATTACCGTTCCGGGCGACAAGTCGATATCCCATCGCTACGGAATGTTGACCGCCATCGCGGAGGGCGAGAGCAAGATCGCCAACTATTCGACTGGCGCCGATTGCCAATCCACGCTGAAGTGCATGGAAGCCTTGGGCGCGAAAATCGAGCGTAATGACGGCATCGTGATCGTCGAGGGCGGTGCGCTGAAGCAGCCGAAAGGCGAGCTCGATGCCGGCAATTCCGGCTCGACCATCCGCATGTTGTCGGGAATTCTGGCGGCGCAGCCGTTTACCTCGCGAATCGGCGGCGACGAATCGCTGTCGAAGCGTCCCATGAAGCGGATCATGCAGCCTCTGGCTGAAATGGGCGCGGAAATCGAAGCCACAGGAGGCCAGTTTCCTCCGCTGACAATTCACGGTCGGCCTTTGCGCGGAATCGACTATACGCCGCCGATGGCCAGCGCTCAGGTAAAAAGCTGTGTACTGCTGGCCGGGCTGTTTGCTGACGGCGACACCATTGTCCGCGAGTCGATTCGAACCCGCGATCATACCGAAATCGCGCTCCAGGAATTCGGGGCGGATATTGAAGTGGAAAGACGCGTCATTACTCTGCGGGCCGGAGCGAAACTAACCGGCCGCGAATTGGTAGTTCCCGGGGACCTGAGCTCTGCGACATTTTTTTTAGTTGCCGCGCTGCTGCTGAAGGACTCGAATCTGGTGATTCACGGAGTAGGGTTGAACCCGACACGGTCCCAACTGCTGGATTTTCTAGTGGGGATGGGCGCGTCCATCAAGGTGCTAGACTTGCAACAGAGCGGCGGCGAGGTGATCGGCGATCTGCGGGTGCGGGCGTCGCGAATCAGCGGAGGAGTAATCGAGGGCGCTCTGACGGCGGGATTGATCGACGAAATTCCTGCGCTCGCGGTGCTCGGCGCGGCGAGCGAAAACGGATTAACCGTGCGGGATGCGGGCGAATTGCGGGTCAAGGAGACAGACCGCATCGCGACCATCGAAATGAACCTGCGCCGCATGGGGATCGAGATCGAGTCGACGCCCGACGGCTTCCGCGTACCCGGCAAACAGCAATTTCAGGCAGCGGAAATCGATTCCTGCGGCGATCACCGGATCGCGATGGCTTTCGCAGTGGCCGCTTTAGCCGCGGATGGACCGTGCGAGATCGACGGCGCAGAATCGGCGGGCGTGTCTTTCCCCGAGTTTTTTAGTACACTTCGACAGATCGCTAATTAATTTTAATTGGGACATTATATGAATCAGGCAACGGACCTTACTCTGCCATGCCTTGTACACGATTTAAATAATGTATTTCAGACGCTGGTGGAGGCGGCTGACTTGCTGGCCATCGACCCGCAGTGGGCTCCTGTTTCCGCCGTGATTCTGCGCAGTATCGAGCGCGGCAAGGGAATCACGGACAGCATGCAGCAGGCAGAAGAACAAGCTCCTGCGCCGTTCGAGACCATTCTTGGCAATGCCATCGCCTTCGCCGAGGATTCGCTGATCGGCGGACGCGGTCCGGAGATTCGCTTCGAGTGCGATATCGAGCCGGGGATCGAGCTGCGCCGCACCTGGGCCTGGGAGCGGGTGCTGATCAATCTTTTTTCCAACGCGATGCGGGCCATGCCGGAAGGCGGGACGATTTACGTTTCGGCGCGCATCGACGACCGCCGGGCGAAGATCGTAGTTCGCGATGAAGGCGACGGAATCGCGCCTGAGATTTTGGCCGACCTGTTTCGACCGCATGTTTCGACCAAGGCGCGCGGCGGGCTGGGGTTGCACATCGTGGAAACTATCGTGAAGCAGGACGACGGCGAAGTGCGCGCCTCGAATCGCGCCGATGGCCGAGGAGCGGAGTTCGTGATTACGATTCCCGCCGAGAAAACAGCGGCGCGCCTGGCGCATGCCTGAATGATTTCCTGCCGCGACCTGACCTGCCGCTACGGTGAATTCGTCGCAGTCGATCGCTTGAGTCTCGAGGTCGCCGCCGGATCGATTTGCGCTTTTCTAGGTCCGAACGGCGCGGGAAAATCCACCACAGTCAAGATGCTGACCGGGCTAATCGCGCCGACCTCGGGATCGGCAACCGTAGCGGGACTCGACGTGGTTCGCGACTCGCTCGAAATCAAAAGGCGCATCGGTGTCCTGCCGGAGAATCTCGGACTTTTTGACGATCTGACGGTGGACGAGCACTTATATCTCACCGGCGACGTGTACAAATTGAGCCGCGCCGAAACCAAAGATCGTTCCAACCAGCTTTTGCGAGCCCTGCATCTCGAACATGGACGCCATACCTTCGCCAGCCGCTGCTCGCATGGGATGCGTAAGAAAACAGCGCTGGCCATGGCGCTGCTCGCGAATCCGAAAGTGCTGTTTCTCGACGAGCCGCTCGAAGCCATCGACCCAGTGACGGCGAAAACCATCACGGACCTTCTCATCACGCTCTCTCAACGAGGGGTCACTGTATTTCTCACCTCCCACATCCTCGCCGCCGTGGAGCAGTTCGCGACCCGAGTCGTTTTGATCAAAAAAGGCGTCGTGGCCTGGAATTCCACCATCGCGGAAGTTCCGGGGTCGCTCGAAAAATTGTATTTCGACCTGGTGGAAGCGCCTGCGGCGGAGGACCTGGCATGGTTAGGGTCCTCGCAGTCTTAAACGCCGTCCGGCGAGCTGTCTGGCGCGGACAAGGGTCCTTCCTGTCGATCGGGACCAATAATTTCCTTATTTTCACCGCGTACTTTCTTCGGCAGACCGGAACCTTCTTATACTTGCTCCTCGCCCTCTTGATATTTTTCCCGCTGAGCGCCGATCCGTTGCGCAAAGTTCCCGCCGAGCGGCTCGCGCTGTGGCCGCTCGACCGGCGCGAGTGGTGGATTTTGCGGATCTTGACTCCGTGGCTGAATCCGATCACGTGGTTTCTGGCCGCGGCGACCGCCTGGGCCGTGCACCATGTGATGACGTGGCAATTGCTGGGGATCGTCGCTGGACTTTTCGTTCTGTCGTTCGTGCTATCGGACCTCAGCGGAGGCGTATGGGAGGGTTTGGCGCGCCGGGTGCCCGCTTTCGGAGGGCTGCTGCGAGAGCTTATTCGCAACAATCTGCGGCAGATGATTTGTACGCTCGATTTTTGGTTAGCGCTGATATTGAGCGTGGGAACAACGATCTACCGCATCGCCGACCGCACCGCGCCGCCCGAAGCATTCCTGATGATGTCGATGATGATCATACTCGCGTTGTCCAGTTATGCGCAGTGCCTGTTCGGATTGGACGGCGCGGCGGGCCTGACGCGGTATCGCCTGCTGCCGCTTCACGGCTGGCAAATCCTGCTGGCCAAGGATGCGGCGTTTCTGCTGGTGACACTCGCGCTGACGCTGGCGCTGAATCCATTGACCGGGCTGGCGGCGGCGCTAATGGTTTTGGCCGTGGGGCACGAACAGTCCGTGAAGCATATTAAACCGCAAGTCCGGTGGCGCTTCTCCACCAGCGCCTCGCTAGGAAACGGGGTGGTGCAAGTCACCGCCTTGTTTATCGCCGGGTACGGCGTGACACGCACCAGCGTGCTCCTGCTGATTCCGTGCGCGGCGATTTACGGTATATCGGTGTGGTGGTTCGGACGAAGGCTGTAAGAGCGGGCATCAAGAGACCCGCTCATCAACCATCAACCTTCTGCATTACTCGAAAACCAGCTTGGTGGTGGTGCCGGCGAGGGTGATGTCTTTAATCTGATGATTATCGCCGTCTTTGTAGCCGATCGTCGTGTAGAGGTACTTGTTGGTCGAACTCTCCACCTTTACATTGGCTTCCACGCTGGTTTTGCCCTGCTTCACGATGGCTTTGTTATCGCGGATTTCGAGTTTGGCTTCGCCAACTTTGAGGGTGGTACCGTTGACAACGGTCGGTTGGTAAAAGTTCAGGTTGAAGTTGCTGGCGGCGCTGGCCACAGCCAACCCCATCACGGAAACGAGTAATAACGCACGCTTAATCATCATAATCTCCTTATCGGGCAAATTTCAGTTAACACCGTACTCTATTTTAACGGTATGGATGAGGCAAAAGTTCAATCAGATTCAGAAAACTTCACTTACGTAGGGGTTTCGGATCGACCGGAAGGATGCAGACGGGGCAAAATTAAACCGCGCCCGAAGGTCTTCCGGAAGAAGGCTTCGGACGCGGCGGTTATCAAAAACTATAATCTCAGTCTAAAAAGACCGAGCACCAATTACATCTTGCTGGTGGAAGTGGTCTTGGTGGTCTTCGCCTTCTTCTTGCTCTTGGTGGTGCTGGTGGTCTTGTCCTGAGCGAAAGCAAAGCTGGCGGCGCCGAGCAGGAGCGAAAGGCCGAGCATCGAGGTCATGATCTTTTTCATAGGTGTGTTTCTCCTTGATTATGTCGACGACTCTAGGCCGTCTTGCAGAACTATCATGTCAATCAGACATGAAACCTCCCTTAAAGCGCGATTAAAATGACTTCATTGACCGCAGTCCGCTATCGATCGTTACGATAAGCAATGTATTATCAATCAGATACAATAACAACTCCCTAGTGAGATCCAGAATTTTCCTTATCCTGAAGGCGATGAAGCGTGAAGAAATTGCCAAAACTCTAGCCCGGCAGACCGGATTATCCAAGCAAGCCGCCCAAAATGAAGTGGACGAACTGGTTCAGAATATTCTGAACAAGCTGCGGCACGGTCGCCCGGTCAAGTTGCCGGGCGTGGGAAAGCTGCTGGGAAGCAAGAAATCCCGATGACGAAGATCTTCGAGATCGTGCGCCGGTCGCTCGAAGCCGGGCAGGCTGTGGAAATCGAGGGATTGGGACGATTCCACTCGACGGCCCAGGGGTATCGATTCGATCCGGAAAAACGGCCTACGGTTTTCGTGGCCTACGTCTCGGAGGATCTGGAAATCGCGCGCCGGCTGGCTGAGTCTCTGCGGGCGGCGGACTGCTCGCCGTGGCTGGATAAAGACCGTCTGCTGCCGGGACAGAACTGGACGCAATCGATCGCCCGCGCGATTTCCGACGCGGATGCGTTTGTGGCGTGCTTTTCTCCGCGATCAGTCTCGAAACGGGGGCAGTTCCAAAGCGAGCTGCGGCGTGCGCTGGAATGCGCGGAGAAAAGACCGCTCGACGATGTTTTCCTGTTGCCGGTCCGGTTGGAGCGATGCGAAGTTCCGCTCAGGATCGCGGAGCAGATGCAGTATGTGGACATGTTCCCGGATTGGGAGCGCGGAGTGAAGCGCCTGGTCCGGTCCATAAGAAGAGCGGCGAGAGGAAGGGTCGGTGCGAAGTTTAGTTCAATTTGAGAATTCCGAACACGTTGCTATAGTCGTCGGTCCAGCCGCGAAAGCCCTTTTGACCTTTTGCCGGCGTGATCATCGCATCGTCGAACGCTTTATCCAGAAAGATCGTCGTATCGGAGGTCACCAGCACCCAACTGGAAGTAGAAAGATAGGGCGCTTCGTCCCCTTCGTCATAGACTGTCATGGCCTGCTTGTTGAAAAATTCCGCGCCGCGCTGGCAGACGGGCTCCAGATCCAGATAGCGGTTCGAGATATGCAGCGCGAGGATCCCATCAGGTTTCAAGTGGCGGAAATACACATCCAGCGCTTCGCGCGTCAGCAAGTGGATCGGGATGGCGTCGCTTGAAAACGCGTCCACAGCGAGGACGTCGAGCTGGAGGCTGTCCAGGCGCTCCATGGTGAGACGGGCATCACCCATCAGGATGCGTTTATCGGCGCGTGAATGAGGATAAAACGTAAATTCGGTCTGGGCGATTTTCTCCACCAGCGGATTGATCTCGAAAATGCGGTAGAAATCGCCCGCACGCCCGTAATTCGACAGGACGCCCGCGCCCAGTCCGACCACACCGACGCGGATGGGTCCACGCTTCTGAAGGGCGCGAATGGTTCGGCCAACGCCGGAGTTTTCGCCGTAATAAGAAGTCGTTTTATAGCGTAGCGCCTCATCTAGAATTTGCGATCCGTGGTTGATGGTGCCGTGAAACAGGGTGCGCAGACTGTACTCGTCTTCGGCAGTCGAGAGGTCGTCGCGGATATGCAGCACGCCGTAGAAATTGCGGGCGACCAGGCGGTAGCCGAGTTCCTTCTCCTTTTCCTTCTGTCCAAGGAAACCGAGAAACAGTCCGACGCCGCCGAGCAGCGCCAGGCGCAGCGTCCAGGATCCGATCTTGCTTTCCGTTCCGCTAAAGACGACGACCGCGCCGAGGATCGAGCAAGCAGCGGCGATCAGGGCGGGTTTGAAATGAAGCTCAATCACCGGCGGAGAACCTAGAGTGATGGGATAGAGCAGCGCGATGACGACGCCGATGAGCGAGACGACGGAGAAGAACACACCCACAGATCTCCGAGGCCGCGGGAAAACACTTTCTCCCATCACTACGGCGGCGATGACCGCGCATGCGCCGATCGCGAGCGGAAGTTCCAGATTCGAGGTGAAGATGCGCGGAGCGATCAGGGTGACGAACGTTCCGCCCAATGCGCCTCCTACGGACACCATCAGATAGAACAGCGTGAGGTACTGCGGAGCGGGCCGTCGCCGAGCCAGTTCGCCGTGGCAGAGCATACAGCACAGGAACAGGCCGGCGGAAAAGACCGGGATCAGAATTCTGATGTGAAGATTGCCCTGGTCCTGATAGAGGTCGCGGGCCATGTAGAAGAAGATCGGGACCAGCAGGAAGAACATCACAGCGCGGTTGTAGAGTTTGTCGCTTTCGAAGGCGATCATGAAGGTCGCCAGGTAGAGGGCTAAAGGCAGCACCCATAGAAAGGGAATCGGGGCGACGTTTTGGCTCAGATGCGTGGTGATGGAGAAGAGCAATACGGAGGCGATTCCAGCCAAGGCGACCCAAATGGCCAGGTCGACGAAGCTGGGTCTGGGCGCCGAGGGAAGTTCGGGAACCTCCGCCGCTGCCTGCTTGCTGGACCAGGCGGTGTAGGCGCAGATCAAGGCGAAAAGTACGTAGCCCACGCTCCAGGAATATGCCTGATGACGCGAGGTGAGGTTCGGCTCGATCAAGAAAGGAAAGCTGATCAGCGCTAACATCGATCCGAAATTGGAGAGGGCGAACAAGCGGTAGGGCATTCCGCTGCCGGAGGTCCGGACGTACCAGGCTTGCAGCAAAGGGCTGGTCGAGGAGAGAAGAAAATAAGGCAGGCCGATGGTCGCGACCAGGAGCATAAGAATACGCAGCGTGGGATCGCCGACCTCCGATGGCTTCCAGCCTGGAGAAGGCACAATGGGGAGCAACGCGCAACTGGCGGCGAGGATCGCGATGTGCGTTATGACCTGCGTTCTAGCCTTAAGGAACTTTATAGAGAGGTGCGCATAGGCGTATCCGGCGAGCAGCACGAGCTGGAAAAACAGCATCGCGGCATTCCAGACGGCGGCCGATCCGCCGAACCACGGCAGGATGATTTTGGCGATCAGAGGTTGCACCTGGAACAGCAGGAAGGCGCTGAGGAAAATAGTAGCGGCGTAAAGGAGCATCGAAATTATTGAAGGATCTCAACGATATTACTGTAATCGTCGGTCCAGCCGCGAAAACCCGGCTTGCGTTGGAGCTTGCTGATGGTGAATTTTTCGATGAAATTGGGATGTTCAAGCATCGTTGGCGAGCGCGACAGCAAGACCCAGTCCGAGGGCTGGTAGTAATCCTGCTCTTCGCCGGCATCGTCGACAACGATGCCGGTGAATCCATTTGCCGCAGCCGCTTCGGCGATTACCGGCGCCAGGTTCAGATAGCGATTCGTGATATTGAAGGCGAGAATAGCGTCCGGGTTGAGGTGCCGGATAAACACCTGCCAGGCTTCGCCGGTGAGAAGGTGCATGGGCACGGCATCGCTCGAAAATGCGTCGACCGCGAGCAGATCCAGATGCTCATCGGGCATCCGCTCCAGCACCAGGCGGCCATCGCCGAGATACAGGCGCTTGTGCGCGGGGCAAGCGTTCCAGAATCCAAAATTGGATTTCGCGATGTCCACGACCAGCGGATTGATTTCGTAGTAATGCAAGGTGTCGCCGGCGCGAGCCAGGGTCGCGGTGACACCGGCGCCAAGGCCCAGAACGCCGATGCGAATGGGACCGCGATCGCCTAATGTGCGCAGCGCCCGATTAATGCCGGAACCGGCGCCGAAGTACGACGTCGGAATACGGTCGCCGCCGGGGATGTTCAATTGAGAACCGTGATTGATGGTGCCGTGAATCAACAAGCGCTGCGCCGGAATGCCCTTCCACGGGGGATCGTCCCGCACGCGGAGAACTCCATAGAAATTTCGCGCGGAAATAATGTAGGCGCGGGATTCAATCGCCTGGTTGCGGATCAGGTATCCGGCGAAAGCGACGGTGAGTAGAGTGGTCGCGGCGCGCAGCCACGGCCAGGGCATATCGATCCACAGAACGCAGGTGACCAGCGCCACGCAGAGCGCGATTCCCACGGGAAGCTCGATATAAGAGTTGAAGAAATGGGGAGCAGCCAGGGCGACGAACAATCCGCCGGATGCGCCGCCGATCGAAACCATCAAATAGAATTGCGTCAGGTATCGGGGATGCGGGCGGCGGCGCGCGAGCTCGCCATGGCAGACCATGCAGCAGACGAAGAGGGCTCCGCAGAGCCAGGGAATCAGCGTCGTGACATCCGCATTGTGCTGAAGCAAGGTGTCGCGAGTCGTCAGTAAATAGAGGGCGGCGAGCAACAGAGGAAGAAAGATGGCGCGGTTGTAAATGCGGTCGCTCTCAAAACAGAGGATGAAGCTCAACAGGTACAAGCTGAGGGGAGCGATCCATAGGAGTGGGATCGGCGCGATGTTCTGGGTTAAATGGCTGCTGACGGCGAGCAGCAGAATCGAGGCGCAGGCGGATAAGGCGATCCAGAGAGCTCGGTCGGAGAGGCGAGGGGGATCGGAGATGCGCAGGCCGGGAACCTGCGACACTGTGCCGACCGGACCCTGCCGGCTTTGCCAAGCTGCGAAAATGCACACGATGGCGAAGGCGGAATAGCCTAGGGACCAGAACATCGCCTGCCTGGACAAAGCGATCCGCGGCTCGATCACGAAGGGATAGCTCAGCAGCGCCAGCATCGATCCGAAATTGGACAGGGCGAAGAGACGATAAGGAATCGCGCCTTCATGGGTGCGTAGATACCAGGCCTGGAGCAGAGGACTGGTCGCAGAGAGCAGACCGTACGGTAGGCCGATGGTCGCGCCGAGCAGCAGCAGAATTCGCAGCGTCGGATCGTCGCCGCCGGAAGGCTTCCAGATCGCCGAGGGAACAATGGGAAGGGTCGCAAGGCTCAGGATCAGCAGCGAGGTGTGGGTCCAGAACTGCTGCCGTGGTTTTAGATAGCGAATGACGCAGTGCGCGTAAAGATAGCCCGCGAGCAGCAGCAATTGGAAAAAGAGCAGAGCCGCGCTCCATACGGCAGCCGACCCGCCGAACCACGGCAAAATGAATTTTGCGATCAGCGGCTGAACTTGAAACAGCAGAAAAGCGCTCAGGAAAATCGAGGCGGCGTAAACCAGCACTGACGGGTTAGGATACCGTAAACCAAACCGTCTCTGTAGGATTCATTGAGATAAGAAGAGCCGCGACTAGCAGGAGCGGTCAGCCCGGGGTTTTCACCCAGCCTCTAGAGCTCCTGCATCGGACGTTCCAGGTGAATATCGCCGACGTCGGTTTTCAGGCGCAGGATTCGGTGGGAACGGCCCACCCGTCCGGACGCCAGCATGCCGTGGCTCGAATTGCAGCGCAAAGAAAGCGGAAATTCCGAGCTGACACGCCCCTTCGCGCTCTCCGCGTGAACCTCCGCGCCGGGTTTCTTATCCAGGTCCACGTTGACGTCGCCCAGTACGCTATGCGCTTCCACATCCTGCTCCAGCATGTGGGCGGAAACATCGCCGTCGACCGTGCGGCCGATGAAGCGGAGCCGCTTGGGCAGACGAACGACGAAGTCTACGCGGAGATCGTTCACAACCATGTCCCCGCCGCCGCCGTTATCCCAGCGGATGTGGGTCAGCGAATCGGACGTAAACGCCATGCGGAATCCTCCGCCGTGGCTCGGGCGGCAATCGAAGGGACGGTTCGCGTCGGCGTCCGGGTATACGGCGCAAATCGTCACTCCGCCTTTATGCTCCACCACTTCGATCGATACTTGCGCAGGATCGCCGGAGCCCCTTTTGATCGCGATGACCTCGATTTCGTCACCGGAGGCGGGTTCGGCGCGGACGTTGCCGTGAATATTATTGACTTCGACCACTTGGCCGCTGGGCACCCATCCGTGCCAGCGAGTTTCCTCCTGAATGGTCAGCATGTTCGGCCGGTTCGTCGGACTGGCGACGGATGCCAGTGAAGCGATTGCGAGAATAGCCAGCAGCGTCATAGTCAGGCAGAGAAGAAGGCACGCGAAGGGCCCCTTTATTTCCTTGTGTTTGAGAGGTTCGAGAACGTAAAACTGTTCGGCTTTGGGACGGTGGGGGTAAAATCGGACACGTAAAGATTTACGAGGCTATTTCAACCCTTTTCAATCACTTCGCGCTTTCAACCGCCTCCGCCTGATAAACCCCCGGGTAATTTATAGCTAAGGAGTCCAGGTGCTCTGCCAACGGAGAACGGGATCGACCAGAAGGGACAATACTAGTAATCGTCACCGAGCGGGTCTGCGTGCGTTGGATGTCAGCCGGTACATGACCGGTGCTTAGCCGTTGCGGCGCAAATTAAACGGATCTTCGTGCTGGACGAAGTGAAACACTGGCTAAAGGGCGTCCCCGGGGGCGCCCGATAAATTTTGTTCTTTGAAAACTGAAGATGCCTTAGTCGTTCGTGATCCAGCCGTCGACGATCTTGATGATCCGGTGGCCCCGAGCCGCGTTCACCTCGGAATGAGTCACCTGGATGATGGTGGTCCCGCTCTCGTTCAGCTTCTGGAACACGTCCATAATCTCTTTGGCCTGGTTCGAATGGAGGTTGCCCGTCGGTTCGTCCGCCAGGATCACCTTGGGATTCGCGATGATCGCGCGGGCAATCGCCACCAGTTGCTGCTGGCCACCGGAAAGCTGGTTCGGGAACAGATCCTTTTTGCCCACCATCTGGAAGCGGTCGAGCACGTCGCAAACAATGCCGTCGCGGTCCGATTTCTTGACGTTGCGATAGGAGAGTGGAATATCCAGGTTCTCGTACACGGTGAGTGAATCGAGCAGATGATAACTCTGGAACACGAAGCCGAAGTACTTTTTGTAGATCTCGTCGCGGTCCTTCTTTTTGAGTTTGTGGATCGGGTGGTCGAGAAAATTGTACTCGCCGGTCCAGCTCGAATCGTGCATGCCGATCAAATGGAGCAGCGTCGATTTGCCCGCGCCGGAGGGTCCCATGATGGAGACAAATTCGCCCTCCTTGATCTCCGCGTTGATGCGGCGGAGCACGAACGTCTTAGTCGGCCCGTGTTCGAAGTACTTTTCGATGTTGCGGAGGGTAATCATATAGTCAGACGAAGCCAGAATAGCAGCACTTCGGCACCCATCCCAAGTCGCTGACTCCGCGTGGTATGTTGCGTAGACAATGTTCGCAACTGGGAAACACTGTCTGATCGTGCTGGCGATTCTGCTGACGGGCTGCGCGAAACGCGAGAAACTGGCGCTATCTATTCCCGCAGCGCCCGGGCAGATTCATACGCAATATACGATGCGCTACGTCGACGTCGCGATGGGAACCGGCAAGGTGGCCGAGGCGGGCAAGGTTTTTTCGGTCCACTACACGGGATGGCTGCTCGATGGGACCAAGTTCGATTCCTCGCGGGATAAGGGCAAGCCGCTGTCGTTCGAGCAGGGGAAGCGCAAAGTGATCCCTGGATGGGATGCAGGATTCGAAGGAATGCGGGTCGGCGGGAAAAGGCGGCTGTTCATCCCTTATCAATTGGCGTACGGCGAAAAGGGCCGCGGGAAGATTCCGCCGAAAGCGGAACTGATTTTCGACGTCGAGCTGATGGACGTGCAGGAACCTCCACCGGCAGAGGCCGCGGCGAAATAAGGTCACGACATGTGGGCACGCGCCCGAGAGCCCTTTTTTCACGCAAAGGCGCAGAGCCCGCAAAGAAAACAACACACTGGACTGCCGCTACGCGACTTCGCTGATTTGGAACTGCGGTTGGATATCCGTGAAGTTCGGGATGTCGGCTTGCAGCTCCGCGCCGTGAGCCATCATGGCTTGTTGAAAATCACTTACGGAAGTGAAATAGAGATGTCCGGTGCAGGCAAACACCGGTTCGGACCCCGGTCCCAAGCCCGACAATCCCTGATGGATTTCGTAGCGGGTAATGCCGTGACTAGCCAGACGATCCATCACCAAAGGCCGGTGTTTCTGCTCATAGTAGGCGTGGTCAAAGCGCTTACCGGGCGCGTGCGGATACAACACGGAAACGCAAATCATAATTTCCCCTTTAAGAGCGCATTCACCGCTGCTGGATCAGCTTGGCCGCGGCTGGCTTTCATTACCTGACCGACAAGGAATCCTATCACAGCCTGCTTGCCGGCGCGATATTGCTCCACCTGCTTGGGGTTGGCGGCGATCACTTCATCGATAATTTTTTCGAGGGCACCGGTATCGCTGATCTGCTGGAATCCTTCGCGCTCCGCGATGATCTCCGCCGTATCGCCCGACGAAATCATTATCGGAAGAATGTCCTTCGCGATTTTGCCGGAGATTTTTCCTTGCGCAATCAGCTTGATCAATCCACCGAGATTCTCCGGGCTCACGGGCGACTCGGTAATTTCCTTGCCCTGCTCTTTTAATAGCGCCGCCAGGTCGCCCATCACCCAATTCGCCGCGGCTCTGGGATCGCCTGAAATAGCCGCCACCTTTTCGAAGTAATCGCCGTTTGCACGCGTTGCCGTCAACACCTCGGCGTTGTATTCGGTCAGGCCGTACGCATCGATAAATCGCTGGCGGCGCGCCGCGGGCAGTTCCGGCATTTCGCCGCGAATGCGAGCCATCCAGGATTCGCTGACGCGCAAAGGGACCAGATCCGGCTCCGGAAAATATCGATAATCGTGGGCGCTTTCCTTGCTGCGCATGGAAACCGTCTCGCCGGTCTCGACGTTGAACAGGCGCGTTTCCTGAGTGACGCGGCCTCCGGTTTCGATCAGATCGACCTGGCGCTCGATTTCATGATCGAGCGCCATTCTCAAAAATCGGAATGAGTTGAGATTCTTCACCTCGGCCTTGGTCCCGAATTTTTCCGCGCCGCGCAAGCGGACGCTGACGTTGGCATCGCAGCGAAGATGGCCCTTTTCCATATCGCAGCTCGAGATCTCGACGTATTGGAGAATCTGCTTCAGCTCCGTCAAAAACGCGAACGCTTCCTGAGAGCCGCGGATATCCGGCTCGGTGACGATTTCAATCAAGGGCGTCCCGCTGCGATTCAAATCGACGTAGGTGTACTTGCTCGAATCCTTAAATCCATCGTGAATGCTCTTGCCGGCATCGTCCTCCATGTGGACGCGAGTGATGCCGATGCGCTTCTTGACGCCGTCAACTTCAATTTCGACGAAGCCATGCTCGGCGAGGGGCTGGTCGTATTGGGAGATTTGATAGCCCTTGGGAAGATCCGGGTAGAAGTAGTTTTTCCTAGCGAAAATCGACTTGGGATTCACGACGCAGTGCAGCGCGAGCGCGGCTTCAATCCCCAATTCGACGGCCTGCCGGCTCAAAACCGGAAGGGCGCCGGGAAGTCCAAGGCACACGGGACAGACGTTGGTATTGGGCGGCGCGCCGAAGCTGGTGGGGCATCCGCAAAAGATTTTAGTGCGGGTGGCAAGCTGGACGTGCACCTCCAGTCCAATCACCGGTTCGTATTTCGTGATCGCAGAAAGCGCGAGATCGGAGGGCATGAGATTTTTTCATTATACCGGCGCTCTTAGGGTATTCTAAGTTCGCGATGCAGACGAAGGCGGCTATTTCGCGGGAGCCCTCGGCCACAGCATTTTCACGGAAGCGGAGTCCTGGGACGAGCTTCGGGCGAACGTTCTGGAGGCCTTGGCGCTTCATTTTGAAGACGAGAAAGTACATCCGCGGCTAGTGCAAATCGCGAAATCCCCGCCCGTACGGACGGGGTTATAACTCCTGGCGTGAGAGTGTGACTACCCCGGTGCTGACCGCTGCTGTTAGTCGCGGCTCTGTTTCGCGCGGCATCGCTTCATCCTTTCGTTGATTTTGCCCTGACTGTGCGATAATTCCGGGATTGATTTCCGATATTAAATTCGCTTTTCGGATGTTATTCCGGACTCCCGCGTTCAGCTTTGCCGCTGCTCTGGTGTTGGCATTAGGCCTTGGCTCGACGACTGCGATTTTCACCTTGGTCGAGCGGCTGCTGTTGTCTCCCTTGCCCTATCCGCACGCCGACCGGCTAGTGTGGATCTGGAATGTTCCTCCACGCTCCGGCGTGGGGTTGCGGGGGCTTTTCGCCACGGATATCGATGAAATTCGCCGCGAATCGCACCTTTTTGAGAGCTTAGGCGGCGCGTTTCCAGGGAGCTGGAACGTTACCGGAGCCGGCGAGCCGCAGCGTCTTGCCGGCGTGCGGGTCACCGCCGATTTCTTTCCCACCCTGGGGATTCAGCCGCAGATCGGACGTCTTTTCTTGCCCGAGGAATATCACACAGGGCGGGAAATGGTGGCGATTTTAAGTTATTCCTTTTGGCAAAATCATCTGGGAGGAGACCCGAATGTCGCCGGCCGCCGTATTTCGATGGACGGAGTCTCCTTTGAAATTGTCGGCGTCATGCCCCAGGAATTCGCCCTGTCCGCCGATTACGATTTGTGGGCGCCCCTGCCGCCCGAATCGCGTTATGCAGCGGGACGAACCTGGCGGTGGGTCCAGACCTGCGGCCGGTTGAAGCCGGGCGTCGAGCCGGCGGAGGCGCAAGCGGAAATGAATCGTATCGCCGCGGACCTTGCAGAGCGGCATCCGGAAGACCGCGGTTACGGCCTCAAGCTGGTGACGTTCCTCGATCAAGAAGTCGGTTCCGTGCGGAAGACCTTGTGGATTTTCGCCGCCGCAGTGGTCTGCGTCCTCCTGATCGCCTGCTCTAATGTCGCGAGCTTGCTGCTTGCGCGCGGCGCGGTCCGGGTTCGGGAAATGGCCGTGCGTGCGGCGGTGGGGGCCAGCGGAGGCGCGCTGGTTCGGCAGTTGCTGATCGAGAGCGGTTTGCTCGCCATTGCCGCTGCCCTGTTAGGGCTGCCCCTGGCCTTTTTCGGCGTGCGGTTGTTGATCGCGCTCGACCCGGCGGCGCTTCCGCGCGCGCAAGAGATCCATATGGATGGGCGCGTCTTGGGTTTCTCGTTTCTGCTGGCTCTGGCGACGGCGCTGATATTTGGAATCGTTCCCGCGCTGCGCGGATCGCGCGTCGGCCTTCGAGGGGTGTTGACCGCGGGCGGACGCGGCGGCACCGGCGGGCCGGGCGGGAACCGGCTTCGCTCCATACTCGTGGTAACCGAGGTTGCGCTCGGCGTGGTGCTGATGGCTTCCGCCGGATTACTGGCGCGCAGTTTCCGCCAGCTTACCGAAGTGCGTCCGGGCTACGACATCGCGAGCGTCGTGACCATGCAGTTTTCACTGAGCGACGTTCGCTATAAAGACTTGGCGCGGTGCGAGAAGTTTTTCGAAACCCTATTGAAGCAACTCGAACAGACGCCGGGCGTGGAAAGCGCCGGGACCACCAACTATCTGCCTCTGCGGAGGGTGAAGCAGACCGCGGGTATCTGGCTGGACTCGCAGCCGATCCACTCAGACGAGACGAAGATTGTTCTCGACAACCGCGTGGTATCGCCCGGTTATTTTCGAGCTATGGGCGTTCCCCTGCTGGCCGGGCGGTTCTTCGAATGGACGGACCGGACGGATTCCGCTAAAGTGGTCATCGTCAACGACGCGTTTGTGCGGGAGTTTTTTCCGCGCGGCGATGCGCTGGGCAAGCGGGTGACGATGGAGGTGGGCACGCCTTGGACCGGCGAGATCGTTGGAGTGGTCGGGAGTTTCCGGGAGTCCGATATTGCGGAGGAGCCCCGCAAAGAACTGTTCACTTCGTACTCCCAGACGACGACTCCGGGGAACACTCTGGTGGTCCGTTCGGACGCAGGCACCGCGGATGTCCTCAGCGCGGTCCGAGGCGCGATCGGCGCGGTGGATCCGGATGTCGCGTTCTACAACGTCCGCACCATGAAGCAGCAGGTGGCGGATTCCGTGGCTCAGCCGAGATTGCGCAGCGCGCTGCTCGCCATTTTTTCGATCGTTGCGTTAATCCTGGCGTCACTGGGAATTTATGGCGTGATCGCTTGCTCGGTCGCGGAACGGAAGAAAGAAATCGGGATTCGGCTGGCATTGGGAGCGCAACCTTCGGAGGTGCGCGGAATGATCCTGGCGCAGGGATTGAAGTTGACCGCCGTCGGCTTGGCGCTGGGCCTGGCCGGGGCTGCGGGAGCGACGCGATTATTCGAGAGCTTTCTGTTCGGCGTAAAGGCCAGCGATCCGTTTACCTACGCGGCGACGTGCGCGGTCTTTGTCGCAGTCGCGATTCTGGCAAGCTATGTGCCGGCGCGCCGGGCGATGAGAGTGGATCCGATTGTGACTTTGCGGGAAGAGTGAAAACCGGTCACGCCAGTTCGTCCAGGTCGACCTTGAGTGCGCCTGCCAGCTTCTTCAGTGTCGCGATTCCACCAGTCTTATGTTTGGCCTCAATCGCCGCGATCATTGATCGCGATACTTTGGAGGCCTTCGCCAGGCCTTCCTGGGTTAATCCGCGATACTCGCGCCAGATTTTGACGGTGCTTTCTCCGGCCAGGCGACGCTCGATGATTTCGAATGGTATCAGTTCGTCATCGCCACGCGCGAGACGCGATTTCGCGTCGTCATAAGCTTTCACGTCCGCGAGCATTTCCGCGTCATCGATCAGCTTCTTCAGTCGCTCCATCGGCAGCACGGCAAACTCCCGGCCATTACGGGTAATCTTTTCTATTCGCATCAATATATTCCTCCTCTCGTCCCCACCTCCAACACCAGCATTACCAAGCGGTCATCCTGCAACTCATAGACGATTCGCCAGTCGCCGACTCGGAGCCTGTATCCTTCACGGTCCTGTAGCTTCGTAAGGTTGTTATTCGGCGCATAGGGGTTTGCGGCTACCTCTCCAATTTTGGCTACGATCCGCTTCTGCCAGTTAACGGGAAGCTTTGCGAGGGTCTTATCAAAGGATTTAGTTGTGATAATCCGATACATTTCCCTGTGTTACTTATGGAAACAATTCTATCAGTTCATCGCCCGCTGAATTTGGGCGGCCGCTTCTCCATAAATGCGCGCACACCTTCGCGATGGTCGTCCGTTTCTCCGCAGCGTAAATGCGTTTCCGGCTCGCGATCCAGCAGCGTTCGGAAATCGACCGCGGCGGCGAAGTTCACGTTTTGCTTCATGTAGCGGTAGCTGGTGAGCGGTCCTTCCGCGATGCGGGACGCTACCGACGCAGTCTCTGCTGCCAGGGTGTCCGGCTCCACGACGCGATTGACCAGGCCGATTCGATGTGCTTCCGCCGCGTCCACCGGCTCCGCGAGGAAGAACATTTCCTTCGCCTTCGGCGCGCCGGCGTAGTGCGTCAGCAGCCAGGTGGTCCCGAAATCGCCTCCGTAGCCGACCTTCGCATAAGCCGTCCCGAATTTCGCGGCGCTGGATGCGATGCGCAGATCGCAGGCGAGCGCGATGCCCAATCCCGCGCCCATGGCGAAACCGTTCACCGAAGCGATGGTCACTTTCGGGCTGCTATAGAGCAGCCAGGAAATCTCCTGCATGTCGCGCAGCCCGTCGATCTTCTGCTCCAGCGTGGACGCGTCATCGGCGCGGGCCATCATACTTACATCGCCGCCGGCGCAAAACGCGCGGCCCGATCCGGTGACGACAATCGCGCCGATGGCGGGGTCGCGCGACCAGGTCTTCAGCACGCTGGCTGCCTCCGCCAGCAATTGCGCGTTCACGGCGTTTAGCTTCTCGGGACGATGCAGGGTCAGCGTGGCGACGCGGTCACGCACTTCGGTCAGGATGACAGGTTCGGACATGGTGGTTTCAGCCTATCAGAACACCTGGAGCCGTCTTTATTGCTTTTCGCCGGTGCCTGGTGGGGCGATTTTCACGAACCCTGCAAAAAGCTCCCGGTCTTCCGCAAGGACGCTGATCTTCACTTGACCGGAAAGATCCTGCGGAAGAAGTATTGAAAACAAGAACTGACATAAGCCGGGATTGGTGGAAACGATGTCCACCTCCGTTATGTTGCGGCCGCCAAGGCAGAAGCGGATCTGTTCCGGATCGGAGACGTTTTCGACGAGAATCTTCATTCCGCCGGACTCGCTTTCCATTAGCAGCGTGGTGTCGATTGCGTCATGGATTGCGACGACGCAGGGAACGAGTTCGATCGCTTCGATGGCGATCGTCTTGGGCTTCCCCAAGACAACTCCTTTGTATAGAAGATCGACCTCCGCCACGCCCGAGGCCACATCCCACGGCAGGATCAAATTCATCTGGCATCCGCCTTCGGGTCCGATTGCGGATAGATAACATCCCCTGACAGGCTGGGAGTTTATTGTCGCGCCGAGGATCGTCAAATCGGTTCCCTCGCTCACATTTCTCAGCCACAGACTGAGTGCCGCGCCTCGGCCGTGCTGAGGAACGCTAGAGGAGCCGTCGGCGCCGGTGACCGCTTCAAGCGTAGGTCCCGAAACGACAGAGTTCGGCTTTCTTAAGGTAACCCACATGTACTGCGTTCCCACGCCCGACAAGGCCACCAATTCCAGGTAATGTTTCCGTGCAAAATCGACGATATCTTCCTCGCTTAGCACGCATCCTTTCCAGGTTGCGGAATCGCTTTCGCTGACGCGGGAGGGCGGCGCACCTCGAACCTGAAAACGCGTTACCCCTCCCGGGCGCAGAACTCTTTTGGTCTCGAGAAGATAGTGCAGCACGATCTCGGCGCTTGGAATATGCTGAAAAACAATGAAAGAGTATACGAAGGAGAAGTACTCATCCGAAAATGCCGACAAATCGTATCCATTATTGACCCGAACGTGCGCATGGGGCACGTCAGCCAGCCGCTTTGCCGCAATCGAGACCATCTCTTCCGAGACGTCGACGCCATGAATCTCATCGACGTGGAGGCTCATGGGAAGCATCAATCGACCGGGGCCGCATCCAATTTCGAGGGTGCGAATAAAGAGTTTGTCCGATGACTCCTGCTTCAGGCGGCTGAGTTCAAGGGTCAGTTCCTGAACGATCGCCTGACCGCTTTCATGGAACGCTTCCTCGGGTTGCTCCCGCTGATAAAAGGCAACATAAAAGCTTGCATCTTCACGGGCCCGCTGATCCCAGTCCCTGCGCATTGCGGCGCCCAATTCCTGAAAGTCTTGGGTTGGAGCCTTCATTCTGGAGTCAGTATACTGCCGACTGGAGCACCTATTCATTCGCCGCGGATTGGGCATCCGCAAACAAGCCAAGTAACCGCCTGTGCTTTGACGTCTGGGTTATCCTCAAACTAAATGGCCGACACTGAACGCCGCCGACCCGATCCTGATCGTCTTCTCAAGCAAGTGGAAGCCGAAGAGCGGAACACCTCCCAGGGTCACCTCAAAATCTTTCTTGGCTACGCCTCCGGCGTCGGAAAATCGCTGCGGATGCTGGACGAAGGACGCCGCCGCAAGCTGCGCGGGCAGGACGTGGTTATCGCCGCCACACAGGCCTGCGCTTCGCCTGAGGCGCAACAGATCATCGATAGCATGGAAGTGATTCCGCCGAGCTGCGTCAATGGGATTCCGGCCATCGACATGGACGCGCTGCTGCGCCGCCATCCCAGCGTCTGCCTGATCGACGGGCTCGCGTATCGAAATCCGCCCGGCAGTAAACATCCGCAGCGATGGCAGGATGTGGAAGAACTGCGCAAAGCCGGAATCTCCGTCATCACCTCCATCAACATTCAATACATCGCGGAGCGGCAACTGGAGATCGAGCGCATTCGCGGAAAAAGCGTCAGCGATTCGGTGCCGGAGTCTTTCATTCAAACGGCCGACGAGATCGAAGTAGTGGATGCCACGCCCGAATATTGCGCCACCCGTTCCATTGAAGGCGATGAACAGCGCCAGCTTTCGGAGCTGCGCGAGATCGCGCTGGTGCTGGCGGCTGACGTGGTGGATCATCAGCTAGAAGAGTATTTACAGCATCAAGGCAGCACGCAGGTTTACGGCGCGCAGGAGCGCATCCTGGTTTGCGTCACCCCGCGCTCCAGTGCCCGGGAAATGATTCACCGCGCGCGCCGCCAAGCCGACCGATTCCACGGCGATCTTTACGTGGTCTACGTAGAGCAGGACGGTTTGAACGAAGCGGATCAGCGCTTGATCCGTGAGAATCTCGACTACGCGCACGAGGCCAAGGCCCGCGTCGAGCTGCTGAGCGGGGACGATCCCACGGAAGCCATTCTCGACTTCGCCTCCAAGCACGGCGTGACGCAGATCTTCGTCGGCCACAGCAATCAGAATGGATGGGCCGGCCGCCTGCGCGCGAATCCGGTGGAACGCCTCATCATGGAAGCCGACGGAATCGACGTTCGCGTATTTCCGAACGAGACCGTGAATGCCTGATCGCGAAAAAGGGAAATTAAGAATTTTGTTGGGCTACGCCGCCGGTGTCGGCAAGACCTATCGGATGCTGGAGGAAGCGCAGCAGGCCAAGCGCGCGGGACGAGACGTGGTGGTGGGCTACTTCGAGCCGCACGGGCGCAAGGATACCATCGCGAAAACCGAAGGTCTGGAAATCGTGCCTCGCCGCAAAATCGATTATCGCGGCCGCGAATTCGAAGAGATGGACACGGACGCGATTCTACGCCGCAATCCCGAGCTTTGCGCGGTGGACGAATTTCCGCACACCAATATTCCGGGCTCGGCGCGGTCCAAGCGATGGGAAGATGTGATGGTGCTGATCGACGCCGGCATCGATGTGCTGACTACGATGAACATCCAGCACCTGGAAAGCCTCAACGACCAGATCCGCGAGATTACCGGCGTCGCGGTGCGCGAAACCATCCCCGATTGGGTGGTGAAGCAGGCGGAAGAAGTGGTGCTGATCGATCTGCCGCCACGCGCTCTGCTCAACCGTTTACAGCGCGGCGTCATTTACGGAACTGAAAAGGCTCAGCGCGCCTTGGATAATTTTTTTAAGGAGCCCGCGCTGGCCGCGTTGCGCGAGATGGCTTTGCGGCAGACCGCGCACGAAGTGGAGATCCGCCAGGGCGAGGAAAATGTCCGCTCGCATCATACGGAGCCGGAGGTGCGCGAACGGATTTTGATCCACGTGACGGAATCGCCGGCGTCGGTCGGGTTGATCCGAAGAGGCCGTCGCGTCGCGGACTATCTGAAAGCGGATTGTTTCGCGGTGGGAGTGATGCCGTCGCCTGATCCGATCGCGCTCGAGCAGCATCTGGAATTCGCGCGGAAGCTACATATTGAGACGCGAGTGCTTGAAGGGAGGAACGCCGCGGAGACGCTGGTCGATTTTGCGCGGCGCAATGCGGTCACGCAGATTTTCTTGTCGAAGCCTCCGAAACGGCAGTTTCCTTTCTTGGGTGCGCGGAATGTAGCGATGGATGTGGTGAGGTTGGCAAAGGATCGGCAGGTGACGGTGGTGGCGGAGCGGAATAAGGCCGTCGGCTGAAGCTGACGCTACAAGCTGAAGCTCGCGCCACAAAAAACTCACTGAAGTGCGGCGATCACCAGATCGGGATGCTCCATTGGGATGAAATGGGAGCACTGAGGTAAGCAAACGTCGCGTGCATTCGGCATACGCGATGCTAGATTTGGGTCGGTTGCCGAGGCTGACAGGTCGAACTTTTCCCGCGTCATTAGTTTGCCGGAACGCATTACGGTGGCGGGAGTTTGAATGGTTGATAGCTCGGCCGAAATATCTGCGTCCGGCCAGTTTGAACGCTCATAGATCGTCGCTTCGATCTTCGGCGGGCATGCCAGCACGAACTCGTCGCCATCCGGGAGCAGCCCGAATTCACAATAATCGTGCAAAATTTCGGGTTTCCAATTCGAAAATGGAGGCCTTGCGCGAAAGCGCTCGAACATCTCATCGGGGGATTTCCAGCGTGCGCGCCGCCGCGCAATAAAATCGACCTCTTTATGGTGGCCGTCGTACCGGTCGGGGATTTGAATTACCGGATCGACCAGTAAAAGCGACGAGAATGCGGAGGGTTCCATCGCCGCAGCAAGCGCCATTGCGTGCCCTCCCAACGAATGCCCCACGCCGACCGCTCCGCGCAATCCCAATTCTTTCGCGACCATCGCGGTGTCCTCGCCGAACCTGCGCCAATCGTAGGACGGAAGATCCTTGCCGCTGCGTCCGTGGCCTCGCAAATCGATGGCGAAACAGTGACGGTTCGGAGGGATGATCCGGTCCCACAGGCGGCCGTGAAAACCGGTGGCGTGGGCGAACAAGATCGGAGCCCCGTCCTCCTTGATAGCAGCCGGCCACTCCCATACGGCCAGATGGGCGATTCGAAGCAATTGCACGTACAATGAAATTTACAGCCTTCACATGTGGATTGTCCAGCTTGCCCTCCGGCGCCCATACACTTTTGTCGTCATGGCGCTGTGCATTGTTGTCCTGGGCGCGCTGGCGATGGTGCGGATGCCGGCGGATATTTTTCCGGACATCAATATTCCCGTCGTCAGCGTGATCTGGAGTTATGGAGGCCTGTCGCCGGAGGAGATGGCGGAGATCATCACCACCCGGTCAGAGCGCGGATTCACCACCGCGGTCAACGACATCGAGCACATGGAATCGACCTCGCTGACCGGCATCAGCGTGATCCGGATTTATTTTCATCCCAATGCGCGGATTGACGCCGCGGTTTCGCAGCTCGCGGCGCAATCGCAATCGACGCTGAAGTCGTTGCCCACTGGCACCACTCCTCCAAACGTGATCCGCTACAACGCGGCCACGGTGCCGATTCTCGATTTGGGTCTATCGAGCGATACGCTTACGGAACAGGAAGAATACGACCTGGGCTACAACTTCATCCGTACGCAGCTCGCGAACATCCAGGGCGCCAGCATCCCTCTGCCTTACGGCGGACGGCCCAAGCAGGTGATGATCGATATCAATCCGCAGGCGCTGTTTTCACACGGGTTGGGCGCCTCCGATGTGACGGACGCGCTGAATGCACAGAACCTGATTTTGCCCACCGGGTCCGCGAAAATCGGCACTCGCGAATATAGCGTGCAGTTGAATAACAGCCCGACCATCGTGGACGCGTTTAACCGGTTGCCGATCAGAACTGTGAACGGCACCACCATTTACATGCGCGATGTGGCGCAGGTTCGCGACGGTTACGCGGTGCAGACCAACATCGTGCGGCACGACGGACGGCGCGGCGCGCTGCTGACGATTCTTAAGAACGGCGCATCCTCCACGCTGGACGTCGTGAAGCAGATGAAGGCCACTCTGCCGCGCGTGCAATCGACCTTGCCTTCTGCGCTCAAGATCAGCCAGTTGTTCGATCAATCGGTGTTCGTGGCGGCGGCGATTTCGGGAGTGGTCAAGGAAGCGGCGGCGGCAGCGTTGCTCACCGGACTGATGATTTTATTGTTCCTGGGAAGCTGGCGCAGCACGCTGATTGTCTGCATTTCGATTCCCTTATCGATTCTCACGTCCCTGGCGGTGATGTCGTTACTGGGCGAGACGATCAACATCATGACGCTGGGCGGACTGGCGCTTGCGGTGGGCATCCTGGTGGACGACGCAACGGTCGAAATCGAAAATATCCATCGCAACCTGGGCATGCGGAAAGGCGTGGTCCGGTCGATTCTGGATGGCGCGCAACAAATCGCGGTGCCCGCCTTTGTATCGACGCTCTGCATCTGCATCGTGTTCGTGCCGGTGATTTTTCTGGAGGGCGTCGCGAAGTATCTGTTCACACCTCTGGCGCTGGCCGTGGTACTGGCGATGATGGCGTCCTATCTTCTGTCGCGTACTCTGATTCCGACCATGGTGCGCTACCTGATTCCCGCGGAGCTGCGCTTCTACCGGCACGGCGCGGATCATGAGGAGGAAATTCCGGACGCGGGCATCATCTGGAACATCCATCACCGCTTCAACAACCTGTTCGAGCGCATGCGGGACGGGTATTCGAGCATGCTCCACTCCACGCTCTCGCACCGGAAAATGGTGCTGGTGTTGTTTCTGGCGGTGGCGATCGGCTGCGTGGGCCTGTATCCGTTTATCGGCACCGATTTCTTCCCGCAGGTGGATGCGGGGCAGATCCGATTGCACGTGCGCTGCCCTGGAGGCACGCGCATCGAAGAGACCGAGCAGAAATTTTCGCAGGTGGAAGACTCCATCCGCAAAATCATCCCTCCCGGCGAAATCGGCGACATTCTGGATAATATCGGCCTGCCCTATAGCGGATTCAACCTGGCGTTCACCGACAGCGTGACGCTGGGTTCGTTCGACGGCGAGATATTGGTTTCGCTGAAGCAGGATAATCACGGCCCCACGTGGGATTACATCCGCGAACTGCGGCGCAAGCTGGGGCGCGAGTATCCCGACCTGACGTTTTTTTTCCAGCCCGCCGATATCGTCGGCCAGATTTTGAATTTCGGACTACCCGCGCCGATTGACGTGCAAATTGTGGGACCGCTGAAGAACGCCCCGAAGAATTACGATATCGCGCAGGAGATTTCGGCCCGTCTGACCAAGATTCCAGGCGCGGCCGACGTGCACGTTCACCAGGTGAACGATGTGCCTCTGATGCGCCTGAATGTGGATCGCACGCGCGCCAGCCAGCTTGGTTTGCAGCAGAAGGATGTGGCGAACGATACGCTGATGTCGCTCAGCTCCAGCGGGCAGGTGTCGCCGAACTGGTGGGTGAATCCCGCGAACAACGTGGATTACCTGGTGGCCGTGCAGACGCCGGCGTATAAAGTGGACTCGCAGGAAGCGTTGATGAATATGCCGGTGCACACTGCCGGAGGGTCGACGCAAGTGCTCAGCAATCTGGCCCAGATGGAGCGCGGACATACCGCATCCGTGGTGAACCATTACAACGTGCAACCGGTTTACGATGTGTACGCCAACGTGCAGGATCGCGATCTGGGCAGCTTTTCAAGAGACGTTGCCAAGGTGGTGAATGCTTCTAAGTCGAAGCTTCCCGCCGGCAGTTTCATCGAAACACGCGGGCAAGTAGCGACGATGCAGGCCTCCTTCGAAGGCATGGCGTACGGGTTGGTGTTCGCGATTTTACTGGTCTACTTCCTGATGGTGGTGAATTTCCAATCGTGGACGGACCCGTTCATCATCCTGATGGCGCTGCCGGGCGCGCTTGCCGGAATCCTGCTGATGCTGTTCTTCACGAGGACCACCATCAGTGTTCCGGCCCTGATGGGCGCTATTATGAGCATTGGGGTCGGGACGGCGAACAGCATTCTGCTGGTCACCTTCGCCAACGATTTGCGGCGGGACGGCATGGACGCGATGACCGCCGCGTATGAGGCTGGGCGCACACGTTTGCGTCCCGTAGTGATGACCGCGGTGGCGATGTTGGCCGGGATGGTGCCGATGGCGATGGGACTGGGCGAGGGCGGCGAGCAGAATGCGCCCCTGGGCCGAGCCGTGATCGGCGGATTGATGATGGCGACGGTGGCGACTTTGTTCGTCGTTCCGGTGGTTTATAGCATGATGCGGAAAACTCCGCCGAAGCGATTCGAGCATATTGAAGAAGTTGCGGATTAATGGAAACGGAACATCAGGTCGAACAGGAAATCAGGCGGGCGGCGACGCCGCTGGGTCATAAGAAGTCGCACGGAAAATTTATTGCGCTGCTAGTGGTGCTGGGGATCTTGTTGGCGGCCGGGGTCACGACCGGCGTTCTAAAACGGCAGACGCACGATCGCGCGCTGGCATCCAGCGCCGACGATGACGCGGGCCGCGCGCCGGTGGTGAACGTCGGCCACGTGCGCCAAGCCGGCGCGAAATCGACCATCGAGCTGCCTGGCGATCTGGTAGCGCGCGTCGAAACGCCGATGTACGCGCGCATCGACGGCTATTTGAAGACACGCCCGGTGGAGATTGGCGATCGCGTGAAGAAGGGCGATCTTCTGGTCGAGATCGACACGCCGGATCTGGATGCGCAGATCGCGCAATCGCAGGCCACCCTGGCGCAATCGAAGGCGACTCTGCAACAGCTCAACGCCGCGCTCGCCGTGGCGAAAAGCAACGCCAAGCTGGCGGACCTGACCGCGGAACGCTATAAACTATTGCTCGCGAAAGACGCGATCGCGAAGCAGGATTACGACGATCGCGCCGCGCAGGCCGAGGTCGCCGAGGCGAACGTCAAGCAAGCGGAAGAAAACATCAACGCTGCGCAGAGCATGATTTCGGCGAACGCGGCGAACGTGCAGCGGATGAAGGAGCTGAAGATTTACACCCGCCTCCTCGCGCCGTTCGACGGCGTGGTGACTTATCGCAGCGAACGGTCCGACCCGGGAACGCTGATCAGCGCGGGCAACACTACGCAATCCCGCGAATTGATCAAGGTTTCGCAAATCGACACTCTGCGGATCTTCGTCAACGTCCCGCAATCGTATTCCACGCTGATTCATGACGGCCAAACGGCGGAACTGACTGTCGACGAGTTTCCCGGCCGGACCTTCCCGGCAAAGGTCCGCGGCACGACCAATGCGGTCGACCCAGCCACGCGCTCCCTGCTCGCCGTGTTGCTGGTGAATAATTCCAAGGGCGAATTGCTCCCGGGCATGTACGCGAAGGTCCGCTTCGCGCTGCCGCATATGGTGAGCGTAATGATGCTGCCCGCGGACGCGCTGGTGCTGAAAACGGATGGTCCGCAGGCCGCAGTGGTGGGCGCCGATCACAAGATCCACTTTCACAAACTGATAGTGGGCCGCGATATGGGAGCGGAGCTGGAAGTCAACGCAGGCCTCGAAGAAGGGGATGCGGTGGTGCTGAATCCGACCGATGCGATTCGCGAGGGCGTGACGGTGGAAGTGAAGGAGCGGGCGGGGAAATAACCCGAGGGCAGGTCGGAAACCTGCCCCACAAACACAGACTAAAGGCTGTGCCGCTTTAATCAATTCATCCACAGGACCGGTTGGCGGATGAAGAAATTGCGGATTACCTCATCGACCTTGGAATCCGCGGGCAGCGTTTTCCAAAGATCGATATACGCCGCATCGCGATACGCGAGCCCGGCGAATAGCAGGCTCGATTGGCGCATCGGCCATTCGTCGTAATACATCACGTCCGGTTTCAGAGGCCACTTGCTTTTGTCGCGAATGAACGGAGCCATGTACGCGACAGCTTTCCGCAATCCGCGGCCATCGGCGAGTTCGAAACTCCACAGGTCGAGAATCTGCGCGATGGTTGAGAAGGCTTCGAGATTGAACAGCGAATATCCGTACGGCTTGGTTCGCCTTAGCTCCTGCGGAAAGCTCCCGTCGGCTGCTTCCTGATTCGGCAGAAGGACCGTCTTGAAGCGTTCGTTCGCATACGCGAGTGTTTTTTCGTCGCCGGTCAAATGCGCGAACGCGGCCACCTGCATCACCCAGCAGGTGCCGTGATTATTGGTCGCATCACGCTCCGCGATGCCGTAGGGATGGGTCATCATCCAGGCGGTGTAATCGGCGAACCATTTCTTGATGGCGTCGAGATCGCGCTTCGCGAGCACCGGTGAGAGCACCTCAATCGCACGAGCGACCTCCACCAGATGGATGGTGTCGATGATGCCCGTGCCTCGGCCTGTGAAGCGGCCGTGGATCGCCTGCGCATATTCCAGATTCGGATTCATGCGCGTCGCGGCGTCGACGAACCAGGCTCGAAGGTGCACCGCGGCGCGGTCGGCGTAGCGTTTTTCGCGGGTGATCTTCCACGCCGCGGCCAATGCGGGAACTTCGACGCTCAAACGCATCAGAGCTTTTCGATGCTCGACGGAGTTATCCGGGTTGGTCATGCCGTCGCGCTGGATGTACGGACCGTCCGGATTCTTCGGATCGGGCCACCAGTAGTCGCCTTCGGAGAAGAAGTCGTGCAGGCCGCCCGCGCTGCGCGGCGAATGCGATGCAGTCACGGTTACCGGCTTGTCGTTCAGGTACGAATCCGCGGCCTTGATCACGCGGCCGCGATCGAATTGGGCGACGTCGAATTGCTGCGCGCAGAGCGTCAGCGACGCCGCGAAGAGCACCGCACATCTCATAACCGTTGAGAAGACTCGCGGACCACCAGCCGCGACGGGATGAAGATCTTTTTCATTTCACCGGGCTTTTTCGCTTCCATGCATTCGCACAATAATTCCGCCGCGCTTTCGCCGATGGCCGCGCTGCTCTGGTCGATGGTCGAGAGCGGGACACGCAGCAGATCGGAATAATGCACGTTGCCCGCGCCGATGATCGCGATATCTTCGGGCACGCGCAACCCCGCTTCGAGCACCGCTTTCACCGCGCCCGCCGCCACCGGATCGTTATAGCAAAACACTCCGTCGGGTAGCGGATCGATCTTCAGCAGCTCACGCATGGCCTCATAACCGGTATTGTCGCCATACTGGCCGCTCACGATGTGGCTCGGACGGATGGCCATCCCGCGCTTGGTCAACGCGCGCTTGTAGCCTTTTAACCTCGCGGTGCCGGTGCCGTTTTGCGGCCCCCGGATGTGCGCGACTCGCTTGCAGCCCTGATCGATCAGATGCGTGGTCGCCATCACGCCCAGATCCTCGTCCTTGGTGCCGACGAAGTTCGCTTCCACTCCGTTGATCACGCGATCGATCAACACGTACGGCACTTCGCGGCGTTTCAAAGTTTCGAAAAGGTCCAGTTGCCCGCTGCGCTGCGCGGAGGCGATGATCAGCCCGTCGACCTTGCGGGTGAGCAGAATTTCCACGTGGCGGCGCTCCGTTTCGCCGTCCTCTTCGGTGTTTAAAATTACCGCGTGATAGCCCAGCGGAGTGAGCTTGCGCGCGACTCCTTTCGCAACTTCGGCGAAGAAGGAGTGCATCAGGTCCGGCAGAACGAGGCCGACAAGATAGGTCCGCCGCGTCACCATGCTGCGCGCGATCCAATCCGGCTGGTAGTTGAGCTCGCGCATGCGCTTCAGCACGCGGTCGCGGGTTTGCTGGCTGATATCGCTGTGATTTCGGAGCGCTTTCGACACCGTCATCAAGGAGACGCCAAGGTCGAGCGCGATATCCTTCATTCGTACCGGCACCCATACTTTATCGCTCAAGTATGGGGATTGTGTCAAGTATTATAATCGAAGCATCGTGACCAAAATTATCGCCGTCGCACTTGTTGGCGCAGCTTCCTTCGCCGCCGCCGCGGATGTTTTATGGTACCGCCAAGAGGCGGCGAATTGGAATGAGGCGCTGCCAATCGGCAACGGGCGCCTGGGCGGAATGGTGTTTGGCGGCCTTGCCGATCACATCCAACTCAACGAGGATACAGTCTGGGCGGGCGAGACGCGCGATCGCAACAATCCGGAAGCAGCGAAGAGTCTTCCGGAGGTCCGCCGGTTGCTCTTCGCGGGGATGCCTCACGAAGCGGAGGTGCTGGCCGACAAGACGATGATTTCAATCCCGAGAAGGCTGCCTCCTTATCAGACCATGGGCGACTTGCGAATCGGTTTCGCGTCCCAAGGAGAAATTAGCGGCTACCGCCGTGAGCTCGACCTCGACACGGGTGTTGTGCGCGTGACTTACCACGCGAGGAACCGAGATTCCGTGACCGGCGCGTGGGAGGACGCAAACTATACACGTGAATATTTTTCATCCGCGCCGGATCAAGTGATTGTCGTTCGCCTCACCTGCGACAAACCTCATCACATCAATATTGGGACCGGGCTTAGTCGTCAGCCCGATACATCCCATGTTGGCGCTTTGGTCGACTCGAAGACGCGCTTCGTCGGTGGCGATCGAGTCGCCCTCGACGGCGAAGCTATCGCGCGCGATTCTCGCCATGATCAGGAGCGGCCCGTCGGAGTCAAATTTCAAACCGTACTGCTCGTCACGCAGGAAGGCGGCGAGATCAGCCAGGAAAAGAAATGGACTGAACTCACTGTCCTGGATGCCAATTCCGTTACCCTTTTTCTCGCCACATCCACCAGCTTTAAGCCGCGCGACATCGAACACGACCTGCTCGCCGCAAAGCGCCCCTACGCCGAACTGAAAGCGCGCCACATCGCCGACTATCAGCGATTATTTGAGCGCGTGAAGCTCTCGCTCGGCACCGCTGCCGCGCCGGATCTGCCCACCGACGAACGAATAAAGCGCGTCGCCGCCGGCTCTGAGGACCTCCGCCTCGTCGAGCAATATTTTCAATTCGGCCGCTACCTGCTGATCTCATGCAGCCGTCCGGGCGCGATGGCCGCGACTCTCCAAGGCCTGTGGAACGACAAGCTCGACCCGTCATGGGATAGCAAGTACACCATCAACATCAACACCGAGATGAATTACTGGCCGGCCGAAGTCACCAACCTTTCTGAGCTTCACGAGCCACTCTTCGACCTGATCGATCTTGCGCGTCCCGATGGACGACGCGTCGCGAAAGCGATCTACGGCGCCCGCGGTTTCGTGTTGCACCACAACACCGATATTTGGGGCGACGCGGTGCCCATCGACGGCGTCGGCTCCGGCATCTGGCCCATGGGTGGCGCTTGGCTGAGCCTCCACGAATGGGATCACTACGACTTCACGCGCGATAAGAACTTCCTCGCGTCGCGCGGCTATCCAGTCATGAAGGAAGCCGCGGAGTTTCTCCTCGATTACCTGGTCGACGACGGCAAAGGCCATCTGGTAACCGGACCGTCCATCTCGCCCGAAAATACCTATGTGCTTCCGAACGGCGTCGCCGCGAAACTCTGCATGGGTCCTTATATGGATACCGAAATCGCGCGCCAACTATTCACGCGCGTGATCGACGCGAGCACCATCCTCTCGATCGATGCCGACTTCCGCGCCAAAGTGAAAACCGCGATGGATCGCCTGCCGCCGTTCCAGATCGGCAAGTACGGACAACTCCAGGAATGGATGCAGGATTACGACGAGAAGGAGCCGGGCCATCGCCACGTTTCGCAATTGTTCGCGCTGCACCCCGGGAATCAGATCACTCCGCGCGGCACTCCGGAGCTGGCGAAGGCTGCGCGCGCCACTTTAGAACGCCGGCTCGCGAACGGCGGAGGGCACACGGGCTGGAGCCGCGCATGGATTATCAATTTCTGGGCTCGCCTCGAAGACGGCGATAAGGCCGGTGAGAACGTGATGGCTCTGCTCGGAAAATCGACACTTCCGAATATGCTCGACACGCATCCGCCGTTTCAAATCGACGGAAATTTTGGAGGCACCGCGGGCATCGCGGAAATGCTGCTCCAAAGCCACGCCGGCGAAATCAGCATCCTGCCTGCGCTGCCGAAGTCCTGGTCCACCGGTTCCGTGAAAGGACTCCACGCGCGCGGCGCCATCGAGGTCGATATCGATTGGAAGGACGGAAAAGCATCGCGCGTCGCGCTCCGTTCACCGCTTGCGGGCGGGCATAAAGTCCGCTTCGCCGACGGCCGCGTCGAAAACGTAAAGCTCGCGGCGGGCAAAGAAACCGTACTGAGATAATGAAGGCCATGTCAGGTCTTCAAACGCAGAGCATCCACGCCGGCCGCAAGGTCGATCCCTCCACCGGCGCCGTCACGCCGCCACTCCACACATCGACGACGTTCGAGCGCGACGTCGATGGAGAATTCTCCCGCAAATACGCGTACATCCGCGCTTCGACTCCGAATCGCGACTCCCTCGAAGCCTGCATCACCGCGCTCGAAGGCGGCGATGAAACCATTTCGTTCAGCTCCGGAATGGCCGCCTCGCTCGCCGTTTTCCAATCGCTCGCGCCCAAGGATCACGTCCTGCTCCATCGCGACGTCTATTACGGCGTCCGCGAGCTCATGCAAGGATTTTTCGCAAAATGGGGGCTGACGCATACCCTGGTCGACATGCGCGACATAGAGGAAGTGAAGAAGGCCATCCGCCCGGAGACGAAACTGTTCTGGGTGGAAACTCCGACCAACCCGCTGATCGAAGTCGTCGACATTCGCACCGTCGCCGAAGCTGCGCGATCCGCTGGAGCCCTTCTCGTCTGCGAAAATACCTTCGCGACTCCTGTTTTGCAGCGTCCTTTCGAACTCGGCTCGGACATGGTTGTTCATTCGCTGACCAAATATCTCGGCGGCCACAGCGACGCGATGGGCGGCTCCGTGACCGTGAAAAATAAGCCGGACCTGATCGCCCAGATCCGCGATTTTCAGCACACCGGTGGGGCAGTCCTCTCGCCCTTCGATTGCTGGCTGGTCCTCCGCGGAGTACAAACCCTGGTCCCTCGCGTGCGCCTCCACTGCGAAAACGCGCGCCGCGTCGCCGAGTTTCTTTCCACGCATAAGAACGTCACGAAAGTCCGCTATCCCGGCCTTCCGAACGATCCCGGCCATCCCATCGCGAAAGCCCAGATGAAGGATTTTGGAGGTATGCTCGCCTTCGAAGTTCGCGGCGGACGCGCCGAAGCCTTCGCGGTCACCGGAGCGCTAAAAATAATCCTGCGCGCCACCAGCCTCGGCGGAACGCACTCGCTCATCGAACACCGCGCGTCGATAGAAGGTCCCACCACCCGGGCCCCCGAATCTCTTCTCCGCTTGTCCGTCGGCCTGGAAGACGCGGACGATCTGATTCAGGATCTGGACCAGGCCCTTTCCGTCTTATAGGAAACAAACATCCCCCTCGCGGCTCCAACTACTGGAGGTATCTCATGAGCGAAACGAAGAAGTGCGCGCACCCGGCCTGCCACTGCCAAGCCCGGCCCAACAGCGATTATTGCAGCACTTATTGCGAGGGGGAAGCAGATACCGCAGACATTATTTGCGGATGCGGCCATCCCAGTTGCACGGCGGCCGCCTCGGCCCGCCTTTAGAAAAGTGAGGCAGGCGAGTTGCCTGCCTCCATTTAGTTCGATGCAGTCGCCTTCTGATTCTTCACCTGAATCTCATTCACTACCTGCTGCACATTGGGAACCGCTGTGATCAATTGCTGCGCCTGATCCCGAACCTGCTGCGAATCCACATCGCCGGTCAGCGTCACGACGCCGTTTTTAGCGGAATATTTTACATTGTCATGCAGGTGGTTTTGAATGAGTGTCGCATCCACCAACTTTTCGATGGACTTATCCACATCGGAGTTGATTGACTTTGCAGCACTAACCTCGCCCGGAGGCAGCACGCTGATCTCATCGGCCACGACTTGTCCCGCCGCCTGGGACTTCGCCAGTTGCTCCGCCTGGGCCTTGTCGGCATCGGCCGCCACATGCCCGGTCAGCGTTACCACTCCTTTTTCCCGGTCCTGCGAAACCGAAACGTCCTTGTAGCCTGCCTGTCTCAGCGAATTTCGAATGCCCTGAGCCACGTCCGGAGATTTTGGCGTCGACGAACATCCCGCCATGGTCCCGGCAATCACGATCGTCAAAATGCCCAATGCCGCGTTGAATTTCATAAGTTAGCCTCCTCTGCTTTAGAGCAGTCGAAGTGCCAACTTCAATTCACTGAAACCTGCGGCACCACCGGACCCGCCGTGGGACTCGACACCCCGCCCACCGTGATCATCACCGGCAGCGCATCCCCGCTGATGTGGAACCCCGGCACTTGCAGGTTCAATTGATAAATCCCGATCATCCCCGGCGCGAGCCCCGCGAAGTTCACGATAATCGCTGCCTGCACCCAGCTGGGATCGCCGAAGTAAACCGCGGTGGTCGGCGACACCGCTAGCGGACTTGTAGGCGACGGCGTCCCCGCCGAAACCGCGCCCCCCGTGGTTCCGCCCAACCCCACCGCGTACATCATCAGCGGTTCATCGCGATTCGCCGGATTATTCTTCGTCACGTACGATCCGTCGGCGTGGAACAACAGAATCTGATTCGTGGTGGGATTCACCAGCACCGCTGGAGCATATTTCGAGACCGCGACCTGCTGCGATGCCGACGCCGCCTGGTTCGCGATCGATCGCACCACCAGAGGAAATGTTCCCGCCGCCGTCCCCGGAGGAACCTGCGCATTGATCTGCGTCGCACTGGTCATGAACAGCGGCAGCGCGATATTGTTCAACGTGACGCAAGTGCCGCCCAAAATCACCGGCAAGGGAGTCGACGTCGCCACCGCGCTCGCTGCAAGATTCTGCCCGAAAATCGAAATCAGTCCGTTCGGAGCAATCGCCGTTTGATAACTGCCCAGGTTCACCGTCCCCTTCTGATTCGGAACAGGACGCGCGTTCGCCGGAACCGCGCTCAAATTAATAATGCTCAGCCCGCTGGTCGTGATCGCATACGCAACCGTCCCCGTCGAGTCGATCGCCATCGTCCGCCCCGCGATCGTCGCCCGCCCCGTCGCCGTCGCTTGCGTGATCGGCCCTTCGAGCCCAGGAATCTGTAGCGTCAAATTGCCCGTCGTCGAGTTCACCACCTGCACGCTCGGCTGCGTGGTTGGCAGGACGTTCGCGGAGCTCGCCGGCGTGGAATAAATCGCGTAACTCGAAGCCCCAATCGGCGTGACCGCGGAAATCAATCCAGGACTCGTCGCCACCGGCACCAGAGCCTGATTCAGCAGCGTGCCATCGACTACGAAATACTGGCCGTTCGGTCCAGCGGCAATCGGCCCGTCGTACCCGGTCGGCTGCGCAATAAAAATCTGGCGACCCGCGACGAAATCGTCCACATCGGCGTCATACAAATACACGAAGCCCGTGTTCGATGCGAGCAAAATATATCGTCCCTCGGACGATGTCGCCATCACGGCTGGCATCGCGATGGTATTCGGAGCTCCCGTCCCCGCATTCGATCCGATAATCGTGCTCACGCCACGCGGCAGCGTCGTGCTGCCGATAACCTTCCATAATTGCCCGTTCGTCATCAGAATCTGAAGCCCGCTGACCCCCGCCGCGATCACGCCGGGCAGAATCGGAGCCAGATTCGACGCAAATTGAATCGGAGGATAAAGCACCAGGCCGGTCGAAGCCATCTTCACCGGATCTACCATGCTGATGCTCTCGCCGCCCGAATTCGCCACATAGAGCAGTGACCCATCGGGCGTCAGCGCCAGCGATACCGGAAGCTGGCCGACCTTGATCGGCGCCAGAAACTGCGCTGTGCCGATGTCGTAAACCTCCACCCGATTGAGCCCCATATTCGCGATGTAAATCCGCTGCCGCGTGGAATCGTACACCAGGTCGGTCAACTGCGGACTCGAAGAAATGCCAGTGGCAATGGGAAGAATCGTGCCGCGCTCATCGGAGTCGCGAAAGTTCTGATAAACGCGCACCCGATCCGGAATATTGATCGCGTCCGTCGATTGCAGCAAAAAATCGTGCGGCGGATTCATCGTCCCGTAGCCTCTGGTAAGAGAGGAATTGAAGCCGAACGAAATCCCGGACTGCGAGGTTCGAAACGTAGGCTCAGTGGAAGCGCTCCCCTGCGTGACGCCCGCATACGCGAGCAGCGAAACCGAAACGGTAGCCTTCGCCTTCCCCGGATTGTTGATCGTAAGCTGGGCGCTCGCGGTAGTGCTCACGCCGCATTGATCGTTGGTAAGCAGCAAAACGTCGGTTGCAGGCTCGGCCAGTGCGCTCTGCGAAATGGTGGAGAGCGGCAGCGTCACGAACCCCGAATCGGAAAGCGCATACGCGTTCGATCCGTCCGCGCTCACCACCATTTTGCCCGCGAAAAATTCCGGCATCTGGATTCCCATCGAAATCAGCAGATTATCCGGATCGGCCATAATGAACTGCCCGACGTTCCCCGTCGCGTTCACCGGATTCACGTTATAGACCGTGTACAGCGTCGTTCCCGCAGGCGCAAACACCGCTCCGCCCTGGTTGGCTTGCGTCGTGAAACCCGAGGCCGCCGTGGTTGGCGTTATGGGAAACGTCGAATTTGCCGCATTCAGCGCGCCTAGAAGCTGCATCGTCGATGCATCGAAAAGATTCGCGCCGCATAAAATTCGCGTGCCGTCGTCGGAAATCGCGAGCGCACTCAGGAAGCCGGAGGTCCAGGTCCGCGCGCGCAGCACTGTCGCCGACGAGGCTTGATACACAAACACCACGCCCACTCCGCTGCTCGCGTTGGTCACGTGCAAACCCGCAATCAGAGATCCGTCACGCGTCGCGCGCAACTGGCTGTGCGCCGCCAGAAACGGCCGGCTCGAAGGCGCGGGAAACGTCGGAGCCAACGGAGCCACCGGCGCCACGCTCAACGACGTCAGCGGGGCCGGAGAATTCGGGGTCGGATCGTAGAGCAATAAAACGTTCGTCGCTCCGCTGCCTGTCGTCGATATCAACACGCGCTCATCGCTCGCAACCGCGATGCCTTCGGGCTGCGAAGGCAGGCTGATCCTGTTGGTCACAGCCAGCGCGTTCAGATCGATCACGTCCACCACGGAACTCGCAAAGCAGGTGACGTAAAGATATTGCCCGCTGCGCGAGATCGCCGCCGCGATCGGCTCCGTGTCGGTCTGTATAGCGGAAAGAAACTTGTTCTGCGCCAGCGAATAAACCTGCACCTGATTGGTCGCGCTGGAGGTTAGATACAACCGGTTGTGCGTTTCATCGAGCACGATATCGCTGCCGCCGCCGAGCAGGGGCACAATCTTGCCAAACGTCGCCCCGCGCAAACCAGCAACCGCAAACAAACAAATTCCCAGGTAAGTCCCAACGCGTGAAAACCGGGACTGACTACTCTGTCCCAAGGCGCCACCGTCCTCGCAAAGGCACCCTGCACTCACTCGCCGCGTGGACAGAGCGGTCTGTCCCGGTTTTCGCCCAATCCACAGTCTCGATGTTCGTGCGTTGCGCGTGAAGTGACAATTAGCCCTCCATGTTACAACGCGCTCCAAGCAGTTCGGTTGACCGCATCACGCTAAAATCGAATTTCGTGACCAAGCCTTCCCTCTCCGCGCTAACCCTTGTCTATTTGAAAATCGGCAACACCACCTTTGGCGGAGGCGATCCCACCATGGCCATGCTGCAACGCGAGTTGATTGGCCGCCAATGGATCACCCGCGAAGACTTCGCGCTTGCCTACTCGCTGGCTCGCATCACGCCCGGCACCAACGTTCTCGCCTTCTGCGCCGCCACCGGCGCGCGAGTACTCGGCTTGGCGGGAGCCTTCGCCGCAGTCTTAGCCGTAACGTTGCCCTCCGCAGTCCTCGCCGTGCTGCTGACCCGCGGCTTCGAAACCTGGCGCGACCATCCCTGGGCGATGGCCGCCATTGGAGGCACCGTCGCCGCAGTATCGGGCATGATGTGGGCCAGCGTATGGAGCCTGGTCAAGCCCTATCTCGGAGTGCGCGCCCTCCTGTTCACCGGCGGAGCGTTCCTCGCAGCCTGGAAATTTCATGTGACGCCCGTTCCGGTCATTCTCGTAGCAGCACTCGCCGGTTACTTTTGGACGGACCACAAATGAACGTGTTCCTGCTTTACGCGTTGTTGCTGAAAGCAACGCTGACATCCTTCAGCGGCCTGGCCTCGCTGCCGATGGTGCGCAACGATCTGGTAGTCGAGCGAAAAGTGCTGACAGACCGGGACCTGAACACCGCTGTAGTCGCCGGAAGAACCAGCCCAGGCCCAAACGGTCTTTATTTGGTGAGCGTCGGATATTACGCCGATGGATTGCCTGGCGCAACCGCGGCCTTGCTCGCCTTAATAACGCCGGCTTTCCTGATCGTCCCCATGATGCGCTGGCTAGGGCGCCGCGCCGAATCGCCCAGAGTGAAAAGCGCCATTCGTGCCGTAGTCCTGGCCAGTGCCGGACTTCTTCTCTCCGCGTCCCTGCCGCTAGCCCGCGACGCCATCACCGGCTGGCTGACTCTAGCAATCGTATTAGCAAGCTTCGCCCTCTTAGTGCTAACCAAAATCGACACAGTCTGGGTAGTCCTAGGCGGCGCACTAATCGGCCTGGTAGCAAAAGCCGCGAACTAATCAGTTCAAGTGGGGCAGGTTCCCGACCTCCCTCCGTGAATTTTAAGGTCAAACAAGCCAGAGACGAGGCTCTTAACGACGCATTTATGGTCGTTTAAGGATCTCTAACACCGCACTCCAAACATCCTTCTCCACCATCTCCTCGCTCCTGGACCCATCGACCAGACGGACCCGGTTCGGCTCCTCCGCCGCCAAGTGCAGGTACGCGTCCCGGACCTTCCGGTGAAATTCCACTGCCTGCTCATCGATCCGCGTCTCCACATCCTGTGACTTCCGGTTTCGCCCATGAGCCCTCTCCAAACCGAGCTCGGTTGCGATATCTATAAGAATCGTAAGGTCCGGAACCAACCCCCGGCACGCGATCCGGTCGACTTCGTAAACCACCTCCGCTCCCAGCCCCCGAGCAGCGCCTTGGTAAACCAGGCTGGAATCGGTAAACCGATCAGACAAAACGATTTCTCCGCGCGAAAGGGCGGGCAAAATCCACTCGTCCACGTTCTGCGCCCGCGCCGCAAACATCAGCAAAAGTTCCGTGGTGGGCCGCATTTCCAGGTTTTTGGAGTCCAACAAAACCCTCCGGATCTGCGTCCCGATCAGAGTGCCTCCGGGTTCCACCGTTTCGAGAACCGTATTACCTTCAGTGCGCAACCGGGCTGCCAGACGCCGCAACTGGGTCGATTTTCCGCTGCCCTCGCCGCCCTCGAAAGTGATGAAAAGGCCGCGCTTAGTCGTAGACAAAGTGCAGAACCTTTTTCAAATCGTCCCAGGCTTCGCGCTTCGCATTGGCATTGTAAGGGCGCAGCAGATAGGAAGGATGATAGGTCACCATCACCGGGATGTCCCGCCATTTGTGCCAGTTACCGCGCAACCGGGTGACGCCGTCCTTGGTCGCCAGCAGAGCCTTCGCCGCGGTCGACCCTAATGCGCAGATGGCTTTGGGCTTAATCGCCATTAATTGACGAAAAAGAAACTCCCCGCAAATTTCCATTTCTTCAGGCAAAGGTGTTCGATTTTCCGGAGGCCGGCATTTGACCACGTTGCAGATGTAAACATCCTCTCGGCGAATCGGGATGCCTTCTTTTGAAGCTGTGTTATCAATCATCTGCGTAAGCAATTGGCCCGCGCGGCCCACGAACGGCAGGCCCTGCGCGTCCTCATCCGCTCCCGGCCCTTCGCCGACGAAAACCAGCCGGGACTGCTCATTGCCAGAACCGAAAACGATCTTATTGCGTTGAGCGCAAAGGCTGCAACGCCGGCAATCGTCGCCGATATCGGCCTTGATCTTCGCGAGCGTGTCGTCGAGCGGAGCTAACGGCGGTAGTTCGACTTTAGTTTTCATGGTGGGTGGAGGTTCGCGGCGATAAACCTCTTTAACGCCGAGATCGCGATAGAAGTTGAGGTATTCGCGCAGTTGCTCCGGGATCATTTCGCGTGGAGGGCTAAGCGTAACTTCATTGTTTCATCGAGGATGCGAGCGGCGATGGCGCGCTTGGGCGCGCGGCGAACGGCGATTGGATCGGCGTCGCGGGTGACCAGCACCACTTCATTTTCATCCGAATCGAAGCCGATTCCGTTTTGAGAGACCAGATTCGCAACCACCATGTCGCAATTCTTCGATTCCAGTTTGCGGCGGGCCTCGCCGATCAGGTTTTCAGTTTCCGCCGCGAAGCCGATCAGGAGCCGATCTCCCTTTTTTTGTCCAAGTTCCGCGAGAATGTCCACCGTCGGATCGAGCTCGATCGACATGCGCGCCGCAGTCTTTTTGACTTTGTACTGCGGTGCGTCCGAGCGATGGTAATCGGCGACGGCGGCGGCTTTAATAATGATCGTAGATTCTTCAAGATGGGACATAACGGCGTTGAACATTTGGGCCGCTGTTTGGACATGAATTGCACCCGGAAAATCGGGCAAGCCGACAGGTCCGGAAATGAGAATCACCTTGGCGCCGCGTGATCTTGCTTCTTCAGCGAGCGCGTAGCCCATTTTGCCGCTGGAGCGATTGCTCAGGTAGCGAACCGCGTCGAGAGGCTCCTGCGTCGGGCCGGCCGTGATCAGGACCGTTTCACCTTCCAGGTCATGTTTTGAGGTAGTTAGCGCTGCGACGGCAGTGGCGATCTCATCCGGTTCGGCGAGCCTGCCGGGGCCAACCATACCGCAAGCTAACGCACCGTCGTCCGGATCGACAATAAGATGGCCGCGCTCCCGCAAGGTCCGAAGATTGGCCTGCGTCGCGGGGTGATTCCACATGTTGGTATTCATCGCCGGCGCGAGCACGACACGGCCTGTGAACGCGAGGTAAGTCGTTGAAAGAAAATCGTCAGCGAGGCCGTGGGCAAATTTCGCGAGCAGGTCCGCCGTGGCGGGGGCGACGACGAGAATGTCGTTTTCCTGCGCGACTTGGATGTGTTCGATCGCGCTCGAAAGGGTATCGGCGGTGAAAAGACCAGTGATGACTTTGCGGCCGGTAAGTGCGCTAAACGTCAGAGGACGAATGAATTCCTCCGCCGCCTGGGTCATAATGACGTTGACGGTAAAGCCCCGCGTCATCAGGGCGCGTGCCAATTCTGCCGCTTTATATGCGGCAATGCCTCCACCGACGCCCAGCGCGATGTTCACAAACTCATTTTAGCTCTTCAGCAGCGGCCAGGTCTGCTGCCTGCTGGGCGGCGATGAGAGTGAGGTCTTCGTATTGCACCAAACCACGGCGCACTTCTTCCATGGCTACTACAGTAGGCTTTTTCGACGTGGTGGGCAGGTAGCTGCGCGCGCCGCCTTGCAACTGGCGGGCGCGTTTCGCCGCTACGATGATGAAGCGGTAGGCGCTGGCTTCGGGATCGTCCGGGATAATACTTTGGGCGGTATGTCGAATCGTATTCTCAGGCATTGCGAAACGTCTCCAAAATCGGACGGATTTCTCTTTCCATCCGGTCGCGCCGGCTGCGGGTGGCTTTGACGATCGATTTCAGTGTTTCCACCGACGCCTCCACCTCGCGATTTACCAGCACATAATCGTACTGCGAATAATTACGGATCTCTTCGGCGGCATCATGCAAGCGCCGCGCTATTACGGGCTCGGAATCCTGCGAACGCGCCCGCAAACGCTCTTCGAGGACTTGCCGGCTGGGCGGAAGAATGAAAATCGACACCGCGGCCGGAATCTTCTCTTTTAATTGTCGCGCACCCTGGACGTCAATGTCGAGGATCAAATCGACGCCTTCCTGGGCGGCTCGCTCAAGTTCCCCGATGTGGGTGCCGTAATAATTGTCAAAAACGCAGGCGTATTCCAGGAATTCGCCCTTGGCGATGCGGATTTCGAAATCGCTCGGGGAGATGAAAAAATAGTCTTTGGCGTTCTGTTCCTGGCCGCGGGGCGGGCGGGTGGTGTAGGAGATGGAGAAGCGGAGATTCGGGATCTCCTGGACCAGGCGATGCGTCAGTGTGGATTTTCCGGAGCCGGAGGGGGCGGAGATGATGAAGACGGTGGTCATTGCGGCGACGGCGTCCCCTTGAGCGCCGCGAGCCCGTTCTGCGGCAGGTAGGGGACAGACAGCCTTTTTCGCCGTGTAGTCTCTCGCTGACTCGTATGTTGATGGGCGAAAAAGGTAGTCAGTCCCTGACGCTTGTTCATTCTCGTCATTCGAGGTTCAGGGACTGCTCGCGGACTTTTTCTATGGCGGCTTTGGCGCCCAGGGCCAGGTCGGTTATTTTTAAACCGGCTTCACCGGCTCCGCTGGTTTTGGAGAGGATGGTGTTGGTTTCGCGATTCATTTCCTGAAGCAGGAAGTCCAGCTTCTTACCGATTTCGCCGCCGGTATCGAGCATCCCGGTTAGTTGCGCGGCATGGATTTTGAGACGCGCCAGTTCCTCGCCGATATCGCTGCGGTCGGCCAGGATCGCTGCTTCCTGCGCGAGGCGCTGCGGGTCGATCTGCACGCCTTTTAGAAGTTCTCGCAATTTTTCAGACAGACGGGAATGAAAGGCGGAGTGGGCGGTGCTGCGGATTTGTTCCATCTCCGCGGCGAGCAGAAAGACACGATCGTTGTGAGACCGCATTTCGGCGGCGATCTCCGCGCCTTCGCGGGTGCGAAAGTCGTTCAAGCCGTCGAGCGCGTCGGATAGTGCTTCGAGAATTTCCTTTTCGACGACGGGCGCGGATTCGGACGGCGCCTCCGCCAGCATGCCGGTGTGACGCAAAGCGGCGTTCAGATCGGGCTCGGCGGTGATGCCGTGCGCTTCAGCGGCTTCGCGAAAGGCTTTCAAATATTGATGCAGCAGATCGCGATTCAGGGCGATGGCGGAAGATCCGTTCACGCCGCTCGAAGGCAGGGAAATGCGCACCTCTACGTGGCCCCGCGTAAGACGTCCTTTGACCATGGAGCGAATGGCGTTTTCGAATTCGTCGGCGGAGGAGGGCGCGTGGACTTGCACATCGAGGCCGCGATGATTGAGACTTTTCACGCTGACCACGATTTCGCCGGTGTCGAGCGTTTTACGGGCTCGAGCGAAACCGGTCATGCTGCGAAGAGGTGATAACGACATTAAGGGTTCACAATAGGATCTTCTAAAAATTGCATATCATGCAACCTCTGGTAAATTCCTCCGCCGGCGACCAGCTCTTCATGAGTGCCGATTTCCGAAATTTTTCCGCTATCCAGCACTACGATTTTGTGGGCCCGGCGGATCGTGGAAAGTCGATGCGATCACGATGACGGTACGGTGCTCCATCAGATTTTGCAGGGCGGTTTGAACGAGGCGCTCCGATTCGGTATCGAGGTGAGATGTGGCTTCGTCGAGGATGAGGATGGGCGCGTTCTTTAGGAGAGCCCGGGCGATAGCGAGGCGCTGGCGCTGGCCTCCACTGAGTTTTTGTCCGCGCTCCCCGATCATGGTGTCATAGCCTTCAGGCATGCGCAGGATGAATTCCTCGGCCAGAGCATTTCGTGCAGCATCCTGGATTTGTTCGCGGGTGGCATCGGGGCGACCGTAGCCGATGTTGTTGGCAACGGTGTCGTTGAACAGGAAGGTATCCTGGGCGACGATGCTGATTTTCTCGCGCAAGGAGTCCAGACGCAGGTCGCGGATATCTTTGCCGTCGATGCGGATGGCGCCCGAAGTGACATCGTAGAAACGGGGCACGAGATTGGCCAGCGTGGTTTTGCCGGAGCCGCTGGGGCCGACTAACGCCGCGATTTCGCCATGCTTTACCTCCAGGCGAACCTGATCGAGGAAAAATCCGTTTGGGGCGCTGGGATAGCGGAATGTGGCTCCGTCGAAGAGAATCGATTTTTCGAAGCGCGCCAGTTTGATGGCGTTGGGCTTTTCCGTGATCTGCTGCACGCGGTCAAGATATTCGAAAACGCGCTGGGACGCGCCCAGGGCCTGCTGAAAAATGTTGTGGATTCCTGCCAGGCGTTTGACCGGCTCGTAGAGCATGAGCAGGGCGATGACGAAGCTCATGAATTCGCCGGGGGTCATGGTTCCGGCCTTGATTTGCTTCCGGGCGTAACCGACTAACAGAACGATGGTGACGGCACCGAAGAATTCGATTAGAGGCGAAGCTACGGCCTGTTGCGCGACGTAGCGGAGATTGCTGCGGCGCAGGCGCTGGACTCGGTCGCGGAAGCGGTTGGATTCGATTTCTTCCGCGCCGAAGGATTTTACGACTTGCTGGCCGCTGAGGGTTTCCTGGAGGACCTGATTCAGCTCCGCGGCGTCATCCTGCGCGCGCCTTGTGGTTTTTCGGATTCGGCGGCCCAGGCGGACCGTGGGCACCAGGACCAGGGGAAGAACGGTGAGGCTCCAGAGGGCTAGCTTCCAATCGCTTTTGAGAACAACCGCTAAGAGGGCGACTACGGTGAAGCTCTGGCGTAGAAAATCGGCGAGGATGCCGGAGAGAGCGACCTGGATTTTTTCAAGGTCGTTCATGATCGATGACATTACGCGGGCGGTGGAGTTGTCTTCGAAGAAGTGCGCATCCTGATGGAGGATGCGGTCGAAAACGGTCTGGCGCAGATCGGTGACGGCGGAGAAGCCGACATAGTTAATGATGTAGTTGCCGAAATAATCGCAGATGCCGCGGAGGAAAAAGACGGTAAGGATAGCAGTGGCGACCATGCTCCAGATGGCGGTTACGTGCGGAGGGACCAGGTCGTTGAGATAGACGATGTGGCCGAAGGCGCTGAAGAGGTAGACGGGAGGCTCAACTTCCTGAGGGTTGAGAACGCGGTCGAGGATGGGGCGGATGATGACGGCGGTCATGCCTTGGGCTGCGCCGACGATGGCCATTAATACGACGGATGTCAGGAGGTGGGGGACGTAGGGGCGGGCGTACCGGAGGAGGCGGGTTAGCTCTCTCATTTTGCGCGCGCCTCTCTCAACGGGCTGCGGCTAGGAGAGATCGTGTGGGATCCGAAGGGGACAGACCGCTGTGTCCACTCGTCGTGGTTCGGAATGCAGGGAGGTTTGGTGGCTCGGGACACAAAGGTCAGTCCCCTTCGGATGGCGACTTTATTTGTTTCGCGCGTCCCTTTCATGCGCGCACCTTTAATGATTCCAGGGCGGTGAGGACGTCGGCGGGGGTTACGGATTGGAGGTTCGTCAGGACTTTCGATTCGGTGTGCCAGGGGGACCAGGTTACCGGGTCGGAGGAGCCGAACAGGACGACTACGGGGATGCCGAAGGCGGCGGCGATGTGGGCGGGGCCGCTGTCGTTTCCTATGAAAAGGGATGCTCCGGAGATCAGGCTTTTCGTTACTTTCAGCGACTCGCGGGAGGTTTCGAAGTCTTGGAAGGGAGATAGATCGTCGGTGGGGCCGGCCAGGAAGACTGCGTCCATCGAGAGACTGCGGGCGATTTCAAGGAAGCGCCCGGCGGGCCAGGTTTTTTCGAGCTCCGATGCGAAGGGATGGATTACGGCGTAGGGACGGCGAGGTGGAGCAGGGTCGGCGAAGAGTTTGGCTCTCGGGATCTCCTGTTCCGGGACGCCGAGGGCGAAGATTGCGGAGGCCAGATGTTCCGCGGTGTGGACGCGGCGGGTGACTTTGAGAATTTCCTGGGCGGTGGGGATTCTGTGGTTATAGACAAAACTGTAGCGGTGATGAGCGAAGCCGGCTCGGAATTTGGCACGGGAGAGAGCGGTGAGGATCATGCTGCGCGTGCCGCCGTGGAGATTGAGGACCAGGTCGGCGCGGGTCATGGAGTCGCGGGTTTCGTTTATGTCCGGATTCGCGTGGAAAATTTCTGCGAAGCGGGGTTCGACGATTACGCTGAGTTTCAGATCGGGGCGGTGCTGTTTGAGGAGCGAGAGGGCTGGGGTGGTTAAGACGCAGTCGCCTAGGGATCGCAGACGGATCACGGCGATCCGCGAGCCGGACGGCAAGCGATCGATGAGACTCACTTTATTCTTCAATGCGGGCTTCGTCGACCAGCATCACGGGGATGTCGTCGCGAATGGGGTAGACCCGCTTGCATTCCACGCATTTCAGGCCGTTTTCGTCCTGTTTCAACTCCACTGGGGCTTTGCAGAGGGGGCAGACGAGAATTTCCAGCAGATCTTTGCTGATGGCCATAGTAACGCTCCAGTGTAGCAAAAAAGGGCACAAAACCGACAACGGCGCTCTCGAACATCACCAGCAATAAGGCGTCTGGATAGGCGGCTGCCGCCAAGATTGGACGCCCCACCAGATGGGCGGCGAGATAGGGTTTTTCCGAGACTGAGAGAAAAGCGGGGCGGCCAGCACTCTGTTTACGAGTCTTGCTGAACGCCGTATTGTTCATCGCCGATCCCAATATGGCCTCGCTGCTGCGGGGAGTGGCGGGGAAATCGAATGAATTCGCTATCGAATCGATCGTTGAACTGACCACGGCTGGGTACGGGGTGGGGCGGATGCTGGGCACGTCCCGGCCGGACGTGATGCTGCTCGAGATGACCGATCCCGGGCGCGATTTGACGCTCGCCGATACGATTCACGCACAGTGCCCGGATATTCCCTTAGTGGGACTGGCGTCGCGCGATATCCAGGTGTTGCTGAACCGGAACCCGAATTCGAATGTCGCTTCGGTTGCAGCCTGGCCGTTCACGGTGGGGGAGCTCGAGGAAGCGGTCAGCGGGGCGGTTCATAAGTCCAATGGCGGAATCCATGAAAATCTGATCGCGTTCCTGCCGGGTAAGGCGGGGAGCGGGGCAAGTACAGTGGTCCTGAATATTGCCCGCGTGGTGGCGCACGAGCTTAAAAAACGGGTGCTGGTGATGGAAGCGGATTTGCATTCGGGATTGCTTTCGGCGATGTTACAGGTGCAGATCAAGTTTTCCATTCGGGAGGCGCTGGCGGATGCGCCGCGAGCGGAGAGCATGATCTGGCAGCGATACATCGCGTCGGCCGGAGGGGTGGATTATCTGTTGACGAATACAGCGGTGAAGGAGCCCGTGCCTTCATGGACGCACTATTTTCATTTGCTGAGGTTCGCGGCTCCTAAATACGATCTGATGATGGTAGATCTGCCGGAAGTGGTGAACACGGCGACGGCGGAGGTGGTTCGGAGGGCGCGCGCCATTTACGTGGTCAGCACGCCGGAGTTCGCGTCGCTCAAATTGGCGCAGCAGCGTTGCCGGGAATTGCAGAGTTGGGGAGTAGATCGCGGCCGCATCCAGGCCTTGTTGAATCGGGGGCATAAGAACGATATGGGGGCGAAGGATGCCGAGCAGATTCTGGAGTGTCCGGTGGCAGCGACGTTTCCGAACGACTATAAGGGCATACGGAAGTCGGTGACGGACGGCAGTTTTATCGATCCGCGGTCCGATCTCGGGCAGGCGTACAGGGCGTTCGCGGGAGCGCTGGCAGGGGTCGACGTCAAGAAATCTTCGTGGTTTCGGAAATAATCGAAGAGGGCAGGTCGGGAACCTGCCCCACTATTCAGCGGCCGGAGGAGCCGAAGCCGCCCGATCCGCGGCCGGAGTCGCTGAGATCGGATTCCTGCCAGTCGATGGCTTCATATTTGGCGACCACCAGTTGGGCGATGCGGTCGCCTTTTTCGATTTTGTAGTCGGCTCGGCCGAGGTTGAACATGATGACCCGGATTTCGCCGCGATAGCCGGGGTCGATGGTGCCGAAGTTTACGGTGAGCGAGTGTTTGAGGGCCATGCCGCTGCGGGGACGAACCTGCGCTTCGTACCCGGGCGGAAGTTCGATGGCGATGCCCGTGGGGACGCCCTGCGCCAGGCCTGGCGAGAGAACCACCGATTCTACGGCGCGCAAGTCGAGGCCTGCGTCTTCCTGGGGTCCATGAGCGTAGACGGGAAGCGACGCGTCGGGGTGGAGTTTTTTTATGCGGATCTGCATGATGGGGAAAACGCTATGATAACCGTTTGAACCCTACAAAAACTCCACGCGTGCTGGCGGTTGCGCCGATGCCCCCCGAGAAAAGCGCTTATGCGCTGGCCAGGTATAGCCGGTCTCCGGATTCGATCCAGAAGTCGATTGAGTGGGTGCGGACGCACGACTCGGCCAAATTTCTGGAGAGTTTTTATTTTCAATACGGGCATGCGTCGATTGCGGACCTGGGGCATGTCGTTTTGTGCTTCGAAGGGGTTTCGGAGCTGGCCGCGACGGAAATCGAAGACGAGCAGTTGTGGGATGGGCAGGCGCGGTCGTCGCGGTATCAGGATTTTTCGAAGGGCGGGTTTGTGACGCCTCCCGGGTTTTCTGAGAGCGAGGCGCTGGATTACCGGGCGAGCGCCGATAAGCTGCTGGCGGCGTATCAGGAAATTCATGCGCGCGCCAAGGAGCATCTTTCGGAGAAGCTGCCGCGGCCGGAGGAGATGAAAGCGGACGCGTACGATCGGAATATTTCGGCTCGGGCGTTCGATGTGGCTCGCTATGTTTTATTTTTCGGGATTCCGACGGGGGTGGGGCAGGTCACCAGCATACGGACGCTCGAAAGGCAGATCCGGAGGTTGAAGGCGTCGGAATATGCCGAGGTTCGGGAACTGGCGGATGAGATTGCGTGTGCTTGTTCGAATCCGCCGGCCTGCCCCTGGTATGTAAATCAAGGAGACGAGAAGTCGGCGATGGAGCCGGTGGCGCCTACGCTCGCGCGGCATGTGGACCCGGATGAGCATGCGGCGCAGTCGCGGATCGATTTGCAGATCTGGGCGAAGCAGAATCTTCCAAGCTGGATGGGAACGGCGCGCCTCGAATCCATGGATTTGATCCGGCCTACGGACACGCATGCGGAGATTGCCGCTACGCTGCTGTATCCGGTTTCGGACTGGCCGTTTCGGGAGTTGTATGAGTTGGCGCGGTCCTGGTCGGCGGCGCGGCGGAATGAAGTGATCGACGTGGCGCTTCGTTCGAGAACGAGACGAGATGAGCTGCTGCGGGGGTTCCGCGGAGGGTTGTACGCGTTCGACATGGTGATGGATATCGGGGCGTATCGCGACATGCATCGGCATCGGCGATGCCAGCAATACCGGCAGGATTATTCGGGGGAGCTGGGATACGATACGCCGGAAGCAGTGGTCGAGAGCGGCGTCGGTTCCTTATACGAAGCGGTGATGAAAAACACGTTCGCCGCGATGAAGCGGCTGCCTGCGCCGGCCTCGCATTATTTGCTGCCGTTCGGGGCCCGGTCGCGATTCCTGTTCAAGATGGACTTCGCGGAAGCGGATTATATTTCCCGTCTGCGGAGCGGGGTGAAGGGGCATTTCAGCTACCGGAAAGTGGCCTGGGACATGAAGTGCGCGATGGAGAGGCTGGAGCCGGAACTGGGCCGGCTGATGGAGGCTACGCCGCCCTGGGTAGAAGATCCGTTGAAGAGATAGAACGGTCCACTGGCGTGAATCCCGCGCCCGCCTGCGCCAGCCCGGCCACGCTTTCCACACAGCAGAGTGCGCTGACCTGTGCCACGATTGTAGTAGATGCGCCCCAACTTTTACTCGATTTTGAGCGCGGGGCTTCTGCTGGCCGCCGCGCCTACCCTTTCCGCACAGAGCAAGCCCGCCGTCTCGCTCGGCGAGCTTAGTGCTTCCTTTGAAACCCTTGCCCAGCGCGTGCGTCCCTCCGTTGTGCAGATCTTTTCGACCGGTTATGCGTCGGCCGAGGAAAGCGACAGCTCCAACACGTCCAGTTTGCTATCGAAGCAGCGCAGCACCGGTTCCGGCGTGATTCTCTCCGAAGACGGATTCATCCTCACCAATAATCACGTGGTCCACAACGCGCTGAAGATCGAAGTGAAGCTGCATCGCGAAACGGTGGGAGGGCGCATGCCCGATTCCACCTGCGTCGCCAAGCTGATCGGCGTGGATCGCGAAGCGGATCTGGCCGTAATCAAGATCGAACGCACGGGCCTTCCAAAACTCGCATTGGGCGATTCGAGCCGGCTGCGCCAGGGGCAACTGGTCATGGCGTTCGGCAATCCGCTGGGACTTGAAGGCTCGGTGAGCATGGGCATCGTCAGCTCCACCGCGCGGCAATTGAAGCTTGACGACCCGATGACCTACGTGCAGACCGATGCGCCCATCAACCCAGGCAATAGCGGGGGCCCTCTGGTCGATGCCGAAGGGCACGTGGTGGGCATCAACACTTTCATCCTGACGCAATCCGGAGGCAGCGAAGGAATCGGTTTCGCGGTGCCCAGCAACCTGGTGCGGTCGAGCTACGAACAGATTGTCAAGGACGGCCATGTGCACCGCGGCCAGATCGGTATCGTGGCGCAGACCATTACGCCCGCCATCGCCAAAGGACTGGGACTCGCGCAGGACTGGGGCGTGATCGCCGCCGACGTGGTGCCGGACGGTCCGGCTGACAAGGCGGGAATCAAGGCGGGCGACATTATTACCACTCTCGCCGGCCGCGAGATGGACGACGCGCGGCAACTGGAAACTCTGCTCTATCAGCAGCCTCTTTCGGCCATCGTGGATCTGATGGTAAAGCGCGACGGCAAACCCCTGCAATTCAGCATGCCGGTGATCGAGCGCGACGACGATCCGCAGCGCTTCGCCGACATGGTGAACCCGGAAAAAAATCTGATCCGCAGGCTGGGTATTCTGGCGATCGAGATCACCGAAAAGCTGGCCGACATGCTGCCCGATTTGCGCCACGATTACGGCGTGGTGGTGGCGGCGCGCGCCCTGGACGCGCCGGGGGCGGTCCTCGAGCCGGGCGACGTGATTTACGAAATCAATAAAACGCCGACCGTATCAATCGCCGCCTTGCGTGCGTCCCTGGAGGCGGCAAAGCCGGGCGATACGGCTGTGCTGCACATCCAGCGGGGGACGAAGCTCCGCTATATTGCCATCGATCTGGAGTGACCGGGACGAGCCATGATGCCGCTCATCTTCTCCTTCTGGTTTATGGTTGCGGCGTATGTGATTCATGTGATCGACGAATCGCTGCTGGGCGGAAGCTTTGTGGAGAAGGTTCAACAACATTGGTGGCCGCAGTATTCCTGGACGAAATTCTTCTGGTTTAACACCGGTTACTTCGTCGTCATGATTTTGAGCGTCGTGCTCTACGATTTGCTCGGTGGCGAATGGGTCATTCTGCCGCTGGCCTGGTCGATGGAGCGATTCTGCAATGGGCTCTGGCACCTGTGGTGGGCTGCCCACTTTCGCGAATATTCGCCAGGATTGTTGACCAGCATCCTGATGTGGATGAACGTCTATTTCATTTGGCGCTATCGCCCCGAAGGGTCCATTCCGGCCGATGCGTGGTGGCCCGCGGCGCTGATCGGCCTGCTGTTTACCGCGTTCCTGTTCTTCTACATCCCGGTGGTCAAAGGAAGAGAGCGAAAGAGCAATATATGAAATGGTTTCTGGCGCTGACGATCGCAGCCGCGCTCTTCGCACAACAGAAGAAGCCTGTTGCGCCCGCCGTGTTCCCGCTCGAAGCATTGCGCGTCGAAGGCAACCATCGGATTTCCGTTGAGAAGATCCTGGACGTGGCTGCGCTCAAGATCGGCGAGCCGGTGATCCGCACCGATTTCGATCAGGCCCGCAAACGGCTGATGGACACTGGCGCGTTCCAGAGCGTAGCTTACGAATTTAAGCCCAGCGCCGATGCCAAGGGCGTGGACGGTTTACTTCATGTGATCGAAGTCGACGCGTGGTTCCCCTATCGCTTCGAGGACCTGCCCGCGGCCGACGATGCGCTCCGCGGCATGTTGCGCAAACGGGTCCCGATCGCCATGCTTACCGCCGATGACCGCATTCCGGCTACCAAAGAAGTGATCGCGCGCTACACCTCGGCGATTGAAGAATTTATCGGCGGCGATGTCCGCGTGACCGGCAAGGTGATCGCGGATGTGGCGGATCAGCCGGCCATTGTGTTCCGTCCGCCCGGCGCGCGCGCCAATATCGCGGAGGTGCATTTCATCGGCAACGAAGTTCTGCCCAGCTCAGCGCTGATCAGTACGCTGGCGCAGGTCGCGGTGGGCGTGCCTTACAGCGACGAAACCATGCGCCAGTTGCTGGACGCCAGCACCCGGGCCCAATATGAAGAACGGGGACGAGTGGGCGTGACATTTCCAAAAATCGCCGTGGAAAAAGCCCCCAAGGTCGATGGCGTTTCCGTGACCATTACCGTGAAAGAAGGCGACTCCTACAACCTGGGAGCAGTCAAAGTGACGGGCGTTCCTCCGGGTGAGTTGGACGGGATCAAGAATATCGGCAAATGGCGCTCCGGCGATATTGCCAACCTGGAAGAAGTGAGAGCGGGCGCTATCAAGATCGCGGACCGTCTGCGAAATGACGGCTATCTTAAGGTCACCCAGAAGACCACGCATACGATACACGAAGAGAACCACACCGTGGATGCCGCGATCCTGGTGGACGCGGGTCCGCAGTATCACATGGGCAAGCTGACCATCGACGGGCTCGACTTGCTAACCGAGCCGCAGATTCGCAAGGCATGGAGCCTGCAACCCGGCGCGCCTTTCCGGCCTAACTATCCGGATCAGTTCCTGAAAGATCTTCGCGACCAGGGAGTGTTCGAAAATTTAGGCGAGACCCGCGCGGAGAAGACGGTGAATGAGAAAGCGCAGATCGTGGATGTGAAGCTGTTCTTCGGAGTGGCGAAGCCGAAGGAGAAAACCGGCGTGAAGGTTCCGGGAGGGCGCGGGGGCTCGCTGGAGTAAGTCTCAGTCGGAGTTGAGTATCGAATCCGTATCTCGATCCCAAAGCTGCTGAGCCAACATCGTGATCGACCCCGAGAGCACCAGGCTCAAAATCGCGGCTCCATAGACCGAGGCCATTGCCGGGAAGCGGCTCGGAGTGACAAAAGTCTCGCCGAGGAAGAAGATCGTCGCCAGTGGAAGGATGACCGTCAGCACGATAAACAAGACTCGCGCTGGAAGGGAGTGATACACGCCAATCCACGCGACCTCCCATCCCGCATCGTCATGCTTGATACGCGGAGACACTTCGCGGAGATGAATCCAAATGTACAACTGGATTCCGATGATGAGCGCGATACCCCACTTGCTGGCGCTCTCTACGCTCTCCACCGGAAACTCCATGCCAAAAGCCACATAGGATTCGGACTTTTCCTTCGACGTCGCACGCTCCAGAACGCGGGCCAGCCCCGCGAGCGACTGGTCCGGCGAGCGCTTCGCCTGCCTGAGGAGCGTATCGAACGCTTTGTTGCAGGGGCCGGTTTTCCAGCCCGGATGTTTCGAGACGATCGCGTCCTGGACGTGCTTTTCGGACGCGGTAACGGGCACGACTATATGCACTCGCTGGTGAACAAGCTTTGCGTCCCAGGAATAACCGTATTGCGTCTTTGCGATCTCGGGACTCAGGAGCTTACGGCTCAAGATGCTTGGGGCCGACAGCGCTTTTTGCTCTTCGGGACTCAATTTGGAGACCGAAACGGTGTCGTATCCTTCGTTGGTCCCAAGCTTGTAATCCAGGATACTCGGCGGGCCGTCTTTGCCGACGTCCAGGACGCCTTGTACTGCCTGACCCTTATCCGGAACGATGAGTGGAGGAAGTCCATTGATCCGGTCCCAAGCGGCGCAGAAAGCCGGCAGCGAGGCTGGCGCCGTTTCGAGGGACTTCTCGACGTTGCGGCGGGAACCAGGTGGCGAAGGGTCATTCGCTGTTCTTAGGAAGGCGCTCTCCCGGGATAGCAGAAAGACCCCTCCTTTCACCTTGACCCGCGGCCCATCGGCCGTGTATCCGGTTCCCCCGTGAAACGCACTCTTGATTTCGGAGGTCCAGTCCTCCGACGCGTGCGTGATCTCGGTAATTTGATCCAACGCCTCGCTGGTGTCGTTGGGCTTCACAGTCGCCACCGCGCCGATCAGCGCAACGCAGACGGCCACGAGCGAAAAATGGACCGTGCGCAGGTGTTGCACGAAGTCCGCCGACCATTGCTGCGAGTTCTGCGCATGGCCAAAGTGCATGGTGCGTCCTTCCTGTTAAGTGACGGCCCGTGCACGATCGTTTCAGAAAATCGTAAAGAACTTCAGCCCCGGCAATCGACGCGATGATGCACCACTGGGCGCAGTGCTCTGACGAACCCGTCTTCAATCCGCTCCAGCCGGCGGCTTTCGCGGCGAAAGCGCTGCCGGATCGTCCGGATGGCCCGCTTAGCCTCTTCCCCCGCCGCGATCGACGCTGCCACGGCATTGCGCAGCGCGGGCGTGGGAGGCAGCGAATCGAGCATCGCGATGGCGTGGTCCCTTTCCTTCGCGGCTCCTTCGAGCCCTTCCAGATCCAGTGCTTCCACCGCCGTTAGAATACGCCGCGTGGTTTGTTCGAGTGTCATGAGCCCGGGCTGCCCGTTGCCTTCCCGTAGAGCACCAGATCCAGGCCCTGCAAGCTCGCTGTCAGCTCCGTTTGCTGCGACTCGTAGGCGGATTCCAGGGCGTCGCTGGCCTCGATCTGCTTCGCCAGGTTCTGCTGCATGGTGTTGATCTGGTTGGTGGTCGTCTCGATCTGCGTCTGGAATTTAGCATCGGAAGTTGTATCGCTCGCGATCTCGGTCTGAATCAGCCCGGTTACCGAGTTGCTGAACTGATCGAAGTTTTGCGAAAACCCGCCCAGGCCGCTGGTGGTGGACCCTACGAAATTCAGCGCGTCGGTCAATTGCGAAGAGCTCATTCCTTCCACCACCGTGGGATCGTAGCTGAGCTGTCCGTTAATCCCTCCGAAAGTGACGCCCAGATCGGACAGGCTTCCGACGCTCCCTGTGCTGCTCGAAAAATGGGAGAGCATCTGCTGCATCGTCTGTTGCAGTTGAACGATGGTCGCGTCGCCTACCAGCGCGCCTCCGCTGGTCCCGGTCTGGGCCTGCACCGCGGTCGCCACCGCGTTGTAGTTGGTGACGAAGCTCTGCAAATCGTTCGAGAGTTGGGAGGAATTGCTCGCGAGTGTCAGCGTGGTCGCGGAAGTGCTCTTGCCGGCGATCGTGAGAGTCAGCCCAGGAATCACGTTGTTGACCGTGTTGCTGGACTGGTCGATGGGGATTCCGTTCAACTGGAACTTCGCATCCGTGCCCTGATCGGCCGCGGTGATAATGTTGGTGCTTCCGCCGGCGGAAAGGTCGTTTAACTGGAGCGTGGTGGCTCCGGTCGCATTGGCGGTAAGCGAGAGAAAATCGCCATTCGAAGTAGTCAGAACCGAAGCTGTGACACCCGCGCCCAATCCGTTGATCTGGCTCACCATGGTGTTCAGATTGTTGCTGGTCAAAGTGAAATTGTAAGGCTTCGTGCCCACCATCAATTGCATCGCGCCCGGGTTCGCCGTTCCCGTGGTGATCGGCGTGGTCGCGGCATCGGTATAACCGGTGAGCGACGTTTCCGAAGCCGCGCTGGCCACGGAAGTTACGGAGTTGATCGTATAATTCGCTGGCGTCGTGGCGCCGGTGGCAGTCGCAGTGACCACTGCATCGTTCGAGCTGGTGGCGCTCAGGGCTCCGGTCGACCCGTCCGTTCCCAGCGCGGTCAGACTGGAAGTCAACGCGGCGACGGAGCTCTGTAAAGATCCCAACGCAGTTTTCTGGCCCAGCACAGCCGTATCCTGCGTCTGCAACTGCGTCAAGGGAACTTCGGCCGTCTGCACGGCCTTATTGAGGATGGCCTGGAAGTCGGTGGCGTACTGCCCCGTCAGGTTCATCGAGATCGGTGTAATCGTGGAACTGCTCACAATCTGCTCATCGACAGAGCCGAAGGAAAGTATGAAGAGGAATTTCCTGAATGTTATGATCCACTATGCCGACGCGCACCCTGCTGGCGATCTGGCTCGCCTTCCTGATCCACGGAGCGTATTATTGCCGGCTCATTCCAATATGGGAAGGCTTTGACGAGTGGGGCCATTACGCGTTCATCGAGCATCTCCGCCTGCATCCCTGGACCTTGCCCCGAACCACCGACGGGGTGACGCAAGAAATCCGCAAGTCGGTGCAATCCGCGCCCATCCGCCATGAAGCGCAGGACCCGATGCTCGTGTTCGAAGCCCAGCAGCCTCCGCTCTATTATTGGATTCTGTCGATACCGAATCGCATCTGGATCGGCGCTGATATCTCCACACGCGTATACCGCCTGCGAATTTTCAGCGTGTTCTTAGCCTCGCTGTCGATCCCGTTCGCCTACTTGGCAGCGTTGGAACTGTTTCACAGCCGCAGAATGGCGCTCAGCGTCTGTATATTGATCACGGTCATGCCCGCGCTAATGATCGATATCGCAAGAATCGGCAACGAAAGCCTCGCCATCGCTCTGGCGTCCTGGCTGATCCTGCTGTTGCTTAGGCGAGACAAAGGTGGCACAGACTTTAGTCTGTGTTTTGCCCTAGGCCTCGGACTCCTGACCAAAGCCTACTTCCTGGCCTTCATCCCTATTCTGATCCTGCGCCGCCGCATTTACTCGTTACTCGCAGCGCTCGCCATCGGAGGCTGGTGGTATGGGCGAAATTTCCGCCTCACCGGCACTTGGACCGGTGAAATTATGGACGTCGCCGCGACCAAACTAGGCTGGCAGGCGAAACTCGTGGCAGTGGCTAAAGTGCACTGGCTGGCCGTCCTCGATTCCGCCGTCTGGACGCATATCTGGACCGGCGCCTGGAGCTTCTTCACCCTCCGAAGCTGGATGTACCGCGTCTTCGAGCTGGTTTTCGCGGTCGCCGCAATTATGATCGTTTATGGTCTCGCCAAGCGCCCTATCGGACGATTTAAGGTCAAATTAGGTCAGTTATGTCTGCTCGAAGCGCTCTTTGCGGCGGGAATCGGGTATCAGTCGCTATCGATTTACCTCAACAAGAATATCTACTTCGCCCCAGGCTGGTATTTCTATGCTTTGGTAGTCGCCGAAGCTCTTTTATTAGCCACCGGCCTGCTAATCCTGGTGGGCCGCCGGCGAGTGTTCTGGGCGATGAGTTTTCTGGTGGTCTTGTTCGCCGCGCTGGACATCTATTCCGCGATCTTCATCCTCGCACCGCATTACAAACGTTAGACTTTCCGCAATTTCGATACGCGCCCAACTTCTACCCACTCGACCACGAAAATATTGCCCGCGTGATCGAAACAAGCCCCGTGCGGAGCCACGAATTTGCCCGGCTTAAACGCATCGCGAGCCATCACCCGGGTTTTGCGCCATTCGCTGGCCGAATCGTCGCCCAAATGCTCAATGACCTTGTTATCCCGATCGATTAGCGTGACGCGAGCCCCTAAATCCGGAATCACAAACACGCCCTGGCGCTCGCTGAAATGGCACGGCTGATTGGTACCACCAACAAAACTAACGTGTTTCCCGTCGAGCGTGAAATATTGCAGCCGCGCATTGGCCCGATCCGCGACCAGCAGCAGCGGCTCCTTGCCCCGCAAATCGACCGTAATTCCATGCGGACAATCGAGCTGCCCCGCTTCCTTGCCTTTTCCTCCGAAGGTGCGGATAAATTCGCCTTTGCTGTTGTATTGATTGATATAACTGGACCCGTAGCCATCGCCGACGTAGATATCGCCGTTGGGCGCGATCGCCAGGTTCGTGGGGCTATATTTAATCTTCGCGGCGCCATAAGCCGGCGATTCCTTCGGATATTCGAGCGTAAACACCTTCTCGCCCGAGAGGGTCGTTTTCACGACAATCGCGCGTTTAGTGTCACATAGATAGAGAAACTCGTCGCGACCTTCTTTATGGATATGCAGCCCGTGCGCGCCGCCTTCGAACTCCGCGCCCCAGCTCTTCACGAATTTCCCGTCGGCGTCGAACACCACCATGGTGTCGTGCTTCTCACTGGTCTTGTTCACGGTGTGATGAACGTAAATGTGACCCTGCGAATCCTCGCACACGCCGTGCGTATTGCCGTAGGCGAGCCCTTGGGGCAGCTCCCCCCAATCCGAAATCATCTCGTATTGAAATTCGCCCGACCCCACCACCGGGTATCGCGAATCACTCTTACAAGTGGTGATCAAAGCGGGCGCCATGGCCAATAATGTTCGACGGGTCATCATTTCGGTGGTTCCTCATCCTTCTTCACTAATACTGCGATCAATTCCGGTTCCGACTCTTCCAGAACCTTCTTCGGGACGTAACAATATCCATTGTCGCCCCAATCCGTGCCCCACGAATTCTTGATGATATAGAAATTTCCGGTATAGCCGACCATCAGCATTGCGTGCCGGCCGTGCTGGCCGCTGGGCGCTTCGGCGGCGTTGAACATTCCGTCGCGGCCGATATCCGAAAATTGCGCCCCCGTGTTGATCGAAACATGCACCGGGCAACCTGCACTCAGCACCTTGCGCGCGTCCTCCAGCGAAATCGGCAAAGGCGTCGCCGGCAGCGTGTGCTTACCCGCATCCGCCGTGAGCACGCGTTCCGATGTCACCGGAATCTCACTCGTATCCGGCCACAATTCCTGGCGGCAAGTGCCCTGCTCAGTCAGCAAACGCCCCGGGTCTGGACCTCCCGTGGTGCCGTCGCCGCCCGCATACGCGTACTTATAATCCTGCGCGTCCCCCTGCATGCGCTGGAATTCGAGCATCGTGAAGCTGGGCGACAACCGCGGCGCGCTGCCGGTCTTCATGTTGGTGACCAGCTCCGTAGCGTGCGTCCACGCGAATGCCGAACAGCGTGACGTCTGCCCCTGATCGCCCACCGGCGTCGCGAACTTTCGCAGATCGACCGCGTCTTTCGGTTCCACGGCGGCGAATGCCGGCGGCAAAGGCTGCGGCGGAGCGATGTCTCCCTTCTGCGGCACGCTCACGTCCATGTTGCTGAAATCGACCCCCGTATAGCGAGCCATCAGCAGCGAGAGCGCCGCCGCTTCAATGAACCCGAAGGCGTGCAAACGCCCGTCGCGCTCATAAAAATTGATGGTGTCGGCGCTGCCGGGAACCACTTGATTCAAACCCTGCATAAAGCCCGGGTCGGCGAACTGCTGATAGCCCTGCGCCGCCAACTGCGTTTGCTGCGTATCGCCGAAATACTGATGATCGCCGAACAGGTTTTTGGCGGATTCGTCGTAGTCCGTCTCGGTCCAGGAGCCATCGTCTTCCTGAAAATCCTCTTCATCGGCGTTGGGGAAATCGGCAGCCGATTTCGCGGTATCGTCGTCGAGCTCGACTAAATCGTCCGGATCGGAGAAGGATTCGTTGACCTCGTCGTAGTATTCGTCGTCGTTGTTATCACCATCGCCATCACCGTCTCCATCGCCCTTGTTACCGCCATCGTCATCGCCCCCGCCCTGATCGTCACCTTGTTGGTCGTCGTCCTGCTGGTCGTCATCCTGCTGATCGTCGTCTTGTTGATCATCATCTTGCTGATCGTCGTCATCTTGCTGGTCGTCGTTATCGCCGCCGCCATCATCTCCTCCGCCATCGTCAAAAAAACCGCCGCCGTCGTCATCTTCCAGCCAGTACTTCCGGTTGTCGTCCAGGGGATCCTCGTAGGGCATCAGACACATCGTACTCCAACGACGGTCCTATATCTTTTGACCCTTTTGATGGATAGGCGGCTAAGCAATTCACCTGTAGCTTCTAATTGGGAGAACTTAGAACCATGATCCCCAAGAACCGCAGGCGTTATCGCCGCATCCCTCAGGTGCGGCCGGTTCGTATTGGCTGGGAAGAACAGGGCGAACAGCGTTTTGCCATCGGACGATGCCTCGACCTTTCCGAGGTAGGCATGCGCATTGAAATCGCCCAGCCGGTTACCCGCGGCGCAAGAATTATGATCGCCGCGGAGCACATCAAATTCTCCGGCTCCGCTTCCGTTAGGCACGTAATCCGCCTGGGATGCCGTTATATGCTGGGAGCCGAGCTTACCCAGCCCATAGCAGGCCACACCATTTCCGAACTCGAAGGCAACTGAATTGGGAAGAACCTATAAATCCTTATAGAAGAAATCGATAGCCCCCATCAAAAGGTTTGTGGGGTTCGCGCGCGAGGGCTCCCCTATACTGGGTTGTTTACTCTTTGGGAGCGTCCTTAATGCGCTATCTCTGGATTCCGTTTTTGTTCCTGACTGCGCTGGTTTCGGCGCAGCCGCCGGATTTAGAAAAACGCCTTGCCGATCTGACCGCGGCTACCAAAGCTGCGCAAAGCGCCGGCGATAACGCCTGGATGCTGGTCAGCGCCGCCCTGGTGCTGATGATGACCGGACCCGGGCTCGCCCTGTTCTACGGCGGTTTGGTCCGGCGCAAAAACGTGCTGGCCACCATGATGCAGAGCTTCGTGCTGATGGCCTGGGTCACCGTGATCTGGGCTTTGGTGGGCTACAGCCTGGCATTCGCGGAGGGTTCTACACCGTTTCTCGGCGGATTCAATTACCTGTTCCTGCACAACGTCGGCGCGGCTCCCAACGCAGATTACGCGGGCACCATTCCGCAATCGACGTTCATGATTTACCAGTTGATGTTCGCCATCATCACGCCCGCGCTGATTTGCGGAGCTTTCGCGGAGCGGATGAAATTCTCCGCCATGCTGCTGTTCATGACGCTGTGGATGTTCCTGGTGTACTTCCCGATGGCGCACATGGTGTGGGGCAAGGGCGGTTTGCTGAACGCGGCGCTGGGCGGAAAAATTCCCTGTTTCGATTTCGCGGGAGGGACGGTGGTGCATATCACCTCCGGCGTTTCCGCGCTGGTCTGCGCGCTCTATATGGGGAAGCGCAAAGGATATCCGAATGAGCCGATGCGTCCGCACAGCATGGTGATTTCAACCATCGGAGCATGCCTGCTGTGGGTGGGCTGGTTCGGATTCAACGCGGGTTCGGCGCTAGCGGCTTCGTCGCTTGCGACCAGCGCGTTTGTCGCGACGCACTTCGCGGCGGCCGCGGCCGCTCTATCGTGGATGGTGGCGGAATGGATGCACACCGGCAAGCCGAGCGTATTGGGAGCCATTTCCGGATCGGTGGCAGGGCTGGTCGCCATCACTCCCGCGTCCGGATTCGTTAAGCCGATGCCGGCGCTGATCATCGGGCTGATCGCCGGAGTGGTCTGCTTCCTGATGGCGACTTCGGTAAAGAAGATGTTCGGCTACGACGATTCGCTGGACGCGTTCGGAGTTCACGGCGCGGGCGGAACGTTGGGCGCACTGCTCACCGGCGTGTTCGCGACCAAAGAGATTAACGACCTGCTCTCCGGCAAGCCGATGGGCTGGGCCGATGGAAACGCCGCGCAGGTGGGCAATCAAGCAATCGGCTGCCTGATTGCGATCGGCCTGGCGGTGGTGGGAACATTCATCATCCTGAAGATCTGCGATGCAATCTTAGGCGTGCGCGTGTCGGAGGAGCAGGAAATCGAAGGGCTCGACCTGAGCATGCACGGTGAGGAAGGATATAATTTCGAGGCGTAAACACAGACTAAAGTCTGTGCCCCTTGAGCACATGGTGGCACAGGCTTCAGCCTGTGAACAGATAATGGAACGACCATGAAAAAAATCGAAGCGATTATCCAGCCGCACAAACTCGAAGAAGTGAAGGAAGCCCTGAAGGCGATCGGCATCGACGGTATGACGATCACTGAAGTGCGCGGCCACGGGCGCCAGAAGGGCCACAAGGAAATTTATCGTGGCATGGAGTATCAGGTCGACCTGCTGCCGAAGATCAAACTCGAAATGGTGATTCCGGATGCGCGTTATGACGAAGTGATTCAGACGCTGGTGAAATCCGCGCACACCGGCAAAATCGGCGACGGTAAGATTTTCGTGTTCGACGTTCTCGAAGCCATCCGCATCCGCAACGACGACCGGGGCGAAGGGGCTCTGTAGTTTCTTTTTTATCAGCGTTCATCAGCGTTTATCAGCGGCTAAAATTGGTTTTTGAGTGAGCACCATCCGCATAGCAACCCCCAACGCAGATGAGGCCCGTGCGCTCATCCCCGCGCTTGCCGGCATCCTGATCGATTGCGTGGAGGGCGGCGCTTCCGTATCGTTCATGCTGCCAATCGATCGCCGTACCGCGGAGGAGTTTTATGAGGGCGTCGTCGAAAAAATAGCCACCGGTAGCACGATTCTATTCGCGGCGTGTCTGGACGACGAGCTTGCAGGTACAGTACAGCTTAGTCCCGAGCAAAAGCCCAACCAGCCGCATCGGGCCGACGTACACAAACTGCTGGTCGGCCGCCGCGCCCGCAATCGAGGGATCGCGCAGGCTCTGATGGCCGCAGTCGAGGAGACGGCCAGGGCTCGCGGCCGCTGGCTGCTCTGTCTCGATACCGCAACGGGTTCGCCAGCCGAGCGGCTTTACGAAAAGCTCGGCTGGCAGCGCCTGGGCGTGATGCCGCGCCACGCGATGTGGCCACAAGGCGGTTTCTGCGACACCACATTTTTCTGGAAGGATTTGAGCCGTCATGCATAAAATCCTGCTGGCAGGCGAAACCGCCCGCCCCACCCCGTTGCCTTGGTGGCGCAGGCGTTTCCGCCTGCGATTAGCTGTCCCGCAAGGGCGGGATTCTGAGAACGCATCTTGAACGATAAAGCCGTCGAGCAAACGCTGGCCGAACGATCTTCCGCAGTTGAGGAAACGGTCCGCCGCGCGTACTCGGCCAGCCTGGAGCCGGCGTTTGCCTCCGGCCTCACGCTCGTTTCCGTCGGAGGCTTCGGCCGCCGCGAGCTGTTTCCCAACTCCGATGTCGACTTGCTGGTCCTGATAGATGCTGATATCACCGCTGCCGTCTTGAAGGATCATTTATCGGTTTTCTTGCAGGCCCTGTGGGATTCCGGCCTGCGCCCCAGCCACTCCGTTCACACTGTCGCCGATTGCGTCACGGAGCAGGAGAACAACGTGGAGTTGACCATCAGCCTGCTGGACCGCCGAAGGCTGGCCGGCGACGCGGCGTTGTTCAACGCCCTCGACCAGAAATTTCGCGTCTTTATTCAGAAGCGCGGCGAGGCCATCGCGAGGCAACTGGCCGGTCTGGCGGTATCGCGGCGCGCGAAATTTCAGAACACGATTTATCATCTCGAACCCAATGTGAAAGACACGCCCGGAGGCTTGCGCGATCTGCAAACCGTGCGCTGGCTGGCGGCGCTGCATCCGCGCGATGTGCCGATGGGGCTCGACGAAGCGTTTTATTTCCTGGCCGGTTTGCGGATCCGCCTGCACGAGCTTTCCGGGCGCGATCAAAATGTTCTGACCTTCGACGCGCAGGAAGCGCTCAGCGAAAATCCCGCCCAGCTGATGCGCGATTATTATCGCCAAGCGAGGCTGGTGGATCGCGCCGCGCAATACGCCATCGAACGCGCGGCGCAGCAGTCTGCCAGCCTGCTAGGGCGCTTTCACGATTGGCGCTCCAGGCTGTCGACCTCCGAATTCAGCGTGGTGCGCGATCAGGTATTTCTGCGCTCCAGCAATATCCTGCCGGCCGATTTGAGCCTGTTCGCATTCGCGGCGCGGCATCAACTGCGCCTCGCCCCGGATACCGTCGAACGCTTGCGAGGTTTTCTTCCGCGCGCCACTTGGGACGATTGGAAGAAGCTGCTGGAACTGCCGCATGCTTCCTTCGGGCTGCGCGCGATGCAGGAGTGCGGAACGCTGGCCGCTCTGCTGCCCGAATGGCACAACATCGAGTTCCTGGTCGTCCGCGATTTTTATCATCGCTATACCGTGGATGAGCACACCTTAGTTGCGATCGACACGCTCGAATCGGTGAAAGACGGCCGTTTTGCGGGCCTGTTCGAAGAAATTCAGGAGCGCGCGCTGGTGCGCTTCGCTCTCCTGATGCACGATATCGGAAAAGGCTCCGGGCGCGAACATGTCGGCGAATCGCTGCGCATCGCGGGCATCGTGCTGGAGCGTTTAGGCGCGCCCGATGCCGATCGCAAGACCATCGAGTTCCTGATTGAGAAGCACCTGGCGCTCTCCGGCGTGATGGCGTCGCGCGATCTTTCGGAACCGTCCACGGCGCGTCTGTTAGCCGGCCAGGTGGAAACGATCGAGCGGTTGAAATTGCTGGCCATGTTGACCTACGCCGACATCAGCGCGGTCAATCCGCAGGCCATGACGCCATGGCGCCTGGAGCAGCTCTGGCGTGCGTATTTGCTCGCCCACGACGAACTGACGCGCGAGCTCGGCACGGCGCGCATTCACGATGTTCCGGGCCTGGAGCCGGAGAAGGCCCAATTCCTGGAAGGCCTGCCGACGCGGTATCTGCGCACGCATAGCGCGACGGAAATCGACGGACACTTTGCGCTGGCGCGGCAGCTTCAATCCCGGCCGCTGGCGATCGAGATCCTTCATGAGCGCAGCACTTATCGTTTGACGCTGCTGACCAGGGATCGCCCGGCCTTGTTTGCGCCGGTAGCCGGAGCGATCTCCAGCTTCGGGTTGAATATCCTGCGCGCGGAGGCGTTTTCGAATGCGCATGGAATTGCTGTGGAGACGTTTACGTTTTCCGATCCGCACCGGACTTTAGAATTGAACCCTCCGGAAGTCGACCGTCTGCGCGGGATCGTGCGCAAAGTGGTGGAAGGGAAACAGGACGCCACTAAATTGCTGCGCGGCCGTCCCAAGCCGTTGCTGTCGTCGAAGGCGCGCTTGAAACCGCGCGTGGCGTTCAATAACGATGCATCGGAAACCGCGACGCTGATTGAAATTGTCGCGGAGGACCGGCCGGGGTTGCTGTACGATTTGGCGCGCACCATGAGCGAGCAGGGTTGTAATATCGAGGTCGTGCTGATCGACACGGAGGCGCATAAGGCGCTCGACGTTTTTTATGTGAGCAAGATCGGAGGCGAAATGCAGGCCCGGCTGAAGAGCGCTTTGGTCGCTGCCTGCCTCGCGTCATGACGCTTACCACTTGGTGGATTTTCGTTTGCACGGAGACGGTGCTGTGCCTGATGCCGGGTCCGGCGGTGATGTTTGTTTTATCCAGTGCGCTGAAGGCCGGCGCGCGGAAAAGCATCGCTTCGAACCTGGGAATCCTGGCGGCCAACACGGTTTATTTCGCGTTGTCGGCGACCGGAATCGGCGCGCTGCTGCTGTCTTCGAAATTGTTCCTGGCGGTGAAGTGGGTGGGGGCGGCTTATCTGGTGGTTCTGGGATTGCGGCTCTTATTCGACCATAAAGAGAGCGATAAGAACGTCGTGGAAGCCTTAAACGACCATAAATCGCACCATCTGTTTTTCAACGGTTTTACGCTGCAAATGTCGAATCCAAAGGCGATTTTGTTCTTTTCCGCGCTGCTGCCGCAGTTTTTGAATCCCCATGCCGCGGTGGTTCCGCAAATCGTCATTCTAGGCGCTACTTCGGTGGTGATCGAGTTTTCGATTTTGCTGGGCTACGGGATCGCCGGGTCGGCGATCACTCCACGCTATGCTAGGTGGACGAACCGCGTTGCCGGTGGGTTGTTGATCGGGGCAGGCGCGGGTCTCGCCACGCGTTAATGGATCTGCTCAAATTACTGAAAAAACATTGGGGTTATTCGCAGTTCCGTCCGAAGCAGGAAGCCATTGTGCGCAGCATTCTGGACGGCCGCGACGTCGCCGCGATCATGCCGACGGGCGGCGGTAAGTCCCTGTGTTATCAATTACCTGCCGCGGCTATGGATCGAGTCTGTGTGGTGGTCAGTCCATTGATCGCGCTGATGCAGGATCAGGCCGCGCAGTTGCTGCAAGCCGGCATTCCCGCTGCGGTGCTGAACAGCTCCATCGATTATGGCGATCAACGCGATATCATGCGCAGGGCGGAGCGGGGGGAATTACGGCTGCTCTATTTGTCGCCGGAGCGGCTGGTAAAAGACGATGTTCTGGAATGGCTGAAGCGCGTTCCGCTGGGGTTTTTCGCGATTGACGAGGCCCATTGTATTTCCGAGTGGGGGCATGAATTCAGGCCGGAATATCGCAGATTACGGGCATTGCGGGATTGGTTTCCCGATGTTCCCATCGCGGCGTTTACGGCCAGCGCCACGCGTCCGGTAAGGCACGATATCGTGTCGCAACTTGGTCTGCACGATCCGGCAAAAATCGCGATGAGTTTTCACCGGCCGAACCTCCGCTACATCGTTCATGAGTGCGCAGCGCGGGAACAAGATGGACGAGTGGAGGCGGCTCTCGAATGGTACGCGGAAGGCAATGTGATCGTGTATGCGCCGACGATCAAAGCCGTGGAAGCTACAACGGTTGCGCTCGAACGGCAGGGGCTGCCGGTTGTCGCTTATCACGGGCAGATGGACAATAATTCTCGCCGAAAAAATCAGGAAGCCTGGATGACCGGCGAAAAACGGGTGCTGGTGGGGACGCTGGCGTTCGGGCTCGGGATCAATAAGCCCGATGTTCGCGCGGTGATTCATCTGGCGTTGCCGAAATCGCTCGAACAGTATTATCAGGAAGCGGGACGCGCGGGTCGCGACGGGCTGCCAGCGGATTGTATCTTGTTGTGGCAGAAGCGCGATGCGGGTTTGCTGGTCCACTTCATTCAGCAATTGCAGGATGAGGCGGAAAAGAGCCGGGCCTGGCAGCGGTATCGCGTGATGCGGAGATTCGTCGAGGGCGATGAGTGCCGGCACCGGCAGATCTGTTTGTATTTCGGGGAGACTCCGAAGTGGGAACGGTGTGACGCCTGCGATATCTGCGCCGCGAAGCCGGAGTGGTTAGAGGGAGCCTTGGAGCCGGCGGCCGCTTCGCCCCTGGCAACTGCCGAGTCTCGGAAAGTCCATCGCAAGAGACTGCTGGAGGCGCTGCCGGCGGGCGATAGCGCGTTGCGGGAGAAACTGAAGTTATGGCGAAGGGAATTAGCGAAAGAGCTGTCGGTGCCGGCGTATGTGATTTTGCATGACTCCACGATCGATGCTTTGTGCAGGCAGTTCCCTTCCACAATTGTCGAGTTGATGGATGTGCAGGGGATTGGGGAGAAGAAGGCGGAGCGGTTTGGGGCGGCGATTTTGGGAGTGATGAAAGACAATGTTAGCCGCCGATGAACAAGGATGAACACCGATTGAAAACAAGTAGTTAGGTGTTTCACGCAGATGCGAATTCCTTCGCGCGGGTTTACTCTGGACGCGTGAAGACGGCGATTCTTTTTCTCACCCTTTTGCAGAATAGTACGGAGACTTGGGTTAATGCTCCGAAGCCTCTGCAAGTTAGCAGTTTGAACCAGTTTGTCGATGTGACGAATGCCGCGGTTTATAAGAGCGGCGCGGCGCAGTTGATTCGCGAAACGATCGGGATCGAACCGCGGGATCTGACCTTTCTCATTCATGTCGTTCGGTGGAGCGACGGCGGGGAAATCGTCAAGCAGAACTGGTATGTCTTTCATTCCGGACGCTGGACCGATGCGCAGTTTAGCTCGGCGAAGCGCATTTATGGACGCGGGCAGGTGTGGTTTCTCTATATCCAACTCAATGCGCGGTCCTCGGCAAATACTACTTATACGATCGAGACGGCGAAGCATGCTCCGGCGTATTTCGATCATCTGCAAGCGGCGGCGGGGTTGTTTGGGATTAGCCTGACGGGCGCGGGCGAGGCGCGGAATATCTGGAACGCTAAGCTGCTTACGATTCCTTATGTGCCTTCAAATGTGGTGATTACTCCGAGATTCGGCGGTGCGGATGCGGCTACGTTCGATGACGAAGGGCTCTCCTGGTTCGATTTCAGCGCGGCGGTTCCGGTGACGAAGACCGGTACGGCGGGGATGTTCGGAGTAGTGGATCTTTATTTTCGGCCCACCGACATCAAAGGCCTGGGTTTCGGGAGCTGGCCTCATGTGGTGGAAGGGGTTTGGGTGGGAAGCCAGCCTTTGAAGCACATTTTGTTAGGTGTAGGGTGGGGTCCGATGTATGGAGGGGTAGTGATGGGGAACGGGAGTTACTCGTTTTCGTTCGGAGTGAATATTTCGGCCAGTGCGGCGCTGAAGAAGTAGCCAGTAGCCAGAATTTCCATGGGCCTGATGTAAGGTAATGTAACGGCTGGGTCCACGGGGGACCGTATAACTAGTACTACGACTGGGTGAATTGGGCCTTCGGGGGGATTCCTCGTTGAAGCGCGGCGGGGCAGAATAGGTTCGTTATGAGAGCAATTTTGATTTGCCCGAATGGCGAGCTTCGCAGCGCCTTTGAGAATGTTGCGCAGCACTATCCGGGACTGCGAGTTTCGAAGACGCTGGATCATTATCCGGATCTGGAGCACTTTCGGCGGCTGGTGAGGATGTGGTCGCCGAACGTCATTTTTACCAGCCTGGAAGACAAGGACGCCGCCAGAGAGGTCTGCCGATATCTGGACGCGGATTTTGCGTATATTCAACGGATTGCGCTGAGCCCGGTGGAGGAGCCTCCGATACTGCGCCTCGCACTGGAGCTACGTATGGGCGGGTTGCTGGTGCCTCCGATGGAGCCGCAGCATTTCGGGCAGGTATTGCAGAGGCTGGTGGATCATCTGGGACTGCATCCCGCGGGCAGAGGAAACCCGGGGCAAGTGTACGCATTCCTGCCGGCGAAGGGCGGGGTGGGCGCGTCAACGATTGCTTCCAACGCAGTGCGGGCTTTTGCGCGCGTGCCGGGATCGAACGTGCTGCTGGCGGACTTCGACGTTTCCTCCGGCGTGGCGGGGTTCATGTTCAACGCCGAACACGATTTTTCGATTAACGACGCGGCGATACGGAACAAGGAACTGGACGAAGAGACCTGGCAGCGGCTGGTGAAAAAGGTCGGGAACGTAGACCTGCTGCTCTCGGGCGCGCCCAGGTTCGACGAAGGAATTTCGCCGGAACAGGTGGCTCCGGTGCTGGATTTTGCGCGTCGCACGTACTCCGTGGTGGGAGCCGACGTATCCGATACTTTCGATGACCGGACCATGGCGGTGCTGCGGGAAGCGAACCGGATTTTCCTGGTGACGACACCCGATCTTGCGTCGCTGCGCCTGGCGAAGTTGAAGGCGACGTTCCTGCGGAAGCTGGAGTGGGAAGACAAGACTTCTCTGTTATTGAACCGGGCGACCAAGCGGATGGAACTTACCAACGACGAGCTGGAGGCGACGGTGGGGATGCCAGTGTTTGCGTCGTTCCCGTGCAGTTACGCCGACGTTACGCGGTCCGTCCGAAGGGCGGAGGCGTCGCCGAAGCTTGCTGAGAGCATCAAACAATTCGTCGAAAAAGTGGACACGCCGAAACCGCTGAAGGAGAAGCGGAACCGCTTCATCGAGCGGTTCGCGTTGGTGCCCAGCAGGTATGGGTTCCAGTAGGAAGAAAGTAGCCAGTAGCCAGTAGCCGGAATGGCTATAGGGCTCGGAGGGCTAGGTTTACTACTATCATCGCTACGGATGCGCCGGGGATGATCAGGAGCGCTTTTTTCAGGCGTTTCGGGTCGCCGCCCGCTATCGATCCGATGATGCGGGAGCTGACGGCGAGGCCGATCCAGCCGGAGCTGATGGCGATGCCTTGCGCGGTCGCGGTCATGGAAGTGAATCGATCTGCCACCATGGCGAGCACGGTGGGAAAAACCGGCGCCATCGCGACTCCGGCGAGAAAGACGGCGAGACCCGCGGTTCCGGGGGTTTTGGTTTGCAGCATCCAGAATGTTGTGACGGCCATGAGGATGGAGGCGGCCAGCGTCACGTTTTCGGCCGGGACGGTCTTCAGCACTTGCGAAATGACCACGCGGCCGATCAACAGGCCGAGCGCGAAGCCGAGCGAAAGAATATTTAGCGCCCGGGATTCGGGAATGCCCTGCGCCATCAGGTGCTGCACCAGCCAGTTCCAGATGCCGACTTCGCACGCCACATAGAGGAACAGGAACAGCGCGAGCAGGAACAGGGCGGGCTTCCCGAGAACGGGGCCGATATCGGAAAATACGAATCCGCGCTCGCCGCTAGGGCCGGGCATGGCCGTGGCGATGTTGATGGCGAGCGTGACGGCGGTGAGCGCCGCAACGGTGTAGCACAAGCGGATGGGGTTCCGCCTCATCAGATTGGCCGAGATGAACGGCGTGGCCAAGCCTCCGAGACCGAAGAAGAGGTTCAGCAGGTTAAGGGTGGTGCCGCGGCTGCTGGCGTTCACATCGCTTGCGAGGGCGTTCGCGCCGGTGACCACGATACCTCCGCCGAGACCGAGCAGGAACATATAGAGCATGATGCTGCCGTAGCCACTGGACTTGGGCAAGAGCACCAAGGCCAGAGTGATGGCGGCGAGCCCGAGAACCATTCCGACCTTTTTCCCTTGCGTGTCGATGAGGGGACCGACGCCGACGGAGGCGATGATGAGTCCGATGGCTTGGACGAAGGCGATGGTGCCGTTCTGCTTGGGCGTCAACTGAAATCGCGCGGAGAGGTCCGGGAGGATCGTGCCCAACATGGCGGCAATCATGCCGTATACGAAGATCGCTAGGATCGCGGCGAGAATAAGCATAAGTGGTTGATGTTATCAGATTGGAACGCCGGCACTAAGCCGCTTGTATCGGTGGCTGCCGCCAAAATTGGCCGCCCCACAAGAAGAGTCAGTTAGGGATGGCGGAGGCCGGAGGCCGTCCAATCGGCGGGGGTGGTGGTGCGGTTGTGAAGTTCCTTGATTTGGAAGTGGACTTCGGAGCTGGTTATTTCGACTACGGTGTGGGCAAAGAACCAGCCGTCTTCGTATTTCATTGAGGCCCTCAGGTGGCCTCCAGCGCTGGGCATGGAGAGGTATTCGATGCCTTCCAGATTCGCGTGGATCATCTGGTGGACGTGGCCGGAGATTACGTATTGAACTCCGTACTTTTTCACCAGTTGATGGACGGCGTTGTGCGGGTTTTTTAGCAGGACGTCGATGATCCAGGACGGGCGGTGGGAGATCACGAATTTTATGGGCTGTTTTTCGTGGGCGCGGAGATCGGATTCCAGGTACGCCAGCTCGGCGGCGGAGAATTGCTCGTCGCGGCTGTTGTCGAGGATGGTGAAGTGCGCCTGTTCGTGATCGAAGCTGTAGTGCGGCGGGTGACCGGAGTACTTGCGGAATAGTTTTTCCGAGAGGTCGGACCAGATGTCGTGGTTGCCGGGGGTCAGGTAGAAGGTGACGTGCGGGATGGTTCGGAGCACGTCTCGCCATTCCTGGTCGGCGGTTTTGTCGTCGAGTCCTTGAATAGTATCGCCTACCGTTAGGACGAAGGCGGGGTTTTCTTGCAGGGTTGCTTTCCACAGTTGTTCGTAGATGCCGGGTTGGGGTTCGCCGGTGCGGTCGCCCAGGATCACGAAGTGGAAGTCGGCTGCTTGGAGCGGGAGCAGGAAGAAAAGAATAATTAGCCGCTGATAAACGCCGATGAACGCTGAGCTAAGCATTTGCCTTCCCAATCTGTCGAACCGCGGGTTGGATCAGAATTATAATGCAATGTCATGATACCGATACTGTTCGGATTGCTTTTCGCGTTCGTTGACGATCGCGTGAAGATCGATAACGACGCCGTGCGCGTGCTGAACGTGGTGGACCAACCGCATCATCCGAGCGATCTGCACAGGCATGAGTTGAATCGGGTGATGATTTATCTGACGTCCGGCGATCTTACGGTGCGCTATCAGGACGGTAAAGTCGATGAGCAGCATTGGAAGGCCGGGCAAGTGGCGTGGAGTCCGGCGGGCGGCATGCACGTCAGCGAAAATGTGGGCGCGGAGCCACTGCATATTATCGAAGTGGAGCTCAAGAAGGGGCCGTCCAAGGCTCCGGCGAGGAATTCGAAACTGGATCCGGTGAAGATCGATCCCGCGCATAATGTTCTGCTGTTTGAGAATTCTCAGGTGCGCGTGTTTCGAAGTTTACGGGAGGCTGGCGGCACGGAAGAGATGCATGAACACGCGGGAACAGGCCGCGTAGCCGTGTTCCTGACCGACCTCAATGGGACCGTGAAGTTAGCGGACGGGTCGAGCACGCCGCAGCGTGTCAAAGCGGGCGATGTTGCGTGGAGCGGACCGGTGACGCACGCGACGACGAACCTGGGTCCGAACAAGCTCGAAATGATCGTGATTGAGGTTTACTGATTTGGCGAACGAGGACGACGCGACGATTCACGATCCGCAGGCATCGCTCGAAACCTCAAATTTAGCTTCGCCTGTTCGCGGTATCGAAGGGCAGCGCTTCGGCGCGTATCAGGTGATTCGCGAAATCGGGCGCGGGGGCATGGGCGCCGTTTATTTAGCGGGCCGCGCGGACGATCAGTTCAAGAAACGCGTGGCGCTGAAAGTTCTCCGCGCCGATATCGACGCGCAGGAGGTTCTGGACCGCTTCCGTCATGAGCGGCAGATTCTTGCGTCCTTCGATCATCCGAATATCGCAGGGCTTCTGGACGGCGGCTCGACTCCGAACGGCGAACCGTACTTCGTGATGGATTACGTGGAGGGCACGCCGATCGATCAGTATTGCGATAGCCATGGTCTGACGGTTGCGGAGCGGATCATTTTGTTCCGGCAAGTGTGCTCCGCGGTGCAGTATGTGCACCAGAATCTGATTGTCCATCGCGATCTGAAGCCGAGCAATATTCTGGTGACCCCGGACGGGGTGCCGAAGCTCCTCGACTTTGGAATCGCGAAAATCCTGAAGCCGGAGATGATGGCGGACATGGTCAATGCGACGCGCGCGGAGGATCGGGTGATGACGCCGGCCTACGCGAGTCCGGAGCAGGTGCGCGGCGAGCCGATCACGACGGCGAGCGATATTTACTCGCTGGGCGTGGTGCTGTTCGAGATTTTGACGGGACGGCGGCCGTATCGCGTGAAGGGAGACACGGCGCATGAACTGGCGCGCGTGATCTGCGACGACGAGCCGGACAGGCCGAGCACCGCGATCCGGAAAACCAATCAGGGCACGGCTCAGCCGCCTTCGCGCGTGGAGGAAGTGAGCCGGAAGCGATCGACGGAGCCGGATCGGCTGGAGAAGCGCCTGAAAGGGGACCTCGACAATATCCTTCTTAAAGCGATGCGCAAGGAGCCGCAGAGGCGTTACGCATCGGTGGAACAATTTTCAGAAGATCTGCACCGGCATTTGGCGAATCTGCCGGTCTCGGCGCATGAAGACTCCTTCCGGTATCGGACGGAGAAATTCGTGCGGCGGAATAAGGTTGCGGTCACGGCGGGCGCTGTTGCGGTGTTGTCGCTGGTCGCCGGCCTGGTGGTGACGACCATTGCGTTCCGGCAGGCGCGAAATGAGCGGGCGCTGGCGGAGAGCCGTTTCGAAGATGTGCGCAAACTGGCGCACACGTTTCTTTTTGACGTTCACGATGCGATTCAGAATCTTTCAGGCGCCACTCCGGCGCGTTCCCTGATCGCCAAGACGGGCACGGAATACCTGGATCGGCTAGCGAACGCGCCGATGAGCAATTCCACTTTGAAGGATTCTCTGCAACAGGAGCTCGCTGAGGGCTACGTGAAGATCGGCGATGTAGAGGGGAATCCGTTCGTTTCGAATTTAGGCGACATTACCAAGGCGCTCGAGAATTATCGGAAAGCGCTGGCGCTGGGAAACGCGCTGGTTGCGCGCAAACCGAAAAATATGGCGGCGCTTGCGGAATTGGCACGAATTCATGTGAAGCTGGGAAGTGTTTTGCCGTTCACAGGAAAGGGACCGGAGGCGCTTAAGGAGACCAATGAGGCCGTGGGTTTGTATGCGCAGGCGCTGGCGGCGAATCACGGCGATCCGGAGTTGAGGATCGACGCCTCCAGGGCGTATGAGGCGCAGGGCGACGTCGCGGGAGGCGCGCAGGCGATCAACCTGGGCCGCAAGAAGGACGCAGAGGCGGCATACCGGCATGGGCTCGAATTGCTGCCCGACGTTCCTCCGAATCACAAATTGGCTACGCAGATCGCGCGCGGACGGATCATCCTCACCATGAAGTTGACCGACCTGACGGCGTATGAGAATCCGTCGGACGCTTTGCCGAAGTATAGGCAGATTTACGCGGACGCTCAGAAGCTGGCGCAAGCCGACCCGACCAACGCATTCTCGCGCAATGTGGCCGCAATTCTGCTTGATAAGATCGCCAATGCGCAGAACCTGCTGGGCGATGCGAAGGGCGCGCTGGAGAGTTATCGCCAGGGGATCGGGCCAGCGGAAGAGGCGTTGCGCGCCGACCCCACCAACGGTAAGGCGCAATACAACCTGATGGTCGGTTACAAGAATCTGGGCGACGTGTATTATGACCAGCTCAAAAACATGCCGGAGGCTTTGAAGTGCTTCCGGCGAGCCGCCGAATTGCTGGATACGCTGATCCAATCCGATCCGAAAAACGTCGTGAACCGGCAGAGGCTTGCCGAAACGATCAGCTATATCGCGAGCGCGGAAATGCCCACCAATCCCGTGGAGGCGCGGCGCGATGCCAAGAGGTCGCTCGAAATGGCCAAGGCTTTGGCGGATCTGCCGGACGCGAATCACGATCAGATTTATAACTACGCGTGGCTGGCCGTCACCATGGATCCGGAGGATGTGCGCGATCCGAAAAGCGCGCTGCCGTACGCTAAACGCGCCGTGGAGCTCGGCGGGATGCACAATGAACTGAGCCTGCATGTGCTTGCGCAGGCTTATGCAGGCGTCGGAGATTACGCGCATGCCGAGGAGACGGAGCAGAAAGCGCTGGCGTTGTACGCTCCCGTCAAGCCCGGCGATCCGGTTCCGATCCAGCAAAAAATGATGGAGGATTATCTCAAGGAACTTCGTGCCGACATGAAGAAGCGCGGGGCCTCGAAGTAACCCCTATTGATCGAACGGCGGAACGCCGATTAATAGAGCAGTGGAATCGACCCAAAAGCCGCGAAGCAGCCGCGATCTATTCGCCCTGATCGCGCTGGCCGTCGGCGGACTGGCGCTGCTGGCCGCCATCGCGAGTCCTTACTGGAAGGATGTCGCGCTTGGCCATACGGACTATCTCAGCTTTTACGCCGGTGGCCGTCTGGCGTTTACGCCCAGCCTGTACGATCCTCCGCACGCGATGGCGGAGCAGTTGCGCGCCGCGCACGTGATGGGAGTCGGGACGTACTACACGCGCATGCCCTGGTTCGCGGCGATGATGTGGCCTTTGGCGAGGCTTCCTTATCTGACTGGGCAGTTCATCTGGGAATCGCTGCTGCTGGCCGGCCTGGTGGTGTTCCTGGCGTTATGGCCGCGGCCGTCTTTACCCGTTCGGGTGGCGATCATGTGCTACTCGGTTCCCGCGTTGATGAGTCTGCGCATGGGCCAGGACCCGCCTCTATTGCTTGCGCTGATGGCGATTTCGCTGGTGCTCCTGTACCGCGGGAAGCCGGTAATCGCAGGACTGGTTTTATCGCTGACGCTCGCCAAATTTCATCTGTTTCTGCCGCTGTTCCCCGCCGTGTTATTCGCACGCCGCTGGCGATTCGCGAGCGGATTGTTCAGTGGCACCGCCTTCCTGCTCGGAATTAATTTTCTGGTTAGCGGCGCGGACTGGCCACGGACCTACCTCAAGGCGATTACCGATCCAGTGGTCACACCTGGAGTGATCATCACCCCGTCGCTTTTTTACGCCATCCCCGGCTCACCGCATGTTCGCAATCTGATCGTCGCAATGGCGGGCGTCGTGATGATGGGGCTCTACCTGTACATCGCGCGCAAGAAAGTTGAGCTGTTGATCGCCGCCGCGCCGGTGGCGATCTTGCCGCTGCTGCCGCATGCCGGATCCTACGATTGCCTGTTGCTCACGCCCCTTGCCTTGTACGCGCTCGACAAAGGAACGCAGCCGGCGAAGATCGCGGGCGCGCTGCTGCTGATACCGGTGACGTACTTCGTGGCGTGGAGCGTGCCTTCTTGCGCCGTACTGATTCCTCTTCTCGACATCCTGCTGCTGGGGTTGTGCGCGATGGCGGTTAAGGTTCCTGAAGCCGTCGACGTCGAGCGTTACCAGATCGAATCGACCGCATAGCCGCGAATTGCCGGGTCGGCGGTAAGAATCGACAGTCTCTCGATCTGGCTCTGGACAATCAATATTCGATCGAACGGGTCGCGATGAAGCAACGGAAGGGCCGCCAATGCTAGAGCGTGCGCCAGATGAATCGGAAGGATCTCCATTCCATAATGAGCCGCTCGGGTCGGCACATATGTAGATGCCGCCTCCGGCAGCCGAAGCTTGCCCGACTGCGTCTTGATCGCGAGTTCCCAAGCTGTCGCAACACTCAGAACCAGCGAGTTTTTGGGGTCCTCCAACGTCTGAATAGCCTTTTTAGATAATCGCGAGTCACCCTCGTTCCACCAAATAAACACATGGGTGTCGAGCAGCACTCTCACGGCTTGTACCACTCGTCGAGCTCGCGTTTGGACATGACATCAAAATCCTTCGCCATCCAGATTTTTCCTTTGTCAATTCCCGGAACTCGCTTTTTCGACGGAGCCGGCCGAATTGGGGAGAGTCGTGCAAGCGGCTTCCCGGCTTTCGCGATGACGATCTCTTCGCCCGCGCTTACTCTGGCCAACAGTTTCGAGAAGTGAGTCTTAGCTTCGTGAATATTGACGGTTTCTGCCATAGTTTTATGTTAGTCTAGTCTGTGGACTAAGTCTAATCGTAGCTGCGGATGGTTCTCCGTCCGGCAAGCTAAGCGTTACAATGGAATTCTCCCCCGTTTTACGCCGATGCCGAAATCCGCACCTTTCGTTCATCTACATTGCCACACCGATTATTCGCTGCTCGACGGCGCTTGCGAAATTTCGCAGTTGATGGAGCTCGCCGAAGAACAGAAAATGCCGGCCATCGCGATGACCGATCATGGCAACTTGTTCGGCGCCGTGGAGTTCTACAACCACGCGAACGCCAAGGGCATCCATCCCATCATCGGGTGCGAAGTTTATGTCGCCCAGCAAGGTCGCACCAATAAAAGCGACACCAACCGCTACAACCACCTGGTGCTGCTGTGCGAAAACCAGGAAGGTTATCGCAACCTCGTCAAGCTGGTTTCGACCGGCTATCTCGAAGGTTTCTATTACAAGCCTCGTATCGATAAAGACCTGCTCTCGCGCCATTCCAAAGGACTGATCGCGCTCTCTGCATGCCTCCGCGGCGACGTGAATGAGACGCTGCTTGCCGATCGTTACGAAGACGCGCGCCGGCTGACCTACGAATATACGGACCTGTTCGGGAAGAATAATTTCTTCCTGGAATTGCAGGACCACGGCCTGGAACCGGATGCGCGTGTGCTGCCTCTGATCAATCGGCTCTCTTCGGATACAGGCGTTCCGCTGGTCGCGACCAACGATTCGCATTATCTGCGCAAGGATGACGCGCGGGCGCACGAAATCATGCTCTGCATCCAGACGGGGAAGACCATGTCGGACCCGAACCGGATGCGCTTCGACCAGCCCGCGTTCTACATCAAGTCGCGCGAGGAAATGATGACGCTGTTCCATGAGGTCGAGGATTCTCTCGACCGCACCTGGGATATCGCGCAGCGCTGCCAGATCAAGCTCTCGCCGGTGGAGGAGCCGTTCCCGAAGTTCGGCGTGCCGCCTGAGCACACCATCGATAGCTTCTTTGAATACGTAGCCCGGCAAGGTTTCGAAAAGCGCCGCACGCGCCTGGAAGCACAGCAAGCGCAAGGCCGGCTGAAGCACGATCTCGCTGAATACGTCGAACGCCTGGATCGTGAAATCAAGACGATTCAGCAGATGAAATTTTCAGGCTATTTCCTGATCGTGTGGGATTTCATCCGCCATGCGAAGTCGCGCGACATTCCGGTGGGCCCCGGCCGGGGCTCCGCCGCCGGCAGCCTGGTGAGCTACGCGATGGAGATCACCGACATCGATCCGCTGGCCTACGGACTGCTGTTCGAGCGCTTCCTAAACCCGGAACGCATCAGCATGCCCGATATCGACATCGATTTTTGTACGCGCGGGCGCGGCGAAATCATTCGCTACGTCACCGAAAAATACGGGCGCGAACAGGTCGCACAGATCATAACCTTCGGATCGCTGGCTGCGCGCGCCGCGATTAAGGACGTTGGCCGCGCCCTCGATATCAGCTTCGCCGATGTTGAAAAACTCACCAAGCTGGTGCCGACGCAGCCTCTAAACATCAAGCTGAAAGAAGCGCGCAAAATGGAGCCGCAGCTCGATGAACTGGCGCGGAAAGATCCACGCATTAAAGAGGTTCTGGAAGTCGCGCAAAGGCTGGAGGGGATGGCGCGCAATGCCTCGGTGCACGCCGCGGGAGTGGTGATCTCGCCCGTTCCGCTGACTGACCTCATCCCGCTCTACAAGACGAACAAGGACGAAATTGTTACTCAGTATGACGGCGTCGTTCTGGAAAAATTGTCGCTGCTCAAGATGGATTTTCTTGGGCTCACGACGCTCACCATCATCGAGGATGCCCTCAAGCTGATCAAACGCCATCGCGGCGTCGATATCAAGATCGAGGATCTGCCTCTCGACGACAAAACCACGTACGAAACGGTCTTTCACAAGGCCTTCACCAGCGGCGTGTTCCAGTTTGAATCGCCCGGGATGCGCGACATTCTGCGCCGCTACCAGCCGGATCGTTTAGAAGATCTGTGCGCGCTGAACGCGCTCTATCGCCCCGGCCCCATGGGAATGATCGACGACTTCGTCGACCGCAAGCATGGCCGCAAAGAAGTGGTTTACGATCTGCCGGAGATGAAAGAAATCCTGGAGGAGACCTACGGCGTCATGGTCTACCAGGAGCAGGTGATGCAGATTTCGAACCTCATCGCCGGCTACTCCTTGGGCGAAGCGGACCTGCTGCGCCGCGCGATGGGCAAGAAAAAAGTGGAGGAGATGGCCAAACAGCGCGAGCGCTTTGTCGCCGGCGCCAAGGAAAAAGGACACCCGCCGCGCAAGGTCGAAAAAATCTTCGACTTGATGGAAAAATTCGCGGGATACGGATTCAACAAGTCCCATTCGGCGGCCTACGCGTACCTCGCGTTCGTCACCGCGTACCTGAAGGCGCATTATCCGCTGGAGTTCATGTCCGCGCTGCTCACTTCGGAAACGGGCAACACCGCGAAGGTGGTCAAGTACATCAGCGAGTGCCGCGAAATGAACATCCGCGTTCTCGCCCCGGACGTGAATTCGTCGGAGTTCACCTTCACTCCTGTTCCCACCGGCCCAGAGCCGGGAATCCGCTTCGGCCTCGGCGCGATCAAGAACGTGGGATCGAATGCTGTCGATTCCATCGTCACGGCCCGCACCGAAGGCGGGAACTTCGGATCGCTCTACGATTTCTGCGAGCGTGTCGACCTGGGCGCGGTGAACCGGCGCATGATTGAAAGCTTCATCAAGGCCGGCGCCATGGATTCGCTGGAAGGAACGCGCGCGCAGTTGATGGCCGTGATCGACAGCGCCATGGAAACCGGTGTGCGTGCGCAGAAAGATCGAGCGAGCGGCCAATCCGGCCTCTTCGCAGGCTTGATGGAGGAGCAGGCGCCGTCCGAGCATCCTCTGCCAAAGGTTCCCGATTGGACCGCGCACGACAAGCTCTCCGCCGAAAAGGAAATTCTCGGCTTCTACGTCAGCGGCCATCCGCTCGATCAGTTCATGGATAAAGTGAACGAGCTCGCCACCTATCGTTCGGGAAATCTGGAAGGGCTCGCGAAAGGCACGGAGGTCGCGCTGTGCGGCATCCTCACCGGCATCCAGCGGAAGCGCAATAAAGAACAAAAACTTTGGGCGGCAATGCAGCTTGAGGATCTGGAAGGCGCGGTCGAAGCGATGGTCTTCACCACGCAATATGAGCGGCTGGAAAAATCGCTCATCGAAGATATAGCCGTTCTTGTTCGGGGCCTGGTGCTGCCGGAAGAAAACGCGCCTCCGAAAATTTCGGTGCAGGATATCGTTCCGCTGGAAGTGGCGCGACTCAACCTGCCGTCGCTCATCTCCATTCGCGTTCCTGTCAACGGATCGGGCGATGCGGATCGCGCCGGAGCCCTCCAGAAATTGTTCGCCAACAAACCAGGCGCCACCGAAGTGCGTCTGCGCCTGGAAAAGTCACGCGACTTTTCGGTGATCATGGATATCGCGCTAAAAGTCCGCCCCGATAAGGAATTCTGCGCCGAGGTCAAACGAATCTGCGGATCGGAATCGATGGAGATCCTCGCCAACTAAAGAAGTAGCCAGTAGCCAGTAGCCAGAATAGCGCGGTATTGCGTCAACTGAGTCCTCATTGCGCGGTAAGCATTCGCGAATAGACAGACGCTCTGGGCGGCAACAGATCGTCAGCTACTGGCTACTGGCTACTGGCTACTGGCTACTCGCTAGTAGCTACTGCGTTATTCTGAAATGTAGCTTCTACCATGGCCGACCCGCAGTCTCCCTTACCAACGAATCCGAGCTGGGAACGCGTGCAGCTCGCGCGCCATCCGAAGCGTCCTCACTCGCTCGACTACATCCAGCGCATTTTTACCAATTTTCAAGAGCTGCATGGCGACCGCGCCTATAGCGACGACCATTCCATCGTGGCCGGCATGGCCTGGTTCGAAGGAAGCCCCGTGATGATCGCGGCCCAGCAGAAAGGGCGCGACACCAAGCAAAAACTGTTCCGCAATTTCGGCATGCCGAAGCCCGAAGGCTACCGCAAAGCCATGCGCCTGATGGAAATGGCGGCCAAGTTTTCGCGCCCCATCATTACGCTGCTCGACACACCGGGGGCGTACCCCGGCATCGATGCGGAGGAGCGTGGGCAAGCTGAAGCGATCGCTCAGAATCTCCGCGAAATGTCCCGCCTGGGCGTGCCCATCATCGTCGCCGTGATCGGCGAAGGAGGCAGCGGAGGCGCGCTGGCCCTCGGCGTCGGCAATCGCATTTATATGATGGAGAATTCCGTCTACAGCGTCATCTCGCCGGAGAGCTGCGCCGCCATCATCTATCGCGATTCCGGCAAAGCCGCTCTGGCCGCCGCAGCGTTGAAATTGACCGCCCCCGATCTTCTCAGCCTCGGCCTCATCGACGCCATCGTGCCCGAACCCGGCGAAGGCGCGCACACCGATCCCGATAATGCCGCCGACGCACTGCGTTTAATGCTGCGCATCGGGCTCGCGGAGCTAGCAGGCCTCTCCGAACAGCAGCTCATCGACGAACGCTACGAGAAATTCCGGCGGATGGGATCGTTCTTCACGGAGCCGATTCTGTGAAGAAGGCGGCCCTCATCGGAATTATTGTTGTGATCGTCGTCGTCGGAGCGTTGTATTATTCGACCACGACGCTTGCCAAGCATCACGTCGAAGTTTGCATGGAATTTAAAGGCCAGACCTCGTGCGCGAAAGCCTCCGGTCCCACCGAGGAGGTTACGCTGCGCAACGCCACCGATACCGCCTGCGGCACGATCGCATCCGGCGTAACCGATTCCATCGCCTGCGATCAGTCGACGCCGAAAAAAGTCACCTGGCTGAAGTAAGACATGCGTCTTCTCGCCCTGCTCCTCTGCGCGTTTTCCGCCCTGGCGCAAGACGTCCGTCCCCTCACCATCCTTCATTCGAACGACCTTCACGCCCACCTTCTTCCCGACGATAAAGGCATGGGCGGACTCGCTTACCTCGCCACCGCAGTCCGCGAAGAGCGCGCCCGCAGCACCGCAAGCCTCTATCTCAACGCCGGGGACCTGGTGCAAGGCACGCCCGTTTCGACCATCTATAAAGGTCTCCCGATCTATCAAATCGCGAACCACCTGGGCTTCGACGTCTCGACCCTCGGCAATCACGAGTTCGATTACGGCTGGCAGCGCATTCAGGATTTCGTTAAGGCCGCGAAGTTTCCCATCGTCTCCGCGAACGTAGTCAACGACAGCGGAGCCTTCCTCGCAGGCAAACCCTACGTGATCAAGACCGTCGGCGGAATTCGCGTCGCCGTCATTGGACTTCTGCTCGGTGATCTGGTCGGCAATCTCGCGACCCCCGATAAAGTTGGACCCTGGCACGTGCTCCCGGTCGTCGAAACCGCCCGCAAATACGCCGCCGAGCTCCGCGGCAAATCCGACCTCATTGTCGTCCTCGGCCATATTCACGATCAGGAAGCCGACGCGATCCTGCAACAAGTCCCCGAAGTCGCCGTAGCCATCGTCGGCCACACTCATAGGGAATACGCGAAGCTCCACAACTTCGATGGACGCGTCGGCGCTCTCGTAACATCCTATGGAGTGGAGGTGGGCCGCCTCGATCTCGAAGTCGACATAACCGCGCACAAACTAAAATCGGCCGAGTGGAAAATCATCCCCGTCGATTCCAAAAAGCTTGCGCCCGATCCGAAAATTGCCAGCGAGATCGCGCATTGGGAAGCAAAGGTTTCTAAAATAGTCGACGTGCCGATCGGCGAAGCCAAGCGCCGCTTCGAGAAACGGGACCTGCAAACCCTGATCGAACGCGCCATGGCCGAAGAAACCGGCAGCGACCTCGCCTGGGTCAATCTCGGCAACGTGCGCGACGTCATCCCCGCCGGCCCGATCCTTGCGCGAGCCGTCTGGAATATCCTGCCCTTCGATAACGCCGTCGTCATCGGAAAATTCAAGGGCAGCCAGCTTCCGCCGAAGGTCCGCGAAGGCCACACCATCGATCCCGACCGCGAATATACGCTCGCGACCACGGATTTTACGGCCGCCAATCAAGGCTCCAATGACCAGCTAGGCGTCAGCGGACTCGACTTTCCCAAAACAGCCGCCATGCAGCGCGACATGGTCATCGATTGGATCAAAAAGAAAAAGATCCTCGAATAGCTACTTCGGTTTCCAAACCCCCAGCATCCTCCGCGTAACCACGATCTCCCCCACCGTGTAAGAGTTGTGATCCGCCATCAACAAAGCCTCGCGCAAAATCGTCTGCCCCTTGCCATGCGGAATCTCCGCGAACAGATTCGTCGATTTCTTCTCAATCAGTTTGACCATCTCTCCCCGGTCGGCCAGAAAATCCTTGATGGTTTTATCCCACGCCTTGGCATTCGGCGGCGCGGGCTTCTTCGGCCAGTAGCCCTTCGGCCACTTCGGAGACTTGTGCTTCTCGTCCATGCTGAACTTTAAAATGTCCGCCTGCGCGATCCGCATATGCTCCACCAGCTCCCACAGCGAATGCGCCGCGCCCTCCGGCACCTTCCCCCGAGCTTCCGCGGGAACGTCCCTCACCGCGTCTTCAAACGTGGCGTGCGCCTCGCCCTTCGTCAATAAATTCACTAAATGCTTCCGTAGCGATTTTAGATGAGCCATAACTATTCCTCCGGCAAATAACTCGCAATCGCGATCCCCGCAGCGTCCGCGCGAGCCAGGATTTCGTCCCGGTCGATCAGCAGCGTCCGCGTCGCATCAATCGCAAGAGCCGTGGTTCCAGTCTCTCTCATAATGTCGATCGTCTGCGGACCCGCCACCGGTACGTCGAACAGCATGTGCTTCCGCAACCGCGAGGCCTTCACCAACCGCAGCGGTTTTCCCTCCGCCAGAGACGCCGCGCGCCGCAGCATCGCATCGGTTCCTTCCATGGCTTCCACCGCGACACAAGCCCTCTCCGCGATCGCGACGCTCTGCCCCACGTCGATTCCCGCCAGCGTGCTTGCGATCCTTCGCCCATACTCGATGTCGCGCGCTTCCTCCGCCGTCAGCTTGCGCCGGGTCAGCGTTCCCTCCGTCGCCAGCAGATCCTTCAGCAGCAGCGTCGAATCCACCAGTTCCACGCCTTCATCGTTCAATACCCGGGCAATCCCGCCGATCAGCCCCTCGGTATTTTTGGTCTCGATATTCAGCAGCAGCTTCGCAAGGCGCCAGTCCGGCACGATGGACGAAAAAATCTTCGCGTGCTTCACCTGCCCGCACATCATCAGCTTGGTGATGCGCTCTTTATGGCAAATATCGATCAGCTTGCCCAGCGCGCCCAGCGAGATCCAGTGACATCGAACGGCCAGCGCTTCAATCTCCGGCGACGCTTCTTCTTTGATGCCGATCGCGACCACCTCAAGCCCCGCCTTGCGCGCCGCTTCCAATGCAAGCACCGGGAATCGGCCATTGCCGGCAATCAACCCGTAGCGCATCTTATTTAATGAAGCCGCGCTCCGATGTGCGGATGAAATCGAGCAGCTCGTTCACCTCGTGCGAGGGCGGAATTTCAATCATGATTCGCGCCACCGCCTGCGTGGTGTTCAGGCCGGCGCGTGTCAGCAGCCGAAACGCTTTGTGCAGCGCGTCGATTGTGTCCGTGGAAAAATCGCGCCGCTTCAGCCCCGTCGCATTTTCTCCGAATACCTTTGCCTCGCGATCCGTCACTGTATTCGAAAACGGCAGCACATCGCGCGTAATCACGCTGTACCCGCCGATAATCGCGTGCCTCCCGACCCTGCAAAACTGATGCACCCCGGTCGACGCGCCGATCACCGCCCAATCCCCGATCGTCACATGTCCGCCCATCACCGCCGCATGCGAAAGCACCGTGTGACTGCCCACTTGAACGTCGTGCGCAACATGGACCTGCACCATCAGCAGGTTATCATCGCCTATCGAGGTCACCATTCCTCCGCCCTCGGTACCGCGATGGATATTCACAAACTCCCGAATCTTGTTGCGATGGCCGATCCGCGTCTCGCTGCGCTCGCCGTGATATTTCAGATCCTGCGGAGCGACTCCGATCGTCGAGTAAGGAAAGAAGACATTATCCTCCCCAATCTCCAGCGGACCCTCCAGATAAACATGCGCCATGAGCCGCGTTCCCGCGCCGATTCGCACGTCCGCGCCGACCACACAGTAAGGTCCGATCTCCGCCGATTCCGCCACGCGTGCGCTCGGCTCGACAATCGCTGTCGGATGAATAGGCATCGCGAAAAATCAGATGCGATCGGTACGATCGGCCAGTTTGCACATCATCTCAGCCTCAGCCACCACCAGCCCGTTGACGGTAGCCACGCCGTTCATCTTCGCAATGGTCGCCTTGCGCTTGATGACTTTCATCTCGATGCGAAGCTGATCCCCGGGAACCACCGGCCGGCGAAATTTCGCCTCATTCACCGCGGCCAGCAGTACCAGTTTGGTTTTGCGCTCCGGGATCGAGCTCAACACCAGAATCCCCGCCACCTGCGCCATCGCCTCGATGATCAGGACCCCGGGCATCACCGGAATATCGGGAAAATGCCCACTGAAAAACGGTTCATTGATCGTGACATTCTTGATTCCGACAACGCGTTCCTCCTCCAGTTCCTCGATGCGATCCACCAGCAGCATCGGGTAACGGTGAGGAAGGATGTCCCAGATCTGCTGGATATCCATCACAGGCATGCAATCCTTGAAGTATAGCGTGGCGGGGTAGCAGCACGGGCCTACCCACGCACCCGCCGCATCTATTCCGGGGTACTCGTTTTGATCACAATTCCCGCCAGGCGCACCGCCGCATCCTCCAGATGATGCCAGTACTCCTTTCCCAAGTCGTGCTCCAGAGACTTCTGCGCCTTCTGCCAATAGGGCAAGGCGCGTTTGTATTCCCTCATCCCCGCTGCCGTCAAGGAAAGCCTCGACTCCCGCCGGTCCTCTGCGGAATGCGAGCTTAACCACCCTTGCCGGCGCAGCGGCGCGAGCGTTCTGGTCAGCGTCGTGCTGTCGATTTCAAGCACCTCCGAGAGTTGTTTCTGGGAAATCTCCGGCGCCAGGACCAAAGCTTGTAACAGCGTGAACTGCGTCGCGCGGAGTCCGGCCGGACGCAAAAAGGCCTCGTAATACTGGGTCACTACCCGGCTGGCCCTCCGGAGATTGGCGCACGCGCACGGCAGCCGGATCGCCGTCTTCGCAAGATTTTTCGACATAACCTTCCTAAATACTTGTATCTACATTTATTTTAGCGCCGCTCATGTTTTCCTGCAACCAAGTAGATGTATGTACATCCATACCTGCGAAGGAGATCAAAGACATGATTTCAATCACGCCCGGTTATGTGGTTCCCGAAATACTCCTCGGAGCCGGCGCGACTGTTGCCCTGATGGTATTTGGATTGCATCGCGGTCTCCGCGATGCCGGATGGGATGCCCGCGACCGTGCTCGCGCGTTTTGGGGCGCATCGAGCGTACTGGCGCTATGGTTCGTCGCAGCGGTGGCACTCACCTGGTCGGGCTTTTATCGCGCGTCGACGACCCGCATACCCACTATTCCTCTCGGCCTTTTGATTCCCATCGCAGCCGGCATCGTCATGTTCCGGCGCTCTCCTCTTCTACGGCGCATGGTCGACGTAATTCCGCAGGGTTGGATGGTCGCCATCCAGCTGTATCGAATTGAGGGCATGATCTTCCTCACACTCTATGCGGGTGGGTATCTGCCGGGCGAGTTTGCGTTGCCTGCCGGAATCGGGGATGTCATTGTGGGGCTGCTTGCGCCCGTCGCGGGCATCGCGTACATGCGCCGGGTATACGGATCGGCCGGCTTGGTGCGGGTATGGAATTTTCTCGGAATCGCTGACTTGCTGGTGGCGGTAACCACCGGGTTCCTGACCTCGCCTTCGCCCGTCCAAATACTGGCTCTCGACCAGCCGAATCTGCTCGTCAGTTCGTTTCCACTGGCGATAATTCCGGTTTTTCTCGTGCCTCTCTCTGTGTTGTTGCATCTGGCTTCGCTGAAAAAACTCCGCAAGGCCGATACAGAGGCTGGCAATTTTAACCCGCTGCTCGCGGGCGGATTGCGATAACTTCGACCGGCCTTCTGGAAAGAGGCCGGTCATCTTCCTCCACCAATCTCCAGGATCGACCCAGTCACATAAGAAGCCCGCTCCGACAACAACCACAGCACTCCTTCCGCCACCTCCTTAGCCGTGCCTGCCCTTTTCATCGGAATGGTCGGCATCAACCGGTCCAGCCTATCCGGAGCCCCGTTGTCCGCATGAAGGTCCGTATCGATCAATCCCGGAGCCACCGCGTTCACCCGAATCCCTTCCTCCGCCACTTCACGCGCCAGGCCGATCGTGAAGCTGTTCACTGCGCCCTTCCTCGCCGCGTAGTGCACCCATTCTCCCGAGCCGCCCGTTCGCGCAACCAAGGACGATATGTTTACGATCGATCCTCCTTTGCCGCCCAGCCGTGTGGACATGCGCAGCACCGCCTCGCGCGCGCACAACATCATCCCCGCCACATTCACCGCCAATACCTGCGCGATCGCGTCCGCCGTAACCTTCTCCACGCGGGCAAATCCACCGGTCACTCCGGCATTGTTCACCAGGCCTCCAATCGCGCCGAACTCTTTTTCCGCAATTTCGAACAGGCGGAGGATGTCGGTCTCAAATGCGACATCTCCTTGAATGGCAATCGCGCTGCCGCCCGCCGATACAATTTCGCGAACGACGTTTTCCGCAGCCGCTTTGTTCTTCGCATAATTGACTGCCACCGGAAAACCGTTCGCGCTCGCGAGGCGCGCAACCGCGGCTCCAATGCCTCGACTGCCTCCCGTGACGATCACTGCCTCTCGTGTCATACTTGCCATTCTATGGATTCTTACCTCCGCTACGCCCGCGCGAAGCAGAAAGACATCGTCGCGCTCATTCGCGAATTCGTCGAGTGCGAATCCCCCAGCGATCATCCTCCCGGCATCAAACAATTTGTCGATCTGCTCACCGCCCGTGTCAGCGACATCGCGAAAGTAAAAAGGTTCGCCGGCGGACACGCCCGCGTCGAGTTCACTCTCCCCGGAAATAAAAAAACCGGTCAGATCCTGGCCCTCGGCCATTCCGACACCGTGTGGTCCTTGGGCACTCTACGAACCATGCCCTTTCGCGAAGAGAAAGGCCGCCTCTGGGGACCCGGTGTGCTCGACATGAAAGCCGGCCTCGCGTTCTTCATCTTCGCCATGCGAGCCCTCCGCGAAATGGATACTCCCGTAGCGAAGAAAGTCGTGATGCAAGTCAATGCCGATGAAGAAGTCGGTAGCGACTCTTCGCGCGCATTAACCGAAGAAGCCGCCCGATCCAGCGCCGCCGTGCTGGTGCTCGAACCCGGCACTGGTCTAGAAGGAAAACTCAAAACTGCTAGAAAAGGCGTCGGCGATTACACATTGACCGTTCACGGAAAAGCCTCGCACGCCGGTGTCGATTTCGCCAACGGCGCCAATGCGATTATAGAAATGTCCCGCCAGCTCGAACGCATCGCCGGCTTCACCCAGCTCGACCGCGGCGTCACCGTCAGTCCCGGAGTCATTCACGGAGGCACCCGCAGCAACGTCGTTCCCGCGGAATGCCGCGCCGAAATCGATATCCGCGCGCCCCGCGACCGCGACCGCGTTTATCTAGAAAAAAAGTTCGCTTCTCTGAAACCCTTCGACAAACGCTGCACCCTCGAACTGACTGGCGGTTTAAACCGACCTCCGATGGAGCGTTCCGCCGGGGTTCGCAAGTTATATAAAACAGCCGAGAAACTGGCCGCCGAATTAGGTGTCGTGCTTGAAGAATCGTCAACCGGTGGCGGAAGCGACGGAAATTTCACTGCGGCCCTCGGAATTCCGACACTCGACGGTCTAGGAGCGGTTGGCGAAGGCGCCCATGCTCCGCATGAGAGTATTCTGATTAACCGCATCGCCGATCGCACCGCGCTGCTGGCAAAACTTGTATGTTCGTTATAAGTCTTCCACTTGCGATTCTGTTCTGCGTGATCACCATGCTCGGCTGGGGATCGTGGGCCAATACGCAGAAACTTGCTGGCAAGGAAAAATGGCCTTTTCAGTTGTTTTATTGGGATTACGCGATCGGCGTTTTTCTATTTTCTCTTTTGTTTTCTTTGCTCGGCGGCGGTTTTCAGGTCGTCGGGGCGTTTACGATCCCGGCGCTAATCAGCGGAGCGATTTTCAATCTTGCAAATATTCTATTGGTTATCGGGATCGACGCCGCGGGAATGTCGGTGGCGTTTCCGGTGGGCATCGGGCTGGCCTTGGTGATCGGTACGATCGAGAGCTATCTGCTAGAACCAAAAGGCAATCCTTCGCTACTTTTTGCTGGGGTTGCGTTGATTGTCTTCGCTATGATCATGTCCGGAGCCTCCCATCGATCCCACGGAAGAAGCCCGGTTCGGGGATTGATCTTTTCGATCGTCGCCGGCTGCATTATGGGGCTTTTTTATCCGCAATTGATGCGAGCCATCGGGCCTGGCAAGCTAACTCCTTATGTTGCATTGGTTTTCTTCGCAGCGGGCGTTTTACTGAGCAACATAATCGTCAATACCGTCTTCATGAGAGCTGGAGGCTTTCGGTACGCGGATTACTTTCGCGGCAGCGCGAAACTCCATTCGATTGGGATACTTGGCGGTTCTATCTGGATGCTTGCTCTATGCCTTAACGTCATTGCATCGAACGTCGCCGGACCGGCCATTTCCTATGCTTTGGGTCAGGGCGCGACGCTGGTCGCGGCAATCTGGGGTGTGTTCATCTGGCGCGAAAAAGGCAATATCTTATACACAACATTGATGTTTATCGGCTACGCCAGCGGTCTTATTTTGATCGGCGCTGCCACTCTTCGTTGAACCGTTCTTTACTTACAAACGATTTCTGAGTGCCGATCGACAAAGTCGACAGAGCGGCATAGAGATTCGCCCGGGAAATCGCTTCCAACTCGCTGTATCCGCTTGAAAGGAATACAGCTAAGCTTCCGATAAAGGCGTCGCCAGCGCCGGTCGTATCAACCGGTTCGACGGGGAATGACGCGACATGCTGATCCCCGAAAAGACAGCCGTTTGCGCCAAGTGTGATAATGATTCGACTTAACCCGCCATCGAGCAACTTGCGGATGCATTTGCGGGCATCCTCAAGATCGCGGACGGGCATGCCGCTGAGGACCTCAGCTTCCGTCTCGTTCGGTATCACGTAATCGGCAAGGCCGACCTCCTGGAGGTCCAGAACCTGGGCTGGAGCAGGGTTGAAAATGGTCTGAATTCCGTGTTCTTTCGCGAGTTGCATGGCCTTAATTGACGTTAAAAGCGGTATTTCGAGCCCCAGCACTACCTTATTCGACGCTAAAATGAGGTCCTTTGCGGCATAAACGTCTTCGGGGGTTAACCGGTCGTTGGCGCCTTTAACGACCAGGATCCGGTTCTGCCCGTTACTCTCGACGAAAATCGGAGCTACGCCGGTGGAGACTCCGGGCGTGATCAAAACCCGGCTGGTATCAATGCCGAAGGATTTGAAATTCTCAATCGTCGCTTCGCCGAACATGTCATCGCCTACTCGGGCGACCATGGCGACGTCTGCTCCACAGAGTCGAGCGGCTACGGCTTGGTTTGCGCTCTTGCCTCCGAAGCCCAGAGAGAAATCGCGTCCGAAAATTGTTTCGCCGGGGCGAGGGAATTGGTCGGTGAACGTGGTGAGGTCGATATTCGCGCTGCCGATGACGACGATTCGGGGCATGTCAGTTTGCAAGCGAGATTATATCGTCTGTCCACATGCTGACGTATGGCGGTTCGTTAGAAGACCGATAGGGCGGGAAGGTCGCCTGTAGTGAAGGAAACTCCCATGGCTTTCGCCAACGTTGCCGCGATGCTGCGCATGTCGATTTCGCCGAGGTCTACGCCGGGTTTGATTTTTGGGCCGGCTATGAAGAACGAGGCGAGCAGTTGGGGATTCGATGGCGCGTACCCGTGCGTGCCTCCGACTTTGTTTGGAAGGTCGGCGCGGACTACCGAGAAATTCGACTGCATGTCGACCCAGAATGCAGCGTCGGGGCGTCCTCCGAATTTCGCGATTTGTTTCTGATCGAGAATTTGCGCGATACCATTTTTCGGGTCGGCGGCGAGCCGGTGGAGAAGCTTTTCCACTTTGGTTCTCGCGGATTCGTCTTTCAAAATAATTGCGGCTGAACCGGCTTCTAAATCGGGGAAGGCTGTCCAAGAAGTGACTTTCTTATTGGACATTGTGATCAGGCCTTCTTCGACAAACGGCGCGATGATGTTGAAGTTGTGGTCGGTTCTGGTAAAGCCGTGGTCTGAAAGCACGCAGACGGTCGCGTTGGACAAGGCGTCTTCCAGCTCGCCTACTTCTTCATCGATTTGTTCCAGCGTCTTGTTTGCTTCCGGACTGAAGGGACCGAAGCCGTGTTCCAAGTGATCGAGCGAAGCCAGGTGCACGGTCATGAATTGGGCGTGTTTGTTTTTTAAAATCGCCACGGCATAGCGGGTGCGCTGGCGGTCGCCTTGCTCCGCGGCGTCCAGGTCGGTGATATACGGTCCGGCTTGCTTTTCGATTTCGGAGGTCAGGCCGGGGGTGCTGATGGCTCGGAGCAGCTTCAGATCTTCGCCGGGAAATTTCGAGGCTCGCCAGTATTCGGGGACGTTGTAGTCGATGCCGGGCGCGCCTACGCTGACGGGCCAACTTACGCTGCCCACTTTCAGGCCCGCTTTCGATGCGGCTTGCCACAGAGTGGGAACGGCGATGTCTTCGGCGTACCACATCCATCCGGCTAGATTGAGGTCGAGAGGATCGAAGACTACGTTCGAATAGATTTTGTGTTTCGCGGGATAGACGCCCGTGAGGATCGTGGTGTGGCTGGGATAGGTGACTGTCGGCAGGACGCCGCGGACGCCGATCGCGTGGGCTCCGTCTTTGAGGAGCTTTCGGAGGTGGGGAATTTTGAGGCCATGTTCATCGGCTTTGAGGACGTAGTCTGGTCGCATACCGTCGATGGAGATTAGCAGGAGGGATTGGGCGGATAGAGGGAGGGTTAGTAAGAAGGCCAAGCGAAACATGGCGGTCATGATAGCACCCGGGCTCTTTGGTGCGTTAGATAGCTCCGGGATAGTAGCGGCCGACGGAACATTTTGCGGATTTGGCGCGTAGGATGTGCTTATGCGGACTTTCGTGTTCCTGTTGTTCCTGCCGGCGGCGTTTGCTCAGAGTGACGAGTTGTATAAGACCGTCTCGGCGTTGGATACCGCCTTGTTCGACGCTTATAACAAGTGCGATCTCGAGAAGTTTGGATCGCTTTTGGCCGACGATCTGGAGTTTTACCACGACGTCACCGGGCTTAGTAAAGGGGCGCAGAGCACCATCGATGCGGTGAAGGTCAACATTTGCGGAAAGGTGCATCGCGATTTGGTCCCGGGGACATTGAAGGTTTATCCGCTGAAGGGCTATGGCGCGGTCGAGACGGGCATTCATTTGTTTTGCGATCCGAAATTAGGAAAATGTCCGGACGGGAGCGGCGTGGGACGGTTCACGATGCTGTGGGAGTTCCGGGACGGCGTGTGGATACTCACGCGAGTGATCAGCTACGACCACTGCAATCGTTGCTCGCTGGCTAGCGCGCCGGATTTTCGAGCGCGGCCATGACGTCGCGGATGGCGGTGACGATCGCTTCCGGTGTTACTCCTTCCACTGATACCAGGCGGCCGCGAGAGGAAAGTTTGGTAAGCCTCGGCTGAACCTCGTTGATCTGGGCTTCGTTCCAAGCCGCCCCCATTCTCCTGTCCGGCGAAAAAATTAAGACCAGCGGCCGGTTGCCGAAGTTCCCGGCATTCCGGACTTCTTCCATGCCCTCCTCGCGATCGCATCCTTCGCCGCCGCGCGCGGCAGTCGCGTTATCGGATAGCTCATCGAGCTTCGCCTGCTGCTCAGCAGGGAAGCCGATCGCGGGAGTCCCGCGCGGACCTTTCTGGAATAATCCGGCGACACGAAGGAGGCCCACTCCGGCCATCGCCGGGAAAGCGAGACATGCCGTTCCACGGATGCGCGGAGCAATGGAACCGAAGTGTCGATCCCACGGACCTTTCGTGGAATCGGGGACCGCCGCCTCCGGTCCTTCCACGTCGAGCGCGTTTACCAGGACGGCGCCTCCGACTTCATCCGGATAGAGGCTGTTATATAGGCGGATATGAAGGGCTGCCGCGTTTGCGCCGACCAGCACATACGGCGGAGGCAGCGCGGCGGCTTGAAGGAGCGCGTGCAAGTCTGACGCGACCGATTGATAGGTGGCCGGCATCGGCCCTGGTTCGCTCCAGCCGTATCCGGCGCGATCATACCAGCAGGCGCGGGTAAATTTCGCGACCTCCGGCTGGATTCCGATCCAGCTATAACCGGACGCATGTCCGAAGGTCTGAAAAATCACCGTCCGAGCGCCTTCGCCGGAGCAGTAGAGGTTCAATGTTCGCCCTCCGATATCAACGGATTTGCCGATTTGGGGATAGCGGCGGAGGTCGCGGCGCTGGCCGATTTTTTCGAAGATTACGCCACCAGGGATGAGGATGAGCAAGCCAAGTCCGATTTGGAGTGCGAGCTTCCGCATGGCAGCATAGACGCCATCCGGTCGCGCGAAGTTCCCTGCGCAATTTCATGGCAGTATGATGGGGGACGGGGGACTACCTCATGATTGAACTGCGGGTGAATGGCGCGGCTCGGAAGTTTGACGGGGATTCGGACATGCCGCTGCTGTGGTTTTTGCGCGATGTTCTGGAACTGACGGGAACGAAGTTCGGATGCGGGCTCGGGCTGTGCGGAGCTTGCACCGTCCACTTGAACGGCGCGGCGGTGCGGAGCTGCCAGACCACTATGAAGGCCGCGGCGGGAAAATCGATCACCACGATCGAGGGCCTCGCGAATGGGCATTCGCACCCGGTGCAGGCCGCCTGGGAGCATGGCAACGTTCCGCAATGCGGCTACTGCCAGAGTGGACAAATCATGCAAGCCGTGGCGCTGCTGAAAGAGAAGCCGAAGCCCACCGACAAAGACATCGACGATGCGATGCAGGGGAATATTTGCCGCTGCGGGACCTATCAGCGTATACGAGCGGCCATCAAAGTCGCTGCGGGGGTGAAGGCATGAACCGCGCTGAATTGGTTGTCTCGCGACGCGGATTTTTGGGGATTTTCTCGGCTGGCGCTCTGGTGCTGTGCACGGACCTTGAAGGCGACACAATCTGGCAGCCGAACGTTTATCTGGGCATGGAGCCGACCGGGATGGTGACGATTGTCGCGCACCGCTCGGAAATGGGCACGGGAATTCGCACCGCTCTGCCAATGGTGGCGGCGGATGAACTGGATGTCGATTTTAAGAATGTCCGCGTGCAACAGGCGATCGGCGATGCGAAATATGGGTCGCAGGACACCGATGGATCGAATTCGATCCGCACTTTTTATGAGCCTCTACGGATTGCAGGCGCGACGGCGCGGCTGATGCTGGAACGTGCCGCGGCGGCGAAGTGGGGTGTTCCGGCGGGCGAATGCAAAGGCCGCAATGAGCAAGTCATTCACACCGCGAGCGGCCGCACGATCGCCTACAGGGAGCTGGTAACGCAAGCGGCGTCACAGCCTGTTCCCAAGAAAGAAGAACTGGTCTATAAGCCTGCGGCGGAGTATCGCTATATCGGGAAGGCTTTGCCCATTGTCGATCTGAACGATATTTGCACGGGAAAAGCCGTGTTCGGAATCGATGCGAAGATGCCGGGGATGGTTTACGCTTCTATCGAACGGTCGCCGGTGATGGGCGGGAAAATTGTGTCGGTCGATGATAGTGAAGCCCGCAAAGTGACGGGAGTTTCGCAGACGGTGACCATCGATCCGATGAAGCCTCCGTACGGATTTCAGGCGCTGGGAGGGGTCGCGGTGATCGCCGACAACACCTGGGCGGCGATGCAGGGACGCAAGAAATTGAAGGTCGATTGGGACCTGGGCTCGAACGCGGGCTTCGATTCAGGCGCGTTCAAAAAGACGCTGCAAGATTCGGCGCGGGCGACGGGGAAGGTCGCGCGCAACGTCGGCGATGTGGACGCGGAGTTCGCCAAGGGAGGAAAGGTCCACGAAGCCGAATATTACGTTCCGATGCTGGCGCATGCGCCGATGGAGCCTCCGGCAGCCGTGGCGGAGTTTAAGGACGGCAAAGTGATCGCGTGGACGGCGACACAGAATCCGCAGGCGGTGCAGGCGACGGTCGCGGCGGCGGTGGGGATCAAGCCGGCGGATGTGACTTGCCATGTGACGCTGCTGGGCGGTGGGTTCGGACGCAAGTCGAAGCCGGATTACGTTGCCGAAGCCGCGGTGCTGTCAAAAAAAGTCGGCAAGCCGGTGAAGGTGGTCTGGAGCCGTGAGGACGATATTCATTTCGACTATTTTCACTCCGTAGCCGCGATGTATATGAAGGCGTCGACGGATGCGAAAGGGCGGCCGACGGCGTGGCTGCAACGCAGCGCGTTTCCTCCCATCGAGATGATGTTCGACGCGAACGCCAAATATGGCAATTCGCAAATGGGGATGGGCTGGAACGATCTGCCGTTCGACATACCGAATCATCGCGCGGAGAATGGACCGGCGGCGGCTCCGGTGAGAATTGGATGGATGCGGTCCGTGGCCAATATATTTCACGCATACGGTGTGCAATCTTTTACCGACGAATTGGCTGCGGCGGCGGGACGCGACCGGGTGGAATTTTTACTCGAAATGCTGGGGTCGCCGCGGGTGATCGATTTGGGCGCGGGTGACAAGCGGTATCCGCTGGATGTCGGCAGGTTGCGCAGAGTTGTCGAAATAGCGGCAGAGAAGTCGGAATGGGCGAAGAAGAAATCCGGCGCGGGGCATGGGTATGGGATCGCGGTGCATCGCAGCTTCCTTTCGTATATCGCGGCGGTAGTGGAAGTGGAGGTGGATGCGCAAGGGAAGGTCAAAATTCCACGCGTCGATTACGCAGTGGATGCGGGGATGGTGGTGCATCCGGAACGCGTGACGGCGCAGTTCGAGGGCGCGGCGGTGTTCGGCACCAGCCTGGCGATGATGGGCGAGATCACGCTCGCCGATGGACGCGTGAAGGAAGGGAATTTCAATAATTATCCGGTGGCGCGGATGCCGGAGGCTCCGTTTGTGACCCATGTCCACATTGTGCCAAGCGACGCGCCTCCGGCGGGCGTAGGCGAGCCCGGAGTCCCGGTGATCGCTCCGGCGATTTGTAACGCGATTTTTGCGGCTACCGGAAAGAGAGTGCGGGAACTTCCGATTCGCAAGCAGAAGCTCGTGTAATTTTTGCATTTTAGGAATTGAGAGAAGCTGAATCCAATGAGGATCAGCGATCTGGCACGTCGCGTGCTTTCACAAGCATGCTATGGGTTCCCTTCCCCTGTTTGTGTTGTTACTCACCGGAGGGCAAGAAGTACAATCGCCCCCATCTGATCCGCCTCCCGGTGCGTCGACTGGGCCGAGTTCGCAGACCGCTCCCAGCGATTCTGACGCTCCGATCACGGGGCTCGGACGGCTAGACTGGACGTTCAAAAGCACCCTCGGTCCGGCGAGTCTCTTGACCGGGCTCATGTCCGCCGCGTGGGGCACGGGGTTCGATCATCCCAAGGAATATGGAGTCAACTTCGGAGGGTATTGGAAGCGCTACGGTCTTCGGCTGAGCGGCGTGGCGACCAGCAACTTCGCGGAGGCGACTTTGGGGACGATCTGGCGCGAGGATCCCCGTTACCATCGCGATCCTGTGGAAGAATCCTTCGGGAAGAGGTTCTCGCGCACCCTGAAAATGACGTTCCTGTCGGATCGCAACGGGCGAATGTTTCCAGCCTATGCGCGATACATCGCCATCGCGGGGACGAACGTCCTGTCGGATTCATGGCGGCCCAACAGCGACCGCGGTCCGAATAATACGCTGACGCGTATCGGCTTAGGATTCGGCGGCCGGCTGCTCGGGAATATGTGGGAAGAATTCTGGCCGGATGTCCGGCCGCATATGCCTTTCTTTAAGCATTAGTTGAGGTATCATGCGAGATTGTCTCGCAATACTTCTTCCTCCTCCTTGCCCCTTTCACGCAGTGCTCCGGTGTTGCCGGTCCTACTCTTTTTATTCGCCGGTAGCGGTTGCGCGGCCCTGATTTACGAAGTGGTGTGGTTCCAGCTACTGCAACTGGTGATCGGATCGTCTGCCGTCTCTTTGGGCGTGCTGCTCGGCACCTACATGGGAGGGATGTGCATCGGCAGCCTACTGTTGTCGCGGGTGATTTCGAGGGGCGAGCATCCTTTGCGGGTGTATGGATTGCTCGAATTGGGGATCGGGTTTTTCGGCGTCGCGGTGCTGTTTGTGATTCCGATGCTAAACGGGATTTACACGGCGGCGGTAGGCGACGGGCTGCCTTCCATTCTGCTGCGCGGGTTGGTTGCGGGGATTTGTCTGCTACCTCCCACAATTTTGATGGGCGCATCGCTGCCCGCAATCGGGCGATGGGTGGAATCTACTCCGCTCGGCGTATCCTGGCTGGGGCTTTTCTACGGAGGCAACATCGCGGGCGCAGTGTTCGGCTGCTTGTTCGCGGGATTTTATTTGCTGCGGGTCCACGATATGCGCGTGGCGACGTATATCGCGGCGGCGATCAACATTGGTGTCGCGATGGCGAGTTTCGTGCTGCGGTCGCGTGCGGCATACGAGGCGCCGAAGGAGGACGTTGCCGAAAAAGTCAGCCGGCCTCAAGGAGCGTGGCCAATCTATACTGCGATCGCTCTATCGGGACTTTGCGCGTTGGGTGCGGAGGTGGTCTGGACCCGGCTGTTGGCTTTGATGCTGGGCGCCACGGTCTACACGTTTTCCATCATCCTGGCGGTATTTCTGATCGGGCTGGGAATCGGGAGCAGCGCAGGTTCGGTGTGGACACGCAGGTTAAAACGCCCGCGGCTGGCGCTCGGCGCGAGTCAACTGGCGCTGGCGTTCGCCGTTGCGTGGACGGCTTACGCGGTGTCCGACCTGATTCCGTCGTGGCCTTTCAATCCTTTGGCGGTGACGAATCCCTGGCGGCTGTTTCGAGTTGACTTCATGATGTGCCTGATGGCGATTCTGCCGCCGGCGCTGTTGTGGGGGCTTAGTTTCCCTTTGGCGCTCGCGGCGGTGGCGAATAGAGAGCAGGATAGCGGGGCACTGGTCGGGGAGGTGTACGCGGCGAATACGGTCGGGGCGATTTTGGGGGCGGTGGGGTTCAGCATCGTGCTGATCCCGTGGGTAGGGACACAGGGATCGCAGCAGGCTTTGATCGCGTTGTCGATTCTTGCGGGATTGATTTTGTTTTATAAATCCGGGTTGAAGGGTTCGGGATATTTCGGAGTCGCCGCGGCTACACTGATCGCGATCTTTCTATTCGCAACTGTTTCGGAAGTGCCGTGGCTGGCGATTGCGTATGGACGCCGGATGTCGCTTCAGACTGCTCCGGGCAAGCCGCTGTATATCGGGGAGGGGCGCAATTCATCGGTGGTGGTTTCGGAGCTTGACGGTGGGCAGATTTACTTTCACGTCAGCGGAAAAGTGGAAGCATCCACTGAGCCTTACGACATGCGCCTCCAACGCATGCTGGGGCATATTCCCGCGCTGATTCACAAGGGTCCGGAATCGGTGCTGGTGGTGGGATTCGGAGCCGGGGTTACGGCGGGGACGTTCGTTGTCCATCCGGAAGTGAAAAACATCACGATTTGCGAAATCGAGCCGTTGATTCCGCAGGCTTCCTCGAAGTATTTCGCATCGGAGAATCACGATGTGTTTCACGATCCACGGACGCGGATGGTGTACGACGACGCGCGTCATTTCGTCCTGACAACGAAAGATAAATTCGACATTATTACGTCGGATCCGATTCATCCGTGGGTGAAGGGAACGGCGACGCTCTATTCGAAAGAGTATTTCGAGCTGGTCAAGAAGCATCTGAATCCGGGCGGAGTGATCACGCAATGGGTGCCTCTCTATGAGAGCGATTTCGACACCGTTAAAAGTGAACTCGCGACCTTCTTTGACGTGTTTCCGAACGGAACAATTTGGGGCAACGACATTAACGGCGAAGGCTACGACGTGGTATTGCTGGCGCAGGTGGAACCCACCAAGATCGACATCGATGCCTTAGACAAGCGCATGGCGAGGGACGATTACAAGCTGGTGAGAAGATCTCTGGCGGAAGTTAATTTTCACTCTGTGCCGCAATTGTTGGGTACCTACGCCGGTCGCGCGTCGGATTTGAAGAGCTGGCTCCAAGGGGCGCAGGTCAATGAAGATATGAATCTGCGACTGCAATATTTGGCTGGAATGGGCCTGAATTACGATAAACCGGGGTTTGTTTATAGTGAGATGCTTTCGCGGAGAACTCCGGCGCCGGAGATTTTCTCGGGGTCGGCGGAGAATGTCACGAAGTTTCTCGGGTCTCTGGGTCAGCCTTGAGTTTCGAATAACAGACTCATGCAGGTGACTCCGGCTTCGGCTTTTTGCAGTTCGGACACGTCGATGGTGCGGACTTTGATTCCTTCCCCTTCGAGGATTTGCCGGGTGTGAGGGAAATTTGCCGGCACCAGCAGCGCGTCTCCGATGGGCAGGACATCGGCCGCGGATGGTTCGTCTTCCGGAACTTCGATGATTCGGAAATTACGAAATTGGGCTGCGTCAATCCATTTGGGATTGGCTAAAATCACGTCTCCGCCGGCCCAACAGGCTCCGCTCTTGAGGTGTAAACATCCGGTCACCTCGACCGGCACAACCCGATAGCCAAACAAATCAACGACATCGGCTAGCTCCCCAATGCCCAGTCGATTGGTCCGGCGCGATAATCCGACATAGAGTGTTCTACCAACAGTTAGAACGTCGCCGCCTTCGAGCGTCCCGGGCTCACGGATATAGCGAAGGTCGCGAAAGGGCGAGAGAGCCTGCGCGACACTTTCGGTTTCGCCGCGGCGCGATTCGGCTCCTGGCCGGGTGATGATGGCGACCTCATCGAGGACAATGGCGGGGTCTTCGACGAAGACCCCGTCGGGAAAATTTGGTTCGGCTGGCAGCGAAATTACCTTGACGCCCAGCCCGGTGAGACACGCTTCGTAGGCTCGGTGCTGCTCCATTGCTTTCGCGACATCGATCGGCTGACGATCGAGGAACGTCAGTTCGCAGGACGCGAAACTCGGACTCACTTGTCTGGTTAGCGCCCGCAGCATTCAGGTCACTATCATAAGATAGGTGACTCGATGGTTGATACGGTTGGTGAAATGGTCGCTGCTATTCGTGGCGGCGCTGTATCTGTTCTGGATATCTTCGCTGGTGCTGCTGAAATGGGTCGATCCACCGACCACGGGGGTTCAGCTTCAGCGTTACATCGAAGCTAAGATCGACGGCAAGCCTTATCACAAGAAGATCATTTTCAAACCGCTTTCTCAGATCTCGGTGCAGTTGCAGCATGCGGTGATTGCTTCTGAAGATGGGCGGTTTTATATTCATCATGGTGTGGACTGGATCGAGACGCAGAAGGTTGCCGACGAGAGCCAGGAAAATGGAAAACTGGGCCGCGGCGCATCGACGATTCCGCAGCAACTGGTGAAGAATTTGTTTTTCACGACGCATCGGAATGTGCTTCGGAAAGCGTTTGAGTATACGCTAGCGCCGCTGGCAGACACGATTCTCGGGAAACGGCGCGAGCTGGAGCTTTATCTGAACATCGTCGAATGGGGACCCGGCGTTTGGGGCGCGGAGGCCGCTTCGCAGTATCACTATCACATACCGGCGGCGAAGCTGGATCGCGAGGAAGCGGCCAGGCTCGCCGCTTGTTTGCCTTCGCCACGGCGCAGACGGCCGGCGAGGATGAACGATATGAGCGCATCGATTATGGATCGGATGCGGATGATGAATTGGTAGTTACTGGGCTGCACCGGCTCTCGGCCTGGCTGGCGGTTCGGTTTTGCCGGCGTCCAGATGATTCCAATTCAGGATTGCGTTGAACGCCAGGAAATAGGTTCCCTGGGTTTGCCAGCGCCAGAAAGGGCGGAGGGCGAACATCACTATGTGGCCTTTTCCGGCGTTGACGTCGACGGCTAGCGCGCGGTTCGAGAGCGCTTGGCCACCGGAGAGTGTGCCGGATAACAGCATGTCATTCGCGTTTGCCGGGAATTGCATGATCACTCTCGGACGGGTTTCATCGACGCTGATGCCGAAGGCTCGGGCTTGCTGGCGCATCATCGCCATGTTTTCGGCTTCCGATGGAGGAGGCGGAGCAGCGTTGGTCGGTGTTGCGTCGTAGGGCGAGATTTGGACGGGGACAGCGTTCGGTGTGACGTTCTGGCCGAGGGGTGAGCCGCCTCCGCGGCCTCCGAAGCCGGCGAATCCGCCGCCTGCACTCAATACCGGGTCCTGATTGAAGTAAACGGGGATGTCTTTCTGATCGTAGCCATAGGCGATCGGGCTTTTGCGATCGGTGAAGGTGCCGCGCAGGATTGAGCCGCGGGCGAACAGGGCTGCGGGATGCTCAACGGTTACACCGCTGGTCAGGCCGTAGTCGGAGAGGAATGCCGCGGTCGAGCCTTCGGCGATTAGCGTGCCGCCTTCCTGTACGAATTTCGTTAGTTCGGCTAGGCCTTCGATGCCCATGCCTCCGCGAATGTCGTCGCTCGAATCGTTGGCGCCGAGGTTGGGGGTGAGGTCGGTTTTCTTGTAAGGAACCGGGTCTTTGCCGGTCATGGGAATGCCGGTCAGATGTGATGAAGAATTTCCGCCTACGTGCGGATAGATGATGACGTCGTATTTCGAGCGCAGATTGCCGTCGCGGAGTTTTTGGTCGGCGAAATAGGTGTACGGCACGCCGTAATAATCGAGCGCGGCGCGTACCCAGCCTTCGTCCTGCGTACGCTGCCAGGCGTGAATGTAGCCGATGCGAGGGACGTCGAGGTCGTGGGTTTTGACGGTGGGCGCGGAGGAAACGGCGATCGCGTTTAAGCCGAGGTCGCGGAGGACGGGTTCGATTTTCGCGCGGTCGGCATTGGGAATGATGAAGGCTCCGGCGCGGAATTTGCGGGAACCAAGATCGAAATCGTCTTCGGCGGCTTGCATTTTTACGTCTTTGAGTTTGAAGCGGAAGGCCATCAATGCGTTGTCGGTGGTGTGGTCGAGGACGAGCGTGGCGCCCGATCCGTCGATGCCTCCAGGGGCTTTCACGTCGGCGCTGATCATGGTCATCGGCTTATCGAAGACGGCTTTATCGGTGACGGGAACCAGTTTCACGTTGCGCATGTACTGCATGGTCCAGCCCGTGTCGTCGTAAGGTGCGGGATTTGCGATCGGATAATTTTGGACGCTGAAATACATGTCGGCCAGGGTGTAATAGGGCTGGTCGGCGCGGATGACGTAGTCGCCTTCGGAGACATCGAGGGTTCCGGCTTTGAAGGCGGCGACGGCTTTGTGAATTTCGAGGCCTTGATGGCGCAGTTCGTTGACGACGTCGACGGCTTCTCCGCGGCGGCGCTGACCGGCGGGAATTACCCAGGCGTAGGTGGGTCCGTTTTTGCCTTTATCGACGGCGCGCTTGTTCTTGATCCAGTAATTTTCGAGATAGAGCTCTTTCTCTTTCGCGACTTTGTTCATCGCGAGTAGAAGCGCGGATTCCTGGATGTTGGTGTTGTTGCGAGGGCCCCATTTAATGGAGGGCAGAGGAGGATTCGGGCGGAACCACTCCCGGCTGGTGACGGTGGGCTGGAGGCGCAGGTTTTCGTTGATATCCGGGCCGTAGCTTTGCACTTCGTAGAAACGGCCGAAGGAGTTGTGCGTGAGCGCGATCCAGAAAAGATAATTTGGGACCCAGCCATCGTAGAAACCGTAGGTGAAGACGCCGGGGACGCCGCGTTTGGCCATTTCCATGACTTCGGTTTCGGCGAGCAGCCACCATTCGTTGATGGCGATGGGGTCGAGTGAGGTGTTGTAGGGGCCGGTGCCGGTGGACACGTACAAATAAGATTGGGCCTCGTGCAGATCGTGAAGGATGGTGGGGTGCCATTCGAGCACGTTGTTGGTGATGTTCTGCGTGAGCTTCAGATATTGGCCCATCCCGTCGCGATTATTGTCGTGGGCTACGTACTTGCCCCAGTACATCAGCGGCGGGCGGGCTTTGCCGGTTTTCTTGCCGTAGTAATAGGTGTCGACCTGTTTCTCGCGGCCATCGACTTCGACAACCGGGGTGATGAAGATAATGGCGTTGTTGCGGATGGTCTGGATGAACGGCGTTTCTTCGACGATGAGGCGGTAGGCTAGCTCGATGAGCATCTCGGGTCCGCCGGTTTCGGGGGAGTGGATGCCGCTGGTAGCCCAGTAGATCGGCTTGCCGGTTTTATGTATGATTTCAGCGGCCTCCGCCTCGGTGGTTTTGCGCGGGTCGGTTAGCGCGGCCAGCATGCCTTTGTATTTGTCGAGAGACTTGATGGTGGCTTCGTCGGCGATCGCTAGCACAACCTGGTCGCGGCCTTCTTCGGATTGGCCGACCTTCCAGAACTTGGCGCGCGGAGAGACTCGGGCAAGCTCCTCGTAGTAGCGATTGATGTCCTTCGAATAGGTGAGCTCGCCGGGCGTGCCGGGGATGCGGCCGAAAAATTTCAGGGGCGAGGGGACGGTGTCGGAGGCGGGCATGTGGTCCACAAGCTCGGTGGTGACTCGCGAATCTTGGAGGTATTGTTTGATTAACTTTGTGTACTCTTCGTCGAGTTTCTGAGGCGCGGGGGCGGCGTCCGCGGGCGCGGGTTTGGCTTTCTTGCTTTGGGCGAACGACGGCGCGGCGAGCAGGACGGCGAGGAGAAGATATTGAAGTCGCATAAAAAGACTGGTGAATTAGGATAGCCCCATTTGCTGGTTTGGCGCAATAACGCGGGTGCTAACGCATGGATGACGCGGATTTGGATCCTGGAACGCCGGTTTTTTGGGTGTTCGAGAGAGTTTCGCGTTAAAATAACGCGTGCGTAACGCGTGAGGGGGGTAAAAATGCGAGATTGTCCGCATGCTTACGCATGGCGGTTCGGTTTGCGGCTTGTCGCTCATTCGCTTATTTATATACCCCGGGGATGAGGGGATTCGAGGTTTGTACATGCTAACGTGCTGATTCCCACAGGCTAAAGCCTTTGCCACCTTGGTGATGTGCGGAACGTGCAGGCTATGATATTTGGCGGCGGAGGAAATCCAGGGCGGCTTGGGCGGCGAAGGTGCGGATGCGGGATCGGTCGCCGGGGAGTTGGAGGCGGCGGGACTCTGTGGGGCGATCGGGAGCGGCCATGGCGAGGTAGACGGTACCGACGGGGGCTCCGCTTGCGCTCTCCGGGCCGGCTTCGCCGGTTACGGAGACTGCGTAGGTGGATCCGGTTCGTTTGCGGGCGGCCTCGGCCATAGCGCAGGCGACTTCTTCGCTGACGGATGTTTGGGTATCGATTAGATGGCGGTCTACGCCTAGTAGCAATTCCTTCGTGAAATCGTTGTAGACGAGGAATCCTCCGACGAAATACTTCGAGCTGCCGGGGACCGAGGTGAGGCGCTGACCGAGCAGGCCTCCGGTGCAGCTTTCGGCGACGCTCAGGGTTGCCTGGCGTTCGGTGAGCAGCTTGCCGACTACGGATTCGAGCGAGTCGCCATTGCGGGAGTAGATGCGGTCGCCCAGGAGCGTTTCGATGGGGGGACCGACCTCGGCTAGCAAGGCTTCGGCTTCCTCGGCGGTGGTGCAACGGGCTCGAAGGTGGATCTGGATGTCGCTGGGCGCGGCCAGGATCGTGGTTACGGGGTTGGTGTACTTGGTATAAACGGGCGCGATTAATTGATCGAGGTCGGATTCGCCCATGCCGGCTACACGGTAGAAACGGGTGCGAATCACCTGCGCGGGAAGCAAGCGGGTGAGGCGCGGCACGCACTGGTCTACGAACATCGGCTTCATTTCGTGGGGAGGGCCAGGGAGCAGCATTACGACTCGATTTAGATGCTCCAGCCATTGTCCCGCTGCGGTGCCGTTGGGATTGGGCAGAGCTTCGGCTCCTTCGACGGCGTAAGCCTGGCGCAGATTGATTTCCGCCATTTTGCGATTCATGCGTTGAAAGCGCTGGGCGATGGCTTGGCGGAGGTCTTCACGGAAAATCAGCTTGCGGGCGGTGGCGGAGGCTACGGCGTCACGGGTTAAATCGTCTTCTGTGGGGCCGAGGCCTCCGGTGAGGATGACGATTTCGACGCGTTCGATGGCTTCGCGGATGGAGGCAGTGAGGAGTTCGCGATCGTCGCCGACTACCATTTTTCGGCGGACTTCGACGCCGAGAGCGTTGAGTTGATCGGTGAGGAAAAGGGAGTTGGTGTCGATGCGCTGGGAGGTTAGGAGTTCGGACCCTACTGCGATGATTTCGGCTTCCATTCTTTATCAATCATCGCGCAGGACTGTCTGGGTGCGCATTTATTTGGGGTCCTTCGAACTCGCGATTTTGTGGACGGGGCGAAAAATGGGGACAGCCCGCTCTGTCCACGCGGCGGCGGCCTGTGCAATCCTTCGCGAAGGGCGGGGGGGGCGCCTTGGGACAGAGTAGGCAGTCCCCATTTTCGCGATGTGGCTCCGAACGCGTCAATAATGACGTCAGGGCAGGCGGCGGCCTTCTATTCCTACGTCTACGCGGTATATGGAGTTGTTGGTTGCCAGGACCATTGCTTTCGAGGGAGCGAAGGCTACACCTACGATTGCGGGGCCCGATAGGAATAGTTCGGCTTTTGCGTCGGGGTCGATGCGGACGATGCCTCGGCGGCCTTCCAGAGATGCCGAGGCGTAGAGGTTGCCTTTTACATCGAAGGCCATACCTTGGGGGCGACCCAGGCCCCGGTAGAATACTTCGACGTGGCCGTCGGGGGAGACGCGCTGGACAGCGTCGAAACTGGAGGTGTTGGGGCCGGTTACATAGAGAAACTGGTCAGGGCCAAAGGCCAAGTGGTAGGCGGCGATCGATGGCTCGATGGTGGCGAAGACGTAGATCTGGCGCTCGCGGCTGATTTTGAAGATGGTGCCGCTGCGGTCGCCGACGTAGAGATAGCCTTGCTGGTCGAAGGCGATACCGGTGGCGACGCCCATGCCTTCGACGTAAACTGCGAGATTGCCGCCGGGCGATACCTGATACACGATGCCGTCATGACGGCTGGAGGCGTAGAGTACGCCGTCCGCGTCCATGGCGAGTCCGGTGGCGTTCATGAGATCAGAGACCAGCGGCCGGGCATGATGATGGGCATCGATTTTATAAATCGAGACGGGAGCTTTTTGGCCGGGCGATCCGCTGAAGGTGGTGTAGATATTGCCGTGGCGATCGACGACGGGATTTGAAACGGGATGCAGGCTATCGGCGACCAGGATGCCGATCTCGCATTTATAAGGCGAATTGCCGACGATCATTTCGCCCGCCGGAGCGCCTTCGGGCACCCGGGCGATGACGAACGAATCCGACCCGATGACGATGGGCGCGTTGAGTTCTCCGAACTTGATGTGCGGACGGTCTGCGCCGGCGAGTCCCTTCCCGCGAATTACAAATTCGCCCCCGGGAATCGCCGCGGCCGGCGATACTTCAGAGATCTGCGGACCGTTGGATGATTTACGAAATGCCATAGAAAAACTTGCTAATTGAATTGTTCCATCCAATGGCGTACAACACAAGCGCGGCGTAGAGGCCGGCCATCACGTCGTCCATCACGATGCCGGTGCCGGAGGGCAATTTTTCAAGCTGACGGACGGGCCAGGGCTTCCAGATGTCAAAGAGGCGGAAGAGAACGAAGGCGGCGATCCAGGCGGAGGGAGAGTACATGGCGGCGCCGGCCAAAGCGATCCATTGTCCGACCACTTCGTCGATCACGACGATTTGCGGGTCCTTTTTTCCGACTTGCAGGGCCGTGATTCCGGCGGACCAGATGGCGGGAGCGAGAAAGATCAGCGCGAGGACGGCGAAGAACCAGGGAGGCTGATGGCGCAGAGGCCAGGCGACGAGAAGGGCTCCGAGCGATCCGGCGGTGCCGGGTCCTTTAGGGGCGTAGCCGCAGAAGAACCACGTGGCGAGCAGATGCGCGAAAATTTTCACTCTTCCTCGTCTTCTAAGTGAGAAAGATCGGCTGGCGTGGAGATGACGTATTTTTCCGTCGCCCAGTTGCCCAAGTCGATGAGGCGGCATCGTTCGCTACAGAAGGGCATTTCGGGGTTGTCTAAGGCTACGTCTTTTTTACAGATCGGACACTTCATGGCGGTTAAACCAAGGCAATTTGGAGCAGTTTTTCGTTGGATGTGTGGCGCGGCGGGTCGATTAGCTCGCCGGTCAGGTCGTAATCGTGGGCCTGGGTGACACGCATGGTGCGCATGTCGCCGGGGTTGAGGGGAGCTTCGCCGGGATCGGAGATATAGCAGACGCCGTCGATTTCGGGGGCTTGCGTGGAAAGGCGCGCCTGCCAGACCAGATCGGAATCGGCGGAGGGGCCTTCGATCAGGACTCGGAATTCGCGGCCGATGAGGGCACGATTTCGTTTGCGCGAGATTTTCTTCTGAATCGACATGAGGCGACGCTTGCGATTGTAGATGGTTTTCGCGTCGACTTTCTGATCCAGTTCAAAGCTCTTGCTCGAGTCTTCGTCGGAATAGGAGAAGACACCCAGGCGGTCGAATTGCGCGGCTTCGGTGAACTGGCAGAGGGTTTCGAAGTCCTGGTCCGTTTCGCCCGGAAAACCGGCGATCATACTGGTGCGGATCGCCACGCCGGGGATGGTGGCGCGGATGCGCTCGATCAATTTGAGGAAGATGTCGCCGTTTGCGCCGCGCTTCATTCGCTTGAGGACGGGGGCGCTGGCATGCTGCAAAGGCATGTCGATGTATTTTACGAGCGAAGAGTGTTCGGCGATGGTGTCGAGGAGTTTTTGGGTCACTTTATTGGGGTAGCAATAAAGGAAGCGGACCCATTTTTCGTGGCTGGTTTCGATTTGGGCGAGGCGGGCGAGGAGGGTCGCGAGGCCGTCCTTCATTCCGAAATCTTCGCCGTAGCAGGTGGTGTCCTGGCCGATCAGATTGATTTCGCGGACGCCTTGCGAGAAGAGACGCGTGGCTTCGCTGATCACGGATTCGAAGCGGCGGCTGCGGAATTTGCCGCGATATTGAGGGATCACGCAGAAGGTGCAGGGATGGTCGCAGCCTTCGGCGATTTTAATGTACGCGAAGTGGCGAGGAGTTGCCAGAACGCGCGGGGTAAGGTCGTGATAGAGGTACGCGTCGAGCGGATTATCGGCTGGCTTGACACCCTCGCAGAGGGCGGTGATGCGCTCCAGCTCGTTGGTGCCGATGACGGCATCGACTTCGGGCATATTCTTCTGGATGTCGGCGCGATACCGCTCTACCAGGCATCCGGCGACGATGAGGCGTTGGGCGCGACCGTTTTTTTTGTACTCGGCCATTTCGAGGATGGTGTCGACGGATTCCTGCTTGGCGGGATCGATGAAGCTACAGGTGTTGACGACGATGACGTCGGCGTCGGAGGGGTGGGGGGTGAGTTCGTGGCCACCGGCGACTAACTGGCCCATCATGACCTCGGTATCGACGAGGTTCTTCGGGCATCCGAGGCTGACAAAACCGATTTTCAAGATAGAATCCTGCTGGGGTGGGCTACCTCCAGAATAGCAGCTAGAAGTGGCACTGCGACAGGCCGCGCTTTTCGAGGTATTGCTGATGATACTCTTCGGCGCGCCAGAAATCGGTGGCAGGGACGATTTCGGTGACGATGGGTTTTGGGAAACGGGCTTGCGCGGCGTCGCGGGAGGCTTTGGCTTCCTTTTCCTGCTCCGGCGAATGATAGAAGATCGCGGAGCGGTACTGTGAGCCGACGTCGGGGCCCTGGCGGTTCAGAGTGGTGGGGTTGTGATTGTCCCAGAAGACTTCGAGGATGTCGTGATAGCTGATGACTTCGGGATCGAAGGTCACTTCCAGGACCTCGGCGTGGCCGGTGCGGTCCGTGCAGACGTCCTTATAGGTGGGATTTTTCAGCTTGCCGCCCATATAGCCGACCTGCGTATCCTTGACGCCTGCCAGCCGCCGAAACGTTGCTTCGACGCCCCAAAAACATCCAGCGCCTAGAGTAGCTTTTTCCAACATACCTATATTATGGCGTGTGAATCGTCACCACGACAGGGGAGCTGCTTTGCGCCGTCGCCAGGGAGCGGACCTGCATCACGACTTCACCCGGTCGCATGGTGGACGGGATCTGCGCGGCGATCTGCCCGCCGGCGGTCTGGAGCAGAGGGATCGCAACGTTGTTCATCACGACGCAGGAGCCGCCTAGGACCGTCGGCGCTGGCAAAGCGTTGGCGATGGCGGGCGAGGCGAGGCTCGATCCGTTAATGTTCACGAATGAACCGGGCTTGAAGGTGGTGGTGCCATCTACGGAGTTGATAATCGGCTGCGTCAGGGCCAGTGCCGGGGAGGTCGCCGCGGTGGAAGGTGTGAGAGGAATCACGCTCAATCCCGAAAGTGTGATGGCATAGGCGGTGCCTTGAGAATCCACTACCATCTGGCGGGGAGGCATCTGTTGGCGCGTGTTGCCGAACACGGAAATGGGCGGATTTTCCGGTACGCGGAAGGTCGAGGTGATCGCTCCGGTCACGACGTTTACGACTTCGAGAGTGGTGTGCGTATCGGCGGTGATCGTGGTGGTTAAGTTGGTCCGGACCGGGGTGGTTAAGCGGGCGAAGTCGTTTTCATCGATAGGCGCGACGGACGCGACGTTGCGCAGGCCGGTACTCGATATGCTGACGCCACCACCTCCGCCCGGCGTGGGAGGAGTGGTCGTAACCATTCCTGGTTCCGTGGCTCCGCCGATCGGCGTGAGGGAGTTGTTCATCACCAAGCCATCGGCGAGCAGGAAATTCGCGTCCGAAGCTGCGCCGACTGGTCCGTAGTATCCGAAAATCGTCGCACCTCCGAACTCATTGGCCGAGGTTGTGTAGCTGTCGGTTAGAGCGTTATAGAGATAGGTGATACCGGTGCCGCCGAGGAGAAGAATCGAGGTGCCGTCGGCGGAGGCGATCATGCTGGATTGATTCGCGGTGGCTAAAGGCGTCTGCGCGCCCGCCGCGCTGACGCCCGTAACGGTGGTGCCGGTGCGCGGAACGGCGTTGTTGCCGATCACTTCCCACAGGGTTCCGCTGATGGTGATCTGGGTGGCGGTCGTCGGCTGGAGCATCACGAATTGCAGGCCGCTGAGCCCCATCGCCATAGTGTGAACTGAATTGACGTTCGCGTTCCCCAGGCGAGGGATGGGTGGGAAAGTAATCGAGCCGGTGACGAGCTGCTGCGTGAGGTCGACAATTGAGATCGATTCGCCGCCGGTGTTGGCCACGTATAACGTGTTGCCGTCGAGCCCCATCGCCATCTGATGGGGAAGTTGGCCAACGGTGATGGGGTTCAGAAAAACGCGATTGACGGTGTCGAAAACTTCGATGCGATTGTAGCCCGAATTCGTGATGTAAATCAGATTGCGAGGCTGGTCGAGGACGATATCTTGCAAGCCTTCGGTGACGGAGTTGGGGACCGTCGGCACGGGATAGATTTGCCCGCGCTGCGTGGAATCGCGGAAATTCATGAACACGCGAATGGTGTTCGGAATGTTGATGGCATCGGGAGAAGATAGAGTGACCGCGAGCGCGGTGCCGGAATCGGTGCCCGTGGCGGTAGTGGCGCTGGCGCCGGTGTAGAGGTTCGTGCCGGGGGTGCGGACGACGCTCGATCGGCCGGGGTCCATGGTGAAGGTGATGGTGGAGGGCGCGAGTCCACTGGACGCGGTTGCGACGATGGCGGTCTGTAAGCCTTGCGGGACGGCGTAGGTGAGAGTTCCGCCGCCGATGTTATTGATATTGAGGGTCCCCTGCGCGACCCCGGGATTGCAGTTATCCTGCGCCAGGAACACGGTGGTCGATTGCGGCATCAGGATCGGGTAGGTATACAGATTCCCGAGAGGCAGATGGATCATCCCGGAGCTCGAAAGTGCCCACGCCTGCGAGCCATCCGCGGTGATTACGATTTTCGACAGTACGCTTTCAGGAAGGTTTATGCCCAGCGTGATCGCAAGCGTGTGGGGATCGGACACCAGCAGCGTCGATGCGGTTACGGTGGTCGTAGTGCTGTTGTTGAAGGCGCTGTACAGCGTTTTCCCGTCCGAGGTGAAGACGCTCCCTCCCAGATTCGTCGCCGTTGAAAAAGGATTGGTGGTGGTCGAAGTTCCAGACGTGATCGGGAACGGTGCGTTGGCGACATTCTGCTGCGCGATGACGTTGAGATTGGCGGTTCCGTATAAGGTAAAGCCGGCCATGAAGGACGCTCCGTCGGGCGCCATGGCCATGATGCTCGATTGTCCGGTGACGGTTCGGCTTTGCAGGATCGTTCCCGAGTCCACTTCGTATTGATAGACCACAGTCGCCGTGGCATTGGTGATCGCGCTGACGCCGATAATGTATTTCCCGTCCGGCGTGGCTTGAAGTTTTCCGTTAAATTGCGTGGCTGGTTTCGGAAAGGCGGGTGCGCTGAGCGAAGGAGGCGTCACGGCGGCAGGGGGAAATTGCACGGCGAGCACCTGTTGAGAAGCGGCTTGCGTCCCGTCGAAGATCAGCAGTGTATTCACCGTACCGGTGGTGCTGGATCCATCGGTGCAGATCACGGCGCGTCCGTCGAGTCCCACGGCGACGCCTTCCGGTTGGGCAGGCAGCGCGACTGTATTGATTACAGCACCGAATCCCTGCGCCAGGCTGATGACGCTCAGCGTCGAGCTGTCGTGGTTGGTGACATACAGAAACTGGTTGTCCATCGACATGGCCGCGCCGAGCGGGCGGGTACCTACGGCGATCGATCCGAGCAATGTTTGCTGGCTGTAATCCCAAACCTGGACCGCATTCGCCGAGGAGTTGACCAAATAGACACGCGTGCGGCTTTCATCGAGCACGATATCGCTGGGCGTGGTTCCCAGGCGCACCACATCTCCAAAGGTCGCCTGCGCGTGAGCCAGTGGAAAGGATGCGAGAAACAATGGGAGAAAATATTTCAATTGCAAACCGGTCTTTAGATAAGATACGCTAATCCGATTACATCGCCGCAATCTTTTTCGGTCCGCTTACGTTAATAGGTGTTGACGAGGCTTGAGGGAGGCGGGTGTACGCAAGGATCGAACGACGTTGGCTAAACTGCGGGTGGCAAACCAGAAGAACGGGCGCGTGCTCGCCGACCGCGCGGATATCGCCGATACCAGCGCGAAGCGGCGGACGGGGCTGCTGAAGCATAAAAGCCTGGAACCGGGTGAAGGATTATGGATCGCGCCTTGCGAAGGCGTCCATACCTTCGGAATGAAATTTCCGATCGACGTAATTTTCTTAAGCCGTAAGAAGCAGGTGCTGAAAACGCGTCCTGCCATGGTGAAACGCCGCATCGCGTTCAGCTTGCGAGCCTATTCCGTTCTGGAGTTGCCGGCCGGGACGCTGGCGGAGACAGGTACTGTGGCTGGGGACCAACTGGAATTTGAGAAATACGACGCCTAAACCGGATTGGCAGGGCATGGCCCCGCCCCACTTCGTTCTGCTGTTCGTTGTACTGAGCGCCTCTTGCACACGCCAGGTACAGGTTGCTTCGCAGCCATCAACGCACACGAAGACTCAGGCGCTGCTGATGCGGCAGGTGGAAAACGCGGTCGAACTGGGCGATGGCGACGTCGAAGCGAGGCGGTGGCGGCAGAGGCTTGCGGCGAACGCGGGCGATCTGGATGCGCGCCTTGCGCTGGCGAAGCTGTACATCAGCCGCGGGCAGCCGGATCTGGCGATCGAGCATTACCGGCTAGCGGCGGAATTGAATCCTGGTTTGCCCGTCGTGACTCTGCTGCTCGCGAAGGCGCTGCGCGATAGGAACGAACCGACGGAAGCATCGCGGGTGATCGCTCTGTTCGTGAATCAGCATCCGAAAGAAAGCTGGGAACTGCTGTCGCTCAAAGGGATTCTTGAAGACGAGCAGGGACGTTTCAAGCAGGGCGAAGCTTCCTACCGGGCGGCGCTGGCGATCGATTCCACCGAGACCTCTTTGCACAATAATCTTGGTTACAACCTGTTATTGCAAGGTCATGCTGAATCCGCGGCAGAGGAGTTTCGCAAGGCGATAGCCATGGATCCTCATTCGGTGATCGCTCATAACAACTTGGGCACGGCGCTGATGTTCGCGAAATCGGGGAAGTCCGAACAGGCGTTCGCGGAGTGGCGAAAATCGGGTGATCCGGCCGCTGCGCACAACAATCTGGCGGCGGTTTTTATGGAACAGGGTCATTATCCTGAGGCTCGCCAGGAAATCGCGTCGGCGCTTCAGTTCCGCCCCGATTATCCCGCGGCGCTCAAGAATCTGAGGCTGGTGGCGGCGGCCGACGGGGGTCCCGCGACGCCCACTCCGGCAGTGGCGCGCGTAAACCTTTGGAAGAGGATGACGTCAGGTACCTCTAGGGATAAAAATGCTGCCGCCGGTTCGGGGGATCCGCCGGCAATCGCGCAGAAGTAGTACGGAGAGTTGCAAGAAGGGGGATTTACGTGAAGGAATTTTTCGTTCGGCTGGCCAAAGACGAGGACGGGCAGGACCTGGTTGAATACGCTTTGATCGTCGCCGCCGTGGGGCTTGCTTTGATTACGACGGTAAATCAGCTTTCCTCCGCCATCGTCAGCTTGTACTCCAGCATCACGACAGGCTTGGCGAGCATTGGCGCCGGCGGAGCCTAAAACCGCTTCGGCGGATGCGAAAATCGCGAAGGCACCTTTTGCGCTGCCGGATATGGCAACGCTGATGGCGGTGCTGACGCTAGTCTTCTGCCTGTTCGTGTTCAACGGCGGTCGCAAGCTATTCCGCGACTCCGACACGGGGTGGCACATTCGCACGGGCGAGCGGATTCTGATGACGCACGCCCTGCCCCGCACCGATGCTTATTCATTCTCGCGCCCGGGCGCACCGTGGCTGGACTGGGAATGGGGATCGGACGTTTTGACAGGGCTCGCGCATCGCATCGATGGGTTGCGAGGAGTCACCGCGTTGTTCGCCGTCGCGATCGCGGCCTGCACCTGGATGTGGTTCCGCCTGCATTGGGCGGTGGGCGGCAACTTTTATATCGCGTGCGTGATGATGCCGCCGATGATCAATACGGCCAGTCTGCATTGGCTGGCGAGGCCACATGTTTTTAGTTGGTTGTTTCTCCTCGCTGGGGTTTGGTATGCGGAGCGTGCCCCTTTTCGATTCGGAGTCCAGCACGCAATCGGGATTGCGGCGGCTACATCGCTGTGGGCGAATTTACACGCCAGTTTTTTCTTCGCGCCGGTGATCGCGGCGATTTTCGCGGCCGCGCACATCGTTCGCCCGTTGATTTGGGATCTCGATAAAGCGGAGGAGACTGCGCGCGCCCGCTGGTTTCTTCTCGCGGTTGCCGCCGCGCTCGCCGGGAGTTTCGTGAATCCTTATGGATGGCGTTTGCACGCGCATCTCGCGTCCTATTTAACGGATGGCGAACTGCTAGACCGCGTAGCCGAATTTCAAAGCTTCAATTTTCACGCCACCGGATCGGCGCAGATTCTCGCCACGCTCGCGCTCGGGGCGATGGGCGGAACGCTGGCGCTTACCCAAAAAAACATTGCCCATTTTTTGCTGGCCGCGATATTTTGCATCGCGGCATTGCGGTCGGCGCGCGCGTTGCCGCTGGTCGCGCTGTTGATTCTGCCGCTTGCCAATGCGGCGTTTACCGACGCGCTACGCGCAATGCACGGGCTAAGGCCGGCGGTGTCGCGATGGCTGGATCATGCGATGATTTACGCACATCGCACCCGAACGCTCGACCGGAAGCTGAATGGCGCGCCCTTGGCGATTGTGGCTATCGTGGCCGCGCTGCTCGCTCTGCGGATTCCCGCGGTGGCCGCGCGCATCGGATTCCCTCCGGACGAATTTCCAGTGGCTGCCGCTGCCGCGATTGAGAAACTTCCGCCCGATGCCCGTCTGTTCGCGCCCGATAAATACGGAGGGTATCTGATTTATCGATTCGATGGCGCCCGAAAAGTATACTTCGATGGCCGCAGCGATTTTTACGGCGCCGCGTTCATGAAGCAGTACCTTGAATTGGTGGAGGTGAGGCCGGGGTGGCAGGAGATCCTGCGCCCTCTGCATTTCACGCACGCCTTGTTGCCGAATCGTTACTCGCTGAAGGCCGCGCTCGATCAGGCCGGCTGGAAAACGATTTATCAAGATAACGTCTGCACGCTTCTGGAGGCCAGATAGTGGATCGACAAAGAATCCTTTTGATCTTCATCGCCGCATGGATCTCCGCCGCGTTGCTTACGTGGTTTCTGTACGCGACCACCAAGGCTCCGCACTCCGAAAAAATGGTCGCAATCACCGCCGCCGCGCGCGACATGCCCGCCGGAACGCGGCTGCGGGATCCGGACCTGAAGATGGTCCGTGTTCCGGAAAAAGACGTCCCGAAGACCGCGATCGTCGATCGGAGAATCCTGATCGACCGGCCTCTGCTGTTTCCGGTGGGCGCGAATGAAGCGCTCTCGTCGAACAAAGTCGCGAGCGTATCGGGCGCTGAGGGATTACCCGCTTTGATCGAGGTCGGCAAGAGGGCGGTCTCCGTTCCCATCGCCGATTCGAGCAGCGTTGCGGGCCTGATCCAACCTCGCGCGCACGTCGATGTCTTGTTCACCAGGCCCGGCTCCGTCGCGGAAGCTGTGACGACGACAATCCTGGAAGACGTCGTGGTGCTGGCCATGGGAAGGACCACAGAGGTCGCGAATACGTCAGCGACGACGGCGATCAACGCTGCCCCGCGACCGACCACGCAAGCGGCAACACTGCTGGTCACCCCGGAGCAAGCCAGAAAGCTGGAACTGGCGAAAAATCAGGGGAAAATCAGCCTGGCGCTCCGCAATCCATTGGACCATTCGAGCGCAAAGGATCAATCGGCGACTACTTCCGATCAGCTTTACGCCGGATTTCACCCGAAGCAGAATACGCCCAACCTACGCGACGACCGCGTGTGGAACCAATTGATCGCGAAGCCGGCGGAGAAGCCTCCGGCGCCGAGGCACGTCATCGATGTTTATCGAGGCGACAAACACGTGCAGGAAATATTTCAATGATGCGTTGGGCCGCGCTTATTTTCATTCTTACGGCCAGCGCCGCCGATGTGGGCCGCCAGGTCTCGCTCATCGTCGGTAAGGGCGAGCTGCTTCAGTTCGGCAACGATCTGATTAAGGTTGTCGTCGCCGAGCCGAAGATCGCCGATGCCGTCGTCGTCTCGCCTAAGGACGTTATGGTGACGGCGAAGAGCGTCGGCCACACGACGCTGGTGATCTGGGAAACCGGCTCGTCGCCGGTGCGCTACGAGATTACCGTGGTCACCGATACCAGCGAGCTGGATCATATGCACGCGACCCTGGCCGCCGAGCTCAAGGCCGCATTGCCGGAGGCGTCGGTACAGTTCAGCGGGAACGCAGAGACCCTGGTGTTGACCGGTAAGGCCGGATCGGGCGATCAATCGAAACGAGCCGAAGCTATCGCGTCCGCGCACGCGAAAAAAGTGGTCAATATGATCTCGGTTCCGCCGGCTGCGGAACCCCGCCAGATCATGCTATCGGTGAAATTCGCGAGCGTTGACCGCACCGCGCTCTCGCAGCTCGGTTTCAACCTGTTCAGCAAAAACGGAGTAACCATCGGGTCCACCAGCACGCAGCAATTTACCGGACCTCTTTTTTCGCAGCTCAACAACGGAGGCGCTCCGTCCGTTAACGTCTCGAATCCTCTCAACTTGTTCCTGTTCCGCCCGGATCTCGGCATCGGCCTGACCCTCCAGGCGCTCCTGCAACAGAATCTCGCGCAGATTTTAGCCGAGCCGAATCTGATTGTGGTGGAGGGCTCTGAAGCCAGCTTCCTGGCCGGCGGACAGTTCCCTTATCCGACTATCACGTCCACTCCCACCGGCAGCGGCATCGCCCCGGTGGTGACCATTCAGTTCAAGAAATATGGCGTGCAGCTCAATTTCACGCCGACCATCACGTCGTACGGCGCGATCAATCTCAAGGTGAAACCCGAGGTCAGCACGCTGGATTACACCAACGCCGTCACTGTCGACGGCTTTCAGATCCCCGCGCTTTCCTCGCGCAGCGCGGAGACGGAAGTGAATCTGAAAGACGGCGAGAGTTTCGCTATCGCGGGCCTCATCGACAACCGCGTCACTCAGATTCTCAGCAAGGTCCCGGGCCTCGGCGACATCCCGATTCTCGGCCAGCTTTTCCGCAGCCGGTCGACCGAAAAAACTTCAACTGAGCTGGTGGTCGTCGTGACACCGCACTTCGTGAAACCACTTCCTTCGAATGAGAAGCCGAAACTTCCCGACATCATCGTGCCTTACCTCCCGACCGTGGGAGAGGAAAAAGCCGCGAAGGACAAAAAGAAACCGGAGTTTGTAGGGCCCCGTGGATACCAGGTTCCCAATCCGTAGGCTTGGTTCGCAGCGCGGAGCCACCGCTGTGCAGATCCTGGTTATTCTTGTGCCCGTGCTCTTTGGACTGATCGGATTCGCTATCGATCTCGGCGTTATGTACGTGGTGAAGGGCGAGTTGAAAACTGCCGCAAACGCTTCGGCGCTCGCGGCCGCGCAGCAGCTCATCGGAACCGACGTGGCGACCGATGCAGCTAGCGCCTCCGCGCAACTCACCGTTCAGAACGGCCCGAATGTCGGCAATAAATACGATTTCAACGGGCTCCCCATCGGCCAGGAGACCAACAACCTGATCAGCACCGCTCCTCCGCCTTCCTACTTCGCCACCGCAGCAGATGCCATCGTAGCAGGTGGAAACGGAGGTGTCGGCTCCGTTGGCGGATCGCAGGCAAAGTACGCGGTCAGCACCATCAGCGGCCAGATTCCTCTGGTCTTCTGGAATTTTCTGCCTATCGTTACCAGCCGCAATATCGTTGTCGTCGCGAGCGCCGCTGCAGGCATCAGCGCACCTCTCTGCATCGCTTGTGGAATCGAACCATTCGCGGTCGCGGCCATCGACCAGTCCGACACCACGAATTTCGGCTACACGCTCAATGAGCTTTACTCCTTCACATATCTGTGCACCGGAACTCCTGTTCCACCGCCGCTGGCCGGCGCCGCGCAGGAGCTCAGCTACGTTCTGCTGAATCGACTGGATCCGAACGCGACCGTGTATCCGGACGAAACTTCCCAGATATTTCGCGATGCGGCGGGTGGGTTGCCGGGCAACGCCAATACTGCCATCGCCTGCTTTACGATCAATAACACCGAGGTGATCTGGGCGAATGCCGCGCCGGTAGCCTGCTCCGCCGCAGCGCCTGCCCCTGTCGTGACCGATGCGCTCTGCGGCCTCGATTCGCGATTCGAAGTTTCGACCAACCCGGCCTGCCAGGCCGTGGTCGGCTTCGATGTTCTTTCGACGGTTTATCCTGCTGACACCGACCTCAACTTCTACACCACCTATACCGATTACGCCGGCGACGGCCGCCGCATCATGACCATCCCGATTGTCGATACGCTCTCCGCGACCGCTAATATGACCGTGCTCGGATTCCGCCAATTCCTGGTCATGCCCGCGGAGGGAGGCGTCGCGATCAACCCCGACGATCCTAACGGACGCTTCGTCGCGATGTACATCGGCAGCGTCGCGCCCGTGAAGCAAGGCCGATTCGACGGATGCCAGCAATCGGCAGGCCCCGGAAAGGTGATCCTCCACCAATGAAGAGTCAGAAAGGCGGCGCGCTCATCGAATCCGTGCTGATGCTTCCTCTGCTCCTCAGCCTGCTGATTGGGACGGTGGAGCTCGCGCGCGTTTTCTACACATACACCACGCTCGAAAAAGTGATGTACGATCTGGCGCGCTATATCGGAACGCAACAGGGTGTCAACTTTTGCGATCCCGGCGATCCGTCCATCACCGCGGCCGAGAATTACGCGCTTACCGGCTCGACCGATTCAGCGCAAGGCCCCGTCGTGCCCGGCCTCACACCCGCGATGTTTCAAATTACGATCGAGCGGTACGATCCGGCCGCGCAAGCGATGATCCCGTGCGACTGTTCCGCCACCGGCTGCGATGCGAGTCAGGGTGGATTGCCGCCGAACTACATCCAGGTGTCGCTAACCGACGGCTACACGGTACAGCCGTTCTTCTGGGGATTCACCATCGATCCGTTTCCATTGCGCCCGTCAGTGACGGTCCCTTATGGAGGCACCTGATGCAGCGCGTTCAACAGGCTAAAGAGATTGCTGAAAAAGATCGGGCAGATCGCTTCCTGCGGTCGCGGCTCGTCATCGGCGGCGCATTAAATGAAAAATTTAACCGAGCCGCGACCACAGGGAGCGATCTCTTCGAACGGTGGCACAGAATCAAAGCTTGTTCCACCATGCGTGGAGCGAGAGGTGGCACAGACTTTAGTCTGTGTTCAGGCCAAGCCCTGGTCGAATTCGCGCTGGCGTGGGGCACCATCATCCTCCCCCTGACCTTCGCCATTATCTTCACTTCGGAGCTGCTCTGGATCTGGCATAGCGTCGCCGACTTTACCCGTGACGGAGCTCGCTATGCCGCCACCCACTGCTGGCAGGGCGACGGCTCCAACGTCATCACCTACATGAAGGCCAACATCCCCCTGATGCCCGACCAGGCTCAATTTCAAAACGGCCCCGCGCAAATCGAGGTCTCCTATTTTTCGAGAGACCCCGATTCCGGCGAGCTCCTCCCGTTCTCCTGCTCCGGCGATTGCAGTACTGCCTGCATTCCCGACGTCGTTACGGTCGCGGTCACCAATTACCAGTTCTCGTCGTTTGTAACCACGCTCGGAATCCCTCCGATCCCTATTCCCGATTTTCATACGTCCGTTCCCGTGGAGAGCGCGGGTTGCGATCCTGAACAGGGCGTTTGTCTCCCCTGAATCATCATGCCGATCTCATTACTAGTCGCGTCGTCCGACCCGCACTTCCGGGAATCGATCACCGAAAGTCTGCTCAACGTCCCCACCGCGAAGATGATCTCCGAGTATCCGGAGGTCTCCTCTAATCTCTACATCCGCGTGATCCAGGACCTGGAACGCCATCCCGACGCTGCCCTCATCGTCGACCTTGCCAGCGATCCCGAAGCCGCGCTCAAAGTGATGGAGAAAGTGAAGCAGGCCGCGCCCGATCTGTATATCATCGCGTCCAATTATCATGCCGACGGCGAAACCGTGATCGCCGCGGTTCGCGCCGGAGCCAACGATTTTCTGACCCAGCCGTTGAAGCGCATCGAGTTTCGAGACGCGATGGCTCGCCTCGAACGCACCCCTCGGCGGACCTCGGTTACGGCGAGTCGTCTCGGTAAGATCTATAGCTTTCTAAGCGTGAAAGGGGGCGCGGGAGCCACCACGCTCGCCGTCAATTTTGCCGGAGTCCTGGCGCAGCGAAAACAAAGCGTCGTCCTCATCGACCTGGATTTTACGGCCAACGATTGCGCGATGCAAACCGGCGTCGCGCCGCAACATTCCTTGACCGAGGTCGGCGATAATCTGTCGCGCTTGGATCAGGCTCTATTCGAAGGCCTGGTCACACGCGATCCGCTCGGCTTCTTTCTGGTCGGCCCTCCGGACCAGGTGGAGCAGCGCCCCGTCTTCACCGAGCCGATGTTCCGGGAGTTCGCGAACTTCCTGGTCGAGAAATACGAATCAGTCGTGATCGACGCCGGCCGCTGGCTCTCCGACGAAGTCGCGCTCGCGGCCTTGCAAAGCTCCAGCACCGTATTCGTCGTCCTGACGCAGGATCTCCCTGCGATTCGCAACGCGCAGCGCTATATCGCTGCGCTGATGCGCCTGGGTTTCAATCAGGATCAGCTCAAGATTGTCGTGAATCGATATTTAAAAAAACCAGGACCGAGCATGGCGAGCCTGGAACAAATTCAACAGACGCTCAATCACAAGGTATTTTACGGAATCCCAGCTTCGCCCGCCGCCATCGCCTCCGTGAATAAAGGCCGGCCATTCGTCACCGATCGCGAGGCCGCAGCCGAGCTGGACCGGGCCTTCCGAGCTTTCGTCGACAAAGCAACCGGCGCAAAGCTGGCGGCACAAACCGCATAATTTATGGGATCCCGCATCACACCACGCATTGGAACGGGAGCCGACCGGTGGTTTGGCATCAAATCCCAGATCCATTCGAAACTGGTCAACTCGCTAACCCCGGATCAGTTGAAAACCCTCAATAAAGAAGGCGTTCGCGACCAGATTGGCAATGTCGTCGAGCGTCTCATCTCCGATGAACAGGTTCCCATGACTGTCGCCGAGCGGGAACGGTTGATCGAGGAGATCCTCGATGAAGTCTTTGGTCTCGGTCCTTTGGAGCCTCTGTTAAAGGACGTGACCGTCAGCGACATCATGGTCAACGGCTTCGACAACATCTACGTCGAACGGTTTGGTAAAGTCGTCGAAACTAATGTCCGCTTCAAGGATCAGGCGCACGTCCGCATGATCATCGATCGCATCGTTTCGAACATCGGCCGCCGTATCGACGATTCGTCGCCCATCGTGGATGCCCGGCTGGCCGACGGCTCCCGCATGTGCGCTGTGATTCCGCCTTTGTCGCTGATTGGTCCCGTGCTTTCAATCAGGCGCTTCGGGAAGAAGCTGCTGACTACCGATGACCTGCTTAAGAACGAATCGCTCACGCCTGGCATGCTCGATTTTTTGAGCGGCTGCGTGGAAGCTCGCCTCAATATTGTCGTCTCCGGCGGTTCCGGCTCCGGCAAGACTACGATGCTGAACACGCTTTCGCGGTTCATTCCCGAAGCGGAGCGCGTGGTCACCATCGAAGATACTGCCGAATTACAAATGCAGCAGGACCATGTCGTGCGCCTGGAAACGCGTCCTATGAACATCGAGGGCGCGGGCGCCATCACTCAACGCGATCTGGTGATTAACGCGCTGCGCATGCGCCCCGACCGCATTATCGTCGGCGAGTGCCGCGGCGCGGAAGCTTTCGACATGATGCAGGCGATGAACACCGGCCACGACGGTTCGATGACCACCACCCACGCCAATTCCGCCCGCGACGCGTTCGCGCGCATGGAAACCATGGTCATGATGGCGACAAAAAATGTTCCGGATCATGTGATCCGGCAGATGCTGGCCTCGGCGATTCAAATCGTCGTTCACTGTGCCCGCCTTAGCGACGGCACCCGCAAATTCACCAGCATCAGCGAGGTTGTTGGAGTCCTCGACGAGCAGGTCGATATGCAGGACATCTTTACGCTGGAAAGAACCGGAATCGGGCCGCGCGGAAACATCACAGGGAGATTCAAGGCCACCGGCACGCGTCCGCGGGTGCTGGAGCGCCTGAAATCCTATGGAGTCCACCTGCCGAATTCCATCTTTACTGAAATGCAGGAGATCAAGGCGTAGATGTTTCTCTTCATCTCCTTCCTGATCTTCACCGGAGCCCTGGGCGCTGCCGCTTACTACGTCTGGCACGTTCCGAATGAGCAAGCCCATGAACTGCTGGCTGCCAGGCTGCGCGAGCTTCGCGTCTCGGGAGGCGCCAGAATCCGTGCTGCGACTGACCTGGTCCGCCGCGAACAGCGCGGATCGCTCGCTTTTCTAGGCGATTTCGTGTCGTGGCTCGGCATCCTACGGCGCTTGCAGCTCTATATCGATCAGGCAAATTTGAAATACCGCGCCGCCGAAGTGTTCGCTCTGTGCCTGATTATCGCCGTGACGATTTACATCGTCCTCGGCTTCGTCGGCCTGAGTTTGCTGATCCTCAGAATCGGTCTGGCGCTCGGCCTCGGCGTGCTGCCGGTGGTTTACATCGCCCGCGTGCGTAATCGGCGCCTGCATAAATTTGAGGAGATGCTGCCCGATGCGATCGACCTATTCAACCGCTCCATGAAGGCCGGGCACAATATCCATGCGGGTCTGGAGACTATCGCCCAGGAAACTTTCGATCCTGTCCGCATGGAGTTTCGCAAGGTGGTGGAGGAATTGGCGCTCGGCTCGCAGCTCGACGAGACCCTGCACAATCTCGGCAACCGAGTCCCGATCATCGATCTAAAATTCTTCGTGACCGGCCTGATTTTGCAGCGTCAAACCGGCGCGAACATGGTCCAGGTCCTGGAAAATCTCGCGCTTCTGGTGCGGGAACGGCTGAACCTCTCGGAAAAGATGAAGGCGGCCACGGCGCAGCAGCGCTTTTCCGCTGGACTCCTTTGCGCGATGCCCATTGTAGTCGGCATCGGTTTCTGGTTTCTCAAACCGGAATATATTCGTCTGCTGTACACCGATGAAACGGGTCAAAAATTTCTGACCTATGCCATCGTGTCGGAAATCGTCGGCATCCTGGTGATCCGGAAAATTGCCAATCCGAAAATCTAATGCTCACCAACGTCATATTTTTCCTGTTGACCTTCACGACGCTGGCGGCCCTCGCGTGGTCCGGATATGAATTGTTCCGGGTGAAGGAAGATCCGCTGGGCGATCGCCTGGAGGAGCTACAAGCCCACGCCATGGTCTCGAAGTCGAACGGCGAATCGCGGCGGCGGGGAGGAGGCGGGTTTCTCAACTCGCTGCTCTACTACATCAGCGTGTTTCCCGGCGGCAATTCCTGGCTCGCCGATACCGAAAAAGAACTTGCGCAAGCCGGGGTGCGCCGCCGGCAAGCGCTGGCTTACTATGCGTTATTCCAGGTGGTTTTCCTGCTGCTGCTGGTGGCCGGCATGGCATATTTGCAGCGCAATAACGAACTGGCACAGAAGTTCGGCGGCATGATGTCGGCGTTGCTGCTCGGCTGGCTGCTGCCGCAGCAGGTTCTGCATCGCCTGGTGAAGCGGTATCGCAACAAGCTGCAAGACGCGCTACCCGATACCATCGATCTGCTCGGCATCGTGCTCGGCACCGGGCTCGCGCTCGACCAAGCCATGCTCCGGGTCAGCGAAGAGATGGAATTCATCTATCCCGAACTCGCCGCTGAATTCTACACGGTTGTCTTACAGGTGAAAGCGGGGCAGGACCGCGCCACCGCATTTAAACAACTGACGCGCCGCACCGGGATCGAAGATATCAAATCGCTCTCCGCGATGATCATTCAAAGCGAGCGCTTCGGCACCAGCCTTTCGCAAGCGTTGAAAGTTTACGCGGATTCACTACGCCAGCGCAGGCGTCTGCGCTCCGAAGCGGCGGTCGCGAAAGCCGGGATCAAGATGCTGTTTCCGATCGTCCTGTTTATTCTGCCGGCACTGTTCGTCATCACTCTCGTGCCGGGCGTGTTGAGCGTGCTGCACGATTTGAAACAAGGCTTTGGCCCGCCGCGGTAGACACACATTCGAAAATACGAAACGAACCCGAGAGGGCAGGGCGGGAACCTGCCCCACTGCCTCCCCCCACCGTTTACAAGATAAAACGGGTTGCCACGCGTCGCGGACGATTGAAAGCGCGAACCAATTGATACGCCGGGAGAAAGACTCGCTAAAATTTCAGAGACCGATGATCTTTGAGGATGCAGCGGTCCATCACGACGTCGAGTCCAGCCACCCTGCCGAGCTCCGCGGCTGCATCGTCGACCACGGCTTCCTGCATCCAGACTGCTTTCGCCCCGACCTTGATCGCAGACTCCACGACGCCGCGCACGAATATCGGTCGGCGAAAAATATCCACGATATCGATCTTCTCGGGAATGTCCTCGAGCCGCGCGTAAGCCTTCTCACCGAGCACTTCCGTTTCGTTCGGATTCACGGGAATGATGCGATAGCCGGCGCGCTTCATGTAGGCGGCGACCCCGTAGCTCGGACGCATTTCATCGCTCGACAATCCGACGACGGCTATGACTCGCGCGTCCCGCAGGAGCTCAGGAATACTTCTTGCCATTAGTGCGCTTCTTCGGCGGAAGGCGTGAGGGGTCGCTCGGCTTCCGTTTGGGCGGAAATTTCGCTTTGGACTTCGGCGGGAACTTGGCCTTTTCAGGTTTTTTGGCAATCGGTGCGGCTGTTGGCCTGGGCTCGGCTTTAACTATCGCACGCGGCGGCGCGGGCTTCGCGTTCAGGAGTTTTTGAAAGTGCTCCACTTCTTGGGGCGTCAACGATCGATATTTGCCTGGCGGAATATCCAGCTCCAGAAACGCGATTTTAACGCGGCGCAGTTTCTCCACCAGCTTCCCGAAATACGCGAACATCAAGCGGATCTGGTTCTGCCGGCCTTCCGTGATCTTCACCTCGTACCACGGATTTATACCTGTCTTGACTACCTTGATCTCGGCGGGCGCCGTCCTCCTGCCGTGGATCGAAACACCCTCTCGAAACGCCTTCTCCTGCTCATCGGTCATCTGTCCGTTGACCTTTACCACGTAGGTCTTCGTCACGTGACTCGCCGGCGCCGTCAGTTTATGCGCGAAATCCCCATCATTGGTGAACAGCAGCAGACCTTCGCTTTGATAATCGAGCCGGCCGATCGGAAACACGCGCTCCTTTACACCACGCAGCAAATGCATCACAGTTTCGCGGCGTTCGGGATCGGAAACCGTGGTCACGCAGCCCTTCGGCTTGTTCATCGCGATGTAGGTGTGGCGCTTCGGCGCATGCAGCAGGCGGCCATCGACCTTGACGTGATCGGTCTCGAAATCCGCCTTCGATCCGAGCTCCGTCACCACCTGTCCATTTACTGTGACGCGGCCCTCTTTAATCAGTTCTTCAGCCTTGCGCCGGCTAGCGACGCCGGCCTGCGAGAGGATTTTCTGGAGGCGCTGCTCAGCCATTTTCTGCCGATTCTTCCAACCCGGGGGCCGCTGCTTCCGCCACTGGATCGACAACGTCTTCGACAATTTCGAGACGGCCCAGCTCTTCGAATTCCTTATCCGTCGGAAGGTCGGCCAGGTCTTTCAGGCCGAACTGCACCAGAAACTCTTTCGTTGTCTTATACAGAATCGGCCTGCCCACCACGTTCTTGCGGCCCGATTCGGCGATCAGCTTGCGGTCCAGCAGCGTTTTCAGCACTCCGACGCCTTGCACGCCGCGGATATCCATAATTTCCGGAGCCGTCACCGGCTGCTTGTAAGCGATTACCGCCAGTGTTTCGAGCGCTGCGAGCGACAACTTCAGAGGAGGCGTCAGCTTCTTAACGAATGCGCGGACCGCTTCGTGATGCTCTACCTTGGTCGCCATTTTGTAGCCGCCCGCTACTTCACGAACCGACAGGCCATGCTCCGGCTTCGCGAACTCGGCGACAATCTCGTCGAGAAGCCGCTTGATCTTATCGATCGGCTGCTGCAACGCCGCGGCCATTTGCTGGGCTGACAACGGCTCATCGGTGATGTACACCACCGCTTCCAAAATCGCCTTCAGTTGGGCATCGATGCTTGCTTCGGCGCTTAGCGAAGGACGCTCCTCCGGCAGCTCTGTGAAATCCATTTCTTCCACTTGTTTAGTTGTATCCTTCGTCAATCGCGGCCATGTCTTCGCTCGTCGCGAAGGCCGTTTCAAATCCCTTGAGGCGCTTCAGTCCGATCTCGCCGAAGCCTTCCTGCTGCACCAGTCCGATGGCCTGCACCTTAACCAATTCGAGCATCGCCAGGAACAGGCAGATCATCGCGCGACGGCTTTTCTGGCGTTCGAACAGCTCTCGCGCCGAAACGCTTTCCTTCCCGTGCGTATCCTCGAACACATTGTGCAGATACCGGATCATATCCGGCACCGACACTTCTTCTTTGTCGATCTCGTACGTCGGCCGGTTCTTGATCCGTTCGAGCACGCCCTGAAAGGTCTTCACCAAGTCGAACAGCGTCACAGCCAGACCGGGGTCGCCGTCTTCTGCCCGGAACTGCGCGATCTGCGGATTTGACCACACCGCTTCTTCGATCACCCGCTTCTGATGCAGCATTTCCGCCGCGCTTTTGAACCGCTCATGCTCCAGCAGCCGGTCTACCAGTTCCTTGCGCGGATCCTCTTCCGGAATCAGCTCCGCCAGCGCGGGATCGCGAGGCAGCAGCATCTTCGACTTGATATGGATCAAGGTTGCGGCCATATAGATGAATTCGGCGCTCAACTCGACATCCATCTCCGCCGCGCGATTCATGTAATCGAGATATTGCGCGGTGATCTGGGCGATCGGAATGTTATAGATGTCGATCTCCTGCTTCCGGATCAGGTCCAGCAGCAGATCGAGGGGTCCATCGTAATGTTCCAGGTGGAAATTGAGCGGAGCAGACACTTTGTTTCAGGATAACACTGGGGGTTGAGAATCCCCGGACTGCGTGAAAAAGTCGGTTTGGACCGCTCCTGCTAGTGGCGGCTCTGTTTCGAACCTTGGGGATTCATTGAGATAACAAAAGTCTTAAACGCGGCTCGGCGCCGCCGTCAATTCTACGATCTCCAGGAATTTCACCGCATCGATCGGCTTATTGATGTAGTTATCCATTCCCGCCTCCAGGCATCGCTCCCGATCGCCTTTCATCGTATACGCGGTCAGCGCGACGATCGGCGTGCGTCCGCCGCGTACTTTTTCGCGTTCGCGGATCATGGCCGTCGCTTCCAGGCCGTCCATGTCGGGCATTTGCAGATCCATCAGAATCAGGTCGAAGCTCTCCCGCTCCAACCATTCGATTGCTTCGCGGCCCGAGGCAGCCAGCTCAACGCTGTGGCCCCGCCGTTCGAGCAGCCGTTTGGCCAGGCGCTGGTTTACCGGATTATCCTCCGCCAACAGGATACGCAAGTTGACCGCTGGTGCCCCGTCGCCCAGGCTCGCCTCCAACATGTTTTTCAAGCTGGTCGAGTGCGTGGGCTTCGCTCCGGCGCCCACCGCCGCGAGGCCGAAGTGTGCGGTGAAAAAGAAGGTGCTTCCGCGGCCCGTTTCGCTTTCCACGTGGATCTTTCCACCCATCAGATCCACCAGCCTGGAAGAAATCGCGAGCCCCAGCCCAGTCCCCCCGTACTTGCGCGTGGTGGAGCCGTCTGCCTGCCGGAACGCCTCGAAAATCAACTGCTGTTTGTCCCGAGGTATGCCGATGCCGGTGTCGCGGACCGCGAACCGCAGCGTCGCCCCAGCCTCGGTGGAGTCGCGCTCGACGATCAAGTACACGCCGCCCTTGGCCGTGAACTTCACCGCATTCCCGATCAGATTGAACAGCGTTTGCCGCAACCGGTCCGGATCGCCCACCAGGTCGTCCGGCACGTCGGCTCCGACCTTGCATTCGAGCGCGAGTCCTTTTTCCAGCGCCCCGATCCGCAGCATCTTGCAGGTTTCGTTCACGCATCTCCGCAAAGAAAAGTCGATCGGATTCAGATCCAGCCGTCCCGCTTCGATCTTCGAAAAATCCAGTACGTCGTTGAGAATCGTCAGTAAGGAGGTCGCGGAAAGGCGCGCCGTCTCCAGATAATCGCGCTGCTCCTCGGCCAAAGGAGTGGTCAGGACCAGGTCGGTCATGCCGAGTATCCCATTCATCGGCGTGCGAATCTCGTGGCTCATGTTGGCGAGAAACTCGCTCTTCAACCGGCTAGCTTGCTGCGCTTCGGTGAGCAGCCTCTCGATCTCCCAATTCTGCTGTTCCACCCGCAGCTTTTCATCCACCACGCGCTGTTTCTCCTCGGACAACTCGCGGGTGCGGTCGGCCACTGCTTTTTCCAGACGGTACCGCTCCGCCTCCAAGCGCCGCGTGCGCCGATACCACAGTAAGCGGCCGAACAGCACCGTCAGAGCCACTGATCCCAGGCGAAACCAAGCCGTCAGCCACCACGGAGTCAACACCTGGAACGCGACGCGCGCCGGTTCTGCGCTCCATAGTCCGCGCGCGTTACGCGCCATGACCTCAAGCGTGTACGGCCCCGGGGGCAGCTTTGGATAATTCAGCTCGCGCTGGGTGGTTTCGAGCCAGTCCGCAGCCTCTCCGGCGAGCCGGTAACGGAACAGCACATTCGATTCCTGCACGAACGTCAGCGCCGCAAATCGCACCTGAAGGGAATTTTCCTGATACGGCATTTCCAGGCTCTGGCTGGGATCCACCGTTTTGTCGCCGAGCTTGACCGAGGTAAATACCACCGGCGGAGGAACGTTGGGCGTCAGCGTCGCTGCCGGCCGGAAGCGCGAAAGACCGCGGCTGGTACCGATCCAGACGCTGCCGTCGGTATCGGAGAAGAATGCTCTGGAATTGCAATCGTCCCAGATCAACCCGTCGGACCTGCCGTAGTGGCGCCAGCGGGAACGGTCGAACACGTCGAGGCCGTGATCCGTTCCCACCCACATCCATCCCCGCGTATCGAACTGGAGGAACAGCGTCTTGTCGGACCGCAGACCGTTGGCCTGCGTGATGGACGATTCCACTTTCACTTCGCCCATCGGGTCGCCGCTCGGAAAAGTAAGATGCGTGATGCCGTACGCGTCGCGGTAGCCGATCCAAATAGACCGGTCCTGATCCTCCAGCACCTGCGCCACTTTGCCGTACGCCAAGCCGTCCTGCTTGGTGAAACGCCGCCAGCGTCCTCCCGCGTACATCAATAGGCCTCGGTCCCCGGCCACGATCACCCTGCCGTCGCGACCCACCAGAATGGAGTGGAACATCTCCGCAGCGTCCGTTTCCGGCGGCGTCAATTGCTCGAAGCGCAGGTTTCCCGGCGCACCTCGAAACAGCCCCGCGTAGGTCGCCACCCACAGCCGGCCATCCTGATCCATTGCCGCGTGCCGGATCTTGGTGTTCCTCAGCCCGTCCGCTTCCCCAACCTTGCGGACGATCCCGTTCTGGAGATTCAACGCCAGCATGCCCCCCGGATCCGCGCCGATCCATAGCGTCCCGTCCTCTACCGGCACTAATGCGCGGATGAATCCGGCATCGGGAAGGGGTTGCTGCTTCCACACGATTTTGCCGCCGGAATTCTCGGCATAATTCAAACCGAATTGCGTCCCCACCCATAGCCGGCCCTTCGAATCGCGCGCGATCGACCAAGTCGACTCGCGGCTCAATCCTTCCGCTTCGCCCCAGCTCTGCCATTCGTTGTAGCCCAGCCACCTGGCGAGACCAGAGCCTAGCAGGCCGATCCAGATCGATCCTTCGCGATCCTGCATTACCGTCGAAATGTCGTTCGACGTCAGACCGTCCTTCGCGTTGATAATTTCCCAGCCGGAATCGGACTGCCGGGCGAGACCCTTATAGGTCGGCGCCAGCAGCTTGCCACCCGGATCGAGAGCCAGCGTCGGATACGTGTTTGGCGACTCCGGCAAGCCCGGCCGCAGAACGAAGCGGCCCCCCGCAGACTTCTCGAACAGATATTTTTCGCTGCGTACCCACAGGTTCCCGTCCAGATCACCGAGAATGGCGTCCCAGCGCTGCTCCGGAAGCCCGAGCTCAGCTCCCCGATCGCGCACCCGCCCGTTTTCGAGCGTGCAAAGCGTGGTCCCGCATCCAAACCAGACGGATCCTGTCGCATCCACGTAGACGCTGGTTGCCCTTGAAGGACCGCCGTTCTGGGGGTTCGGCAACAACCCAAACTGGAGACCCTTCGAAGTAGGGATTCCGCGCACCAGCCCGTGTTCCGTTGCCACATAAAGGGTACCCGAAGCGTCCGATGCGATTCCCTCGCGCCCCACAATGCCGTCCGATGCGCCGATATCCAGCTTTTCGAAGCGGTCCAGCGTCCGCCGGGCTAAACCGAAGCGAGTTCCCACCCACAGCGTCCCGTCGATCGATTCGTGCAGCGATTCTATGTGGGCATCGGGCAGACCGTCCGCTTTTCCGAACACGATAAAGCGGTTGCCGTCGTATCGGTACAGTCCGTTCTGTGTTCCGACCCACAGGAATCCGGCCCGGTCCTGCAACACCACCTGGACCGCGAGACTTTGCAGACCTTCTTCTTCGCCGTAAAACTTGAAATTATAGCGCTGCCCATAAATCGCGGAGAGGGTGAACAGCATAACAACAAGCGGTAAGAAAGCGCGGCGGATCGACATGAAAAAGGAATATATAACTACCGTAAATCGGCGGATATTCCTGATTTATTTAGGGTAGTAGTAAAGGGGCTCCCGGATCCCCAGGTTCACGCCAAGGGGTTATGACCCTTTCACGTCAAAGCGGGGATTCGGATCAGAATGTTAGTCTTTTGTAAGTGGCCAACCTGAGCGTTGCAGTGGTAGGAGCCGGTTCATTCGGCAAAAACCATTTGCGCGTCATCCATAATTCACCTCACGCCGAACTTGCCGGGGTTTTCGATTTGGACTCCGCTCGCGCAGCAGAAGCGGCTTTGCCATTTGGCTGTCGCGTCTTCGGGTCTCTCGAAGAGCTTGCATCCAACGCTAGTGCCGCGATCGTCGCGACGCCCACCATTACCCATTCGGAAATCGGTTGTCGGCTGATCGAGCTGGGCCTCGATGTGATGATTGAGAAGCCGGTCTCCAATACTCTCGACGGCGCAAAGGCGCTGGTTGAGACTGCCGGAAGGCACGGTAAGGTTCTACAGGTAGGACACCTGGAGCGATTTAATCCCGCCATTCTGGCACTCGAAGCCGTGATGACGACGCCTCTTTTTTTCGAGGTTCACCGGCTAAGCGAATTTAGTCCGCGGAGCCTGGATGTAGATGTCGTGCTTGACTTAATGATTCACGATCTTGACATTCTGCTTGCGCTTACCGGTCATAAACCCGAGGAAATTCGCGCGGCCGGCATATCGATTTTGTCATCCAAGGTCGATATCGCCAATGTCCGGTTGCAATTTCCTGGAGGCTGCATCGCCAATATCACCGCCAGCCGGGTTTCCACCGAGCGGGTCCGCAAGCTGCGTCTTTTTCAGCCGCATGAGTACATCTCCCTCGATTACGGCCGGCAGGATGCCGTTCGATTCCGAGTGAAGCCTCCCTTAGGAATCGACTTTGCACCGCTCGCGGTAGTGAAAGACGAACCCCTCCGCCTGGAGCTGGAGAATTTCTTCGAGAGTGTTTCCACGCGCCGGCCTCCAAGGGTAACGGGCCAACAAGCTCTGGCGGCTCTGGAGTTGGCGCTCGACATCACAGCCAAAATCGAAGAACACGCCGCGCTGGTCGCCCAAACGCTGGGAGCCTGCTGAAAAACTCCTCAGTACCGGCCGGGGCGGAGGGTTCCGCCTGCCATACGGCATTTCCGCGGCTTCCTGGGAGCAACCTCTGACATCCCGCAAGCGTCCTAACGTCGAACGTATGTCTCCCGCAGACATCTCGGCTAAAGCTACGCCCGAACTCAATTTGCTTCTCGGACAGGAGCGAATCTCGTCGCGCCACCTGATTGCCATGGCGCTGGCCTCGATCGCAGTCCATATTATAGCCATCACATTTTTCCTCAGTCTTCCCGAAGTAATACCTCCTACCCGTAACTCGGTGATAACGTCAGATTTGCATCGTGCGGTGCATTTAGTTGCACCCCGGGTTTTTGAGCCGACTCAAAAAGCGCCGAATCTGACTAAGGTCGTGCGCCCCGAATTGGATGTCCGCAGCGAGATCGCAGCTCCTCAATCGCAAGCCCCTAAGTATCGCCCTCCGAAGCCCGCTCCCGGCCCTGTGACTCAGCCGGTTCCACCGCCCGCGCCGACACCCGTGATCGAGCCGCCTAAGATCCAGGTGGTCACTGCCCAGCCGCCCCCGCTTCCCCCTTCCATCGCACCGCCGCCGATCCCTGATGGAACTACGCCTCAGGCTCCTCCGCCTCCCGCCGAGTCTAAACCTAAGATGGCATTCGAGAACGTCTCCCCTCCCACCGCCATTAGGGTCAACGGACCGCCCCCTGATCCGCGCCTGCTCATGCATCCTGCGCCCCCCGAATTTACCGCCCCTACCAATCGGCCTACGGGAGGTGGAGGCATCAGCGTCGGCGATATCGGAGACGACCTTACGCTCCTCCCCGGGTTGAACCAAGCGCAGTCCAAAGGACGAATGGGGAGCAATCTCCAGTTAATGAGCGATGCCAATGGATTCGACTTTAAACCCTATTTGATGCAAGTACTTGCCTCCGTTCGACGGAACTGGCTCGCGGTAATTCCCCAAAGTGCCAGTATGGGACGCCGGGGATCGGTCCTGATCCAGTTCATCATTGATCGCCGCGGAGGCGTTCCCAAATTGGTAATTGCCAGCTCCTCCGGCACTGAAGCGTTCGATCGCGCCGCAGTTGCAGGCGTCAGCGCCTCAAATCCCTTCCCACCCCTGCCTCCGGAGTTCAAAGGCGACCAGATTCGCCTTCAACTCGCCTTCTCTTACAACGCACCTCGGCACTAGACCCGTAAGCCATGACGGATCTTAAGTTTATAGCTACGATGTTTTGCTACGGAATTCTCGCTGTCCTCGCCGGTTTCACCCTAGACGGACGAATTCGCCTCGCCACCTGGGTTTTCTTAGGGGGAATCGCGATCAAAACCGTCCTCGTGGTCTTGAAACGCAGCTTGGACTAAGCACCCGGCATATTCACCTTCGGATTATTATTAGGTCCCTTCTAAGGTAAAGCATCGAGATACGAGGTGGGGCCATTGCCCTTAACCTTCTAGTTACCGGACAGTTCCACGTACCGCGTATGCCAAAAAGGTACGAAAGTCCCAGTCTGGGAGGGGTTGATGCCAGCTAGGTGCCAAATCAGTATGTTGAGCGAGTGGGAAAACCAACTCCCTTACTCGATTACCCTAAGGTTTCCTACTGATTCTACAGGGCTAAGCAGTTTGAAACGAGCCCTGGTTCCGACCCATCCCGTAAATGGTCTGGGGCGTGCCTTTACCAAAGTGCCGGCGCAGTCGAAAATGTTTCACTCCGAAGATGCCGCGAGGAGAGATCTGTAATGATAGTGAGAAAATTCAAGACCACAGTGGCCGCCATACCGCTAACGGTCCCAGCTCGCGAGATTTCATCGCGAACCCGAATTGCCCCCGTGAAGCCAATGGGTATCAGCACGTCAGTGCATACTATTGATTCACGTCAACAACACGATCCCGCCCACCCGACCGTCCACATGAAATCGAATGGCACGGCGCAAGCCGCTCGCCTCGCGCGCCGCGATCGCGTCGTGTTGGAGCATCTGCCGCTGGTGAAAGCCATCGCGGTTCGCGTCCACGAAAATCTCCCGGTGCACGTCGATCTGGACGACCTGGTCCACGCCGGTATCCTCGGCCTGTTCGACGCCGCCAACAAATACAATCCCGATAAACAGGTCGTTTTTTCGAGCTACGCCAAACACCGCATCAAGGGTGCCATCCTCGACAGCCTGCGCCAGCTCGATTGGGCTTCGCGCGACATGCGCCGCCGGCACAAACAAGTGGAAGCCGCTACCCGCGATCTTTCCTCGACCTTGCAGCGCGCCCCGACTGAAGCCGAAGTAGCCGCGAAACTCGGCATGGATGTCGACCGGTGGCGCACCATGATGCTGGACCTCCGCAATGTCGGCCTGGTCTCCGCCTCCACCCGTTCGAACGACAGCGAGGATCTTCCCGCTCCGGATTTTCCCAGCAAAGTTGAAAATCAGCCCGATTCGATCTGCGCGCGGGAGCAACTGCGCGGCGTTCTTGGCGAAGCAATGAAAACGTTGCCAGAGCGCTACCAGAAAGTCGTGGTCCTCTATTACACCAATGAGATGACCATGAAGGAAATCGGCGGCGTGCTCGGCATCAACGAAAGCCGGGTGTCCCAAATCCACAAATCCGCGCTCGAGAAAATGATGGTGGTCCTTCAGGCCAACGGGATTCAGTCGAGCCAAGCTTTTTAAGGGTTTGAAACGATTTTAGGATATCCCGGAGTCGCCTTCACCTCGGCGATCTGCTTATCGTGCCGCTCCGTGTGCAGCGGAGCATAGATCAACCACTGATAGGCATTCAAAGTATTGAACACCGCGAACGGATGTTCCACGGTGTGCTCTTTCAGCGCGACCTGTGTCTCGCGCGCGAATTTCTCAATCTCCTCGCGCTGCCTTAGAAACGTCTCGCGCACTTGCGCCTGCGTCATCTTGCCGCCCGGAACAATCGGCTCCGGAGCCGTCGCCTTCCCCAGCCGCGGAGCCATCACCCTTTCGATAAACTCCGTCTTGCCCTTAGTCTTTTCCTCCCAAGCCGGATTCGGAGGCGAAGCGATCGCCTTCTGGACACTCCCGAACAGGAGCGCCTCCGCCAGCACGATGTGCTCCGCCGTCTCGCCCACTGACCATCGCTCTGGCGCCGGCTTCCATTTCCACTGCTCTTCGGAAACTCCGTCGATCGCCGCCAGGAACTCTTTGCGTGACTCCTCCAGATAATTCAGCACCTTCACCCGATCCTCCGCAGTCATGTGCGCGTCGGCGGCGCACAAGGGCAAACACATCACTGGCAGTACAGCAAGAAGCCTCATAGTAATCCCCCGCTTAGTGTAAACCCAACGCGCATTTGACGCGCCCCCTTGCAGTCATGTAGTCTCAATGAAGGCACACCTCTATGCGCTCCGAACTCGCACTCTCGTAGTTTCCCGCAACTCTCAGCGGAAACCATTCCTTCAGTAACCAGAGTCGGAGCATTCATGTCTTTAGCAGTAACTCAGCGTAATAGTCTATTTTCATCCATTCGCGAGGCCGTGATGGGCAACACCCATCGCGACTTCACCGAAGAGCGCATCAGCCGGGCCATCATGCTGCTCGCGATTCCCATGATGCTCGAAATGATGATGGAGTCCCTCTTCGCCGTAGTCGATATGTTCTGGGTCGCGCACTTGGGTGCCGACTCCATCGCGACCATCGGCTTCACCGAAGGACTTCTAACATTGATCTACACAGTCGCGCTCGGCCTAAGCATCGCGACGGCCGCAACCGTAGCGCGACGCATCGGTGAAAAAGATCCGCAAGCAGCATCGGAAACCGCCGCGCAGGCCATCATCCTCGGCGGAATCATCGCCCTGGTCATCGGCGTCAGCGGAGCCGTCTTCGCCCCGCAATTACTAGCTCTGATGGGAGCCAGCCCCGCCGTGATCAAAGTCGGCACCGGCTATGCCCGCGCGATCTTCGGCGGCAGCGGCACCGTAATGCTGCTCTTCCTGATTAACGCCGTATTTCGCGGCGCAGGCGACGCATCACTGGCGATGCGCGTCTTGTGGACCGCGAATCTGATCAATATCATCCTAAATCCCCTGCTGATCTTCGGCGTCGGACCTTTCCCGAGACTGGGAGTCACCGGCTCCGGCATCGGCACTACCATCGGCCGAGGCATCGGCGTCCTGTTCCAACTCTTCATGCTGACCGGCTCCTGGAGCCGCGTAGTAGTCCACGCCCGCGAATTCCGCCTGCGCCCGGCAGTGATGCTAAAACTACTGCGCCTCTCCTTAGGAGGCATGTTTCAATATTTCGTCGGCACCTCAAGCTGGATTCTTCTAATCCGCATGACCGCCCCCTTCGGCAGCGTGGTGATCGCCGGTTACACGATCATGCTGCGCATCATTCTATTCGCCCTGCTCCCAAGTTGGGGCATGGCGGGAGCCGCCGCGACTCTCGTTGGTCAAAACTTAGGCGCCAAAAAACCCGAGCGAGCCGAATCCGCCGTCTGGCGAGCCGGCTTCTACAACATGATCCTGCTGGGCGTAGTAGCAATCGTATTCGTAACGTTCGCGCCACAACTAGTAAGTATCTTCACGAACGATCAAGCAGTGGCAAAAGTAGCATCCAGCGCCCTCCGAATCATAAGCTGCGGCTACATCTTTTACGCCTGGGGCATGGTAGCAATCCAAGCCTTCAACGGCGCAGGCGACACCGTGACGCCTACGCTAATCAACCTGTTCTGCTTCTGGGCCGGCCAACTCCCGATAGCCTGGTGGCTGGCATTTCACACGAAGCTAGGCTCCAACGGAATCTTCGCCGCGATAGCAATCGCCCAGTCCCTAATCGCCGTAATCGGAATGCTAGCCTTCCGCCGGGGTAAATGGAAACTCCAAAAAGTCTGAGTAGGACAGGTCCCCGACCTGTCCAGCGAGATCGAACCGCGCCGCGACCAAAGGTGGCACAGGCTTCAGCCTGTGTTTGCATTTGTGACGGGCGCCTCCGGCCGTAGACGTGCGCCCGCACGCTGCTAAAATCATTACTTCAGGTGCCCCCCGCCACCAAAGCAATGACCGTTCGCCAGTTCTTCGGCCGTAAAGGCCTCCTGTCTGAATGGCATCCCAACTACGAGTTCCGCGCGGGTCAGTTGCAAATGGCGGAAGCTGTAGAATCCGCCCTGTCTGACAAGAAACATCTCATCGTAGAAGCCGGCACCGGAACTGGAAAAACACTAGCCTACTTAGTCCCCGCCATCCTCTCCGGCCGCCGGGTTGTCATCTCCACCGGCACAAAAAACCTACAGGAGCAGCTCTTCTATAAAGACGTCCCTTTTTTAGAAAAACATTTAGGAGCCCCGCTGAGAGTCTGCTACATGAAAGGCCGAGCCAACTACGCCTGCCGCCAAAAAATCTACGATGCCGAAACCGAGCCCGTCCTCACCGGCCTCGAAGAAGTAGCCGACTTCCAGATCATCCGCGAATGGGAAAAATCAACCGAAACCGGCGACCGCGCCGAGATCAAAACCCTCCCCGAATCCAGCTCCGCCTGGGCGAAAATCGACGCGCGCGGCGACCTCTGCACCGGCCAGAAGTGTCCACAATTCGAGCGCTGCTTCATCACGAAAATGCACCAGAAGGCGCAGGAATCGGACATCATCATCGTCAATCACCACCTGCTCTTCGCCGACCTCGCCGTAAAGCGCGAAGACCTCGCCGGCATCATCCCCGAATACTACGCCGTGATTTTCGATGAAGCGCACGACGTCGAAGACGTAGCCGGTCAATATTTCGGCGTCGCCGTTTCCAGCTACCAGTTCGAAGAGTTAACCCGCGACGTATCGAGCCTCGCAAGAAGAAAAGAGTTTGGCTCCGTCGAGCTCGATAACATCCTGATGATCCTTGGCGATCGGGCCCAGCACTTTTTCAATCTCTTCGTCGCGGGCGAGGGTCGCACCGGATTCCGCGCCCACGAAGCATTTTTAGAACTTAACAACGATGCCTATCACGACGTCCTCCACGCACTGGAGTTGGCAGCCCTGCAACTCGAACTCCTCCGTTTCGGTCCCGAAGAGACCATCCCTCTAGTCAACCGCGCCCGCGATATGGCGCGCCGTCTCGAATTCTGGATGGACGGCAAAGACCGCACGTTCGTCTACTGGATCGAACGCCGCGGCCGTGGAACATTCCTGCAAGCAACTCCCATCGACGTTTCCAAACTGCTCGACGAACGCCTCTTCGATAAAATCGACACCGTCGTGCTGACTTCAGCCACACTCGCGGTAGCAGGTGATTTTGAATTCGCGAAAACCCGCCTGGGCCTCCGCAATCCGCGCACTCTGGTGGTCCCCAGCCATTTTGATTACAGCAAGCAAGCCTTACTCTACGTCCCGCAGACGCTTCCCGATCCTAGAAACGCCGCCTTCACAGCAGCCGCGGCAAGAGAGATCGTAGAGATCCTCACCCTAAGCCGTGGCCGAGCCTTCGTCCTCTTCACCAGCTACCAGCAGATGCGATTAATTTACGATCGCGTGTCGCTAGAAATCCCCTGGCAGACGCTGATGCAAGGCACCGGCCCCAGAAGCGCTCTGCTCGAAGAGTTCCGTTCCACGCCCAACGCCGTCCTCTTCGCGACCTCCAGTTTCTGGCAAGGCGTCGATGTGCCGGGCGAACAGTTGAGCTGCGTTATTATTGATAAATTGCCGTTCGCGGTGCCCAGCGATCCCGTGGTGGAAGCGCGCATCGCGGCCATTAAAGACGATGGCGGCGACGCGTTTCACAGCTATCAGGTCCCACAAGCCGCCATCGCATTGAAGCAGGGTTTCGGACGCCTGATCCGCAGCCGAACAGATCGCGGAGTGCTCTCGCTGCTGGATAATCGAGTCACGAAAACGCGCTACGGCCAGATTTTTTTCGATAGCCTTCCCGACTACGCATTCACGACGAAACGGGAAGACGTGGAGAGATTTTTCAATGTTTGAAGTAACAGTAGAGCAAACCTTCGCCGCCGGCCACGCCCTGCGGAATTACAAGGGCAAGTGCGAAAACGTCCACGGCCACAATTTCAAAGTGCAGGTGCGCATCGAAGGCCAGAGCCTCGACGAATCCGGCATGCTGGTCGATTTCATCGACGTAAAAAACGTGATGCGAAAAGTGATCGACCGGCTGGATCATCAATTCCTAAACGAAATCCCGCCCTTCGACGTAAAAAATCCGTCCGCCGAAAACATCGCCGAATATTTTCACGTGGAAATGACCAGTGGCCTGGCATCGGCCCCCGTGGCAATCCGCATCAACGAGGTAAGAGTGTGGGAAACCGAAATCCAAAGCGCCAGCTACCGCCCTTAGAGTTGGCCGTCAGCGCTCAAGACTCGGGGACTGACACCTTTTCGCCCCTCGATCTGCGTGAAAGCAAGAGCATATTCAGGGCGAGAAAGGCTGTCTGTCCCCTGCTTTTCACAGATCAGTATCGCAGCGTTTGAACGCGCATTTACCGCCCGAAATAAGTAGCATTCTTCTGCGCAAAATCCGACCACTTCTCCGGCAGATCATCCAGCGCAAAAATCGCGGACACAGGACACACCGGCACGCAAGCCCCGCAGTCGATGCACTCCACTGGATCGATGTAGATCATGTTGTGCTCGGCGAACTTCGGGTCGTCCTTTTTAGGATGGATGCAATCCACCGGACAAGCGTCCACACAGGCAGCGTCTTTGACTCCCACGCAGGGATCCGCAATTACATAAGCCATAGCGTTGAAACCCCAATCTTAGCATACGTCAGTGAGTGGAGTTTGGTAGGGACGGGCAGATTCGAACTGCCGACCTGCCGCTTAGGAGGCGACCGCTCTATCCATCTGAGCTACGTCCCCGACGCACTAATTGTACCAGCGTTTGAGGCCCTTTTTTCCGATGTCGCGGCGGTAATGCATCCCGTCGAAATGAATCTTCTCGACCCCCGCATAGGCGTTCGCGATGGCCGAAGACAGATCCGTCCCCGATGCAGTGACGCCCAGCACCCTGCCGCCCGAAGTCTCCAGACCATGGTCCCCGATCTTCGTGCCAGCATGAAACACCTGCGCCGGAGTCTCACCAATAGCAATCCGATCGCCCGTCCGCACTTGACCAGGATACCCGGAAGCAGCCATCACTACGCAAACCGAAGGCTCCGTTTTCCATTTCAGGTTCGCCGAGCCTAACTGCCCCGCCGCAGCCCGCGCCAACGTTCCCGCAAAATCGTCATCGATACGATGCATCAGTGCCTGCGTTTCCGGATCTCCCAGCCGCACGTTGAACTCCAGCACTTTGGGCCCAGCCGAAGTCATCATCAATCCCGCGTAGAGGAATCCCGTAAATCCCGTAGCCCGGACCGCCGGCTCAATCACCGTGTCTAGGATTTGGCCTATAGCGCCAGCCGAAAGGATGCGTCCGTCGCAATAAGCGCCCATCCCTCCGGTATTGGGCCCGCTATCGCCGTCGCCAACCGCCTTGTGATCCTGAGTAGCTTCGAGCGGAACAACATTGCGGCCATCGCTAAGGACGATGAAGCTAACTTCCTCTCCCTCGAGAAACTCCTCGATCACCAGCCGCGGACCCAGCGAAAGTACCGCCCCCTCTGCCTCCTGCCGATTCTGGGCAATAATCACGCCCTTACCAGCCGCGAGCCCATCGGTCTTCACCACGATCGGATATTCAAATTGCTGAAGGGCCGCGAGTCCCTCGCTAGCTGTCTCAACCCGGACAAACCGCGCCGTAGGAATCCCGACCCTGCTCATGAATTCCTTGGAGTGAATCTTGCTGGCCTCGAGCTGCGCAGCCTCCTGCGTAGGTCCGACGATCGCGAGCCCCCGAGCCCGATACCGGTCGACGATCCCGTCTACCAATGGCGCTTCCGGTCCCACCACGGTGAGGTCCGGATCTTCGATGAGATTATTTGTAGCGATCTGCGCCGTCCCCGGATTCCCGGAAGAACAAAAAATCTGGTGACCTTCGAGCGCCAGTCGCCAGGCGATCGCATGCTCGCGTCCGCCGCCGCCGATAACAAGGATCTTCAAATATGTCATTTTAGCGCGATATAAGGGTTAGAATAGTGTCTTAAGCAGCGAATTATGGTCAATTATGATGTCATCGTCGTGGGCGCAGGCCACGCAGGTTGCGAAGCAGCGCGAGCGTGCGCTCGCCTGGGCCTGAAAACCGCCATCGTGACGATGAACCTGGACCTGATCGCCCAAATGTCCTGTAATCCAGCAGTTGGCGGCATTGCCAAGGGTCACCTGGTCCGCGAAATTGACGCCCTGGGCGGGATTATGGGCGAAATCACTGATGCAGTCGGAATTCAGTTCCGATTACTGAACACCAGCCGCGGCCCGGCCGTATGGTCGCCAAGAGCCCAATGTGATAAGAAACAATACCGGTTACGGATGCGTGAGATCCTCGAAAACGAACCCAATCTGCGCATATTGCAAGCCGAAGTCGCCCAATTGATCATCTCGAACCGACGCGTAACCGGAGTCCAACTCCGAGACGGTCGGTCGTTCAATTGCGCGGCCGTTGTAGTCACTACCGGCACGTTTCTAAATGGGTTAGCCCACATCGGAGAGGCAAAAGTAAACTGCGGCCGTAGCGGCGAAGCTCCCTCGAACCTGCTAGGCGACCAACTCCGCGAGTTAGGCTTAGGCTGGAAGCGATTGAAAACAGGAACCCCTCCGAGACTGGACGGCAGGACCATAGATTGGGCGCGCTTCGAACCTCAATATGGCGACCCGGAGCCGACTCCGTTTTCCTTCTTAACCGAGAAGATAGATCGCGAGCAAGTGCCATGTTATGTGGCATATACATCGAGTGAAACGCATCAGATTCTCCGCGAAAACATCCATCGCTCGCCGATGTATAGCGGTCAAATCGAAGGCATCGGACCCCGTTATTGCCCCTCGATCGAAGACAAAGTGGTAAAGTTCCCCGACAAGACCCGTCACCAGCTTTTTCTCGAGCCGGAAGGGCTAGACACGTATGAGGTGTATTTAAACGGGATGTCCACCAGCATGCCAGTAGATGTGCAGACTCGGATGGTTGCTTCCATCGAGGGGCTAGAATCGGCCGAGATGCTACGCCCGGGCTATGCCATCGAATATGACGCAATCGATCCGCGTGAGCTGTCCAGCACGCTGGAGGTTAAGTCCTTATCAGGCCTATTCTTAGCAGGGCAGATCAACGGCACGTCAGGCTACGAGGAGGCCGCATGCCAGGGTTTGGTCGCGGGCATAAACGCCGCTAAAAGAATCGGCGGAAGCGAGCCCCTAGTGCTGGGTAGAACCGATGGTTACATCGGTATCCTTATTGAAGACTTGATCAATAAAGGTGCCGATGAACCGTACCGCATGTTCACGTCCCGAGCCGAGTTCCGCCTCCATCTTCGCATCGATAATGCCGATGAGCGCCTGACCCCGGTGGGGCGTAAATTGGGGCTTGTCGGCGAGGATCGTTGGCAGATCTATCTTCGGAAGCAATGGCAAAAAAAGGAGATCCTTTCCTGGTTGGAATCTGCTAAGGCTGAGGTCGAAGGTCGCCCGCCGCTGGCTCTTTGGTTGCGGCGTCCTGAAGCCAGAATCGAGGCGTTAAGACCCACCCTTCGGAGTTTGCTCAAGGAAGAACCGCTACAGGGCGTGCTTACGACGGTAGAAACGGAGTTGAAGTATTCCGGATATATTGCCCAACAGAACCGTCAAGTTGAACGTCTGCGCGATTCTGGTCAGCGGCGCATCCCGGCGGACTTTTCATACACCGACATTCCGGGCCTTTCCCGCGAGGTCTGCGAGAAACTGGCCTTGGTAAAGCCAGATACTTTGGGGCAGGCGGGGAGGATCCCTGGCGTAACGCCGGCGGCTGTGGCGGTGTTGGACGTATATCTTACGATATCTCGATCTCACTAAGATGTTTAGGAAGTTTTTGGCCGCAGAGTTCTTGCCCTACGGTGCCTTGTCGGCTGACCAGTTGGACCAACTGGAGAGCCACTACCAGTCTCTCACCCGCTGGAATGAGCGCCTGAATCTGACCAGAATCACCTCGCTGCCGGATACAGTTCAATTCCACTATTGCGAGTCCCTTTACCTGGGGCGTTTCCTGCCTCCTGGCGCCCGCCGAATCGTTGATATCGGATCTGGAGGCGGATTTCCCGGGATTCCAGTGGCCATCCTGCGCCCCGAGTGCGAGGTCACGTTGGTTGAATCGCATCAGCGCAAAGCAGTTTTTTTGCGGGAAGCTTCCCGTCAATTACCGAACCTCCGTGTCCTATCGACAAGGGCGGAGGACGTTGATCAGGAGTTCGATTGGGTGATTTCGCGGGCGGTGAGCCCGTCAGAAGTGTTGCAGCTTACACTAGCGCGATCATTCGCTCTGTTAGTCGGGGCGGAGGATGCTTCTGCACTGAGTGGGGTGAGCGAGTCGATTCCGTGGGGTAAGCAGCGAGTTTTGTTCCACGTGAAACGCAACTCGCAAAGCGATCCATGAGGTGCCACGTGGAACATGCTAAGATCGGAGCGTTGTGGGTAAGATAATCGCGATCACTAACCAAAAGGGCGGCGTGGGTAAGACAACCACGTCAATCAATCTGGGCGCGTCATTGGCAGCAAATGACTTACGCGTGCTCCTGGTGGACTTCGATCCCCAGGGCAACTCGACAAGCGGCCTGGGAATCGAGAAAAACAATGAGACTCTTACGGTCTACAACGCACTTCTTGGTGGGATGTCGATTGATAAGGCCATTGTGAAAACCGAGTGCGAAGGTCTCGATATCGTGCCAGCCGACAAAAACCTAGTGGCCGCGAATATAGAGATGGTGGACCTTCCGGACCGCGAGCATCGTCTCAAAGGAGTCTTGGGCGGGATCAGATCACGATACGACTATATCCTGATCGATTGCCCCCCAGCCCTGGACTTGCTTACACTGAACGCTCTCGTCGCGGCGGAATCCGTCCTGATCCCGATCCAATGCGAGTTCTTCGCCCTCGAGGGCATTTCCCAGCTGATGGACACCATCGATAAAGTCCGCGAGTCATTCTCTCATCCATTAAAAATTCAAGGAATTCTGCTCACGATGTACGACGAACGTACCAATTTGACCCGCCAAGTCGCCGATGACCTCAGGGATTTCTTCCATGATGAGGTATTGACCACGGTAATCCCCCGCAGCATCCGTTTAGCGGAGGCGCCCAGCTACGGCAAGCCAATTCTGATGTATGACCCCCGTTCAAGAGGCGCAGAGAGCTATATTAAGCTTGCGAAGGAGATCCTGGAGAATGAACAGCGACAAACAACGCAAAGTGCTGGGTAAGGGGCTCTCGGCACTTCTGCCTGGCCGGTCCTCCTCATCGCAGCCCGCATCTGCTCCGGCCGAGCAACCGGTAGCGACGCCGGCGCGCCTGCCTCTTTCCAGCATTCACGCGAATCCAATGCAGCCCCGCACGGTTTTTCAGGCTGACCGGCTTGAGGAACTCGCAGCGTCGATTCGGGCTAACGGCATTATTCAACCGATCGTCGTCCGCCAGCACCAGGACGGTTACCAGATTGTGGCCGGCGAACGACGATGGCGCGCCGCGAAACTTGCGGGTGTTACCGACGTTCCCGTGGTCGTCCAGGATGTTGCCGATCCTCACATGCTCGAACTCGCGCTGATCGAGAACATTCAGCGCGAGGATCTCAACCCTATAGAAACAGCCCATGCCTACGAGCGCCTCAGCCGCGAACTCGGCCTCTCGCACGAAGAAATCGGCCGCCGCACCGGAAAAGACCGTACTTCGATCACCAATATCGTCCGCCTCCTGAAGCTGCCCAAAGAGGTACAGCTCCTGGTAGCCGAGCATCGCATCAGCATGGGACACGCCCGCGCAATCCTAGGGCTGCCCGACGCCACCACGCAAATCCAGATCGCCGAAAAAGCGGCCGCACAGAATCTCTCGGTTCGCCAGGTGGAAGCAATGGTTCAGGAATTAACTGCGGAACGGGCGCGGGAAGGTTCGGGCCATCGAAAGGAGCAAGGCCTCGATCCTAACGTCAAAGCCGCAATTGAGGAATTGGAGCGAGCTCTCGGCACCCGCGTCCGGATCGTGGAGCTTAGCGAACAGCGCGGGCGCATCGAGATCGAGTATTACTCCCAGGCGGAACTCGATCGCCTGTTCCAGCACATTACTGGATCGAATTAAAATTGGTGCCGGCGGCGGGATTCGAACCTGCTACCTACGGATTATGAGACCGTCGCTCTAACCAACTGAGCTACGCCGGCGCATCTACCAGCGTATGAAGCGAATGCGTTGGCTGTCAAGTGCGCGTCTGGTCTACAATTCTATAGTGCCCGGTACCGCCGTCGAATTCTCGCGCGTCTCAAAAAGCTACTCCATCTATTCCGCGCCCGGCGACCGCCTCAAGGAACTGATGACGTTCAACCAGCGTCGCTTCCATACCGACTATTGGGCGCTGCGCGACGTGAGTTTCGATGTCCAGCGCGGAGAAACATTCTGCGTCATAGGTGAAAACGGGTCGGGCAAGAGCACGCTGCTTCAGATCTGCGCCGGCGTGCTGGAACCGACTTCGGGGACTACTTCCGTCCAAGGCCGCGTCTCAGCCCTCCTTGAATTGGGCTCCGGATTCAACCCCGAATTTTCCGGCCGCGACAATGTCTACCTCAACGGAGCCATCCTCGGTTTCTCCAACAAGGAAATGGACCGCCGCTTCGATGAGATCGCGGAGTTCGCTGAGATTGGCGACTTCATTAATCAACCGGTGAAAACCTACTCGAGCGGAATGGTGGTCCGCCTCGCATTCTCTGTCGCCATTCACGTCGATCCGGAGATTCTTCTAGTTGACGAAGCACTGGCCGTTGGCGATGTGTATTTCCGTCAGCGATGCATGCGCAAGGTGCATGAGCTTCGCGCGCGCGGAATTACTATTCTATTCGTTTCTCACGCCACAGGGGATATCAAGGCGCTTGGAGACCGAGCGGTCTGGCTCGATCACGGCTCAGTCCGAGCTATCGGGAAAGCGGATCTCGTTGTAATGCAATATCTTGCAGCGATGTCCGAGAAGGACGCCAAGTATTTGGCCCACGACGCGCTGCTTCATCGGCAACATGCTTACAACCCTCCGGCAGAGGTGGAAGAGACGATCCCCAACATCGACCATCGCTTCGGCGACGGCCGCGCAGAGATTTTGGGCATCGCTATTCACGACGCCATCGGCGCCAAGATTCACTCACTCCAATCAAATACTACAATAATAGTTCGCATTAGCTTTCGAGCCAAGGCGAACCTCGATCACCCCATTGCCGGTTTCATGTTCCGAAATCACCTGGGAGTCGATTTCGCCGGCACGAACACTGCTCGGGAGCGGCACCAGCTTCCGCCGATGGCGGCGGGAGAGCTCTGCACGGTCGATTTCCACGTCGAGTTGCCGGCTCTCTATCCCTCGTCTTTCTCTTTTTCACCGGCAATCGCCAACGGAACTCTGGAACACTATGCGATCTGCGATTGGATCGACAATGCCATCGCCCTTCAAATGGCTCCATCCGAAGGACCCATTTATGGCCAGTTCCACTTTCCGTGCCGTGTGGAAGTGAACGTCAAAATGCCCAGTCCTGGAGTCCCTTCGCTGTGAGCGAATTTACCGGCGAACGAGTTATCCCCGGTGAAGTCAACGACGATCTCTGGGCGGAGCACATCGCTCGCTACGCTTTTGCATCCCGGCTCGCTTCGCAGGCGCGGGTTCTCGATATCGGGTGCGGAACTGGCTATGGCACCGTGGAATTGGCGCAGCATGCGCGCTCCGCTACAGGCATCGACGTTTCCGAGGAAGCGCTGGTTTATGCGCGTGAGCACTATTCAATTCCGAACGCGACCTTTCTCCATGCGTCCGCGACAGCGCTGCCGTTTCCGGCTGCATCCTTCGACCTGATCACCGCATTTGAAGTGATCGAGCATCTCGGCAACTGGCACGATCTCTTAATCGAAACTCGGCGCCTGCTCCATCCGGACGGGACCTTTCTGGTATCCACGCCCAATAAACTTTACTACGCGGAATCGCGTGCGGACCAGGGGCCGAATCCTTTTCACACCCACGAATTCGAATTCGCCGAATTTCGCGATGCACTCGCCGCTGTTTTCCCGCACGTGTCGATTCTGCTGCAAAATCGCCTGGAATCGCAGGCTTTTTATCCACACGCGATCTTTGCTCCTGTGGACGCACAGCTCGACACATCCCGCGGCTCGCCGGAGCAGGCGCATTTTTTCCTGGCTCTTTGCTCCGTCGATTGCGTACCGGAGACACGATCGTTCATCTACGTCCCGCGCGCGGCCAATCTTCTGCGGGAGCGCGAACAGCATATCTTTCTGCTGCAACAAGAGCTCGCCAAAACCAATGAATGGCTCGATGGCGTCATCTCCGATCGCCAGAAGCTCATCGAGGCTCAACACGAACTGGAAGCGCATCTCGAAGAGCATAACCGCTGGGCGCTGCAACTAGATCGAGATTATAAAACGGCGCTCGAACGCGTTTCCGAACTTCAGAGTTTGATGCAGGCGGAACAGACCAAGGCAATAGAAATGGCGGCAGCATATCAGCGAACAGTCGACGCTCTGGAAGAAGAAAACCGGCGCAAAACCGAATGGGCGATCGATACCGAGAAACGTCTGTCCGCGGCGCTCGCGCAAAAATGCGAGGAGCTGGCGGAAACCGTGCAGCTTCTCGATCGAGCTGAGGCCACCGTGGTCGAGCGCACAGGTTGGGCGCAGGAGTTGGACCGCAATCTTCAACAGGCGAACGCGAAGCTTCAAACACTTTCGCAATCGTCCTGGGTAAAGATCGGCCGAGCCGCGGGAGTCGCGCCAAAAATCGGGGGCGATCATTGATCTCAGCCTCCGTAAGTTCAAAGCTGGACCGGGGGGTCCAGCGCAGAAGAGGGCGTCTGCCCCACTTTAGACACGGGAAGCTAGATGCGTAAAGCGCTGGGCGTCGCCTGGCGCCTGCTGCGGGGATTGCCGCTCGCGCTGCTCTCGCCGATTTTTCTCTTCACCGCCGCGATCGTTCTATTTCTCACCGACCTCGCTACGGCCCTGACGCCTCGAAGGAAACTGCGCCTCGAGACTCGCCCCGACACGACCAAAGCAAGCATCGTGATTCCCAACTGGAATGGCCGCGACCTTCTCGCCAAATATCTGCCTTCGGTAATTGCGTCCATCGAAAATCATCCCGACAGCGAAGTGATCGTCGTCGACAACGGATCCACCGATGGCAGCGTCGCGTTCGTCGAAGAAATGTTCCCCGAAGTTCGACTGCTTCCTCTTAAGGAAAATCTCGGCTTCGGTGGAGGATCGAACGCCGGGTTTAAGGCCGCGCACAACGATATCGTCATACTCCTCAACAGCGATATGCGCGTGGAGGGGGATTTTCTACAGCCTCTGCTCGACGGCTTCACGGACGAAAAGATCTTCTCCGTTACCTGCCAGATTTTTTTCTCCGACCCGGCAAAAATCCGCCAGGAAACCGGCCTTACCGAATCGTGGTGGCAGCAGGGCGCGCTCCGCGTACGCCATCGTACCGATGAAAAGATCCGCGAGCTTTATCCGTGCGCCTACGGAGGCGGCGGCTCCTGCGCGTTCGATCGCCGCAAGTTTTTAGAGCTCGGCGGATTCGACGAAATCCTCGCACCCTTCTATCTGGAAGACACGGACCTGGGCTACCTGGCATGGAAACGCGGCTGGAAATCGATGTATCAACCGGCCAGCGTCGTCTATCACGAGCATCGCGGAACCATCGGCAGGAAATTCAGCGAAGCCTACATTCAGGGCGTGCTTAAGAAAAACTTCCTTCTTTTCACGTGGAAAAATATCCATGAGTGGCGGCGTCTGCTGGAGCATTTCGTCTTCACCTGGTCCAGCGCGGCGCTGAGCTGGGTGTTTGGCGATTCGCCGGAGCGATCCAGCTTCGCAGGCATCGCGCGTGCCACCTTCCAGCTTCCCGAAACATTCGTATCCCGCGCGCGAGCCCGCCAGCTTGCCGTCATTTCCGATACCGAGGCCTTCCGCCGCCCGCTGGGCGGTCATTTCCGCGATACCTTTTCTCCGCTCACCGGAGACAAATTGCGAGTCCTGTTCGTCTCCCCCTATCCGATCTATCCGCCCGTGCATGGCGGCGCGGTGTTCATGTATCAAACCGTGCGGGAGCTCGCGCGTTTGTGTGAACTCCACGTCATTGTCCTGTTGGATTACGCGCATCAGCGTCCGGCGCACGATGAACTCGACGCCCTGTGCGCGACATCGGAATATATAGTTCGCATGGAGGGCCGGCAGAAAGCTTTCGGGTCTACCGAGCCCCACGCGGTCCGCGAATTTCGCAACGCCGACCTCGCGTGGTTGATTCAGCGCCAGATTTTCGCGCGCAAAATCGACGTGCTGCAACTCGAGTACACCGTGCTCGGACAATACGCCGGCCGTTTCAAGCGGATCCCCAGCATTCTCTTTGAGCACGACATATATTTCCAATCCATCGCGCGGCGGTTACCGTTCATGAGCAATATGACGGAGAAACTTCAGGCGCGCTGGGAATATCTCCGGGCCCTCCGTTATGAATTGCGGATGCTCCGCGCGCCGGACCGCATCCAGGTTTGCAGCCGCGACAATCGCGACTACATCGCTTCATTTTTACCCAAACTTAAAGACCGCATCGACGACGGCTATCGCGCCGGCATCGATACCTCGCTCTATGATTTTAAACCTCGACACCGGGAGCCCTTCACACTCCTGTTCCTGGGCAGCTTCCGGCATCTGCCGAATCAAGAAGCGCTCACTTGGTTCCTGCGCGAAGTTTTTCCGAAGGTGCGCACCGAGGAGCCGCGGGCCAGGCTCGCCATTATCGGCTCCGATCCGCCGCCGCGTCATTCCTTGCCCGAAGCCGAAGCGATAGATCTTATCGGATTCGTCGAGGACGTGCGCGAACCTCTCCAACATTATTCGCTGTTCGTCTGCCCGATACTCAGCGGCTCCGGCGTTCGCGTGAAACTACTGGAAGCGTTCGCGGCCGGTATCCCCGTGGTGTCGACGCGCCTCGGCGCCGAAGGACTCGCGGATAAAGATGGCGACCTCTGCGCACTCGCCGACGACGCGGCATCCTTCGCCGCGCATATCGTGAGGCTCCTTCGCGACCCCGAATCCGCCGCCAAAATGGCCGACCGCGCCCGCGCCGAAGTCGTTGCCAAGCGCGATATGCGCGTCATGACGGAGCGCTTAGTCGAATGCTACCGAGCCACAATTGAAAAAATGCGCGCTTAAGAAGCTGCGAGCTTCTCAAGCTCGGTAACCACGCGATCCAATTCTTCCACTACTTCGCTCGATCCATTCGCGCGCAGGGCGTTTATCATCGCGCGATAATACCAAAGCGTGCCTTCGCGCCCTCCCGTGAACCGCCCCCACAACTCCTCGCCGAACACGCGATAATCCTTCACCAGCGATCGCGCGTTATGTAGTTTGTCGCACGCGGAAACCAGACGCACCGACGGCGACGCCACCTCCACATGCGCGATATACGCTTCCTTCCGCGCACGCCACCGCGGCTTGGGCGTTTGATCCGTATCCGTGCACCCGTCCACGATCTCGGTCACCCGCTCCCCGAATTCGAGAAGAATTTCCGCGCGCGCCGCAGGGCCGCCCTGGTCCTCAATCGCGTCATGCAGCAGGGCCGCGATCGCGTCGTCTTCATCCCCTCCGTATTCGAGCGTCAACTCGCACACCGCGAGTAGATGCGAAACATAAGGCACACCGGAGCCCTTGCGCCGCTGGTCGCGATGCAGATGGGCCGCAAACACCAGCGCGCGCTCAAAGCGCTCGGTCAGCACTCACTTATCCTTCTTGCCCTTCTTGTCCTTCTCAAGCTGCCCGGCGATTTTATCCGCCACATGATTCAGCTCATCCGGCTGCGCGCTCTTCGGGCGCACATAATCGCTCCAGATCACGCTGCGCGTTTTTCGATCCACCAGGAAAACCGCGCCTTTACTGCGCGTCCCCCCCGCCATCGGGCTTCCAAACGCCGTCGACTTGTCCTTATCTTTATCCTTGTCCCCGCCCTCCACCGCCTTCTTCTCGCCGTAGAGCGACTTCAATTGATCCTCCAGCCCGGACCCGATGTGCTCGCTCAGAATCGCATCCGCCAGATTGGGATCCGTCACCACTTGCAGAATCGCTCCCTTGGTAAGCCGGATCGCCAGAAACTGATCCAGTGAATACGACATCGGCAGCAGGTACACGGTCTTCACGTCCATCAGTTCTGGACGCACCTCAGATCCGGCATTCGCGACACTCAGCGCGGCAAATAAACAAAACCACTTCATAGATCAATCATACTGTTGAAGTCGGATGTATAAGCAACAGTCGATCACCGTCATCATTCCGTGTCTTAATGAAGAGCAGGGCATTGAGGGAGTCATGAAGCGTATGCCGGAGTTCGTCGACGAAGTCATCGTCGTCGATAACGGCTCCACAGACCGCACGGCCGACGTCGCCAAAGGCTACGGCGCGAAGGTAATTCAGGAGGACGCCCGCGGCTACGGACGCGCCTACAAAACCGGCTTCGCCGCCGCGACCTCGGATCTCATCGTCACGCTCGATGGCGACCAGAGCTATCCTCCGGACGCCATCTCCTACCTGATCGAAGCGTTTCTCCATCTCGACGTCGATTTTCTCAACGCCTCCCGCTTCCCCGTGCGGGACCGCCAGGCGATGAGCATGAAACATAAGATGGGCAATTTGATTCTGTCGCTCGCCATGTCGATCCTCTACCTCCGCTGGATGCGCGACTCGCAATCCGGCATGTGGATCTTCCGCAGGTCGATCCTAAAAGACATGAAGCTCGAAGCCGACGGCATGGCATTCTCCGAAGAGATCAAGATCGAAGCCCTGAAGCGCAACCGCCACCGGTTCGCGGAGCTCTCCATCATGTACACCTCGCGCCTGGGCGAAATAAAACTCAACCCCTGGCGCGATGGTTTTTATAACCTGTGGTTTCTGCTCAAGAAACGATTTTCGTGATGCCGCCGCTACCGCTCTTCCAGATGCTTCAGCCGCGCGTCGATCACTTCTTCGACCCGGTGCAATTCCGCGCGCCATGTGTCCTTCGCGTCGTCGAACCTTTGATTCACAGCATCGAATCTAGCATCGATATGGGCCCGCAGATCGCTCAGCCGCGAATTGTTGATAAGAATCCCCACGAGTACGGCGACCGTGGGAACACCAACGGAAAGGGCGATTTGAACGGTTTGATCAGTCATCGCTCCCTCCAGAATACGCCAAGGCGATGCCACCATGTCAGTTGATCCCGATCTCGTCCAGGTGGCACAGACTTTAGTCTGTGAGTTCCCTCCTCAATGACCGTCGCCGCCATCATCCCCCACTACAACCGCCGCGACCTGCTCGACCCTCTTTTCGCCAGCCTTCACGCTCAAACCCATCCATTTGACGAAATCTCCCTCTTAGACAACGGTTCAACCGACGATTCCGCCGCCGTCGCCGAACGTCTCGGCGCAAAAGTGATCCGCCTCGGAAAAAATCTAGGCTTCGCCGCAGCCGTCAACCGGGGCATCGAATCCACCACCGCCGACTGGGTCGCGATCCTCAATAACGATGTCACCCTCGAACCAACCTGGCTCGAGCATCTCTGGAACAAAACCGACGGAGCCGCCTTCGCCACCGGCAAAATCCTCAACGCCGCCGACCACTCCCTCATCGACGGCACTTTCGACGAAATTTCCCGTGGAGCCTGCTCCTGGCGCTGCGGCCAGGGTAAGAAGGATTCCCCTATCTGGAACCAGCCTCGTGAGATCCGCATGGCTCCCATGACCGCCGCGATTTTCCGGAAATCGCTCTTCTCCACCGTAGGATTGCTCGACGAATCCTTCGGGTCCTATTTAGAGGATGTCGATTTCGGCATCCGTTGCGCCCTGGCGGGCCTTCCTGGGGCATATATCCCGTCCGCCGTCGCCTATCACCGGGGCAGCCAAACGTGGGGTGCGTGGAATAAGGACACAGTGAAACGAATTTCCCGGAATCAAATCTTACTGACAGTCAAGCACTTTGGAGGACAACCCCTCTGGCCGATTGTGGCTGGGCAATTGCTATGGGGATTGGTAGCGCTTCGTCATTTCAGGGGCGTCTCCTATTTGCGCGGCAAGATTTCAGGGTGGAAAGCTGCCAGTGCTATTGATCGTGAGAACATTACTCAGTCGGAGGACCGGATCTCCAGCCTCGCAACCGCAAGCGAGCAGCAGATTTTCGCGCTTCAGCAACAAACCGGATTCGACCGGTATTGGAGGGCCTACTTCTGGCTGCTGCCGCGATCATCGTAACTTACAACTCGGAAGCCGTCATCGGCAGGTGCCTGGATTCTCTCACTAAGATGGCTCCCAACGTGACACCCATTGTCGTGGATAACGCTTCGAGTGATCGAACGCTCCATCACGTTCGCGAGCGGGCACACGTCCGGCTGATCGCGAATCCCGAGAATCGTGGCTTCGCCGCCGCCGTCAATCAGGGTATTTCCGCCTCTGACGCGGAATACCTGCTGCTACTGAATCCAGACGCGAATCTTCTGACCTCGGTTGACGCCTTGATCACCGCGAGCAAACACTACGGCTTGGCATCCGGGAAACTCGTCGATCTGGACACGCAGGCTCAATCCGGCTTCACCATCCGCCGCTTCCCCACTCCCGCGTCGCTCATCTTCGAGCTCTTCGGCATCAATCGCCTGTGGCGATCCAATCCCGTAAACCGCCAGTACCGTTATCTCGACCGCGATCTCGATCAACCTGGCCCCGTGGAACAGCCCGCTGGAGCGTTCCTGATGACCCGCCGCGACGTCTGGGAACAACTGCATGGTTTCGATGAAAGCTTTCATCCCGTGTGGTTTGAAGACGTCGATTACTGTAAAAGAGCGTCAAATCTCAACTACCGGATCGAGTATGTGCCATCTGTCCAAGCCGCCCATGCCGGCGGCCATTCCGTAAACGAAATTCCCCCGGCCTGCCGCGCCGTCCATTGGTGTGTTAGCCTTACAAGGTATGCAGCAAAGCACTTCCACTCAGCGGGATATCGAGCGGTCTGCCTGGCGGTCGTGCTCAGTTCTGTCCCGCGGATGGTCGCGCGGATGATTCAAGACCGAAGCCTTCAGTCGGTTGCCACTTATAGAAAGATTGTGCTGTTTGCAGGCCTGTGCCTTGTCTCCCCAGGGAGATCTGTGGCGCGGGGCGGTAGAAACTTTTAACTCTGATATCGCATGGCCTACAACGACTTAGTCTCAGTCACCCTGGTGACCTACAACAGCGGCCGATTTATTAAGCGCTGCCTTGAATCCGTTCTAGAACAGAAGTACCCGAACCTCGAGGTCATTATTATCGATAATGCCTCGACCGATGGTACCGTCGATCTGCTGGAGCAGTTCTCGGAAAGCTGCCAGATTCATTACAACGACGAGAACATCGGCTTCGCGGCGGCGCAGAATCAGGCTATCGGCCTCTCGAACGGCGACTGGGTCCTCACCCTGAACCCCGACGTACTGCTGCTGCCGAATTTCATTCAGGCGCTGGTCGATGCCGGGCAGATCGATCCCAAGGTCGGAACCGTCTGCGGCAAATTGTTGACCATTCGCGCTACCTTTGACCTGCCCGATAAACAGCTCGTCGATTCCACCGGCATTTACTTCACCCCGATGCTGCGCCATCTCGACCGCGGCAGCCAGGAAGTCGATAACGGCCACTACCTGAATTTTGAATACGTGTTCGGCGCCACCGCCGCCGCAGCCCTCTATCGCCGCGAGATGATCGACGATATTTCCATTCTCGGCGAATTCTTCGATCCCGACTTCTTCGTGTACCGCGAAGACGCAGACGTTGCGTGGCGCGCCCAGCTCATGAGCTGGCGCTGTCTCTATACGCCGCTCGCCCGCGGTTATCATGTGCGCGCCGTGCTGCCCGGAAATCGCCGCGCCCTGCCGCCGGAGATCAACATGCACTCCGTGAAGAACCGGTTCCTCATGCGCATTAAAAACATGACGCCGGATCTCTATCGCCGCAACTGGGTTTCGATCACTTCGCGCGACCTGGTGGTCGTCTGCGCCTGCCTCGTTCGTGAACATTCCTCTCTGCGCGCATTCTGGTTCCTCGCGAAACATATGAAGAGCGTGCTGGCGAAGCGCAAAGAAATCATGCGCCGCCGTCGCGCCAAAGACGATTACATCTCCAGTTGGTTTTCCTACGAACCCGTCAGCCGCCCCGCTCCCAAGCCGACCAGAATGCTAGCCAAAGCCTCCCGCACCGGCCGCGGATAGCTTCGTGTGCTTCCTTTGGCCGGTAGCGACCAACCGTCGGGTACGAATGATGGACAACTTGTGAGGCGAAAAAGGCTGTCTGTCCCCTGCCTGCCTCAGAGGGAGGTCGCAGTGGGGCAGGTTCCCGACCTGCCCGTCCGGTATTATCATTGTTCTCTGCGCCCTCTGCGCCTCTGCGTGAAACAAACAATGCCGACGGACCCGGAACACTAGCGTGAAATTCGCCATCCTCAGCACCCGAGGCATCGCCGAAGAACTCTCAACCCGGCTAGCC